>BNJS01002685.1_pt1 | contig 268293 bp, 349 predicted proteins | sample 8540461 | NCBI WGS metagenome assembly BNJS01 (sample SAMD00202454, study PRJDB9452) | human saliva metagenome | isolation source: human saliva | place: Japan | reverse complement strand
AAGGTTTGAACATCTTTAATAGCTTCATCACTACTAACACCTTGAGTTACAGTCACTCGAACATCTTGATAGTTGCCTGATGTATCTTGCATTTTTGTAACAAATGGGGTGCCTAAAGTAACTGGATCATCATACTTTCCTGACCCAATATGGACATTGGTACTTTTCGCATCGCTTTCCTTACTTGCGATGTAAGTAGAACCAACCCACCCATAGGAAACAACTTTATCGAGGTTCTTTTCACCATTGGCATAAGTATAAGGACTAGGCTCAACTTTTTTCAGCTCAAGCCATGAAGATACCGCACTATCATAAGTTGGATTGTCCAGCTTATCGAAAGTATTAGGGTTTTCTACCTCAACCGTTTCTGTACCCGTTTCAGTTTTCTTGGTTTGTTCCACTTTGCGAGCTTTTAGACCGAGGTAAGAACGTAAATTATTAATATAAGTTGAAAGTTCTTGATTTCTCGCAGACCACTCTGCATGCGCTTGACTTTCTGTTTTCTCACCATAACTATCCTCAGAAACACCTACAAAAAAGTCTTCTGATGTATGAAGTTTATCTGAACTAAACACAACCTTATCCAAAGTTTCATTAAACTCATAAGTTAGTTTGTTATCTGAGGATACCGCACCTGAAACCTCAGTAGTAATATAAGGTTTAGGAATGTCTGAACCTTGCATATATGAAGCTACATAAGCGTTTTTGTACTCTAACATATCTGCTAAATTTTGTGCGATATACTTAGCGTAAGCATCTACTAAATCATCCTTATAAGTATAAGAATCCTTATTCAAATCTTTGGTTAAAGCCTTGATTTTATCATGATCTACGTGCTTAATCACCCACCCAATATATTCCCAGTTAGGAGACTTAATTGTAGCATCCGAACCATTTAATTCAACAGTTACTGCTTTTGAAACTGCACCTACAAAGTCAGTACGTGAGGTGTTGGTGCTTACATAAGTAAGGTTTAAATCCCATAAGGAAATACCATTAATCTCAGAAGTATCTGAAATTTCAGCAAGTGAAAATTGTGATACACCACTTGAAATCTTCTCTTGCAACTCTTTCAAAGCATCTTCTTTCGCTTTCTTTTCAATTGCAACTTTTTGATTGTGTTTATACACCATAGTTGAACCTGCACCAATGATACCGATAGTCACTAATACACCTAAAGTTATCCACAACTTTTTATACGACCTTTTAGGTGGTTCTTGTTGTGGACTTTTGAAAGGAACTCCACCTCCGGGATTAAAGTTAGAGTTGAAACCCCCACCTTGAAAACCACCTTGTGAGTTAGCACTATTTCCAAAACTTTTGTTTAGGTTTTGGTTATTACCAAAAGAACCACTTGAACTTTGTCCAAATAAATCCGGTTGTTTATCCAAATTACATCACCTCACTTTCTAAAAATTAAAGGCACTCATAAGAGCACTTGTATCTACAAGAGGGTCTGTATTAGACAGGGAACTGGGTTGTTCCTGTGCAGAAGATACCTCTTGTTGACCCTCATCAGAAGAATTATTGTTTTCTTGGTCTGCACTTACACCTACCTCAGACACTTTAACTTCATTTTGAGTCTCTGTCGCGCTCTCTGATACAGTTTCTACTTCTTTAGGTACAATTATACCCTCTCCTTCTTCTGACGAGTTTAGTGGTTCTGTGGGAGCTTCTGGGAGTGGTTGTGCAACACCTTGTTCCGTAGATTTAGTAGAGAGAATTTCTTGAACCATACTTGCTACTAAATCCTTTAATTCAAGTGAAGTCACTCCAGTTGAGCCAACTACTAAAGAACTTGAATCTGTTGAAGATACCCCTTGTGAGTTTTTCTCTACCTCATCTAAAGTTGTAGAACCTTTTTCTACCAACTCCAAACCTAAGTCATCTAACAAATCCAATAAGGTAGATTTCACATCAACCAAAGGCATATCAAGTCCACCAAAATGCTTAATCTCAGCACCTCGTAAAGTTGCTACCCAATCTGCAAAAGGTTCATCAACCTTCAAAGACAACCACTTCTCATACAAGTTCGCTTGAATAGTAGACTTTTGCAAATCATTATAAGCAACAGACTGATCAGACAAACCAAGTAAAAACTGAGTTGTGGAAACTCTATCTTGGAGCAAAGCGCCTAACAACAATGAAATATAACTACTCAACTTCTTCTCTGTTCGGAGAACTTCAATCAAGTTTGACTGTTCCTCCGTTAAACGTACAGATAATGTTTTTCTCAAACTCAAATCGCAACCTCCTCTACAGAACCTTCGTATTGGCGAACTACACGTTTCCAAGCTCGCTCACTCAATGGACTACTTGAACGCAAAACTTTTGCTTGTTTATCTAATCTACTTAGAAACTCGAAAACACCTCTATTTGTTTCTAAACCTAAGTACAATACCACCTTATAGCTTAGACGAGATAAATCTTCAAGCTTTCTTTCCCACTCTACCTCAGATAAGAAATTGACGGGTAATAAAGCATTCGGAGAAGTCAATAACTCTAACCCTGGTGCAACCTTAATTTTAATCTCATCATAAGGAGAATACAAAGCTCTAATGTTCTGCTCACCTAAAAGCCACTTACCTACTCTATTACGTTTCGTTAATCGAACAAGAGTATCCATAACACTTTCTGGTGATAAATCAACTAATAACGTGTTATTCATATTCAAAAGTAAGTAATGATACGACTGAACTAGGTCTAAACTTGAAGCCGTTACATAAATCTCAACATTCTTTGGAACAGTTAGTGGAGTTGTAGGAACAATCGCACTTTCTTTTAATTGCGATTTTAAATCCTCATTTTCAACCTCTAATTTAGCGTAGTCCAGTTTCTTATTTTCAAAGTCTTGGTCAACTAAAGCTAATGTCTGTTTGGTTTACTATGAGCTAGTTGCTCAGACTCCAACTCAAACACTTTTAACTCTAACTCTTTCCGTAGAGAATCTATCTCATCTGAGGATACCCCTGGCGCGTTTTGTTGTGCTTGTTTTAAATCACGTTTCAAAGAGTTATTCTCAGCTCGTAACAATTGAACTTCATCTTCAATAGTTAAACCAAAACCGTCATCTTCAGGCAATACAACTTCTTGTTCTACGGGTAAAGACTCCGCAACCACAACTTCTTCTTTAGGTACTTCTACTGAAGGTTTATCTATCTCAACCAAAGGCGGAGGACTAACAAAAGAGGATACCGAAGGTTCAGTTGAAACCACTTCCTCAGTAGGTTTAGAAGCAGAACGCAAAGAAGAACCCAGTTCTTTTTCTAACAAGTCAATCAACTCATCAGAAGTCGTAATAATATGTACTCTATCTTCACCTACCGCCTCTTTTAACTTAACATTCTTATCCAACTTAGCTTTTTCATCTACCGTTAGCAAGAACCCTGCCGTACTCGGTTTTCTAGCATGACTCTTTACAGACAAAGGTTGAAACTTCGACCCCCCTTGTACCAAGCGAATATCTGTTCTCCTAGCTTTTAAGAGAACAGACTCCACATCTGCTATAATTGACCTACTTAATTCATAGTACAAATACTCGAAATCAGCCATCTATCCACCTCAACTCTGTGTTTTCTGCGCAAGAGCTACACCAATCATCAACCCTAGAATATTCAAGTAACGAGGACTTGTAAGGTCAAACGGAATACCCTCAATCTCTGGTTCTTTTAAGTATTGCAAGTCTACTAAATCTAAAGTCGGTAATTCAACTTGTAACTCAGACAAAAGAGCATCTGAAATTGTTACGGTCGAACCATTAGGTACAACTCCACCCCCTACAAGCAAGAGACGGTCAAATGACGAAACCTCTACTTCTGCTCCTCGCAAGTAAGTGAAGACCTCTTGGGCAATATCAGAAGCAACCGAATAAATCGCTTGTTCTACATCTTCTCGAACCTTATACGTTGTTGAACCATACTGAACCTCACATGTTTTCAACACATCTTTGAAACTTGCAATCGGAATATCTAAACCTAAACGCTTATTTACAGATGCACGTACTTTACTCAAAATTGTAGAACCACCAATTTTAATAGTGTGATTCAAACTTTCGAGGAAACGTTGGCTAGATACCCCAATCAAATCGGTTGTGCCTTCACCAAAGTCAATAATTAAAACATTTCGAGAAGCTAAGTCTTCATAATGAGGACGAAGGTTCAAGTCTGCATAACTCAAAAAGACTGAGTAAAATGACGAATAACCCTCTGGTAAAACCTTAACCGAGTTTACATTTAAAGTTAACTCCTCATTATCATACAAATTCTTATAAGTAAATGTGCGAACTAAATTAGACTCAAAAATAGTACGAGCAGAGCTTACTTGAGCTGGAGGAGTTAATACCGCTAAATCAAATTGAACTTCTTTAGATAAAGCTTGTTTTGAACTAGTTTGGTAAATCATATTAACCCAATCTAAAACTTTATCCATCAAGTTAATGAGAACAACATAATTCAACATGTTATTAGCTTTTGCTAGATGACTTACTGGTGTTCTCAATTTCTTAGGTAAATTTGCAGTTGCTAAATCTCCCCACAACACCAATTTATCAACTTTTTTATCTCCTGCTTGTAGAGACACTTCAAGAATGTTAGAGTCTAACTTACTGAAGTCCTCAGACTGAATATAAGGAGAATACATCTCTTTAGTTGCTAAATTCTCTACTACAAAGTGATTATCAAGTAAATAACCACGAGTGTGCTTTACGATACCCTCTTCTACAATCTGCGCTACTGCGCGTGTTTCTGAGTTACCCAAATCTACCATCAATTTAACTTGTGTCATTGTTTTACCATTTTTCTTTCTATTTCTTGTTGTGTGAAAATAAACCTTAGAATCAAAGGAAATTTTCAAAAATTTGAAAATAAACCTCTATAGTTATTTTCTCAATATCAATTTCAATTCATCGCCATATAAATATGGCACAATCAAAGCGTTCTTAGGGTTCAACTCCTTATCGAAGGAGTCTACAAACATACCGTCTACTTCGTAACCTCGTTTTTTAGCCGTTTCTGTAAAAGTAGAATAAGCTAAACCACTGTATGAGATAGAATGGAAGTGAGAACTCAATAAAAACTCATTTTCATAAGCTAATTCTTTCAATTTATCAAAGTTCGCTAACAAATTCGACATTACATGAATGTTCAAACCTAGCTGAGTTGCGCCTTCTTCGAGGATACCGAGGTCTTTATCTAGCTGAGGGAAGTTTATAGCACCCTTTACAGACACTAAACCAAAAGCCCCTTTGTGACCTTGTGCATCAAAGTTGTGACGTTCAAAAAACTCTCTGTACTCTACGTCCGAATGAAAACCACGAACCGAACCTCTGAGCCAATTCCCTTTCTCAACTGCTGCAATCAAGACTGTTTTTCCTAAGTCTCTCAAATACTGGTTTGCAATTAAACCAAGGAAAGAAGTGTACTTAAAGTTGTACTCTTTCGAGTCTGAGGTCTCTGGTATTTCTGCTACATCAATAGCTAAAATAACCAAATGTTCAAGCTCTGTGACCTTCAAGTAATCTTTCATGTGGTTCAAAATACGAGTTCGTATAGTCTTGGCTGGAAGTGAATAAAAGAAATCTGTTTGAATACACAATCTGAACAAATACTCACTCAAATTCAACTGATACGAAGCGTTAATGTAAGGAGACAAGCTAAAGTCTACGAAAGTTCTATCTAACTTTTCGGGAAATCTCTGAAACGTAGTGGGAACTTCTGCTTGACACACATGAACTAATTTCCTTAATACTGGCAGTTGAACTAAAGGTGTTTCAAATGTAACCTTTAAAATCTCTCTAGCTAAAGGGTTTTCAATGTCTCGTACATCAGAGAGCAAAGTAACACCATGCATTGCTACCGTCAGTCAAAAGTGCGAAAAATCAAAAATTGAATAACACGATTGACATTCCCATATTGAGCCAAATTTTGCCAAAGCTACTCTTCGTTTGATATACTCATAATTTTCAGGGCGTCTATATTTAAGTGGTTCGGCTTTACGGCTAACCTACCACTAAAACTATTTTCCTCTAGTTTTCAAAGGTAATAAAACAAAATAAAATTTAAGCTAGAACATATTTGTCAGTATTTGCAAGGTTTATTGCAGCATTGAAGTCTCTATCTATTTTCTCTTGACAGTTATCACAATGGTAAACTCTCTGACGGAGTTTCAAGTCCTTTTTGTAACTGCCACAATAGGAACAAGTCTTACTAGAAGGGTAGAACCTATCTACCAAACGAACTGCTATATGGCGCTCAGTTGCCTTTCTAATAAGATGTTCTCTGATAGTGTAAAATGAACAATTCACAATATCTTTTGCAAGATATTTATTCTTCATCATCCCTTTTACATTCAAGTCCTCGATTGCAATATATTGTGGTTGCTTTTTAACCAACTCTGAGACAAATTTACGAATATGATTGATACGGATGTTCCTTAGTGAACGGTGTATCAATTTAATTTCTCTTTCTAGCTTAATAATGTTCTTTGTTTTATTGTGTTTGTTGCATTTATTGATAAAGTATTTACGAGAAACTTTACGTTGTAATCGTTTTAAGCGCTTGTTCAAGATACGAACTCTTCTAAAAGTCTTGATGTTTGGAACAGTTGTGCCGTCAGAAACGGTTGCAAGGGTTTTAATACCCAAATCGATTCCTACACCGTCTGTGTAATCAGGTAAATCAGCAACTTGGTTTTCAACATCTTCAACATAGGATAAGTACCAATATTTTCCGTCAAACGAAATATTAGCTACTTGTTTCTTACAAGATAAATCGAAACCTTGTCTAATGGAACCAAAATGCATTTCTCCGATAGTTGGTATTTGAAGTTTACCATTATCTTTTAGATAAATACGACTTGGGCGTTTCTTACTAGGGAAAGTATCACAACGAACATTGAAATTTGGTTGAATTTTATCAACACTTCTAAAGTTCAACTTTCCTTTGTTTTGTCTACGAATCTTTACTAACTCCCTAGCAAGAAAGTTATAAATGAAAGACTGATTAGGTTGATAATACCAAGACCACTTTTCACTATCTTCTTCAGAATCTTTAGCAATAAAGATTTTAGCAAGATTGGTGTAATCAGACTGATTGAGATGATAAATCTCCCTATCATAGAAATTTGAGTGGTAGGTTTTATTACCATTATTACTTAAAATTTCATCAAACTCACCTATGTTATTGCGCTTATCAATATCAACTAAAAGGTTCCAATAATTGCGTGCCACCTTACTATACCACCACATAAGACGTTCTTGGTCTTTTGTTGGTTTTAATCTAATCTTCTGACTTCTCATCACGTGCTAATTTCTCCAATACCGCTTTGTTAATGTAAGATGATAAACTAATATCTAGTTTCTCAGCCATATCTTGTGCTCTTACTTTATCCTCTGGGTAAATTTTAAATGCCGTATGTACCTTTACTCCACGTTTTGATTTAGGTCTTCCTGTCATGTTTTCTTTCTCCTTAAACATTTGATAAACCTATTGTATCATATTGTGGATTTTAATGCAACTGTTTTTATCGTGTTATTCAATTTTCAATGTGCTTTTCGTACTTTTGACAGTTTCCGTTAAGGCGCAACCCCTAACCGCTAGGTCTCTTCCTAGTCACTTCCATTACAGAACGTGCGCAGACTATATGTCAATCTAAATTACTCTAACACAACTTTAATGAGCAATCAAACCAAATATTTTTCTTCCACCATTAGCTTGTGGCTTTACTCACTGATATACTATCAGCTTAGTGTTAATTCACTCTCCCTTCAGGAGATAGTCGTTGGAGGTTATCCTTATCTTCTTTGAGACTTAGGATATTCCTACCGAAACTTACCCTTGTTACCGTTGACTTAGCACTAACGTTTTCTAGCAGTCACTATTTTTTCTTTTTACTAGACACTAATTAGCTTTTATTTCAGCTTTACAATCGTTCACTTTTGTGTCAGCTACTAGACTGTATCAACATCCTGTTTCTTCTTTCTGCTTTCGCTACCTTCACGCTTGGATTTTCATCCTACGTTGTGGCAAACAGACTTTAAGGTAATTCCTCGGTTTAACTTTTGTTATGATACACACTCCTTACGGAATGTGCAGGGCTTTCTATTTGTCATTGTTACATAAATTATAGAAAACTAATTTTTTATTTTCTATATTTGCGTAAATGGTTAGTTTACCCACTCTGTCTCAATCTCAACCTCTAAAATCTTCGATAAAGCGTTTAAAACAACTCCTGTTCCAGACCAAAATCTTAATTCTTCTGGTTCAAAACTATATTGGTTGTTGATTAAAACCGCTTCGCCAATGAGGGATACCCCTTCTCTGGCTTCCTCTGTGGTAGACCAATACTGCTGATTTGGAAACATAGGATTGCTTTCAACTTCGTGGTGGTCTAAGCTAATAACAAAGTTTCCTTGTTGAGTTAACTGTAACATCTCCTCAGCTGAAAGAGATGAGTCCACATTAATGATAATTTCATTTTGGTGGTACTCCGTAGGAATATAGTAGTCGTATATATCCCAACTACGCTCTTTTTTAACAAGTTCTTCCTCTACAATACCGTGTCTTCTATCTGTGTTGACACAAGAATGGAAAGAATAACCTGCTTTCTGCAACATCTTAGCACCTACAAACCAAGCCATAAGACCATCAACGTCCGGGTCACCTTTCAGAACTATCGGATAACCTCTTGCTAAACCATTTGCTAATACTTGTTTAGCTAAATCCACACCTCGTAAGGTGTAATTTTTTAAATCCAATCGTCTAATGCTCCTTTCACCAATTAGTAGGTCTATTATAGCAAAACTTCAAGGTTTTTGCAAATTTTATGACAAGTGTATGACAAGAAATTAAGAACTAAGACAACTAAATATAAAAAGTACGACAAAATTAGTTGAGAATATGACTTAATCAAATCGAATTAAGACTAAAATTAATGAAACTAAGACGAAAAATACTTAAATTGAGACAAAGAAAAAGTACCCTCAAAATACGAGGATACCCTAAGAGCTTCACTCTTCCCACAAAAGCGTGTTTGCAGTATTTACAAATAAAGGAAAGGTATGGTTTGTAAAGTAACTCTTTATTTCCTCATCTACGTTTTCCGGGGAATTGAAGACAAAGGAGTGACTATTCCAGTTACCTTGAGCGTCAGTTGCACTTACTTCTACAATCCCATGTTTAGCAAAACCGTCTGCGCTCTCATCAAACGACTCTGGGGAAGTAATTTCTACGTTCCAAATTCGGTGATTTTTAAAATTGTTTACAATAAAGTTTGTGATGTCTACTAAGAATTTTGTACTTGTGTTATTCATATTTGTTTACCTATTTTCTTTCTAACTAATTGATCCAACGAATTGTGGGTTCCCCTTGAAAACCCTTTTCCCAAACAAACCAAGCGTAGCAAACTGCAGAACTACCATATTTGTCAAATTCACCATTTTTAGCACATCTCAGTCTGCTACTTGCTACATAACTGTACTTAGGTGGAAAGCGTTTGAAGAACTCTTTACGTTTCTTCCCCTCTAAAAATTGAATTTTAAGGAACATAACAATCTTAGCACCTTCGTTTGTTATCCGCAAGCTATGTTCCACAAATTCTACAGCTTGAGAGTACGGAGGATTTGTTACGATATCACCCATCCAAAATCGGTAATCAAAGAAATCCTTTGTAACATCACTCACACCTCTATCTATCAAGTCAGAAGTTCTAACCTGATACCCTCTACTTTTCAGTACATCAGCTATATGGCTCAACCCACAACAAGGCTCTAAAATATCCTTTTGAAATTGCTCCTCATTAAGTAATAATTCTACTGCTTTCGGCTCAGTTGCGTAGAAATCATGTTGTTCTCTGTCTGCACCTACTACCGTGGTGCTACCTAAGACTCTTAGTGTTGATGTTATAGTTTCCAAACTCAAAACCCCCCTCAATAATACCCTCTTAACTCTTCTTGATGTTTCTCAAAGAAATCTCGCAACCACTCCATACCATAAGCTAAGTTGAACCCTTCCAAAACATAAGTTAAATCTACGGTATTAAAACCATTTTTCTTCAAAAACTTATATAAGGCAATAGGAGACTGCAGTTCTTTGTATTTGATAATGTCACCCTACATCTTTCAAGTCTTGCTCACGTGCGCTTGTTAGTTTCATTCCCAAAAGGTAATCTAGTGAAACTGTGTAGACAGTTAAATTTTTAAAAGAATACAAGACCTCACAAAATTCAAAAGGTGGTTGTGGGTTTAAATTTGCTACGCTATTATTTAACCAAAGCTCCTCAGAGGTATTTAAACCAAGTTGTTGTCCCACACTATAAATAATTTCCTTTACTTTAGGGGTTTCCCTATAAAAAGCATCAACATCTTGTGTTGAGCGCAAACCGTGGTGCTCCAAAACAAACCCACCGACACAAATAAGCGCTAAATTCAGACCTTCTTTTGCTAGTTCCTCGTTTAAAAGCTCAAAGGCAACTTGTCTTTTATCCATACTTGTACTGCTCCATTAAGTTTCTTACTTCATCAATTTTAGCTGGTTGGTTCAAGGATACCACATGCTCATGAGTTGGAGAACCTTGTTGTACTGCAAACTCTAAACTTACCTTTTGAAAAGCAGTCAACTCATCAGAAGTAAGCAATTTTTCAATGTCCTCATCTGTTAAATAAGTGTACTCTTCAAAAATCACTTTTCGTAAGTAACGAAACCAATGTCGAGCATTATGTCGAGACTCTTTAACTGCGTTAATCATAAATTCGTACCAAGTCATCATCACTAAACCCTCAGTTATCTATTACGTTTTAGATTCAAAGCCGTTTAAGAAGGACTCTAATGGTTCATAATGTGAAACCCACTCCTCTAAATCGAAAAACTGGAGGTTTTTAGAGATACCACAAAATAACTATAACTAGGAATTTCAACTAAACTAACTAGCAAATCTCCAAAAACATAAGTTTTGTTCGCACTATATTTAAAAGTAAAAGGAATATCTTCATCCTCAATTCTACTAATTAAGTAGTCTGTATTTACAACCCTACGGTTGTTTGCTTGAATGATAATACCGTTCTGCTCGCATAAAGCACGTAGTAAGTCTGTTTTGTATTGCTCAGTTTCCTTTAAAATTCTACGAACTCTTGCAATCATGCGTTTATTAAAGTGTTCTTTCGTTTCCAAGTTATAAACCTCTCTTTCATCTCTCTGTAGCAAAAATGCCAAGTTTAAAATTTTCAGTCTCACCTAATTGAATATAAGTAGGCTCTTCCTTATAAACTTTCTTTAAATCTTTATAGGATATAAACATCAACAATTTATGAGTTTCACTCTTATCTACAAGCAACACTTCACCTAATAATAACAAAGGGATGTTAAGTAGAAATTTAGACTTCTTATTGAAGTAATAACCAAGTGCCAATTGGATAAACAGTATCAAACTTAAATTTAACCATAAATTAGGTAAGAATAAAAAAATAGTATAAACCCTAAGAAAAGGGATAAATAAAAAGTTCTACTACTCCACCAATAGACATACTTCGGCTTGTGTAAATTGAAAACAGTTGAATTTATTCGTACATGTTTTCAATCTTCCGAAAATTTATAAGTTTAACATAAATTAAAAGATAAGACAGAAAGTACAAACAACAAGATAAAAACTAAAGATACACCCTCTGAATTGGTAGTATTTACAACACCAAATTGAGTTAGAGTAATCACTATCAAGCTTGGTATATACAACAATGTAAAAGAAGAAAAGAAGTAAGCTAACTTGAACTTCATACTAACAAAATTACTAAACATGACAATCACCGTAGAACTCAACGAGATATACTTCTTTTCTTCTCTCATAAACCCGCTTTGCCATAATTTTACCTCACTAATTTAAGCTATAAGCAATGTATATACCCAAACTCTCAACAACATCAACAACCAAGGCATTTCCCATAAAGAACTTTCTGCGAGTGTCTGATACCACTACTTCTTTTCCTTTACTGAGTTTAACCTTAGTCCAGTTGTCCGGGAAACCTTGTAAACGCTCAGTTTCAAGTGCGGTTAAGAGACGATACCCTTTCTCATCTTCAATTAAATGAGTGGTGCGACTTATAGAACCCTCAGAAGTCAACAAAGTACGAGACGGTAAGTCTGCGCTATCTACTAAAGACATCGCTCCTTCTGAGTAAGTATAGGTGAAACCCTCAGAGTTGGTGCGCTCAAACTTCTTCGCACCTCTCAAATAACGGAACTTATCTACTTTGTCATCAGACAAATAAAGTTCCTTTGGTAAATCAGAAGGATTTTCTAACACATCTTTTAAGCACAAGTAAGCACCATCATAACAAGGCTCTAGCTCTTTTGTAACTACTCGACTCTCTATCATGCTACCAGCGTTCCAAAAGTTCATAGAGAACAAATCTGGGACCTCTACGATGTCTTCTGGTAATGCAAAGGAACGACTTCTATCTTTTACAACCTCATCTTTAGTTGGGTAAGTTTCCTCAAAGATACCACTAGTACCTACTCCGAAATCCTCTAAACTTTGTTGTTGCTTGAAGTAATCTGTATCGTTTCGATAAACAAAGAGAAAGACACGTTTCCTTCTCTGACACCAACCATAATCTGCAGGGTTAATAACTCTCCAATCGACTCCATAACCTAAGTCTGCAAAGGCTCTTAGCATAATAGCGAAATCTCTACCTCGTTGCTTAGAGGGAGCTTTTAACAAACGATCTACGTTTTCAAGGAGTAAATACTTAGGTTGGGAGAGTTTTGTGGCTCTAATGATTTCCCAAAATAGAACTCCCTTTTTACCCTTGATACCCTGCCCATCTTTCTTAGTTCTTGCTACCGAGTAATCTTGGCAAGGAAACCCACCTACAATCAAGTCTACCTTTCCTTTTAAAGCCGAAAAGCGCTCGTCAGAAATCAAAGAAATATCTTCGTTCCAATTTTCACTGTCTGGGAAATGGTAATTATAAACCTCAAAAGCATCTTGCGACTTTCTCGATGGTTCAAACTGATTCGACCACAAAGTTTTAAAAGTAGGACTTGCTTTCTCAAGACCTACCCGGAAACCCCCTACTCCTGCGAATAATTCTAATACATTCATTTATTTAACCTCACAGTTATTTGTATAAATAAGGAACGATTTTGTTTTCCAAATCCGAAAGAACAACAGAACTATCCAAAAGTTCCCCTAAGTTCAATTTAATGTTAGGTTCAACCCAAGAAACTCCATCTTCACTTATATTTAAAACAATATTCGAACCCTCATTTAAACGAATTAAAATAAAGGTCTCAGCAAATGTAACTGAATGTACAAGACTTGCACGTGTATATAACTGTGTTTTAGAATCTCTTGCAGCGACAGAATAAGAAACTAAATCTTTACTTAAGCTATCTAACAAATCTAAATCTTCTGTGTAGTCCTCATATTTTAACTGCATTTGTTTTACCAACTTTCGTATAATAACATGAAATCACTTTCTTTTTAACGCGATGTTTCAAAGCATTTGAATCAGATACCACAGTGGTTTGTTTCTCATTAGGAAACCAATGGGCACCATGTTCTTCCAATTTCAAAACATTTATGACACCATCCGAAAACTGAAACATTAAACCACTAGGACACTCACGTATTCTCCAAATCAAAGTCTCCCCGTGAAAGAACTCATCTCTATGTTCAACCAAAGATAGAGAAAGCAAATCTTTAAACAAACTCGTTTTGTTTTAACCTGTTTCTTTAACTGTAACATTACCGAACCCGCTTCCAATTATCAAAGGGATACCCCAATAAATCCATAACTGCACCTAACTTCACAAAAGAACCAAAACCTAAACCGTTTAGTTTTCTTATCGATTTAGGGGTACGAGCACGAACATCATCTAGTAAATAAATTCCGTTCTCTTTTAACAGGTTACAAACCTTCTTAGGTAACACATCAACTGTCAGTTTAGGCTCAAAACCTTTATCCGTACGCACCTTCGTATAAAAAAGTTTATAATCTTTACTTAAAACAAATCTCTCAAAGTTTAAACGTGCTTTCAAGACATCATTATTAGAATACAAGCAAACAACACCTCTATGAACATACCACTTGGCAGTCAAAAGACCTAATAAAGTAGAAATGGAACTGCGAGCAAATTCATAGCGGGTTGGAGGAACTAGCTTTATATGAGGAAACCTGTTCTAAGAAGTCACCCGACGTAGTACAATGCAACCACGTACTTCCTTTAAAGTAAAACTCAAACCAAGTACGTTCTTCCTCAGAAACCTCTTGAAGCGCTTTTTTAATGGATGGTAAAAATCCAGTAAAAAAGACTTCATTTAAGCGTTTAATCGGTTCATTTCCAAATAACATAGAACATAAAGAACCAAAGGCAGTGTTTTGCAACCCTTTTAAGAGCTTAGTATTTAACACCTGTGTTTCCGTTAAAGGAGCAACCAATTGCTCAGATACCCAATTCTCTTTTGTTTTGCTCTTTCGAGTTGCTAATCCTTTGTATTTAGCACCCAAACGCACCTCTGCTTGACTGGCGCTAATTCGACCTTCGATTAAGTCATCCATAATAGCTGAAACACGATCTGCCTCAGCTTTAATTTTTCTATAAATATCCTTATCTAATGCTGGCATTATTTCCACCACTTTTCCTTATCTTTATTATTTTTAGGTACTTTAGTTAAAACTATTACTAACTCGCCATTTTTATGAAAGTCTCTTCCCTAAAAGATAAACATTCTAAAAACTCAACAAATCAGCTACGCAAACTTCTTTATTCAACAAACGAGAAGAGACTGTACCAATTTCAGGAACCTTAGAATGATACCGAATAACTTTACTTTCACCTTCAGTTAATTCTTCGAAATCACCACTAAACTTCAATTTGTACTTCTGCTTCAAATCTTCAATCAATTGAAACATTAAAACCACCTACTTATCATTTCACTTATTTTCTTTTTATTATATCAAAAAAATAGTAGTTTTGTCAAATAAAGAGAAGAGTTTAACTCTCCTATTTAAACTGTAAAATATTGAACCAAAGCAATCAACCATAATGCAGACAGGTTTATCAAACATACACAAGCGCCAATCAAATGGGTGTTTCTCATAAGATATTTATTAACTACTTTCTCGAACAAACCAAGTTCCTTCAAACCAAAGGATACCCCTAGACGAAATAGGAAGTACCAAAGAAAAACGTACAACCCATAAAGGTAAACATCGATATTACCCATAACATCACCAAAATGCACCCTTGGGTTTATATGACTTAATCTTACTTGATAAAGCTCCTCTTTTAGTCTCATCAGCTTTCTTAAATAGTTCAGTCCGAGCTAAAGCCATCTCTGAGTCATTTAGTGAAGGGTCTGCATATAAACGATAATCTAAATTAAACCTAGCACCCTCGACAATTTGATACATTTGATACTCATTATAAAGCGGAAAACCGTCTTTATCTACACTACAAACCAAACTTAAACAACCAAAATCAGAAGCTCTCCAACATTGTTCAATCTGACCTGCAGTAAAATTCTCATTGATGTAATGAGTGATAAATTCTACCACCGAAACTTTCAAACGACCTCTCAAAATCGCAAGAACCTGCTCTTCAGACCAAGAACCTTCCAAAAATGGAGAGATGTCCACTCCTGCCAAACGCAGTGAAATCAAAAAATCTAAGTAGTCTTTATCAGATACCGCTCGGCTGTTTTGCAAGTCAGAAATCTCAACACCTTGCGCTAATGCAGAAGCAAATACATCTACTGTTGCTAATGGAATGAATGTAAAGTCAACCATAGAAAAATCTACGTTTTCTAAAGCTAAATCAACCAGAACCCCTAACGTACGAGACTCTAACATTAACTCATAGGTAATTGAGTTGAAATATTTACTTAAGCCACTAGACTCAACTGTTCTATGTGCACTATACAAACGGTACAGAGGAATCAAAATATCTTTATTTAAATTAGCATCAACGAAAGACAAAGGTACTTCATGTTCTAAGCACAAGCGGATAGCTCGTAATAACTCAAAATCTACCTTATCACTCGTCACATAAGAAGTCAAATCCAAGCCATGAAGGATACCGAGAGTTAACTCATCCTTCACGTTTTGGTTTATATCCATTTTCTGCAAATCGAAAAAGGAAAGTCCTAAAGATGTTTTATTATTCAAAGTCTTTACCACACAATCGTTTAAAATTAAAGTTCAAAGTTAAAATCGGTAAACGCTCCAAGTTGTTCTTCGACCTTGGCTTTTTGCATTCGTTCTTTCAAACTCAACTCTTCCTTTAATTTTACACCATTTAGTACCACTCCGTCAAGTGGAGTCCACGCTTTTATTGGAACATTCATTTCTTTCAAGAATGGTGAAGCTTTTCCTCTACGAGTGAGGTAAATCGTAACTTCATCACCACGTGTACCTGCTACAAAGTGAACCCTACGTTCTTCTTCATAACTCAACTCGCCACTTAATGTATAAGGAAAGACACCGTCAGAATCATCAAAAATAATATTGACATTGGCTTCACGACCTTTAAAGCTAAACGGAGTTGCAAAGGTTAATAGTGAAGTTCCACCTCGTTTTGCTTCTCGGATTTTATTGTTGATAAAGTCCATGTTGCTAAAGAAATCTGTGACTGTATCACTTTCTTCTGCCAAAGTTGAAATAGTCCCAACTACCTCTGCATTTGCTGGTTCACCCCAATAAAGAACATGAGCTAACAGTTCTTTAAATAGAACCATCTCTCCGGGGAACTCTGCCCCATAAGTCTTTCTCAATTTATCAACCAAAGTCGCCAATGACTTAAGACTATATTCACTAGCGATAAAATCAAAGAATCCATAGTTGTCTGAGAATAAGACATTTTTGTTTTCTGGGATAGCATTCATTAAACGCTCTGCTAATGTCTTAGCTTCCCAAGGTTTTAACTCCGGTGCTAACACTTTCAAGTTGTTCTTAATATCAACCAGTCCACGACCACGCACCAACTCAATGAGGTTCCAAACTTTTTTATACCGAGCCGTGTTGAAATCTCTTACGTCTCCTAATAAGTTGAAGTCTCCTTGGCGCTTGACTGCATAAAGAATAGAAGACGGAGAGTAAGTGAAGTTAACGCGTGACTGAACGGAAATTGTTTTTCCTTCTGCTAAATACTTATCAATCAACTGCAAAGAAGCGTCAGCCATATCTTTTACGGAGTCAAAGTGGTAAGCTTCCAAAACCCCACCTTCTTTAAAAGAACGAAGAGAATGTTCATAGCGGTTTGAGTTCTTTTCAATTGACTTAGTAATTGGGTTCAAAATATTTGAAGGGCAACGGTAGGATACCGAAAGTGGGTACTTCGTAGGTTTGTACTCCTTATCGAACCACTCCATGACTTCTGGATTTGAACCACGGAAACCATAAATCGACTGATCTGGGTCACCTACAATAACAACACGTGGACAATTCTCAAAAATCGGTTTCAAGACTTGGTACTGCAACTCAGACATATCTTGCGCTTCATCGAGCATAAAGTATTCGTAGCGGTTTTTGTAGAAGTTGACCCAGCCGTTTGAACTGGATCGTCTTCTTTTTCAACAACCATATAATCATAAACGAGAGACATTAAATCATCAAAATCAATGACATTCATTGCAGTCTTTAATTCTTGGTAATCTGCTACAACTGTATCAAGCAAATTTCTAGGGAGATTTAAGCGCTTTGCCGTGTCGGCTGCTTCCCCAAATTGGTAATCAGAAATAGAGCAGTTACGGTAATTTGAAATAATAGCAGCTAAGTCGCGTTTGTCTTGAAGAGAAACATAGTTGCTACCCTCTTCTCCTAAATCATGCTTACGGAAAAGACGACCCATAATCGCATTGAAAATGCGAGAGCTTTCTTCATCTCCACCACCCGAGTCTAACATGCGAATATAGTCCGATTTTGACTTATCTGTTAAATTAAACCCACGAAGTCGCAAAAGTTCAAAGAACTCTGATTGTAAAGTGCTAAATGTAATGTCGTTAGTGGATACACTTGTGAGACCTAACTTAGCGAAAGTGCGCTCTACGTTTTGTTTAATTTCTTCTGCTCCCTTACTCAAGAAGGTTGTGACCCAAGCGACTTTCTTTCCTCTTTTAGCTGGGGAAAGTCTTCCAATCGTTTTATCCTTTGCTAAAATCAAAGAAATAGAGGTTGACTTACCTGAACCCGCAGTCGCAAATAACTCTGTGCGACCCTCAGAGCGGATAATAGGTTCTAGCTCCTCTAAGTTGTAACCTTTAGAAGCGACCAACTCCAAGTATTTCTTCATGTTTTCTTCATAAAGTTGTTCCTCAGTAGGTTGTTGCTCTGAATTTGCACTAGGTTTTACACTAGCAAAACCCTTGTCGTTACTGAGATTGTCGAGTGCTGATTGATACATTTTTACCAACTTTCTACTATTATATAGTGAGACTGAAAACAGTCTAATTTTTGTCTGTATAATTAAAAATCTAAATTTTTTTAGTTTATGTTGAAATGGACATAAAAAGGAAAAAAGAGAAAAATCAAATCTCCGATTATTGGCAATTTATTGCCAAGTAACGCTCGGATAAAGTGAAATTCTGTAGTATTGAATAGATACCCACCAAGAGGTTGTTATATCAAGATTTTTACTTGTTTTTATGGAGGGAAATGGTGAAATCGCTTGTGAAATAAGGACTCGACTCATTTTCTTTGGAAAAATAGGGGTCTTAAATTGAAAAACTCACCCAAAATTGGTATTTGAAAATCGAAATTTAGGTTTTATGTTAGATACCCTCTTGGTAGCTGTTGCAAATAAGGTGTAATCTCTTGTGTACCAAGGTGTTTCAAGTTTATCTCCACTAATTTTTGACTTTTAAGTAGCAAGTTCGGTAAATAATTTTGGAAGTGTGAAAAGATACCCTCTTCAATTTGTTGAGAAACGGACTTCAAACCTTTGTATAACAAGAAGTTTCAACCCCGTTAGTACAAATTTTTAATTCTCCACTTCTTTTAAGATAAGAAAAATTAAGAAGAGTCGTTAGAAACCCTCTTACCAAGTTGGTAAAAATCTTGAAAACCAATCGTACCAAGCGATTTAAACCTTGGCAATCACTCAAATAAATGTAAATAAAGAGAAAGCAACATTTTAGTTGAGAGAAATTCACAAACTAGGATAGGAAACCCTCCAACCAGTTTGAAAAACCTAATTATAGCAAGGTTTAATATAATTTCATATAATGAAACTTAATTTGAAAAAGCAATGCAACCAATTAAAACCATTTTTAAAGCTTTTCGTTAAAACTCTCTAACCGCCTTATGTAATTCTCTTCTAACTCCAAGTAATTGGAAACTAAAATCTTGTACTTATCCGAAGAAATTCTCTTGTTATATAAGTATAGCTCTGGAACTGCTACTTTAAAAGCTTGATGTAACAATTCTAAAGGGTAAGTTTCACGAAGTGATGCGATACCCTCATGAGAGAGTTCAGTAAGGTCAAATAAATCCTTTCGTATCAAGTGGTTATAGTAAGTTGCTAATTTGTTCTTCTTATAAGACAAAGGGTAAGTCAAAATTTCAAATAAACACGTGTAATGACCTTTACCTCTTGTTTGAACCAAACCTCTATAGAGCCTATGTTTAAAAAGGTTTACGCAAGAGACCGTACGCTCCAACCCATCATCTACTATTTCTACTTTATATTTATAGGTATCTTTCATCTAAACAACCTCTTTTCCTAGTGAAGTTCTTTAACTTTACAAAAGTCACGTATTTCATAACCTAACTTATCCTCCAGTTGCGAGGTGTAAAAAAATACCCTCTCTCTAATTTGCGAAACCTTTACGGAATAATGCTTTTCGTACAATTCTTCATCAAATGGAACATCATAAGACAGTAACAAGAAGAGAGTAGCAACTTCAATCGGTAAGACTGTAGTTTCATAGTGCAAATTGTCATTTAAAACCGTAATTGGAACGGAATAGACAGACTCAACCTTAGTAATGAAATAATGCTCTGCGTAAACCGAGTTGTTGGTTTGAGCGTAATTGACCCCCAAAGTGTCCCAACCGACTTCTACTCGACTAACAGTTAACGAAGGTTCAAGAAACTCAACATAACTACCATACAAGTCTTGAATAGACTCTGGGAGACTTTCAAAATCCTCTAACAAACCCTCTCTAGTCTTATAGAAGTTATAAGTATGAAACTGCACTTCTGTGGTTGTGACCTTGGTAATCTTAGCTAAATGAACCTTTTGAATAAACTTGTTTGTACCTTTACTGCTGCGAACCTCTTCGTTTGCTACATAACCTTTTTCATAAAGAAAAACAATCGAACCTTCCTGATACCCTTGTTCTTTGAAGAGCTTCTGTTTCTCTGAGATAGGAAGAACTTCCTTGTTCATGTATCCATGAAAACGAGCCATTTCAACATAAAGCTGACTGTTAATAGTATCAACATCTTTGGCACTCAAATCATAATCCAAAGGTAAATACTCAAAGAGTTTGAAATAGTAAAGAATACTAGACTCAGCAAGCTCAGAAGACAACCCCTTCACACTCAAATGAAAGTCTCCTACAATCACATCTAAGTAAATCGCAAACCACAAGACCACCAAGCTATAAGAAAGTTGGTAAGGGAAGTTACTAGGCTTTAGATAAGAATAATTCTCTTCAGTGATAACAAAGGAAGTATTTGAAACTCTAAACTGCTCTACAACTGTCTCAAAGTGAGCTAAGAGCTGACGGTAATCATAACTAGGAGGAACTGCTGCTACTGTCTCTTTTAAGGTTATCAATCTACGAGCAGAAGCCAAGCTTACATACGGATACCCATCTAACTTACTAAGGGCGCTTGGTTCAAACGGTACTGTAGGTATGAACTCTGGTATGGTCTTGTAAATTTCACTATAAGCAATGTTATAGAACGACCAATACAAAGCCTTATAGGGAGAATCTATCGTGTATTTATCAACCATCTAAACCCCCTCTATTTTCTCAAACTCAACAGTAGTATAGTTTGGAAAATTCTTCTTTTGAAGTTCCAAAACCAAATCTGCAGGGAGAGTTTTGTTCAAAGTCAGATACCGCGAGAGAGAACCCCAAACCTTAATATCTTTGAGGTTTTCAAGTAAAATCTGCTTAACTTGTTTCTCTATCTCTAAGACTTTTACAAGAGCTTCTACAGTCTCTTCTTTGGATTTCTCTTTAATCAAATCTACTTGGTAAAGCTCACTTGTACGTTGACTTAGTAAGCTTGGAGCTACTTTCACTAAAGGGAACTCTGAAATTTCTTCTATAATAGTAGAAAGTCCATCAGAATTGACCTGCAAATATTCCTTAATCACTTGAAACTGACGGTTTTTCCATAGACTCAATAAGCCCGTCGGAAAATGAGATTCAAGACTTTCTTCTACTTTAAGACTTGCGTAATAAATTTGACGAGAAGTTAAACCTGACAAGTCAATTAACTGTTGACGGTTCAAACCTGATCGATACAAAGACAGTAAACTCAACGTACTTTCTTGATTAGACTTGCTCAAATTTAGATAGGAGCCACTTTTCAAAAAGTCAACAAGAGTTCCTGCAAACTGCAAATCCTCTAAGGTTTGTAAGACAGAGTTCGATGGGATGTGTTTATTATTTTCCAATCGTGTTTGGAATAAAAGCAATATCAGAATAAATCTGACTTATAGTATTAAAAATCGGTTTCTTTTTACTCATAAAAGTTAAAAACCACACAAAAACTACTATTTTATGATTTACTTCATAAGTACAAAATAAATCATTCTACTTTTCTGTACTTTATCCTCTCTATAAAATTTTCAGTCTGAATCCTAGTTATATGACTAGAATTTTTCCTTGCTGAATTTCCTAAAGACTATTATACATTATTTTCAATTTAAAATCAAGTAAATAGATGTACAAAATCTAAATCAAAATAGGATAAGTTCATTATTTTTTTAGACTAAATTAAAAGGTATTTTGTTTTATTTGTATTTACTATAAAGAAAAAGGAAAAATTTAGGATACCGAAAGGATGTGTTGGGAGTGGTTTTAACAAAGGAAACTAGAAAGCTAATATGCACAGTCTATTTTCTGTGTTCACCAACTTTTAAAATCCAGAGCTGACTTAAAAAATCACAGGAACTAAGGATACCGCTAAAAGGTTATCGAAATCAGCTCAATGTTAATCGGAGTTTGAGCGTTCCATAACCTCCACTGAAGTTCAATCCAATACCCAATTTAAACTTATTCCATAAAGGCTGCAAACCAAAACTGAAGCCCAACGAAGTTGGGCGGTCTTCTGATTTAAGAAAGTGAGAGGTGCAGAGAGAAAACCTAAGCATGTAAAAACAAACAACGAACCACTCAAGCGAATTAGACGGAGTTGGGGTGTTCCTTGAATAGTAAGCCTAACCTCCAAGTAGTGAAATAAAACAAAAATCAAAGATACCGCAGAGGTGCTTTTGGAAAGTTAAACCTCAAACCTCAGACCTGCACAACCAAAGCAAACCCAAACTTTTAGAAAAAGCCCTCAAATCCTTACGGAATTAGGGCGTTCCAACACCTCAAACAGAAAACATCAAGCACAACCTTGAAAAAGGTATGACACAATTTAAGGTCTTTTAAGACAATTAACTACTAAATTAGGACAGAAAGTAAGAGAATTATGACAAACAAACCTCAAAATAGGACATTTAAAACCAAAGTTAAGACAAAAATAAAACCTTTTATGACACATTTGAGTACATTTAGGACAAAATCTTATAAACTTATGACACTTTTTAAATAAAGTTAGGACAAATAAATCTATTTCTATGACAAATAGGTAAAGAGTTATGACACTGTTAAAAGAAATCTATGACAAAAAAATAACCAATTGTATGACAAATTTTAAGACAAATAAGACAAAATTAGGACAAAAAGACCTAAGTTTAGGACACATTTTTCTAAAAAGCTATGACAAAAAAATAAAAAGAGTTATGACAAATCATAACTACTACTTTTCGCAAATCTAAGTAAACGAATTAAGGGATAAAACTAAATAAACTACGCAAAAGTCGAGAAAATGAGGATACCACTAAAGGCACTCGAAGGACGCATTTATTTCTCAGAACCAAACTGAGGACATTTTCCCTACAATCAAATTTAATGGCTCTCATTTGCTCCGTGTCGTGTTTTAAATTGAAGTTGGACATATTATACCAAAATGGGTTAAAATTAAATCTGAGGCAATCTGGTGCGTTTTAGAAAATAAAGAAAAGGTTGTAGAATTTTCTACAACCTCAAAACCAATTAGTTACGCGTAAAGTTTTTAAACTCAAAGTCTGCAAGCTCTTTAGAAAAAACAGTATCTATATCTTTCGCAGTGTACAAACTATACCCCATAATTGAACAGCCAATCAATAAATATACCAAGAAAAATACCATTATTCCCACCCATCATCAGACTCAAAGTCGCTTTCATAAGCTGAACTGTTTTCATCCAAAAAGCCTTTGTGACTCACTTTCGAATAAATGAACAAAATAACGTACCAAACAAAAACCACAGGTACTACTACCCCTAGAGGAATAGTCACTGTAATAATATCAACAGTTGTAACACCAACTAAACGCAAAATGAAAGCCACTAAAACTGCAAGTGCAGTAAGACCCATTGTACCCATCAAAATCAAAAGTGGTAAATTCCACTTGTTTACATATTTCATTTCTAAAACCTCTCTTAAACCCTACACTCGTACTCCCACCCTGAAAGGTGATATCGCAGTAAGTCTGAACCTTGAGTAACTAAAACTTCTCTAGTTACTAAATCAATTGTCTGACCTAAACCATACGCTAAAACTAACTCATAAGCTTGTTTAAGTTCCTTAAACGCTTCGTGAGACCCACCTTCTACATCAGGGTGAACCTCCTTAGACCGTTTTTTATAAGCCTGTTTTAACATCACTTGTTCTACTGTTACAACACCCTCAAAACCGAGAATCCGTAGAGCTTTTTTAATTTTATTTAATTCTAACATTTTCTTTCTATTTGTGCAAGAGCTATCTATTTGTAGTAGTTTGCGCTTGCTACATAAACATGACTTGGGTAGCGCCCCACCGTATAAGGATGACGAACCACCTTATAATTAACTTGGTTATCCTGAAACTTTAGGATACGGTAAGGATTATCTTCTACAAAAACTACGGAATCTGAACCCTCTTTAGCGGACTTCAATAGTCGCCCCAACGTTTGACTCTCTTGCTCATGATTGTAAAAAGACATAAAGGCAGAAGAACCGTAACCTAACTCAGTCAATAACTGTCTTTTAGCTTTAGCAACCTCCTCAGTCGGACTCAAACTGATAAAACAAATATCTTCCAAATAAGAACCTACAAGGTTCTCCAGATACCGAACTACTTCTGTGTTAACTTCAATTTCACCAAATGTATAGAACTCTGGATTTGCAAAATGCTTCAACAAACCCTTTTCCAAATCATAAGACAACTGCTTTTCTGGATCGTAAGTCGGTTCGAAATCAACCAACCGACTTGCTGAATCTAATAACGTATTATCTAAATCTACATAAACCCTCACGTAAATACCTCAACTTCTTTGATAAAAACCAACTGCTCCCACGTAAATTGAGAGAAAAACCGTAAAACATCCTTCAATACAAAACGACTTACATATAGCTCACTATTTTCAATGTAATTGTCTAAATCAAACTGAGAATAAATCGTTTGAAATAACTCCGTGTCAAATCTTCGACCTAAATGAGATTCGCCTAAGTAGTAAATTTCACTCTCTAAACCTAAATTATATAACCAATTCGAGAAATGATTAGATGACTGAACATTTAAAGTAACTTCTCGTTGTGTAGGAATTAAAGAGTTTGGAGCCATAGTAATTAAAATCCTATCTAAAATGCCTTCACCTTCTACCCAAGTGAAGCCTAACTCTTTCAAAGCTTGTAAAAGTTTAGTACGTTCATAAATTGTTACAACTAAACGTGTTTCACTCATCTGACTGTACCTACTTTTCCTGTGATAAGTCGAAATCTTTACAAGACTGATCTTTGCACTTGTGAGTATATTGAGTTTCTTGAAGTGTATAAGCCGAAGAAGAAGAAGAACTTTGTAAATTTTTGTTCATTCAACCTTAACCTACTTTCTTAGAAGACCGAGTTCGAATAACCTTTGGTTTATCTACTTTACCAAACTTCTTATAAACATCAACCACTTCACCGTTTACTGACTTCTCACGTAACACTCCAGACTGCGAATACAACAAGCGAATAGACTCACCAGTTGAAAGATTCCCCTCAATGGTTTGATTTAGTGCAGTTCGAGTTACTTGAACCTTCCCTACCAATTGATGTTCTTTACGAATCTTCAATAATGCTCTATGTATAGTGTAAAGTGGACGAGTTAAAGCCATTTCTTCTTTAGTTGTATAGCCTAACGGAATCCTATAACCACGCTCAGTCAATACAAACTCTGTACCTAACGACATAAACGGTTTACCCTTCAACCAGTAAGGTTTCAACTCTGGATCTACATTGTCTCGCAATTGAATATGCAACTGCACAGGTACATCAATACGATCTAACTTCAACGTTACTACCCGGTTAACCTCAATTTCTAAAGTGTCACCTTCTTGCACAAAAACTAAATCGTTCCAAAGTCTAGTGTTTAAACTAAACTTTTTATTGGGGTAAAGTTGGCGCAAAGCATGGTTTAAAATCTTCTTTTCCCAATACTGCTTAATTGCCTGTGTTGCCTTCACAAAAGGTGTAGAAGGAAGTTTCGTTAAGTCTAAATTTGCTGCTTTTTTTCTTCAAATGATACCCCTACTTTCTATTCCCCAAACAAGAACTTATCTTTGTCTTTCGCGAAACGCTCCGCGTAACGCTCAAGTCTCAAATACATAGCGGCTTTCGTAATACCTTGTTTCTCAGCCCACTTCAGAACTGGAAGACCATCTAAATATATAGCTTTAATATCTTCACGCACCTCTGGGGTACAGTGTTGGCTCAAGTAATGTTGGAATTTTTTAGGAGATACCCTAAATAGCTCTTCAGAGCTTGTGTCTAAAGCATCTACCAAAGCATTATATGGGTATAAACGAGATAGAACTTCAACGGTTACTTTTTCAAATGGAATAAGCGCTCTTGACCTCTTTTTACGAGACAAAGTTGATTTTGAAGTCTGCTTTTTATCCCACCATGATAAAAAGGTCTCTTTCAAATCTCTACTCAAACCTACTAACAATACTGACTGCGAATAAATCGGATAGAAACAACTGTAATGAATTAGTTCAACACCTAAATCTCTTGCAAAATCATGAACCAAAACAGACATTTTTGAAAGTCTACCAATTCCAAGTTCCATAGATAATTCCTGCAAAGAAACAATAGAGTCCCCTTGATTTTCAGAACTACCTTCTACATACTTATCTGATTTAATTACTTCTTCATCAGACAAAGGAGCTTGATCTACATAACGAAGCCCTCGAATACGAGTGTGTCTCTTACCTGTACTTTCATCCGTCTCATTCATTTTTAACTCTGGTACATAAGCTAACCCAATCTTACCGCTTTGTAGCAAATAATTAAAGGTTGACTCTTGAATTTGATACCGAGAGCGGTAGTCACTGCGACTTAACCCTTTATTTTTAATTTCATCCATAGAATAATCCTCTACATACTTTTTAATTTTTTTCCTTATTATTATAACACAAAGTTTACTAAAAGTCAAGAAAAAGAAAAAGTCTAAAAGTAAAATTAGCAAGAAAAATAAAAAGAAAACCACTTAGGTTTTCTTTTTAAATTAAAAACAATAAAAGGGTAATTTACTGTAGTAGTTCCTTCCTCTGCGGAAAGACCTTCTGTGGCTCGATATAAAGCTGTTACACAAAATATACTCAAACGTATATTTCATGACCTTTCTAAATCTTTTTAGAAATTTTCTTGCTTCACCCTGTCTGATTTTGTCTTTACATCTTGAGATACAAAGCCTACTCTCATTTGATATAACAGTCCACAAGCTTAACTTCCCGTGTAACCCACGGTAGTGACCTATTTAAACTGCAGTCAGTACAGTATATTCTTTACATTGTCCTAAATTGAGAGCTGCATTAACATCTCTATCATGTTTGCTACCACAATTAAAACAAGTCCAAGTTCTTTCATTTAGTTGCAAGTCTTTATACTTAAAACCACAATCAGAACATAGTTTACTAGAGGGGTAAAATCTACTTACTAATCTCAACTCTATACCTAGCTTTTTACACAAATTTTCTAAGTAAAGTCGAGACTGATACCACTGAGCTTTTGAAATGGTTTTACTCAAATGACGGTTTTTCATCATATTACGCACTGCTAAATCTTCAATCGTGATAGAACTTGGTTTTCGCTCTAAAACTAAAGAACGCAGTGCTTTTCGATTATATTCCGTCCGAATACGAGTTAAACGCTCATGAATACGAGCAACTTTCAATTTCTGCTTCTGAATGTTCTTACACTCAGATAAAGGTTTCAACCACTTGTAAGATTTAAGTTGACCTTTCTTAGCACCTGTTTGATAATAAACCTTATCAACCATATTGGCTTCGTATTTGCGAGACAATTTTCTTTGTTCTCTTCGTAAACGTTGCTCTAACTTTCTAATACGCAAAGATTTATTGATAGAGGGAATAACTCTATCTTCTGTAATGAATTGGTCTTTCAGACCAAAATCGATACCCATAGCGTAATCAGACAAAGGAATACGCTCATCAACCTCATCTTTACATAAGCAAGAAATGTAATGTCTACCATTCTTCCTAGAAATAGTTACAGAGCTGATATTCTTAGGAATATAACCAAACTCCTTCAATCGAATCCACTTCAAAACAGGTACAAATATTCTATGTCGCTCAACTTTAATAGTACCAATAAGATAGAAACTTTCACTAGAGCCTTTCTTTTTAAACTTAGGTTTACCCCTACGCTTAGAAAAATAATCTTTGAAAGCTCTATCTGCATAGATTAACGCTTGTTTTATAGCTTTACTAGGCACTTCTTTTAACCAAGTTGGTGTATTAGGGTCATTATTGACTCGTTTTGAGTAGTCAAAAGCAGAAATAAAGTCTTTATCCGAAGCTAAATTCTCTAAGTTTTCAAAGACGAATTGATTGTAAATGTAACGAGTACACCCAAAAGTCTTATGTATCAACTCAATTTGACTAGGAGTTGGGTCTATTTCTGTCTTGTAAGCTCTCATCTACCTTTAACTCCTTCTTGTACTTCTTCAAACTATAGATACGACTGGAGAATACATGAATAATCGAAATTAAGTCATCTACTAACTCTTGTTGTGGTGAGGTAGTTTCATTTTTCACCACTACAATTTCACAGTTATAATAGTTACAAAAACGCTCAAACCAGTCAAAACCAAATCGAACAAATCGGTCTTTATAAGTAATGTAAATTTTGATTACTAAACCTTTTGCAACATAGTCTAGGAGTAATTTGTTCCAGTTTTTACGGTTATAATTAAGACCTGAACCTATATCAGAAATAACCTCATCTAAAATTTCACCTTTAGCATTTACGAATTGCTTTAAAAACTCAATTTGTGAAGTTAAATCATCTGTTTGATTTCTACTGGATACCCTTGCATAAGCCAATATTAGACCTTTAGGTTTGGATTTACCTACATAAGATAAATATTGGTCTTCTGTGTAGTACCTTCTATTAGTTGGGGTACGTTTAGCAACTAAATACCCTCACGATCCCATCTTTGTAACGTTTTTATGCTGACACCTAAACGGTTAGCCATATCTTGTAATTTAATCATGAGTACATTTTAACATAAGTTGTTACCTTTGTCAATAATTTTATTTACAGGAAAATACTCTTTTACAGAACACTATTAAACTTTCAATAAAGGATAATCAACCTCAGTTGCACCCTCCTCAGAAGGATACCCTTTAAGACCTCTGTACAAAGCTCTCTCCAACGCGTCTAATCCATGAGAGGTGGTATTTACCATCTGTGCATTAGAACCTGTTAGAATAGCTTTTAAACGGTAAATGGTACTATGACCAACAAAACGCTTTACAACGACAATAATATCAAAATCTTTCAACCGATTAGGTATATTTACAGTTTCTTCATGTGAACTAGAATCAATAAATTCAAGTTCTTCTGCTCCTTTCTCCTTCAAAACCAAAGTCTTGAAGCGCTCAACCTGAGACTTAGGTAAACCCAAAATAGCAACCTTCTTACCTACCAAATCAAAGTCGTATTTTGCAAAAGTTCTAGGAGATTTCACTTTTTGCGAAGATACCGAAGGTGTTGGTGACTTTACCTCAGTCGCCTTAGAAGTTGGTTTCATTGGAGTATTGTGATGTACCCAAGCAATGCGAGGAACTTCCCCTACAGTTAGAACCAAATCTACCGAAGTGGCATCTGCTAAGCCATAACGTTTAACCACAAAATCACTTACATTATAAACCCCACAACGTGAACCATGTACTTTAAGAGAGTTACCCTTCGAATCTGTAGGCACATAATAACCTTGCTCATCCTTTTGTAATGGACAATCTGGAATATAAACCATACTGTTATTAGGTTTAAGTTCTGATTCACAAGAAACATTGTAAATGTGAGAACCTGTCAAACTAAAGGAAATAACTAAACCATTACTTAAGTCTAACTGTTTATAAACACTAAAATTCCCCTCATACAAAACCTCACCTGTCTCTACCTCTTCAATCTCAAAACCACGCTCTGTCAAAAGTACGATACCACAAAGGTTTCCACTTGAAGTCTCAGAAAAGATACGAGGACACCATTTGTAGTTAGTTTCTTGTTTGTCCTCCTCAGTTAATGGTTCATCAGCTTTAACCATCATCGGTTGAACGGTTATACCTTGAAGGGGTGCTTTACCCTCAGATAGTGAGTTGTGGTCTTCTGAAGATACCGCTGCAAGGTTTTGTGGAATTTCTGAGTAAGCGAACGTGTGGTGTAAAACCAACTCTTGTTCTTCTTTAAACAAAGGTGCTAAAAACTCTCCAAATGCTTGATTGTCAAAACCTAGAAACTCTTTGGCGAGTTTTAGGCGTTCCAAGTCACCCTCTACTAAAATATCTTTAATTGTCTTGCGACATTCATTTAAAAATTCTTGTCTAAACTCCATAGAATTAAACCTTCTTATTCTTTCTATTTATTTCTTACTTTATGTAACCGAGGTGCGAATTTCTCTGCTGTAGTACAAATATCCTCCCACTTTACTCTAGGCTGTGGGTTAATTATGAACTGTTTTGGATCTACAAAACTACTTACAACTTCACCACTTCTCTTATGCTTCTTCTCATAGCAATTATGACAAAGAAAGTAAGTCAGACCTCTTTAATTTAAAGTAAACAACTGTTTTACTTTAAGGTGGCAAATATCACAAGGAACAGTGAGAGGTGCTTTTGAAGATACCGTAACTGTGGGTGTAAGCGAATTTGTCAAACGTTGTCTCAATATCAAAAGCTACTGCTTTTGTAGAGGTCAGAGTTAATAATGTATTTAAGTCTACAAAATCTACTAACTTCATTTTATTTTGTTTTTCCTTTCTAAAATTCAATAAAATCCCAAGAAGTTTTGGGATACCCTACTGTGGCTTTACACTGGTATTTTTGTGCTATGTAAGAAATTCTCGATCTTTTCCATAGCTTCATTTATCTTTGTTATTACTGCTGAGTTAGAATAAATCTTGCACGGAACAGTAATTTTCGTAGTAAGTGGATCATTAGAGAAATTTGAAAAGTCAAGTACCAAACCCTCAGAACCTAAATTAAACTTCGTAGCTTGTGACCCTGTAACTTTCTTGGAAACCTCAACATGTTCAATCGTTAAACTAGAAATAACAGTCACAACTACTTGAAATTGATTAAAGTTGAATTTAAGCAAGGAGTCTGTAAAGTCATAGTTCAAATCAAACTCATAAAAGTTACCACCTGTTAATTCAAATAGAACTGACAACGCATTTACTAAACCTGAGACATGACTTAGCCAATAGTTGATAGGATTTGTAGTGCTTGCAGTACCTAACATTCTCTCCATTTTAGCTCGCACTTTAGTCTCAGAATAAACTGCAATAGTGTAAGAAATATCAGAGCAATGTTGAACCAACTGCAATGTACCTAAATATGGTTTACTACAACTTCCATTTGCAATTTAGAACGTAAAGTAGAGTTCAAACTATCAAGCTCTTGTTGTTGCTTTGTACTTAGCTTCAATAAAGGAATTTCAAATTTCTGAGTTTGTTTCTTTTGTTCCAATTCTTTTAGAGTTTGCAACTTAGACATTTCACTTTGTAAATCAAGCAAACGGTTATCAATAACATCAATTAAATCCATAGTAATTTACCTATTTCCTTCTTTATTTTCTTTATTATACCAAATTAAATGTATTTTGTCAAAAGAAAAGAGAGGAAAACCCTCTCTGATATAAGTTTTTAAATATCTTTTACAAGATTAAGATACCGCTCGAAAGCTGTTTCTAGGTCAAGAACTTCTGCTAGACTTAGACTAGCAACACCTCGGTCTAATTCATAAATCAAACCTTTATCATAAAGGTTCAATACCTTTCTAGTTGAGACATAAGGTTCTGGGTCGTAGTCTTCAACTAAACGAAGTCCATTCTCCCCCGAAAAGACCAAATCATAACGATTACTTGCTTTAAAGCGGAAAGAATCATCACTTGTTTCTTTTAGCTCTAAATCATAATCAATCATAGCTTTATATGCAATCTTTTCTAAAGCTAGAGCGACCTTCTCACTTGTGAAGGAGTGATTACCGTAAACAGTTTCGGCAGTGTAAAGAAGTGTACGTTTAGGCATATTTTGTCCTCATTTCATTTTGTTTTATTTATGTAATTATATCAAAAATGTTTAATTTTGTCAAATAAAAAGAGAGGATACCGCTAGGCAAACCTCTCTTTTACTAACATTCTAATTCAGAAATATCTCTAAATTTTAATCTTCTTTGCTTCTACGACCACTCAAAGCAACTAAAGTCAATAACCCAACTCCTGCAATAGCAGCAGATACGGAATCACTGCTACCTGTGTTTGGAAGCTCAGCTTTATTCACGTTTGTAGTAGGTGTATTAACTGCACCATTTGAACCAGATACCGAAGGTTTAGCATCAGGTACAATCGTAGACGGTTTACTTGGTGTCTCTGTTGGAACAACAGGTGTTGCTTCTTTAGCATACACATAAGTAACAACAAACTCACCTTCAGAAGTTACTTCTTTTGGTGTTTCTTTGTCTTGACTCTTGAATGTATACTTAGTCTTATCAACCGTCAACTCTTTAGGGAAAGTTAAGTCTAACTTAGAACCAAGTTTCAAGCGACCTGTACGTACAGATGGTTGAAGTTCTTTACCTTGTTCGTCCACAAAGCGTTGAACCACAGTTCCAACTTTAACCTTCTTATAAACTCTAATAGTCTCTCCACCTTTATCCTCTTTGTTCTTAGGATTTTTAGAGTCATATTCATAACCCTCAATTACTTTTGGTGGTTGAGTACCTTTCTCTTTAGGAGAAATTTCTTTTCCATTTTCATCTACATAAATTGTAGTAGCTTCAACTGTTGGGGTTGGAGTTGGTGTCTCTTTAAGTTTGTAAGTGTAAGTCACTTCAACAATACCGTTTGAAACCTCAGTTGGGGTAGCTTTGTCTTGTTTTACAAAGACATACGTTTTACCTTCATGAGTAATTTCAGTTGGGTGGTTTAATTCTAACTTAGAACCAACTTCAAGATTTAAGGTTGACTTAGACTCTGCAATCTTAGAACCTGACTCATTTACAAAGTGTTGAACAACTCCGCCTTTTTGAACTTTCTTGTAAACTCGAACAGTTTCACCGTTCTTGTCTTCTTTGTTCTTAGGATGTTGTGGGTTGTAAACATACCCTTCAATCGGTTTAGGAGGTTGTGACCCTTTAACTTTAGGAGAAATTTCTTTTCCATCTTCATCCACAAAGATAGTTGTAGACTCTACCGTTGGAGTTGGTGTTGGTGTTGGTTTTGGAGTCTCTGGTTTTGGAGTCTCTGGCTTTGGTTGCTCTTTCTCTTTATAAGTATAAGTTACAACCACTTCACCTTTAACAACCTTCTTAGGTGTTTCTTTATCTTGTTTTACAAACACATAAGTCTTACCTTGGAATGTAATTTCCTTCGGATGTGTTAAGTTCAAGTCAGAACCCTCTGGTTTGTCTCCAGTTTTAACAGAGTTAGAAATTTCTTTACCTTTATCGTCTACAAATTTTTGAGTTACTGAACCGTTAGAAACTGGTGCAGGTTTCTCTTTGTAAACATAAGTGACTACTGTTTCACCTTTAGTAATCGCTTTAGGGTCTGGTTTGTCTTGACTTACAAATACATAAGTCTTACCTTGGAATGTAACTTCATTTGGATGAGACAAGGATACCGGTGAACCCTCTTTTTGCTCACCTGTATTAATGCGTGGTTTAATTTCAACACCTTTTTCATCCACAAACTTCTGAACTACTGAACCTTTAACTTCTGGTTTTGGTTGTTCTTTTTCCTTATAAGTGTAAGTAACAACCGTCTCACCCTTAGTGACTTTCTTAGGATTTGGTTTGTCTTGGCTTACAAAAATATAAGTTTTACCTTGGAAAGTAATCTCTTTAGGATGTGTAAGGTTTAAATCAGAACCTTCTGGTTTATCCCCAGTTTTCACAACATTAGCAATCTCTTTGCCTTTATCGTCTACAAACTTCTGAGTTACTGAACCTTTAACAGCTTCTTTCTCTTTGTAAACATAAGTAACAACTACTTCACCTTTAACGATTTTCTTAGGATCAGGTGTGTCTTGGCTTACAAATACATAAGTCTTACCACCATTAGAAATCTCATTAGGGTGACTTAAAGTAAGATTTCCCCTTCTGGTTTCTCACCTGTTGAAGTTGATTTTGCAATCTCAACACCCTTATCGCTTACAAATTTCTGAACCACAGAACCTTTAACTTTAGGTGTTGCTGGGTTGTTTGGATTTGCTTCTGCGTTACGAGCATCAGTGTAGGAAACTTTATGGTAGCTCAACTCTGGTTTTTTCGGAACTAAGTTATTTGGTACATAAATAGGTGCAATAAGACCACTTGCATGGTAAGTTTGATAATGCCACTCCTGGTTTTTCTCTGGTTCTCTAATATTCTTATCAAAATTGACTTTTAACTCATAATGATATGAATCTGTGTTTATACGATCTAGTACAGAAAACTTATCTGAACCTGGTAGTTGATTAAACATTTTACCATCTTGAGTAGGTAAAAAATACCCAGAATCTTGAGAGCTTATAAAATGCGTAGAGTCAATAATCTGTTTCCCATCGAAAGCATATGTATTATAAGTTCGTGCTGCTAATTCTTTCATTGGAATACGAGCACCTGAAGAATCTAAGAAATCTAAAGTTGAAGTAAAACCCCATTTATCTTCGTTAACAGAGTCTGTATTAGTACCTTCTTTATTTCCACCCAAAAATAAAGCCTTAAAATCTATTCTAGGAGTTACCATATTGACAAAAATACCATTCTCATTATATGGAGATTTAGTCAATGTAAAAGTTTTACGGATTTTAGAGATACCCAATTTAGCTAAAGCAGACTCTTTAGCTACTGCAACATCATACGTGAGAGTCTCACCTTCTGAAACTTCAATTGGAACTAAATTTGAAACCTCTGCTTTATCTGAAATTAGTTTAATACGCGCAAATGCATTATCCCCTACTGCTGAAACAGTTGAAGCACTAGAAGAAGGAGTTAAACCCATAACGAACTTAGACATAGAATCTTTTGAATCAAAATTCACAGCGTTTGAACTACTTGGTTTTAAATAACTAACTGAACCTTTACTTGAGGTAATGTTCTCTAACTTAAGTAAACCTTTCTCATAGTCATAAATACTTGTGGTTGATAGTTGATCAAGTGTAGAGGTACCCCAACCAATAGCGGGTACCTGATTTTCAATTTTATGTAGTTCATCACGAGAACTATCTACTTTTTCTTTATAAGCATCTAATTCTTTCGTTAGTTTATCTGATTGTTCTTTTACATCAACCTCTGCTCGTTTCTTTAGTGCATCAAGTTGTGCATTATCTGTAGCTGAACCTAGTTCTACAGTTGGATCTTCTTTAATTGTAACATCCAACTCTTTACCTTTCTCCACTACCTTATCTAAATCCCCTGAAACTACTACTTTTTTACCTTCAGTTGCTTTAGGTGCTTCTGGAGTCTCAGTCAATGGTTTAGCCTCTGAATTTGGTTTAACCTCAGTAGTAGGGTTAGTTGCTGGAACTTCATCAGCGGATACCGATTGACCACCGAAAATCATAGCTCCACCTGCGAGTGCAATACCACATAGCAAACCTAAATTGGTCTTGCGCATGAAACCTCTACCTTTTACCTCATTTTGAGTTTTATTGTACATGTAAAATACTCCTTTATTAATTTATACACCAGTACAATTACCAATGTTTTATTTATTATATACCACAAATAAAAAAAAAACAAGCAAAAACACAAAAAAGTTAAAAAAAAAAGAGGATACCGAAGCACCCTCTGTAAAATTGCATTATAACGGTAAATCTAGCGGATTATGTGCAATAATATCTACTAAAGCACCTCTGGTGTATATGAATCTTGTTATTCTGCGTTATCATTTTCCAATATCACCAACTAACCCCCTCCGTTTACTAAAGTTACGAGCTAACCCATTATGTTTCAAAGTCCACTCCACACCTTGTTTACGCAAACTTCGAACCATGTCGTTATATTCAATTAAAAAGTCTAACCCACTCTTTCTAGTAGCTAAATCAATAATCTCAGAAGAGGGATGCGGAATCCTAGTTACAAAGTGTTTATCTATCATAATCATTCTCACTCTCTACCCAAACAAACAAAGCTCCCAAACTATTCAAGATATAGAAAAGGTACTTACCAACATTAGCAAAATTCCCTTGAATAAAGGCTTTTGCTAACTGTACAAAATTGTAAAAGAGCCAAAAGCTCCACTGAGTTGATAGTTTTAGTGCGTTAAGACCATTAGCTACCAAAGATAAAGCAAAAACCACTGTTGTTATATAAGCAAGAGAGTTCATATTTCCTTGGTAGCCAATGTAGTTAGTGAGGTATGAAAAAGCAAAGGAAACCACAACCAAACTCGGTACAATCCAATTTAGACGAGCTTTTGAAATAGTATTGGCTTTACCATCTTGTGACTTATTCCACAAATAAATAGCACCGAGATAAATCACGAAAGTGACTGGGTAAGTAATAATCGCTGCTTTATTGCCTAGAATATAGTCAATTAAGCCAGACAAGACTGCGTTGACAATCCCTAAATAATTCCCTAACTTACTCAATTTACCAGTAAATCGGGTGGACATCATAGAAATCGCTACATTTCCTACGGAAATCCAACCAAATGGAACGAAGACTGTCCAAGCTCCCCAGTCTACCAACTGGTTGAGCCACGTATTATGATACCCTGCTGAGATTGCGATTGTAAGAACCATAGCAACCCCTAGTAAATCGAACCACTTTGAAGTTGCGAATTGTTTTAGTTTTTGTTTCATAAATTTTTCCTTTCAATTTAACTATAACTAAGACTACTATCCATGTACTGAGCAATATCAGAAAACATTGATTCTAAAGACTCTGGGAGTTCTTTTAGAGTCACAAAATCTTTCTTACTTGAAAAAGTCAACTCTGTCTGTTCATCTACGGAAAGTTGAACAGTTAAAGTGTTTCCTTGCACTCCTTTAGTCTGCAACTCAAAGTAATTAGCAGTATCAGAATAAGTGCTAATGTGTACGTTTGTTAAGCCAAGTTTCGAGTCATGTGTCAATTTTCCTGTGAAATCATAATAACTAAAAGTCACTACCCCTTGTAGCAAACCCATATAATTAAAAATTAAACCACTTTTACGTTGGCTTAAGTCATATAATACCTTTAACAAAGGAACCATAGACTTCAAAGATTCCAACAACTGCAAAATGTCTTTTAAGTGTTCAGTATCCCTATAATACTTAACTAAGGTCTGTACCAAATCTCGACTAGAATAAGCTTGATGGTCAAACAAAGTGACAGTTAAAAAAGTTGGAGAACTTAGGATACCCTCTAGATTCACTAATATAAAGTATGGTAGCTTTTGATTAGTTAGTTCATCCAATAGTGAAATCAAAGAACGCAAAACTAAAGGATTAGCACCTAACCAAGTGTAAATATCCTCAGAATCACAACTTACATTCTGTTTTGTTTTTAAGACTTCAATCATGTTAAGTTTCCTCTCTACTCAGTAACTAAGGTAAGCTCTACAGTTACTTTGTCTTTATCTTTCTTAGTTATCTCCAATAAGCGAACTCTTAGCTTCTCTAAAGCACTCTGCAAGTCATCTGAGCGTACATTTTCTTTACTTACCTTCAAAGTGACCCTTTCTATACTATCAAACCTAATAGTTGAATTAGTGTCTACACTTGCAATAGATGGTAGTGCAGAGTCATCTTTACAGTAACACTTAACTACCCTCTCCAATCGAAGATTATAACGATTAGTTACTGAATCATACGCAATAAATAAATTAGAACCGTCAAGAGGAACACCTTCCAACTCAAAATAATAAAGACAAATCTCACCTTCACCTAATTTACCTCGAAAATAGGGAGGAATGCCTTTAATAGAATTTAATGAGCAAAGGAACTTCAATAACTCTAACTGTGTTTCTACTAAGATAAGTTGGTCAAGTAATTCTCCAACTGTTTTAACTTTGTCAAAGGTATACAACACTTGTAACCCTTTGCCATTAAGTCTACGATAAAACAAAGCTAACTGTTTATAAAAAGTATCAGCATGTTCTTTAGAAGCAAAATCCAATAAATCAGACTTACGAGCAACCAAAAAGGGGATACCCTCTCTACTTAGTAAGTCATTTACATAAGTTAGTTTACTTTGTAGTTGGACATCTTCAAAGAGCAAATCACCTTGTTCTGCTACTTTCAACTGTTCTTCCAAAGGTTTGATTTTATGAGAAAAATCTAAACAAGCGTCAAATTCCTCCCGTCTCAATTTTTCTAGTTCTTTTCTTAATTCTTCTGTTGTTTTCATACTATTTACTCCATCAATAAATACAAAGGTTTAGACTCACTAACTTCACACCGAGTATCCAACCAATCCAAGATACGAGACCAAACTTGTTTGTGCTATTCTCTAAATCAGTATTTAAGAGAGTTCTCAAATCACCTTTAGTACAAGCGTATTTAGTAAATAAAGAATTAGTAGTATAAGTATCTGAAGAAACTTCTTCCAACTTATTCAATACATCATATATGAGGTCATAAGATGAACTACTATAACTTGTCTCAAACAAAACAACTTGATCAGAGTAAGTATAAAACTCATCTAAGTCACTGGTACGTACCCACTTCTTAGGGTATCGTTTTAGTAATGCATTATAATCTTCTTGCTTAAAAAAATCATTAAAATACTACTCATAATTTAGTCCTCCCAAAGATTGTATCCTAAAAGCTTTTTAAGTTAGTCTTTAATTTAACTTTCAAATGATAAAGTGTAGAACTTGTAAATTCACTCAGAGGTAATATCTCAGTTAAACCAAAACAAAACCGGTTAGAACCACTCAATTCAGTAGAGTAAACACTCAAAAAACCACCCTCTACGTTAAAATCGAAAGAAGAAAACTTCCCTCTTTTATAGTAATAAGTAAGAGTAATTTTTACCTCATCGTTAGCTAAAATCTCCAAATTTACTTCAAATTCTTTATCATAGACAAAAGCAAGCTCTGATTTTGTTGAAAATTCAAACTTTCCATCTTTAATATCAGAACTAAAAGTTCTTAAAATTTTGTATAAAGGAAGAAGTTTAGTTTGATTAGATACCCAAGAGTTATCATCACACGTATAACGAGACTTAAACAAAGGAATCTTTAAAAAAATCCGTATACATGTACAAATGGTTATCATCTCTACTCAAACACACTTCAAAGTCAATATCATTCTCTTTAAGTAATTTATTAAACTTTTTGTGTACTAGGAGTTTGAGAATTTTTCATCATAGAAAACTCTTTTCAAAGTGTTATAGTCTAATTCTTCTGTTAGCATTTTCCATCCTTTTCTGCTACTTTAATTTAGTTAAATTTAGGCTCAATCGCTTCATAAAACGTAGCAAGCTTATCTTCTAGTTCTTTTACTACATCAAAAATCTCTGAAAATTTTCTAAGGACTGTTCTACAGACAACTTCTGTTCAAAGTTACCTAAGTAATCCTCTTCACGAATATATTGAGAATTTTGCAAAAGGTTTCAAGGGACACCCCATCGCTAAGAAAAGATAGTTTAGCAGTATTCTGTTAGAGTCATAAGATCAGAAAAAATCTGGTTTTGCAGTCATCTTTAACTCATAAGGTCGTCTAACTGTCAAAACGCAATCATAATCGTTTAAACCCTCTAAAGTAAAATAGAGTTTACTCCATGCATTATCATAAGACCTAAACTCAACTTTAAAAGAATCAGTTACTAGCTTAGACTTTACTTTATTTAAAAAGTCTACTACCTTTAGAGCATTTTCTAACCAAGTGTGAATACCGTCTACTGTAATCTCTTGATTGTAACTTTCCACCAACCCATAGAAAATACGAGTATCTTCAAGGTCAAGAATTGGGAAACTAGCTAAACCATCTTTAGAGTTAGTATCTCTACCTAAAAATACCCAATTTTGTTTGTAATTGAGACATAAAGCTAACCCTAAATCATAAGCTACTAATTTCTCTTGCAAGGTTTTAATTAAAGAGGTTAAGGATTCATCTTCAAACAAACTCCCTGCCTTCTCTTTCTGTAATTTCTCTTGAGCTTCTAATAAACGTTGTTCTGCCCTTAAAGAACCTAACTTCTCTTCAAGCTCTTTAATCTCTTGATTCAAATTTGTTGTCATGGTGTTACCTTCTTTTCTTAATTTTCTTTATTATATCAAAAATAAAACAAAAAAAGTCAAGAAATAACCTTGACTTTCTTTAATTTTTGAGTTACCGAATGTAAATTATCGGTAAGACTTAAACTTACGAGCAATAAAACGCTTATCTTTGTAAGCAGTCCAAAAGAACAAATTACCAGTATCTGTCCGAACAATCAGACTCTCAACGGTACTTGTTAACATTTGATTATTTGGTAAGATGCAACCTACTTTGTTGTGATAGCTTGCAGTAACCGTAATCTTAACACTTTCCTCAGTTGGAAAGTCAAAATCTATAAGACCGATAACGGTCGGTGTTTGTTCGAATTTCATAAATTAACCTCATTTCTTTAACTGTCTACCTACTCAACTTCGGAAGATAATCTTAAGTCTAAAACTAACTCAGCTGCAACTAAACTAAAAACAATCATCCAAGACAGACCAACATAAACCTCTAAATAAAATATCCCTACAAACGAATGTACAAAGTATAACAACAAGGACAATATAATAGATTGAATTACTGTAAACATACGAATTACTTGTAATTTACGACTAAAAACTCAAAGATTTTAAACTTTTTTTAATGCTGAGTACATATTACTACAGTTTTCTTTTTTTCATCATCTTACCAAACCTCAATTTCTTTCGAACCACAACTTGAGCAGTGCAAATCATCTGTAGAGTCTCCTGTGAATACAGGCACCAACTCTTTATTTCCACATTCTAAACAATATATTAAAACATAACCTTCATTCATTTGTGTTAACCTCAATTTTCTAACTTACTTTCGACTTAAAAATAACAAAATCACTGCGCTTGAAATTATATAAAGACCCAAAGCAAAGTAAAACATAAATTCCGTCACTTGACTGTAAAATTGACTCTCCGAGAAAAACGGATACCGCTAAAGAGAGAAACAAACCTAATGAAACTTTATCTAAATAGCTAAAGTAACTTCTACACTTTCGTTGTGTTTGTTCAGAAAACTCTACAAGCAAAGATTCAAAATAAGAACCGTCTATCATTAGAGGTATCAACACAAATGTAAACAACACCCCTACTGTAAGTAGGACTTTACCTAAATTAGTCATATCTACAAGATGAACGTGTTGCCATGTGACCCAATAAGTAAATATAAACAAACCAAGGTATAGTAAGGGGTGACTAGCTAAAAGTAATCTTTTCTTTAACATAATGAACCTCACAATAAAGTTTCAACATAAGTTTGAGAAGTTTCATTAAACAAAAGGTTCACTATGAATTTAGGAGACTTATTGGAACCCCAATTTTCAACTAAAATACTAAATAACTCTCCATCTATAGACACCTCATAAGTTTTACTAAAAGGCACAATTAACTCAACTATAGTATCAGTATCTCCCATTTGAAGTTTTGGGAAGTCATTAGATACACACTTAATTGTGAAGTTATCTTTACCAACTATAAAAATGAGAATCTGTTCCACATCTTCAAAAGATTTGGCTAAAGGATTATCTTCTACCAACGTAACTAGTTTAGTAACCCAATTTGTCTTTAAAATTGTCATCCTATCACCTAACCTAACTTCTGCAACTTGTCTCGAAGAATAGACAACAACGAAATACCGAGACGCTCTGCAAACAAATCTGTAACATAAAACTTATTGTTAGTTTGCTTATCTGTATTCTCAACAATCAAACGAATAACCTCTTCCCCTACTTGAATACTATAAACTCGAACTTCTTTGTCTGGGAGCAAATAATCATCATTTCTGTTACCACCATATAAACTGAAATGCTTATTAGAAATTTGAGAATCTAGTAAAGATACCGAGTTATAACCAAACTGTGACTGTAAAACACTTTCTACCCCATTAAAATCTAAAACTAAGGGGTTTCTCTCAATTAAAATCATTGTAGTTGTGAACAAATCTGTAAATGTTTTAGGTCGTTTCATGTTTAAACCTCTTTTCTATTTTCTCTATTATACCAAAATACTTAATAAAAAGTCAACAGAAAAAGAGCAAAACTGCTCTTTCTTATTGTTTTAGTACAAATACTCTAAATTGATTACAACTCAATTCAATCTTCTTCTACCACCTTATCAAATCTAAGTGTATTCTTAAACTCATCAGCCAATTTAAATTGACGGAAAACCAAGGAAGAGCTGACATTGGCGAAATTCCAAATTACAGATACCCCAATAATGGCTAGTAGGTAATTGAACAAAGTTGGAGCAAATAAGGTAAGTTGCAACAAATCCAAGTAAGTTTTTGAGAACAAATAAACTGGAACTGCAAAAACCAAAGCAAAAACAAACCAAAGGACGAGTCTCAAAATATACGCTCTGTGAAGCCGAGAAATCGCTTCTGGGCGATTTTTATAGAAAGTGAGTAGGAATTTACCTTCAAACTTTTCAAGTTGTATATAGGCTATTTTAGAGCCAATTTTGGATAGTGCTTGGGAAAGCAAATTATAATTGAACTTTGAAGGGTCTAAAAGGGCAAAAGTCAAACTCTCTAAGTTATTCTTTTTCATAAAGTCCACTTGAGGTCGCAATTCTTCAACCATAAATCCAATAGTTTTATTATCTAACTCTGCTTGACGGTCTTTCTTACGTTGTTCCAATTCTTTTAACTGACGGTTTTCATCGCCAAATAAAAAACCCAACCAAAACATACTTATAGTCCTTTCCCTAACTGAAATTCCAAAGAAACGGTGTGACTACCTCTAAGTCCTGTAATGGTAATTTGCTCAGAACTTACAGAAAAACCAAATGGATATTGTAGAACTTGTCTCACTTCTCTTGTTGTTAGAGGAAGAAGGTCATTAAACCAAAGATGAACTTCAGTATCATTCAAATCTGTGAAATCTAAGTGAGCTGAGTTGTACATCACCCCCTCAATCTCAGTAGGTGGAATAACTGCAACTTTTATCAAATTAGGTGCTAGTGCTTGAATAACTGCTACGACTTTCCCACGTAAATAAACGTAGGTGTGATAAACATAACCGTCCGACATGCGATTAATCGAACCCTCAATCGTAAAGTCAAACTCATAGTTATTCAATTTACCATAACTATAAAAATCTTCACTCACTAATGCTTGTTGAAGGAAAGCTGAAAGCTTTCTAAACGCACTTTTCTGTTTCTGAGAATAGGGAACGTTTCAAGTAAAATTGTGTCCATAGTTTATCTCCATTCTACTCAAAATCATATTCAATGAACAAATTAAATTCATTCTTTCTGCTATGTGGAGTCAACCACAAACCTTTAACTTTATAAGGGTTTTCAATTCGCTCAAAAGACCTCATGAGACCGTGTAGTTCTTTCATGCTGTCAATGTAATAATGAGGATTTGCACCGTAATTGTAAGTTTCAACGCGTCCATATTGTCGGAGCTTTTTACGGGATACCCCACTGGTGTCTTTCAATAAATTGTAAAATCTTTCTCTATCCCCGATATTAGACGAGAACCAAATTTTTGTTGAATTCATATAAATGTCCTTTCAATCTAATCTAAAACACTGTTCAAACCTAAATTCAGTTGTGTGACTTTCTCAATCTCTTCCCACCTGTTCTCAAATGTATCTTTGTACTGCTCAGACGGTGGTTGAGTTTTCGTATAACTCACAATAGCTAAAAGCTCTTCTAAAGTCAATTTAGCTAACTTCATAGGATGAGTTGGTTGTTCAAAACCATCATCATGTACAATAGTTTTTACAATTTCTCCTGTATCCGTCATGTGAAACTTATGTTCCAACAAGACTTTACCAAAAGGATTTACAATAGCGTGAGTTGCAAAATGCTCATCATTTAAAGCTAAATAATTCAACAAAGTTTGAATATCTGAACCTACAATTTGTATTGCTTGCAATAGTTGTTTTGTACGCATTTTAACTCCTATTCTAATGAATCGTTCAACTGTGGATACCCTTGGGTTGTTGCTACCACTTCGTCCCACTTAGTCTCAAACGTATCCTTGTACTCAGCAGAAGGTGGTTGTGTTTTAGTGTACTTCACTAATTCAATCAATTCTGCAAATAGACTTTCTCTCAACTTAGTTGGACTAGTTCGTTGTCTACGACCATCATCATAAACTAAAATTCGAACAAGACGACCTTGACTATCCATATAAACTAAGTGTTTCCAAAAAACCCGATTTGAAGATTTATCAACTACTTCAAAGTCAAGTATATTGTCTTCACTTAAAGCTAAATAATTTAACAAAGTTGAAATATCCGACCCAAGTTCTTGCATCTCTTGCACTAATCGTTTTGTGCGCATTATTTACTCCTTACAATCTAAAGCTTTTTGGAACTCTTCTCCTGTATGCTGAGTCCCACTTTTGTTAATTAAAATATAATAGTCAATCAAATCGTTCCAATTCTCAATATAAGAGTGAACAATACTAATTGGATACCGTTTTAAAGTCAACCACTCTCGGAAAGATAGGTCAGTTACGTAGTATTCTTTACCCTCTACTCTGATGGGAAATTTTCCAGTAAGGAAATCTAAAATAGCAGTGAATCGTTGTTGACCATCAAACAAAACATGATCCATTTTCGCTCGTTTTTCTTTCTCATCAAACCACCAAGTATTGAGGTAGAAAGAACCAATAGGTAAACCATTCATCATAGAAATAATCAACTGTTCTTTTTGTTCTTGTGACCAAACTAAACCACGTTGAAATTCTGGGAACCAAGAACCATCAGGGAAATCTTCATAATAAGTTGTATAAGTATTATACAAGCTTTCAAAGCTAGAAGAATAAGTATCACAACGAACTGTCTTAATATCAACACCTTGATTTTCTTTACTAGGTCGAAATTTTGATAAATCTGACATATCCTAAATCTCCTTAAAAATAAATATCTTTTAATTCTTTCTCAAATATAAAAGTAGAAAAAAATTTCCCTTGCGATACGTAATTTCTAACCGCACGTACAAAAAGCTAATTGACGAGTTTGAGAACTTTCAAGTTTTAACTGATTTGTTTCATTTAATTTTAAATTTAAAATGCGATTGATGTATTCTTTCTGCTTAGGTGAAAGGTCAGACTCAGAATAGATACCCAATTCGTGAGCGAAGACTTTTCGTAAGTCTTGAAAAAGAGCTTTACGATTGCGTTGTCCATTATGGAAGGTCTTTGCTGGAAAACCATTACAACCTTGATAAACCCCATCGATTACTTGTTGTTCTAGTTTGTTAAAATTTAGTAAGGTTGGTTTCATAAAGTTTCTCCTTTATTATTTTCTATATTATATCAAAATACTTGAAGTAAGTCAAGTAAAAAGAGAGGCCCACCCTCTCTTTCTTTAACTCTCAATAGACAATAATTGCTCCAACTCTTTAGGGATTGTCAATTATTTCACCTCAGCATAAAATTGGTCTTTTAATGCTTTTGCTACACTCGCAACCATTGGAACACAAATACTATTTCCTATTCTTTCATATAGGTTTGTTTCCTTACCCACCTTTATAAAATCTTTAGGGAAGCCCATAAACGAGTAACATTCATTCAGTGTTAATTTTCTAACAACACCTTTGTCTAGTATCCAATATCGTCCACTTTTTTCTTGAGCAACTAATGTAGGATGCATTCCTTTAGAAGAATAAATTCTATTAGGTTGCTTATGGACTCTTGATAAATGCACTGTTCCCTCTCTAACTCCAACCGTTCGAATCTTTTTATTTCTATAACCTACAAAAATCAAACCTGATTTTTCTTGTTGTTTAACAAATTTACTCTTAATTAGTGTATATTCTGACGGTGCTAATATTTCAAAATTTCCTTTTGATTCTAAAAATTCTTCCATACTTTGTACAGAAGTCTTGTTTACGTTATTGAAATCAAAGACTTTACCATCACTACTACCCACTAAGATTATTCTTTCTCTATTTTGAGGAACACTCAAAATCTTTTTGCATTTAAAAATCTTATATGACACAGAGTATCCTAAATCATTAAGTTCTCTTAGCATCACATAAAGAGTATTACCTTTGTCATGCGTTTCTAAGTTTTTAACATTTTCTAATATAAAATAAGGAGGTTTCTTCTCACGTAATACTCTACAAATATCAAAAAATAATGTCCCTCTAGTTTCATCATCAAAACCTTTTTGTTTCCCACTTATAGAAAAGGCTTGGCACGGAAAACCTGCACATAAAATATCAAAATCTGGAATCGTTGAGGGGTCTAATGTAGTAATATCACATTTTGAGTTTTCATGAAAATTTGCTTCATACATAGCAATAGCATGTTCATCTATCTCGGAACTAAAAACACACTTTGCTCCAATAGATTCAAGACCCAACCTGAAACCTCCAATACCTGCAAATAAATCAATAAATCTTATATCTTTCATTAAGTATTCCTCAAATTTAAAATAATAGTTACTGCTAAAGTTGGATTAGAGTTGGAAAGTTGCTTAGTCAAAAAAAAAGATACCCATGCTTGTTTAATTCAAAGGAGAACTTACTTAAACCATGTTCTTTCAGCTTTACATTCAACTCTAAGAGTTTCGTTACTACTGGTTCTGTTACTTTCTTTGTTGTATTTTCCATAAATTAACCCTCAAATTCTTTAATTTGAATAGTTTAATTTACGACCATATCTCCAAAATATTTAAAGGTAGTTTGAATCCATTCTAGGTTTTCAACCACCTCAGTCTCATACATAACTCTAGTTAGTGAAACTTTTGTACCTAGAGATTCACGATTATATAGGGGAGTTACACATTCTAACTTCAACTCACCAACTTCCGAACCTAATTTAACTAAATCCTTACCGAAGTAATATTTAAAAGCAGTAACTACTAAGTGCTCTCTATCATAACTAAAAATATAAGCCAGTCGATTTAAAATCAGAGTAACAGTAGAGTCATTCGTAATAATAGCATGTGCAAAACCAGCTCCAAAGTACGAAATAAGTTGCTTGTATAAGTAAAACTGAGTTTCTTGAGTTTTCAACCACTCAAGTATTTCTATTGGAGTAGAGTCTACAACAGAACCAACCCATTCATTATAGCCATTAGCAATATAACTTAACTGAACTAGTTCACCTATGGAGTCAAAATCAAATTTGAGTTGAGGGATACCGCTGTCTATTAGCTTTTGATTTAACAAAGCTACTTTTTCTACAATTTGTTGTCTTTCTATCATTACCACACAAAACCTCGCTTCCAAACCTTCTTTTGTGGCTCTCTTATAGGGGAACCTGTTCTTACATAAGGGTAGTTTAAATTTAACTCAAGAGCTACTTCAATAAAGTCGTCAGACATAATACCATCCATACTCTGAGTTAAAAAGTCTTTATCTTTTTGAGGTACATTTAAATGTGCAGATTGTCTAAAAGTGTACTTGTCATTAACATTTGTTCGATGTCCTCTACGTCTCCCGGCATATGTGTTAATAACTACATCTTCATCATTTTGAACTCCCCAAGTCGAACCAAACTCAAAAACTTGTGTGTAAAGGTCTACCAATTTTAGAAATTTTCTTTCTTTGGAAATCATAACTAATCACCTACTCCTGCTCCCATAAAATCAAGCTCCTCATATTTGATAATATAGGAAACTTTAGACCACACTCGTTTGTCATAAAAAGTAATAGGAATAAAAGAGTACAAATCCCCTACTAAATATTGATAAAGTAGTCTTAAAGCATCTTCTTTTACTGAGTTATTCAAACCACTTGGGTCAGAACAGATAAAACTACCTACAGTCAAATCATCAATACTCAGGTCTGCGAACTCAAACTCGGAACGCATAAAACTGATACCGAAGTCTACTACTGCTGACAAATCTTCGCTCTCAATTGTTTGTAGCAAATTCAATTTAAACTCTGATTCTTTATCCTTTACGGAAGAGTAAGACTCCTTATAAATTTCAAGTCTATGTAACATCATAAGTCTCCTACTTCAAGCAAACCTTCACTAATCATAAATGGTAAAGGTGCTTGTTTTAATTTTTCTTTTAGAACACACTCAGATAAAGCAGAATCTGAAGCTCTAGCCATATCTATTAACCAAAAATCAGAGCCGTTTTGCATGATGTCGATAGACCATTGACCTTTCAATTTACAATCTTTGAGCAGTTTTGAAACTTCAGATACCACTAAGTCTTTGTTTTCTTCAAAACGCTTCATCAAAGTGTCTTCGTGGTTGATATAGTTGATGTAATCGTGTTGTTTTTGAATAGGAGCTGAAACTCCAATATCAAGGAAATTTTCTTTCATGACTTGGGGATGCCAGTAAGGAGAAATTCCAATCACCTCTTCTGTATCAAAGTCCACAAAAACTCGATACTCTGTGTGTAAAGGCAACCCATTGTAAATTGTTGGATTACCTTCCACATCATCAATAAACTCTCTGACAACCCATTCGTTATTTGAGGATACACCGTACATAACCTTATTATTCAAAGGCGAAGCCATTTGATTTGCTTGGTGCTGAATATACCACAAGTAAGAACCTAACTCTGAAACTTCTTGACCTTGCGTAACTTTGGCGTTTCGAAAGTCAAATTTAGAGGAGAACGTACCTGTTTTGATAAAATAGTCTTTCTCTGTATCTAAGTCAAAAACTCTCTGTGCATAACGATTGATAACCTCTAAAGACAAAGGACTTAGTTCTCCAAACTCATAGACTCTTGTACTTTGCAACAAAGCAAGGGGTACTTTAATAATGCGAGTTTTTGGAATTTTGAAGAATTTAGTCTTATCTACAACTTCTTTAATCGCAAACAACCAATTTGACATAGTGTTTGGATCGTGGTTCAAAAGCTCATAAACAAGAGGGTCTAAATCCAATATATCCAAACCTTGTCGGAATAAGTTATAAAACAACATATTGCCAGTTTTTACATAAGATTGATATTGGCTCAAAAGAGCCTTTGAGCTAGGCTCTAGTATATCCGTTTTACACATATAACCACTGAACTGAAGTCCTTGGTCTTGCAAGGAAACGAGAGTTTTCGCACTTTGCAGATACCGAACAGGTTGTGGTAAAGGCAAAACTTTATTTTGTGAAGAGTCCCAAACAACAGTCTGAGAAACTAATTCTTCAACAATTTGCTCCACTATAACTTCAGTTTCAGCAGATAAGGAGACAAATTTATCAGACTTATCAATGACTTTTGCTGCATTTTGTTGGAATAAGTTCAAATTCTCTGCATCAACCTCAAATCGTTCATAAAGGTTTTCAAATTCTCTTTGTCGGTCTGGGTTGTCTTTAAGAAGTAAAGCAACCATATCTAGTTCTGCCTTAGTATAGTTCCTAGAGAGCGACAAATCCAAAGAAGGTTCTCTTTTAACTAAATTTCGTAATTTTTCAAACATAAAATCTCCTAAAGTATTTATAAACTAAAACTTAGAAACAAATTCAAAGGTATGATACCCTTTCCGTACGTTTCTAAGGTGCAGAGCTAATTCTTCCAAAGTTTTAAAGTAGTTGGTGCGCTTAATCTCACCTATTTCACTACTTTTATGCAAGACTTCAATTACTTTGTAATCCAAGTCTCTTGAAATAATACGGATATGGTGGGTATTGAAACCTCGTTTTAAGGTGAAATCACAAAGCGAACCTTGACTTTGAAAGTTAGGTTCGTCAAAAATTTCTTGAATATCTGTTGTTAAATCTAACATACCCAACCCCTTGGACTCAAATTAAACAAAAGTAAAAAATTCTTCAAATAAGCAAATGACTTGAACTTGTGTGTTTTGGAAATACTACTTACTAATTCGCTAGAGGTATAAGTTTCAATAACCTTAACCACTACTCCATCTTGTACTAAAGTAAGCACATATTCATCAGCACCTCTATTGAAAACAAGCGTTAAAGCATTTTTCGTCTGCTCAAGCTCTGTATAAGTCAATTCCTTTTCAATAAATTGTTTAACTTCTTCTAACATACTCTCTACTTTCTAGGTGAAAAATACCCAATCGGAAATCCATCTATAAGCCCATTCGAATTATAGTTCAAGTTACTCACTGAACCTTCAGATTGTTCAAAATATACAGACACCTCAGTTGGGGCAACCTCTTGGTACTCAATCTTTTCCCCAACCCAATTTACCAAACTTGTAGAATAAGTTGAAACTTCCACTAAGTAACCATAACTAACAAAACCCAACAAAGATTTATAGATAAGACCTAAATGTTCTGGGTGAAAATAAGCTTCTGGTTTAGGAAAATTAATCTCTGTACGATTTGATAAAGCAATCAACTTAACTACATTCCAATATCTATCTAAATTTTCACTAGAAGTGGCAGTTACAGATAAACCCCCTAAATCGACTATGGACTTACCTTTAAGTTTAGTCTTTTGACTAAATTCTGAATAAATGTTTAGCATATTCTTACCTCACAAACCTTAAATCATAAGGTGCACCAACTTCAAAATAACCAACTGGCCAATTATGGATACGACCTTGCTCATCAAAGCGCAAGTCTCGTCTTCCACCATCTACAAGTTCAAATTGAATACGAACTTGATCCGTTGGAACTGAACCCCGTAAAATGCTTTCTCCAACTAAGTTGATTAAAGTATCATCATAAACTGAAAAGTCGATTGTAACTGCACGTTCCATAATGAAATACCGCAAGTATTCATAAACTTCTCTTAGGTGAATTGGGTGGAAATAACTTGTTAAGTTAGGGAAATTCACTACTTTACCTCCAAGTTCTCCACTTTGAATAAGTGGTTTGATTTGAGTTGTGAATAACTCTAAATTTTCCAAAGAAGACTTTCTAGTAGAAAGCCCAAATAAGTCAACCAAAGATTTCCCACGCAACTTTGGTTTCTTACTAAATTCCGATTTAATAATAAACATAATTTTACCTATCTTTCTAATGACGAAGGTACTTCAAGCTCATAACCATAACTTTTAGCAACAAGAGTTACCTCTGAATAATTGTTATTCACAAAAAAATTCTTGCAAATCCCAAAGCTCAAACATACCCAAAACTACTACACCCTCAAGCCTCACAATAACTTGATTTTGATATTTATATATCTTCTCTATCAAAGACGGAATAAGGTCAATCGTTAGTTCAAAAGTTTCACGTTCACCATGTAATACCAACTCTTCACATTTATCTTTTGAGTCCCATAACTGTCTTAAAAACTGAACCGTAGCAGCAGATTTCAAGTCTCTTACATTTTCTGGTTTATCCAAAACAATAGCTCCTTTTAGGTCTTTTTTTATTATTTTTCTTTATTATATCAAAAATATAAGATAAAGTCAAATAAAAATAGCAAATAGTCCCAACTCTTTAAAATTTAACTAATATAGCACTTACATCATCATGTCGTTTTACTTCTTTATCTGAATTAACTTCCCAAGCTCTTAATGTAACTAAAGCAGAGTTCAATGAAATCGACTCTGTAAGAATTGAATCATAAGAGTATAAACCCTCTTCAAAACCACGCGCAAAACCATCTGAGTAAAGCAAACAACTCTCTAATTGAGATACAGATATGGACTTAGTGAGTATTTCAAACTTAAAATACCCCTTAAAAGAAACAGTCCAAAACCCACCTTCAATATTCATACAAGCTCGATTTTCCGTCATTTGTTGTTGCACAGCAACTAAAGGTTCAATACCGTTTTGTATTGCTTCTAATCTAACTTGCTTAGTTTTATCTGAATAATAGTTCACACGTTTATCTGTTAAGAACTCAAATGAACCATCTTTAAGTTTAATAGCTAAACCACAGTCCCCTAAAATATAAAATCTTACCACGCCTTCTTCCGTCTCTAATGCACTCAACATTGAACAAGGTAAGTTCTCTGAACTTATATGTGATAAAACTTCAACATTTTCAGTCCACATCTTATCTACTGAATCTTGACAAACATCTGCTAAATTGCGAGAAGTTCTATCCTCCACCAACCTTTTCGATAAACTCTGCACAAACCACTCCGCTTGAGAATGATACCCCTTCATTGGTAGTTTAGTTATCGGACTTGAACCATCCAATACACCTATAAATCTACTGTTTTCCCCTAAAATAAAACAATCTTCACCCCAAGACCCATTAGGAAAATCTAAAACCTTATCAACAATTCTCATATTTAACAAATCATCTTTCTCATAGACTATATCTACTGTATATTTAGTGTCTTTATTGTATCAAAATAACAGGTAAAGTCAAGGAATACAAGAACAAAATAAAAGAGAGCTAATGCTCTCTCTCTAAATTTCGCAAGTTACAGTTGCAAACAACTGTTCTAACCCCTTAGTGTTTCGACTTATCTGCTTCCTTCCAATTCTCAGCAACAGAAGAACCTGCTTGACGGAAGACCCGTGCTGCCTTATTAAAGAAACCACCAACATGACTAGCACCTTGGAATCCTACCCCAAGTCCGGCACCCAAAGCCGAAGCTACTGCTCTACCTGTATGCCCCTCTGCCATGTGTTCTCTTGCTTTCTGCCAACGTTTTTGACGGAAAGACTTACCTTTGCTATTCCCTCTACGGAAGACTTGTTGTCTGCGGTCATAACTTGATAAGAACGGTTGTCTTTCAAGTATCATTTCCTCAACTTCAGCTCTTGTAAAGGTATAAGTACCAACTTGTAAGTCTTGTAACATAGAGTAACGCTTAAACGCATTTTCTACAACAACTTTAGAACTACTTGACTCTATAAGGTCAAACTCTCTATAAGCATAGTCCATAGAGTCAAATACCAATGAAGTTGGGTTCAAGTATTGTCGAATTAACTTCCAGTCAAACAACTCGCCAAACCCACCACTGTTCCACAAAGAAATAGAATATGCAGAAACTTCTGGACTGAATTGGATACCCTCTTTCTCTGGTTCATACAATAAACCATTGAAGTACAACTGACGACCAATAATTTCAATCTTACGAACTCTACTCCAATCACCAAAGTAAGTGTAAATATCTTCTAACAAATATTCTCTCAAGTCTTGGTCGTCTTTAATTGTTACACCGCTTGCTCGGTTCACAGCGACTCGACTCATTGTTGTTCTATCGTTTAATTCCTCAGTAGACACAATCGTCTCTACTTTAGGAATACTAGAACCTTGTAAGCCAAAAGCAGACTGCAATACAGACATAAGTGCCGATTCGGATACCCCTAGCTGACTTGCTAAAGTAGAAGCTACATTCAAAGGCTCTGTATTAGGTGTTTTAAGAGGTACGCTCTCAGAAGTCTCAGATTGCTCTCTAGTCCATTTTTGAGGTTCACCCTCTAAGTTATCGACTGACGAGTTTAAATCGCACTCAAACGAAACTGGTGGCTCTGAGGTAGGTTCTGAGATTATTTCTTCGTGTAGGTCTGAGAAGTTTGAAGTGTCTTCTTCCTCAGAAAGAGAAGTTGGCTCTTCTACTTCATCAGCTTTAACCTCTTTCGTTGCAAACTCTGGGCGGAGGTCTACTGCGTTCGGTTTAGTTAAATCACTACCCTCTGTAGCTCCACCACTTTGTTTAAATTCAACCAATTCATTTAAGAGTTCATCTACTTTGTAGTAGACAGTCTCTTTTTTCTTAGCTAAATAAGCATCTTGGTTTGTGAAAGCCATTACTACATCTTCACAAGAGAAGTTCCACTCAGGTCTTAAGTCTAACAAGAACTCCAAGTAAGAACCCTCATAACCCATTTGAGCTACAACCAAATCAGCAATTTCTCTTGCACGTACAAAAGACTTACTAATATCGCTTGAACCAAGCGCTTTCAAGTACCCTAAAACTCCAATTCGCTCATCCCACTCACTTGGGTTGTTTGGATTTGAGTTGCGAGACTTAATAGACTCAGCTTTATTCCCTAAGTTTTTCTCTAACTGAGTGACACAAGAACCTTGGGAGTCACCTAAAATCAAATAAGGTTTAAAGTAAACTGCCCCACCTTCCATTTGAGAGTTTACAGAGCGAGCTAACCCTTTATTCTGTGGGTTTTCGTCTCGAATAGTTGGGAAGTCTACACTACCAAAATAAGCAAATCTACGAGAACTTGAAGTTAGATACCGCTTGGAGTCTGAACCGTTCTGACTAGACCAATACTGAGACTTCTCTGTACCTTTGTAACCAACCATGAAACCTGTATCTAAGTTCAATAAGGTGTACAACCAAGGGTCTACAACCCCATTCTTATAGTCACAAGCTGCTTTAAATGACGATGCATCATTTCCTTTGTTTCTAGGAAGTTTATCAAAACCACCCATATTAAAACTCTGACCTACAATGTAAATACTTGAACGTAAACTCTCTTCATTCTGGAAACCAGCTTTTTTCAGTTTATTCAATAGTTGCATGCTTTCATCTAGTTTATCATACAAATCTCTCAAATAAGCTCTGTTCCTATATTCATCAGATTTGTTCTCTAAAACACGTTCAAATTTACGAGTAGCTTGCTCTTTTAACAAACCACCTAAGTAATTTTCTCCTAAATCTACAAGTTCTTCAACATCTGGATCAGACATAATACTTTGGAACCAACCACCATTAGAACTTAAAGCCTTAGAACCAAACAAATTCGACCAGTTTGTTACTTCGTCAAAAATTCCGAGAATACCCTCGTCTCCCCCAAGTTTTTCATATAAAGCAACATCACTAGCTTTTACAGTAGCTCGAAGAGAAACAATACCCATAACTAATAACATGTGACGATAGAAAGCCATATCTCCCCAAGCACCTGTGTAACGCTTTGAGAACTGCTCACACCACTAAACCACTTTGGAATAGACTTATCAAACCAACCCATGATAGTAGGGTTATTATCCCAATCCAACTGCTCAGAAATGTTGTTGACTACTGGCATAGCAGATTTATTGAAAACACCTGCTTGAATGAAATAACCTTTAGGAATACCGTTTTCATCAGCTCCACCAAACGCAATATAGTAAGGAACCATTGTGTCTGGTTTGCCATCACCACCAAATACTGGGCGACCATTAGCGATTGATACCGCTAGACCATTGGAGATAGACACTCCTTTACCTGAACGAGAGCCAGCCCAATAAGCGAGAACTAACTTAGCACCTGCGTTAACTGCAGCTGTCATATCATTTGAAGCCGTTAAAATACGACCATCAAGACCTTTACCTAACAACTGGTATCCATAAGTTAGTTTCTCTCCTTTTCTCTGTAAAGACTCTAAAGCTTTATAGGCAAATAAAGGCTCACTTTCTGCAATCTCTGGTTTGGCAATATGGGTATAATGACTCACTTGAACGTTTGAAAATACCCTAGTTAAAGGCTCTTCAAATTCTCCACCGTAATCAAACACATCTGTATAGAACAAACTGTCTTTTGTAAACTCACTTGGTTGAAGTTCTGAAATTGGAGCAGATACCACCCACTCAGCTGAAGCCCACTTTTCGTCATCCATCATCCCAACGTGGCTCTTCATAATAGCGAAGGTTGAGAAAGTATCTTTAAGTTTTCTTAAATAACCTCTAAATACGTCTGTATCTTTAGGGTTAATTGCAACAGTGTAACCATCACCAAAGTAATTAACTTTATCCGACCAAAAATAACCATCTTGGTAAGTATCACATACCAAAGCCAAATATTCCCAAGTACGGTTTCTTAAATACTCTTCAATAGCTTGACGTTGACCATCTGACCCTTTCCACTTCATTGGAACGGAAGGGAAATTCAAATCATCTTTTTTAACCGTAACCTTACGACTTAACGCAAATTCTAAAATCTTGTAAGGGTAATAAATTGGCTTATCTGAGTGTAAAATCTCTTCTAAATCAATTTGACGAGAAGTGCTAATCTTCACACCCCTCAAAGGTGAAACATAGCCTCTCCAGCATAATAGGATGCAGTATAATTTGGTTGAACTGCTTGTTCTCCTTGGATAATAACCATTGGAATATCTGGTAAACCAACTACAACCCCTTCATACTTATCTAATTCGTAACCTGCTTCAAATGCGTAATCATAAATCTCAAATAACTGAGTTACCATAGAACTAACTTCTGCTACTAGTTTTGAAGCAGTTTTTAGAGTCTTAACTTTCTTAGCTAAAGTTTCATCCTCTACAGACACCAAACTTTCTTTGACTTCTGTGGATACCGAAGTAGGGTCGAACTCTAAATTTAAAGCCTTTGAAACAGTCGCAATATCATCAATTAAGTCATGTTCTAGTTGTTCTGCTTTCAAATCTTTTAAGGAGTTAGAACGTAAGTCGGATACCGCTAATTGGTTTTTCAGTTGGTTTTCAACAGAATGAACTGCTAACTCAGACTCTAATTGAGTGTAAATAGGTTTTAAGTCACTACAACCAAAGGTGAACCCACTCTCTTTACGATCCAAAGAAAGTTGACCGAAGGCACAAGCTAACATACAAGTAGCATAGAAATAAACAACTTCATCTGAACCTTCAAGTCCATTTTCTACAAGCTCTTCAACCGAACTATACACAACATCTACAATTTGCTGATTGTCTAATCCCAAACCAAGTTGGTTTGAGATTTTCTCCATCTGATCTTGTACTTTACTCACACTCACCACCTTCTTTCTTCTCTACTAATTCTAAAGCTTTTTGGAAGACCCCACTAATATCTCGTACCTCACTAGGAGGGTTGTAACTAAATATACTACTCATCACCTTCACAAAAGTATGAGGATCAACCTCCTGACTTAGAAAATCACCCTCTTTGTTCAAGTGTCTACTACTCAAACGACTAATAACATCTGCCCCAAACTCTTTTTCAAACTTTTCAAAATCTCTACGGAAACGGTAGGATACCCTTGTAGTATTAACTAAGTCAGTTAGTAAATGCGCTAATCTAGGCATTTGAGAGATTTTTGGCAGTGGAACACCCCAAGCATTGAATCCATAAGCAGAGCGTAAAACATCTACTGCTAAGTAGTTAGGTGCAGTCAAAAGCTCCACGGATACTTCATTTGCAAAACGGTCTGCAAAGTCTTTAAAGGACGGTCTAATTTGCTTGAACTCAGAACCTTTACCTTCATTTGCGAAGTAATTATCCAACTCTCCGAACTGCTCTTTTAACTTAGAGTTCTTATCAATAAAATCATTGTAACCCTCAAAAATAGAAGTTGAATCTAAACCAAAGATACCGAAACTTGCTAGTTTAATAGCTTCTTCGTCAGATAAACCAAAGTCTTTTAAGGTACAAGATAATTGGTAAAACTCTTGTTCGTTAAAAAATGTATCGAAAGAATAAACTGAGTTCATAGATAGCCAACTGATTACTGCAAATAAAGGAGAAACCTCTCCTACTGTGTCTAAAACACTATCAGGTAGGAAATCCACACCCTCTAAAGTAATTTCTCTTGCTAAAGGTTTAAACTCTACACCCTCCAAATCAAATCCAAAACTCACTAATTTGTCGTAAAGACCTTGATATTTCTCAATACGTTTGTCTTCTTCGGTAGGTTCTTCTGAGACTTCTTCTTCTATTTCCAAAGGCTCTTCGATTTCTTCTGCTGCATCAGACAAGTTGCTAAAGTACAATTCTAAACCACTCTTATAGCTTGAAACAAACTCAGAACTCATGAAATCAAAAGTTATGTTGTCTAAAGCTAACTCTAAGCAAGTGGTGAGCGCAGTTAGATACCCTACAAATACGGAATCAACACCTTTACTCAACCCTACCTTGTCTTTGCTCTTCAAGAGGTAATTTGCTACAGAAACTGCTCTCAAATAGGTTGTATCAGAAGTAATCGACACTTTAGGAGTTGGATAAGAGAAGTAAGGTCTCTATGATCTTTCACAAAAGCAACCATAGAGTTTACATATTCTTTAGCTAAATCTTTGTTATGTTCTCCAACCTCTAAAGTCTCCTTTAAAGTTGGAAAATCAGACGAAATCTCTTGTTGATACACCTCTAATACACGTACTAAACCTAAGAAATTGTTTACTAAGGTTAGGTCTGAATCCTTTAAGAAACCTTCTCCAATATCTTTAGTATCAACAGGTTTAGTTGACTTGGGCGTTCCCTTTTTAACCTCTTGGAAGTAGTTCCATAAAGCGCCACCCTCTTCATCCATCTTATAATACTGAGGACGAAGAGCCGTGTGGGTATAGTACAAATCATCATTGAACAAAGCACCTACATAGTTCAATTCAGTGTCTCGTAAAATAAGACCATAAGGATCATTTATTTGTTCTCTGTGACTTTCCACAAACTCTTTACAAGTAACACTATCTTCTACTAAACCTACTGCTCTTAAACGTTTAAATGAAGACTCTACTGTTTGTTTTCTACTTGGGTCTAAGAACCAATCAAGACCGTGGTTATCTAGTAGAAACCCTTGAACTTCTGGACTACTGCTTAACACAATAATCTCTTCTACACTTGAAAAGACACGTGAGCCAAAGAGAGAGCGACTATCTCCCCCTTAAAACCTTAGTAATCGGAGTAGACTTACTACCCATAGACAACTCAGTACCTAGTTGCTCTGTAAAAGTAATCGGTACAAACTGTTCTTTAGCTTTAAAGTTAACTGGGGAAACATAAAACTGAACGTAAATACCATCTAAACCTAATACTACTCTACGCACGTTATTAGGCGAGAATTTGGAAATAATACCCTCTGTAATTCCTTTGTCTTTTCGCTCTTTTAACTGTTTATAAGCTCCTGCACATAAGAGCCTTTCAAAATTTTCAACATATTTATTTGTCACCTTTACCTGTGTAACCCCTTGACCTTGTTGGTTTTGAGTTGAAACAGGTTGTGAACCTTTTAGTAAATCATACATTTAAAATATCTCAACTTTCAAGATTTTTCTATTTACTATCAAAATGAAAACATAAAAAAATCCCGCATACCTATGTATGCGAGACATAATACTCTATTTTTCCTTAGTTCGGATAAATATAAGTAACTGTACCTCTTGAATTTAAAGGGTTAAACCAACCACGGTAATTTCCAATTGGTTGAGTGCCACTACCATCATAATTTGCCTCAGAAACTTGAATACGAGTTGCAGACTCAACAGCTGTAACAACCACTACGTGCCCATAACCACCATCATCCCAAGAAGCAATTGCCCCAACTTGAGGAGTTGAACCTGTTCTAAACCCAGCTGCTCTAGCACTTGCAGCCCACTGACCACCATTACCCCAATAATCTCCAGCCCATGGACATAGTGTTTTAGCGCCCCATGTACATTGACCTGTTGGATAACTTGAAGCATGTGTATTATATTTAGGTTTAGCTACTGTATAAGTTGAAACAGGTGTAGGGGTCACTACCTCTTCAGTAACCTCACTCACACTTGAACTCTCCTCAGAAGGAGTCCAAGTAGGTGTAGATACCGCAGTTACCTCTTTCTCTAAAGAAGTATTTGCAGAACTTGTAAGATGAACTTTATCTGACTCTTTTTGTGCTAAATACGCTTTTTCTTCTTCCAAGGCTTGTGCAGCTTTATACTCTAAATCTTCTTTCTGAGCTAACAGTTCTGCTTTCTTATCTTCTGCCTCTGTCTTTTCAACTTCTAAATTAAGTTTAGCTACTTCTAATTCTGCCTTACGAGCATTTAAAGATTGTGCATCATCTTGCAATTTCTCCTTATTTGCAATGACAGTGTTAATAGCAGTGTTATTTTCTTCCTGCTTAATTAAGATAGCTTCCTTATCCTTCTTCTGCTCAGTTAACATCTTGTTACTAGCTTCTAAAATCTGAGTCATAGCAGAAACCTTAGAAATAGCATCAGAGATAGACTTAGAATTGATAACTGCATTTACATAATCAAGCGCAGTACCTTTTGTTTGAGCGCTTCTAGCTTGCTCATCTAACGAACTTTGTCTTGACACAATGTTTTTAGACAAGGTATCGATTTCTTGTTCCAAAGTCTTAGATACCGACTCTAAATGCTCATTTTCACTCTCTAGGTTAGATTGCTCAGTTTCTAAAGCAGAAACTTTAGCTTGAACTTCCGCCAACTGTTTAGTAGCTTCTAATTGTTTATCTGTCAACTGTTCTACTTTCTGAGTTTGCTTCTCTAAGTTAGAGTCTGACTGTGAAGTATTAGCTCGAACTGATGGAACTACTGTGAGAAACTGACTTAATAGAACTGTACTTAATACTAGTGTTGATACGATTTTATTTTTCATACGAGATAACATCCTATTCTTTCAAATGATATTATCTATTATAACAAAAAGTCGTAATTTCATATTACGACTTTGTTACAGTTTTGAATCATTCAGCAAAGACGGATACCACAAGGTTTATCCGTTATCAACATTAAAAGGTTTATATAGTTTGTTAAAATCTTCAATAGATAAAGTTTCACGTTTTGGAGGTACAAGCCAGTGAGTCTCACTATTCATAAGAGGTGCGTGAAGAAAAGTAACTCTATTATCAGTTATTTCTTTAACCGCTACAACTTTGTTTTTATCTTGCCTACATCTATATAACCTAATCCTTAAAATCGACCTTTCGTACATACTCAAACTTGTACCCATTATCTAAGTCACTTCGAATATCTGTAATAAGTTGGTCTTCATAATTTGCGCCAAAGTTCATATAGTAGTAAAGTACAACCCCTAATGCAACCTTTTTATCTAAATTACCTAAGTAAGTAGCAATTTCATCTAACGCAGAACCCCAAAAAGCATTATTTACCTTACCTTTATTTCGCAATAATCGAAGAAATTCCTCTTCTAAATCTAATCGAATAGGTTTAATAGTAAACCAATTTTCAATCAACTCTTTGTAATCACTTTCTTTAAACCCACGTGTAAACAACATCTTATAATAAGACTCTAATTCCCCTTTAGACTCTGCACGTTGTAACCCCACTGGGCGTTTGCTCGTTACAAATCGGTCTTCTACAGTAACTACATAATCAGAATCACCTACAATATCTTGAATATATTTATAAGCTTCCTTATAGGTCTTAAATACAGCTAAATACTTCAAACCAAAATCTAAAAAGTCTTTATTATAAGACTCTGCAATAAAATATAATAACTCCATGTTGTGAAAACCCCGTACTCTTTAATTGTATATGTAAATAAAGTATAGCACTTAGAACGGTTAAAGTCAATCAAAAAAAGAGATACCGCTAAGTACCTCTTTTTCTCAAATCTAAGCCACACCCTCAATTGCACTCACTTTTTCTTCCGGTAACAATGGATATTCTCTTGAGTCTACAATGTTTGTACGCTCTTTCTTCGTATCAAAAGCCAACATCAATTCTTTACCGAAGTCCTCGAAGGTGTACTCAATCATAGCAAATTGACCACCATGACCTTCAAACTCAGCAATACAACGTTGAACTAACTCTACTGCTTTCTCATGAAGTCCACCCATAAGCTCATCTACCACAAACAACATACGATGATTGGTAATCTCAGTCAATACCACAGAGAACAGAAAGGCGATAATCTGCCCCATACCATCTCCCGTTTGCTTACCAATGACGAGTTCGTTCCACTGACCGTTCTTAAACTCCAACAAGTTCAAATGGACTTTCTGAGCTTTCAAATCAGAAATTAAAGAAAATTTATAAACATCTTCTCCAAATACCAAAGCCAAAGCTCGATTGATGATACCCTCCATGTAATCTCGGAGACCTTTCGTTCCGTCATTACTCAACATAACAACGTACTGTAGGCTTTTACACGGTTTAAATAGAGAGTCCGTAGCTCTTCTAGTTGCTCAATATCGTCTTGGCGCTTTCTAAGTCTATCCTCTTTCAAGGCAAAGTCTTGTTTAATCGCACCAAGACGACTTGAAAATGTTTCTGAAACCATTAACTAACCTCGCTTACTCACTACTCATAGCAACAGACCAAACGTTAGAAGAGTCAAATGTTTTTGTAGCAACTACACCACCAAAGGAAGCAAAAGCAAAACGGATGTCATCTGCAAAGTCACCTTTACCATAAAGCAAATAGTCAAAGTAAATGGGTGTAAGTCCAAAGTGGAAACCACCTAACTCCAAGTTTGCTTGACTACCCTCTGTAACCTTATGTACTTGCTCAATCGGAGCAGTTAAAGTTAAATCACCATAGTTGAACGTGACTGATTTTAAATCCTCTGAAATAATAAATTGAATCTTATCCGCAGACATCAATCCACTCAAAGAATTGATACGTCTTAGATACATTTCAACAAGAGGGCGAGAAATGGATACCCAAGGTAAATCCCCAAGCTGATCCAATGGGTTTGGTGGGTAAGTCACGTCTACATCATATAGAACACCCAATACAGTTGACCCTTGTTTCAATACAAAGAAATGTTTTTCTTCATCCTTGTAAAATGAGAACAAACCTTTAGCCAATAAGTCTTTCAAAGCAATCAAACTCATTGGACGAAGACCACCCTCTTTCAAGAAGAAGTCAATGTTATTTTGTACCGTAGGCATATAAGTCTCCTTGTAAAACTCAAGAACACCTTTAGTCGGTTCAAAAATCAAGTCATTGTAAATCTCATTTGTTGTTGGAGTATAAGGAGCCAAATCGTTAAACGTTTGAATCATATCCTCACGTTGTTGTTCTGTCAGTTCAACAAATGGAACACTTTCATCCTCTGCAATACTGATGTACTCCAAACGGTACAAGTCTGAAATGTAAAATGGCGGAGTGGTTGAAATCAAAGAAGAGTTACGAATTTCTTCTTCTTTGTCAGGTAACTTCAAACTCTCTTGAACAGTAATTGCAACCTCAATATCTGTCAAAGGATGGAAAGTGACACTTAATGGAGTAGTTAACTCATTTGCAGAGTAGGTTGAAAGCAATTTTTCCAAAGTTAAAGCTGGGATTTGGAAGTAAAGTGGTTCATCACCCTCAAAATCCGTTACTTCTACCGCAGAAGTAGTTACACTTGTTTTAGCAACTACAATATCTGTAAGTGCAAGCAAGGATACCGAACCACTAGGTTCAACTTTAACTACCACATTCTTACTTCTAGGATCAATCATAGAACGCTTTACTGTATCAATCAGTAAGCGACTCTCTTCGGCTAATGTGTTAAATTCAATTTTTAAAAACATGACCGCATTACACCCCTTAATCTAATTTGAAACCATCTTCCCAAGAACCCATACTAAAGTCAGCAAAGGGATTTGAAGCATCAGTCGGTTTAGGTGTTTCCTCATCTTTAGGAACTTCAACCTCTACTGTTTCTGTTGGGGTTACACTACCGAAAACACCACTTAGCAAATCAATCGCACCTGTATCTGTATCAGAAGAAGTTTCACCTTGTGCATTTTCTACGCTAGTTGGAGCTTCTACAGTATTTGGAGATACCACTTGCTCAGTTGTAGTTGCTTGAACTTCTTCAAACTTAACCTCTTGTGTTGGTTCTGGTACCAAAGGAGACTCCCCTTTAGCAATATCAACGACTGCTTCATTTTCCAACATTTGAGTTGTAATCTCTTTTGCCTCTGCTTTAACTTCTTTACTGTCTGCAACTTCTACATCATAAGAAACTGAGGAAACATCTTCTCCTGTTATTTCTTTAATAGTGTCATAGTCTTTCTTCTCTACTGCTTCAAAGAATTTCTCTAAGCGCTCTGCTTCAGCTACTTTCTCAGTCAAAATTTAGATGCAAGAGCTTTATAAGCCTCAATAGACTCTTTTGTGAACTCTGTTTCACTAGCGAGTTCCATTTTTAGAGGATACCCAAGGGAGTTGAGGATTTCAACTTCTTTCAAAATAGCTTGAATACGAGCCATTTTAGACCCTCTGATTTCTTGCTCTTTACGATTGTGTTCTGCCACTTGCTTATTTAATGACTCCAAACGAGCCAAGGTTTGTTCTACTGACATCTTCTGTCCTTCCTATTTTCTTCTTATTTTTCTATGTTTATCACTAACTACAGAAAACTTCAAAATTTCCAAAATTAAGTAGGAAAGTTGAAAAACAATCAACAAACCTACTGCTATTACAATTTTCACAAAACTAACCCAACTACTTTAATTAAGCGCTAAATAATGCTTAATCAAATCTTTAATTTCTGGTTCTAACACCATGAGATTTAAACGCTCTGATAACGATACACCAGCCCAGTTAAAGTCTCTTAGACCCTCTAAGGCTTCTGAGAGTTGAGCTTGTTTACCCTCTGCTTTGACTTGTTCTGCTACAGAACCCTCTGTATCTTCCAAGAAAATCTCAGAAGGTGGTTTTAACTCAAACACTTGTGGGTCAAAGTGAACCTCTGGTAAGCCCGTGTGTGGGTTTTTACGCATCTTTACTACTGCACACCATACAAAGCTATAGTCCTCTGAACGTTTAGGTCTTGCCATACACCCAAGGTTCATAAAAGCACAAGTCGTTCCACCTTCAGTTTTAAAAGATTTCAACTCACTTGGTTGGTGAATGTGACCATTCAATACCAAGTCCACACCATAAAACGGTTCATGAGTTGTTAAATCAATCGCATCTGGGTTGTTTGTGAAGTTTGTCAAACCAACTCGGAAATCATAGTGAGTTATTGCAATATTAGTAACACCTTCTACAATATCCAATTTTTCAAACTCTTTACCGTAAGGAACATAGTGGTAGACCACCCTCAATGGTTCATTTGTATTTGGATCAATAATGTCTGGTGACTCTAACATCACTCGACCTACTTGCTTATCATCCTCTGCTAAATGTGCTGGGGAGTCAAAGTAACCCAATGACGACAAGAACAAGTAGTCGTTGCGCTCCTCAGAACCATGTAAATCATGGTTTCCTCGGTTAATCACCTTATGACCTTTAATTGAGTCCAAGAATTTCATAGTACGACTCAACATAATTCGGTCGCCAGATAACCAAGATACCCCTGTACGAACTCCGATAAAGTCGCCTGTTTCATTATATAACTCTGGTTCAAGGAGTTGAACCCTCTCCAAAGTCTTATCCATGCACCAATAACAGTTCTCTTGGTAGTTTATATGCTGACCTCTATACACATTTTCAATGTGTCGGTCTCCAAAAGTAACTGAGGTGTTGCCTATTACTTTTTTCAAAATCGTTTACCTCTCAAAATGCTCTCATTTGCTCTCTATTCGATTTTAAATCTTAAAGGTAGAAATAGACCTAAAAAGATTTAAAATCAAATCTGAGCTAATCTGAGACTTCCTAGCTATGTTCATGTGGACTTACCACAGTCGAACCAATTTCAAAAGGTTCAGTGATCGAAAGATGACCACAATGTGAGCAGACTCCAACAGGATACCCTTTGGTTTTTAGTTCTTGTAGAAGTTCTTCACTTTCTTTAAAGCAAGACTCTTTCTCTGAACCTTCAAGTTCTAACTGTTTATCCAAGGCACTCAATTCTGAGAACTGAGACTCTAAAGCCAAGAGAGACAAAACCTCAGCACTTCTGCTTTCTTCAATCAAACCAAAGCTAGGTGAAGTGTTTAGAGCTTCAATAGCCGAGTTCAAAGTTGAAACAACTTTCAAGACTTGAGTTGATGAACTACTTGGAGCTTGTCCAAAACTTTCAACCTCACTTAAAGCAGTCAAACCTTTGAAATCTTATCGAGAGTTTCTAAGTCACTTAGGTTAGCTACTTTTACAGTCGGTAAGGAAACCTCAGAACCAAACTCTTTTAACTTCGTTTGAATAGAGTGAACTTGATGGAGTGCTTTCAAATCCACACCCTCAACCGTAGTCGTACCCTCTAAGTCCGACATAGCTTTTAAGTCGCTTGCGACTGTTTGGATACCCTCTGAGCCTTTTTCTAATAACTCAAAGTGATTTGTTTTATCCTCTAATTGTCGTAAAACCTCTTTTGTTAAGTGTCTACGCTCCACAATATCCTGAGAATAAACTCGAATGCGACCTTCTACAATTTCTAACTGTTGGAAAGTCTCCTTGTTATCATCCGTCATTCGTTTAATTGCTTGTTCAGCAGTCTCTAAATCTGCTGCTTGCGATAACATTTTATTAAGAGAAGCTGGAGACTGCTCCAATACTGGAAGACCCTCAGAACCTCTCATTAAGTTCAAATAACGACCACTAACCTCTGCCAAATTGAAGTAACGCTTCAAGAAACTTGGCGTTTCTCCAATTTTCACAAAGCGACCGTCTACCAAAGTATTATAAACCTCAGTTCGCTTACCATCTTCGTTTAAGTAAACTCTATACCCATTCTTAAAAACTGAACGAGCACCTAAACTAGTTCGGATTAAGTAATACTCAACCTCCAACCCATCAGACCAAAAAGTCGTAATCTTAGACTCTAATGCTCCATGCTTGATAAAACCTTTTGCTAGTTGCAAGCCGATACCTTTGGTAGTTAGGTTGTACTCCAAAGCTTTTAAAGCGTTGGACTTTCCAGTTGAGTTAAATGCTTTCAATAACAATACCCAATGAGAGCCAAACTCAAAACGCTCTTTCTCATACTGAGCAAAATTTTCGACTTCCCAAGCCAACAACTTAGCTTTCTGACCCCTAGCAATAATACCTTCTAGGTAATTACGGTGTTCTTCTGAGTCAAATAATGAAGTTTGTTTCAACTCACTTTTACTCTCACCCTTACTTACTTGTAAGTCAGCAAATAATTCATCTACTATTGCCAAATTCTTCTTCCTTTCTTCTTTATCTTCGCAAAATTCCTAGAAAATACTAGGAACTTAGAGAAAACAAAGAAAATAAATTCTTTGTTAAAGGTCAAACCAACTTGGCTTGACCCCTCGGTTTTATAAGATACCTATCTACCAGTTAAGGAGAGTCTAAAGGCGAAAAACTCATAGTCTTAAAGCGCTTATCCCTCAGCACCAAAATCTAAAGCACTAGCTGGGTCAACATCTACACCTGGTGGGAGAGTGTTAACATTAGCACCTAGACGGTTAGCCGCAGAATTAGCAATGTGATTAGTTGAACCACCTGCTGCTACACCTTTTTTTTAAGGTTCTCAGCAGTCGCTTGGATGTTCTCAATCTCAGCTTTCACTTTGTCAAGACTACCATACAATTTATCCAACTTCTCGTTTACCTCTTCATCAGAAAGCAATTCACAACTGCGAACAGTTTGTACAAGGTGAAGGGCATTGTAATGAGCTTGGGCTTCTTTATCCCATTGCTCTTGAAGACCAAGGTACTCAGTCAAGTCATACAAGTCAGTAAACGGAGCCACTTTTTGCATGATCTGAATGTTCAATGAAGCACCTGATTTAGAATCTTCACTTTCGTAAGCAGCACCACCGTTGTTCTTCGCTTTTTCAAGAGCTTTCTCATCAATCTCATAATTGAAGAGAACGAAGAATCCACCTAGTTCAGTGATACCCGGTTGTTGTGCTTGCAACTCAAAGGCTTTCATCAATTTCTCAGTGAAAGCTTTTGTAGTCAGTTTGTGCCACTTCAACTCACCTTCAATCGTATGAGCAAACTCACGTTCCTCAAACAACTGATTCCCATCATTATCGCAAATAGGTTTCCCATAATTGTCAATACGTGGAATTTGTTTCTTCACAGTAGTTGGATTTCCAGCTTCATCAAGCAAAGGTTTTGTCTCAGGCGTAGTTGTGAACTTACCATGAGCATCCTTTTTAGTCGGAATCACCACAATTGGGAACCACATGTCTGAGTTACTTTGAACTTGCAAGAACACATATTCCATAAAGTGTTTAGTGAAGTCTTTTTCTTCTTTGTACTGAGGTTCGTTCGCAACCAAATCAGCTACAGAAGAATAACCTTGACGAGCTACTTCAAGCTCAATTTTCGCACGGCGCATGTCAAATGCTGCTGAAATGTAATCACGAAGGTACTCATTGTTCCCTGACTGACCCCAAGGCGCAAAGATACGGTTTTCTTCTTTTGCTTCCTCAAAATAAGGCATAGAACCTTTCCAGTTACTCTTAGAGTCACCATTGTTGAAAGCTTTCATTGTTACGCTACGCATAGGAACGCGGAACGGAATCAAATCACCTTTTTCATCAACAGTTGGGAAGCCCATACGAGGGATGTAAACCAAAAGTTTTTGGTTTGTGTAACCATCTTTCGCACGATTGAAGATTTGATACCAAGCTCTTCTCCAAGTTCAGTCAAAGGAGAACGTTTAGCACCAGCAGTATCCTTAGCCAGAACAGCTTGCATTTGAGCCATTTGCTCTGCGGAAATTTGTGTCAAGTCGATTTTTACCATGTTGTTTTACCTCAAGTTTTCTAAGCAATAATAAAGCAATATTTAATAATTTCTAAGCAATTTTAAAGCATTTTAGCAATAAATCCACTATCGTTAAAGTTCTGTTTCTTTTGTAAATTTTTCTAATTTAGTAGTTTCAGTAATGAAGTTTAGTTGTGTTTAACAACTAAGAGGTAGTAATAATTTCAAAAAGGAATTACCTAGTAACTAAATTCAATCAACCAACAAATAAACTTAACTTATATTATCAGCGAAACTTAACGACAGTTAGTGCCTTTTGAGGTATTCTTATAAAACCAACTGTGCGACTTCTCAGCCGTACATAAAAACCAACGAAAAAGCACCTCATTCAAAGTGTTCTATTCATTGGTTTCGCCTATCATCTCGACAGTCAAAAAGATACCGATAATTCGGTACAGTAGGGTAACTAAGTCACCTAAAAGTTACAGACCTTTGACAGTCCATAACCTTGATAAATTAAAGAAGATAAACAATGAATCAATTCATTGTTTTAGAAACCTAAAAGGTTTCTATAAGCCATAAACCTTTTACAATTTATGACCTGATAAAATAAAATTAGGAGAACTTACCGTTTGGTTAAACTGTAAGTTAGAAACCCAAAAGGGTTCTACGACCCACAATCCTATTACAAATTGTGAGCCAAAAATAAAATAAAAAGGAAGTGATCTGAATCACACATAATCCAGAAAACCAAATATTAGACGAACCACCATCTAATTAAAGTTGCAAAATATAAAGTCGCAACTTAAACGTAAATGTCCTTTTACAAACATTTACGCGCACTTTATTAGAGAGTTGTAACTATGAAACTAGCTACTCAGTGACTAAGTTAGTCACCTACGAACCTAGAACCTTCGACAGTCCTAAATCCGAAAAAAAAGAAAAGAAGTTCGTTTGAAACGTCCTTCGGTGTCTTGCAACACCTATGACTCACAACCTTATCACAAATTGTGAGCCGAATATGAAGTACCCAAATCATCCAACTGATCACTTTAAGTCGGATTTGTGTACGAACACTTATCAACAATATTAAGTATAGCACAAACTTAGTAAAATGTCAATGGTTTTCTGTGATTTTTGCTACTTTTTCTAAATGTCGGTCGATTTGATAATCGAACTTATCTAAATCAGTATCTAACTCACATTTTCTAGCGTCAATTTTTTCTGAGATGCAACCTATTAAATCATAGTCAGTGTAAGGTAAGGTGTTACTTACTAATTCAAAAATATGTAATTCAATTTCACTGTTTATGTTTTGGTACTTAAAACACAAAATAAAGATACCGCTAGAAATGGTGCTTGGTTTATCTCTAAACTCTACAAAATCAACATTAGCTTGTTGACAAACTGACTCTACAAAGTCAAGAAAAGAAGTGTCTCGATAAACTAAATTGTAAGCTAGTTCATTTAAGTGACTTACTAAAGGGTACGCGTTTACTAATTCTTGTCGAAAATCAAGCATAAAACCAAAACCACCTTGCATCTCTACCTGTACCTGCTACTTCAATTCTGCAAGACCACCGCTCATCTGATAACTTGGAGCGTAAATAAACACAGACTTTACTGCTTTATAGTATGAGTCATACTTACAAACTGCACAGCTTGTTTCATCCTCGACAAAGTTCAGTTCTTCATCAGAGTCCTTAAACCCTGCGTAATAACGCTTTTCCTTGAAAGGGATACCGAGAGAATGACCATAAACAGTAATAACATACTCAACATCTCTTAGTTGCTTATACTCCTCCGAACAAGACTCAAAACAATTCCCTATAAGGTCAATATGGACAGTACCATCTAATGACATAGAAATCAACTCAGTTAACGGAAGAACTGCTCCATCTAAACTTATCAAATAAAAACCTAGAGGTGTATAAACTACAAAACCATCAAATTCTTTAAAATTTACACCAAGTAAGTGATACCGAAGGTGAATGTAATCTCCTTCAAAAATAGGTTCACCTTTGTCTGAGAACAAAGGAGTCTTCCTACAAGGCACAACTCCTGCTTTCTCAAAAGGTTGTGGAGTTAAAAGAGAGTTCTTATTCCACTCGTTTAAGTAAACTAAACCGTCACTTGTTATGGTAAAACCCTCTACCCACTTCTGCTTGTATAAGTGCCACAATCTCATATCATTCATAGCTACAACCACACCTATCTTATCGAATACGTTCTAAATGCAAATGTACTACTACACTGTCTTTATAATCTGTACGATCAATGTCACGTTGCAAACGGTAAGAAATGTAATGCTCTGCAATTTGCAAATACCCCGCTGAAAGGAGTTTCCTCTACTAAAGCTTGAATCATAGAAATAGTGATATTCTCAGAATGTGTTTCTTCTAGTTGAGAAGCGATACTCTTCGCAATCTTAGCTAAATTTTGTCTTAAATCATCACTTACTACAAATACCGACTGAGCAGCTTTAAGCAAAGCACCATAAATCTTATTTGCATCAAACTCTTCTACTGCACCGTTACGTTTTACAATTTTCATATGTTACCTACTTTCACTTTTAATTCTTTATTAACTGCGAGAATTACGGATAAAGCGACCATCTACAAATTGGTCTACTGAACTAAAGTTGATTGAGTGAGGATTATCTTCAGAAATGTATTCTACTTTAATCGAATCCGTATCATCACAATATACAACGTCTGTAACCAAAATCGCTATAGGTTCAAACTCAACCGTTAACCACTCAGAACCTAAACCAATCCAACTCTTCCAATAATTTACTTTATCTTCTACAGTTATTTCCATGTGTTACCTCATCTTTAAACAAAACTTCCCTCTTAAAGCGACCATCTAAAAATTCGTCTAGTGGACGGAGCCAGTGTAGACGAGAGGTATCTCCAAGGCTCTTGTACGATACCGCAAGAGTTAAATCAGACTCCACTACTACAATGTCTTTAACTGTATAAAGTGTATCCGACTTAATGTGTCTCCAAAGAGAACCTACTGGAATTTCTTCTCTCCTAAGAGCTAAGTCATTTTGAACTTCTGCTAATGTCTTCATAAGCTCAACCTCTCTACTACTGCTGCTTTATTCTCTACCAAAGGAACTAAAACCTCATGTATCTGAGAACCAAATAAACTTAAAAAGTTATCTATATCCTTTACTTGAAAAGAAAGACCTTCACCAAATTGATACCGCTTCTCTTCTACATACAAGAAAGTCGAATTAGTCGGTACTTGCCACTTCTTCTCTAGTAAAGCTCTCTGCCCTGCTTTATCATTATCCGGGACACAAATGACTTTATCAAATAAATTCAAAACTGCGCCTTTATAAGCATTAACATCAGCTCCCATAGTCGCAATCGCTGGCACCCCATAAGCGTCCAAATGAAGGGCATCGAAAATACCCTCAACCACCACGACAGAACCTCGATACCGCTTATCGCCATTAAATGACTTGTCAAGCGCTCGGTCTAAATTAAACCAATGGCTTTCTTTAGAAAAATCCTTATCAGCAATCGTGTAGTATTTTGGAAACCCTTTTCGCCAACCAACTAAAGTCGCAATCGACCCATCTGCGTTGCGAATAGGTACAACCACTCGACCTTCTAAAGTAAATGTACCTTTGTCAAGCCAACCCACCTCGTCTAATGCGTTCATCAACTCAATATTTACTGAAGGACTTGTGGCGAAACCCAAATAATTTTCTTTTAAGTACGACTTGATCTCATCATGAATGTACTTTCGCTGAGTAGCAACTTCGGATACCGAGTCTAAATCAATAAGGTGTGATTTAACCAACTCAAAGACTTCTTCTTTGGTTTTCAATTTGAAGTTTTCTTCCTTTCTATTCAATATCTTATATTATAGCACAAAAACACAAAGAAAACAAGTCTTGGACTTGTTTATTTCTTTATCTATTAAATTCGATTTAAACCTTTAGCACACCAAATATCCCATAGTTGATGGTATAGAGAATTTTCTTCCTCAGTTAAATCACATATTTCTCTAAGACCCCAATCGCCACTAGCATAAACTTCAAAATTGATACGGGTACACTCACCAATAATACAAGTATGATAAGAATAAGTCTCTGAACCACCTGTAACAACTATCTTCAAGCCACTCTTTTGAATCATTGGATCTTTATTAAATAAATGAACTCGTTTTAATAAATCCTCTTTTGTAAGCTCAATCTCTTCACCATAAGGACTGTGTTGTGTAACATAATTTCGCATTTTCTATTACCTAGCTTTCTAACTGACTTAATGTCTTTAAAATAAGTTTATTTTCCATTGGAGTAGCAGTACCTTGTACTTCAATAGAATCCAAAATTGCTTGTAATTTCTCAGAATATTTAGAACCCAAGATTTTTAAAGCGTCTTCGTTTGTTAACTTTATATCGCGTGTTAAACTGATTGTAGGCATTTCTCTAAACCCTCATAAAATTCTATCGTTTGGTACACCAGAACTAGCTAAACTTAAAAGTAAATTCTGAATATAAAGCAAGCAAACTTTATGAGATACCCCATTGACTGCATCTTTTGGTTTGAAGTCCTTAAAGGACTGTAAACCTAGCTCTAAAGCATCAGACTGCGACCACCGAGGATTTAACTCAAATGAGCAACTATAACAATTTAGTAACTCTAAAATCTCACCTTTAGTAATTCCGTTTTGGAACTTATATGCAATAATATTATAAATATCAACTTTATCCTTCGCTCGACGATCAATGTACTTATTGCACATATAGATTTTTCTTGCTAAAGAATGCTCAATCGGAATGACTTCAGACTGCCAAATCCCTTTATTCGAGCTAAAATCAATTTTTAGACAGGGAGTCACACAAGTACCATCTGTTACTTGGAACTTATAAGTAACTGTCTTCTCTCGAATTTTAATTGGTTTAAATGATACCGTTAAACCTAATTTACCTAATCTCAGTGAAAAACGTTCTTGAAATGTAAAGTAATCAAGCTCAGATAAGTCACCAAAGTAGTCTAAATCCAAGTCTGTAGTTTCTCTTGTTTCTTCCGCTAAATCAATTAAACCTGCAAAGTAATTTGAGTAAATAGCGTGTGCGCCTACTACTGTTATCTTATTTGCTAAACCTAAATCCTCTTGCAGAGTACGAAAAGCTAAATTTAATAAGTCATTGTAAGTTCTCTTTGTTTTTAAAAGTACCACTGTAAAACTCCTTTCCTAATAGTTTTCTTGCTAATTAGTGTAACACAAAACAATAGAAAAGTCAAATCCCTACGAGAGTTTACCGTTTCAATTCTATTTATTTCTTCAACTGTTTTAAAACCTCAAAGAGCATGGTAATATCTGACGCTAAGTAAGTTTGAATTGATAACAAAACATAGTCTACCAAGCAAAGCACTAAGAAAGATACCGCTAGGTGTTTGAGCCATTTCTTTCTAGTAGCAGTTATTTCTTCCTCAGACTCATATTCTAAATCTGAGTGGTACTTGAAACCAACATAAATTAAGACCCCAAGTACAATAAAAGCAGTGAAACTTAGGAAATCGTTCCATAAGTCGAAAACTTTATAAATCTGCCACTGAGAGCGTAGTTGTGGGTAGTTTCCCACAAATTGTTGTACTAAGTCTGTACTTACGTTTAGCGATTTTGCCAATTCATCAAATAATTTATCCATCTATCTTACCTCCGAAACGTAGACTTACCTAATTCATCACAATTAAGAACAATTAGTTTATAGTGAGTATTTACAACTTCGAGCGAAATGCTATCTTGTACTGCACTTATTGTAAAGGTTACATAGCTACTCAACAAAAGCGAACTTACAAGTTCAATAACTTTATCTACACTTAAATAAGACTGCTGATAAGAAATAGAATCGTGTCCGAATCTGTCTTCTTCAAATTTTGAGACTACATAACGTGCGTTTTTCTTTAAATGTTTTCTTAGTTTCTTAATAACTTCTTCTGTTGAGTAAACCGTTAAGCGTTTTGGTTTAGACTTAAGCATAATTACCTCCTTTAATTTTATTTAATCTTTTATACTAAGTTATCTTTTCTACACCATATTTAGACACGAACTCTTGCACAGGTACTCGATAAGTTAATTCCCAAAAATGATTCAACACATCAAAATCAACCATTATGGAACCTAAATCATCGTTATAATAAACATCCGTAATCTGTCCTAGGTATTCGCTACCTAAAATTTTAATAGTCCATTTAGAACTAACCCTAAACGAGACCTCCAACTTTGAATTGCTTGCTCTAAACTCATAAACTAAAACCTACCACTTTCTACGATTTCTCAAATCCTATATACTCAGTGCTTTACACTCAATCTAAAGTAAACTTTCTAATCAAAAATAGTATTTGCTTTTTCCTGCTCAAAAGTCAAACGCAAAACACCCTTTATAGTCTCAAATTCTTGAACTTTACCTCTTAAAAATCCTAAGCGATTTCGATACCCTTTGAGTTTTCTATATTCCACTTTAGTTAAATAACTATCTAAATTTTTTAAATCTACTAATTCACTAACTATAACGTAAGCTGAACTCTTCTTAGCGCCTTGCTTATGCGTAACCTCTCCAACTAATTCACCTGAACTATATCGCTTAAGTTCTTTAAACAAAGTCTCAGTCAACATAGTGTTAGGAGTTAAGGTAACAAGACTATCTGAACTATTTCTCCAAGTTAATGAAAATGCATCAGAAAAATCAAGCTTTCGATTATAAACCGACACCCAATCTTTTTCATAAACAAATTCTTGTTTAGTAAAAGTCTCTAAAATAAAGTGAATTAGTGCAAAAACAAAGATTGAAACAAGCAGTGAAAGTGTGAAAAGTTTATCATCACTTACTACTGAATTTAGTAAAATAGCAACGCAAAAACATGCAAGCATACCTAAAACACTAGATACGATACCTCGGTAAGATTTATCTAAAAACCAGTCAGTCATATTTAACATCCTTTCTAAAATTAAAAACAACTCTCAATCTTAATGGTATAATCAGTATTGACTAAAGTAATCTTACAAGCACCTTTAGAACCTTTAAAAATCTATAATAGCAAACCTATAATCAAGATAGTCCAAAAACTTGTTGAATTGTGGACTCCTTTATCTAACCCATAATCCTCAAATATAGGAGAACCACTTTCACAAAAAAGATACCGTGTATAACATACCCTCTTGCAACTTTGTCTGCAATTTTGATTCTATGTTACTTGAACCATAAACAGTTAAACGGTCAATACCCTCAGAATACACTCTAAAATACCTCAAATCTTTATTTTCTTTATTATATCAAAAAATACAAAGTTTGTCAATATTAAAAGAACCTAAGTCAATTTTAACTTAGGTTCTAACTGTAATTATATAAATGACGAAACTGAGAAATTATGGCTGCACAATCGTACTGCCTGCACCATTGACTGTGACCCAACCATGCTTTTCTCTTGCTTCCGCTTCCTTCATACGGATAAGGTTATCCGTAATAGAGTCAGCCTTCGTTTTATTCGCCTTTGCTTCACCTTCAGCTTTGATGACCGCTGCATCAACTTCAGCTTGAGCTTGGACTTTCTTAGCATTACCTACGTCTTGGTTTGGGCGAGCGTTGGAAGATTATAAACCTTATCAATAAAAGGCAGTTTTAGGTGATACCGTAATTTAATAGTTATAAAAACTAATAAACTCAATTTTAAAGTTTTTCAACTTAAGGTCTTACGGTTAACCTATTCCACTTTAACTCATACCATTTCAACTTTAGAGCTACGCAATAGAACTTATCGTTAAAGCTTCTACTTAACACCACCTTAAAGGGAAATGCTAAACTATCTTGCGTTTAATACATTTGTATAAGGTTGAATGTTCAAAGAACTTATACGGTGTCTTTGTAACCTTGCCCACGTCTTGCAATTACAAATGAAGCTCCGACATGAATATTAAGCTTCATAGTTGGACAATATTTCTGTTTTGCAATCCAACTTGTCCACGCTGGATTGACTTTCCTAATAAATACCCTATTTCTATAAGCTATAGACTCTACTAAATCTACAAACTGACTATATGCAAGAGAATGAATCATCTCATTATACTTCTTGCCTTGTTTTGTTTCCGTTTGAGCCTTTTTACTATTGAAGTTCAAGTTTTCAATACATAAATCTTTACCTATTGAGACAGATAAATTAACAACTTTCGATACGATTTGTTGTAAATCTGTTTTAGTTTTATTCCCAGACTTAAACCTATAAGGTGTAACTTGAGTTTGAACTAAATGACCATGTTGATTAGTTTCAGATAAAGTAATAAAACCTTTGTTGAAATCTAAGCCTATAGTACCATAAGTGGAACGTGTTAAGAAATCATCAGAGTCAAGTTGTACTTCAAAAGTACAGTAAAGATAATATCTATTGTTCCTCTTAATAACTTTAAAGCTAAGTGGACTATTCTTCTTGTTAAGGACACGGACTAGTTTGTCTTTATGATGTCTAAAATAAACTTTACCGAATACGAAACGGTCAGAACCTTTCAAACCTTTAAACCCACCAAAATCTTTTCTCATTTTTAGTTCAAATTGATTATCTTTTAAGTTGTACCTAAGTTGAAGTTGTTGATTGCAAGAAGGTGCATCTTTTGAACCCACAAAAGACATTTGACCATCTCTATGCTCTACAAAGGCAGAATAGTCTTTTTGCAACAAATGTTTTGTACCGAAACACAGTTTAAAACTCGAAGTCTCAATCTGATAAGTTAAATTAGCTAACTTCTGTTTTAAACGATTTAGTTTTTGTTTTTTAGCAACTATCTTTCTTCTTAAATTTCGTTGAGAAACTAAGGATACCGAGAGACCTAACCTCAACATAGCTGAGTTATCATCTCGTTTTTGCTCTAACTTTGGAATAACACTTGTTTCCAAATGCTTTATTTTTCGCTCTAGTTGAGTTATCTCATAAACTTTTAACTCTTTAAAAGCATTTACACGACCTTGAGCAGCTAGTATAATCGAGTTAGCCGTTCGTTTAGTGATACCGTAAGAGTTTTGTAAATAAGTATTAAAGTTAGATTTATTAAACTCTTCTGAGTTTTTGATAATATAGAAAGTTTCACGTACTGCTTTAGCGTAAGCATGGCGAGCAACTTCTACATATTCAATCAAGTCTTGGTTATTCTGCTCATGTAACTGTGTAACTACAGTGTACTTACGCTTGTACATGCACTTCTCCTTTCTATGTACTCTTATTATATAACCTAATCTTCTGTATTTTGTTTAACTACTACAACCTCAACACACTTAGCATTAAATACTGTTTCTAAATAGTGAAAACCTACCTGAGCCAGTTTATCTTTATCTGTGACAAACACTCTATTTACTTCATTGTTCATCACCAGTTTAATCAGATGCTGAAGTTCCTTGCGTTTATCATTTAGACCGGAACCAACCTCAGAAAGTACAACAACATGTTGTAAGTCTTTAACCTCAGTTACTATAAAAGAAACTTGGCTATCTAAGTCACCTTGTTTCTTTGATCCTGAGTCGAAACTCTAGCATAAATAACATCTTTCTGTTGACTATTACTATCATTGTAATATAAACCTTGATCATCTAGTAAGTCTATTAACTTATTTCTAGGTAGAAACCTAATATTTGTAGGAGTTCTATCGAACTTAACTTTTCCGACTTTCTCCCAATTCCTTAATGTAGTAGGAGTTACACTTAACATCTTTGCTACTTGATTTAATTTATAAGTAGACTGAGTTAGTTCACTATCTCTATACATAGAAACCTCCAATTTTGATTAAGTATATCACAAATTTAATTTTAGTACAAACAAAAACTATTAAATAGTTGAGAAAAGTTTTAGCTATTTAATAGTTTGTGGAAATTATTGATGATACCCAGTTTGAAGTGTGGTGTCTTGGATACCACCAAAGGCACTTACCTTAACCCCAACAGTATTTGCCGGAATTCGTTTTACCGCAGTTAAGCGAAAAAATCCAAGTAGGACAAGTCCTACGATAATAGCGATTCCAATTTTTACAGGTTTTGTTAAGTTCATAAAATGTTTCCTTTTCTATTTTGTAATTAGCAAATCTGAGCCGTTTGTGAACTGTTTCGACAACTCTAAAAGCTCAGACTCAGACAAATAAGTAATACCTTTACGCTTTATATAAGACCAAGTGCGATTATACATTTCATCTGGGACAGACAACCAACCATAATCATTTCTAAAGAAAATCTTTAAAATTTGATTTTGTACCATGAAAATGGTTTGGTCTCCGTTTTTAAAGTTAATACGGAAAGGTTTTAATTCTTCTACCATACCTCAATCCTCAAATTCAATAATTACCAATAAATCATCAGCTAAATTCAAATTTAGTAAACTCTCTGCTGAGAAATCACTAGCTAACACAGAGTAAGAATACTTAGAACGATCTTTTGCACAGAATTTTACAAAGTCTAAAACTTGCCCTAATGTAGTAACAGAGTTATGTTTACAACGAACAAGCTCATTAAAAACATCAAATACCTCTTGGTTTAATGGACTAATTGTATACAAAAGCTTCCTTTTATTTATATCTACTAAGTCATCAAACAACCCTAAAAGGTTCTGATTTGTTTTTACATCAGAAAGTCGAATATCTGTTAGATACAAATGTATTAAATCAGTAATTCTCCAAACCATACCCTATCCCTCAAATTCACTACGCATTTCTTCAAGAAAATCTTCTGAAATTAAACCTCGCTTTAAGGCTTCTTCTACTACAAACTCCTTAACCAAAAGTTCATTCAGTTCATCTAAAGGTAAGGAAACCATCTGTGTTTTTGTCATTTATTTTCCTTTCAATTCATCTGTGTAATAAGTTGCAAGTTCCTCCATATAACGTCTTGTCCAACGTTTAATTTTGGCGACTTGACCTACTGATAGTAAACTAATTTCATATAGAGGAGCTAACGAACTTTTACGTACCCAATTAAAACTCATATCTGGCCAAATGTAACCTTCACAAACAGTCGCACCACCTAGGGAATAATCCTCTATTTCAACATTTAGTGGACTAATTGAATCAGAATAGATAAAGACTTCTAACTTCAATTCTTTATCGTTCAATTTCTCATTTAGTAATGCTTTTAACTCAATAGAGCAACCTTTTAAGTTTTTAGGGTCTATCTTAACTAGTTGTTCTTTTGCCATAAGTTTAACCTCCTAATCTAATCAATCTCGTAAAGCAAACAAATCGACTCGTGAAAGTCCGAAGCGGATACCCCACTATCAGCAAAGCCTGAAACATTGGCTTGATAGCGCATATCTAGGACTCGGACATTTGGGTTTTCTGAAAGCCATTTGTTTGCCTTATCGTCTGCAGAGACCCAATTCTCTCTAAAACCAGAGTCAGTTGTGAAAATTTTAATTTGTTGCATGAAATTAACCACCTCTACCTAATCTACAAATATTTTCATAATAGTAACTATAAAAACGAGACTTCAAGTCAGTAAGCTCTTTATTTGGAAAATAATCACCAACTACAACCTCACCCTCATAATATGATTTGGAATAAACACCAAACCCATCAATGTAATAGTAAATCAAGTTCTGATTATTTCCGGACTCCATAGCTAAAGTTTCTAAAACCCCAAGTACCAAAGGGTGATTTGTTTTAATTTTTAATTCCACCCCATTATCAGAAAAACAGTCTGTACTCAATACCTTTTCAGTTACACTCTCAATTATCTCTTTAGGAGTCGTTAAATCAGTAAAATTAAAAGACACTGCATCTCTAATACTACTTAAATTACATCCTGTGTAAACCTTTAACATAACAACACCTCTAACCTAAATTAAGTAAATCCTTTTCCTTAATCCATTTTCCATCTACAACCTTACCTTTACGGTCTTTAATTTCTTCCCAAGCGTGCTCTACGCAGTCAGTTAAGTTCCAACCGTAATGTAGTGCAATATTTTTCAAATCTTCAATAACCCTGCGTAAAATCCAGATACCGCTAGAGCCTGCAAAAATCAAATTTGTAGAAGTCGCAATTTGATACAAATGGTAGTCTAAATACCGAAATTCCTCTTTGTCTGCCCACCAAAACTCCTCAAAGAAATCACGCTCTCCACTTGAGAATTGTTGAACGTATATAATTAGAGTGACTACAATATCTCCTAAAGAATCTTTCAACTCTTCTAAGTTACCTCTGTAATAAGCTCCAAACAATTCTCCAAACTCTTCCATGATTTTGTAGCGTTGCTCTTGGTAAGGTAATCTGTCGATACCCCTTTCCTTAGACCACTCTTCGATTTTAGCAATCAAAAGGGGCATTTCTTTTAATTCATTTTGAACCATAAACTAAGCTCCATAAAGGTAATCAATTACTTCTTCAACTGTTTCAAAGGTCACCTCATCAGTTGGAGTTAAGTTCGCAATATCTGATAGTGTTGTAGTGTAATCTACACAGTAGTATTTAATCGTTTTTGTCTTAACATCCACACGGAAGATTTCCTTAACATTGTTCGCTTTCATACGCTCAAAGTACAACTTCCACTTTGTTTTACGAGCAATACGCTCATAGCTATCTTCCATGTAATCCAATACTTCGTGAAATAATTCTTGCATCATAAAATGTTACCACCTTTTCTAGTTACTTTGTTCTTTATTTTCAATTAAATTAACATCTTCGTAAATATTACCTACAACTGTAAAGTTGTCTGAAATATTTAAGAAGTCACTTAAAACTTGCATATTATCCTCATAAATAGAGACCCACAAAGCAGAGTCTTCTAAGAGACCGTATTTACTCTTAGTAAGCAAAAACTCAAATCCATCAAATTCTAAAGCAAAACGGTTCTTAATCTCAGTCTCACCGTAAGCTTCATCTTGGTTCTCACAGAAAGACCCATCTGAAAAGTAAACCGTATCAGCAACTTCAATGATGTCTCCTGCAAACAAAGGTTGTTCTTCAGAATCCACAAATGGAGTTTGTGGTAAGAGGATACCCTCAGAAAGTGGGATAAATAGTTTGAAATCATCTTCATGAATAGGATAAATTTCTTTTTGAACGAAATCAATACCCTCTACTTGAAACATCTGGTTTGTTTTGGTGTCCCACACTTTATAGGTTGTTGTTTTGTTCATAAAAACCTCTATTTTCCTTTCAAAGCTTTATATAGTAAACCAACTAAAACATCCTTCTCTTGAGTCTCTAAAAACCAATATAAATCCAAATCAGAGTCAATCGGAAACTCATCCAAAGAGCGCGTGCCGTTTACAACTTCTACTAATTCAGAAACGGAAACCTTGTAATGATTAGAGTCTCGATAACCTACATAGTCATTGTACAAAAAGACCGTTTCAGTTTCAAAATCATACTGATAATGATTAACCCCTTGCTTTACAAAGACACCACGAAATTCTTTACGTAACTCAAACTCATTCGAAACTAGTTCATTTAAACCCACTTGACTATAAAAGTTTGGGTAAGTAGGTAAGTCTTTTAAAGCAAAATCAGTCAACTGACTAGTCTTACTAAGTTCTTGCAACGTTTTCAAATTAAGTTTCATTTCAAAATACCCTCCACTAAGTCTTTATTCCGATAAATATTTCCAACAACTTTCACATCAAGGCGCTGGTCTCCTAATAACAAATCTTCTAGTTCTACTGTAAAGCGATTCGTAATGTTTAAACCTAAGTCTGAACGTTCTACAATACCGAGGGAATAAAATGTGTCTTCTGATTGAGGGTCATAGTCCTCAAATTGCACAATATCCCCCCTCGTAAATCTCAACCTTATCTTCTGAGTTATCGAAAACGTGGAAAGACTGCATAACATGACTAGGATTAATTACCTTAGCAAGGTTTAATTTATCTCCAGTTAAAGGAGTGTAAATCTCATAAACCTCACCACTTACGTGTCTTTCTAAATAGTGGTCTGGAACCATCATGTAAAGCTCTGAGTCCCAAACTCTCATCTTTGGCACTGTCATTTAATTTACCCCATTTAATAACTCTTCCAAACTATAAACTAAGTTATCATTTGTCATTTTCTTAATAGCAGTTGGAAACATCTGCTTTAAATCACCACGTACCAAATTATTTTTGCAGACAAGTTCCAATGGATAGAAACCCCAAGGATGTTTTGATTTAATCTCTAATAAGAATTCCAAAGCTGATTTATAATAAACAAAGTTATTGCTTTTATCTGCTACTTCTTTTGCATATTGTAACTGTGTTAAAGCCAACTCATAATTATCTTCTTGATGTCGATTAAGTTTAACACCTTCTACAAGTTTCTCAATCAAATCAACCGTTAAATCATCCAGAATAAACTTAACCACCTCAACAGAAGAATCTTGTAAATCAATACCCTCAGAAATAATGTCATTTAAGAAACTGCACTTTTAGACTTAGAATCATCAGTAGGTAAATACAAGACTGTGTGACCTAAATAGTTACGCTTTCCATAGCGCAACTCAACACTATGTGTATGTCCGAACTTCTCAAAGTAATGACGAACAAACTCATCTAAAGTCAAGCTGTCGGCACCATCAAGAGCATGAGAAATCAAATCTTTGAAAACCTCAGTAGAGATACCAAAACCTTTGTCTCTATCATCTCCATAACAATGGTAAGCTCCAATTTCTTGAGGTTTAATTTTCATACTTAATTCAACTCTTTTGTTATTAACCTCAGTGGAAATCTCAATTAAAATTTCACAGATATTTGTACGATTGTCTGCGAAAGTACCATGAAATTCATTAACTTCACGAACCATATCTGTAATATTCTCAATCGTGAAATCTTTAAAAGTCACAATAGACATAAGTTTTCCTCTATCTTTCTTTGCTTAATTAAGTTTATGGACACGCAACCCACGTTGGGTATTCTAAGTCGTACCCTACATCATTCGGAGAAAAGAGTACATCTTCAATATATGATTTAGAGTCTCTATCATAGTGCATGAGTGTTAAAGTCATAGAATGTTTAAAGGCAATACGGATGACTGCAGTTAAAGCTGGGGTCAAACCTGTTACATAAATAATTAAATCGTCACCATCTGTAATCCCTAGTTCATTGAACTTATCTACAACTTTATTTCTCAACGCTTTAGGGTCGATAGGGAAACTAATATCACCATCAGCGAAGATGTAGGTTGTTACATCTTTTACTTCATGTCTATTATCACATAGACCCAATTTATAAGTTTTAGCCATAATTGTTTTCTCCTGTTTATCTTTTATTTTAATTATGTCTTATTATAACACAAATAAAAGAATAAGTCAAGCACTAAATGACTTGACCTACTCCTATGACTAGTAATAACAATAAAAAAGATAGCAAAAGTAAGACTATTAGACCATTGAAAAACCACTGTACAATTTTCTTCTTTTCTGCTTTAGTTGGTGCATGTTTAAATAACTTCCAACAAATACGAGACCAACTTACAAAAAGTAAAATCAACAAACCGATAAATATGTAAGGGTACTGATCCAAGAAACTTAAAAAGTTATGCACATAATTTTGGAGGGTTTTCCACAAGTGTGTATAATTCATAGTAACACTCTAAGACCTTTGCAATCATAAAGATACCCTAACAATTCTGTGTGAGCTGCAACAACCTTTAACGGTTTATCTAACCAGTAATTTAAAGCATCTTCACCAAACGTACGTTTAGTATCAGTGAGTAAACGTAATGATTTTAGGAAAACCTCTAAAGAAATAGAGAAATCATCTACAATCAATACCCCTTTTTCTTTTCTCAACCTGTCTTTAATGACCCCCATTTGGTTTAGATTCAACTCAGGTAAGTCAGAGTTGAAGAAATAATAATCTTTATAAGTTTCAATCTTATGCTTTAAATCTGAATAGCTTGTCAACTTAGGGAAGATAAATTCAATTAAATCATCTAAATCTTTAGTGCGTGTTGAGAATAATTTCATAACTGCTAGGTCTTCATAAGAAAGAACTCTTACTATTAAATTCTCAAAACCACTTAATTCTATAGCACTATATTCATCAGTACCATATAATGCAAAGAAAGTCTTCACATTGTTTGATAACCCTAAACTCTTTAAGTATTCTTTCGGCAAATAATCAAGGGAACCAATATAATCAATGTCTGCGGTTAATCTTCGTTCTCCAAATAAAGCTAAAGCAGAACCCCCTACAATAAGCACATCAATTTTTGGGGATACCCCTTGGGAGTTTTTATCTAATTCCTTCAACTTCTCTAGGATATCTTTTTTCGACAAAAACATAACGTAACCCAACCTTTCCTAATCAAGTTCTCTATCATACCAACCACCAAGTGCCATTTGAACATTCAAATAAACCTTATGTGGTAACTCTTCCTCAGACATATCTGCAGAATAAGTACCATCTTCAAAAGCTGAAATCATATCAGTTAAGTATTGATACCGATGTTTATCCGATATAAACAGTCTCTGAGCCTTTAAAAACTCAATTACTTTCTTATCTTTTTCATTCATAATTTATAACTCTCTAATTTGCTCTCTAACGAGTTTTATTTCTCTGAGGTACAATTTACCAACTTTGTATCTAAAATTAAATCTGGGGCAATCTGGGACTTCTGAGAAGTATTTAGAAACAAATTCTCAATTTACGAAAAAGAGCAGATAATTATCTGCTTTCTTCTTCTGTCCAAACTGCTAAATTTGAATGGAGACATGAGGACTCGAACCTCAAATACAGACCGAACTGAGTTTGGAGCAACAGTTCTACTAATCTCCACCTTCTTTCTAGTGCTACTAGAAAGAGGAGTATATGAAACATCACAAATCTACATCTGAGAAGGGGTTGCTAAAGACTAGTGTTGATAGTATTAGTCAAATAAGAAACCTTTCTTTATATAAATTTGTTCACACGAAATAATCAGTTTCGTGCTATGAAATTAAAAATCTTTTAGAATTTTAACTCCTTTCAAATTCTAACTGTACTTATTTTTACCATACTAGATAAATTTTGTCAATAGAAAAAAATAGCTAAGTTTAAAAAAATTTTATTAAAAAAAGTAAAAAAATAGTGCAAAGAGAAATATAGAAAAAAGAAGATATCGAGTTTGAATTTAAGTGCAAAGGACGAAAAACAAGTACTATTCCTTTAGATGCGCTTGTTTTAATTAACTAATCTAACTAACAGTGCTCTCGAAGTCTAAGTATTTTAGAATCTCTCATAAGTGGTGGTAACTATAAGTTATTCTTCTTTGAAGAAAAACTTATAGAACTTACTTAAAGTAAAAGGAAGATTTGAAACCCACTCACCAACGTAAACGGCAAAGATAATAAGAACTGGAAACCAAACCGTGAACTGTAACGGAGTTAGAACACCGAAGATTATACCTATAATTACACTCAAAATTGGTAAACCAATTAAGAGCAAACATATTAAGAAACCATTAGGCGGTGTTGTGTTCTCTTGACTTAAACAGTCAAAGTAAGAAACCATCAACCACAAAACCAAAGCAATACCTAAGAAAGTAATAGTAGTTGTGTACCACGCTAAAACAGTCTGAATAAGTGTGAATTGTCTCATGTCTCCGTTCGGAATAGGAATAAACATAGACAATAAATAAATCACAAACAAGAACTTAGATAGTCCTGTGAGCTTTTTATCCAATTTAATTTTGAGGTACTTTAAGAAATTAAGTAAGTGCATAAAACTCTCTCTCAATCTTCTTCAATATCTTCAAGTGGACTATGGATACCACGTGCAAAACAGTAAGTGTCTATAACTTTCGCTTCTTCTTCTGTTACCTCTTGACCATTTACGAGGTGTAAACCATAGTAAAGGTGTAAAAGTTTACCTAATGATGTACTTAAATTTTTAACAATAATCATACTTCCTCCTTATTTAATTCGATTTAAAACTAAGTAAGTAATCTTAGAATACTTCAACCTCAATAAAAGGTCGGACACAAACTTGAGTATTGATTACAGAACTACTTGTGTAAGGCTCAACCTTAAGTGAGGATACCCATGCTGAGGTTGGAAGTTCTTGAAAAGTTGAGAAGTGCAAAGCTTCCAATACTTTACTTAAGTCATGTAAATGCTGCAACTTAGCTAGATAAACTCCTTTTCCTACATCCTTATTTGTAATAAACACTTCTTTTATCTTAGTTCGTAAACAATAATTATGGACATAAGGGAAAGAAGTATCAGATTTCAATAATCTACCTCCATCAAACAACTCTGGAAACTCCCAATATCCAGACATACGAGCTAAGTCAAAGCCATCTTCGTAACTATACCAAATGTGAGAAAGTAATTTGACTGCATCTTTCGTAGACACTAAGTATAACATGGGATGATCAGCAAAGTGAGTTGTAATAACACCACATTCTACTTCTCCTCTGTCTTTAACTTTAATTTTCAAGTCGAACTCAGAGACCGAAACCTCTGTATCGAAGAAAAACTCTTTTAAATAGTTTTCCAAGCTATCTTTCATAGCACTAGGATTAGCCTTTCTTAGCAAAGTTCTGTACTCTTCTTTAGTGACTTGTAAACCAAACTTTTCTAAATAAGTTTGATAATCATATTCTAACATTGCATCAAATTTCAAGAATTAAACCTTCTTCCATTTCTATTTTCTTTATTATATCACAAAAACCTTGAGAAATCAAGGGAAACAAAGAGAACCCTTTAATTTACAGAGTTCTCAGTTATAAAATAATCTAATTGAAACCTACTGGTATCTGTTGAGCCTTTAAGGTTTAAAGCAGTCAATTCACTAAATGGAACTTTGATAAAACTATCTACCTCAAAGGTTGTATCAGAACCTCTCAAATCTAATATAGTTAAGTCAGACACTTTAACAAAACAAATCGCAACTGGTTGTAATTTGTCTCGACTAATATATAAACCTGCAACTTGAACTTGTTTAAATTCCAACTCTAAACCAAGCTCTTCTTTCGCTTCAGTTACCACAGCAGAACGTAAACAATCTGATGTTTGTAAGTTTTCAGCAGTAACACCACCAGTTGCGGATACCCCAATGGTATGAGGACTTAAAGCAACTTTAGAACTTCGCTTAGTTAAAAGAACAAACTTAGAGTCATAAACAAGCACACTTACTGCTATGGAATTAGCTAAGTGTGGACAAGTGATGTAGTTTGTGAAGTTATGTGAGTCTAGCTCAATCGAACCTACAAGCAAATTACTAACAAGAAACGAGTAAAAATCCAAAGGAGAGCAACCCAATAAAATAGAACCATCTGAACACAATTTTAAAAATTCAAGCCGTACCGTAGAACCATTGAACGCACGTGGGTACATCAAGGAAATAAAGTCTCTTTGAAACCCTTCAGAGAAGTAAGGTGAAAAAGTTGAAAGTTGCTGCACTACGGAATACCCTTGTTTAAACGGTATAAACAAATTATTCACCAACTACTACAACAACTGTAGCATCATCTAACTTTACAGAACCCTCTAAATGTAAGTTTTGAATTTCAGAGAGTGTTCTACTAACCGAACCAAATTTAGAATAAACATTGTAAAAACCATCGGACATGAACATCAGTTCTTGATCTTTATATGGTAAATAACCTTGGTTGCTTAAATAAGCACTTTCTGGATCGAGACTTCCAATACAATACCCATTCTGTTGATTTGCCAAATGACGAGTTCTCTTATATACTTCTTTAACCTCAAACTCTAAATCAATATCACTGAGATTCTTTAAGTGAGCAATTTCCTCTCTATTTGCTTGTACAAAAGGAGCAAAGGAAGTATCTGTAATCAAATATACTTGATTTACCACTAAATAGCAATCCCCTAAGTAAATGTATTCAAATAAATCTCCAATAAAGCGACCAAACATGAAAGCAAAGGTTGGTAACTCAGAATAGTCATAAGTCAAGTCAGAAGACAAATAAGTAGCTTGAACTTGTGCTATTGCAGAAGCTAAAATGTCTTTTAACCCTCTGTAATCTTTACACTCTTTAGGTAAAACTTGATTTAAAGTCTGCATAACCTGAGATACCGAGAAACCATATTTAGTAGGTGTATCAAATAAATCCGTAGCGCCATCCATTACCCAAACATAATTCTTATAAACTCCAAATATATCTTCATTATCGTGGTTTGTACCCTCAATTGAATGAGCCAAGATTGGTATTAAACTCTTTTTAGGTGTAACTTGTTTCAATGTAAAACTCCTTTTACGTTTATTATCTAGCTATACTATACCATAATTTTTAAAGAATATCAAATAAAACAAAGAGAACCCAAGCACTTTAAGGGTTCTCTTTAACTTGTATTGAGTTCATAAATCAAACTCCGTTTAATGGTACGAAGTGAACCACAACAGTTTATCATCTTATTGAGGATGTAGTTTAGTCTTTTCAACTTAGTAAAGTTGAACGTCCATAATACTGAAACCTTTAGATGAAGACTTACTTTTCAATAAGGTCAACCTTAATTAGCTATTTAAGTACAACCTAAACTAAATAAATTATCAACCCAGTCTATACCGTGAACGCTCTTTTTCAACCAACTCTAATTCATTTAAAACTACTTTTGCAAGATGACTTAAAAGCTCTACCGTAGGTAAAACCTCATCTATATCCCGATTGAATCTTAAAGCATCATAAGGAAACTTCTGCAATAAAGAAAACTCTCCTGTACTAACATACTGTTGATGTAACTTCTTGATTGCATACCCTAGCTGAAATTTAGACTTATAGTCTATCTTATCTGAAATATTAAAAATTAAAGAGCCAATGTTATGTGAAGTTGTAGATATATTTAAACCTAAGTATATAGAAAGCTTCTTTAGTGCAACTTCAATAACTAAGTGAGTAATAGTTGCAAATACTCTATAATCAAAATGACCAGTAGTTGCAACAGAATTATACATAGATATAAGTTCAGCACAAGTCATATATTCATCATAAATAGGTATTCGTTTATTCCGAGCAGCAATCATAATATAACCTCACGATAACCTAATGCTAACTTATCTTCACTATCATCCACCGCATTTTCTGGTACACCTACTGAAGTCCACGAAGGCATCACACCTGTTTCATCATATAAATCATCTAATAAGTCAGCAAAAAGCTTACCACCACGTAAGGGGTTACTATTTACTTTCCGTGGATAAAATACAATGTGTACATCTAACTGACCGCTCTTCTTTTCCTTTACAAAAGTGCGAACCCCCTTTTTCGTATAACGTTTTTCAAATAATTGTTCCATGTTTAAAATCCTACTTTCGTTTTATTTACTTAAGTATATCATAAAAACCTTGAAAAATCTAGGTTCGTGTAAGTATGCCCTTAAATAAATATGAGTTATCTTAGTTTACTCAACCTTTTAAAGTATTCAGTACAGACTGAGCAACTACCTTAGCTAACTCGACCGGTACTGCATTCCCTATCTGTTGTTGAATAGAAATACTTGTGCCTTCAAAAATAAAATTATCTGGGAAAGTTTGCAATCTTGCAAGTTCACGTGGAGTTAACGCTCGATTCTGAGAATAGTGGAAAACTTTTCGCATATCTCCAGTTACCGTTACAGAAGGTTCCCCACTGTTGTACCGAATGTACTTACGATCATCACCTGTTTTTGGTCTTAAATCTTCAGGTATCTCAGAACGATTACCTCCATCACTCACATAAGACATTTTCTCAAGCATTTGTTTAGAATGATTCATAGCTACATGATTGGGAACTAAGGAAGAACACCCACTTTCTAAAGAGGGTAAGTCGTCTATAGCATCTTTTACAGTCCGAACTAAATTTAACGGTAAAGGAAACTCAAAATCTCCACTTTTGTACCCTACTATAAAAATACGTTGACGTTTTTGAGGAACACCATAATCGCAAGCTTGTAACACCTTGTATTTTACTCGATACCCTAAAACTTCAAATGCAGAAACTACTTCTTTCAACGTTTCTCCTTTATTGTGTGTAGCTAGGCGCGCTACATTCTCCATAACAAACATCTTAGGGCTTATAAATTCAACGAAACGCACAAACTCTTTGAATAAGTAATTTCTTTCATCTTCTATAAACTTACGACCGATATTTCCAGCTAAACTAAACCCTTGACACGGCGGGCCCCCAATTATTATATCTACTTCTTGATTTCCTGTCAGCCTTATCAAATCGTCATTTGAAATAGTCTTAATATCTTGATTTAGCAATAAATGATTTGGGAAATTTCTTTGGTATGTTTTAGCCGCGTTTGTATCATACTCTACTGAGAATACATTTTTGAAACCTACATCATCAAACCCTAAAGAAAAACCACCTGCTCCTGTAAACAAATCGATGTAAGTATAAGTCATATTTAACTCCTAATTCATTTTTAATATGTTTAAATATAACATAAAAAAACCTTGAAAAATCAAGGTTTAATCGACTATACTATCAGATAGTTGGAGTAAAGATTGAAAGAAACAAATCATAAAAACTACGAAACATAGGAACTAACAAGTCTAAATTGAGAACAACCGTTAAAGCTAAGAAAATCCAAAACAACTGAGTAGAAATAAGTTTAAATTGAGTCTTAGGAGACAGATTGCTCTCAATCAACTTAGAGTTGTAAATTGAATAAAAGATAGGAAATACTAGGAAAACCCCTAAAGATAAACCTTCTACATGAGGTTGAAAGATACCGAAATAAATCCAACATTTGTACAGTAATAAAAAGGCTAACCAACCTACTATAACCGAAGCTAATAAACTAGATAAAATAACAAAAACCTTCGATAAGTTTTCATACATAGATTCAGACACTTCTTTTGACTCTTTAGACTTCATACTGTTTAATTTCATAACTTAAAACCAACTTCTCTAATTTATTTATTTCACTATACCACAAAACCCTTGATTTTTCAAGAGTTTACTTAGAGGATACCGAGGAACTTACTTCCTCTTGTTCTTCCAACTGTAAAATCAAATCAACCACCTCATCTATCGCAGATTGAGGGAGCCATGAGTCTAAGTCCAAAATAGACTCATCTAAAACAACTTCTTTAACCATAGTTATTACAAAAACCATTTGTAAATGTAATCAGTCAATCTCTTAGTCTCTTCTGTAACTGAACCCAGTAAAGGTTCATCGTACTTATAACAGTACAAAGGGATAAAAGAATCTCTGTAATCAAAGCTAATTACAAGAGTGTAACCTTCACGTAAACCAAACCATTCATCTAAGTAAATGTTATCAAACTTAGCTAATTCTTTGCTTAAATTCTGAAAGATACGAGTCAATTTACTTATGTTTTCTTTTAACTCTGGGTATAAAAGGTAAATTAAATCTTTTAGGAACTTATCCATCTTCTCATCATCTTTGTAATAATCATATTCTCTTTCTTGGTCAAGAGTTTCTTCCGTAAAGGAGATACCGTTATCTTGTAATGTGTGCATTAAAGAGTTGTTTATCTTAGCTAAATCTACTTGGAGAACTTGCCCATTTACTTCAACTGTGTAACGTTTATAAATCATATTGAAAACCTCTCATATTCTATGTAGTCTTAATATAAGTTATCACAACGGACTATAAATATCAAGATACTAAAAATGCGAAAGAAAACTCTTTCGCACAGGAGTCGATAAAGTTTAATGTCTTTTATCCGACAGAACTCAGTTTTCCCCAAGGAGGTCTTCACTGAAAACCCTAACCAAAGCTTGTTAATAGACCTGTGGGTAGTCTAAAAACTTTATAACGCTTAAGTATACTCTAGGTAACACTTTTATATTAACTCATGTAATACATGTGTGGTTTTATAGTCTTGTCCTTAACAACTAAGGTAGCTGGATTCGAACCAACGATGAAGGAGTCAAAGTCCTTTGCCTTACCGCTTGGCTATACCTTAATAATAAAAATGATGTAGCTGATTGGTACAGCGCTATACCAATTACTTACCCCAGACGCTCCGCATCCAGACTACATCGTAACAACATATCTTCCCAACAGCTAGGATGGTATGTTGTTATCAAGTATACTTTGGGTAACAAGAACCCACCGAAGCAAACTCTCGTCATAATCCCATGCCGATTAACGGATTCGAACCGCTGACCCTCTGATTACAAATCAGATGCTCTGCCAACTGAGCTAAATCGGCTTAACGAGGGTGTTAAAACCCTCATTTGCTCCGATACCGAGAGTTAGAGCAAACACCTCAGTATAATTTAAGTTTCTTGGTTTTTTACTTAAGGGGTCAAGGGACGGAAACGACAGACCGCTGCCAAACTTGCGCCTTGCATCCACCCAGTTTTTATGTACACTCAACTAGGATTACTGCCTGAGTTTAATGACTTCATCAGATTATTGGTCATGTATAAAAGGTATTTACTCATATCTTCGACTTTGTAAATGTGTTCTCCCCTAAAAGTTATTTTGACAAAGCAGGGAACAAGCAGTTAGAAGTTCTTAACACGTTTTCCATAAATGACTATATTAGATAGGGAGCCATGTTATATCAGATTTACAAATAGAATACAAGTAAATTCGGTTTTAAATCCCCACTCACCGTTGATACCGAAAACGCAAGTCGAAAGCTCATCTAGGGAACCGTGAGGTAACACCCTAAAGTCAACGCTCGTTTAACGTCTAAGAGACGAAACAGTTTAATTGTCTTGTTTAGGACAAATCTTTTGCCAACTTTATGTATCTAAGTACAAGGGTATGGTATCACCCAAAAGCAGTTAAGGTGACTTACTTAGGTCGATTTAATTGCCAACTTTACAAGCAAAAGCTTGACGGTAATGGTATCTCCGTTGGTTTAACGTTACCTAACGAAATAGTTTAGTTGTCTTGTTTTAGGACAAGTATACCTCTTATGATTTAAAAACCGGAACCTTCAATATAATTCAAACGAGCTAATAATGTATATACAACATCAGCCATTGTTTTTAATGTTATTTTTAGGAAACGTAACTTCTTCGTTAAACCTCAAATCATCATAAGGAAATCGTTGAAGATACCGCAGTTCACCTGTTCGACCTAACTCCTTATAAATTTGAGCTACGACTGAATCTTTAGGTTGCAACTCAAACAACAAGTTATTCAAACTGTGAGAATTTAATGAAACTTCTAGCTCATAATATAAAGCCAATTTTTTTCAAACACACTTCTATGATTAAATGTAATACCGTAGAAACTACTCTAAAATCTTGGTACTCTACTGATACTATGGAGTTATACATAGATACTAACGTATCATGACTTAAATACCCACTAAAAGTAGGTTTTGGTTTGTTTCGAGCAGATGCAGAACTCATAAAATTACCTCTTCCACACCAACCAACTCAGCTCTATCATCAGATAAACCATAACGAGAACCTACCGGGGTAGAAGATACCGCAAGACCTGTTTCTTCTCTAAACTTATCAATCGAATCTTCCATAAGACCATCACTTAAAAAAGCATTGTCTATATGGTCTGGGTAAATTAAGTGTACCCATTTTTCTTCGGCATTATAAAAAGCTACCACCTCTTTGCGAGTATACCTCTTTCTATCTGGAAACAATCTACGAATCATAGTACACCTTAACTACCTTTCTTTTAACTTAGATATAAAATCTTATTGCAGAGACAGGACTCGAACCTGCGACCTCTTGGTTATGAGCCAAGCGAGCTACCACTGCTACCATTCCGCTATAATTTATTAAACACGAGTAGTAGGAATTGAACCCACACTGACGATTTTGGAGACCGTAGTTCTACCTTTAAACTATACTCGCAACAATGGAAAGAGAGGGATTCGAACCCCCGAACCAAAAGGAGCGGATTTACAGTCCGCTGCGTTTAGCCTCTTCGCTATCTTTCCGAAAAATGTGGATACCCTTTAGGATTTTGCACATATAAACCAACAAACGGTCTCAAAGAGAATCGAACCCTCGATCTCTGCCGTGACAAGGCAGCGCGTTAACCACTACGCTACGAAACCAAAACTATTAGTCATGAGGTTTAGTATCTGTATCCTGTTCCTCAACTAAATTCAATTTAGAAGTGTCTACACCTCTCGATTCTAACGCACTTAATAAGTCATCTAATAATACCTCAAACATAGGAATAAACCTCTAAACTAATGTAATAGGACGGTTTTGAACCGCCTTCCCTAGAAGTAACGTTACCTCTCCTTACTGCATCACCCTACAAATGCTTCTATTACAAAAATAAAATACACCGTAGGGGAATCGAACCCCTATTACAGGCGTGAAAAGCCTGTGTCCTAACCGTTAGACGAACGATGCATGTTTAAGGATATCCTATCTCAGTCAGATGTCCCAACTTAAACATTTGTCGCTTAACACCACCTCGGGTAAATTCCGAAGACCAGATTTGAACTGGCACCTCCACTCTGAGAAATGGTATGCTATTTTCAACAACGACTTGAGGAGGAATCGAACCTCCGTTCTAAATGCACATCCATCGTCTGCAATCAAGTCTCAATTTAGGATAAGTCTCTGCTTTTCCGCAGACAGGTTTGGCTTTCGCGACCGTGTTCTTTGGTTCGGGCGATCCTCACTTCCCGTGTAGACAAATATGTGCAGATGTTTGTAGTCGTTACTGCTCAGTTAAATTCGTCTACTGCAAAAATTGAACTTCTATATCTTATATTATAACACACTTAGTTAGTTTTGTCAACAACATTTAATTAAAAAGTCCCTCTTTTCGTTAGAAAAAAAAGTTAAAACTTAGGAAAAATTAGAGAGCTTTTTTATACCCCCTAAGAAGTTCTAGCTCATGTTCATACTCTTGTTGACACCTAGAACGATAAGTATCCTCAGTGTCAATATAAATTACAACCGGACGAATAGGGTGTTTAAACTGCGAAGGATTCTCTAGGTAAAATGTCTCTACAACTCTAATTTCCACCGTATGTTTAGATTTTTAAACAAGAAATAAACTTAGACTCAATATAACTTCTATAATTGTAATTTGAAGGCAAACTTTCAGAGTCTAAATCAACTGGGAAATTGTAATAAAAACCAATTAAATCTTTCAAAATCGGAAATAAATAGCGATACCCTTTCTCTACAACATCCATATTGTTATTAGAAGCGAAATGTTCTGGCAACGTCAAATAAGGTACAAACTTTCCTGTGTATTTATCTAAAGATAGAATAGGTAAATCTCTATCTCCAACTTTATACGCTTGTAAAACTAAACTATAATCTACTCCCCGTGTAAGGTACATTATGTAAATCTTCCCTAAATGTCTTTTGAAGTTCATTTATTCTATCATCTGTATCTATTATTTCAAGCCATAAAGAATAATTAAAGGTTTTACTATGGTAATGAGTACCCCCTTTAGACTCTATTTGTAAACCTTGCAATAATAAATCCTTCAAAGGTATATCTAAAAGCTCTTGAAATAGGTAAGATTTTGTACCACCTAATACTAAATCAGATAGGGAATAAATGTAAGCCTCATAGTTCAAATGTATATCACCGGGTGGGTTTATAATAATACCTCGACTCTGATAATGCGTTAAAATTTTGTATAAACGGTCGTAACTTCTAGGTATAGAAAAATAACGTATAGTCTTTCGAAGACTAAAATCAAAACCCTCTGAAACTCTTAGCAATTTCATAATCAGCTCTCCTTAACTTTGTATTTATGTAATGCAAAGGTTACAAATACTCATTTTAATTTAACCACTGTAACCTATAAGAAAATCAAAGCGGTTTTCGATATCCTTGCAATAGTTTGATCTCTCTTTCGTATTCACGTTGGAGTTTTAAATGCTCAGACTTGTTTTCTTCAGTCATAGGAATTTCAGAAAACATCGAAGCATAATTGTGAGTAAGCAATTCATAGGTGTCATTGAAGTCTACAACATCAAACCAAAGAAACTTACTTCCGTTAGGGGTTGTGTTAGTATTTAAAGTTACTTAAATGCCACAATTTAAAACCTCGTTTAAGGGATTAGAAGCAAGTTGCTCGAAAGTAAAACCCATACGTTCATTTTCATTGCTCTGAGTAGTCTTATATTCCCCAAACAAAGGATTAAATGAGGAAGTATCTAGTAACGAAAACATATCAGTCTTAGATTGATACCCGCACTTCTCGAATATCTTTAATAACCTAGCGTAGCTCTTGGGAAGTGAGAAGTAACGAACTGTATCACTATATAAAAAAGTAGAACCTTCACTCAATCTAAGTAACTTCATAGCAAAACTCCTTAAAAATCTTTATTTAATATAGTATAGCATATAGTTCTAAGAATTACAATCATAAAAAAAAGTAAGTAAACCAGCTAAGACTTACTTACAATGCTTCACTTGAAGGTTCATATTCCTTTAAAAGTTCATCTAAATCATAATTTGGAATATCCAACTGTTCTGACTTATTTCTTAAAATAATCTTTCCATCTTCGAAAAGAAACTCCACCTCACTACCTTCAGACAAATTTAAGTTTTCTAAAACCGTAGTTGGTAGAAGGATACCCTTACTATTTCCCCACTTAGTAACCTTTTTAGTTCCTAAACCGCAACGATAATGTTCTTTAACCATCTAAGAATAACCCCACCTAATCATCAATTAAATCAAACTACAAAGAATTAAGAAGAGTTTCCAAGCTTTCAACTGCTTCTTTATTGCGAGCTTCTAACAAAGACTCATCCTCTGGGAAAATATCCAACCAATCTATACCGTTAATGTAATACCCTGTTTCTTTGTAAATCTGAGCAGAAACTTCGTCTAATAGTTTAGCTAGTTTATCTACCTCATTAGGTTTAAAATCACCTAAACCACAAATAGAATGACCCCACTGCCAATAGTAGGGATTAATACAAATATGAACACCACAAGGATACTCAGCTAAAGCTTCTTTAGCTAAATTTTTCGTAAGAACTGACATTCTATCCACCTCATTCTGTCTTAATTTACACCACCCAAATCAAATCTATTCCGATTTACTTATCTTGTCGTAAAATTCATCTGAAATCTTATTTATCCTTTTAGGGAAAAAAGATACACAAAATAGCTCTATAGAGAAATAGGTGGAAACATCTCGCATTAACATCTGCTTATATTTCTTAGTTGTAATAGGGAACCCTCTTAAAATAAAAAGAAGTTAAACTCACTAGTAAAAAACTACTACCAAAAAATCCTATAATAATTAAAAGGTATATCAGAATGTAAAGACCCAAAAGACCTTTATCAAACATTGTTACATAATTGTTCTTCATAGTATTCACTAAATACGAAAAACCTATAAACAAAAATATATCAACTATTAAAGGCAGTGCCAAGTGTTTAAAAGCTATTCTTCTAAAGGACTTGTTCATATTGAACCTCTTAAAATAAGGGTAACTAAAGTTACCCCCTTCTGTTGTGTGGAGAGTATTTCTCCAAGGACATGAAATGAAAAATATTTTCTTTTGGTCACTAAAGTGGTGGGATGACCAATGGAGCCGGTGGGAGTCGAACCCACGTCCAAACGACCTTTCCAGTTAACCTTACTGCGCACTGCTACGTTTTAACATTCGACTTTTAGTAAACGCACAAAGCTAAAAGTTATATCTCTCTTTAACAAACTAAGTTGAGAAACCTTAGTTGCGAGTACCGAGGTTTATAGCAACTAAAGATACCGGTACTTATCTTAGTCGCTCGTCTATTCGACTATTTTACTTGTGTTCGTATCAACCACCGAAGCCAAAGGCTTAGGCAGCCATACGAACTGGTGCATTGTTATTTGCAGTTATATTTAAGTTAGTGATAACGTCACTACTCGGTGCGAGGTTAAAAAAGTCCAATCGCCTGTCGAATCCAAGCGACCCCTTAACAATATGATTATATTATATCACAAAAACAAGGAAAAAGCAACCCCTATAAGGGATTGCTCTTAAAATTCTTTAGTTAGTCTTCTTTACGAGAGCGTTTTGAAGCACCTGCTAATGCTAAGAGACCTAGCATACCGATACCGAACCCTGCGGTTTGAACTGAAACATCACTAGACTCTCCAGTCTTAGGTAAAACTTTACCTTCTGTCTGTGGTTTAGGTGTTTTAACATACACATCATGCGTAGTTACTTCTGCTTGCGTAGGAACTACCTCACGCTCAAAGTTAATAGGGGTGACTTTTTCTTTGAAAGTGGCTCTCTTAACTTCTTTCTCAATAGTTACCGTAGTAGCATCAGACTCAACGTTACCTAAGCGAACAGACTTCGCAGTTACAACTAACCCCTCAACTGAAATTGGGGCAGTAGAAGGTTTGTTTGGAACAACCAATGCTTTAAGGTTATCTGTCTTAGTTGCAGAAGTACCCTCAGCTCCTTTAACTTCTTTAAGGTTCTTAGTTTCTTTCACTACTTCTTTTCCTGCAACCGTTGCAGTTACAATAACATCACCATCTCCTGATAGTTCATAGTCAACTGTCCAAGTACCGTCTGGTAGTTTTTCAGAGAAGTTAACTTTACCATCTTTAATTGGTAAGTCTTTGTTAGTAGCACCTTTAAGAGTTGCCTTAGTAACTTTTGCAGTTTTAGTACCTGTAATTGATACTGTTACGAGTTGGTCTTCGCCTTTTGTAGCTTTAACTCTAACAGTTGCAGTTTCCATGAACTGTTTAATTACTTCAGCTTCAACGGTCTTAGGGTCTTTTCCAGTCATATCATAGATATTAGGGTGACCTAATTTCTTCATTTGATCAATAGAGCGCATAGAGTTATTATCTTGCTGAGAAACCTCATTTCTGTTTACAACAGTCATAAAAGTTTTAGCTCTCTTCTTAGCCCAATTTGCAAAGGTCTCATCCATAGACTCAGAAGCATCCACGGTACCTCCACCACCGTTATAGACAGCCTCAATCCAACCGTCAGTATACTGGATAACAGAAACGGTATCGGATGGTTTAACTAAATTTTCAACAATAGTCTCAAATTCAAGTTCACTTGGTGCATTTATATCAGTGTATCTATAATCCCCAAATGTATCAGCTACAGCTTGGAAATAACTTGGATAAGTATGAAAGTTAGAACCTTCTTCACTAGGTGCTTTTACTGCTAATAACTTATCAATCAAACTTAAAGCCTGATCTCTAGTTAGTAGTCTAGAGGATACACCTTCTAAATCTTTTAATTTAGATTTTACACTAGCTCTATATGAAGAAGGTTGGTTTACAGAATAAGTCTGTATAATATGACGACTTTGTGGATTTGTATTCTGTTCAATAATCTTCTTGCTTAAACGTAAAGAATCTTTTAACTTATGTGCATAAGAACTAGAATAGTCATACACATGAACAGTTGTAAGAGGTTCAATTTGATTTTCTGTATTAGTAGAAATCGGAGCCTTAGTAGTCACAGTCAGTTTACCACTTGCTTTTCCTTCTACTGCTGCTACACCTTGAGTATTTGCAGAAGATACCACGGAACCTGTACCACCATCTTTAGCTCGGAAAGTATAATTAACTGTGTAATTTCCAACCTTACTAAAGTCAGTATAAGCAGTTAAATCAGCTAACGTTTTAACAGACTCAACTTTTTTACCAGTAGGATCAACCAATTCCACAGATACAATCTCAGCGCTACCAGTTGCTTTAATGCTTACAGAACCTTTTGTACCATTAGAGTTAATAGTCAAGGTTTGTTTATAAACATTACCCTCTTTTTTAGCCGTTGAACCGTCTGCTAAACGACTAGCTTCTTGTGAGTTCTTCAAAGCAACATCATAATCAGTTTGTGCTTTATCTTTATTTGCTAAAGCTTGTGCAATCTTAGTCTTGATAGCTTCAAGTTCTTTTGAAACACCTGAAACTTCAACTTTTTTAGTTCCTGTAACATTTACAGTTAAACCTTTAGCACGTGCATCTGATACCAATTTCTCAAATTCAGCTTTAGCTGAAGTTTGCGCTTGAGTTGCAATATCTAACTCTTTTAAAGCACTTGCAACTTTATCTTTCAAACTTTCTTTTTCACCTTTAGCCAAGTTTACTACGGTTTCACCATCTAAAGATACACCTGCTTGTTTTGCTTTAGCTACGGTTGAGTCAATTAAACCTTTATTTTCTTCAATTGATTTAATCAAAGCATCAAATTTACTCACTTGCGCAGAAACCAACTTAGTTAGATTTTCAATAGTATCAACTTTAGTTCCCGCAGTTGTTGTTACTTTAACACCATAAGACTCAGCTTTAGCTACCGCATCTTTAACTTGTTTATTCCCCTCAGTTAGAGACTTAATTAAAGCATTTACTTCTGCAGTTTGTTTTGCTAAGAAATCTTTAGCATCTTTAGCACTCTCTAAAGTAACTGTTTTTCCTTCTTTAGTTAACAAACCAGCTGTTTTAGCACGCTCTTGCAATGCTAAGAAAGCACTATCCAACTCTTGTTTTGTTTTAAGAGCACTTGTTACTTGTTTTTGAAGTTCTGCTACAGCTTTCAAAGCTTCCTCTGGGGATGCTTTAACAACTTCTGCACCTACAACTACTTCAATACCAGCACCTTTAAGCTCTTTAGTTGCCAAAGCCACATCTTTTTCGATACCGTGCTTAGCCTCAATGTCTTTTGCAATACCTTTGCTTTGTTGTTTCACAAAAGCTTCCATCTTTTCAAGGTCTGTGAAAAGTTCAATTTTTCCATCTTTAACCTTAATTCCTGCTTCTGTTAGTTTTTCTTTATCCAAAGAAGTGATAGCATCAGATCCTACTTGTGTTTTTTGAGCAGCTTTTAAGTCTTTTGTTTGTTTTGCTAAATCCTCTTGAGCGTCTTTCTCAGACTCTTTAATACTAGGCTTAGTATCTTCTTTTACAGAAACACCATTATCCTTAGCATCTTTCTTCGCAATATCAAACTCTTTACTCTCAGCTTTAGTAAAAGTTTCTTTGTCTGTGTCTTTTGGAACTTCTTTCTCAGTCGCTTTTACTTCCACTTTCTTCTCTGCAGAAGTAGTCGCAGAAACTTCCGCAGACTTAGACTTGTCTTCTGACTTCTTATCTTCAACTTTCTTAGGTGCACCCTTCTCAGTGGAAGACGAAACCTTAGTTGCTGGTTCAGTTGTACTAGTAGTAGTTACCTCATCAGCACTTACACCTTGCAACCCTAAAAACAAAGCAGAAAGTGTAATGATACCCGCAGCTCCTCCTTTAATTTTACGAATTGAACCGTGTCCACTTACTTTTAACATGAATTAACCTCACGAATATTTATTTTCATTAAACTGCTATGATTTAATGTTAAAGTTATTGTACCAAAAGATTTAAACTAAAGCAACAATTTTCTAATGAAATTTTTAATTTTTGACAACAAAAAAAGCGAATATCATATAAAAATATTCAATCATCTTATTTTTAAGCAATAGTACGAGCAGACAAGAAAGATAGCAATTCATCAGTAGTTTGAAATCTCATCATCTGTTTAAACTCTTTCTCATCAGCAATCGAAGCTTCAAAATCCATACATTGTGTAGGATTATAAAAACCTATGGTTAAACTATTACACTCATCAACTTTAATTTGAGCAGAAACCCCATATTCATACCCAATATCTCCAAGCACAAGTTCTAAGTGTTGTTGTAACTCATTTAAACCAGAAGACAGTTCGTTATGTAATTTCATCATTTTGTTGTAAGTTAACATTCTATCGATACCCTTTCTTTATGGGGAGAGACTTAATATAAATTAAATAAAAAGCCGTTAGCGAGGAGCTACACCAAACGACTGAGGACATTATGTAATTAAGTAGCGGTTCTCACTGTTAGGTGGCTACAACAAGGGCGTTTAAGCTTGGATGTAGTCTGGCTCCTGTCCACTCATACCGCTTCATCAAATTACGGAGAATAAGGGATTCGAACCCTTGCGCCAGTTACCCGACCTAACGATTTAGCAAACCGTCCTCTTCAGCCTCTTGAGTAATTCTCCTAAAGTTGTCTAAGTAAGTGAGTGATGAACAAAATTTTTATTAAATTCTTACTTAAACAAACAGTCTCGTTTTATTCGCAATTCGGATGCCGAGAAACCAAGTTTACAGTATTTATGTGAAATATACGACTACCTCACAAACTGCCTTAGAACCTAATCCAAAGACTTTAACTAGTGTCGTTCTAAGTTATAAAATATCCACTTTTTACAGTGGATACCCTGTGGTTTATTTTCCGAAGTCAACCAAACTTCTGCACTTCATGTCGCGAACTTTGAGTGCAACGGAGGTTCTTTAGAACCCTAACTATTGTGAGCTAGGGAATTTTGTCAGTCCCCAAATGACGATGTTTAGGAACCTATGTTATCTTTTTATTAACTAAACTACAACTTCATTCAGTTTATTTAATAAAAAGTTTATTAGTCGACATTACTTAGTAATATCTACTCTAATTAGGTGTAACACTCACCCTCTATCCTATCTACAAACGTATTAAGGATTACTTATATAAAGTATATTACAACAAATTTAATAAACTAAGCAGATAAAATAAAACATAGTTTAAAGGTTTTGTTGATTATATAGGTTCTATAAGTTGCTAACCTATTAAAGTTAGCAACCTTACCGAAAGGAGGTAATTTAATGAAAGCTACCTTCCCTCTAAAAGAGGGAATGATGTAAAAACTTTTGACAGTTCTTACACCAAATAAATTAGAAAAAGAAGGTCTAACTAAACGCTAGAACCTGTCTAAGAGGAAACCAATTAGAACCTACTTAGACTATGAGGTAGCCACCGTTGAAAGTGGATACCCCAAAGAAATCTCTGACGAAACTCTTGAAAATTTTGAAATTCCAAAAGTTTTCTTAGGTTAAAACTTAACCTAAAGGAAGATGTGGGATTCGAACCCACGCGCCGTTTTACCGACCTGACGGTTTTCAAGACCGTTCCCTTATGACCAGACTTGGGTAATCTTCCCTAAAGTTGTAAGAACTAACCACAATCTTACAACAAACTATCGCTAAATTCCTCGAACTTTTCAGAACAGAAAAGTAAAAGTTCGTCTAAATCAAACCTGTTATAAACATAAGGTAAGATAGCGCAAAACCTATAAAAGCATATAGGCAATGAGGTAGCCACCTTTGACAGTGGATACCCCCAAGCATAAAAATGGAGCATAAGATGCTTTTCACCTTAGTAGTGGGCTAGGACATAACTTCACAGAATCCTTGAAAGAAAATGTTACTGACTCTAACGTTTGCAACTACTAAAGTTATGAAGTACCAACCTTCGAAAGTTGATACTCCAAGGAACAATTCTCACCTACTAAGAAAGCACTTTTAATTAACTTAGTAAGCTATGACTCAACAACCTTATTCAGACTGTTGAGCCTAAAGGATAACACATGAAATAAACTATGTAAAATCCGTTTGGCATCGGAAAGACAGGATTCGAACCTACGACATCGTACTCCCAAAGCACGCACTCTAACCAAGCTGAGTTACTTTCCGATAATATAAATAGTAATGAGGATAGAGGGAATTGAACCCTCGGTCATAAGTAGTCGCATGCCTTACCACTTGGCTATACAACAACTAGGTTGTTGTAAAGGGATTCGAACCCTTGGTATACAATCTCTTACTGCCTTACTGCTTGGCTATATCCTCGATTTAGTTAATTACAATATAAAACCCTTTTGGGGTGGAGGTAGAATAAAACAATCTACCTCACTTTTCCCGTATTGTTGCGTGATAACGGTTTTCTTTCACAGTAGTTTTGTGTCGTGCTTAGGACAATATAATGGGGTATAGTGGAATCGAACCACCGTATTCAAGTTGCGCACCTTGAACTCCGTTGTACGGACGGAGGACACACTCGCCATGTCCTGTGTCTGGCTACCCCTAATGATTATAAATACGAAGAGCAAGAAACTTGCTCTAAGAACTTTAGCAACCCTTTTTCAAGCATTGCACGCCGTTGTGGCACAAAATTAACTCCACCAGCAGGTCTCGAACCTACGACATCATGATTAACAGTCATGCGCTCTACCAACTGAGCTATGGTGGAATATGAAGATACCCCTTTGTAAGCTAACCAACGCTCACTAGTTGGGTATCTTATAACCCTAAAAGGAAGTAATAAGCTCTCACCCCTGCCGTCAGATGAAAGCAACAAGCTACGAGCCGATCAGCTCTCGATTTACGCAGTCGTTCATCTCAAGGGTTACTATTTAAAAGATTTCTTGGCTGTATCTGCAATGCTTATCTTTGCTTTTGCACTTATTTACTTACTACTTACTTTAAAAGGTGTACTAATATTTTAATATTAGCTATGACTCACGCACCTTTCACAGTGAATGAGCCTTAGTTGCTACGAATTTAAGAATTCATGCAATCTTTTTGCCATGGCTCGAGCAAGACTCGAACTTGCGACGCACAGAGCTTCAATCTGTCGCTACTACCAACTGAGCTACCGAGCCTAAATAAAATGAAGCCCTTAACACCTCTAGCTCCTTATGTTGGAGAACCTTACAACCAACAAGTTTTTGAACCTCAACCCAGTACAGTCAGATTGACTTGTTCATGCGTTTTATTACCTAGAAACTGTACTTCTATAGTAAAAGGATTTTAAGTGCTTATGGTACTAATTTCCCCATAAGTGGCACTACCACAACACTGGTTACAAATAAGTAACAAGGTTACACACAATGACTCGAACTGGGCTTGAACCAGTGACCCTCTGATTAAAAGTCAGATGCTCTTCCAACTGAGCTATCGAGTCTTAATATAGCATTATGTAACTATCCAAAACGTGTCCATCATTTTTCTTGTTAGTTTCGAACCTAACGTTGAAAAACTCCTCCACACCTCATCCGTTTTAGCTACCACCCCTTCACAATAACTCAAAAGTCAGCTACACTTCATCAACGTTATTGTCGCTCTAGTTCAGTGATTCGAGCAGGGAAATAGTTACAAATTCATCATTTTTGGCTCCCTAAACGCTTTGTCATTGTTTAAGAAACTACACTTCCCTTATGTGTCGTCAGAAAGATAATGATGTAGGCTTTCACCTAAAGCTATAATGATTCCAGTAGGACTTGAACCTACAAAACCCCACGCTTAGAAGGCGTGTGCTCTATCCAGTTGAGCTATGGAACCTATTTAATTCAAACCTTAACCGAATTTCAAACGGAAGTTATCTTCCGCACACATAGTCCGCTTAGGATTGCTTTATGCGTTTACTTCTTCTTTTTCGATTAAGGTCTATGCGCAGAGAGGGAATTGAACCCTCATGAACGATACCGTTCGCACGGGCTTAAACCGTGTGCGTCTGCCTATTCCGCCATCCACGCTTGAAATTTGTGCACCCTCTTACCTCTAAATAAGGGATGCACTGGTCCTAAAAAGAAGGTCAGCTTGCATGAGCTAAACCTTGAAAGGTAAAACCTCTCAAAACAAATGTGAGGATTCCAACCTCATAAAGTCAGCAACTTGACCATTTGTACACGCATAAAATATGTGATTCTACTTACTCGGAATGTGGTGGAAATCAACCACAGTAAAATCACGATTTCCACAGGAGGTGTTCATCAACATGAACAAACGCACTAGTGAAAGCTCAGCTACTTTCACTAAACAAGTGTGAGGAGTCCAACCTCATTAAAACAGCAACTTGACCACTTGTGAAAGATGCAGAATCCAATATCTAAAAGATTTTGGCATTTCTTAAGGCGTCTGATACCCATCGTGTCCTTGGAGGATATAATGAACTCCTAACAACACACCTTTACTTCTTTGTTAAACTCTTTCAAATTTAACACCGACCCAGACAATTCGGAGACGTTGTAGGATAAGCCGTTAACCTACAACCTACAAGTTGAACTATTCGGTTTCGCCCAACTTGTAGTTATGCCTGATTAGACAGCACCGCTAACGAAGCGCTAAACAGGAATGATAAAAAGTTTTTTATCCATTTCTGCGAGAAAAATCCCGCAAAAGCTAAAGTAGGAATCCAACCTACTAAGAAACCTCGGTAGCAACCTTAGCTTACCTAATTGCTTAGGTATTTTTTTGATAGAAGCGTGTAACTTGTAAAGCGAAGCTTAGTTAACAGCGTCTTTAAGAGCTTTACCAGCTTTGAATGCTGGAACTTTGAAGCTGCGATTGTGATTTCTTCACCTGTTTGTGGGTTGCGACCTTTACGAGCTGCACGGTCACGTACTTCGAAGTTACCAAAACCAATCAATTGAACTTTTTCACCAGCTGCAAGGAAGTCAGCTACTGCTGCAAATACAGCGTCAACTGCTGCTGCTGAGTCTTTTTTAGTCAATTCTGTAGCTTCTGCTACTTTAGCGATCAAATCTTTTTTGTTAGCCATTTCTAGGCTCCTTTCTTTATTCGTTAGCTTTTTGCTAACTTACAAAATATATTATATCACACAAACCTTTATATGTCAACACTTTTATACAAAAAGTTTCAAAAACCTAGATTATATCTAGCTTTAGGGTCTAAAACCTTGATTTAATAAGGTTTCTAAGACTTATAATCTCTCTAAAAATTATTAAAAATAACCTATCAGAACCAATAAATTTCTCAAAAAGTTGGTGCTTCCACTGTTAAAATCGCAGAAATAACCGACTCTGGAAAGATACCCAGTTCTCTTGAATCATTGGAGTTCTCTCTATTATCTCCTAATAAGAAATATTCATCAGCTTGTAATGTGACAGATGAACCTTTATGTGAACCTAACCAAGAAGAACTATCTTCAATCAGATTCATGGTTTCTTTAGAGTTATCAACCAAAGAATGATTCACATACAACCCTGAATCTAAAACAGTAATAACATCACCTTCAGTTGCAACAACCCTCTTCACAAGTTTGGTTCTAGTCAAAACCTCGTAAGCTACAATTATATCATCTTTCTTTGGTTTTCCTAACTGTTTTGCTCTACTAAACCACAATTGTTTATCCTGTAAAGTAGGGTTCATAGAATTCCCTGAGATTAAAATAGGATTACAGAATAATTTAAAAGCAAAAAGTAAACCAAACACTAGGATACCAATTACACCAACCCAATTTAAACAAATAAAGAAGAAACTTTGTTCGACCTTAGAATCTTCTTTTATTTTTTCTATACCTTCAATTTTCATCTAAACCACAAACCTATCTACATTATTCAGAAGTACCATCAGAAGGCTCAGAATTGAGCTGTACGCTTTCTACTTTCAAACTGGTGATAGAAATATCATCTACTGGGATTTTACTCTTAAAATAGCTCTCTGGACGTTCTGACTCGTCTAAAATAGGTTTCATTCGAATCAAAAGATACCCTTTAACCATAGTGAAAACCCCAATGTGATAAATTACGGAAGTTAATAACCCTAATAAGATAGTAACTAAAAGCAAGTATAGCGCCCACTGTCCAAAACCATAAGTGTAAATGTAATTACATAAAGCAAATGCACCTAATAAAAACATAGTTGAATGCGCATATACTCGTTCTCTCATAGAACCATAAAACCGTAAAAGTTCACTTGCACTATAATCTTTCAACTTTGTAGCTAAACGCTTTGCAATAAAACCTTGAAATAACTCTTTCATCCAAAACCTCAACTATAAGCAAAGTTTACGACAGAATCAACTACCGTAAACTTCACTTTATTTCATTTATTATTTTTCTTCTAAATCACTATCTAAGACAGTTGTACGTTCTTCCACTTCTTCTAAGAGCGTTGTTTCTTCATCACCTAAAACAGAAGTATGTTCTTCAATATCAGCGTCATCTAGCACAGAAGTAAGTTCATCAGAACCCTCGTCCAACAAAGAAGTGTGCTCTTCAACATCAGTGTCATCTAGTACAGAAGTGTGCTCTTCAAGTTCATTTTCCAACAGAGAAGTGTGCTCCTCTTCCTCAGAAGCTAAAATCGAAGTGTGCTCATCTGCATCTAATTCAGAAGTATCTAAAATTGTAGTTTCTTCACCTTGCGTAGAATCTAATACTTCTGTACCACCCTCAGAACCAGACGAACCTAGTACACTCAGCTTACCAGAAGACTCAACAGAACCAGTATCTCTACCCAAGGAAGCCACACCTTCTGCAATTACAGAACCCATATCAACTGGACCTGTCGCAGACTCCGTCAAGCCTGTATCTTCTACTGAAGAACTACCATTAGAAGAAAGGATACCCTCAGCTTCTGTTACTAAGTGCGCACCAATGCGATAACGTTCAAGTTCTTCTTCCAAAGCTTTACGCTTACGAACAGAAGCACCCCACCAAGCAAGCAACCCAGCAAAAGCACCTACACCTAAAGCACCTAGAACTAGTTTAACCGTATCTGAGTGCAATAAAGCTTGAACATCACTTGCAGTGACTGTGATACCATCAACCTTTTGAGTAGTTGTGTTACCTGCTAAGTCTACTACCTCAACCTCAATCGTATAAGGTTTATCAGAACGCTCCAAGTCTAAAATCTTCTCACCCTTCTCTAACTCTTTACGGGTGAATTCATAAACTTTACCGTTAATTAAGACTCGAACCTTAGCCAGACCAATATTATCTTTCACTAAAACTTTAAATTGGTGTTTTGCAGTATCATACTTACCATTGTTTAAAATACCCTCAATCTTCAACTCTGGTGCAATATTATCTAGTACAAACTTAAACTGAACTGAAGCATTGGAAGAAGATGCGTGACCATCAACGTCTACAGTTGCAACCGAGATTGACCAAACCCCATTATCTCTAAAGGCACTCTTATCAAAAGTATAAGTATAAGTGTAAGAACCATCATCCTCTTTTTTCTCAACTACTTTAACTTTACGAGAGTCTAACGAAACCACCTTACCATCTAAGGTAAATGTGAATTTAGTTTTACCTGTATCTAATCGAGTGGTTGAGTGCTCAGATAATTTCAAATCTTCACTTAAATATTGATAGTAAGCACCGTTTACTTCCTTATTCAACCAATTATAAGTAGAACCATTTTTGTTAACTGCATAAGTAATAGTCTTCTCAGAAACTTCACCTTTATCATCTGTAACTTGAACCTTAACTGTATATACCCCATCTTTATCTGGTAAGTTATCAGCTACAAAAGAACCATTCACTACACGTCCTGTTAACTCTGTTGTTCCGTCTTGAGAAGAAACAGTAGCTTTTACATTACGAACAGAACCATCGGATACCCCAACGGTTAGTTTATCTGGACTTTCTACATAGTTAGTTTTATCTGAAACACCACCAATATCAACTTTTCCACTGTTATTTGGTGGAAGGTTTGTATTTCCATTTGTAGTATCCGTACTTGGTGCAGAAGGATTTACAATAACCGTACCTCCACCTTGATTATCTGTACTTGGAACATCAATAGGTGCGCTCGGAGTTGGTGCACTTGGAGTGCTTGGTGTACTTGGTGTACTTGGCGTACTTGGTACTGTAGGTGTTGGTTCTGGAGTTGGTGTAGGTTCTGGAGTTGGTGTAGGTTGAGGTTTCTCTACATCAGTAGAACCTCCTTCATTTGGAGTAGGCTCTGGTGTTGGTGTAGGAATTGGACTAGGTTCTGGAGTTGGTAAAACTTGATCTCCACCTTTAATACCAAATGTAACCACACCTAACTTTCTTCCAAATGTAGAAAGACTGCCACTTTCAACATTAAAAGTGTACTCACCACTGTATAGAACAGACCCATCAAAAACATAAGTGTTGTTAGAATTTAAGATACCCGTTAACTTGTACTTACCATCAGAAGAAGTAGCTGAAATCGTACTTGGTAAACTATCCTCTGTAATAGCTAAGTTAGCACTAACCTCGACCGTAGAATTATCTGTTTTAACTACGCTCAATGAAATAGTCGCTTTATCCTCAATTGTACCTAGATACACAGTCTGAGACTTACCCTCAGCATCTTTATAACTTAACTCCAAAGTAGAGTTAACTGGTAACAAGTTCACATCAGTTATATCAAACTCTTCAAAACTTCCACTTGGTAATTTTTGAATAAGTTTCAAATCAGTTACACTCTGCTTATTAAAGGAAACAGACACTTTCAAACGAGAATCTGAATTTACTAGATAACTTTGACCTACTTGTTCAACCTTAGAACTATCTTCAAATTTTAATTCTGGTTTCTTCTCCTCCACTTGATCGTCCTCTTTAGGGTCTTCCTTTGGAGTCTCTTTTGGAGTTTCTTTAGGATCTTCTTCTTTAGGCTCCTCTTTTGGAGTTTCCTCTTTTGGATCTTCTTTCTGAACCGGACGACTCACCTTCTTTATCGGGTTTACTATCTACATCAGGTTTAGAGTCGCTTGGTTTATCTGCATCAGAGATTGAACCCTCAGAACCCTCTTTTTTATCAGAAGAAGGTTTATCACCTTTATCTTCTTTTTCACCGTTCGTAGAACCCTCAGTCGAAGGTTTCTTATCTGACTCTGAACCCTCCTTAGAAGTATCACTTGGTTTAGTCTCGCCGTTAGTAGCAGACTCTTTAGGTTTCTCAGAACTGGTAGAAGTCGTATCAGATACCGAATCACTCGGTTTCTCAGACTCTTTAGGTGCTTCTTCTGATTTGTTTACAGTTTCAGTAGAACCAACATCAGAAGTTGAACCCCCAGTTTCACCACTAGCAGGAACAGAACTAGCACTAGGCTTAGAAGCAGACTCAGTTGGTTTCTCTGCAGTAGGAGAAACCCCAACAGTAGGTTGTGTATCTGCAGAACCTACTTCTTCAGCTCCTACTGTACTTAAACCACCTACTGCTACACTAGCTAAAGCAGCAACTAAAAAACTACCTCTCTTTACTTGTAAACGTAAAGCCTTCTTACGCCTCATTTCTTTTGACATTTACTTACCTGTCTTTCCAATTTCACTTTTCTTTAAACAAAAAGAGGAAAACTCTCTTATTCCTCTTCTCATTATAACACAACTTCTTAATTATGCAAGACTAAACTACAATTCAATATTATCATAAATGGCAGTAACTTTAAAGATACCACTCTGAGTGTTGCTAAAAGCCACAGAGTCTCTAACTTGCTCAGTAATTAAGCGTTGTTCTTCTATCTCAGCTTGACTTAATGGTTTATTTGAAACTAATAAACCTGTCTGTTCTTCAACTGCATCGTCATTTAAATCAGTTGCCGAGTAATTAGAAGAACTACCTTCCAAACTAGCTGTATTTGAAGAATTGTTGTCCATTAAGTTCTCTAACAAACTATCTAGCTTATCAGAGTTCTTGAAAATCTCAGAAGTTAAAGCCCCTGTGGTCATAGAACGCAAAGAACCCGTGCGAGATACCCCTTCTAAAGCAGTGAACTTTTCTACTAACTCCATAGTTTGCTCTGCACCAATCATACGCTTACGTGCTTGAATACGGTTCAACACCTTCTGTTTATCTCGACCTTTATAGGTGTCCAAAGTTGGACGAATCCCATATTTTGCAGAAATTATCAATAAACCTACGGTAGACCCAAGAATACAAAGGATACCCAAAATTGTTATTAAATTCATAAGTAACCCTCCTATCTTACACCATAAGTTGTATTTAACTTATTACGAATCGTATCTACACGTGACTGTAACTCAGTTTTAGTTTTCTTCTGCTCATCTGTTTTACCTTCATAAGAGTTCAACAAGTCTACTGCCTTATTAAAGACCACTGTTAAATCCTCTAAAGTTAAACCATCTGACTTCAAACCACCTGAATAAGAGTCGATTACATCAAATACACTCTCTAAATAAGTCAACTCTAATTGAGCATCCCCACTCATTTCAAGTGCTAACTCACCTAAAGCCCCCCAATAAGTTTTGTACATACCACTATCCGAATTGTCCGTAATTGAGCTTAAAATACCTTTCTTGAACGTACCTAAGTCTAAATAAATAGAAAGTAAGTGAGCATTCTTCTTAGATACACCAAACTCTTTCGCTTGCTCAAACCAAGAAACAGACTTGGTTTGACCGTTTTGAGGGTAATAGAACCAATATAACTGACCTACTTGATAGAGCAAGTCCCCTGCACCCTCTTTACCTTTCAAACTTGGAATGTTTGCTTGCAACGCACCCAACAACTGAAACTCATCTTCACTTGTAAAATGACCACTAGACCTATAAATTTTAACCATCTCTAAGTAAGGTTCAACTTCACTAGGTGCAATTTTACTTGCTTTTAACAAGGACTCAATAGATTGAGAAGTTTTACCTGTAGCTAATGCTTGTTTATAAGTATCAGCTACCGAAATACGACTATATAAAAGTCCACTACCTACTAACACAAAACCTAAAACTAAGGTTGTAAATAACATATAAATCATATTAGCTCTACGCTTAATTTTAGACCTAAACCCTTCAGACATCTCATCAATATGCTCTAAGTCATAAAGAACTTCATCGATTGTCTGATACCGATTCTCCGGATTTTCCTCAGTACACTTTAAAATAATCTTTTCTAAACCTACCGAACGAGACGAGTCATACTGTCTAATTGGCAAAATTGGAATCGGAGTACCATCTGGCATGTGCGTAACTGAAGGACTATTTCTTGTCGCTAAAAAGAACAACGTTCGACCCAACGCAAAAATATCTGAACGCTCATCAAACCAAGCGGCATCAGCACTCATTTCAGGAGCTGCAAACCCTAATGTTCCTAGTTTTGGCTCTTTACTATAATCAAAGTTAGGAGTTATTTCCTTTGCGATACCGAAGTCCATAAGGTACAAATGATTTTCATTTGTAATCATCACATTGTGAGGTTTTAAATCTCTATAAATAATCTTCGGTTCATGATTATGTAAATAACGCAAAGTCTTACACAGAGCTACACCCCATTGGACAATCATAGACTCTGGGATGTAATTCTTCTTACGAATAATATCTCGTAAGGAATAACCATCAATATAGTCCATAATTATCAAAATAGAATGAGCATCATGAGTCATTTTGATAATTCGAGGAATAGAAGGATGACTTAAAGTTTTTAACAAACTAATCTCAGCGATAACCGCCTTCGCCTGTAATTTACCCTTCGCTGTGTTCCTTACTGGAACCTCTTTTAAAGCTAAATATCGATTTAACTCAATATCTCGTACTAAATAAACAGTTGCAGTTCCACCTTGACCAATCTTCTTTATTACTTCCCAAGACTTATCAATAATGTCACCTTCTTTTAAATATGTCTTAACTGAACCACTTCTAACCAATCTAATCTACACCTACCATTCTTCTAACCGTGGAGAAAATATCCCCAAGAATCTGCGATAAACTGCCAAATACTACCAGCAGTCTCATACATTAAGCCTGATACTCCGGCTACACCTACTATACTGAAAATAGCCGCCCAAATCAAAGTATCCCCTAAACCTAAACGTTTGGTTTTCAAGCGAGCATTTTCCTTCTTATCTGCAAACCATAAACCACCAGAACCATTTCTGTTCTGCTCAATTGCCCGTTTATTAAAAGTCACAATTCTCATAGCTGGACTGTCCATATAAACAAACCAAGAATCAAACACATAAGCAAATAACAAGAATGAAGGATAAATTAAAGCTAACATAGATAGAACCATTACAACTAAACGAGTACCTTTAATCGTTCTTCTCTGAAGAGAAATATCACGTTCTTCTTTCCATTTAGCAATACTTGTTGCTTCATCACCTTTTAGTTTCTCAATCTTATCAATACGATCTTTAAAACCACGCTCTTCTTTACCATAGTCACGGTCTTTCGGCATATTCGGAATATCTTCCTCTGACCAACGTTTTAAATTATCGGATACCGATTCTTTCTTCTTACTACTTGAACTATCGTCTCCACTTGACGTTCCATACTCATCTTTGATTTTCTTATAAATAGCCTCAGCCATGTCTGCACGCTTATCTAAAGTATCATCTCTTGGTCTTTCAAATGCAGCTACAAAGTCATAAGTAGCACCTCTAACATCACTTGCTTTCTTAAACTCATCATAACTTTTAGAAGTTTGATTTAAGTCTGTTCTTCCCCATCTAGCATGAATATAACCAGACCAAATGCAGCACCAAAATCAGAATTACCTTGCATCTCTTGATCCATATATTCAATAGAAGCAGCTCCTGCAGTAGCTGGGTCACTGATGTCATACCCTTTTTCTTTTACCCAATTTTCATACTGAGTTCTTCTAGGGCTACCATCAGTATCTGTCCACTGAAATAATCCTAACCCACGACTTGCTACATTTCCTGCTTCTTCTAAAGTTGCATCGAAAGCCGACTCTTCATTGGCATTACCCATCATACCCGCAAAAGCTTCAGCCGAAATACCCAACTCTTTTGCCTTCTTTGCAGCTCCTCTAATCGTTTTCCAACCATCTTCTGAAATATCTTCAACATTAGAGTAACCTGCAAAAACTGAGGATACCGAACTTCCAAGTGAAACTACAGTTAAAAGCAATAAGAATAAATTTACGAATCTCTTTTTTAAACTTGAACCCATAAAACACCTACCCCCGTTTTAATTGGAGTGTAAACTGCTAAATCCTCCAAGTTACCACCCTTAATATCGTCTCTATTTGAGGAACCTACTTGTCCTCCAAACTCTGAAAGAACTCTGTAAGTACCCGTTGTACTATCTTCCACTACAACATAGTGAACTCCTACATCATACAAAGTAAAAGAACCTACAACCCTCTCAGACTTACTTAGTTGTAACAAAGTATCATCTGGTTTGAACTCTTTAGTTAAATTAAACTCTACACTTGGTGTATCATCTAACAAGCTACTTGAACGTAAGCCAATTGTGAGATACCCTCCTGCACCTTTAATTATCTGCTGAACACCCTCAAAACCATAAGGTTTCGCTTCTTTCGTCCAAACTGCTACTACTTTACCTAACTTGTTTACTAGCACTTTTTGACTATCAGAACCTACTGCGTATAAACCATTTGAAGTTTTAACTGTACTTGCACCTTCTAAAGACCAACCTAACTTCTTAGCGAATACACTAGCAGTAGCTAAAACGTTTTGAGGAGCATTAACCACATCCTTTTCAAAGGTAATGCTACTCTCCTCTAAACCACGTTTCCAAAACTCCCACCAATGTTTATTCTCAGTAGGTAATAAAAACCGAACCTCACCATTTTCAGCTAAACGCTTTCTCCCACCCGCTCAAAAGCTAAAGAACTATCTGCTTTAGACTCCAATTGTTCACTTGGTAAGTCTGCTTCTTGATTTAAAGATACCCAAGACAATCTATGTTGTTTACCGCTCTTTAATTCTTCTTTATCATACAAGGGTTTAACCCCTTTAGAGTAAAGCTCTCTATCTAAACCTTTTACATAAGATAAAGATAAAACAGAGTTCATAGAACCTACAAAGTCAATCTCCGAACTATATTTATACTTAAATAATAAAGCTACTGCTTCATCCGTACTACCTGTCTCTAACAACCTTTGTGCCAGCTCAGAGTCACTATTTACCAACTCTGAGACAAAATCAGATACCGAGAAAGCATTTGGATTTAACCCAAAATCTGTATTTCTAACCCATAAAGCCATAATAACACTAGGTAAAAACCCAACTCGCTCAGCTTGCGTTTTGACTTCTTCTTTTTCTTTGTCCAAAGTTCTTAACACAACACTTTGAGTTTGACTTGATTTATTCTCTTCTGCTAACACACGTGTGGGGTTTAACATGAAAGGAGAACTACTTAACACAATACTACATAAACCTATTAACGCAATTTGTTTTTTCATGTGTTCTCCTTTCTAATTCAACTGAAACTTAGGGTGTGCAAAGTAATGATACCCTGTCTTGGTTGTCTCTTCTTTGGTATAACCTTTACTCTCCAACTCTTGAACTTGTTTACTTCCAAATAACTTTGGAACTAACTGATCCAATTTTACAGAACCTTTGTAACCTACTCCAACCAAACCTTTAGTTAAAGAATAAGTCAACTCATAGTTCTGAGAACGAAAAGTAACTAAAGTTAAATCATTTTCAATCTTACCTACTGGTTGTACTAAAATGAAATCTTCACCCAACTTAGTTAAAACAGAATCTAACTCCGATAACTTATACTTATTCTCCAAACGACTTAATTGATACTCTTTAGTATATAAAAAGTCAGTAGTTGGCGAACTCTCAGACACCGACTCGATGCTTGGAAGTTGGTCAAAAGATAAATCTTTCTCAGTTATACCCTTCGCAATCGTTCGTTGTCTTTCTTGGTCTTGATTAGGTGCAATTTCCTTTACTGGACTAAAATAACTCGCTAATAGAATTAAAATTACCACAAACAAGAACATAAATCCTAACAAAAAGTATAAGGCTTTCTTAGGTATTTTCCTCTCTTTTTCAAACATGAAAAACCACCCTTTCACTAGCTTCAACGAAAAAGAGGATACTGTATCCTCTTACTGTCTTTATTTCTTGTATTGTACCATAAACTCAAAAACTAATCAACCATTTCCGAGTTTTCCTTGCCATTTACTGGAAATGCACCTGTGTTATCTGCATTGTAGCGATTAAATTGTAGTTTATAAGTATCAAAGGAAACATTTGTAGAGTCTTCTAAATCCAAACCTTCAACTTTGCGTTGAAGTCCAGATACCTTTGAGTCGAGTAAGTCAATTACATGGACTAGGTAAGCGTAAACCGTTTTAGGTCGCTCTCCGAACTCCCCATGGTGTTCTAAAATAATAGCTTGCAACTCTCGGTAAAACATTTCATTGTAAGTCTGCTCAATCAAGTCTTTATACTTAGAAATAATTTCAATACCTAAATAAGTATGAGGTACAATCGAAATCTCCGTATAAGCACCATTTTTCAATTCTAAAATCTTACCGAAATCATGTACAACTAAACCTAAAACAACCAAATCTCGCTCTTCTGGACTCATCGTATGAAGTAACTCATATTCAGTCATCGCAACTTCCGCATAACGCAAGAGCTTACGAATATGGTTGAGCAAACCTCCAACTTTACCATCGTGGTAGCCACTGTATTGAGCAGCCATAGCAACACTCAATTCTTTTCCTCTGTCGCTTAACATGTGTAAAGTTAACTGAGCGCCTTTTTCAGTCATTAACTTACGAACCAAAGCTCCAATTTCATGAGCGTTTTTACTTGGATCAATTATCTCCATAAACTCAGCAGGGTTATAGTCCGCAGACAAACCACGGATACCCTCAAGTTTCGCAGATAAACCTCCGTTGTAGTCTTGAATAGTAACATCACCATCACTCACATAAATGCTTGTAACTGCATTATCTTTAAACTGTGACACAATTAAATTATCAAAGCAAACAAAGCGAATAGAGTCACCACCTCTTACAATAATTGTACCTTGCAACATATCTGAGTCATTGCGTGTCTTACCAACACTTAACCCTTGCAACAGAAATGAACCTTGTTTCCTACCTAAACTTTTAATATCAATCGTCATGAACTACTACCTACCTAATCTATCTAAACTATCTAAACTACCTATAATACTGAACGTTATGGCATATAGAATATTGCCGAAATGTTATCTTTTTGACCTTCACCAATCATCATCTTAGACATAGACTCTAATTGATTCTCTTTAGACCAAATTAACTTCGCTTTCTGCTCTGTTAACAGCTCTGAAAAACCATCTGAGGTTACAAGGATACCAACACCGCTATCCAAATGTTGAATCTCAGACTCCTGCAAACGAAATCCTCTATAAACACCAACTGCTTTTGTAATCATGTGGCGATTCTTATGAACTCTAACTTCTGCTTCAGTCAACTCACCTGACTTCAATTTATTGAAAGCCCAAGAGTCATCCTCAGTTTTCAAAACCAAGCCTTGACTACTCAACTCATAAACTCTTGTATCACCAATTTGAATAGTACAATACTCAGAACCTTGAACAATTGCTACTGAGCAAGTAGTTGCACAGTCGATTTGTTCTCATACTCGGCACACAAGCGCATGTGAGCTTTACGGATACCCTTTGAAACTTCTTTCTGTACTAACCTAAGTAAATCAACATCATCTTCATCAAAAGGTGTAATCGAACCAACCACAGACTTAATAGCTTGAACAGTCAGTGAAGAAGCATATTTACCTCGAACTCCACCACCCATACCATCACAAACAACCAATACATAAATTGGTAGTGCAGATTGGTCTTTTAAATCTAACTTAAAACAACCAATCGTATCCTCATTGTGTTCACGGTAGCCACGTACGCGAGACGTACCGTTGTAACCACCTCTATCTGAATAATACTCTAATCGCACATCAAACCTCTTTCACCTTAAACTGTATTTCTTCTTTCGCAATACGAATAGTATCACCATTTTTAATAATCATAGGTTTCCCTAAACTTAAACGTTCAGAGTCTAACCAAGTTGAAGTTTGAGAAGTCGAATCTTTTAACCATGTACCATTTGTAGACCCCAAATCTTCAACGTAAAATCTATTCTCATCTTCTTCATAAATCACTCTAAAATGAGTTCCTGAGATGAATTTATTGTCAGATAAAGGAAAACCTAATTCAGCACTTGAAACAAATTTTGGTCGCTTCCCAAATACCCAAGTATCAATACCTGTACGACTATCCAACTCAAAAGAATCACCGTTAGAGCGAATAAGATACCCAATGGAGTGGGCTACTTGACTTTCATCACCTTCTAACATAGTGGTGTGCTCTAAATCATCATCATCAGAAGAATCATCTAACAAACCTGTGCGCTCCATCATCTCAGTATCTAAGTGCGTTAAATCAAGTTCAATACCACCTACAACCTCAGTTATAACCTCTTGTTTAAGTTCTTCCTCAATACTCTCAACACCCTCTAAAATCAATTTTAACTGAGGAGATTGATAATCACCTAAGTTCTCAGACTTATATCTCAAAGATTCTAATCCTAAGTTGTAAATGAAAGAATCGCTATCTGAAGTACCTGTTTCAACTGCTTGTAAAAACCCACGTAACCTTTCCAAACCTTGATTGTCCATAGACTGAAAAGGTTTAGCTTTTGTAATCAACGTTTTTACTAAATGAAAATACCCATTACCCTCAACCGTTTTTGTAACTAAAGGATACACTGTAAAATAAATATTACCTTTTACATCTAAGAAAATCAAATCTGGTGACCAATCCAATAAAGAGGGATGAACACCTAAATTATTTACCAATTCTAAAAATGAATGATACAGATTGGCTAATAGCAAATAAAATTCATCAATCGTAATTGCAGAACCTAAACGTACCTTTAGAGAAATCAACCCAGTTAAATCATACCGGACCATCTGTTTCTTCTCGTTACACTGAATAGGTACACTATACAAGAACCCACTCGATAACAATTGTTGGTAAACAGAACCCTCTAACTTCTCTTTCTTAGACAATTCCAATAATAAAATACTTTGACTATCTTTATTCGAAAATTTTAACGTCCCCAAATTATCACCTCACTATCCCTACCTGAATATACGGGATACCCTCAGTCACTTGCGACACAAGTAACACAAACTGTGTCTCAAAGTTAAATCCACTTGAACCTTTCAATTTTTGCAAGACTTCACCCATCGGTAAAGAACGACCCCGTAAGTCAAACACTCTTAAAGTACGACCCTTTACTTGAGACTTCAACCATTCACCTAACACATCAGGTTCTAATATCATCTCATTTTCAACCTGAATTTGAAGAACCGGGAAAGTCAACATATCTTCCAATACTGCTTTTTGAGTTGAAGTTAAAGGTAAATGTGTTGAACCTAACTGGGGTTTAGAATGTTCTAACTCACTCTCCATCATTTCATCGTTTACGCTATATAAAACTTCCCTATCAAAACCAATCGTCCGAGGATACACCAAACCAGAAGCGCTAGTTAAAGCATACGGAACCTCCGGCCATTTCTTTAAGGTTTGTACTGCTAATTCTTCCTTGTAAGGACTCTCCTCATAAGGTTTACATATACAAGCTCGCACAACCCAACGACCGTCAACTTTAGCAAATCGCAAAAGTGAAAGCTCTGGTGAGTAATCTTCAAAGGTTACTGGACTTAACGTTCCTGTTAAGTGAACAATCGTACCTAACGGTTGGTCTTTGGGAACACTAACATAGATAAAACCTTCTGTAATTAACTCCCCCTGAGACTTATGATACCCAAGGAGCGCTCTCGCTTGTACAATCTTAACTGCTGATGAAACTTTTACACCCTCTCGAAAGAACCTACGAGAGTCTACTTCACTCACTAAATACACAGAAAGAGTGAACGAAGAAATCCGCCCCTCTTTGCTACTTCATTCAATAAATCAAATTGTTTCATGCACTTCTACCATAAATAAGTCAAAGTAACAAAGATATTCCAATAAACATCTTTATCAACCATTACCAAATAAGAGACTGCGTCCAAAGAATTACTTTCAACCTTCTCTCCAAAGCGCTTTTCAACAACTTTGTACAAAGGTGCATCTTCCCCTAAATACTGATGGAAAATTGCTCGGAACTCAGATACCAGCGCAGAAACATCATCACAAAGCAAACCAATCGTTTGGACTTCTCCTTGAGCTTCTAAGGTTACTGAGAGTTTATACTTAGATCCACCTTCAATTATATCTACACTTGTTTCTAACAAGTTCTCTTGTTCTTGTTTAAAAGCTACTTCATCTGCCAATAAAGATTTGAATGTTTCTTTTAAACCATGTGTATATGGAAAATCTGTTGCTACGGAAACCATCGATACCGAACCTCACTACTTCTATGTTATAAAATTGCTAACATTTTCTGACCTGAGAAACCACGGTCTTTATCTAAATAAAACTTGTGTTCTAAGTTGCGAACTAACTGATATAAGTGCCGTAACTTCTCTTTCTTAAAGTAACCAATTACTTTTTCTTTCGGAGCTTCATTAGAATCAACCGCAAGAACCAAAGTCATGCAAACTTCAACTGACTTTTCTCCTGTTTCAGACTCTTTCAAAGTCTTCAAAGTTCTTAGTTTCTCGCGTACTTGACGAAATTAAACCTTTAATCGCATCCATAGTGACGGTTGACATTTGAGATTCTGGAGTTAGGCGAACCTCAAAAAGTGGATACCCCTTCTCCAACTCAAAACCTATACGAGCTACTTGTTTCTCTTTTGATTTTAACTCAGCTACAACCTCTTCATTCGTTTTTACAGAGTCGGAAGAAGAACCTACTTCTAACTCAGTTAAGTTTTCAAGTTCAACTCGCTCTTCAGACTCCTCAGAACTAGTTACCTCTAAACTATCTAATAAATCGTCTAACATTCAAAAAAAATCTCCTACAATAATCAATTACTGTTATTATAACACTAAATGCTAATAAATGCAAGAAACAAAAGAAACTTTCTTGACAGAATAAGCACTTTACCTACATAGAGTTTAAAGGCGCTCATTTGCTCTCTAACGAATTTTAGAAAAAGGAGGTATATTTTTACCTCCTACTTCTTAAAATCACTCAGAAGCCAGAATATGACTTCTCAGACCTATTTAAACTCAAATTACAGTACAAACTGTCTTGCAGTTCGAACGACATCAGAAAGAAGCGCTTGTGGGATACCAACTCCTGTGAGTTGAGTGAACTTGTCTTCCCTCTGTAAGTAAAAAATAACCTTCACCAAAGGTACGGAACCATCATCCGTTAATAGCAAATTACTCAACTCCGAATAAAGACCCTCACTATACTGCAAGTACAAGATAGAACCATCTGGGGTTAATTTCGAACCAAAGTCCATTAAATGTTCTTTCAAGAGTTGAACCTTACGCTCACGCTCTTTCTTCTTCTCTTCTGCTTCTTGACTCTCAGTTGCAACTGCTCGTTTTTGAACATGTTCCAAATCAGACAAGTCTCTATACTCTGTAATAATAGACTGCTCAAACCCACGTCTCATATTCCAAAAGAGTTGCAAACGTTTATGAATGTGCAAGTCAGGTAAGTGTAAGTAAATAAACTCTTTACGCTCTCCACTGCTCAACTCAGAGAAGTTCTCTGGGATATCGAGGATACCACTTGCTTGTTGCCAACTGTGGTCTGTTTTAGTCAATTCACCTAACAAATACTTGTTCAATTCCAAAGCGTAGTTTACTGGGAACACACGGTCTTGTTCAATCGTATCTTCCGTAAAGGCAGTAGAACGTAATTTGTTCTCAACATCTTCTGCGTTGAACTCATGAATGCGGTTTTCAGCCCACTTCATGAACTTATCAATATCTCCATCCCAATCATAAGCATCTAAGTTCCACTCCATTAATTCTTGAAGACCAACTTGCCACTCTGTTTTCTTCGCAGTATACCACGAATGACCGACTCCAAAACCTAAATCTAAAGGACAGCCACCCTCAATTTCAACCATAAGGTTTTTGCGAATCAAACCGAGAACCACATGAGGGTGAATAGTATTGTGAACCTCAATCGTAGCTTCATCATGAATGAAGCCTGTGAGCAAAATCTTACCGAGATACCCTTGTTCTTTCAAATCCGAGAACAAATCGACCATTCCCTTTTTATAAATATCCGCTGCCGAACCTTGGATTGGGTGGTTCAAAGCGTATCGTCTAATCTGATTCTTAGACACTCGATCCTTATTGTAGAAACGTTTACTTCCGAAAATTGTTGTTGAATACCCTTTGCTAAGAGCGGTTTTAACATTGTTTTCAAACCAACCTTCAACCGAACGTTGAAATGAGAAGAACTCTTCCCTCTTTTGAGCCGCCTTACGAGCACTCTCTTTAGACCTAGAACCAAAAAGGACTTCTCCAAGCGACATGTCCGACATCCCGAAGTTGATACCAAATACTAAACCCTTAGACATCTTACGCAGTTTATCTGTTACCTGCTCTTGTAACAAACCATTTAGTCGAGCCGATTGGAAACGGTGGTAGTCATTGCGCCAATCTTTAAACATTTCAATCAAAGATTGCTCTTTTGACATAATGGCAATTACTCGGTTTTCTTTAGAAGCGTAGTCTGTATCGACCATGTAATAACCGTTTCGAGCAGTCATTTCTTTCTTAATGGTGTCATCGAACCCTTGAATATTCGGTTGCTTAGTCGATAAACGACCTGTAACCTTAAACATATCAATTTCAGGGAAGCAGAAACCTTCAATAAAGTTATCCTCAACCTTATCTAAGAAGTAGGTAAAGAGACGAGCAGTATTACGAGGAGACTCCAAAATAACGGTAAATGGGTGAATAGGGGCATTTTCCTCTGGTTTCACTAAGAAACCTTTCTCACCCTCAAACTCAATCTGAGTTTTATAACCGAAGGTCTCTCCAAAGATATATTTAGTCGCAATACGAAGAGTGTCTTTATCCAAATCAGTAAACTTATCAAATTGTCGAGTATCAACCAAATGAATGAGACGTGCCAACCCTCGAACTAACTTCTTCTGACTTGTATCTTGCACCAACTCTTGCAACTTCTCTTTACTTTGATTATGACCCAACCAAGTAGAAAGCAAACTCAAAGAACGTGTAACAAAATCATCAAAGCTCATTCTGAAGTTCTCTTTATCCGGTTTTGTACCTTTGTTCAAGAACTTCAAAGCGTTTTTATCAAGAGTGGAATTACCTGATTTTTTGCTAATCTGCTCAGGATACCCTAGATAATCATAAGCAATCGTTTTGTTCATTGGGGAGTTTACTGAGTAACCACTCTCAGTTGCAATATACACGTTTGGATAATCTTCAAACTTGTAATGTAGCACATTTTGACCTTGGGGAAGTTCATGGTCTAAACCTAACACCATAGAATTAGCTTTTCTTTGAATAGCTAATAAACCATCTTCTGTGTGTTGAGGAACATGAATTGCTAAAAATTCTAACAAGTCGCGGTACTCAGATACTAACTGCTTACCGTAGTGTAAGCGGAGTTGAGGTACGGACTCCAAATTTAGATGCATCCCATAAAACTCAGAATACGCAGCGACACATGTAAAGCGACTATCATGCACTACTGCTTGCATCATATCAAATCCAGACTTCCCTAAAATATCATTTTCTAGGAAGTAGAGAGCAATACATAAGGTGTTGTCCGCATCGGGACAAGCATAGAAAGCTACAAGCTCTTCTTCAAGTTCATCAAATGTACCACCACAATCACTATATGAGCCACACTTCGTCAAATCATCAAGCTCTACCGCTTCTCTATGCAAGAACTTATCTGTTACTGCTTTCAAACCGTACTCTTCATTATCACGTGCTGAGTAGGTTTTACGCATAGCAACCATAGTATCCAACCAACAATCGTAAACGAGACCGTGACGATACCCTACCTTCCAGTCGAAGATGTTGTTGTGGGCTACAACCTTTTTACTCCCTAAGTAGGGTTGCAAATAGTTTTCTACAAAAAGTTCAATATCTCCACCACAGACATTTGGAAACTTCTTATGAGCTAAAGGAAAGTAATAGGACGTTCCGGGCTTTGCAGACAATACCGCACCTACCATAATAGACCCTTTACCATAGAACCCTCTAAAGGTAAAGTCCAAACCTGTGGTCTCCGTATCGAACGAAGTGAGTTTGGTTTTCTTGTAGTCTTTCTCCAACTGCTTGAAAACTTCTTCTACTTCATGAGGTTTAACTACTTTGTACTTACCAGTTAATACACGCTCACGCACCCACTCAAAGTTTCGAGGAGTACGTTGTTCCACTTTCGCTTTCATGTTCTCTACTTCAATGACTTCTGCCATTGTTCTGTAGAAAGGGTTAACTGAATTATCTAAACCTTTTAAGTCGGTTACAATTTCAATCTTAGGTAAACCTAAAAGTTGTCTTCTCAAATTGTTCGAAATCTCAGTTTTATAAGCCGTACCAATCGAGTCCATACGAATAACGTCCGAACCTAGTAAGGATACCCTTTCTTGGTTTGGTAAGAACTCGAATGAAGAGTCCTCAACAAATCCAAACTCTAAAGACGTTCCCGTTGTTAAATCTTGTGTTGCGAAACGCAATGAACGAACAATTCCGTATTTACGCTCAATAACTCCTTTTCCGAAAGGCACTTCAAACTCAACTCTGTCTTCTACATTTTCTAATTCTTTCAAACTTAAAGCTAGAAATCCTTTGCTACCTCTCATTTCATTCTTGAGAGTTTTTGCGTAGCTATAAACTGCATACAAATACGCAAACAAAGCAAATGAGGGGTGTTTTTGGAAAGACTTAGCGATAGATAAATCAACCCCATCTTCTCCAAACAGTACCTTTGGTTTAATCAAGCGTTCTACTGTAAACGAAGCTCTTGAGAAAGTTGCAGTCCTGTAAGTTCTACCTAGTTGCTCTGCTTGACCTTGCATAAGCATCTGAGCAGACACACCATCTTGAGCTACCAAACGCAAAAGACCACCATGTGTGAGGTCTGAAAGATACCCTTTGTAATTGTAATTCTGACCTTTGTAAGTAAATTTAATCTCTGATGTAAGCAATCAATTCTCCTTTCAAATTTATTCCATGAGTGGTAAAACTCAATCCTCTTCAACTTCATCAAACCAATCTAGTGCAGAAGTTTGTTTCGCTACTTGCTCAGTTACATACTTTTCTTTGTTATAACGATCTGCAATCAAAAACCCAACTTCTTTAGTGTACTCTACCTCTACGGATACAGGAAGACGGTTGAACACTTTCAACAAATCCTCTAAATCCTCTAAATAAATAGATTGCAGTAACGCTCATTCAGATAACGAGCAATTACCTTACGCCCCACCTCGACAGACAATACAGACTCTGTATTGTAAGGGTGTTTTTGCGTGTCTAAATACTTCAATACTGAAGTTAGAGCTTCTTTTGTAAACTCAATCAACTTCTGTGTGTTTGTTTCTCTAGGTACAGATACAGACTTACGCTCTACTAAGCGACCCTCTGCGTAGAATACCCAAGTCATATATCCATTGTTTTGACCTACACTTACTTGTAACATTTACAAGACCTCAACTTTCTATCACAACTTCCTTACCGCAAGGAATACATTCGAATTGGAAAACCTCTTTGAAATATACCAAAAATACAGGAAAACTACCATTATCTTCTTTGAACTCTAAGTACATAGCAGAACCAACTACACCAATAAAGCGACAATCAAAGTTCAACACTAACCAACTTGCAAAGGTTTCTAAAATCACTTCTTCTAAATTACCCTTTAAAACATAACCTTTGTAGGGAATATTATAAAAGGTCTGAGAACCTAAGTCAAGTCGGAAACTGTTAGATACCGAACTCTCTCCAAAGTAATAATCAAAGAGTCTATCTACATAAGGTTGGGTTTCTACTTTATAAATTGTATAAGAATTTATACCTTTAACAAGTAGTTTACCTTTATCCATACGAGTTTAATCGGTTGTTTAGTATAACACAAGTTATTATCAACCAGACTACCTTCAACTTTCAAATACAAGAGACTAGCTTCAATAAGTGCTTTTTCACACTGCAAGTAGTAACTCAACCACAAAGAAACTCTCTTCTCAACTTCTTCAGTCGGTAAACCAACTCTACCCACCAATGATACTAAAAACTGGGACCACCATGTGCGATACCGAACAGACGACCCATCAACTAATGAATATTTTTCAGTCAAACCTTTAGATTCAATAAAGCGTAAAATTAGGACTGCTTTTAATAAATAAAGCAACTCTTCCTCATTTTTCAAAGGTTTCAAAGGTCTTACCCTCAAAGAGTCCAACCAATTAAACCAAAAAGACTCAATACCTTTGTTTGTTTTAACTGTACTTGGAGAGAAGTCTTTATCGAAGTCATACACTTCAAAATCATCTACCAAAACCTCACTTGGTTGACTAATGTTTTTCTTAGCGAGGTGTTTTACATAACCTTCTAAACTAGCTATAGCTATATCTTCTAAATTCAATAAGCGGTTTAAAACTACATCTTGAAAGCCTTCTAAAGTCTTATATGAACCGAGCTTTTTAGCGAGGGGGTACCACTTCTTACTTAAATCTAAAGCTACAACTAAAAGTAAAGACTTATCTAAGTTCACTTGTTTGGAATAAGGGTTTAAAATTAAAGGTTCAACCATACAAAGTACCAATTTCTAAGTGTTTATCCTCTTCACTGTAGATAAAATCCTTAAACTCATCATAGTGAAGCAATTCCCCCAATGTATCTACAAAGACTTTATCATTCTCCTCAGATAAAATATCAACTAAATACTCTTGACTATATCTATCACCCTCTAAAACTTTCTTTAAAAGGAGACGAAAATTGAGACCATAAGTATTTTCAAAAAATCGAGACACCCTATTGTATTCCTCAATCAATTCAGCTAACTCTATTCTGAAGTCATAAGTATCTACTGTGAGCTTATTTAAGAAAACTTCCCAACGGTGAACGGACTGAGGAACCAAGGACATCTCAGAACTTAAAGTATTTTCATCTACAACTCCTGATGGTAACTTAGACTCTCCATCTTCTCGAACACCAATATTGAACTCACCCTTCTTGATTTTTTCAAGTTTGCTATGCACACTCGCACGAACACTTTCGTCCCAACCTGTGTAACAAATTGTTTTTCACTCATACCTGACCACTCTTTATCCAAACGCTTAGTTACTAACGTATATAACGAATCTTTTACATAGGCAATATGTTTCGTTTTAGGTAAGTATTGACCTACTAACTCTAAACTATGCTCGGATAAAGTATTATTCATACTTTCCATAAAACAACCTGTTAAAAACATCAGATACCCCCTAAGTAGTTTACTTTAGGGTAGATGCATTCATTAAGTGGAGCTGTTTTAGCAGAATCTTTACTTAAGAATACTTGAGTTGCTTTATGAGGTTCGGAATCATAGATATACTCTAATTTATACGCTTTAGCAAAACTAGGAGAAAACAAACCACAATAATTTTGTCCTTTGTATTTGAAAACACAATCCCCTACTAAACGTACTTGATCCTCAGAAATATTCTGGTCTTTTAAAGTAGTTACTAAATCTTGAACCTCTTTATATTTCAACCCTAAATCCAACACATAAGTAACCTGAGAATCCAAAGCAGTAATTTTCAACCAAGATTTTACACTACCTAAGATCTGAGAACTTAAATCTACCGAAACAAAAACAGGAACACCATAAGAAAGCCACTTATCTTTTTCAGATTGAAACTCCGCAAAAGATACCCCCTATGGCACATACGGAGGGGTTTACTTTAAACTCTGTAACTTCTTCTTTATTTACCTCACCCTTTGAAAGTAGATTCGCCAAGTCAAAGAAATTCCGCTTGTTTTCAACTTTCGGTTTTACATACTCCTTAGTTGGAGTTAACCAAGCTAAAAAGACGGAACCACCTTCTGAAACTAAAAATTGCCAAATTGATGATGTGTTTACATCTAACTGTAACCCTCTATCTGCTCTATATTCATCCATCTTAACTGCTTTCACTCTCACTATACAACACCCCCATTTTTCATTCCGACTAACTTAGTTGCTTGTAGTACAAAAGACACTACGTGGAACTCCTCAGACCATTTAGAACACCCTACAAGAGACATAAAATTTACAATCTCAACTAAAGATAAAGCATCAATCTGTTCTAAAAACCTAGCATATTTCCCTATTCGGTAATTATTATACTTACTTAAGTCTGGTAACAAACCAACCTCTGGGTAAATTTTACCCTCAACTAATAACTCTTTCAAAATTAAAATAGCTTTAAAAGACTCCATTAATGACTTTCTCACAGTTTCATAACTTCTATGGTGAGAGAGTTCCAACAAACTTTGCAATTGTTTCTTCTTGTACTGAGCTAGTCCTCGTTTTGTCTTAGTCGTAGAGGTCAACATACTTAAGCTACCCTTTCAATCTGCAAAGAACCAACTCCTGCTAACTGCACTAAAGTAGCGTTATCTCTTATTTCAATTCCATCTTTTAAACTAGATAAAATGGTAAATACCGCATCAATATCTCGTAGATACCGCTTAGTTACTACCCCATACATTTTATCCGATAATTTAACAGACCCTTTAACCTTAGTAGTTACATCATACACATATTGAAACTCACTTTGAGTCATATATGTGCTAAACATAATATCTGGTTGAAAATCAGCTAAGTCTCTATTATATCTAACATTTTGAAACAATTTGTAATTCTTAAAACCTACAACAAGCCGGGTAAACTTAGAAATACCTTGTAAAAACTTAATTGTATTATCAAGTAAGTCAGTTTTTTGCTCATCTACAATAAATAAACGAAAAGGAGAACGAAACGGTCTCATTTGAATAGACACATCCATCTTAGGTAACTCATTCAAATCATTTACTCGAACTACTGAGGAATTATCTACTTGAAAACGTTTCTTAACTAAGTTGAAAACTAAAGACAGATACCGACTGCTTTTTCCATAGACTAAAACAGAAGCGAACTGCGCCTCTGGGTTTAATAAATCGTCTAAATGAATTGCCAAATTTACGTCTCCTTCTTAATTCTATTTATTATAGTCCATTCTATCAAAAAATCCCCTAAGTGTCAAGTTTTAGGGGATTTTTCCTTATATTTCATAATTAAGTGTTTGAAGCATTTTTACAACTTCTGCTTTCATCTCTCTTTGGTGTTCTAAAAATGAATTAACATCTGGTCTTGAAACCTCATTTAATTCCTTAACTTGATGAAATCCTAAATCTACTGCACTTGTGAGCCTATTGTCCAAGTTCACTCGACGATTTTGGATGCCACTCAAGTAAAATTCCTCCAAATGTTCATAAACTTCTTTGAACAATGGAAGTAAATGCTGAGAGTGAAGTGCATTTTCAATAACTTCTCTATAAAACTGAGGACAAGCACCTTTAGAAACCCATAGGTCATAGTCTTTCAACAAAGCACATCTTGACTCTTTGTCTTTATTTTCGTTAATTGCTTGTTTTACTTTTTCCTCAGATACAAAGAAGAAAGGATTAACATAATTATCCTTGTTCATGTAACCTACATCTCTTAAAGATAGACCATAAAGCTCACGGTTAATAAAGAATAGTAAAGCTAAATTAGGGTAAACCTTTTGCCACACCCCGTCAAACTTAGGTATCTTTGTTTGAGAAGTTGCTACTTCTACTGGAATATCTCGTAAAAATTTTAAAGCATAAAAGTAAGTCAACATTGGGAAATACTCTTCCGTTATAGACCTTGTAGACCTACTCTCCATACTAAATATCTCACAAGTTGTAACTAAATTCTTAGCCAAACTCAAATAGGATAAGCTAGAAAATTGAAATACCCCTAGAGGTGTATATTGTCTTGGAGATAACTCATTTGAAACAATGTTCCCTTTACTATCAATCTTTTGTAGAGAAATGTGATTTCGAGTAGAGATACCCTTAACCCAATCACTTGCAGTTTCTCTCTTAGTTTTTAAATACAAAGCTTGATTATATAGCAAGTCTCCACTTGGAGAATAAACAGGTAGCTCCACTAAATCCTTAGAAACCCTTTTATTTGTAGACCACCTTGTAGTACACAAGTAATTAGCTCCTACATTTGAACTTCCTTGAAAATCAGCTAAGGGAGACATAAATCCACTATGAAACTCAAATTCTGTGGCATAATCGTGGCGAACCTCAAACGTACGATTACCTAAAAGAAAAGAAGCTGGAACCATCCAAACTAACTCTGCTTGAGTTAAGTTATGCACTTGAACTAAATTCTTTACTTGCCACATAAATTGACTGTAAAGGTCTGCTGCGTAACCTTTTAATTTCAATGAACTTAACCGTTTTGCAACTGAGGTTGATACCCCTCTGGTAGAATACGGAGGGTTCATTAAGATAATCAACTTCTCGTTATTATTTAACACCCTTTGTAAGCTCTCTGGGAGTTGTCTTGAAAAATTCTGAATAAGAAAAGAGTCCGAAGAACCTAAAAAGTCTAATTGAAAGACAGTAGTTTCTAAGTCTGGGCGACCTTTCTCAAAGCGTTCTTGTGTTAAGCGAACATCTTCCTCATGAAGAGTAGATAAATACACATGCTTACATTTAGGAAACTCAATTAAGAGGTTTCCTGTACCACATGAAGCATCCCACACTACATAATCATCCAAATCAGAAATATCACTTAGTAATTCGTGGGCTTTTTGACCCCAAACTAAAGGAGTGTAGAAAGAACCTTCCAATTCTCGCTCTTTTTTGGACATTCCTAAGTCTTTTACGGAATGTTTAGTATCATACAAACCTACCGATTTAAGGAGTTTTTCATTTTCTTCTAAAAATAAAGCTTGTTCTTCAGTAATAGTATCTGAATTAACTTGAACACTTAAAGAACCTTCACCCTCTACATATTTGTCGAAAAATGCAGTTAGATACCGCAAGAGTTCTTGACCTTTTTGACCTAATTTAACCACCAAGTATATTCTCCACAAATAAAAATTCTGGTATTTTCCCAGTACGATTATAGTAACTCAATGTTGCTTTAGTGGGTACAACCCACACTATTACTTCCTCATTCAGTGAACTACTCCAACCTATACTATCATTTAGAGGTAGGAGCTTCTTGGGTAATATGCTGACTTACTGATTAGCTGACTAATCAACAGAGGTTACATAAATTTACCAAGCTATCCCCGTAGTCCCTACGGTTGTAGTTGTTTTTAGTATTAAACTAAACGCAAACCTTCATTAAGAATATTGATGCTTGCGTTAATATCTCTATCATGGTGACTACCACAATTTTCACAAGTCCAATCTCTAACAGAAAGAAGTTTCTTTCCTGAATTGAATCCACAATTGGAACATAGTTGAGACGAAGGATACCAACGACTAATTTTGGACACTTGTTTTTCGTACCAATTAGCTTTATATTCCAACATTCTTACAAATTCAGACCACGAAACATCACCAATCGCTTTTGCTAATTTATGGTTTTTCATGAGATTTTTACTTGATAAATCTTCAATACATAAAATGTCGTGGTTCTTGACAAGGTATGTACTGAGCTTCTGAAGAAAATCTCTACGCATATTAACAATTTTCTCGTGGATTTTAGCAACCTTTACTCGTTGCTTTTGATAATTCTTACTCTCAGAAAGCTTACGTCCTGCTTTCTTAGCCGCTAAAGCTCTACGAGATAAAATCTTTTGTTCTTTAGCTAGTCTCTCTGACAACTGCTTTAGATAATGTTCATTCCCAATCTTTTCTCCCGTTGACAGAATAGCAAAATCAGAAAGTCCAAGGTCTATACCGACTGATGAATTTGCTTTAGGGAGTGGAGCAATTTCAGTTTCACATAAAATAGAAACATAGTATTTACCTGTTGGCGTCATTGAAATAGTTGCACTCTTAATAATACCTTTAATTTGACGGTGTGCTTTTACTCGCACCCAACCAATTTTAGGTAACTTGACGTAACCGTTTTCTAATGCAATACTACCTTTCTGATTATAAGTCTTATAAGACTGATTATGGCTCTTTTTCTTAAACTTAGGAAAACCAAAACCTAACTGAAAGAAGTTTTTATAAGCATTTTGTAAATTAAGCTTCACAAAAGCTAAAGCTAAACTGTCTACTTCCTTTAACCAAGGAAACTCCTTCTTGTATTGAGCTGGTGTATTATATAAGATTTCTCCGGTTTCTTCATAGTGTTTTATTTTATCCGCTAACATCATGTTCCATATAGCTCTGGAACAACCAAAGGTTTTAGAGAAAAAGAGTTTTTGTTCTTCATTAGGATACATCCTAAATTTGTAAGCTTTTTGTTTAATAGTCATTTTTCTTTCCCTTGACTTTCGATATATTGACGAATAACTTCAATAGGTGCGCCACTGCTCGACAATAAACAAAATGATCGAGACCAAAACATCTCTTTCCATAGTTTTTGACGAATAGTGGGAAATTCTTTCTTCAATAACCTACTCGATGCAGACTTATAAGCGTTAATGAACTTACTTAGTTCTGTCTTAGGTTGACCTTTAAATAAACATGAACATAATCTTTATCATAACTCCATTCAACTAACTCTATCTTATAAGTAGGTGCAATATACTCAAATATCTCTTTGGCTCTATTGGAAATTTCATCAGTAAACACTCGTCTTCTATATTTCACTACTAAAATCAAATGATAATGTAACGAGAAGACTGAATGTGCATTTTTATCTAAGTCCATTGGTATAACTAACTTTCTAATAGTTTAACTGATTATAGTTTACAATAGTAACTAGAAACTGTCAAGAATTTACTGAGTTTTTATGTCAATAAACTCAAAACGTATTAGAGCAACACCTTTACATCCTACCACCTAAGAGGTAGAGGACTTACAGGTAAGATTTTAAACTTATAGCTTATAACTTAATAAGTCCCTACGGTAAACACTGAACACTTCAAGATACCGCAATATCAAGTCCTCAGAACCTACACTCAATCCAAAAATAGTTAAATATCCATCAAAATCTAATACAATATCAAGCTCAGAGTAAAATTCCTCTAGGGTATCATATCGTTCACAAAGCGTAGGAATAATATCTTCGACCATTGGAAGCGCTAATGAAGATAAATACTGCTCTAAGGTTAAAGTTTCTTTTATCTTACTAAGTTCCGACTTAAACAAATCAAAACGAGAACGAAATTCAATATCTGAAATCTCCATCGGAAACTTATCTAAATTATAAAAGTCTGATATAAACTCAGATTTCCACTCAAAATCAGTCACTAAACGCTCAAAAAAGCTATAACTAAACTGAGTTAAACCTAAAACTTCACAAAAAGAAACTGCACGTTGATAATACAAACCCCTACAAAACGGATTTGGGCATTTTAAAACAGTTAAATCTAAACTTAAATCTAAATCTAAATCACAATATGCACAGAGTTTCGGGAATAGATAAGATACCTCTGAGGATACCCCTATTTCCTTCAATTTATTTTCTACTACACTCATTTATTTTTACCAATCTACTTCTGGGAAAGAACCAATATAACTAATTTGAATCATCAAATTTTGATGTGTTAAATAAGCAACTCCGTAACGATTTAATTCGCTCATAAATGTCCGTAACGTAACTTCATCTATTTTTGTGAAATATGAAAATAGAGCTTCGCGCAAACTCTCTGTTGTAAATGACGAAGTTTCAGTTAAAGCACTAGGTTTACCATCCGTTGCTTGAGTATAAGTTTTCACTGTAATTACTGTTGACATATTCGTCTCCTTTCTAACTAATTTTTACTGCTAATTTGTATTATTTTACCACAAATCATAAGATTATGCAACAAAAAGAAAAAGTGAGAAATTCTATTTACTCACTAATTCTCTGGTTTGTTATATAGTCTATTTAATAGTATAGCACAACCTATTAAAATTATCAAGAACATCAAACTACTAGTCCGAAACTTTCACTTTCTCTGTCATGTTACCTAGTAAAGCAAGAACTACTTCATCAGACTCGATAGAGATTGCAGACTTAATTTTATTCACCTTAGCTTGTACTTCTTCTAAAGAGTCAGTCTCAGAAACTACAGGTTTTGTACGATACCGAACATCTATAACCGCTTTACCCATAAGGTGAGCTAATTTATAATCTTCATCTTTATCAACAAAAACAACATTGGAAGTGTAAGTAGTGGTTGGGTTATCTTTCAAATAAGCTACAATCTTAGACTCGCTTACATTCAAAGGGTTTGTTCCTTGTGGGATAATTGGTTGACTTGCTATGGCTGAAGGAATAAACCAAAATGGGGATACCCAAAGTAAGGATTGTAGCAAGGATTTAACGACCATTGTGAACCTCCTTGATTTTCTTCAAAATTAACTCATATTTACTACTGAACTTTTGCCAGACACCATAAGGAACCAAATCAAAAGCAATGCAGTCTTTGCAGTTAGTTGTGGGAGTTTATCCCACAAGAAATCGTACAATGCTTGACTATACTCATGAACCAACTTGTTCTTATTTGATTTTGCTTCTTCTAATTCGAGTTCAGTTGTTGCTTGAATGACCCAATCGTTAGCGTTGCGGTAGCGTTCGTTGTAGTCTTCTATTAGTCTGTCTAAATCTTCATATAACATAAACACATCTCCTTCTATAAAAAAATTAAGTGACTGTAAACCTGAAATAACTAAAAATATAAACCCAAATAATGATATAATCGCAAATATGAGCAACATAAAGAGATTAAAAATAACAAATGTCAAGTTATCATATTTCTCATCCTCGCTAGTTCCATCATGTAGGTAAAGAAACTAACCCCTAAGTAGATAAAAGTGAAGTAAAAAGAAATAAGTGAAATCTAAAGTAGATTGTTGAAAGTTTGTTCCCCACCTAGTAAATACTTCATTAAAATGGGAAAAATCAAAGATAAAACTTGGAATGACAGTTGTACCTAAGAATATCAAACTTATATTGATAAGAATAGTTGTACTTCTTTTTCTGGAGTTATACCAATGTAATAAACTACCTTGTTTTTGTTTATTATCTGTTACCATCTAAAAATCGCTTTCTATTAAATTTGCCAAAAACGGATTCTAAAACCTCTTTAGTGTCTCTACCTTTGCAATCAGTCGGATAGTATAAATCCAATAAATTTAAGAAACCTAAAAGTAAGTTGTTTCTTGGAATATTCTTGTCCACCACCTCAACAAAATAAAGGACATCAAATTGGAAATAATTTGGATTGATTTGAGAACTTAAAGTAGATACCGCAAGCTCATACGGTTTAATTTTGTAACCGAAACCTTTTATAAGGTTGTCTAGGTCGAAATAAGCACCCTCTGAGACACCTAAAGCAAGTCCATTGTCAAATATAGGAGCGAACCGAATAGAGCCGTTAGGAGCCAAAATAATACCGAAATTGGAGAGGTGTCTATCTGTGTTTCTAAACATAACATCTAACGTCAACAACCTTAAAAGTTCTTCTCTGAAAGACTGCCCTACTGTTTGTTGGAAAACTGAATCGATGTAATTCAATTTAAACTCAAAACCAACTAGTTCTTCTGTAGGTGGATTTACCTGAGACAATAAAGCCTTAAACGAAATAAACTGTTCTCCTTTTTGTAAGAAGTTCGGAGAAACGCAAATTCTTAAATCAAAAGAGTCAACTGAAGTGTGTTTAAAGTAGTAAGGCACAAAATCTTTAGAAGTCCAATAGTAACAAGACCTTAAAAATGTAGAGACTAAAACTTCAGCTAAAGATTCACTACCTTTAAAATCCTCTTTGTACCAATAACCCCCATTGGGAGAAGTATATTTTGATTGATACCCCTGTCTTGAGGTAGGTTTAAACATATTTCCACCCCCTCATAGAACAGTCGAGAAAATAAGAATAAACCGAAATCTCATCTACCATAATACGACACCAACTTGGGTAACACTCACTTCTATTAGCACGTGAATCAGTTATAGTTAAGTTTTCCTTCATCCACTTTCTTATTTCTTCTGAGGTAGATTGTTCGCTTAAATTAAGCAAAGTGAATTTGTGATGTATTGTCTCAGATTTAACGAGTGTAAAGTGATACCCTTGTTGGGTTTTAGTAATATAACCCAACAAATCATCATAACAATAAATTTCTAAGCGAGAGTAAGTTTCTCCGTTTGATAGTTTGAACATGTTATCTCCAATCTGGTAAACCTTGCTTAAATCTTTTTCTTTTGTAACTATCATTACAAAATAAGATTCTGGGCGTTCCTCACCTAGAAAAGATAGCTCAAATTTAAAATAAATCAAAGGTGCAACAAGAGCGTGGTCTGATGTAACTTGTTGATCTGTATCTGAAAACTTGCTAAAGCAAACATTCACTACAATCCCTTTATCTGACTTAACTGTACCATATTTATAAAACCCTTTAGTATCAGTATCTAATGCTAACACTTGATTAAAGATAACATCAATTTTACTTCTTACCGTTTCACCATCTGAGGTTCTATCTCCCCAATACAAATCCTTGTGTAAAGCACTACGAGCAAAACCATCCAAGTAAGAGCAATAATTTACAAAAGTCTCATAAAGCTCCTCATAATTTATTTCATCAAGCGCAAAACTAATCCCATACGACTGATAAGGATAAGTAAATGTTGCTATTGCTTTTTCTTTTGCTTACTTTCATTGTTTTCAAATCTCATTTAATTTTTATTATACCACAAAAACCCTTATAAATCAAGAAAAGGAGAACTTTAGTTTTCCTGTATTCTCTATTATTAAAATATTTCAAGGTCTTTTTCTGGTTTGTCAGAGGTAGAGATACCCAAGACCTCCGTAGCGAAAAGTGTATTAGCTGCAACTACATAAGGTGTTACATATAAACCAAGCAACCCACCAGTTGCAAACACCCCTAAACCCCACCAGAAGAAACTAAGGTTTTGAACGAACAATGTCCACTTGTGACCTTTCATCTTCTGTTTACTTTCTTTCAAGATTGCAAACAAACCTAAGTCTTCATTTGTTTTAGCTAGGTAGACTGCTAAAGCATAATCGTAAGTTTTAACTAGACCGAACGCTAAACCAAAAACAATTAAAGCAATACCAAGTAGCAACATCAAACCAAAACTGTTAGAAATTAACGAAGTAATAACCAACACCAAACCTAGAATATATGGTATAAAGAACCACAAACCAATCATAAATCCAACTAATAAACCCATTTTAAAGGTTTGAGCCGTTAAGCTCCCAAACATATCAGAAACTTTGCGACCTAGTTCTTTACTTACAAGTTGTTGTTTCGTTAAAATGTCAAATAGATATAGACTTGCACAAAGACTAACAATAAAAGTTAATCCTGCAATAGCTGAGGATACCCCTGTTGTATTTTCATTAAAGGCAAACATTAAGTTCACTAAAGTTAGAACTAAAGTAGGTAGACCTACTGCGAACCATAAATTATCTTTAGCAATCAATTCTCTTGCTTGCTTTTTAATCTCTTTTCTTGTTTTCATTACAATAGAAAACTCCCATCTTTTATAATAAAGACAGTATAGCAAACTTTGAAAACATTTGCAAGTCTTTTCTTGAAAGAGGTGAAAAATAAAGAGAGGTTATCCTCTCTTTATTTAAATCTCAACAAAAGACTTATCAAAAACGGAACTATCTTTTAACATCAACTCTAACATTTTATCCGTATCACCATCAAGTTCATAGAAATCTAATCCACGGTCAATTTCCGTACCCTCTGCGGTTTTTATTACATAGTGGTAAGTTGCACCTTTCAGGTATGCATTATAAATCGCCAATTCACGATTAACCATAGTAAGAATGTCCTGTTCGATAGACTTCGTAATGCGCTTAGTGTTAAACCAACGGTAAATTTCTTCACGTGTTGCAAAAGCGAAACCTACAAAATCTCTATCTGAACTATAGATTGTTGTAAATTCCAAAGTAGGATAATAGTCTAAAGATTGGTTAGGAATAACGTATAAAGGTACTGCATAAATATTACCCTCTTTATATAAACAAGCAACCACTTCAGTTATAATCTCATATAACGTAGAGTTTTCGGACTTAAGTTTCGTAGTCCCTTGTTTCGTGTACTCATCTATGAAGTCGAAGGGATTAGGATACCGATGAGGTTGTATAGAGTCCCAACCTAATGTCCAAGTATAGTATCTACATAAAGTTCGAGTCCACTCATCACTCAAAGGAACGATATTTGGCTCATCTCTGTAAATTGTCATAATGTCGCCAGAGTTATTTTGCAACTCAAAGTAAACTTCTTTTTCCATGTATTACACCTCATTCAAATTTAAACAGAAACTTCTACAAAAGACTTATCTTTTGTACTTAAATAACTCATAATAGTGTTGAAAAGGGAATTTGGGTCATTTTCTAATTCATATAAACCATAACACGAATCCATGAACTCACCATTAGAGTCGTATAGTTCAAACCCATAAGAATCACCTCTAACATATTTGTTATAAAAGTCTAAATCACTAGAAATATATGACTTCAAATGTTCGATTAATTTAGAGCTAAGTTTAGACACACCAAACTCTTGATAAATCTCATATTTTTCAACCCAAGCAAAACCTGCAACTCCACCATCATAGCGGTCAAACTTATCCCCTAAATAGTAATGTATATTACCATGATTATAAGAAAGTATCGGAAAAGTAAGAATACCCTTTCGTTTACTTAACTGCTCACAAAGGAATTTTGCAAATCCTATGGAATTTAAACCTAACTTTAATACAATGCTCTCTATACTTATCAAAGGAACCCTCTCCTAAATAAGTGTCTATAAAGTCTTCCATAGTTAAATAGGAGTTAGGTTGAATAGACTCATATTTACGAGACCAAGTGTAAAGATGAAACAGCGTTTCTGCGTTTGCTAAAGGATTGCTTGCATCTTCGTCATAGATAATCTTTAAGACCTCACCACTGTTGTTCCTATACGTTTTATACACTCTCATATTTACACCTCAACAGTCAAATCTAATCCCAATTTCGCTAAATCATTGAATGCTCTTTGTGGGTTTAAAGCAGACTCATTGATTTTAGCTTTTACCAATTCTCTCAACTCACCACGTAAATAGATTGTCACACACAAATCATTATCTACTAAAGCTTTATACACTGCACTACTCATATAATCTGAGTGAGAACCACCTAAATTTGGGTACAAGTATATAAACAATTCATCTACAAGTTGAGCGTGTTTCTTAACTAAAGCTTTATTCTTTGGTAAATGCTCTACAAAAATAGCTTCTTCATATTCTGTAAGCACAGAATCAAAGTTCCAAACTTCACTTGCAATATCTCTATCTTTTGCAATTTCTTCGTGAGCTTTTTTCTTAAATAAAGCTCTCATCTCATCATCTTTAACTCGTAAATCTTGGTTCTTCAAATAACCCACATAAGATTTAGCTAACTTAGTCATCAAACTATTTACTGCTGCAACTTGCTCACCTTTAGTTGTACCAAAGTCAACCTCTTTGAAATCTGCAAAACGAAGAGAAGCGATACCCTTAGTTAAAGACTGAACGTTGGCTCCATATTTCTTAATCTTGTTGTGAAGTAAGTCTCCTACAATCATGTAACTTTTCTCAGCGTCAAGAACACACTCATCATGTAGTTGATTGATGGTCTTTTCAATTAGTGAAAAATGAGGTTCTTCTACTCTAAAAGTATGGTAAATAACACCTTTGTTACCTTTAACTAAATAAACAACACCACCTAATTTAGTACCATCAAAGAACTGTACTGGATCAAGCAAAAAAGCCATTTCTTCAAACATATTCTCTTCCAAAATCTCATCTGAAATAGACATACCGTTATACAAATCCTCAGCTTGTTTGCTTGGTCTTTCAATAACTGCATGGATTAAATTACCATTACTATCTCGACCCGTTGGAATAATTTCTTTCCCTTCGAGAGCCGATTGACCACCATTTTCTTCAATCGTAACTGTAAACCCACCTGCTCTCACTTGATTTGGTGCAAGCTCTTCTTCTTTTGCACCCTCAGTTAAGTTTGTCATAGTAGAAGATGAAGATAAGTTCTCATTTTGTTGAATTTTTGCTACTTCTTCTCTTATATGTGGGAACTTACTATCAAAATAATTCAAGACCTCTTCAGTATGGTTAATCAACCACAAGTATTCAAATTTGTTACCATAGTCAGCTAAACTTTCTGTAAAGCTCACTCTAGGAAGTACCTTCACACAGTAAATCTCAAAAGCGCGTGCGAAAACCTCAGTTGGAGTTAAGAAGTAATTCAACATAGCTCCTTTATAAACTCCACCGTCCGAAAGATTTTTCTGATACCCTTTAAGAAGTGGTCGAAACTCATCTGACATAGATAAATTTTGGTCTTTATTGTAAGTAAAATCAATGTGGTGTCCGTATTCGTGGAGCATAGAGTTTACATTACGAACACTAATTGTAATACAATCAAAAGCTGGGAAATACACACCATGAGCTTTACGATGCTCAATCTTACGAAAACGCAACTCTGGTTTGTGTTCCGAATGTGGTAAAGCTTTATGAATCAACCCCCACTGCTCTTCAATATCTGGTAATTTCTCTAAATCAAATTGCTCATCAAACTCTACAAAACCAAAACCATAATCTAAGAACTTAGTTGAGTCCATAGCAGCTTGAATTTTAGCTGGGATGTTGCGCTTTGTTTCAAAAGACTTAGCGTAGTCGGATTTTTGAACTCTGTCATACTCTTCCATAAGAGTAATATTAAAGTCATCCAAGTACAATTCATACAAATACTCAGCCATGACTTTCAGCATAGTTTTGTTTTTAGCAGGGGAACCCATCAAATAGTTCCCTAAACTGCGCATAAATGCCTTATAAATCAAGTTAAGAGAGTATTGATGTACAACCTCTTTAAACTCCTTACTTTGGCTATCGTGAGGTAAGTTTGGATACCGACTGAGGTAGGTTTCTTTCTTTTTAGAAGCATCATAGCCTGCTTTAAATTGTTGAGATTGAAAGTCCACCCAACTCTTCAACTTCTCAGCAACAACTTCTTTTGGAATCAAATCTAAGAAGTCCAAAACGGAAGATAATTGTGGAGCAAAGTAAATACTAAACTTGTACTTGAAAAAATGGTTGAAACCCGTAGAACGATTGATGTAAAGCTTTTGAACAAGCGTTTTATAATGAGAAGAGCGAGTCTTTGGTTCAGCATCGTTACTAATAAAGAAAATATGCTCATAATCTTCTGTTTCTTTATTGAACCAACCATAAACATAAGTATAGAAAATACCATTATCACAGTCAGAATACCCACTCATGGCAAACTTCACCATTTGACCAACATAAGATTCACGCTCATAGTCACTCCAAACAGTCTCATCTGAATTTAGCTCCAAAGTTGGAGATTGGTCTGGAGAGTGACGATACACGACACCAATTTGGCGAAGTTCTAAGTCTGGTTGTTTCCCACCGGTTTCTGTACTGAAAAAGTCTAAGTTACTCTTATCAAAATAAGCAACCAACTTTTGCATAACATCATCAACGATAAAAGACCTATCTGTATTTGTCTTATTCAAAGCACTAAATAAGGATTTAATAAAGCGCTCACCACTTGTAAGGTTGTATGTCAATGACACTCCAACCCCATTTGAGAAACGCTCTCGCAATAAATTTTTATGTAATTTCATGACTAACAAAACCTCTCGATTTAATCTAATTATTATCAAAAAAGGTATGCGAAAAAATCCCGCATACCTACCTGACTATTAAATTTTATTTTGTAGTTACGTCTAATGCAGCTTTTAAAGCTAAATCATTCTTAATATCTTGTCCGGGGAACTTATGAACCAAACTCTCTTGAGCTTTCTTAGCTCTCTCCTTACGAGAATAACCTTTCTTCTCACCAGCTTTAATCGCAATATAAGCAAGAGACCAAGCATTTAAAATGCGTCTACGGAACTCTTCATCCATAGTATCTAAATGCTCTTTGTCTGTAGTCAAAGTACCCATCTTCTCCATCGTATGCAACAAATGGTGACAACCGATACACAAGGTAATCAGGTTCTTTTCATCATCCGTTCCACCTGCGTGAACTGGTACTTTGTGGTGAACCACCAACTGAGATAAGAAAGCTCCTTGATTCTCAACCTTGTCCTTAGAACAACACTGACAAACCATCTTGTCGCGAGCCTTAATCTTATTTTTAACCTCTGGAGTTAAATCGTCATCACCATCACCTTTACGGTCTTGAACGATACCCTTATCAACTGCATCAGCTTGTTCTAAGGCACTTTCCAAGGTTAAGTTATCCATAGAGTTGTCTGCTAACTCAAGAAGTTCATCTACCTCTTGGGCACTCAATTTGTTACCACTTGAGCTTTCACCTTCATCAGAAGAACCATTACTCTCACTTGATCCACCTTCTTCATCTGATACAACCGCTTCCTTACCAAGCTCAGTCGAAGAGAGGATACCCTTGTTATCTTCTTCTTCAAGAACATCACGCTCTTTTCGTTGTTTTACCAATTCTTTGTAAGCCTTATCTAAAGTGTACTTCCCTGAGAACAACTCTGTCATAGGCTCTGGGTACGTGTCTGACTCACTGCAGACCTCTTTCAATTTCAAAATATCGCCACTTTCCAAATACGGATACAAGCGTTCAATTTGAGAGAATTTCAAACCATACTCATGTTCCAAGGTAGAAAGCCCGTTCCAAATCTCTTGGTAACTGTGCTGTTGTTGCTTGTTTAAAATCAAACCTAACAATGGAACTAAACGTTGCGCTTTCTCATAGTCTGCAAATGTCCAAATAAATGCTGGAATTGTTTTATAACCATTACGAGATGCACCATAAACTCGACGGAGACCTGAAATTAAGGTGTACATCTCAATCTCTTCACCATCAACTGAGGGTAAAGCTAAGACATCAATCGGGTTTAACACTCTACCAAAGTCTTCAATCGAAGCAGTTAAACCGTTTTTAGTTGCAAAGCGAGCTTTTTTGTCGAATTCTGTAATAACAATAGACTCAATCGGTAAGTCCATACGCAACTCACGATCATACTTCAACCCACTTAAAATCTTATCAATATCTTCAAATGGACTAAGTGCCGAAGGCGTTTCGGATACACCTACAATATCTACTGGAACATCTACTTCTAACTCATCTAAATCAGAAATAGTCTCAAAAGGTTCAGTTTGCTCTGTATCGAGTTTTTCTTCTGAGTCGATATTTTCCCCACCAACTTCTTCCAAATCGAATGTGGGCGAATCTGAGACCTCTGGAGACCATTCTGTAACTTCTTCTCCGACCTCAGAATAAACTGCGACTTCTTCACCTATTGGAGCTTGTTCAGAATGTGAGGATACACCTACCTCCAACTCATCCAAATCCCCCCATAAATTATCTTTTTCCACACTAACCTACTTTCTTAACAACTGATCTACTGTTCTACCTAACGAATCACACACTTTAGTTATCCCTAAATCTGGTGACGACCAAAAGTAAATAGAACTCTCAGGTTTTAAACCTAACACTAAAATATCTAATGGACTTTCTAAAAGTAATTCTAACAAACTGCAACCTTCAATCTCAATACCTAAATCCTCATTATTTTTAACATAAGCACCTAAGTCTAAAGTTTTATCTAACACTTTTTGTTGACTATTTGCAAGAGCATAAAATCCAATATAATTTTTACCTTCAACATCAAACTGCACAGTAGCATCCAAATATGAAATAACTGCAAAAGGTTTTAAACCCTCTAAAGTCTGTTTCCAATGAATATATTGTAACTTCGCTTTCTGAGGATTTACTGACCATAAAATAGGGTTCACTACTACACTATCAAAACCAAACTCTTTAAATCGATTACTGTGATGACTTACAACACTCACTCGTAAATTTGTAGATAATGCACTTATATCCGCCAAATCTTCAAGTAAAGAAACCCAATCTTCTACGATATCGTTAAAAGTTTGACCACGCTCTAAAGTATACCGAATGTAGGGTAAAGTCGTGAAACCTAACTCCGCTAAGAACTTACACTCAACTTCTCGTATTGGAAATGTGACACCAAATTCAATATACTCAGAAGCATAAAATCGAATCGTTGAAATCAACTGTGAGGTTAAATCCAACTTCGTATAACTCATATTTGGAGTTAATGTATCATCTAAAACCGAAGTATACAAATAACCACAAATAGCACTTTTAGAAACTTTAGAAAGAGCAGAAAGACTAGTTAAACCTCTACGTTCTAAGTAAGGTAAAACTAATTGAGTACAATCTACACCTTCTCTCCCCTCCTCCAACGATATAGCTCGTTGAAAAGAACCAAATTCATAAATTAAAGTGACTTTGTTATTACTTAAAAATACTTCCAAGTATAACTCAACATTATCTTGTGCAGCTAATTCTAACAAGTTCACATAATCTTCGTAAAAAGGCTCTGACCTCATTAGATAAGGAACAACCGTAGACTGTTGACTTTCATCTAGTAAATATAAATCACCATTAGGTAAACGAGCCTTCAGAGCATCTTGATACCGTAAATAATCTTTCCCTAAAGAAGTATCCTCAGACCGTAATAATAACTGTTCTCTTAAAAAGCGCAACTCTTTCTCTAACAAGTAATATGACACAATTGTGTCTGTCGTATATAAACCATTAGCTAAGTCTTTATCTAAAGAATTTACTAATGACTCTTTTTGATCCATCAAGTCTCTTAGTTGAGTACCAATCTCAACTGCGCTAGGTACTATGCCTAGAAATGGGGAAACCTCCAACTTTGTTTGCAAATTAAAAACCCACCCTCTCATGTACTTACTTTGTGTAAGTTTATCATTTTTTCTATTAAATTGCAAGAACTAAAATAATCTCAGATAAAGAAAAATAGTAACCTTGCCAGTTACTATTTAATCACCATATAACAAAACACCATTGAAGCAATTCCAAGTGAAATTACTGCTAGGATACCGAATAATCGAATTAACTTCAATAAACTCAAGTTTAATTTACCTAGGGTGCTTGTTTGGTAAACCTCTCGACCATTCTTACGAATAGAACTTACAGCTGATAAGAAAATCAAGGAAACGCAAGCCATTAAAATCATCTCAATAACAGAAACCGTAAGTACATAAAAGTTTGTAATCCTAGCTACTGTTGTAATTAAGGTAATCTCACCACTAATATAATTAGCAGAAATGTTATATCCTAAAGTATAACCCGCAGTCAATAACATCATACCAACTAAGAAATACAAGAAAGGCGCAGTCGAAACCGTTTTTACTTTAAACTCTTTCGCACCCTTGAAGAGAGCTTGCTTAAACAAGGACAAACGACCACTTATCGTACCATCCACCAAAGACTCATATACGAGAAAGGCAAGCCAAAACATAACGGATACAAGTAAGGTTCTAACAAACCACCCACCTGATACCCCTATTAACTGGCGTAATACTTCTGCTCTAATACTTGAAGCATGTTGTTCCATAAAAATCCTCTATTCTACATTTCTATTGTATTCAAGTTCAAACCGTGAATTAAGGCTTGACCTGCTTGTGTCGGTTGATATTCAAGTACATAGTGAATATCTTCTACTTTTCCATACAGTGACCCACACAACTGACACATCGCACAAGAAACCGTTACTTGTGCTTCACTTTGACCATTCGACACTTGAACTACTTGAACCTCTGAGGGTAAGTAGTGAAGACCATGTTGATCGAAGTGTTTTATAGTCTGAGGAAAAACTTCATCCTCTGGGAATTTTGTCAATTTACTCTCATAACCTTCTCCAAATAAATAGAGAAAGGCTTGTCTTACTAATTCTGTCTTAGAACCAAGTGCCATATAGACCTACTTTCTAGCGAAACGCTAATGTAATCTAATGTACTAAACTGCGAATTAAATCTAAACGGTTACTAAAGTTACATTTACTACAATGTAATAATTATCAGACTCTTCAAAGACTTCAGCTTTCACACCAAAGCGACCCAACGAGTCTGTTTCTAACAAATAAGACTTAGACTCAACCTCATCTTTACCGCAAGTATCCACCCATGTGTGAATTTGATTTTTGGGGATACCGCTGACTCTTTCTAGTGGGTACTTAGCGTAGTTTTCTGCTTTTTCTCTGTCGGTATAAACCTTAACTGTGGTTTTTCGACTTAGCACTTGAGGTTTTTCGTCTAAGCCATAAGTCTTCACACAATGAATAGCCAATCCTACTGCATCCAATTGGTCTTGGTAGCCACTCTTCAGATAAACTTCAAAGGAGTCAAACTCTCTCCATTTGTTCGCCCAAGGATGTGCTAATTCTTGCAAACATAATAGAATCTCTTCTTTTTCTGCATTATCTTTCGACCAAACTGCTTTCTTTAAAGGTGCTATACCTGTTTCAGAGCGCAAGGTAGCTTTCCAAGTCTTATTGGATACCCTAAAGAACCTCTTAGCTTTTAAGACCCCTTCTGCTAACAAATAATCAAGTGTGAAGTTGAGTGCATAAGCTACAGAAGAAGTCTTAGCATTGTTTCCTAACAAAGCCTCTTCCACACACAACATATCTAACTCTATTTCCCCTTGTAAAACCTTTACAAGAAGAAAGTCCTTCAACTCTTGCATCCGAAGACCCACAGAATATGGACTATCTAAGTCCTTTATAGAACTCTTCAAGTTGTAAGTCTCCAAAGTTTGACCATCCCAATAGGCGATACCCGTGGAGGTTTTAGATAAGTCTAAAGCCAAAACTTTATCTAAACCAAAACGTTCAGAACCCTCTTTGAAGTAATCTAAATATGTGAAACAAGGAGCACCACCAAAGTCTTCCATATCGAATGTAAACATTAAGCAGAATCCTCCCCTTCACTTCTTTTAGCTGATTTTACTTCTAAAACCTTATTTGTCAACAAAGTTAATTGTTCTTTCAACCCGCTTAGAGAAAGAGAACCTTGATTAAACTTCTCTTTCAAAGTCTCCACATTTTCTCTATGGATAGCAACGGTATAAGGTGGAGCTTTTGAAAAATCAAACTTAGACTTCTCTTCTTGAACCTCTACAATCGTGTCAGTGAGTTCAATACCGTAAAGTTTAGCCAAACTTTGTAAATAACCAAAGCTGTTAGGATAACGCTCCCCTAAATACTGCTCTGCAAACAATTTATGAAAACCAACAACTGTACCTTTAACACCACAACCAAAGCAATTGAAAATCTCAATTCCTGTCTCACCATCTTTGACGAGACCGAGTGAGGGTTTTAAGTCCTCATGAAAAGGACAAACTACACGACTGTTTCCATTACTAAATCGATAATCAGAGTAGCGAGGTTGGCGCTTACACACCACTACATCCCAATAGTTTGAAATAGTAACATCATAGTGCCCCATAAAGTTCTTGTGATAAAGCAACTGCTCTTCCAATTGACGATAAGAAGCCTTAATCGTTCGTCTCTTTACTCTTGAAGTACCAATCATGCAGAATCACCTACCACCGTACAATGTAAAGTAACTGCTGATTGCAACTTATCTCTAATCATATCTACATTTCGTCTCGATAAATGACTTGGAGCACCACTAACATATTGAACAAAGCCATCAGTTACTAAGAACAACATAGAATCCCCAACATAAATCATAGTAGACTCAGAACCTTCTAAAAAAGTTAACTCACTAGAACCTACATAAGACTTTAAAACCTCCAATAAGTAAGGTTGACTCAATTTAGAAAAATCATATCTCACTAATCATGCACCGACTTTCTTTTAGGATAAACTCCACGAATGAAAATGGCTGAAACCAACTCATCAACACGGACACCCTTAAGGGAAGTCTCAAAGTAACCTTTGGGTTCTTTGAACTGATGATGTTCTTGACCGTCCCAAAAACCATAAGGACGAAGTTGTAAACTCTCCAATAATTTAAACAACTCTGTTAATGATAAATGAAAAGTTGGAACTAATTTCTTATCTAAACGTAAATGCTGTTCATCTACTAGACTCGCTACTGCAAAAGGTTTTAAGTCAGTTTTCTCCCCAATCAAATTCGTCAACTCATGTAAAAAACGAACCACTTCAGCCAAATACAAATCTTTCAACTCTTTGATTGTAACAAGTGCTTGTGCATCTTGATACCCTAATTGTTTAGTGTAGTGTTGTAATAAATGCTCTTGAACTACTAAATCAACTACCTCAATATACACAAGGGGAGTACCCTCAATATCAACAACCCAAAGCCAATCATAAGCTAAACCTAAATCAATAACCGAGCGAGCTTCACCACTGTTTAACTCCTCTTTATACACTATCGTGTACTTGTTCGTAAACTCTAAAACACCATCCATAAAGAGGTCGTAAAAATCTTCTACAAACTGATCTAATATCTCTTTTGTAAACTGTTGTTTAACCATGTAAAATTCTTAAAACCCCCTTACTGATACGCTCAAATTCTTTAATTTCCCAATCATAATAAGCTTGCAACAAGTCCTCTGAAACTAAAGACTCTGGTGCTAAAATAATATTCGAAGATATGGAAATTAAGGCATTCCAACTTTTCTTATTCGCAGCAACTGTAAACCTATTGTCTCTTTTTGTTAAAAACACAGGTACTTCATAAAGTTCAGTAGATTGCGTTAAAAACTCAGCGAGACGGTTAACACTAAGATACCTATTATATGTAGTATCTAAAGGTAAACCCCTCACCACAACACTCAAAGTTTGTAAGAACAAATCCTTAGAGTAAAACGGTAACTGTAACTGTTGGCACACTAAAGGTTTAGAGTTTTCTGCAATATACTTATAACTAGACTTACTCAAAAGAACTAATTTACTGTCTAACAACTGATTGTAGTAACCTCTAAATTCATAACTAGAAATTAAAGACGAAGCCGTATCAGTACCCAGTAAACCCAAACAACAAAGTAAACATAAACGAATATCTAAAGTTTCATGTTTCTGTCTATAAACATCAATTTTTCTAACTAAGTCATAAGAAACAAATTCACCTTCCGATACCGATGGGTCTACTACTAAATTTTTCAACCCAACGGAAATATCCATAGGTTTTAAACCTAGTTGGGCTACGAAGGTTATATAAGGAACATAAAATTTACCCTCAATATCAACTGAACCCCTAAACTCTGAACTCCTCAAATAATCCAAGACCGTTTTATTTAAAAACGTACCTGCACCTTTAACATAGTCTGGTTTAATACCCATGGAACTTAAACGACCTCTTTCAGTTAAGGTCAAATCAACCAACTGATTTTGAGTTAAATAAGCACAAATAGTAGCATAAGTTACACTAGGTAAAATATAAACCTTGCGTTGAGTTTTAGAACCCACCAATGGAACTAAACGTAAGTCTAAGTAGCGTATCAAAGAATAAAGTTGAACAGGTTCTAAATTAAAGTCTAAAGCAACCTTCTCTAATGTAAATAATAATTGCTTTTGCAAGTCCTTTACAAATTGATAATACTCAGAAATAATACTATCCGACCAATAATACAATACTCCTGTGAATAAATCTTTCACAACAGACTTAGGCTCAGAATCCAAAAACTTATCTATAAATTCACGTTTATCATAAATAGATTTTAAAACCTCAGTTACAGACTCCAAGGTATAAACACACAAAGAAGGTGCTTGTGAAAACAACACCTTACTTAATCGTGGATAGGTATCTTTAGAAATAACTTCTAAATCACCTTTCACTTTCATAACTTCATACTGCGCCTGAGAACGAACATAGTCCTCAGATACCCTAAAAAACTGCGCTAAATCCTCTACACTCACACATACTTCAAATTTAGACATTGACATCCTCAATATCCAAGACGACAGCTTCACCGTTACGCATCTCTATCACTTGGTCTTTCATCTCAATCACATTATTTGCAACCTTATCCGTAAATACCGAAATCGGAGCCATCTCCCCCTGCCAAACGAGAAGGTAGTAAGTACATTTTAGCAATATTCTTAGCAGACATAGCATCATTTGTATAAAGCATCAAGTTCAAATCAGCAGATTTGGTCAACTCTTTTGAGTCAGCAGTAACATTACGCAATTCACGGTGGATACCCTTACCTAAATCTTGAATAACATCAGTAGCCAACTGAGAAGGCAACCACACACAAATATCTAGTAACCCTTTCAAAGTCTCCAAACGAATAGACAACTTCTCTAACATAGTTTTCTTATCTGGGTACTGACTACTATCCATAGCTTGTGCGTAGTCAATGACAACAAACTTACACTCTTTTTCCTCGGCTGCAACTCGAAGTACAGTCTCTACTGACTCCAACTCAAACGGATAATCTGGTAAATATATTTTACCATAATTTGGATTACGAACCAAGTCCATAAGTGAAATTTTTTCTAATTCGGCAACAGAACTGTCTAGTGTACCACGCTGAATTTGAATACCTGCAATCTTTTCATAATTTTGACCTCTTTGTACATTGTAATAATAGTCAAAGTGAGTTGCACGTAATTCAGCCATAATCTTGTCTGAACCACCTTCTTTACCCCAAAAACAAATACCAAAACCATTTAAGAGAATTTCATGAGATAATCGAACTGCAAATTTAGACTTCATCCCTTTCTCTGGTGCTGCAAAAACTGCAAAAGTGTTTGTATAAATACCCCCAATTGCCTCATTCAAGGTAGGTAAGTGTTGCAAATTGGAGAGTAAGGTTGGTCTACGAGATTCTTCACTCTCAAAATCAATATCGGATGCACAAATAAGTTGATAAGAATTCTCTTTACCTAATGAAGCCTTAATACTATTTACCTTCTGCGAAAGGAAATCAAGTGCACCTTCGATACCGAAAAATGTCTTTCTCTGTGAACGAATAGGATTAGTAAGGGAAATCGATGCTTGTTGTAACGTGTCGTTAATCGCTAATTTAGCATAAACCAACTTAAAGCGAGTCAAAGCATCTTCAAAAGTAGGTTCTTTTAAGAATGACGGATTGCGATATTTCTGATAAACCTCTACTACAGAAACCAACAAACCTTCAATCGCAGTTGAACCTTCACTTACATAAGACTCAAACTGAATACGGTCAGTATCTTGTGCAATCTCAGAAGCATTAGCTTGCAAGTAAACTTTTAAGTAGTCTAAATCAAGCAACAACCCTCTTTCCATCTGTACTTTCTTCAACATAGAATAAAGTACATAGTTCTCATTACGGAAATAGTCATTTTGCAGACGACCCATCTGACCTCTTAGAGAGTCAAAGTCTCGGAGCAGAAACCCCATCACTTGGTTTTCATAATACTCAAGTTGAACCTCTGGGCTTTTATCTGAAATCTCAGAAGGTGTAATATCTGACACATAAGCAGACTCAGTACCTTCTGCTTCGGACATCAATTCCCAAAGCTCTTTATCTTCAAACACTAAAGTTAAGTCTCCTCTCTAATTTATATCCATTTACAATTTAACTACTTAAAACCAACCTCCACGTTCAAGTGCATCAAACTTTTCCTGTGTCGTCATATTTGAAACATCTTTTGGAGGTCTTGGCACTCTAGGTTGTAAAGGCGGTCTTTGATTTTGGGATACCCTTGGTTGAGTTGGTTGTGGGTTTCGAGTTCTTGAAACTATGCGAGTAGGTTGCACTTGCGATTGAATAGGTGCTTGTTTCTTCTCCAAAGGTTGACCAAAACGGTCAAGACCCATTTCCAACAGTTCTGCTTCTGTGAAAGGTTCTCCTGTTAAATAGTTATAAGCTGGGTTATTTGCTTCGTACATAGGTTCTCTAAATTCTCTTTCTACTTGTTGTTGATAATTAGGTTCTTGTGGGTAATAAAGTTGTTGTGGCTGATAATAGTTAGGCTGAGTCAAGTGACTGCGACCTAAACCATAATCTGTAATTGCATCTTGCAAAATGCGTTGGAAGTTCTCCGTATCTTTCCCCCAAAAATCAGTGAGGTAAATATTATCCTCGTAACCTAAAACTGAAATAACCACAGACCCAAAGAAAATACCCCTTCCTCTTTGCACACTTGCAATTTGAGGTAGATTTACAGTTAATTGGTATTTATTTAAAACCAACCCTTTATCCAAAATATGTAAACGCAAGTTAGTAACACAGACTAAAACTCTTACTTCACCACTCTTGCAAGCAGTTATGTAACGAATCTCTTCATCTGCTCTCAAGGTTTTAGCTAACTCCTTTAACTCAAATCCTGTTCCAAAGAAAGGAGTTTTTACCAACATATTCACAACTTTATTTTGCTCCAAAAATGGAAGTATCTTCTCAGTATAGTAAGGATGCACCATCCGACCCACCATATCCTTATCTTATATTATTTTTCGTCAGAACTAGAATTTACATCTTTAATCGAAAAAACCTCAGAACGTTTAAATGAAATCCTATTACGACCTACACTAATCAAAGCATCATCAGGTACTCCAATTAAAAATCTACGAAGATAAGAACTATCTGAAGTCTTCGATAAACAACACCAACTTCCTTTGTAGTCCTCACCTACTGCACCAACTGTAATTTGATCACCTGCACTCAGTGTAACCGTCTGACTGTTCATCAAAATCAATTCAATAACTGCATACATGATTTGTACCAAAATTAGTTCTATTTACGACCAAAAAGACGGTTAAAGCTTTCTTTAAGTGTGTAACGCAAAGCTGAGAATACTCCTTTAAGAGCTGTATCTACTTTCTCTTTCAATACTTTGTTTTCAGTTGCTAGAACTTCAATTTTAAACTTATGTTGCTCCAACTCCTCAGATAAAGCATCCAATTCACTAGTTAAAGTGTCCAAGTTATTTAATAGTTCTTGAACATCCACTTCTTCTTTTACTTCCAAATGCTCTTTGTTAACAGTTGAAGTTGAACCGGGAAATCGATCAGACACTCGGTCTGAACCCTCACTTTCAACAGTAGAAACAACCACTTCTTGTTGTTCAACAGGTTCATTAGAATCTTGAGTATTAGGAACTACCTCTTCTGTAAGTTCTTGTGACTCTACGCTTTTTTCCTTAACTTTAGACTTAACCTTCGAGTTCTTACCTTTAGATTTAGGTTTAGACTTAGACGGTTTTGAATCTTTAACGTCCTCAGTAGACTCAGCTTTAGGTACTTCTACTTGTTCAACATCTTTAGATTCACTAACTTCACGTGATTTTGTACCAGAATCAAGCAAAGCACCTTTGAAGTTTGCAAATTGAGGTTTTGGACGACCACCTTTAGGAAGTTTACGATTAACCGCAGACTCTACTAATTGAACTAACTCAATTGGAGTATACCCCTCAAAAGTGAAATCAAAGTAAGGTTGTTTAAACCCATACTTTTCCTTAATCTTATTTACAACATCAGAAGAGTAAGCCATCATTACAATAGACAAACCAAATAGATATTCAAAATCATCACTTGAAGCACTCCATCGGAAGTTATTATTACTTACACGAATAGAACCTACACTTGGTTTAGACTCAGTTGTAATACGAACATAAGGTGCGTATTTTTCTACTAGTTCTTTAGTCAAAGTTAATTTTTTTCATTTTTTTATTTATCTCTCAATCTTTTTAATAAAATTATTATACCACAATAAAGTCAATAAATCAAGCCTATTTCTAACAAAAGAAGAAAAGCTATTAAGCTAATCTTCAATCGCAATTGTGTAAGCTCCACCACAAATTTCAATCTCAGTAGATGGTTTTACAGAATCCTTTTTAGGATTGTTTACAGCATTAATTTGCTTATCTACCTCACTAGCAATTAAGTCAGTGTAAGAGTCATGTTTTTTACCAAATAACTCACTAAGTGACCAATCATGACTAGGTTTAGAGTTAGAAGAACTTGACGTATCCTCTTCATCTACAAGAATGTCATCAAGAGAACCCACAGACTCTTCTTCATAATTTAAGATGTTGGAAATATCTTCCTTCAAATTAGGTAAGGAAACCTCTCTAGTTAATTGTTCCAATAAATCACCAGTGGAAATCTCACCTGACTCATGAGCTTGTCGAAAAGGCTCTAACTGTAAAGCTAAATTCTCCAAAAATTCCTTATTTGAAGTCTCCATCTTTTTAGAAGCAGAAGGTTTATCAAAAACTTCTTTCTTTTCATTAGGGTCTAATTCAAACATAGATACCGAAAGTGTAGGTGAAGGTTCTCTTTCACTCAACCCTAAAGAGTCAGAACTACTGTTTATATATTCCGACATGGAAGTAGGTGTACTAGAAGTATGACTATCTAAAGAGGTATGTGTAGGTATAGTTAAAGATTCTGAAATACCCTGAGACTCAGAACTAACTAAACTTTCAGAATCTGATATAGTTTCTAAATGAGAATTATTTAAAGACTCAGACAAATCAGCATCAGCATCAGCATCAGCATCAGCATCAGCATCAGCATCAGCATCAGCATCAGCATCAGCATCAGCATCAGCATCAGCATCAGCATCAGCATCAGCATCAGCATCAGCATCAGCATCAGCATCAGCATCAGCATCAGATAAAACCTCTGAAAGAGCTACATTCTCTGAATACATACGAGCCAACGTCTCTTTAGCTAATATATATAGCTCCTTTAACCACTCTTCCATAAAGGGAGTAACTGTCAGTAAAGCCGTATCTTCTAAATAATAACCTGAGTCCAATAAAATAGAACCATCGTCTGCAATCGTTACAGGGTATGTATCATAATAAGGTTTCTCTAAACCATTTACTACACCTACCATATTTCGAATCAATGAAATAAAAGAACTAGGAGTGTTACTTACACTTCCGGGTGCTATAACTAATTTTACGAAAACTTCATCCCCATGTAAATTTGGATCCTCTACAAGACGACTTATTTTCTCTTGTGAATCAAAGATAATTTGCGCAAGTAATGTAGTTGTATACCCATTACTTGTTTGAACCTCTGATTGATTACTTCTAACTAATCTCAAAATATTACCTATCTTTCCTACTTACAAATTACAAATTATATAACGAAGCCTCAGAAGAACTTAGTGTTGCTACTGATTTATTTGACCTCTTACTTTGTGACTTAGGTTTGCTCTTGATATTACTATTCTGAGGTACTATATCTTCTAACTCAACCTCAGACATACTCAAACCCAATACCTTATTCGAATTACGAATAACTCTATTTGTCCTTGCTACCTTTTCTTCATCTGTGCTATTCTGACGAGGGATACCGATATACAAGTATTGACGAGGAGAGTAACTATCCTCAGAACCTAAACGTTGAAGAACGTTATTTATTTGAGAACCATCGGTCAAAATTACATAAGTGGACTTACCTTCAAAGGCACGTTGTCTTACAAAATCTTCAACTAAATAACCATCTTCTCTCATAGAAGGGCTATAAGCAACAACTACAACTTCACTCAACATGAGATTTTCATAGTCTTCGCGTTTTTGTTTAATCCCCTGTAGTCTAAACGGTGTAATGAAAGGATGGACACTCAACCCTGCCTTATAAGCAGAACCAAGTAACCAAAAAGCTAACATCTCAATATCGGCACGTACACCTAAATAAAACAACACAGAAGTCTTTGGTTTCTTTCCTAAAGACAAAGAACCAACTAAAGCCCCAATCGAATCTTCAATCGAATTGAACTGCTCAGTATCTAAACTCTCAGTTGTTAAATCTCCTAACACTTGCTTTAAGTCTACAAACAAACGAGAGAATACTCTACGAAGACCTAACTTCTCAGATAAACCTTGAGTTGCACCTTCTTGCGACTGTACACCTTCAATAACTTGTTTTGTTCTTAATTCCTCACACAAAGGACAAGGAACCAATTTATTCACAACTGTGTCAAAGACTAAACCATCTGAACACTCTGTTGACTTACATAACTTCATCGCAATCTCCGTTTTAATTATAATCTTTTAACACAGAAAACAGAACATCAAAAACTTCATGTAGATTTGTATCTTCTGTGAAAATTGTAGTAAGTCTCATCCAACCATTTCGGAATGAAAATTCCAAACCTACTTCTTTGAACCTATCTGAGTCTTCTGAGCAGAACTCACTACCTGCATAAAAAGGAAACTCAATACTGAAGTAAGCGTAGTCTCTTACTATGTGGAAGTAGGTTGCATATAAACTTGCGTCTTCTCTATCAAAATAAAAGTACCAATTTAGCTTGCTGACTTCCCACTCATAGTCAAATTCGCTAGATTTGAAATTAAAACCTTGAGAGCTATGGTCTTTACTTGTGTACTCTGTTACCCACTCTTCTAAGTCGGTTAAAATCATCGGTGTTTTCATTGTCTAAACTGCTTTCTAATTTTATAAATCTCTGTTGTAGCGTCTGAGTAAACCCTCATAAACTACTTTGAAGTCCGAATAAACCCAATTTTGGGGATACCCAATCCAAATTAAGGAAAGAGTCATTACAGAACTAGCTGAGGTAATAGATTCTTCACTTACAAAATTGTCTACATCAATAAAGGAGTCAGCGAAGTCTCTCAAGGTTTCAGAGTCCATACCTATCCAATTTCCGTTGGGGTCAAAGCCCAGTAAAATCATTTTTGTATTCATGTTCTTTTACCACTTTCTGCTTTCTACTAAAACTATCAGCTCTCGTTTTCTGAGTATAAATGAAATCCTGTTTCATCGAGATACCCTTGCCACATTTCATTTCCTTGCTCATCTAACTTCAATAGGTTAATACGAGAAAACTCAGAACCTGACTTAGAACCACCGTCAATAAAATAACGAGTTAATAAAGGTTTACCATCTAATTCTAAACTATCTTTCAATATTTGACAAGGATTAATTGGATGTTCGTATTCACTCATCGTGCAAGTTGGAGTGTGTCCTGAAATAATGGTTTTTCCTTTAAAGTCAGGGTGCAAATCTACATCAGTTAAATGGTTTAAAGAGTCAATATAAAACTCACGAGTCCAAACCATACCCTCCGTGTCTTGCTTATCCAAAGGTAAATCTAACTCAAATCCTGCATGAACTAGAATATTAGAACCGTCTTCTATGTAATAAGGTAAGGAACGCAACCAAACTAATTCATCATATAAGTAAAATAACAGCTGCTCTCTCAAATCACTTTCAGAAGCAAAAGGGATACCCAAATTAGCAAGAGTTTCCTCTCGACCGTTCATATACCACCAGTTTGTAGTAAATGGACGAAACGCACTATCTAACAAGAAAACATCATGGTTTCCCACAATTGCTTTTGCTTTACCACTTTCGCACAATTCCTTTACAAAATGTAAGGTATCAATCGTAGCATGTGGTTTTAAGTCAATGCCATCAATATAGTCTCCACCAAAGCGAATTTCACAGTTCTCATCTGTGAACTCTGGTAAACTCTCCAACTGTTTCAAAACTTCAAAATTTGCATGAATGTCTGATAAATACAAATATGATTTCAAAGCACAATCTCCTTATAACAACTATCAATCAAAGAAAACAACTAAACTTTCACCATTTACCAACAAACCAAAAGGTGCGTGGGTTTTATCTTCCACGTCAGCACCTACCATGTACAAGTTTGAAAACTTATTAGCTAAAATGTCTTCTTTGAAATTTCCCATGTCGTAAAACTCAACCGTAGAAGAGCTACCTAAACCTAACTTAGTTAGTTCCTCAAAGTCTTTTAATTTCATCTTTCATAACCTAATTCATCTAAAAATCTTATCTACTTCTGCTACTGCTGAACGAATATTCTTAGTTCTTTCAACTGACTGCAACTCTGGTTTTACATAAATTTCTAACTTTTTAGCTTTCTTTCGCAAGAGAGGATACCCACGGGTTTTTCTCCAATTATTAGACCAATAACAAGCATATTTGTAATCAGTGTTCACAGAAGTATACAAAACCATTTGGTCTTCTGTTTCTTGTGGTTTTGGTGCGACATAAACAAAGATTGAATCTTTATCTTCGTTGTAGTTTACTGGTTGAAATCTTTTCATTTTATCACCTCTGGTTAACTAAATATCAAACCCTCTTTCGTTTCCTCTAAATCATTCGACCATTTAGGGTAAGAAACAACACCGTTCATATCTCGATTTGAATAGGATACCGCTACGATAGAAGAACTTGCACCCTCTGATATTTCTTGCTTTGCAACTTCCACCACAGTATTTACTAAATCTGGATTTAAAAAGAAATTATTCAATAAGCTAACTTCATGTTTTGTATGAGCTAATCTATCTTTCGTACTCACACAAGCTTCTTCTAAGACTTTGTACTCTTCTCGTCTTGCTAAAACTAAATAAATGTGCTTATCATGAATATCTTGACTACGAACAATACGACCTTCAATCTGATTTGTTATTCCAGAATTTCCTGTGAAAGAGTAGAAAATCAAGTGGTTCATAAACCCTAAATTCAGACCCTTCTTCAAATTGGTTACAATAACCCTATAACCACCTGCATGGAACTCGTTTAACTTAGCTTCTTTCTTCTTAGGGGTATTATCTTCACCGTTAATAGTCAGAGCTTTTATACCTAAACTATCTAAGAATTGAACTAAAATGTTCTGAGCTTCTACCGAGTGAACATAAATCAAAGCTTTATCTTGACCTATCCTATACTGAAATAAATCCTCTATCACTTGTAACTTAGGTAAAACTTCTGGTGTGATTTCTAAATCAGGATCGAACCAAGAAGGCTCATCCCAAACATAACGCTTATACCTAGTTTTGCTAAATAATTGATTCTGATATTGAGAAGGTTTGTATAAAACCAACTCACACGTGGAGTCTTTAACGGATACCCCTAACTCCTTACGAGCCGTCCCAAAAGCCATAAATCGAGTCGAGAGTTTAAACAACTCTGGATCTTTATATCCTAAAATTTGGTGAGTTTGGAAAGACTTCTTCACAAACAACTCTTCAAACTTAGTCTTTAAAGGCATCACATCTGGAAATAAAAAGTTCAACTGATTATACATACCTTCAATAGACTTCTCAAAAGGAGTGGCGTTCATCACAACTACATGATTTGCAAACTTTGTACGCACCGTTTTACAAGCCTTATAAATATCCGACTTAGTAGAGCCTAACACAGAACCTTCATCAATAAAGAAATAATCAAATTTACCATGTAACTTTGTAGTGTGCGCAAGCCACAACATAAATTCGTGACTTGAAGACACTGCAGAGTAAGAAGCAACTACACCACTTGGATACCCTAACTCTTTTTGTTCTTTAATAAAAGCACTTACTTGGTTGGAGTCTCCTGTAGTTGTAGCAACATAATTTCCTGTGAAACGAATTAACTCCCTACGAGCTTGCGCTACTAAACCAACCTCAGTCAAAAATAAATAACGCAAGGGTTTACCTTTGGTTCTTTGCTTTAAAGCTCCTACATGGTTAATAACCGAAGCTACCGTAGCCGTTTTCCCTAACCCTACACTATCCATAATTAAAGCAGAGCGTGCTGCTAAAATAAAATGAACCCCATACGTCTGATACCAACGGAGGGAACCCTTTGCTACATTCCCTTTTAACGAACTCTTTGTAGCAATTACTTGGTCTATTTGCTCTGGTGTTAAATCCAGTAGACTATCTGCTAACTCCGGAAAACCTACTTGGTCTTTATCCTCATTGGCTTTTTGAATAATACTATCCAATAACTTATAACGTTGGATTGGTGCAGACTTATCAATAAATCCACCTTTGTATAATGAGACCTCAGTTACTGCCACAAATTTTCGCCTTTCTTACTATTTTTACATCTAATTTTAGCAAACTAAAAGAAAAAAGTCAAGAGTTTCCTCTTAACTTTTACTTATTTTCTAACGCTTTATAAAACTCACTCAAAATAAGAGCATCCACTTCTTTCTTAAATTTGGGATTCAAAGCTGTTACTACAGGTTTATACACATCTGCATATAACTTACGCTCTGGGAATAAAACCTTATATTGAGAACCTTGTCTCTTCACTTTTATACCGTGAACAACAAGCCAACCCCCTACTAAAGCCGAGCAAATCCCACAAATGCCGTTGGGGATACCCTCTGCATTAACTTTTACAAAGCGAATGTTTTCAACTAATTTCACAACTAAACCTTTCTAAATCAAGAATGAGCAAAGATTAAAAGACCACCTTTGCGCAAAACCTTACCTTGTCTTACTGCAGACTCTATCTCACTAGGAGAAAAATAACCTAAAGCTACCTTCTCTGAAACTCGCAAGTTCCTACGACAATATGAAACAAAATCTTCATTTACTAAACGAGCAGTTTTATCATTTACTTGAACTTGAGTCTGTTGTTGAACTTTAGGTTGAGGTCTCTGCACAATATGGTTAGGTTTAACAACCGACTGTGGTTGTGGAATAGAAACCGTTTGAGGTTTAAAAGCTGGTTTTGGTTCTTGAACGGTACGAGGTGCAACCTCTGATGTGGATACTTTCGGTTGTAAATGCTGAGGTTTTGTAACCTCTTTTTCTTTAGCTACATAAGTCCAAGGTTCTCGTTTACCTATATAATCCGAACGGAAAATTTCTTCTTTGAACTCTACTCTGGTTGGTTCACTGTCTAAATCCTTCTCAGAAGTCTCAGATTGGCTCAGATTTGATTTTTCTTGCGAAGGTGTAGTTTTACCTACCCCTAATTCAAACTCTTCTACAGACGATTGTGGAGTGTCTGAGAATGGATCAGAGAAATCGTCTGTAGGGTCAACTTCAAACTCTCTTAACTCTAATTCCTGCTCTTCCTCATCTGAGTTCAAACTTAAACCTAAACCAGCAAAAGACACTCCGTTCAGTGGGTCTTGCTCTTCTCCTTCAACTCTCTGTTCAACTTCCTCTTTACTTCTCATTGAAGTTAACCAATCTGAGTTTTGAAAATCTTCAAACCCATCAAACAAAGAATCTAAATCAACAGTCTCATCTTCAGAACTCTCAGTATCAAGCAGATACCTAGGGCTTTCCTCTACAACCTCAGTCTTTATGCTCTCTTTTGAGACTGTAGGTAGAGGGCGGAAGAGAGAAATTCTCTCAAATTCTCTCTTTTTAACCTCGTCATAAGTCTCATAAGTAGACATTTTTCTAGCATATACTTGCATTGCAAGCAGAAACCTAGAACTACTAATTGGATATGTAATTTCCATGTATTATACAACTCCTATCTTTCTGCTATCTGCTACTAAATATCTCGAACAAAATAATCACGTGTACTATCTGACTTAGGAAAACGTAAAGAATCTTCCTTTGCAAAGTCCGTGTCGGAAACTGAGATACCGAGCTTACCTAACGTTTGACTTGCCTGTTCATTCTTCAACCGAGTTACGTAAGCAGACGTAGCTGCTTCTTCTGGGTAAAGTTTTGTCCACATTTTCCGTTGAGTTTCATACAACTTGTCTAACCGCTCTTTCCCACCACTCATACTCATAATCAATGGAGCGTGACCGAATTTAGGTTCATCAGAACCTGCTAAAGTATAAGCAAAGTCACCTGTGTTTGTAGTAGGGAAGTCAATTTGGCGATAAGAGTCTTCCCAAATTGTTTTCTGAATTGGTTGACCTGCTTTAACTGCAAATCGATTCCCCACCATACGAGAAGCCGTTTTAGGGAAGTAATCATTATGCAATTGATGAGGTACGAAAATTAAGAAGATACCAACGTTAGGAAAAGCAGTTAAAATCTCACTCAAGTAAGCTTTGTATATTGCTTTTTCATCTTTATCTAACTTCTCAGCAAAAGAAATAATCTCATCCAAAACTACAAACAAGTAAGGTAACTGCTCAGACTCATCAGAACAGTTAGCATTGTAGTTCTGAATTTTCAACTGATCACCAATCAACCGTTTTCTACGTGGAGCTTCTTCTGAAACCACCCAATCCAACAAGTCCATAATAGCTTTTGCACCTGTTGCGAACTTACGCAAGTGAGGTAAAGTAATTTGGTACCAATCTGAGTCTTTGTTTTTCATATCACCTGCGACTACTTGAACTTTACGAGGAGAGTTTAAAGCCATCATTTGGTTGACGATACCCGTGGCGAGAACAGACTTCCCTGTTCGAGCCATACCTGCGATAATTGTACCTGTGTGTTTGGCTAAATCCAATAGAATAGGTTCACCATATTCATCAGCTCCAAACACCACTGGGAGTTCATTTTTCGTATCTAAGAAGAAATCTTTACTCGACTCAATCAAATCTCTCAACATAAAGGAAGTTCCTGTTTGCTTAAAGATAGTAATTGCAATACGACTACCTTTACCAACCGCAGTAGTTGTTACATTCTCACCAAAATAGTCTTTCATTTGGTCTTTCAATAACTCTGTAATCTCTTTAGCAAATAAAGTCTCTTTACCCTTTAACTTCTCAGGCCGGTCAGTGATAATCTCAAATACCGAAACACGCTCTGTAATAGACTCAACATTGACCCAATCCATTTCAGACAACCCCTTAACACCCCCTGTTTGGGCGTCTCTAAGAAATGTTTCCAGTTGTTTAAACTCTAAACTATCTTTTGAAACCTCTCGAGACCAATCAGGTTTTAAACTTGAACCATCTAACACAGATAAATATTTATCAACTAAAAGTCTACGAGAAACCAACTCAGGTTCTACAATACCTCCTGCTAACTCTGCATTAAAAGCACTCTCTGAAACTTCTTCTAATTTAGGATGTTCTAACTCTTCTCTTGAGCTAGAAGAACCATTTTCGGTGTCTTCTGATTCTTCTTCTAAATCCTCAGAGTCATCTATACTCCCCCAAATATCTTTGGCGCTTGCGCCTGTGGAGGGGATACCCTTTGAAGGTTTAAGAAAGTCGTCTTCCTCATCTTCTATCTCACCAAAACTAGTCGGTTTCGGTCTTGTCATAGGCTCAAAGCCTTGTCTTTTGGGAAATGGAGAAACACCCTCTTCATCATCCCAACCACCACTTGAACCAAAGTTTCTAAACTCATTTGGTACTTCTCGTCTTGGAGGTTGTCCGAAATCACCCATAAGGTCAGAACTTGGTGTTATATTTGGAGAACCAAAACCATCATCCATAAAGTTACTTGGCGCTCCAAACTCAGACGGTTGAGGAGGTTGTGGGAAAGAGTCTTCTCTTGGAGAGTCATCTACTAACCCCCACTCTTTATTCTGAGAGTTCTTATACAGATAAATACCACCACTCACTCCACCACCTACAAGAGAAACGAAAATAGCTGGAGCAGTTGCAAATTTCGTAAACAAACCAAATAAGAAAGAGAAACCACCCACTGCACCATAATACATAAGAGCAGCCGTTAACCCTTTTCTCAATTTATAGTCACTTCTAAACATATCATCAGACTCAGATAAAACAGGCCACACATAAGAAATTAAATGCTTCCATAAACCAGTGACAACTTTAAACGTTTTATCCATCCAATCTTCACGTTGACTCAAATGTTGAGGAGGTTGATTTTGTTGTGGAAAACCTTGAGGTTGACCAAACGGTTGTCTAGGAGGTAAACCTCCACCTACTCGATTTGCAAATGGATCAGGTTGTGCACCCCTCATACGAGCTAAAGGATCACCACCAGCTCCTTGGCGCATACCTCCAAAACCACCTAACTCTCTATCTCTAATACCGTTTTCAAAAGGTTGGTTTTCACGTTCTCTTCGAGCGTCAGATTGTCTAGTTAAATCATCATTTGAATTTCGCCAATCCATTAGCGTTTACCCCCCTAATACAGCTGCAAGGACTATTAAAACATAGACTACACCTACCCCAATTACGAGGAAACGACTCTTTTTAACCTCTTCTTTTAACTTCTCAGAGGTTATGGAGTTTGCAACTCCCCATAGAATACCCCCTAAAAAGAGTATTAAACTTAATAAAACCATACTCTAATCACCTAACCCTACTATCCTTCTTGCGCAATGACCCCAGTCTTGAAGAGTGGAGTATCACTTAAAGCACGTGGTAAATCTGCTTTTACTACTGCAGACTCCCCTGAGTTCAACTTCAAAACGAAGGCTTTTTTATAAGGTTCGGCATGAACCTGATCGTAACCAGCTACTAAACCTTCATCTTCTTCAATAACTGAACCAATCTCAGCTAACTCATCCGCTAAGTCAGTGATACCAAGAGCTTTACATACAATCTCTTGGTAAACTGGAGATTTAATCTTACCAACCATAGCCAATGTGTAGTTAGCAAAGAGTGAAAACTCATCTTTTTCAACTAGTTTTACTGGGTCGTTAGAAGCAACAATGTTAATATCCCCTGCTTTACGACCCCCTGTGATTGGAGTTTTCAAAATCTCTACTGCATTCGGTAACGAACTAAAACGTTGTAACTCTTCCCAAATCTTCACATTGTAAAGACCACGAGAGAATGGATACACAGTTCGGTAATAAGCTACGGTTGCAGCATTCATTGGAATAAGAATAGCATCCAATTCAGATAACTGACTCTCCGGTACACCGCGCATATTGTAGTCACAAATAACTAATTTTGCATCAATAATGTCTTTCAAGTACACTGGGTATTTAAAGTAGTTATTCAACTTTTTACTAGGTTCAAAGTAAGACCCGAAAGTTTCCAAGAAATACAAATAGTCTTTTTGGAAGTCTTTCAAAGCATCTTTGTACAACTCTTTAATATCCTCTTCACTTAAAATCTTTTTATCTTCCTTAGTAATAGATTTTAAAACATCATCTAAGTTTGGACGGTATTTTTTCAGATACTCATAAACCGTATAAATAGAACAACCCTCTAAAGCATACCATGTATGTGGGTCAATGGATACCCCATACTCACTGTAAAATAAATCGACTCCACGTTCAATAATCAAAGGAATCCAAGCGTAATTCTTTAAAGTTTCTACACCTGCTACTGCTTGGAACAAGTCAATAATGTTCTTACGAGAGCGTGTAAATAAAGTGGTATCCATTTCTTCGTCACCTGTTGGAACTAACGGAACTGGGTCTAAATAACGACCTGAACCCATTCCTAAATCCAAAGAAACAACCTGAAAATCCTTAGCAAGTAACTGCCCTAAACCTTTATATTCTCCACCCTCATAGTCGTTGATAGTCATAATCATATTATCATTAGCTGCAAATTGGGTAGCTAACATTTTCATTTCAAATGACTTACCTGAACCAGACATACCAATTACAATTACAATCTCAGCGTCTGTTACGTCACGTTTAAATTGGTGGAAAACTGGAGAGTGAGTTTCAATATTTGTACCTAAATAAGTGGTACCGAAACCAACAACCCCTTGTTCGAAGGGATGCCACTGTGCTCTCAATTCATCTGAAGTAAATGTTGAGCGAATTTTACGCTTACTCTCTTTAGACATCTCCGAGTTAAAGGGCGAAAAATCACCCATAGTATCTGCAATAGTACCCGTTACCCTACGAACTCTAAAACCTGTTCGTTGACTACACATGTGCTCAAAATCTTTCAACACATCTGTAAACTCAGGTCCTCTTCGACCTGTAATAATAACCATAATACGAACTTTATACAAGTACCTCTTATCTTGGTCACTTAAAGTTGCATCGTTAGCATATTCCACAGAAATAGACAAGCGCTCATCTTTTTGAGCTGTCTTTACATACTTATGTTGAGTAAACCTAGAACCTTTACTAGACTCCTCTTGGTTTTTGACACTAACTTCATCAAGCACAGACAAACGGGTTTTCACTTTAGGGTCATCCCAGTTAATTTCAAAAGGTTCATTATCTTCAATGAAGTTCATTGAAATGCCTTCAGGTACAATGGAACGCAGTGATGCGCGATACCCCAACTCAAATTCTGGTGGTAACTCCTCAATTACATAATAAGCAGTTACATTTTGAGTCTTGCTATATGTGAAGTTCGAATCCATATACAAGCGTCTGTTTGAAGCTAAAGCTCGCTCTGGATTGTAACGAGAACGATACTCATCATAGACCGAATCCGCTACGAAAAATATAGATTTTTATACCTATATCTTTACTTTGTGAAAACTTATGTTGCTTTAAATACTTGATTTAAAGTCTTATCCGTTTCGTTTTTCACTTCCTACATCATCGTGTCTGACCTCAAAGTGAAGTAAACCCCACTTCTACTATCATTTGATATAACACTCAATAGGCTTAAATTCCCCAGTAGCGATGGGTACATAAAGTATTAACCTCTATAGAAATAATAAGCTAAATTTTCTGCTGCATTTAAGTCTCTATCTTTCTTCAAACCACAAGAGTTACATTTGTAAGTTCTCTCGTTTAGATTTAACTCAGACTTAATGCAACCACAGTAACTGCACGTTTTAGAACTAGGATAAAAACGATTTGCAACAACTAATTGGATACCGTAGTGTAAACATTTATACTCTAACTGTCTACGAAACTCATAGAACATAGCCTCTTTAATATGTTTAGATAAGTGTCTATTTTTCATCATCCCTTTAACATTCAAATCTTCAATTACAATACCTTTTGGTAGTTGTTTTACAAGATAAGAAGTAGTCTGATGAAGATGATTCATTCTAATAGAATGAAGTTTACGATAAATCACCTTTATCTTACGTTTAGTTTCTTGAATATTGGAGCATAACTCTAAAGGTCGTTTGTAAATCGGCTTTCTACCACCTTTTGCAGTTGTGAGATACCCTTTGGTGTTAGTTTGCAACTGACGTGCAAGGTGACGTTGTTCCCGTCGTAATTGTTTCTCCAACTGTTTTACTCTGCGACTTTTATTGATATTCTCAATAAATACACCTGTAGATAAAGTTGCTAAGGTTTTTACCCCTAAATCTACACCTATAACTAAGTCTGTCAGTTCTACTGAAATATCTGGTACTTCATAAGAGAAAGACAAATACCAATGTTTTCCATCAAAGGAAATTCTAGGATTTTTGTAATGTGTTCCTTTTGGTATTCTAGGTAAAGGTTCTTTTGTTTTAATAAACCCCAACTTCTCACCCCTAAAACCACCGTTTACTTTTCGTAACCTCTCATAATTTACATAGAAACTTGGTTTTGAAGAAGTTTTAGACTTATATTTAGAGGTGCGTTACATAACCCCTTAAAGAACCGATTACGAGCATCATTCCAATCTTTAACTGCTTGTTTGATAACATTAGAACCTACTTCTTTCAACCAAGGATGTGTTGTATTTTTCAACATAGTCAATTCTTTTCGAATCTCATCCTCAAATAAAGTTTTAGGTAATGTATTATCTTCTAAATAATTTAAGTAATGCTCTCTATCTCTAGTTATAGCGTAGTTATAACACCAACGAGCAACCCCAACAGACTTCCACATCTGTACTTCTTGCTCATCAGTTAAGTCAAGTGCAATTTTCATCCCTCGTAACATCAGAAATCCTCTCAATTATCGTCTTGGTCTTTTTAGACCTTGAACCATAAAGTCTATTTGCAAATAGTGTAACGATTTGAATCAAATCATCTGTCAATTCATCTTCTTTACTCTGTTCTGAGTTATCAATAATCTCAATTTCGACATCATGTAACTCACACAGTAGTTGAATCAACTCAAAACCAAATCTTACTAATCTATCCTTATAAAGAATAACAACTTTAGTAACTTGGTTTGAGTCAATTAAATAAATTAACTTTTGCAAACCTTTATTTTTATAATTGATACTGGAACCGACATCTGTAATAACTCCAAAGGAGTAACCTTTAGCGTACATATACGACTTTACGTTCTCAACTTGTTTCTCTAAATCATCTTTCTGTGACTTAGTAGAGACTCTACAGTAAGCTACTACTTTTTCTTCTCTCTGAGAAAACTGAGTGTTTTTCAACTCTCTCAGTTGCTCCTCAGAGTAATATCTAGTTCCTTTTTCTGAAATACGAGCAGGAATTACCTCACCTGTTCTGTGCATTGTGCGAACGTGTTCAGGGGATACCCCTAACTCTTTCGCAAATTTTCCTATAGACATCAATACCATAAGTACACCTCACTTAATTCTTACATTAAGTTTATCGTACTGAAGGTATTTTGTAAAGTAAAAATATAAAAGTTTTCTAAAAATCTGTATTTTTCTTGTTCACACCAAAGCGCAACCCTTGATGCAGTCTTACTGTCCCCAGCAGACCTCTCATACTTTCACATGAGCGCAGACTATATCTTCACCTAATCAAACTTAGGTGCAACATTTTTCCTCCGTCATTAGCTTACGGTTTTACTCTCCCTCTAGGAGATAGTCGTTGAGGGTCTTCCATAGTCTTATAACCGTAGGACTTTCCCTGCTAAACATCCATTATTACTGCACTTAGGACTAACGTTTCTTAGGGGTCACTATTTTTATCACCTAAGCACTGATTAGCTTTTATTTCACCCTATGCTATCCTTGTACTTTTTTCCACTTTCGTTCCATTCAGCTTGACGTTTCCATCTACTGTTTAGGCTACAAGGCTTTAGGAGTTCAAAGCATTTAACGTTGAGTTCGCACCTATTACTAGATACGAAGGGCTTTCTGTTTTATATAAATTTTTCTATGTTCTTGTACATTTTTATAAATTTATTGTAACAGTTTTGTTACCCACATTTTAATCAAGTCTATATACTTATCAAGAAAACCTTTTCGTTTCTCTACATTCTCTTGAGTTTTCTTAGTTTCTAACGAACTCTTGGAAATATTCGTTACCTTTGTAGCTTTTTTCTTAAACATAACTTTCCCACTTCCTAAATATTAAATCCTGCTTTAACAGTTAAACGTTTCATAATAGGCTCAAATGCACTCTGTTGTTGTAGAAGTCGAGAACCCTCATCAATAGCGTAACTTTCAATCTGAGCTAACACACCTAGTTGAGTCTGTTCACCCAAGTCATTTACTATTACATCTTCTGAATTTAAACCTAACTCTCGCATCAACCGTCTACTTGATAGACTATAAACCGTGGAAATCCCACGTCCTGATACTGGTAAAGTTCTTTTATAAGTTCTATCTAAAATGACATACAAATCAGTAACCGGAGACATTAAATTACTCATTACACTTTGAGTAGGTGTCGTTGTATAAATCACTGGAACCAAATACAGAGTAGAAGAGTTACTAATAATTGTTTGAGAATCTGCTTTCTTCAAAGACTTATAACGATTATCAATAAAGTCACTATCCTTATCAATAATCAATAATTTAGCGTTCAACTCAGGTACTCTGGTAAGCCAGTCAATATAGCTGACCAAAAAAGAAGTAAGATACCGAGTAGGGGATTCCTCTTTTACAATCAAAACTTTAGAGTTACCTGTGTAACTAAATTGAGTATAGGCGTTAATAGAACCGAAACCACCAAAACCAGAGTTTCTAACAGACTCTAGCTCTTTCTCTTTCTTTTCTAACTCTTCTTCGCCCACCTTTAGTTTACTGGAAGCAGTTAACAAGAAACTTTGTAATTCTCTGTTTAAATCCTCAGAAAATACAACATCTTGTAAGGCATCACTTACTTTTTCATGTGCTAACAATACCTTACGCTGCAAAATCTTAGGCTCACCTTCAAGCTTCTCTCTCACATAATTATCCAAAGTTGTAAAACTATCTGCTAACTCATCTAATTCCTCAGAATAAGTATAATTCTTATTAGTCATCAAATATTCTAACAACTCAGAAAATTGCTCGGTTGTATCAATCAAACTACTATCTTGTGTTACAAAAGCACCCACAGTACGCATAATCTCTAAAAGGATACGACTTGGATTTTCTGAGATGTAAGCCAATTTAGTTAAGGAAGTGTCACGTAAAGCATTCAATAGAAATACTGCAAAATCAAAATCTCTATCTGTATAAGACTCAACTATCAATACAGATTTCATCGTCAAACGACCAATATCAGCAATACTCGAAACAACTTCATAACCTGAATACTTAACAGGTTTTGTGGTTAAAATATAATCCACTGTTTATCAACCGTTTAGCAACTGTAAAACCACAGATGCTTCCCTTTCTAGTAAAGATACCCTCTGCAATTCCGCTTTTGTTAACTTGTTCTTACCAAAGAAACGACCTCCAAAACTAAAAGTTTTAAGAACTCCTTCTTTTGCAGCGATTGGTTTAGGTGGTGAAAACACCGCTTCAACTGTCTGTTTTGAACTCACAGGTTCTGAACCATACCGAACAACTGCCTTCTTGCCTTTTCGACTAGAATGGTTTAAACGAATATCATCTAAAGAACCCTTACACAAAGTATTTGCTACCAAGTCCACATTCGCTTGCTCATCTGCTTGCAATAAATAATCTGTATAAATTGGTTCTGAAAACTCTTCATAGAAAGAATTTACAACCTCTAAATCCATAGGCTCGAAATAACGACCTAATAGAACTACCTCAGTATTTCTTAAATGATTTAACAAATAATTTCGTAAATTTCGAAACTCTTGTGGTGAACCTACAGATACACAGTTAATTACTAAACGTTCACAACGAAGAGCTTTTCTGTTTGCTGCACTTAAAAATGCACCAATCGAAGCAAACCCCTCTATATCTTTTAAACCATGGGAATCTTGTAAAATATTCACTAAAGACTCACTATTCGAACCAAAAATCAACCCAATCATCTAAAAATCACCTACCTTAACTAAACAAATCAAAATCAAAATCATCAGACTTAGTTGAAGAACTTTTCTCTTTTGAGAATACCCCTTCAGTCTCAACACTTGACCCATCTAACAAACCTGTCATCCCAGAAGCTACACCTCTAGGGCTTTCTGAAAATAAATCTAAAACCTCTGAATCAAGAGTTTCTTTTGATTTTAGTTTACTTGGTTTATTATAAACTTTAGACTCCGGACGAGAACTAGCACCTTGAGGTCTATTATCATACATAGAACGATTTACTTGTTTCTTACGATTTTGTGAGTCACCTACCCACAATAAACGTAAACTAGAAGCATCTGACTTCTTAACCGCCTGATCCATTGCGTCCGTAATTGGAAACTCTTCTAAACCATACAAATCACCAATCAAAGTCGCAACTTGGTCTTGATTCAACACTTGAATACGCTTATAACTTGCACCCATGAGAGCAGACATTAAATTTGTCACCCTATCCCAAAATACTGTAGGGTCACCAACCCCACGAACCAAGAAATACTCATAAGTTAACTGAGAGTTATTTGCATTATCTTCCCAATGATGGTACATAGAAGCTAAAATCTTCTGCATCGTAGGAGAAGAAACTTCATTTAAGTGATTATACAAATCATCAAAACGTTCATCATACGAATTAGAAGCTTGAATATCAATTAGCTCTGGTTTAATACCTAATTGAGCACAGCGATTATAAAAATCAGCCAAACCTTGACTATGATTAAAAGCCTTCTCTTGAATATTTCCAACTTGTGTTTTGCGCACACATCGAAGGAAGATACCGAGACTCCCGTCTAACATATACGTTACATAAGGAAAATTGTTGTCTATATCATAAATTCCAAAGAAAGTCGAATACAAGGAAGTATCTGTTTTTGATTTTAATTCTTCACGTAATTTAAACTCTTTACGAACCCTTCTCTCATCAAACACAAAAAGAGAAATCATCCTAAAAGGTAATGGGAAAAACAGAACCCAAATACACAAACTAACAAACCAATTCTTAACAATTACGGACAACAATATACATAAAACAATATAAACTCCAAAGAACATAGCAGACTTACCAAGTCTAAGGATACCCTTTGAAGCTACACCATAAGCTCCCTCAGCTTCTGCAAAGTTCACTAAATTTGTTACGGTTAGTTTTCCCAACTGAGGTTTTACTAACCAATAACCATCTGAATAATTTCTTTTTGAATTTGAATCAGACACTATCTGAGTCCCCCTTCTTCAATCTTCCAATATGACACTTTTCCATCTTTTACTACCATCTCAACTGAAACTAAGGACTGAACCTCAGTACCTACCGTATTTGTAGAGGAAACATCAAATAAACCAAACCACTTATCAAACTCTTTAGAGGTATAAACCCTAGATAAAGTGCGTAAAGACACTAATCTTGTCACTGTTGTAGGTGTTTCATTCGACCAATGTAATAGAGGCTCACTTACCTCTGAGGATACCCAAGGTAAAGCCGAGTAAGCTCTATATGCACTATTACGGTCTTCCACAAAAGCTAAATAAGTCATATAAGTCTTAGCTAACGAGTAATCAAAATTTGACTCTTTACTTTGCCACTGAGTAACACTTAAACTTAAATGTTCAGATGCAAAAGTCTCTCCTGCATAATCTGAAACAATCTCTTTAGTCGCCTTACTAACTTGACTCTCTCTTTGTAACCTCTCCCCCTCACTATGAGACTGCAGTGTATTTGAAACTACAAAAAGAAAAACCTAAGAAAATAACAACTAAAGAACCATACCCTAAAAACCTTCTTAGCCTTGTTTGATAACCTTAAATCAAGTAAGTGTAAAAAAACCACAAAAGTACCTTTGCTTTTAATCTTTTTCATTTGAACCACCTACTGTTACAAAGTTACCTAAAGTATAATCAACCACAGAACCCGTAGAATCATAAACAATGACTCCTTGTCGATACCCTTCAACACCTCTTTTTATACAAAGAGATTTTTTTGAACTAACTGCTTACTCACTGAGTCATAACTATACTGAATCTCAATTCTTTCAATAACTCCACTTAAATTGGGATGAGAGCAACTAATTCATCCATACTAGTATAAGCACCTTTATTCTCTATATCACCATATTTTTAAACTTCCTGTATTTTGACCTTGAAAACCTTTACGACCAACATAAGTCGAAAGCCAATTTATCAAATAATTCTCATAAGGTTTTACTTTAGACTCCAACATAATCTGCTCAGACCAAGCATTTTCATACTGAATTTGACCTCTGTTTTTATCACTCACTGTTGTAGACTGAACTCGACTCAAAGAAATGACTTGATTATCGCCCTCAGAAGTTTTTAATATATAAGTGGATACCCCTACTCCGATAATTGTAGCAGATAGTAAAACCCCACCTACTACTTTAGCTGTTCTCCAAATCTTCATAAGGTAAAATCTCCGATTCTCTAGTAGAACTATAACCATCTGGCATAATTTTGAATTTTAAATTATTCTCACAACGAACCAATAACACACCTAGTGCAGTTATCAAAGAAACCTTCCCTACATAAAAATTACCGTTATGCGAAACTCTAACTTCACTACCTACAACAAGGTCTGCAATCCAACCACATCGAGAGTCTTTTAACATATATTTACTTCCTAAATCATTAAATTCAATTATTGGTTCTATTTTACAACATTTTTTTCTTATTTACGCAAGAAACCATTCAGCTAAAATAAGAAAACCAAGTAAATGAATTATTTACTTGGCAATCTTGTTTAAAAGGCTTTAATTTGCTCTCTATTCAATTTCAATTTAAAAACATATAATATTACCTTTTTAAACTTTAAAAATTGAATCTGGGGCAATCTGAGACCTCTGAGAGGTGTTTTAACCAAATACGTCAGGTTTACCTCCGTATAAGTATAAAAATGTGATAAATATTTGCTTGTTTCTCATAAGACAAAACTAAGTACATATCATCATTTTTACCTTCGTTTAAAATAAACAATAAGTTGTAAACCTCTGGGTCTTTTGTAGTCCAAAGCTCAAAACTGTCACCTTTTAATTTATAATTTTGTACTTCAATTGCGTAGCGAAGTGAGATACCGCTAGAGTCTTCTTTCAAACGAGCATCACTTTTACCACTTCTGAAATTTGTAAATAAACTTTCTAACTGATTTCTTTGCTCGTTAATTACACTGCTATCAGCAATTTGGTGTCCTTCAGATAAATAACCCCGCGCTCTTGCTAAGTTTATCTCTAAACTACTCTGAACATTATCTTCTACACCTTTAGTCTCATCTTGCTTAGAAGAAGTTAGTGTAGATGGGTTTTCACTTGTTTCTGAGTTTGAACCCCCTCGGAAATAAAGGATACCAAAGGCGATTAACCCACCTAAACTAATACTTACTAAAATATAAATAAATAACTTCATCATCTTCAAATCTATCTAAACCACTTTCTTTGTTATTTTAAAATTGGTGCTTTTGTATCATCAAATGCAAAAGTCATACCAAGAGCTTTCCACTGCTCTTGACGGTAAATACGGAAACACCAAACATATTGCTCACCACGCCAATTCCAACCTGCAAGTGGTAAGTTTTGCTCACAAGTTAAAATCGTACCATCTTTAAACACCGTACATACAATACCTGTGTGTCCATATACAGGGTGTTCTTTACTTGAAAAAATAGCACCACGTCTAGGCGTTGTTGTTACAGAGTTTCCAAAAATACTTGCCCAAGAATCAGCTTGTGCAATACCATTACCTTGAACATTCGCATGAGGTCTACCCCAAATATGATCCCCTAATGAAATAGTTAAAGCTACACACTGACCATTTAACTCTGGGTCAGAAGTCTGAAACCAACCGCTACCTGGTAAACCAAAATCCATACCATAATTTTTAGGGTCAATAATATAAGGTTTCAAACCTGCTGGTAAATCCTCAGGACGATAAGCCCAAGAAGTAAACGCATCTGCCGGTGGATTGTCTTGTCCATCTGTTGAAGATATGCTACTAGGTTTAGACTTCGTAGAAGTACCGTGATGATGGTGCTTCGGTTTACACTTAATCTTCTTAATAACTTTGGTTAGTAAGCTATCCTCAGAAGACTCACTAGAACCACCTTCAACAACATCATAAATACCGCGAGTTAAAAACTTAGAATATAAATCATACCCTTTATCGTTCATGTGAACTGAGTCTGAAGTCAATTCTGACCACTTAGACTTCTCTTCAACATAGCGGTTCCAATCTAGATAAGCCATGTTCGAACGACTACCTACATAAGACTTAATCACATCAGCAATCTTGTCATGCTCTACGGTATTATAAGAACCTCCACCACCTTGAGATGCAGTTGTGACCCAAATAATCTTCTTCGCACTAGGTAAGGCATCAACCATAGAGTCCATAAGCAAAGGTGTAGGTATTTGGTTTGTACCTAATGCTATAACTACAATATCTTTAACTTTCTTTTCAGACTCTAAATTCTTAGCTATATCAATACCACTAAGTGTACTATCTGAGTGCTCAAAGGCTCTGGAAACTTTACTATCAAAGATTGAGTTTGGGAAATAACCTTTTAGTTTAGGTTCAACACCGACCCCTAATGAGTCTCCTATAAAGGTAAACCCACCATAAGACTTCGCCCAACTTGTAACCTCATCTGTTAAGTCACCAAAACCATAAGTGGAGCTATCTACAGACTTCTTAGAGGAACTTGAAGAACTAGAAGAGTTAGTTGAACTACCTCCACCTTTTATCTCCCCACTACCTTTACTTGCACCAAAACTTATATGCACATGGTCAAAGTGGTTTTCAGTTTTACTACCCCTATCTTCCATCTTGTTCCAAGTGTTTGCAGCACCATACTTATTATCAACACCCATATAAAAGCGTTGTTTCCAAATAACATAAGTAATACCTGCGGCTTCCATATTGTCAATAGCAAACTGAGCAACATCATCACCTAACTTAGAACCATCAGGAACCATAACGTCCAAAGCCAAACCTTGTCCGTGGTCTTGTGGGTCACCAGGTCTATAACCCCCAATATCATTTATACCAAACTTCTTATAAATAATCTGCCTGAAATCTTCAACGTGAGGTTTGATACCCTCTGCTTTGGGTAATTCCCCCTCACCACCTTTGTACTCACCTGTTTCAGACTTGTTATTCTCATCTTTGTGTTTGTGATGTTTAACCGTACCGTCAGCACTACAATCTACAGTAGCTGTAACTGCAACATAAATAACCGCAGTGGAAGCTCCAACCATAGCTACCATAAATGTCCAACCAAAAGAGATCATTAAAACAGAAACTAAACGAGCTAACCACGTTACAAAGTTGGCAAAAGCTAAAGATGCTCTTTGAGTTAACAACTTAAAACGAGCTTTTGCTTCATCTTCTAATGTATTAGCTAATTCTTTTTGAGTATCCTCTTTTTCAAAGTCTGTTAGATTCTTTGATTTAGCTTGCTTTTGTAAAGATACCCTCTCCTGTTTTAAACTTCGTAATTCAGACTTCCTCTGTTTAATCTTCTTCTTAGCTCGTTTTCGATAGAACCTTAAAATTAAAGGCATTAACAAACTCACTATCAAAACGATAAAAGGGAGAAGAACAAACCTTAACATAGGCTCTATGAACATATATACCCAACTTTCACCTTAATTAACAGGTACAAAGCCAATTATTCCAGACTTTGCACCTACATAGAAAGTAACCACTGTCTACGACCGAAAACTAGTCTTCGGATTTGTTCATTTCTTTATCCAACGCATCAAATTTAGACTGTGTTGTCTCTCTCTTGTTAAATACATCATTTAGAGTTTCTTCTGCTACACGATTTGCGCGTTTAGAAGCATCAGAAGGTTCCATTGAACGACCACGTCGTCTAAATGCCTTCTTAAACCTAAATTTAGCACCACCTAAATTAGACTTGCTATAATCCGCACTCGTTCTATTTCCACCAGCACCAGTTGTTGTATCTCTAAATCTACCAGACGAAGAACCACCGCCTTGACTTGCAGAACCATCTAAGATAGCTTTTGCTTTGTCAAAATTACCTACAACCATACTTGCAGCCATCTGAACTCCAGCTTTAAGTGGAATTGCAACAACTCGAGCGTTTCGATATAAACCTTTAAACAAGTTTAACACAGCGTACCAATACATACCACAAGCAACCGTAGTTACAAAAATCAAAACAACCATAGTAGAACGAGGTGAATTGAAAGACTGACTCTCACCTAGACTACCTGTAACCAACTGATAACCACCGTCACCCATAAGTATAGACACCGTAAAGGCTAACATAATGTTAACAATCAATACCGTTAGGAAAGGCATCATACACTCAGTTGCAAAAGCTTTAACCATAGTTTTGTCTTGTCGTATAAAGGATGCAAAGACAGACAACATCATAGCAATCGGTAAACAACATAATATCAAAATCAATAATGCTGGTACTATATATACTACGACAAAGGAGTTAAACCACATCATAAAGAGTGTGACAAACCCATCTTTCTCAGCTACAATCTCATAAATATCAGACTTCAAGGTTTGATTATATACCAAACTCTCACCCGTAGCATTTTGTAAAATCATACGAAGGAAAGCGTCCCAACCAAAAGCCTTTAACTCAAACCCTTGAGGTTCAAATACTACTTGTTTTTGGTTAAACCCACTTTGTGAAAAGATACGGTTAAAATCAAAGGTCGCAATCATCGCGCTTGCAGTATTTAAAACCACATCATCCAAAGTGTAATAGTTCATAACGTTTAACCAATCATTACGAACCTCTCTGGAAACCTCTTGAATTTTCTTCTCTACTTGAGTTAAATCAGACTCTTTCAAACCATAATACAACATTTCGCTCTCTGAGAAAACCATTGGACGAATTGTATAAGATGCCGGATTCATAGGTTCTACAACTGTTTGCTTCTGACCTGCATACTCAATCGTCTCAGGTCTTGCAATATCCAACTCATACAAGTAGTCAACCCAAGCAGTATATGTTCTATACGCGTTATCTGATGAGTAGTTAAACCAAGTCTTATAATAAGCTTCAGACTCTTTATCCGTAATCGTATCTAAGTCTGAGCGCTTAGTTCCATAACCCTCATAAGGTTTAGTTCCATAAGTATCACTCCATTGTAACAAAGTCTTGTTAGACTCCCTTAAATAAGGAATTATCACTGTAAACAGAGAACCAAAATCAAGAAAGTCCTTCATAGCCCCATAACCTGGTTTTCCAGCTTCAATTTGATAATTGTAAAAGAAAGCATCGTTTTTCTCTAACAACATTTTCTTAAACTCACCACTTGAACCTGCTTTAGTGCTCAAACCATTATCATACAATCCCCAAGAAAGGTAATAAAATGGAGACTCCGTATACAAAGCAAAGGCAGACAAGGATACCGCATCCTCTTGTGGAATTGCAGTTCCCGTAGTAGACTTGTTAGCTTTTGCCATTTGTTCTTGTAAAGTTTCCTTGTGGTTATTAAAGTTACGCTTAGATAAAATGAAATAGTCTTCATTCAAACCAACTTCATCCCCAACCTTAACTTGACTCAAATCTTGTGTAGAAGCTTTCGCTATTGTGTTTGATGAAATAGGAGCAAATATGCGCTTCATCGTTTTCGTATCTACTGCACCTGTTGAAGATGTACCTTTACGGTCATTGATGAACCCTAACTTAGAGCGTTGTAATAAAGTTTGATGACTTACATTCTCAGACTTCTCTAAACTCAAATAATCTTGCATGGATGAACGAATATCCGAAGGAGAAACATTTGTAGATACATTTTTAACCTTATCTACTTTAGGGAACATAGTTGCAAGACCATCAGACCAAGAACCAAGGTTGAACACAATAGCTCCATTTGTCGAAATGTTATCACCCATGATATTACCGTAGTAAATACGAGAATAATCTGCAATATCTGGATACCCTCTGTATAGGTAGTTGGTATCTAACCCTGTATAATCTTCATTCGAAAGACCATTTGCAAGCAAAGCAGAAGTCAAAGGAGAATCAATCAGATTTTTACCACCTGGGTCATTATCTTTTCTTTTTTCCCCTTTATCTGACTTCTTATCCTTGTCTTTGTCTTTATCCTTCTCTTTGTCTTTATCCTTCTCTTTGTCTTTGCTCTCCTCTGCATGAACAATATTTGGTGCAAAGATACTTACACTTGATAAAACACTAGGAGAAAGAAGGGTTACTAAGGATACCCCTGCTAAAGTCCATCGTTTTAACTTTGTTGTTTCCATTTAGTCGAACCCCTTTCTATTCTCCTTGTTTCTTCTCAGCAGAACTATCTGCTTCTTTGTCTTTATTCGCTTGATTTTCATACTCAGAAGTTACTTGTTTAAGTCACGCTTCACTTGTTGAATATAACCATCTTTCTTAGGAGCCATCCAACGAACTTTAACAGAGGCTCCAAGTGTTTGTTGCCACTCATATACATCTGTCTCACCCTCGTTTTCAGAACCACCCCAACCACCTTGTAATTTCACTAACAAAGCAGTGTAGTTATCGTAGTTACCTGTTTCTGCTGCTTTTTGTAATTGAGCAACCGAATCTGAATAGTTTTGGTGAGTAGCCATAACCCAGAATAAGAACTTATCCTTAAAGAAGTAAGAAGTAATCTGATTACTCAAATGAGTTGAAGCATCAATCATCTTAGGTGGACTATACAAAAGATACCCAAAAGCTAAGATAGACAACACTGCTGGTACTACTCGAATTTGACCTACAAATAAGAAAATTAACATCAAGAAGGAAGCAACAATCAAAATGGTAACACCCCAAGAAGCAAACTTAGAGTATAAGTAATCTGTAAACTTAATTTCATTCATTCTTGGAATTGTTGCAAAACCAGTTAACTCTAAGTAACGAGTTGTACCTGAATAACTTGAAGCGGTATTTGCACCAATCATATCTTCTAATGAACTCAACAAGGCTTGGTTCATAAATGTTTTAGACCAACGTTGTTTGTACTCCCTACCTTTAGTTGGGTTCAACATAAAGTAAGCCATATTCTTCAATACATGGTCTAAATCTTCTTCATCACCCTCAGAAGCAGATTTAAAGCGTCCTCATCAATAACAGAAGAGTTATCCAAGTTAATAACGTAAGGAATATCTTTATTCAATGGATTTGCACGGACAAGTACAGTTGAAGCATATAAGTTAGCTGCAAACTTCTTATCAGAAGTGTCTTTAGGCGCATCACCAGCAGTATCTACAAGACCACCCGCTAAACCTTGACCTTTCCAATAACCACTACCATCCAAACGTGAGGATTGAAATTCAATCTCTTGCGCTTTACCTATTAGCAGAGTACCATTATCCCCCAACTTTTTAAACTTGGGATTCCCAGAACCATACCCTTCACTATCGAAGGTAATCATATCATCAATCACTGGTTTAGTGATACTCATATTAGACTTCCACTTATACACATCATCTGAAAAAGCTTTAGAGGTAAATACAGACCAAGCATCTGCGCCTTTTGCATGTGCTAATAAGTCAAAGGCAGAACCTCCGCCACCAAATACATAGTAAGAATCTTTAGGTTTCCCTTGTGGCAACCCCAAATCCCCTGAACCAGAACGAATCTCAGAATAAGTGGCTCCATAGTTCCAACCGCCTGTCTTATACTCAAAGATTTTACCTTTATCTCCTTTATAGGTTTCGCTCTCGTTACCATTACGAATTAACCACTGTGTATACAAGGAACTTGCTACAACAGAACCTAAATCCGAAACGTTAACTGGGAAGATACCGAAAAGTGAACCTGTGGTATCCGCACTACCATGCGTTAAGTTTTCACCAGACGTTAAAGCAGAATAAAACGTTAAACTCTTATCTACCGAACCACCTAATGTAGCGTTCTCTCCATCAACTGTTAAATACCCTTTACCTCTATTCAAAGCAACAGAGTTCAAGTTGTTTGACACAATAGAACGACCAACACCTGTATCTTTAGCGTTATAAATAGCAGACATCTTAGCTTCTACACCTGTGGTAGAACTACTAGCTTTCTTTACTATCCGAAGACTCTTTAGATTTGTCTTTCTCTTTGTCCTTAGACTTATCTTTATCCTTATCACTAGTGGAATCAGAAGACGAACTACCTGTTGCCTTTTTAGCATACATCATAGGATTTTGAGAAGCAGGCATAATCACGTAACTTGCTAAACTATTCGCACCTGTGTCTGAAATTAAGTTACCAAAACCATCTACATACATAGAAGCTGAATAAATAGAACGGTCATAAAATCCTTTTAATGAACCTGCACTACTATCTATAGTCGTAAACTTACCATCCGAACCCATAAATCCATTCAAGTAACCATTCAAACGCTCCGTTAAGTCAGACGGTTGTTCTTTCAACCACTTAGCAATCAAAGGGTCTTGTCCATCTAAGGACAATACCGTAGAACCCCAAGACTTAGAGCTATCCACAGAAGAGAAATTCGTATAGAAAGTCGCTTGAGCAACTGTAGGCTCTTTACTTGGATTTGGATTCCATTCATAAACAACGGATTGTCTTTGAATAGACTTCTCATCTTTTAAAGCTTCACGAACTAAACCTAAAATTGTACCTTTGCTTTCATCATACTGATACCGCTTCTTCAATGAAATCTCATCATCTGTAGTGAATAAGGACTCTGGGAAAATACCTACTGAACCTAATAACACTTCATAATAAGTTGCTTCTTCACTTAAAGCAGACCAAGTTTGACCACCATCATCCGATTTAGCTAAATGCAATTTCTCAGTCGTTTTAGCTCCTACTTCTGCAACCATCTTCGCTAATTCACCCGCTGGATCCTCAGCTAAACCTGCATGAGTTGTGAGAAGTTTTTGAATATCTGACTGATAGTCACCAACAACCCCACCCGTACTTGTTTTAACCTGTGTTACAAAAGGTGAATACCAATTCGAGATGAAGAAACCAACAGTCTTAACCTCAGCCGGAGATAAAGCTTTTGCCCCACTTAATAAAGAGCCATCTGCTTCACCTGCTGCAATCTTCAATTGGTCAATTGAACGCTCCAAGGCAGAACTTTTCTTACCTTGAGCGTTATCTGCATAAGCTACGGTATAGTCTGCTTTTAACCCTAAAACAGAACTCCCTACTTGTAAGGAAATGGAACCTAAAAGAATAGACACCGAACCTAAAGCTACAAGCCTAGTAAAACCTCGACGAACCTTAGTTCTTCTCTGTTCTATCTCAACTTGCTCCAAAGTCATTGGAATATAAGGAGTCGTTGATTTTTCTTTATTCAAAGACTTTCCTCCAAAGAGCAAAATCGAGTCTTCACGCAACGAACCCCAAAAACGTGAAAACTTTGTCATATCTTTAATCTTATTAGGCTTAAACATGAATTAAAGATTCCTTTCTTTAAAAAAGAAACCTTAGTGTCCTCAAATCAACACTAAGGCTCTTCTACTTACGTGTGAGCTACCTACAAAACAGATAGATACCCTTTGCATCTTATCGGTTAAATAGATTGGCAAAGAAAATCGCAAGAGCCACTGTATTACCAACCATTATGTAGGCTAAACATGCACCTGTTACCACTAACTTAGGAATAGACCTAGCAAGGTAGGTTAGCATATAATTTGAATGAGCACCTTTAGATAAGCCATCTTTATACGAATACCAAGCTTCTGGTGAAATCAACATTGGGCGTTTATCACCTTTCTTCATAAAGTGGTACATCAACATAGGAGTCATCATTGCAAAGACATCCATAGCCATAGAAATACCAACCGTTGCACAGATTAGAATAGTTAAAACACCTAAACCTGTACCTAATGGTGTTGTAAAGAACTTCAAAATGTTTCTAGCTTCGTTAATATCCGCAGTCACATCAGTATTCACAGCTTGCAACACACTAGAAATATTTTTATCTTGATCCTCTACAAATTTATAAAGTCGCGCTCGATCTCGAGCAGATAAACCACCTGAACGCTCTTCTTTCAAATTACTTAATGCTATATTCATAATCTTTTGTCTTGTGTTCATAGGGTACTCTAAAAAGTTCTTTCTATCAATAGAAACTCTCTTTTTACCCTCATTGTAATAAACAAATTTCCAACCATCCGAAACTAAATCAGAACGAACTGATAACTGAACTCGAATCTCATTGTTAATGTTGTCTACTACTGAGGATACACCTGACTCACTGTCTACAATGATAAAAGGTAAACTATTCTCTGAAACTGTAGTAGGGTCAAACTTCGCTCTAGCTTGAACCTCTTCTACAAGTCCGTGTTCAGAAGTAACAAAACCCCCAACACAAAAAGTTAGTAAGAAAGATAACAATAGCACTTGTAAAACTCTAACGAATTTTAACTGAGCCATCTTAAAACCTCTCTATCTTAAATTAAAGCCCCACCAGTGAAGTGAATAATGACGAAATCGGGCCGACTAGAACCAACATAGAGTTCGTTGCAAAGAAGACCAAAATTAAAGCATACGCTAACATCATAATCCATGTTTTACCAATGTAAATGAGAAGTGGGTTACCACCTTTATCCATAGCCTGGTCATTAGCCAAAACAGCTTGTTTTGGAATAATACTAGCTACATAACCATAGAATCCATCTTTAGTTCCCTCAGAACCTTTAACAAAGTATTGGAATGAAGGAGTCATAAAGTAGAAAATTGCCACTGCAAGGTGGAAGAAGAATGAGAATGAAGCCAAAATCAAGAATACCGCAATAGCAGTGTTAAAGAATGGATAGAATGGAGATAGGACGTTTGAAGCTCCTGCCCAGTCTGGCGCAACATCAGCAGTTACTACTGAAATCAAATAACCAGCCGTAGAGCTACGAACCTCTTTCATATCTTTCCAGAAACGATTTACAGTCCCTTCAGTTACAGCGTTTTGCACTGTATCACCAGACTCAATCGCAGCAGCGTCTTTATCAGCTGCTTTCTTAACTGCTCTGTTGATGTCTTGAATTACTTTATTCTTATCACCCTCAGTTAACTTATCAAATGTACTTGTGACTTCACCTTTCTGGTTGTAAACCTTAGAACCTGAAATACCATCACCAGTGTTTGTACGATAAGTATTGTCTGCTACTTCACTATAAACTTTATCTTTCAAGCGTTCCATGGACTCTGAATTAGAATCAAAGTTACCTGCACCACCTAAAGCTTGAACCTCAGTAGCTTGTGTGAAGTTAGTGATACCACTAGCCTCTGAAACATAACCTGCACCTAATAAAGTTGCAGAAACCATTAAGGTAGCCAAACCACCTCTTACAAATTTTGAAATATTCATAGATAAACCTCAAATCTTGTATAAAATTGTTGGAGCAATTTTACCATTTTATTTTACTTGTTTATCCTACTATAATACGAAATAGTTTCGTTCTGCTCTCTTATTGCTACTTCCAATAACAATAAGACAACGGTTTGAGGTGTACTTTAGTACCCTCAACTAAAATAGTGTAAGATAGAAATACCCCCTAAGTCCAACAAAACCATCACTAACATACCGTATTGTATGATAGATAAGGCTTTTCGTATCGCCATTTCCCATTCTGAACCTGTTTTAAAAGCTGATATTCCGGGAACTAAACGAATCGTTGTGAACATAGGAACGTTTGGAAAGAATATTTTGATGAAAACACCAAGAGCGAACCTTATACCCTCCGTGGTTAACGTATCTAACACAAGATGAGATATTACCCCAAGTCCAAACCCTGTGACGATTAGTAACCATAACAGAGGGTCAAAGCGTCCTGTGAACCCTAAGAAAGTTGGACTAAACATCAACCACAAAATCATAAGAAGTGTAAACTCACTATGCGTTTGCCAAGACCGATGTATACACCTCATAAACTTTAAGGTCTTATACAGAACAGAACTTTTCTTCTGCTTGCTACTTAATCTCTCATCTAGCTTCTTATAAGGTGCATTTGCAATGTGCAATACCTTATTTTGTAACCAAGAAGCTGGGTCTTTTAATGGACTGGAATCCCAATGATGGTCATTATCTGACCACATACCACCATAAATCCCCGCTGTGTAAATGACTAAGAATTGTAACGCTGGTGAAATCAAGTCACTTTGTATCAAGTAACCGGAGTCCTTTAACGTTATGAACCCAGCCATCGCACACACCGTACCACCTAATCTGTGAGTTTTACCTTCCATCGGTTACTTCCCCACTAATTCTTTGAATTCCTTAGTACACACTAAGCGAACTTGTACTCCAACCTCTTTCTTAAGTGTTAAAACCGCCGAACCAACTTTTACCTTATTCCAAGACCATGTAGCTCCGGGATTAAAGGAAATTAAATTGATGTAAGATACCGCAGAGCCATTTGCAACCTCTTTATAAGTCAACTCTTGAAACCTTTGCAGTACCGACTGTACAACTGTAAGTGATAAGTCTAAAGACTCACTCACTCTTTTTAACAAATAAGTTTGAGGCAGAACCTTGCGAGTTTGCTCATCTTGACTAGTTACCTTCAAGAATAAACCTTCAAACACATCAAAAGAATACCCTTTGGAAATAGACTCAAAGCAAACTTCTCGATAGTATGAAATGATGTTTTCAACCGTTTCATACTTCAAATGTAATTGCTTACTAACTTCACGAATTACCTCAACATAAGGCAATCGAGCTTTTGCACCCATATCGAACCTCAATTATCTAAACTACTTAACTTAACTAAAAACATCCAAACTTCTAAACCCAATTAAAAATTGAGTTGGTACTTCTAACTGTTGAAACTGCAACCGAGATTGAATCTTACTACTCGATAGAATCTCTAACATTAAAGGTAAGTCTCTTTCTGAGACCTCAACACAACAGTGTGTTACACGACCTTTTAAAGTTCTTTCAGCTAATTCTAATAAGTCTGCTTCTAGTCTACGTTTCATTAAGTGAACATGGTGATTACTATATCTAGCATCACCTTTATTCTTCAAGTTATTGAAAACTTTTAAATCTAAGAAAGCCATGTACTCACCTATTAGTTATTACCAGAAATAAAGTTAAAACCTTGCATAACCAAATTCCAAGCACCTTTAATCAAGGCAATAATTAAAGATACCGCTTGACCTTGGAACTCAGTCGCAAATGATGTTCCAAAAATAACAAAAGCAACACCTAACGCAACCAATGTCTTCATGTGAAGTGACACATAACGACTTAATAAGTTCCCAGTTGAAACCATCGGACGGTTTTGTTGAGCACCTTGGTTCATCATTCCCATACCGCCACGGTTCATGCCCATTGGGGAACCCATGCCACCCATAGGTGAACCCATCGGGGAACCCATACCCATACCGCCACGGTTCATTCCAACTCCACCTACACCTTGCATTTGTTGAGAACCTGTACTCAACCCTGCACTCTCAATAATTTGACGAGCATCATAAGATAAAGTAAAGAAAGAACCAATAAAACCTTTCAAACTAAACCCTTGGTCTTGACTAGGTTGTTTGTTCATGAAATACTCACGGGGACCTGACCATACCAAACACAGTACATCAACAGAGGTTTGGAAGAAATAACCAAAAGTCGCAAGACCCCATAAAATGTTAGCTAGGAACATCATCCCATAACCAACTGGAGCTAAAGCTTGCATAGCAGAATCAAAACTAGAGTCTCTACCTGTATTTACTGCTTTGTTAATTTGCTCTAAAGCAGAATCTTTAGTAGCGTCTGGAATGGCGTCTCGAACATTTTGTAAAATATTATTCGCTTGATCTCTTGTAAGCGTATTTGTAGTGTCCACCGCATCGGATACCGCAGAAGAATTCTCTGGTACCCCACCTAACGAATCAGTATTTGCAAAAGCAGTTGTAGGAAGCAGAGCTAATGTATTCAGAAAGATAATACTCTCTAATGCAAACCTTCTTCCTTTAAACTGAGTATTTAGGACTAACTCTGAAATTCTCCCCAAAACTTGTACCTACTTTCTCATCATTTTTTCTATTCTACCAAAAATGTTTTCACTTGACAAGCATTTCTTCACAAAAAACAAGAGAAGCATACTAACTCCTCTTGCCATTATTTATAAACCTAAGCTACGCTTGATTTCTGCTACTTTATTTGGTGCGAAACCTGAAAAGGCACTCTCTACATCATCTAAACCGTTTGGAAATACTACAGGTAAAGAACTAAACTTAGCACCCTTTACAATACGAACGTGTTCTTCATTGTCTGGATTGTAAGGAATTTCCTTATATGGGATACCCTCTAAGTCAAGCTTGCGCTTTAACATTTTACAACCCGGACACACTCCATCCTCTGGTCGCTTTGTAAATACTACTACTTCTTCTTTTGACATCTCTTTACTCACTTTCTTTTATAGTTTAACTAAAACCTAACTGTCTTAAATGGTTAGATAGAATCCAGTACAATTCAAACAAATCTTCAACTAAAGGTAAATCAGCTCTAAATACCTCTAAAGCTCCTGAATATCTAGCTGAAACATAATCGAAGTTCTGAATTGCGGATAAGCGACCTCTCGTTACAGAATCTTTGTTTAAAAGGTCAATAAAATCCCAAAGGTCTGGTACATAATCACTAAATAAGTAAATAGACTTTAAAACGTTATGTGAACCTTTAGAAGTCTTAAACTTATCTGGATAGTAAACTGAGTTCAATTTTTAACTTGAACTTCTAATAACCAATACAAGTTAAGTCTAAGTAGTAAAGGATTTCTTGTAACTTCATAGCAAACCTCTAAATCTTTAACTAAATAATCTGTCAAATCAAGAGGTGGAAACTCTGGTAAATCTCGCATAACGTAGTCTTTCATAGAATAACCTCACGTACAATCGGACTATTTTTTAAAAAGATAGTTTTAGTTTCGGGTCTAGTCTCAGACATAGGATACACGCTAATTAGTATATGTTGCTTCTCTAGCCTATCTACTAACAGATAAAAGTCTTCAAGAAATGGATCACCTAACTCTTTAGGGTATAAAACATAAAACTCTCTAAACCCTGCACGACTAGGAACCACCTCATAAGTCTCAGCAAAGTCCTTAGTAACTCTCCGCTTTAAAACTTTTTCTAACATAAGCTTTACCTCATTTCTTTTAATTATAAACTTTCAAACATATCTGCCATCTGGTCAGTAGACATTGGTTTTAAATCCAACTGTGCTTTTGCAACCGTATTATCATGGTGAGCTGCTTTGTCTTCCTTATGCTTTTGAGACATTTGTTTGCTCTCCAACACACGCTCATTACCTTTAATTTCGTTGACTTCTACACCAATAGAAGTTACCGAATTAGTTAAAGTAGGAACCAGAAGACCTCGATACCCTAAGAGAAGTAATTGAGTTTCAATATCTCCTCTACCCAAGTTGTTTAAGAACTCTAATAGAGCCAAAATCTCTTCATTGTTGAACTTATCAAATAAATCTTTGTAGAGTTTTATCTCATCTTTGGTTATACCAAGCACATGGAGACCTAACGAAATGTACAGACCTCTCTTAACAAACTCACGTAAACCCTCTACAAAGTTCTTTAAACCTATCTCCAACATAGCATTGTGAACTGTTTTCGTATAGAGAACCGTATTCTTCGTTCGTAGAAACTCTAAGAAATCAAAGTACAAACCTCTATGCTTATTTACATCAAGAACCTTCACCACATCATCATAACGAACAGAGCCATAAGAACGGTAAACGTTCTCAAGTTGTTTCAAGGACTGACGAAAAACGCAATTTGAACGCACTGCAATCAGTTCTAAAGCTGGTTTATCAAACGCAAAACCTTCCTCAGTCGATACCCATTTCATAAGTTCCACATTATCTGCAACACTTGGAAGTTCAATCTCAATCTTCAAATCCATTCGAGTTTTCAGAGCATCAATCATTTTTTGAGGGTCGGTCGTACAGAAGAAAAAGATAGATTTAGGAGGTGCATCCTCAGTAAACTTCAACATACTTTCTTGACCTGCTTTAGAAATCAAATGACACTCGTCAAAGATAAAGATGGAATACCCTGCAAAGAGTTTAGGCATAGAAGCAGACTCTACAAATTGTCGCACTGCATCTACGTTCCCTGTCTTAGATGAGTCTAACTCTTTTACTGAGAAAGTTTAGTAGCAATTGCGGTCTCAATGTACTCATTCAAATCTTGACACATCTTACACTGATTACAAGGCAATAAATACTCTCTGTTCTTCCACTTACGAAGTTGTTTATTTTCACACAATACCAACTTCGTAGACATACGAGCCATAGTTGTTTTACCGCACCCACTTGCTCCGGAAATCATAACACAAGCTGGGTAATCTTCTCCATCTTTTGAAGCAAAACGATTCAATAGTTTCTGAACTGCTAACTCATTTCCAATATAGCGGTCTACATCTTTTGACCTATATTTAGTTGCGAAGTTTTCAGCCATATTATAAATCTTCTTTCCAACGGTTTACTTCTTCTTGTACTTGCGCTTTTGTACCCTCAAAATCTTTCCGATAGTTCAAACGTCTTTGCTCAAACAAAATCCAACTATCTTCATCTTTATCATAAGTCTGAATGACAAGCTCAGAATGACCCTTTTCAATCAATCTAATCGTCTCATTCAAAGCAAAGTTCTCTTTATAGTAATTTTCATAAGGAAATTCAGAAAGAACTTCAGAAGTTTTACCATCAACAAAGCGAATGAGAGGATACCGCTCTTTGTAGTCTCTCTTAACTTTTTCTCTTAGAACCTTACCTAAGTGAATTAAAAGTCTACGCAAATCCCAAGCGACAAAGTTGCAGATAAATGGATCAGACACTTTTCCTGTTTCCTTTTCAGTATAAAAGACCAAAGGTGTTTCGAAGTGGTCGGTAAATACTTTCCCATCTTTAATATACAATTCATAATCCGCTTGAGTGTAAGGTAGAGTTGGTAAAGCGATTTTACCACTCTCTACCATCTCTTTCGTAATAGTCATGCACTGCACTTTATAGTTTTCATCAATATAAAACAAAGTAGTGCGTTTTCCAACTGGATATGGATTTGTAGGTATTAAATTCATGCTATTTTCCTCATTTCTTTATTTTCTTTATTATATCACAAATCGAGGTAAATTGCAATAAATCACCTCAATTTACTAAAACTAACCAAAAGAAAAGAAAATAGTAGGTAAACCCTACTATTCTCCCGCAGTTTAGACGATTAGGCACTCTTCCGAGTGCACTATTATCTTATCATAAAAAATAAAAGGACGCAACCTAAAATTTTTATTTCCATCCGATTTGTTTTTGATTAGCAGATACCGAACCTGAAAGTGCTTGTTGGTACGCACTTTGTGGAGCTTTTAAGTTGCCATTATGTCTCCATAAAGTTTCTTGAAACTCTTGTTCATTGTTAGCACGTGAACCAACACAATTGGTCACCAAACGAACTCGTCCAGATTGCTTATACATTAAAATTGCTACATCCACAGGTACACTTCCACCTACGTCAAAACGTTGTGCATAATGATTTGGTACAGAAACCTTAGAAATGTAACCATTCGACTGGAAATACATATCGGTATAGTACCCACGCTCAATTTTATCAAACAAAGGTAAGTAAGTCGAGTCCTTACGCTCATAATACTCCCCTTTGCTAAACAAACTATACCCTACAACTGTGCGACTTACATGATAGAGAACAGTATAAAAAATAGCAAAACCACCTAAGAAAACTAGCAAATTCAACGCAGATACTAAAAACCTTACCAAATAAGTAGACTCCATTAACTGTTGTTGATAAATCTCCAACCCCATATCTGCAAGAAACCACGTTGATACCGCAAGGGTTCCCCAAAGAGCAATATTTCTACATAAAGAGCGAACCTGTTTCCCTTTTGTTTCTACCCTTTCTCTAAACAAATTAGCTAAATTACTTTCAACCTCTAATTGATTGCTTCGCTCTTGAGCCTTAGTCATATAAACAATATTGTGCATATTTAGTCCTCCATTTATTTTCCGATTAACTATCCTAATTATACCAAAAATGAGATACTTTGTCAAGTATCTCACCCAATTTAATTAAATATAATCTTCCGTAGGAATGTCTTTAATACCTAGCTTCTCTAAATATTCCACACAATCTGAGAAATTACAAAACATATCAAAGTCCTCAGTGGGTTTACTATAAATATCTATAGAACCCTCTGCTATTGCAGCATCTCTTAAAGATTTCCTACGTTTAAGAACCTCTAACCCAACTGGTAAAGGAGACTTGTTCTTTAACATCAAAGGTTTAAAATTAGTATACTTTGTCAAACCTTTTACAACCTCAGGATCACAGTCCATCATATAATTATAAATCCAATTCCAATGACCTTTTTGACTTAATTTTCTTAGTGGCATATACCAATCAACGTTAGGTTCTACCTTAGAACCTTCAATCAAACCCACTGCATAGCGCAAATCAAAATCTTTTGTAGAACCTATTCGGAAATTACCAAACATCATTTGCACCCTACGACCACTACGAGCTGGTTTAAAGTTGTCCTCTTTCATTTTCTGAACCATATAAGGCATGTAACTCATATTTAAAATAATCGAACCTAAACCGTATTTTGGAGCTTTCTTTAAGTGTGATGTTGAAACTCGACCTTTATATAACTCCACCTTAGCATAAAACGTAACCACCGAACCTAAATATAACGCTAATTCATCACATAAGGATGCGTCTACCTCAGGTAAAAATAACCAAATATGACTTGAGAATATAGGTTGGTTCGCAAACTCTTGAAATTTCTTACTTGTCTCCCCTTTAGACTCTTTAATTAAAGTTTTCACTTCTTCTTTTGCTCGAACCCCAAAAGTACCAATCAACGAGGGATCAAGTATTAAAAGGGAAACCCCTTCTTTAGTTTTCCGAACATCTGTTATTCGACCAGCTACTCCTACATAGTGATCTAAATAAGGTTGCAAACCAATACGACTAGATGAAGAAGCATCAATTTCACCATTCTTCCACAAATGTAAGAACTCAAAAGCAGTAATCAAACCATGAGTTTGCATCTCAAACGGTGTACGCTCAGCTTTTCCTTCAAGCTTAGATAAATCGTTTACTCGATTTATCATAGAAAAAGGAGTATAAACAATACCAATTTTGGAATTTTTAGTTCCTGTTTTTCTCTTCTTTGGTTTTTTAGCCATGAAAAACACCTACTTTCTTTTTATCTAATTTATTATATCATAAAATAGTAATAAAGTCAATGGTGATAAGGGTTTAAGCTAAAAATATCACGTAACTCCATACACACAAAAACGCACCTAAGAGGTGCGTTCCTTACTATTTATTTACCTTGTGTGTAATGAGCAAAGTAGTTTGCTAAGTTGACTTGTGAAGATACCGCTGGTTTAGTTGAATCTTTATCCGCTTTATCTGACTTAGATGGTTTAGTTCTTGATGTTCGTTTTGGTTTTTCTTGGTTGTAATCATTATACACACCAAATACACGCTCAAACTCAGGTTTCACCTTAGAACCTTTAACCGCTTTACGAGCACCTTTAACTTCAAATGTCTCTTCAAATAAATCTACAGGTAGTAACAAACCTTGAGGAAGAGCCAAATTTAAACGATCTTTCAACATAAGTAATAACTCTTCTGGGGTTTTATCTGTTACCAACTTATGTTTCAACACCTGACGAGCAATTTCTTCTTTCAAGGTCTCTGGTGAAAGAGCAAGACCAACAGCTACTGATAAACGACTAAAGAGACCTTCTGGATTTTCTGGTACAAGAATACCCTCACCTCTTGCTTCACGCACTTGAATTGCAAATTTGAAGTCTTTTGCAATTTCTGTCGCCACTTCCTCAGTCAATTCTGGGTGTAAGTCCATCAACTGACTGACTACAACTGGAAGAGCTTCACCGATACCAAGACGAGAACCAATCTCTTTACAAGACTCATTTAAAGCAAGCAAAGCTGGTTTTGTAAACACCCGAGTTTCACCAATAGCAAATGGTACTTTAGGTACAGAACTTAAATCTTTAGCAGTAGACAAGAGACTTGTATTTGGTTGATACACTGTACTCGGTTTAGTTTGAGGAACTAAAACATCATTAAACACTTCAAGTTCTTCAACACCGTCATTACGCAAAATGTAACCTACAATACGAGTCGCATCATAGTAAACACCACGTTTAAATACCCGAACTGTATCCACATTAGACTGAATAATGCCCACTAGAGAAATACCACCGGCTCTTGGGGCGTTATCATCACCATCTGTTGTAGTAGGTTTAACAGTTGGTTTTTCGTCTGACTTAGGTTTCTCAATAGGAGTCACAGTTACTGGTTTCCCTACTTTTTCACCTACTACTCGACTAAGCGGTTCAACTACACCCTCTTGCTCACCTTGAGGTCGAACCTCAATATTTGGAACTGTATGAACTGGTTCATTTGGAGCTTGAATAGTGGGTTTACTTGAATCCTGACTCAACGCATCTGAGAGAGTTTGTGTGCTCTTTTCTTTCTCTGGCATTTTAGGGCTATTCCCTAAATTCAACATTCTGACCATGTAATCAAAGACCTCGCTTCTATTTGAAAATTATAAATCAAGTATAGCATACCCACAAATAAAAAGTCAAGAGGAAAAATGATACCCTCTTAACTTTTTTCTTATTTTGTGACAGACTCAATAACAACCTTATCTACATCTGCTAGTTTACGGTAGCGAACCATTACAGTATCTCCTACTTGTAATTGACTTGCAGTATCTAAATTAAGAGAGACCGTAAGTGTAGTTGAACCTACAGACAACGTTGCTTTGTAGGTAGCAGCTAAATCGGAACTACCCTCTAAGTGCAATTCTCTTACCACACCTTTTGCAACTAAAACCTCAGATGAAACTCTAGCACCATCTAAATTCTGAGTTGCTGATGTTGTAGGTCTACTTTCGCTACCCCCTAAATTTTCAGCTTTATCTTTTGGTTTCTCTTCCGAAGAAACTGAACTCGAAGGTTTCTCTTCCTTCTTCTCTTCTTTCTTCTGAGAACCCTCTGGGAAAATACGGTCACTACCTGATACCGCTGACTTCTTATCCGTAGTACCTTTCTCTACTTGTGTGACTTTATTTTTCAACTCACTTGAAGGGTTTTGTTTCGCTCTACTTGCTACATAAATCATAACACCAAAGATTAAAACTAGAGTAATTACAACTGTTAAAGCAACAGACCAAGGAGACCATTTCTTCTTAGGAGGTTTAGAACCACCACCTCCACCAGTATCAAATTGCCCTTGACTATTGGTATCATAAGGATGAGAACCGAATTGATTTTGTGGATACCCTTGTGGGTGTTGATTATAGTCATTTGGTTCAAAACCTTGATTACTTTGTGACCCCCAACCTTCATTTTGACCTTGGTTAAATCCATGTTGTGAGAACTCATTTGGGTAAGGTTGTTGAGGTTGTTCATAACCAAAACCTCCACCTCTTTGACCTTGAGGGTTAAAACTACCACGTGAATTGAACCCTCTCTCTTCCTCTAAGGAACTAGTTGTCTCAGACCCAAAGTCAGAAGAACCAAAACCACCTCTTTGTGGCGACTGTTGTTGATGAGGTTGTTGAGGACTCCCCCCAATCAGGCACCTTGTTCCAACCACTATCATCTCCTTGGTGTTGTCCAAAATTACGCTGACTCATCTACTAACACCTCAACTTTCTTCATCATTTGGTTTTTGGAGTCATAATTTAGAATGTAACTCTTATCAAGAATACCGAGTTCTCCTGTTTCTTTATCAAAGCGAATAACTTCTACATAGCGCTCATCTTCACGTTGATAAAGAATAACTTCTCCATTTTCTAACTCTTGGTATAAGAAACGACACCGTTTATCTACAGTTTCCTCAAACTCTAAAGCTAGAGCTGTAACTAACCTCATAGGGTTGTAAGTTACCCCAGTCGGAGGTCTTCCTGCTAAATACTCAGACCAAAGTGTAGATTGCCCTCTGAGAGCTTCTGAGAGAGCGTCAAACCCCTTGTAAAAGTTTTTGCGTATAAATTCCTTTAGAGAATCTAAATCGCGAGGGATGGCATTCTGGAGCGTTTGAGGATATTCATCTAAAACACACCACTCAATCAAGTTCTCACTAAACTGAGATACAAATCTATCTTTTGCCCGACTATTTAAAGAAAATCGAACCGTATACGGACTTCCTAAAGGTTTATATTTCTCTAATACCACATTTAACAAGTCTAAATTATGATAAGCCAAAACTTTATCTGAAAAAGCATTTAAAATTAGTTGAATAAGAGACATAAAGTTACCCTCTCCTACCTCAGCTAAAACCTTGTCGGATAAGAGAAACGGATTAACTGTCATAGTGCCCTTTTCAATATCTACGGATAAAGAAAACGTAAATGCACCTTTAAATGAAATACCGAATTGGGTATCTAATTGCCTAGACTTCACAACTCTAAGTTGATTTAAACTATAAACTTCGACACTTTGGAGTCGGTTCAATTCTTTGAAGTATAAATCAAACCCACTCCTACAAGCACTTCGAAAATCAGTGCATCCATCCAAAGCACTTGGACTTAACATGACTTTGAAATCATTTTTGTTATAAAACATCTAATTAACCACCTAAACCACTATTTTAGTTCCGAAAATAAAGATAGAAAAGACCCAGACTCATCTAAATTACTATCAATAAACGTAGAATCAGAACTGTCAGCACTTAGAAATTCATTTACATTATCTGAACTCACTTCTTCATCATCTTCAACATCATCAAAACTAGGAATTTCAAAACCCCCATCAGATAAATAGTCTACAAGCACATCCTCAGTCTCAATCAAAGTAGAGGTTAAATCATGTAGTGAACCTACTGGAGAATCTTTCAAACTTTGAGAAATTTGGGATACCGCATCGGAAATCCTCAATTTATCCAACTCCTCAATACGATGCATATATTCCTTATTAAATTCAAGTTGTGCACGTTGTTCATGTTTTTCAACTATACTTAAAAAGGTATCATCAAATGGAAAGTTGTCAGCTCTATTATTTGTACCAACCCCTACCAATTGACTAACTCGATGTATGGAACCTAACGTTTGTAAACCTTGTACTACATCTTATCTTGAATAAGACCTAAAACTTCTAAGTAACCCTTTCGATATTTAGAGGTTACATGTTTATCTACATACGATTGTACTTTAGCTATACTCATACTAAGAACCACTTTCAGTTGTAGTTGTAGTTGAAGTTGACGGTGTTGTGGTTGACTTCAGTTTTCTATCTTTATTCAACACACTACTTGGGTCAAATGATGAATCTTCAAAAGCTTTAGGGCGTTTCGCAATCTCTAAGTCATAGTCTTTTAGAATATTGTTAATAACTGTTTCACCTTCACTATACTTAGCGTAGTTATCCAAATCCATATCATTTGAAATAAGCCAACCACCTGCACCAGTCTTAGTTAAAGTTAAATTGATTGTAATAGCCTTTTTCTGCGCAACCTCTGACTTCCAATAATTTGTTACATACTCATATAAGAAGTTTCTAGCTTTAGTAGAGTCTGCTTCTGTTTTACGGTAAGAATAAATACCCTTCATCAAGGCATCTTTATCCTCTTTCCAAAAATCTTTATTCGACAAATCTAAAGCTTTAATCTTAACAGTCACACTACTTTTATCATCAGCAAAGGTAGCTTGACTCTCGATACCCTCAATCTCCATACTTAATAAAAATTGTTGGTACATAGCTTTCTTAAACGATTCAGAATAAGTAAACTCAGACTCAGAATTGAAATAAGCATTCAAAGTCTTTAACACTTGATCTTTATAAGCATATTTCTGAGCAGTTGCAAAATCTAAAGTAGATAGAGAACGTAAGAAAGTTCGAATAACTTCAGTCTCTGAAAGGTTTTGATCCCCCAAAGCCATGCGAGTACCATCCTCTGACCAATAGTAACCTTCTCCCGCTTCACCATATTTACGAATTAAACGTTTTTGCTCTTCTTCAAATGGGGTTAAAGCAACTGATTTATCTCGGCGACTTGTCTTCTCCGTAGTTTCCGTGTCAACCTCAGAATTTGATTTCTTCAACTGGTTACAAGCACGTACACCTACTAACAATAATACAAGAGTAAGAACACCTAAAACAGTGTATCTAAAACCTTTCTTACCCCACAACTCTTTTATCTTATCCATGAAATTTACACCTCACTTAAAATTCCAACGTATCTGGGATTACCACAGGAGCTGAGGATACCGCACCATCTAAGGCAGTCAAATCCGTACTTCTACCTGTAATAAAGTTATAACGCTCTGGTTCTTCTTGAATCATGTCATACACCACCCGTAGATAAGCAGTAGAATAATATTCAATACACTCGCTAAAGCGCATTTGAAATTCAATCAGAGACTTAATTTCAAATCGACTTGAGCTTGTATCTACATCTGAAACTCGTTTTAAGCGAGCTAGGCTCTCTACCAAAAACTCAGTTTGGCGCTCAAATGTCCACTCTTTTGCTAAGTGAATAATCTGACGAACCATAGCGTCCTCAGACATTAGAGCATAGCGTTTCAATTGACGAATCTTCTTATCTTGCTCAACTTTACCCAAGTATGTAAGCTTACGAATACGACTTAGTGAGAGTTGTCTCTGAAGATAATCACCCTCTGCAATCCCTAAATCATAGAAAGTTAACAACAAGCGAGTGAGACCTTTCATAATCTTTACTTTGCTCTCTTGATAAATCGAAGCAAAAGATAAAGAATAACCCACTGTTTCAAAGTCCTCTAATAATAAAGAACCTGTATACAATTGAACTGCTATCGAAGTGTCTGCAGTCATGTTAAATTCTCTCAATGCTCCGCCTACACACGATGTGCATCAATAGTTACAATTCCATGTTTTGATTTTTCCTTGAGTTTAGAAACGTAACCATTTACTACGGATACCGGAAGTACCATGTACTCACCTTCCACAAAAGAAACTTTCTTTCTAGGAAATGACAGTTTCCCTTTAGATATACTAATTGTTGGAAATGCGAGTAACCCTTGATTTAGAGTTTCCCCAAACTCTTTGTAAACCTTACTTAGACTTGTCTTTTGTCTATCTGTTACATCAACTGCACTCTCCAACAAAGGTAAGGCAAGAGAGCCAAATCTTACCTCTTGTTTTCCTAAATTGAAACCTTGCAACTCTTTTGATTTGTGTGGAGAAGTTACGACATAACAATACGTATTCGCTAACAACCACAAACCAAAACGCAAATCTTCAAACTTCTTAGAAGACCCAATCTCAAATGGCAAGTCAGAAAGAGCTTGATCTCTCATTTTCGCAATTAAAGGTTCTAATTGCGTTCCAGATACCGAGAAACTAGGATTGAAACCTTCTGAGTTCAAAAACCCTAAAGGCTCTCCTTTTTCTGCTAGAAACTCTCCAACTTTCCACAATAACTGCTCTTGTTCTAATTTAAAAACCAATCATCTAAACCACCTATTCTACTCTAATCTGCAATCTTATCTACTAACTTAGCAAACTCTAACCTTGGAATCTCACTTGTGAAGTCTGGTAAACCTTCTTGAATACAGTTAAACAAGTTATCACTGTATAAAACATAAAGGAATCCAAAGTAAAGCACAAAAGGTAAATAATTATCACAGAATTTACATAACTCTGTGCTGAAATTTGTTTCACTTTAGCATAAATTTCTGCAAAGTTAGAGAGGGTACCGCCCGGTTTATAGAACCAAATATTCAAGAAATCAAGTTGACTCTCAAAACCAACCATAAGCACAGACTTAAAGACACTATCAATATTAGTTGTAGGTAAATTTACAACTCCACCTTTAGATAAAAGGTAAGAGGAAAACTGCTTCCCCATAGGTCAAATAAGGTTTTAAATTATACTCAGTTTGAAGAGCGTTGATATGGTCTTCATCATAACGCACTCCTTTATCTGCAAACTGCTTATAAGCATTTTCTCGCAATACCGAACCTTGTAAGTTCAAATACATAGAACCACCTACACCATACTGATAAGGTAAGTAACCGTTCAGTTGAGCATCGATAATTGCTCGCGCGTCTTCTACATCAACTGTGTCATCAAAGTCTTCATAAACTTCAAGTGGACTTTCCACTTCAACCAATAAGTGAGGGGGAACTGAACCAATAAAACTCTTAGAACTACCCTCTAACAACTGTTCTCGCAAAGACTCCCAAGACTTACGAAACTCAGAATTATCTTTGCGAGAACTCAATAGCTCTTCCATCTCTTCAGAAATACGAGCTAGAGAACCACCTTTAGAGTCTTCATTTAGAGCTAATTCCAAGTCTGCCAAAGACTTAATATTTGACTTGACCTCTGAGATAAAGTCCTCTTGGTCTTTGGTCAAAGCCACAACATCTTCTTCTAAACGATCTGCAACCGATTTAAAGTTTGATACCCCTTTAAGTAAGCCTTTTTTTATCTGTAAAGACACCTTCAACTTTAAAAATGACACCACCCTCAGAGTCATTTAACTCCAAATCATAAGCAGATAAATCATCATCTTGTGCAACTCGCAAAGTGCTCAAACACTCCCACAAGTTATCACTTACAGCTAAAGGAAATGAAGAACCTTGAATAATCGTATAAGTCAATTCTTCATCTGACTTCAACTGTTTCTCAATCTCAGCTTGTACTGACTTTTGTTTAAATTTTCGAGAAATGTTTGATACCGCAAGAGCTAAAGCATAACCGCTTGGGCTATACAAATGTTCTGTATTCGTAGGATTTGCGCTATCTAACAAAGCCAAAACAACCATTTTGTTTTGCATTTTCTACCACCTATTTTCTTTCCGAAAACTATTCAAAGTACCCCAAAAGTTCTCTATATCTCCAACCTCAGAAAAGATAGAACGCAAGTCCTCAGATATTCTCAACTCTAGGAAAGGAAGAGACAACCCCCCAAACCCATCGTGTAAAGTATCTAAACTCAAACGACCTCTCTCTGTACTAGGTACAACTATGGAAATACTACTTTGAATATCAAGTCCTCCAAATTTAGAGGAAATAACACTTTTTACACAATAAGACACCTCTCCAAGCCTAGCACCCACCTTCGATTGACTAGGTAAAATACCCTCTACCTCTAGTGGGTAAGAACCCCCTACACTAAAGTAAACCGGTAATAACTTGAAGTCAGAACCTAGATAATGAATCAATTCAATATCGTCTGAGTCTAACTGCTTAAAGGCCGAAGCTGCTAACTGCAGACCTCTCCCACAACTAACTATCCGAGTCAACTAAATAGACCCCTTTCTTTTCTAATCGTTCTAAACTTTGCTTAATTAAGTTGGTACGAGTTGGAGCTAAAGGAATTAACAAACCTTCCCCACCAAAGTACCTACCAAACAACTGAGAAAACTCTTTTAAATACTCTTCCAAGTGAACATTACCACTATGGAGTTGAGACTTACTAACCATTTTGTAAAAGAGTTCTCGTTTCCCTTCATCATTTTTTAGATAATAAGGAGTTGCACCTACAAAGGATACCCTTGTAAACTCTCCACCTAAACCTTTGAAACAATTCACAGTCGGTAAAGGTTTGTTGTTATCGTAATCCCAACAAATATAGTTGTAATACAAAGGATAAGAACCTAAACCACCATGTGAAAAGGAAATCTTAAAAGGTGTAATACTACGAACAATCAAATCTGGCTCTTCTTTTGTATACTTCTCTAACACCTTAGTTTGAGTTTTTAATAAATCATTATATACTAAAAAGTAAGGGAACTCACCTTTATCTGTCCTTAGAGAATCTAAAACTTTGCGTATTTTATCATTCTGAACTTCAATAGAACCCCTTAAAATTAACGGTAGTAAAGAAGATTCTTGTTTTCTTTTAACACCTTTTAAAAAAGTCCAACTAGTAGGTACGGATACCCTTTGTTCTTTCGAACCTTGGTTAAGAATTGATAATACACGTTATGTAAAGACTCTTCCACCTCAGTGTACCCATCATGAACAGAAATCTCATCGTTCAAGGTCTTAGGCAACCATAAAGGTACGTCTCCTTTTTGCTTACCCTCAGAAACCTTAACTTGACGAGTTTGAACTTTCCCTTTAAGAAACCCTCTGTTTTTCAAATCATTAAAGGAATATAAATTCTCTAAGTAGTCCACCTCTTGTTTGTACTGTAAGTAAGAGACAACTAAATTTAAACCAACTTGAAATGGATGTTTAGGACTAACAACCTTCTGAACATACTCCAAATAATTGAGGTTTAACACCAAGGATACCCGCACTACGCTTATCTATATAGTTCGTGAAACCTAAATCTTTTAGTTGAGCTACTACATACTGAGATAATTCAAATTTACGCACAACAGTTGGAGAGTAAGTTATTCCGTAGTCATATAACATAACCTTTAAAACCTCTACTGCACTGCGCATCTGTAAGTAACGTTCATACAAGTCTTTTGGTGTTATCTTGGTTTTTACTACTATGTTCATAGACCTACCACCAGTATTTCTTGCACAATCACACCGTCTGGTGTAGTTGTTTCCATGCGAGAAAATCCTTGAAGTTTATTATTTCTTAACCACTGTTCTCTCACTACTTGGTAAGTTTTAGCAGACAGAGGGTTTGCACTCTTACAACCCTCTTTCTCACTATAAACAGTTACCGCAACTGAGGTGGACACCCCTTTGAGATATAAGACAGAAAAGACTTGTACTGGTATATACCTTAAGATGCTATTGCTATCCAAATCCTCTAAAGATATACTTTTAATTAAAGTATGACTTTTGTGAGCTAACGTGTAAACTTTAGAATCAACAATAAACTCTAAACCTGTATTAAAAGGTCGGCTACGAACTAGCATAAATTCTCCTATCCAAACTACATTTTCTCAATTTTACCATATTTAGAGGGAAAATGCAAGACTTAGACTAGAAAGAAATCAACTTGTAGCACGTTGTTCTTCCAATTTCTTAACAAACAAGTTATATACAGATATAAGTTCTTCCAAACTAACACTCAAATTAAGAACACCTTCATAGAACCTATCAATGTTACTAAAATCTACTTCTAGTTTATCACCTTTTGCAACAAACCCAGCAGAACCTAAACCAAATAAACTTGGATAGCTATATTTACCTTGTACAATACCACCAATTAAGTGAGGAACACTTTCTCCATCTCTTCTGTTTTGAATACCTGAGAACCAAGCCAATTTATTGTAAGTCAGTTGAAAATCTAATTCACTACTAGAATTAGCAAGTACACTTCTCACTAAATCACCATAATTTTCTAAAGTAGCATATAAATTAACAACCCCTACAAAAAATCCATGTTCCAAAAATTTAAGAACTAAATCTTTCTCAGGGAGTAACAATCCATGTTCACTCACCATAGAACCCTTAATAGACGACCAAGCTCCTTTATCTTTGTCAACCTCACTAATATAAGGAACTAAATCCCCTAAAAGAGAATACATATTATATAAGGATACCGCACCGAATGTATTTTCCATAAATCTATATCTTAGATTATGTGCTCTTTGTTGTTCTAACTCTTTCAAGAACTGCAAACGAAGAGATACTGGTAATGGCATATTCAAACGGTTAAACTCACTTACAAACTTCAACAAATACTCAATTTTAGAAGTCGGTTTTGCAAAACCACCATCAACTAAACTCTGCCAAAAACTAGGTAAAGCGAGACCAAAATTCTTTTGATAACCTAACTGCTGACTATAAGAATAAGCATAAGTCAACATTTCATTGAAATAACGAGTACGGAAGCGTACAAGTTGATTTTGAACTTGACCTTCAATATTGAAGAAATCTTGCACACAGTCCACTCCAAATTTCAATACTTCTCCCGTAGCTTCCTCTTCAGCTACAAACTCCCATTTAATATCGTGACCTAGTGTGCACTTAGCGCCTGTTTCAAAATAATTCAACTCTTTGAAGAACCAAGTACCACCGCCCATGAGAGTTGCAAGTTTAGCAGCTTTCTCTCTAAAGTAGTCAGTATCTGTATTTAACTCCAATTCAATTCTTTGAAGCCCTTCTTCGTAGAAACTCTCTTGTAAAAACCAACGAGACAAGAGTTTTCTTTGTTCTTCACTGAAAGTATCTGAAAAATAGCGAACATAAGAGGATACCACAGGGTATTGGGAACCTTGGAAATTCTTTAAAACGGTACTTGTTGTACGAGCTAAGACAGGTACTTTAATCGAACTATTTTCACCCTCTTCAAAGTAGAGACCACTCTCTTTAATATGGTTCAAAACTTGTTCCGACAAGACTCGACTCTTATCAATAAACGCTGTTGGCACACTAAACGACTTCAGTTTCTTACCATTCTGCATATAAAAACCATAGCGGTCTTTCTCTTTAAAGTGAATGCTAACAACCTGCTTAGGACTTTCTACCCCTACATCAGCTAAACTCTCAAACTCAGTTAACAATTTAGCTCCACCATCGGTTAAACGACTCTCAATTTCTCGAATCGATTTACGCACTACCATAAGCTACACCCCACTTCTCAAACGTACCGTCACCTTTAGATAATAAACGTAAAATCATTTTCCACTGATCATAACTTACTTTTTCTTCTAAAACAGAAGTTAAGCGAACGAAATCTAAATCATACCCCAACTGGTAACACTGTTTTAAAACCACATGTAAGCTCTGAAAACCTTATCTCCAAGTGCATCTGGTGTAGCACCGATAAAGCGTGTAAATACCTCTGGGGACACTTTAAATGCCAAAGGAGTTGCATCAAAAACTCGTACAACTGCTTCGTCTGAATATTGACTCAAAGCTACGTTTCGTGCAAGTTGTTTCATACGAAATCTAAGAATACCCTCTTCGGTATCAAAACTTGCTAATGCATAACCTACCAATTCTGTAGGTTTCTCACTCGGAAACTCTAATAATGCTAAATATTCTTTACTCATACTATTTTACCCTTCTTCTGCTAACGAAACTTCAAAGGCTACTGGATCTAAGTCCATTGTAGGTTCTAACTCCTTATAAGCCAAATTAACTGTAGTCAAAATACCACCAACCTCTTTTTGAATAGTGAACTCATCAGATGGAAAAGCTAAACCTAATTCAACCAAGCGGTTATACATAGACTCAATTTGCTCTTTACATTCTTCTACCGTGTTTCCTACAAAGTAAATGTTCTTTGTTTCGGTATTTCTCATCCGAGAACGGTCTTGAACTACCAAATACAAAGATATACCATTTGTTAGAGTCACAGAGCGACCACCTAAGTGATCGGATACCCTTTTGAGAGACACCGTTACAACCTCAGTTTCTACTCGGTATAGAAATTCCTCTGCAATCCAAAAATATTGCAGAACTGCCCCTTCTAAAATCTCATCTTGACCGACATATTCAATCTGAGGGTCTGGACTCTTATAACTATTCGGAACCAAAATTGAACTAGAGCAAGCAATAAGTCGATACCCTTTTGGTGCTTTGATAGACTGCAAATTCAACTTAGAATAAGCTAAGTGACCTTTGTCACTAAATTCTTTCTTAGTAGAAATAAAGACAAATTCACAATCCTCTAACTCTTTGAATAAGTTCTCTGAACTGAGTCCTTTAATTTTCACAAAGGAAAGCAACTCAGAGCCAATAGGACTTTGTGCTAACTCCAAATGGTGCAAACCAAAAACCGTTGGACTTATAGACTTGATATAAGCCATAGTTTGTTTAAACTCTCTCTCAAATACCTTATCCATAAAAGGAGACTGATGAGAATGAGGAAGAGGTTGGGATACCCCTACACCCTCAAAATTCTCTTCATAAGGATTTGAGTGAAGTTCTAATTCTTCTTCCTCAAACATAAATACCTCTCAACTTAACTTTTGGGTTCCAAAGACATCACCACCACCAAAGCGTTATTGTCTCTTGTCATCTCAGCACCTTTTAAATCCTGCTTATTAGGGATACCGGAAAGCTCTACTGCTAGAGGTAATCTTTGACCACCAATTTCAACTACCAAGTTATACTCACTCATCCCTAGAATATTGACGGATAAATTCGCTAATGCTTGGAAGTCTACTGCAAACGCTGGGATTTTCTCCCCACTCAACTTAGTCGCTTGTGGAAGAGAGTTGGTACAGTAAATACCTACCTCAACTTTTGTACCCAACGGTTGTTGAGCAAGCTTCACTAAAAACTTACGAAATGCTTCAGCAGTCTTTTTCGTTGAGCAATAGCTTTCTCTCTCATGCTCTTATCTTCTGTCAAATATTCATAAGCTTGAATAGCTCGGTTGAAATCAATCGAAGCAAGAGCCAATTTGTCATTTACAAAGTGGTATTGGAAGTAATCTTCATTGTCCAATACGCTCTTAATAGTCTCATCTGTTCCTTGTACTAAAACATCAGATTCTAAAAAACTACGAGGAATCGGAGACCATGTGATACCAAGTTCTAAGTTCTTCTGACCATGCATAGTGGGTAAAGCAAGTGCCATTTGTCCTGTTGCCGATAATTTCTTATTAACCATAAGTCTAACCTCACTTAAATTTTGTTATTTTTATCATAAACTATCAAAGTGCATACCTGATTTTACATAGCATATCCCTAACTAAAACTAAAAATAAGTGAGAAGTTATGAAACCTCTCACTTAACTACCTATTGGCTAAGCAAATAACCAACCAAATTGTCTAAATCATCAAATGGTTTTTGAAGTTGACCTTTATAAACCTTACGAAAAATAGGGACACCCTCAGTATCTTTTGTTAATCGAGCAAAGCTTTCCTCGGAAAAACCTCTAAAATCTCTCACAGAATCAAATCCTATATAATAAATAGTCTTAGGATTAATGTCTGTACCTTTCAAATTCGCATCTAATCGCCTTGCAAAAGCCTGACAATCTGGACAAGTGGATACCCCTACAAATACATAAAAAGTTTCTCCACTATCTGTTTAGCTATAACATCCTCTACACTAGAAGGTGTGAACTGCTCAACTATACCTCTATACTCTCGAACCTTATTCTCTTGTAAAATAGTTTTCGTTCCCCAAAACGCAAAACCAAAGAAAGCTAACCCAATTAAAAATTGAATCACTGGTCTCCACAAGTAAAATTTAACTTTTGTATTATTATTATTCATACTATTTCTATACTATCTTCTTAAAATGCTCTAATATGCTCTGTACTCCATTTTAAAATTGAGGCATATAAATTATCACTTAATTGTTTTAAATGCGAATATGGAGCGAATAGGGACTTCAAAATAGAAAATGAGAGGAAGAAACTCCCCCTCACTCTTCATTTCAATTCTTAGTTTTCTTTGCGAGTTTTGAAACCTACCAAACCAAGTGCAATTCCAAGGAAACCGAAGATACCCCAAGAGGTTTGTTTAGTTCCTGTTTCTGGAAGTTTGTTTTGAGTAGTAGACTTAGTTGCAAGACCTTTAGTATCAGTAATTTCAGTAGTAACTACTTTAGGTGCATCTACACCTTTAGTAGAAGATGTAACTGCTACTGGTTCTTGAGGTACTTTGTAATCCACAACATTCCCTTTACCATCTACAACTGGAACTGGTTTGTAACCTGATTTTTCAAGCTCTTTACGTTTGGCATCTGCAAGTTCAGCCAAGCGTTTTGCTTCTGCTTCTTCAAATTTGGCTTTGGCAGTTTCATAAGCAATCTTCGCTTGATCTGCTGCAAGGCTCTTAACTTCGTAGTCTACTTTAGCTTTGTTTTGTGCCTTATACGCATCTTTAAGCTCAGTTTCAGCTTTTTCAAGCTCTGCTTTCGCTTCTTTCAAACGAGTATGCGCACCTTTAAGGTCTGCAAGCTCTTTTTCGGCTTGTTTAACAGTATCTTTCGCATCTTGAAGTGCTTTCTTAGCAGTAGATACCGCTTGAGCTTTGCTTGTAGCAACTGCTTCAAGCTCTACCATCTTAGCTTCTTCTGCTTTAAGAGCTTCTTGTGCAGTTTTAAGAACTTGCTCAGCGTCTTTCAATTTCGCTTGTGCATCTTTAAGAGCTTCGTCTTTTGCAGACTGTGTAGCCGTCAAAGTCTTAACAAGAGCGCGAGCATTAGAAAGAGTTACCACTGCTTTATCATGACGGTCTTTTGCTTCATCAAAAGCCTTTTGTGCATTCGCAAGTGGGCTTTCACCTTTCTTCAAGGCAGTCAAGTTGGTTTGTGCATTTGTAAGAGCAATCTTAGCATCTGACTCTGCTTTTGTTTTTGCTTCAAAAGTAGCTTGTGCATTGTTGCGAGCAGTCATAGCATCAGATAGAGCTTGGCGAGCTTCGCTCAATTTGCGCTCCATTGCTTCATCACTAAGTGGGTTTGCAATAGGTTTTTTATCCCACTTAGAACCTTCTAAGTAAGAATCTTTAATAGCAGTCAAGTAATGAGTAGTATAGAGGTCGTCTGTTTTACTTTGTGCGACACCCCCGAAGTAGATAGTTTCATTTACAGAGGCGAACTGAAGGATACCCTGAGTATGTGCATAGTCACCCTTAGTAGACACCAGCATCACAAGGTCATCATACAACTTCTTCTTCATTTGACCAAGAGTCTTACGGTAAACCCCATCAGCATCGTCAAAGTTGTGGAAAGAATAAGTCGTTACAGTATTTTCATAATACTGCCAACCCTTACTTTCTTCCTCTGCATCAGTTGTAGGCATGCCATATTCTTTAGCAACCTTGTTGATACCGATAGCGTAATGTCCAACACCACCACGGGCATGGTAATCTTCTTCCATAGCATGAGAGAAGTTTGCTTTCAAGTATTCTTTAGCAACCTTATCAGCAAATTCAAGAGAAGTTTTTGAAAGAACAACATCTGGAAGTCCAAGTTGACGGCGCATTTGGTTGATAAGGTCAACCACAAAGTAATTCAACTCGTCTTTAATCTCTTGTGGGAGATTGTTGATGTCATAGCGAGTTTTATCAGCTAAGTCTGCCTTAGTAGGAACGTATTTGTTAAGAGTTTTGTGTTCTACTTGTGAACCAACGATACGGTCATAAATGTCATCGCTCTTAGCGTTACGCTCTTCCTCAGTCATTTCGACACCTTCATCGATTTGACGAAGGAACGCAATCTTATCTTTCACTGCTTGAATGAAAGCTGGTGAAAGAGTAATCGTTTGTTTCTTAGAGCTATCTTGAAGTGCGTCAAGGACAGATACCGTTTGGTTGTAAGTAGCAAGAGCGTTATCAAGGTTAGTTTTCGCTTCTTTAGCTTCTGCTTCTTTCGCTTCTACATCTTTTGTAGCAGTTTTGACAGTTGCTTCTGCTTGGTTTAGTTGTTCAGCAAGCTCACCGTCCAACTTCTTAGCGGCATTAAGAGCAGTTTCTGCATCTGCTTGAGCTTGCTTACTTTCTCTTTCTTCTTTAATAGCTTTGTCTTGTGCTTCTTTAGCTTCTGCAAGACCTTCGCCTTTGAGAGCGTCCTCTGCATTTTTAACGGTAGCTTTTGCATCAGTAACTCCATTTTGTGCTTGAGTCACTTCTGCTTGCTTAGTACCAACTGTTTTGCCTTGAATAGCAACATTACGGTCTGCATCATCTTGTTCTTGTTGCGCAGAGGATACCGCTTGTTCTTTGGTAGGAACGCTTGCTTTTGCAGTTTCCACTTTCTTCTCTGCGTTTTGAATCGCTTCAGGCGTTGCTTTGTCCGCAATCTTTTGAGCATCGTCTTTAGCTTGCTTCAAGTCTGCAACTTTCTTTTCTGCTTTATCAGAAGCTTCATTCGCTTGATCCAAGACCTCTTTAGCTTTGTCTGCATCTTCTTGGGTTTGTTTAGCAGTAGCACCAAGTTCAGCGACATCTTCCTTAGTAGGAGTTTTCACTTCCACTTTCTTAGGCGCTTCTTTCTCTACCAAAGCTGGTTCGGTTTGAGCAGTTGTAGGCAATGGAAGCTCTACCGTATCTGCGTGAGCAGTTCCGATTGTTCCGACAAGACCAGTTGCGAGGGCAGCAGTTGCAATAATTTGTTTTTTCATAAGGTTATACCTCTTTCTTTATTTTTGATAATTATATTATACCAAACTAATTTTGTTTTTGTCAAGTGATTTATTTATATCAAACCCTTGAAATCAAAAACGTTTCTTAACTTGATAAATCTATTATATCAAAAAAATATTTACAAAAAGTCAAGTAGTTTTCTAAATTTTTTTCTTAACTTATTTATGCAACTATTATAATAACAGAAGTTTGAAAAACTTTGCAAGACAAATTTGAAATTGAATAAAAATAAAAAGAGAGGTATCCCTCTCTTTTAAAGTTATTCTTCTTCTTCCTTACGTTTTCTTGCAGAAAGAGAAAGTGAAGCTAAAGCTAACAAACCATACCCAGCCACTGCCATTGCAGAAGTAGTTTCTGCTCCTGTATTTGGTAATACTGGTCGTTGTGGTGTTGGAGGTGTCGTAGGAGTTGGTGGTAACTCTGTGCGAGTTTTAACAGTATTTGATGATACTGTTACACCATTAACAACGTGAGACTCAGTGTTCTCAACTTCACCTGCTTGGATACGAGTCATCTCAACAAAGACATCAGCTTGGAACTCAGACTCTTTTGTAATTGAACGTAAAAACTCTTCTTTCAGACCAACTTCAAGTTGTCCCTTAGCTTTATCCTCTTTCAACCAAGAGTAAGCAGTTAAATCATCACCTGCTTTAAATCGTTTACCATCAGCAGTTACAAAATCACGTTTTGCAATAACTTTGTACTTACCATCAAAGCGGTCATGAGTTTCTTGGTAGTCATCTACAAACTTGTACTCGAACAAATCATCAGCACGATTACTTGGAATCAATGAACCAGCAAATGAATAGTAGAAAGTCTGACCTAATACTAAGTTCTTACCATCTTGTGACTCTGTATCACCAATTTTGATAACAACATCTTTCTTAGTATCTAACTTAGGAATGTTATTTACAACAGTTCCTGTTACATCAGCTACACCAAAATCAATTTGATAGGCTGTGTTTTCATACTTACCACCCGTTTTAGCAAATGTGTCTTTAACTTTCATAGGGTTAATAATCATAACCTTATCTCCAGTTTGAACATATTTTGCATAATACTCTTCAGGTCTCTCAGCTTCCCAAACTTGGAATGCGCCTTTAGGTTTAAATCCACGAGCAGTTAAGCATTACGAACGACTTCTGGTGCTTTTTCCAAACTTTCGTAAATAGCATATTTCAAACCTTTAACTTCTTGACCTTTAGAGTCAACAAGTTTAATTCTATCAGAAAGCACATCTAAGACATCTTCTGGGTAATCATCAGCAATAAAGAAACCTTGTGCAATACGAGACTTGTCAGCTTTGATACCCTTATAAGATGAATAGTCAGCAGTTACATGATAGTAATTGATAGAACCCGCTAAGACTTCTTTACCATCAATATTTACACCATCTTTGTTGAAGTTAGCCTTCTTAGGAGTAGGTTTAACAAAGTTATTTTTAACAGTTTCAGTCACTTTAGCAAGACCAAAATCTAACTGATAAGCTGTATTTTCATACTCTCCAACCTTACCTAAAAACTCTTTCTTCAAAGTCATAGGGTTCTTAACTGTAAGCACTTCACCTGTTTGCACATACTTAGCATAAAACTCTTCTGGGTTATTTGCACTAAACACTTGAATAGCACCTTTAGGTACAAAGCCACCTTTAGCTAAAGCATCTTGAACTCCTTTAGGAGCTTCAGATACCGAATTGTAGATGTGAGCCGTTAAACCTGTAACTTTATTCCCTTTAGAATCTGTCACTACAACATCTTTTTCATTGATAGTAACTTTATCTTCTGGATAATCATCTACAATGTGGAAACCATTTTGAATAGTAGCCTTATCTACTTCAATACCTTTATAGTCGCTATAATCAGCTTTTACAGTATAGTAGTTCACAGTACCCGCAAGAACCGGTTTATTGTTAATATCCTCACCTTGTTCATTCAAGTTCTGTTTTGTAGGTTTAGGTGATGGAACCTTATTTTTCACAACGTCAGCTTCATAACCATTACCGAAGTCTACTTGGTAAGCTTTGTTTTCATAAGCACCGCCATTTTTACCTAATGAGTCTTTTACTCTCATAGGGTCAATAACAGTAACTGAAATACCCTTAGAAACATAATTGTCAAAGTAAGCTTGTGGGTCATCTGCCATAAATACTTGGAAAGCACCTTTAGGTTTAATATTACTTGTATTCAAAATTGAAAGAATACGAGCATCTTTAACCTCAGATACAGAATTGAAGTGGTAGGCACTAATACCTTTAACTTCTTTACCGTTAGAGTCAACATAGCGAATTTCACTAGGCATCAAATCAACTGCGTCACTAGGGTAAACCTCAATAGCTCCAAAACCTTTTTGAATAGTAGCTTTATCACCTTTAATACCTTGTATTGGTCATAGTCCAATTTCACATGGTAATAGTTTACAGAACCTGGTAAAACTTGCTTATCATTGATTTTAATACCATCTTTGTTATAGTTCGTCTTAACTGGTTTAATCTCACTATCATTTGGACGATGTGGGTCACCTGGTGTTGTTACTTTAACAACATTTGAATAAGACTCAAACTCATTATTCAAATTCAAACGGAAATTGTTCTTATAAGTAGCTGCATCATTGGTTACAGTACCATAAATCTTAAGAACTGGAACAGTATAAGCTTTTGTTAAATCTGCATTAACTTTAGCTAACCCCTCAGACTTCAATACACCTTTTAATTGATGTTTATCCTTATTGTAAGTTACTATAAAGTCTGAATTTTGAGCAATTGTTTTCGCTAAATCAAGATGATACCCTTGTGGTAAGTTATCTGTTAAATCATAAATCGTAGTTTCTTTACGGTTAGCAGCTAAAGGTTTAGTCTCTAATTCCCAAACCACCTCGGAAAGTTTAGGTACAGACGAGTTATTTACATTTGTACCCCCAGAGTTCTTAACTAACTTTCTACGGTCGGGGTAGTTCTCAAGCGAGTATACGTAACCTCAACACTTCGTGGTTCAATCTCATTAGGAACAACACTTAACTCAGGTTTAGGAGGTTCTTTTGGCAAAGGAACCTCACCTGTATCAGGTACTGGTGGAATTTCTGGTAATAACGGCTTAGGTGTAGGTTTCTCAATAGATTTCTTATCCTTTTGAATTAAGTTTAGTGGAGTTGGTGTTTTTAGTGAAGTCGGTGGAACTAACGGAGTAACTACCGATTTACCACCCCATAATGTAAAACCATACGCAGATTTGAAAATTTCATGATCTGATGTCGGAGCTTTACCTGCTTGTGCATCAGATTTATGCCAGTACTCTCTGTATGCTGCGGAGGCAGACTCTGAATAAGGAGTTAATCCCCAATCTGCATTAGCTAGGTACTGAATACGGTGACGTGTACCCTTACCTGCACTCGCATATGTCCCTGATGGTGCACTTCTATCAGAGTCGTTATCTCCATAGATAGGGTCTCCCTTTCTAAAGCGATTTAACCCACTAGCGTCATCGTGGTCAACTACCCCTGTTGTGTATACACCTGCCCAGAAAGTTTCTCCTCTAACAACTTTCTCTTTTACATTAGAACCTGGTGGGTTTAAAACAACTCCAGTAGAGTTATCTCCATAAGTATAACGGTTCGCTTGGTTGAAGTCTAAGTCTGAGAACATGTTTACTAATCCCAAATTCAGTGGTTTCTTAGTTTTCTCATCAAAGAAGTTAATATCCCAATCTACATTTAAATAATTTTGAGCATGTAAACCAATAGAAGATATACCTGTACCTGAATTTTGGTTCTTATTCCACCATACCCACAGACGAGTGTAAACTTCTGGGTTATTTGGTAGCTTATGTTCTGGGGTAGGTGTATTTCTAGAAACAAAAGATGCTGAGATAATTTTACCAGTATTCGTTGTACCTATGTTATGTAACGTAAATTTGGAACCTTGCTGAATACCTCTAATAATTTTACCACCGTAAGAGCGGACTTCGTCATTAACCGAGCGTGTATCCTCTTGCAGTTTCTCATCTAACGACATAGTAGTTGCAGAAGTTGCACCTAATACCCCATTTACCGTTTCAAGCGTTTTATCTCCATCAAATATAGCAGTCAACTTAGAATAGTAGTTCATTGAGCCTCTTTTTGACTCATCAAAATCACCAACTACCTTAACGCCATTAACCTCCCCCCCTTGAAGTTAAAGAATTGTACTCAGCAACCTTCTTCTTGTACTCTGCTAAATCTTTCTCGTATTTCTCACGAGCTTTTTGATAATCACGCATATCATCATTATATTTAGCCGTAGCTTTAGCATTTTCCTTATCGATCTCACTATTCTTAGCGTTTAACTCAGCTAAAGCTTTCTCATAAGCAGCTAAAGCTTCTTGGTTAGCTTTAAGAATACCTTCGTTTTCTTTTTTACGAGCTTCTACTGCTTTCTTATAAGCTTCTTTTTTGGCAATGTTATTTTTACGAATCTCTTCATTCTTACGCTTTGCTTCAGCTAAATCCTTCTCATACTGAGCTTTAGCTTTGTTGTAAGAGTCTTGCTTCTCCTTGTTCTCAGTAATAATCGTTTTAATCTCTTCTTTACGAGTTTCTACTTCCTTTTTGTACTTCTCAGACTGGTCTACAATAGTAGTTGCTTGCTTGTCGTAACTAGACTCAATCTCAGCAGTTTTCTTAGCTAACTCATCAGAATTAGCCACCAAACCACCATCAACTTCAGTTTCTTTTACAATTAGACCTACTTCTTTTGCAGCAGATACCGCAGATTCTACTTTTTCTCTACCCACAGTAACTTCAACAGAACCTGTTGATTTCTGTACTAGCTTGGTCTTGGGTAGAACCAACAGTGGCAGACTCTTGCAATTCTTTTGCATTTGTAGCTGGGCTTGGATTTACTCTCTCATCAGCACTTACAGTACCGCCAGTGAAAGCTAACCCTAAAGCAGCTAACCCTAAAATTACACCACAAGTACCTGCTCGTTTATACTTACGGATTGAACCATAAGCTTTAGTTTCAGAATTTCTACTCATGTAAAATATATTACCTTTCTATATTGAACTATGTAAGACTTTAATCTTACTCTACTGAATCATCTAAACAACTCTGTTCTTAACAAAATAAGAAACAAACCTGTTTCTAAAAGTAAGTGTAACACAAATCAAAAATGGAGTCAAGAATTTTTACCTAACTCCATTTTTTTTTCAGACAGTGGCAGATACCTAATATACTAAGTTATAAATAGTAACCTTAAGTAAGAGAAAAAAAGTTATAAACCTACTGAGGTTAAATACTCCAAAAGTATTTACACCATTCGTATCTTGTGGATAGTAAATATTTAACTGACGTTTCATTAAAACCCATTGAGGTGACATCCCTAAAACGCTCCAATTTGATAATTCAGACTGCAATAAATCGACAAACTTAACTACATCAAAGTCGTAAGGATACCACTCTACCGCTTTGCTATTGCTCTTTAGAGTTGTTCCAAATGGTTGCATTTTTATCTGCTTATCTCTATGCAACTGAACTCTTTTTATAAACAAAGAACTCTCACCAACACCTAAACTAAACCCTTGGTCAAACAATAAAGAAGTTCGATAAGAACCCAAACTGGAATCAAACATAACTCCAAAGTTCTGAAAATGTCTATCTGTGTTCAGAAACATTGTGTCTAAAGTCACAAAAGCAGAAAAATAAGTAGCACAATCATCATAAGAAACTTGACCGTTTGTAAACCAAACAATCATATTTTGAAGTTCTTTAACGCGGTCTTTAATAGATAATCGGAAATAGTATTTATCTATCCAATATCTGAAAACCAACATACGTCTATCTTCACTCGATTTTCTCACATTCTGTCTATTAACTTTATCAAATAAAGTAGAATTAAATTGATAAATATATTCCAAGACAATGTGAAACATAGGTATGAACGAATACCAAGGTTTATATGAAGGACTTTTACTTACGTTAGGAAAAATATAACGATACGGTACAAAATCTTTAAAGGAGGTAGATTCTAAAAATAAAGAAATCAAAAACTCAGATAAAGCTTCACCCCCATGATAATCAATCTTTATAAAGTAATTACCTTCATATCTTTTAGGTTGGTTTCCTTTAGGAGATAGACTCATGACATAGCACCCCCTGCACGCAATACATCATAATAAGATTGGAAACCTTTATTATAAGGCTCTTCAAATTCCAACCAAAAACCATCTTCAACATCACATGCCCGATGAGAAAGTAATTCATCCAATAAGGTGGGGTTTTCTTTCCCAATAATTTGACGTCTCCCCCAATGTCTTGGAATCCTACGAGACTGAAATTCCCCCGTAAAACCCCTCTCTGTTAAATCATAAAATGTAAATCTATTAGCTAAAGAAACATCTACTACCTCAGAATTTACTACCGAGTTATCATCTAAGACTAATTTAGCAACATCTGTATCATAATGTTTCAAAGTAGCTCTTAATTTCATACAAAACCTCCTAAATTTAATACATTTATATTACCACAAACCAAATAAAAAGTCAAGGTTAAATACCCTTGACGTCCTTTATTTATAAGATATGGAAGAGTTGTAGTAAGTAAGCAACAAGTACAAACACAACCACAACCGAGAAGGAAAATCGAAAGCTCTTCTTAATAGCTTTTTAGAATTAAACCTAAAATAAAACCAATAATAAATAATGTAACAAAGTTCATTAAGACTCACCTAACTTATTTAAAGAAACCTACAATAGAATCCCACAAAGACTTCACAAAATCTCCTGCTTTTTCAAATACACCATGCTCCTCAGCAGACTTCAAGAACTTACCTACTCCCTCAGAAATAGCATCTTTCAAATCACCCAATTGATTCAATACCTCTTTTGAATCAACCGCAGAAGTAGACTGATACCCCTTAGCGAACTGCACAAGTTGAGAAACTTGCTCATCTGAGATAATACCATCTAGTTTATTATCTTTAAGAGCTTTCTTTACAATCTGCTCAACTTTCTTATCGTCAGCAACTTGACCTTTGTTTTGTTTTTCTTTCGCCAACTCAGTCTTAATCTGAATTAAAGCATTATCCAATAACTGACTATCGAAACCTTTCGCATCTTTATTCTCTTCTGCAATTTGAGCAGTTGTTGAAATCTCCTCATTGGCAATCTCGGTACGCTTCGCATCAATTTCTTGACCATTTGCTTCCAAAGCTTTAGAAACACCAACCAAGGCAGATTCACCGGTTACTTTTACTGGAGCAGAAACTTCAATCGCCAAATCTGTTGCTCCCGCCGTAATTGCAGCGTTGCGATATTGAGTCTCAGTTACACGTGTGATGTTCTCTGGAGTTACAATCTTAACAGTGATACCCTTGCCTTTATCTTGCTTGGCGACCAAAGTTGAAGAAATCAACGACAAACCACTAACATCTGGTTCATTCATATACTTAGCGTAGTCAGCATCAGAAACTACTTGGCGCTTTACATTTGCTATATCATGAATATTAAACGACTTGTTTACTTCCTCTACTTGAGAGTCAGTTAAGCTACCACCATATACCAATGTAGGTTTGCCCCACTTCTCATCAATTGTATCAGTTTGAATACTTGCGTGTGCTACTTGCGTTCCAAACCCAAGAGCTAGAAGGGATAAAGCGGATACCGAAAGCAATTTAATCTTTTTCATAATAGAAATCCTTTATTTATAACTAATTTAACTTACTTATTTGTAAGATTGAATTTATTATAGCACTACTACAAGAAAAATGCAAGAAGAAAACCAAAGCAATTAGCCTTGGTTTGTCATTACTCCCCTACATACTCTGCGTAACCGTTGTGAACAATAAAGTCTGGACAAGCTTTCCTAAAGATTGCAGGGATACTTAAACGTAACAAATCCGAAGACTTTATGTTATAACCATTATCTCTAAGAACGAGTAAAATATTTGACTTAGGGTCACCATAGACACAATCATGATCACTCTTATGAAAACAAGCAGCTCTGTCTACTATAGTTGTATAGTCATCTCGCGAACAAGGTAAAATCACAAAAGTGCTCCCACGTCGGATAACTACACCATAACCGTCAACAAAAAAGTAGGTCTTATCAATATAAATACCCTTATTTGAAGGCTCCTCTGGATAATCAAAAGACCTTGAGTTAGAAGACTTTGTGAAATCCTCATTGTAATGATTTCTGATAGCTCCAAGTGCTACCAACGAAGATAAGTTCATATTTATCACCTCAAATTTTCTATAAAATTTTGCAACTGTTTATTATACTCAGCACTATACAACAACCTAATTTCCTAAAGAACGCCAATAATAATATGACTCCTCGGCACTCAAATACCTAAATGTATCTGGAAAAACTTTCTCCATTAAATCAAACTTATATAAAAATCGAAACCTAGATGTGTTTATTGGATAACCTCTCCGAGCCAAACTGTCAATAACCTCATCAACTAACTTATTCCTAGAACCTACAGTTTTAGGTTCATCCCAAAATAAACCATACGTTAAAATATCTCTCAACTGAGACTTTTTACATGGATGAATATCATAGATATTATGTCCGGTTTCATCTTGACCCACATAATACACCACACCTAATCGATGGATAAATAAACAAAACTGGTCTTGGGTAAAAACAGTCTTACCATCCGTTGCATACCTATGTACAAAGTTTCGAGCACGATACTCATCACTCTCTGGGACGTAAGGCGCACCTTCAACAAAACCCCCACTAGAATAATCGTTCAAAGTTGAAGAAGAACGGGACTTGGAGGAATCTTCATCTAACATATTCTTTGCCAACCAAAAACCACCAAGGATACCGAGCCAATTTTGGTCACTCATATTTTACCTACTTTCTGTATTACTATTTACGTCTGAAAATAACCTAACTTACCGTAAAGAAACGCATGTAAATCCAATTCCTTAGTGACTTCAGCAGTCGAAATTTTCATGTCTTTTGCTAACTTTAATGTTTGATCTACCAAATCTTCGAAAAGAATGTTACCCATACTTTCATAAGCTAATAAGTGTAAATCTCCTATGCTCTCAAAGATAACACCCTCATATTCATCAAACGCAATATTTGCAATTTTGTAGATGAAAGAATCATTTGAAGATAAACCTCGTTTATTAGCTTTATATTCTGCAAAGACTTCTCTATCTTGAATTTTAAGGCAAATGAACTTAGAAATGTTAGAGTGTTTAGTATAAAGACGAAGATATAAAGTATCTTCATCAGCACGTTCTACGTTCCAACTAGTCAAACCTCTATCGTAAGCTTTAAGTGAGCTTTGCAAAGGAATGTCTCGCTCATTTAGGTGACTCAACCTAACTAACAATTTCGTAAAGTAAGCAAACTTAATTACTTTCTTGTCTGTTTCGTTTAAGTTTGAACTTCATTTGGACACCTCTCAATCTTTAATAAATTTATTATATCATAAATAATTAACTGATGCAAGTAAAAAATAAAAAGTACCCAACTGAAGTCAGATACCCTTAGTTATCAACTAAACAACTCTTCCAAAAATTGAAGAATTTCTCTTCGCGCAAACCAATTAGTATAACTTACATACTGCACTTGTAAGTTTTTAGTTATATCACTAAACTTAAACTCAAAACCTTTATCCCGTGTAACATTACGTTCATATTTCCCATAATCATAATAGTCCTCAGAAATACAATCAAACCTAAGTACATAAGTTTGATCCACATTCGTACTAAATATAACCAACAAGTGTTGCGTATTACCAAAACTATCTACAAAACTTGTATGAAACTGAATAGGTACTTTATTTTCTGCAACTGCAAAAGTCCGTCTAAGTTGTCGTAAACATTGCAAAACAGAAGGTCGTTTGAAAAATTCTTCAAAATAAGTGTTTTGAAAGTTTTCTAAACGTGGTTTGCTATCTGCGAAAAGCTCATTTACAATACTTATAGTTCTCACCTCTACATTAAATCATAAGCCATCAAACATCGACACATGTGAGCGAGAATATCCGAAGTACGTGCCGAAGGCTCCCAATTAAAAACAACCTTAAATAAACGATAAGTTCAACTGGTTGTTGCAAATGTTAAAAATAACAACAAATGTACCACTTGATTCTTAACGCTCCATAATGACTTGCAAAGCAAGCCATTATTTTCGCTAAAGGCATCCTACGATACCCCTATACCCTCTCTTAGACAAACTCTAAGATGTGGGCTTACATATAATTTGAAATTAAGTCCAAATTAGATAAGTTTGAACAATTTCTTAAACTTCTTGTGTGATAAGAAACCAAAGCTCTATCTACTACTTTACCTAAAGTGGCTAGTCCTTTTACCAAAATATTGTAAGAACCATTAATATCAGCGTTGAGAATAAAACCTTGCTTGGTTTTGTATAAACCTCTACTGATACGTTTACCTGAAAATTGAGGTTTCTCTTCAGTTTCCCCATAAACTGGTATTTCATCTTGGTCTACAAAACTTGCTTTTGAAGTGTAAGACTCTTCTTGCTCTACAACCTCAATACCCCTTAACTTGCACTTATAAGTTAATTGAGAAATGAAAGTATTATAAGGTATGTTTACAAAGGTTTGGTTCGTTTTCTTTCCTAAAGCAACTTCTTGTTTCCAACCTACATTTTTACCAACAAAAACTTTTTCAATAGACATCTCGTCGAAATAAAGTGAGAGAAAAGAAGTAATCTTATGAAGTTCAGCTTGTAACTTCAATTCACGATTTCTCCAAAGACGGTGGATGTGTTTACTTGTTCTTTGGTTTGTTGGAAGTTTAGATTGTGCTTTAGCAATGATACGATTATAACCTTGGTTGATACTTTTTACCTTAGAACCTTTTACTAATAATGGATTTACTCCATTTGAAAAGGTAATACTAGCTAAATTATCTACACCTAAGTCAATCGCTGCGTAATTACCTGTATGCTTTAAAGGAACTTCTTCAACCTCATAGATAATGTCAATTACAAAAGCTCCTAATTTTGGTACGATACAAACGCACTTAGGATTTTCAACTTGGGTTGAAATATGTAAGTTCAAGTCTTTAGGACATAGAATGAGTTCACCCTTGTCTCCTCTTTTCTTAGAAAAAGTCTGATTAGTAAATTCAAGCATATAACGACCTTCGGTTTTATGGAGATACCGAGGTAAGTTAGGCTTACTTGTCACGCTCAAGTTAGATTTGTCATGGTAACATCTTAGTAGTTGGTAATAAGAACTTATAGCGGAACCAACCAACTTCAAAATATTAGTTGAAACTTTAGAAGGTAAAGCTAACATATCACTCTGTTTCTCTTTCCGAAACTCAGAAACTAACTCAACCCAAGTAAGAACTGAGGGTTTAACCTCATCTTGACTTTTACATCGCTCAAAAATAGACTGACGAAGTTGATATAGACCTGCATTGTACAGGTTCTTAGCTTTGAAAGTTAAATCATCACAGATAGCGTATAACTCATGATTTTCTCTTATCCAATGTCTTTCAACTTGTCTCATCTGAGTTACCTTTCTGTAAAATTTGAAGGATTTCTTCTGTTTTGTGTTTTGCTCTTCGTCCACTATATAACCGAGCGCAAAAAGAAGTAATAATTAAAGCGAAATCTTGCATCAAATCTTCTTGGTCTGTAACTGTTGGATTAACAACAATAATTTCAAAACCTTGTTTCTTAGCTAAAATTTCTAAATAATTAAAACCAAAGCGAGTCAGTCTATCTTTATGCTCTACAACAATACGAGCTATAGGTTCATCTGATAAAAGTAACTCTGTTAACTTTTTCTGTTCACCATTAAAACCGCTACCTACCTCTTTGATAACCTTATCAACAACCCAACCATTTGCAATAGCAAATTGAGTTAATTGCTCTGCTTGAGTTTCTAAATTAGTCTTCCGTTGCTCAGAAGAGGATACCCTTGCATAAACTACAGTAAGCCCTTGCTTAGATTTCATTTCAGTTTCAAATATCTCATCTGGAACATAAATTGTACCTGACGGAAGTTGAACTGCATTAGGAATTTCCCCACGTTTGAACCAACGATAAGCAGTGTGGCGCTTAACTCCAATTCGTCTTGCGTATTCAGATAATTTCATAACTTAAATTACACCTTTCCAGTTTAGTTTCTTAAGTATAACACAAATTAGAATAGGTTGCAACAAAAAGATACAAAAGTTATTAGAAAAGTACAAAACTATTTAACCTTTAAAATACAAACTCAATTTCCCCTAAAGTTTTAAGTTCATGTAACTGTTTCAAGATAGTATCGAACTCATGACATTTAAGCATAATTCACCCAACCTTTACCTCTAAATTAACCCAACAAACCTGTGAAAGTAGCCACAGATACCCCTTGTTGAGAGAAGTCATGAGTTGCTTCCTCTACAGAGTCCACAAATTCAGCACCTACAAACTCTGCGAAGTCTCTCAAACTCAATGCAGTTTGAGACTTACGCTCTACTGCAAGAGTCAACTTCTCACTTGCTTGTTCATTTGGTACTTGACCGCCTACTGACAAGTTCGTTAAAACTACTGCACCCTCAACATTAGTCGCAAAAACCATTTCTCGGTCAGTCGGAATACTTGCTTGGAACAGAAGAGAACCGTCTTCTACAACAGAAGTTGCTTTCTTATCCAAAGACTTAGAAATATAAATCTTACAAGCATCTGAATCTAAAGTGTTGAATGGGTTCATACTGAATGTCAAACCTTGAACTCCCTCAATCAATAAACCTTCTGCTGCCAAACCTTGACGATTTAAACAAGTCATGTCACCAGTGTAAGTGATACCACTAATATTTTCCCCATAGAAACCTACGTGACGACCATCTACGCTATGCGCATGTAAGTCTAAGTCACCGTCTTGGTTCCAATAAATACCGATTTGGTAATTATCTGGAAGCTCAATGCGAGTATACATAGGGTATGAACCAATGAAAGACTTAGCAGTTGTTGGAAGTGCAATCGAAATATGATCTTCTGGTTGATAAAACTTCAACTCTTTGTCTGCAAAGCGAGATTTGAACTCTTCTGCAATACGCTCCAAGTACAAATCAACCAAAGTATACTCCAAACCACTAATCGGAGTCTGTTTAAGAGCTTTCACAAAAGTTTTACCGTTACGAATACGGTAAACTTGGTAAATCACCCTCAACCAAATTACGCAACTCACTCAAATAGTTGTAATAACGAATAAGTTGGTAATTTGTGATACCGCTAAGGTCTTTTGGAAACTCTGTAATTAGAGTTTTAAAGGTGTGGTCTTTACGAGAGACCTCAGACAAACGCTTCATAGCGTTTACTTCTTTTTGCAAACCTAGTTTACGCAAAGTCAACCACAACTGTTTGTTTGGGCGGAAATGATCTGCTAGAGGTTGCAACCCTTGTTTTGACACAAAGTCTTTAACCAAAGACACGATTAAGTCTTTCTTTTCTTTACTCAAATGTGAAACTTCATAACGTAAATGGTTAAAGGTCAGTTTGTTCTTGTAGTAGTCTGTTGTACCCAAGAGGATGCGAACCAACAAACGTACTAGCAACTCTGGGTTTTTAGGTGCTACTTTGTAACGATACCCAAACTCAATTTGAAGCTCTTTATTGGCTTTCTCAGTAATGTCTACACCGTAGTGTTCAACCAAGTCTGCCAAAATCGAAATGTCATTTGTAGGTAAAGCCAAGGGTTGATTAAGAAACTCAAATAAATCTTCTCGAACTTCCATATAGGACTTAATATGAATAGTTGTTAAATGCGTATTTAAAGCAGTTTGAAATTCTTTTTCCTCAGAATTTGGAATAAAGTCTGTACCGAAAAATTCCTTTAAACCACCATAAGTCATAGCATAATGACACAAACGGTCGAATACAACCTCGCCCCAAGTCAAACCTTTACGAACTTCGAAACTCTCATAAAAGGTAGCGTTGGCGTTTCTAAGGTCAACTCCATAATGTTTAATCAAAGCATCTGCAATCTCTTTTGAAATTGGCTCAAGAGGGTCTACAAGGATACCGTGAGTTAAACACAACTGAGTGTATTTAAAGTCTCCAACCTCTTTTGTGCTTTCTACAACCTTTAAATATTTAGCTAAAGTTTCAATTTGTGCGTAGTTCATATCTATCCTACTTCTTTCTAATCTAACCAAACTGAAAGCTCTAAACCAACTAGTTTAGAGCTAACTTCTGCGAACCGTAAGTAACCAATCGTAGTAGCGGAGACTCATATTAGCGAGTTCTACAAACTACGATTATTAAATATCTCCTAAGTAAAGGAACGGTTTTCTGCAATCTATCTTTCTGGCGAGGTGTACATTCATCTGCTTTAAGTTTTCGGTAAAAGGAACACCTTTATGCCAATTATGTTTAAATTATAGCACAACTTGAAAGTTTTGTCAAGGGAAAACTATACTCTTACAAACTTTATGGTAATAATGTGCATCACAGTCATCTTCGTCAATATAACCATCAAAGTAACGAACCACATCAGTCAATAAGTCAATCGCATTTTGATCCATACCTAGAGACAAAATTGTGAAGTCACGGTTAAACTCTGGATACCCTCTATCAATGTTACGCTCAATCTCTTCTGGGTCTAGAATAAAACGTGAGTCGTAATGGTAGAATAGTTGACGGTACTCACCTCTATACAAAATAGTGATAAATCCATATTCATGGAAGTTTTCATTTTTGCAATAAATAATCGGACAAGGAATCCCACCTAAAGTCTTAGTCTTAGGACGGGTATCGAACTCTTTACGTTCAACATCATCTTTGATAAACTGTGCCCCTACAAAACCAATTGCATTTACAACCCGTTCAACTGAAATTCTTCCCGGAATTGCTACTTTTGTATCATTTGCCATTTGTTCTTACCTCAGTTAATTTAATGATTTTAGTATAGCAAAAACTGTTAAAAAATACAAGTAAAAACTACCCACTGACGATTTAATCTCATTCTTCTTTTCGAAAACCTAAACTAATTGAACCTGCTGAAAGCAAAGCTAACCCTAAACCTACTAAAGTAGAACTTCGCACTTCGTTCGTTTGAGGTAATGTAGCATCAACCTTTTCCTCTTTTACCGTAGAATTTCCTAAATTAGAAACTCTATTTTCTAAAAAGTTTGTTGCAGTGGATACCGCTGGTGTACTTTGTTGTGAAGAACCTTCTCCGAGCAAAGCAACACTAACTACGGGTAAATCTGCTTTCACTGAAGGCTCAGAATCAGACACTTTATCTACAAAATCAACCAGATCAGAGCTACTAGAAGCATCATTTGGTACAAGAGGTTCTATTTTAGGACTAGAAGAAAGAACCTCTTCTTTTATACCAACCCTTACAATTCTCTCCTTCATAGGAACCTTCTCAGTTTTACGAGAGTCTTCTACAACAACTCCATTGTCTGTTAACTTGTAAGTTATAGTTACTGTTTCTAACCCCTCAGAACCCTCACTTACAACTTCTATTTTGCCTTTTATTAACTCTATCGAAGGTACTAAACGCTCAGTTATCGCAATCTTTGTTTCTAAAACCTCAGACTTCAAACCTACTCTAATAACCGTATTCTTTGCATCAACTTTTTCCTCAGTAACTGACTCAGAAATAAGACCTGTGTGTTCATCTACATTATACTTAATCGTACGTTTTAAATACCCCCTCTATGCCTTTAGTTTCTTCTCTAAAACCAACAGGTTTTGTTTCATCACCTTTATATATTACATGTGGAGCTATAGTTTCAACTGCTACTTTAGGTAGTGTACCTTTAATGACTGTACGAGTTACTTTCTTAATACCCTTAGAAATAGTCGTAATTTCCTCTGTACGCTCTTTTCCGACCTCAAGGGTATTATCACCTATATACTTAGTTAAAACCTTAATTTTAGGCTCTTCTGGTGTGTTTAAAGACGGTTTATGCTCCTCTTTATCTTTTTCCTCAGACTTAGGCGTTTCCTCAGACTTAGGCGTTTCCTCAGACTTAGGATTTTCTTTAGGTACTACAACTTCGTCTTTCTTATCCTCTTTTGGCTTGTCTTTTTCATCAACAGATACCGCATCTTCTACATAAATTGGTGCTTTTGGTTGACCATTGACATAAGATTTAACCCAATCTAACTGCTCTTTTGATAAAACTAAACCACCACTTCGGCTACCCTCTACACCATTTTGATGGACACCAATTAAAGTACCTTTATCGTCATAAAGCCCACCACCAGACGCTCCGGGTTTAGTACCACTATAACTAATCGCATGAATCCCTGAACCAAAATCCGAAATACCTACGACTTTGCTATCTAACACAGAACTTAACTTCCCATCTGGATACCCATAAACGGAAACTAAATCACCCTCTTTAGGAACTACAGAACTTAAAGTTAAATCTGCAGGTACAACACCCTCTACTTTCTTTCAGTCGAACTAGTGCTAAATCATGTTTAAATCCAAAGACGGAATCCTTTTTATTCCAATACGAAATATCCTCATCAGAAAAAGTAATTGACTTACCATTAGGGAAAGTAGCTCTATAAACAGTATTTGTCTTTCCTGATTTCGTAACAACCTCAGAACCATTAACTGTTAAGAAGTTATGCGCTACGGTTAATAATAAATCAGGTGCAATTAACGTACCTGAACCTGTACCGTCAGGTGTCTGAATATAAGCACTAGCAGCAAAGTTTTCAACACCATTAGGTGCACGTTTTACCTCTTCACTAGGTTTTGGAAGTTTACTATACCCCTCTGTACCAACAGAGCCTACTTCTGTACGATTAAAATCTTGTGGTGGTTTTGGCACGGTTGGCTCTGTTGTACTCGGTTTTTCAAATGAGGACTCGTTTACCTGATCAACAACCAATTTAATAATAGTATCACCTAAAGATAACTTGCTTACATATTCATCAGACCAACTTAAATCAGTAATAGATTTGTTAATCGCAACTCCACCATAAGATACCACTTTACTAGTTGGAGACTTCGCTAACAAATCTTTGAACTCTGAAGTCTGTCTTAAATGAAATTCTAATAAACTCCCCACTTCACCTGTCTGCACTAATTTATCTGAAATCACACGATTTCCTTTGCTATCCTCAACCTTAAGAATAACATGACCTTTTTCAGAACCTTTAACTACTGTCCCTAAACCTTTAGCGTCAAAACTATAAAGAACACCGTCAATCTCTTTTTCTACATCACGCAAAACTCTATGATTTTCATCATAGTAATAACACTTATGACCATCAACAAACCAACCTGTAATCGCATATTTATCAATCAAAGAGCGAATCCAAGCCTTTTGTTTCTCCGTGAAAATCAAACCACCACCAATACGCTCACTCTCAGAAGCACTTGAAGTATTTGTTCCGTGCTGGTGGATACCAACTACCTCTCCCTTATCATTAAATAAAGGAGCACCTGAAAAACCACCTAAAGCTGAGGAATGATAGGTGACTGCACCACTCTCTTTATTGACACTGCTAACAGTTGTTGATACTGAATAAGCCTTACCGTCTTTCAAGCGAGTTTTATTCTTTTCACTTAAATTCGGAGTAGAAAAATCATTAGGTATCCGACCATAGTGATTTTATCACCAGTAGAGATATCTTTATGACTCAACTCGCTTGGGGAATCTTCACCACTGGTCATGACTTCTACAGGCTTTTTAGTGACTACTGCTGCTAAGTCATTGCTGTAGTCTTTACCAAAGTCTTTGCCGTTATATAAGTGAATAGAGTCTTTTTCAAGAGTTTCTGATACCCCTGAAGTGGGTACTTTGTTATTCTTCTCTGTCTCCGAGTTCATCACTACATAACTACGAGCAGACTCCCCACCACGCAAGACCGCAGATTTATCTTCTGGGTTCTTATCATAGTAGTTGTGAGCTACTGTCACCATCACATTGGGCGCTACAAATACACCACTACCCGAAGCCGTTTGCTTTCCACTTGTTCCACTATCAAAAGTTGTATAAGTCATAGCAACACCCTCAGCAAGCTTGCTATGAACATCTAAATTTTCAATATCGTCACCACCTCGAATAACATCAGCATATACCGATGTTGTAGGATTTACAAGAATATAACCACCCGTGACTAAGGCTAAACCTACACAACCTACTAAACCAAAACTCTTATGTTTTCTATACTTTCCAACTGTTTTTAAACTAAACACTAAATGAAACCCTCAACACTTTCTTTGAATCATAAATGTATTATATCACAAAGAAAAAGAAAAGCAAAACCACAAAGTAGCATGCTTTTCTATACTTTATATTTAACAAAAATTATAAACCAACAATATAATCACTGTCTTCCATAGCTTCAACCTGACCGAGCAGATACCCATTCCCAACTTGTGAGAAGAAATCATGGTTAGAGGTTCCTGTGGAAATACCATTCATGATGATAGGATTGACATCCTCTGCACTCTCTGGGAATAACGGGTCTAACCCTAAATTCATAAGAGCTTTATTGGCATTGTAGCGAAGAAACGTTTTTACTTCCTCTGTCCAACCAATTTCGTCATATAACTCTTCGGTGTACTTCTCTTCGTTTTCATAGAGTTCATAGAGTAAGTCATAAATCCACTCTTTCAACTCAGACTGTTCTTCATCAGACAACTCATTAAAAGCTAATTGGAACTTGTAACCAATGTAAGTACCGTGAACGCTATTTCCTGTTATAATAACAGAACCACCTTTACCACGAGTAACTAAGAAACCAGACGGAACTTGGATACCGTAAACCTGTTTGCCGTCAATTTCCTTACGCTTCACAACCTGACCTGCGGTAACACACTCATTAGGTACAAAAATCAAACAATAATGAGGTTTGTCATCTGGTAAAAACTCAGACTTGTAAAAACCATCTTCTCTAATTCGAGTTTTATAACCTGCTAAAGTAGCAAGAGCTTGCACCCAATCTAAACTTTCTCTGTTAGAAGTAACATATCTCAGAGAGTTCTTACTGTTTTGGTGTCCATACCAAAAAGTAACTTTCTCTAAATAATCAAACACCCAATGAAGAGAAACCTCTGTCAAATCTCGTTTAGGAAGTTGTTTTAGTTTATCCACCTTAATAGAACTACTAAATAAACTTGGTATTTTAAAGGATACATCTAGTTCGTTCTTAAATTTAGTTTCTTTAAAGTAAATACGCAAGAAAGTTAGAAGATACCGCAATCTCTCTATCAACTGAGGTCTTCTAAATGTGAAAGTTAAATTAGAACCTTCACCTACTTTCGCAATCGAACCGTATTTTGAAGCTACAATATAAAACTCATCCCATAAACTTACTTTATGCTCTAAGTCTGAGCTTTCATTCAATTCTAAAGGTCTTGGATGTAACCAAAAAGCTGTTTGACCTTGAGTAGTCTCAGCTTCCCGAATCATATATGCTTCCGAAGTTAAAGACTTACGAATTAGACGATGTTTTGGTGTGCACGTCAGATTCACATAACCATTTTTAGAACTGAAGTTATACAGTTTTGGAACATAATCCGTAGAAACGGTTTGAACTGAAACAAACTCAGACGTTCTAGTTTCAGGATTAAATTGCAAAATAACATCACCTGGCCGAATATCTGCTACAGATACCCAACCTTTTGGAGTCAATAATGACTGTTCTGATACAAGACATTCATCTCGAATAATGAGCTTAATAATCTCAGCTACATTAGGGAGTTTATTGTTACCTAGGTACCACAAAGGTGTAAAGAAACCTGAGTAGAAAAGAAAAGACTCTAAAAACACACTTGCGACTTTCTTTTGTAAAGGTGTTCCTGTTTCATAAATAGTCTTGATAACTTCAGCTTTCATCTGCAAATAAGGGTTCTTAGCAGTCCACTCAAAAATTTCTTCAATCTCAGTCTTGGTATTCAAGGTTGAGAAAATAGAAGAATAAGATTTAGCATGCACAGATTCCATAAACATCACATTGTTTAATACTGCCTCTTCGTGTTGAGTTCGAATATCTGGTTTAAGTGCAGATACCCCCTCAACCGACTGCAAAGTATCCAACAAAGTCAACCCACCAAAGACTTTCCCTACCAAATCACGCTCTTTCTCAGACAGTTTGCGCCAATCATCTAAATCATTCGACAAAGGAATACGAGTGTCTAACCAAAATTGCTCAGTTAGCTTTTCCCAAGTCGCCTTATCGACCACATCTTCTATGGCGTTCCAATTTATCGCCTTGTAATATTTTGTTTTTTGTGTCACTGTTTGCTCACTTTCTAAATCGTAACCTCATTTGTAAAATCATTTTGCAATACTCTAAAATGTACCTCTGAAATTGCACCACTTTGATAGAGATTGTATAGATTAAAATGTACATACCTTAAAAAGTAGACTTCATCTTTGGTTAAGAATAAGTCATTCAAGTAGTGAAATTCTAACCAAGTCAGCATCTTTACAATATCAACACACCTAAAACTCTCTAACTTTTGAATAGGTTCTTTAAATTCTTCTCTAAATGCGTATAAGAAAGACTTAGCTAAATGTTCACTTGTTATCGATATAGACGAAACATCAAAAAGAAACAAGAATTCTTTTCTTCATAACCTAAATCTCCATTCTATTTTTCTAACTCAATTACAAAATCTGTTGAAGTTGAACCGAACCAACCATATACAGTTCGTTTACCTTTAATATCGCCGGTTTTTCCTATAGCATCAGCACCATAGTAAATCGTAAACGGTTTGAAGTCTTGAAGCGTACCTGCACGATACTCTTTCTCTTTACTACGAACCTCAGTAGCTAGGGTTGTAAAGTCGGGACCTTTGAATTTTAAATCCTCGTGTTTCACTAAAATAGTAAACGAATCAGTCCAACCTATAAGTGGACTCGCTATTTCATTTGTCAAAAGAGGGTAAGGAAAGTCTTCTGTTCTTTCATGGTAATCTACAAGAACATGTCTGTCCCAGTTCATCATGCGAAAACCTAAACCAAGTGTTGTAATCATTAGTAGAAAGGTTACGAAAGACCTAAGTTTCGATTTAGGTTCCAAGGGGTGTTTTCCCGCCGACATAAAACCTAAACACAAAGTGGTTAAAGCTACTAGACAAGAACCAAGTGCAAATAACCCTGCATGTTTAGCGAAAAACACATAAGGTAAAGCCAAGATAACACTCACTCCGTAAATACCCAAACTACCCCAAGTTATGCGATTTGGACTACCCTTAAATCGCAACCACAAAGATTGGAAATCTTTAGGTTTTTCTTCAATCAACACACTATCTACTCTATTTCCACTACTAATCATCTTATTATCTGTCATTTTCTTACCCTTTCATCATTTCAAAGAACAAGATAGAAAACTCTAGTCGCTGCCACAACGTTTCCAATTCACCTTCACGTGTAAAGATAAACTGCTCTAGTTGGCGCTTGCGTTCTTCCTTGATACCCTTGGTGCTTTCAGCAAGTGACAGCCACTTATTTTCCAACTGATCCAAAATGGAAAACTCTTTATCAGTTTTAGAACCTTGTCGAAACTGCTCAGTTGCTTTTAGTTCCAACAAGCGTTCTCGATAAGGTTCAGTTAAAAGTTGCGCTTCTTGAATCTGATTCAAATAAGACAAAATAGTTCTATCCGAAACCTGAACCTTACTTCTCAAATTCACTGGGTGAAACTGCTCTCTTGTATGTAAGTAAGCAAAAACCTTATAAATGTTTTCTTCACGCTTCCCTGCGGACAAGGAACCCATCTCTCTTAGTTTGTTTGCCATGTTTTGTTTACCTCATTTCTATACTTCGCAGTACGAATCATCACAACTAACGAAAGAAAGTAGTTTTCAACTAACCAAACTTTCATGAAATGTGCCGTTTCTGCTCTTCTCAATAACCACAACTCAGCTTTATCTGAATCTGTAAACTCAAAAGTGTCAAGAAAACATTGAATTTTCAAATAGAATTCTTTCTCCGTATGTAAGAGGGAAACCTCTGCTTCAGGTCTAAAATGATAACCATCAAAGGTAGTATGATACCCAAAGCTGAGAGTACAGTCGTGAAGGGCATATCTTTGAAATCTGTGAAGTAAGCATCTAAGTGGTCTACCTCTACCTTTTCTTGCTCTACATTTCTAGGTAAGTTTGCAAATTGCTGATCCAACTCTCTGCGCCATTTTCTTGAAACCAAAGGAGGTTTTCGATTACTTTTCTTTTTGGAAGAGTGTGCCATTTAGTGTCCATCTTCTTTCTGTTTATTTTTATAGTTTAATTTTATCAAAAAATTAAAAGAAAGTCAATGATTATAAAGACTTTCTTCACATTTACGATTAAATTCTAAGTTGGTACGAAGTTGCTGCTTGGAAAAATTCTGCGAAACCATAATCAGACAAGCAGTAAGATACCGAATTGGGGAGCCAAACCTCTAAGTTTAAAGGTATCACATAGTTCTCAGCAAATCTGACAAACTTACTGTATAGTCGATTTGCTTTAAGAACTTGCTCTAAGGTTTGACTAGGTTCTACAACCAAAATATGATGCGAGTGTTTCAAATCACTAAGAATAGTGGTGTATTGATTTACGTTCAAGTCTGGGTTATCAATATCAAAAATATAGTCAGCTTTGTAGTAGTCCAACCTAGTTTTCAGTTTCTTAAAGTCATAAATGTTAGGTAGGATAAAGTTCTTCAAATCTTGTAGGTCTTTTTCACGTGTTGAGTAAAACTTCATAATAGCGAGGTCTTCCCAAGAGAGAACGAGAACCGTTAAGTTTGAGTAATTCAATTCTTTATCAAAAGAAACCTCAGAAATGTCTGGGACTACGAAAACCTTTTCCACATCATTAGAAAGCTGAAAGGTTTGTAACTGCTCAACTGTCAAAGGTAAAGAACCAATATAGTCAATATCCCTTGTTTCTCTATACCCACCTGAAAGCAATGATACCGCAGAACCACCTGTGACAATGATTTTAGCAAATTTGCCTTGGCGTTCTAGTTCTGAATTTAGTTGACGTAACTTCTCTAAAATCTTATTGTACGACAACGTTTGATAAGGTGTAAACATCTTCTTCTCCTAACTCCTTTGCAAAAGTGCGAGTAGACCAAACTCTTTTAGGTAAGTGAATAGTACCGCTTAAGACCAAATTACAATTCTCCTCAGAATTAAGCCAATTTAAAGCATCAAGCGTTTCTTTTTGCCTTGGTTTATCCAAAGAAAAATAAAGAACTTCGTGTTTTAGAATTAAGCGCATTTTATTAATTAAATCAAGTTTTTCCAAATTAAAACCCTCCGTTCCAATTCCTTTATTTAGTGTAACATAAACAGAAAACAAGCGCAAGGCTTGTTTAAATCAAGTAAGTTAAGAAGTTGAAACTTTATAAAAATGTCTGTCCTCACTAGCTTTGTAACGTTCATCTAAGTAAGCATCAAATTGTAAAGCCAGTTTTCTTAACAAATCAACCGTAACTTCAGTTGTTATAGCACTAATATAAGTTCGAGAAGACTCAAACTTATCTCGTTCTAACTCATTAGCAAACTCATATAACTCTACATGTGCATCATTGTTATCTTTTGCAAAATAATAAGCTAAGGAAAACTTTTTACCTCTATACCACACTAGGTATTTACCTGAAATAATACGAGTAGGTAAAGGCGGATACGGACTTGAAGGGTCATTCTCCCCAAAGTAAGTTTCCTTAACTGAACCTTTAATTACCTTAACTCCAATCGAATCTAAAAAATTTAATAAATCAACTTCTTTTAAAAACCACCAATAGAAACTTGAGAATTTAAAAACATAAAAACCTCCAAAATAATCAAATCAAATTTAAACGCTCTAATTTGCCCTATATCGCATTTTAAATCTTTAAAGTATATTTCTACCTCAGACTAAACTAAGACGAAACTGGAGCAAATTAAGACAATCTGAGAACGAATTAGGACAACTCAGAAGGTGAGGATACCCAATGAGTGTACTTCTCTGAGGTTGTAGGAGTCTCAAAGTTAAAGGTGTGACCCTCTTTTAATGACTTAACTTTGCGAATATAAGTTAAATCATAACCCTCTTCGTAACCGTCACAGTCACAGTTTCGCCCCCAATCATGCTTACATTCACACTCGTATTTTCGATCGAGTTTGTACCACATCTCTTTGAACTTAGCTAAAGACATAAGAGAAAAAGTTTTAGTAGCAAACCCTGTTGACTTGTCAGTAGAAGTTACTGAACAAAAATGCAACTCCCTTGGTGTATAAGCCAAAACAAAAGCATACAAAACATTTAAAGCGAAACTACCATCTTCAAACTTATTGTACTTAGGAACACCACTAATTTCTGCGAAACTAACTAAACTTTCTAAATCATCTACTGAAACCTCAGCAAACTCATGTGGATTTTGGATACCGTAATCGTAAAAGTCAGTAAAGAAAGTTCCCACTTCATCTTTTGTTATGTAAGAATAATCCTCAAAATCTATAACTTCAACTATGCCACAATTAGGAGAATTAAACTGTTGACGTTCTGCTTGAAACTCTTCAAATGTACAGAACCCTTTGTAAACAGTGGATTTAAAATCTAACTTCTTAGTACACTCTAGACCACCAATTTTATAAACCTTGTAAGTAAAGTTATTTGCGTACTTTTCCAAAAAAGCTATTAAAGGGTTCTTCTTAGAACCTGCAATGTAAAAATCTACCTTATTTTGTTGAGCATAGTGTAAAAGCTCTTGAATGTCAGATTGTTTTACTGTCACTGTGTTCACGATGTTCACTACTTTCTTATCGTTTTCCTTTATTATATCAAAACTTGCTTGTTTTGTCAAATAAAAAGAGGACTTAGAGTCCCCTTTCGTTTACTTAGTAGAAAAAGTATTGTAAAGTCCAATTAGCAAATTTGCTAACAAAACATAATCATCATAAGTAGAAACTCTACGTTTTGCATGAACTCGCTCAATCAAAGATACTTGGGTTCCAGTCAGTTCAATAGGTGGCTCTTTTAAAAATCTCCACAAAATAGAGCGATAAAACTCTGGCACATAAAACTCTGAGAAAATCTCTAACTCATCAACTGACTTTTGCAACAAAGATACCCAAACCTTCGCTTTTCTAAGTTCTACCTTAGACTTAGTATCCAAATAGTTATTGAAATAGTGCAAAATCTGAAAGACTTCACTATCATAACGCTTTTCCATTTTTTACTCCTTTAAATAACTGGATTCGCTGGGAGAGTTTCTAAAACTTTGATACCCTCAGTGCTTAGTAACAAAGTCATAGCATCTACCCCAACCTTTGGAACATAAGCTAGTTCTAAGGTTTCTTTATTGAAGATATAAACCTTATCTTCACGTTCTAAATGCGCTTTTTGAATAGCATAAGCACTCACTTGCTCCAAAGAATCAAAGTTTAAAATTTGAACTGTGTAAGTGAAAGCTCCTAATTCTTTAAGCAAAGCACCTAGTGTTTGAGGTGTCTCAATTACTAATGTCGGTGCCAATGTAAATTTAATTGGTTTCATATTACCACCCATTTCTAATTTATTTTCTTTATTATATCAAAAATAAATTAATTTGTCAAATATAAAAAGTGAAATCTGTTGATTTCACTTAATCTAAAACTTCTACATAATTTACTACAAACTGAGCAAAGGCTTTTCCTTCTGCTTGTGCTTCAAATAAGTAACTAGAATAATCGTCTCGATTGAAGAAACTTTCTCTCACTTGCAGTAATAAGTCCATAGAGTCCACCAAACGAGCCAACTCCGGTAATTTCTCACAAGCTAAATCCACTAAAATCTCTGGAACTTTATCTTCTGAGGATACCACCCCTATCTTGAATGTCTTGAAGAGCTTCATCTAAGTATTCTGCTAGCCGGTCTGAAGACTTCGCTGAGATATGTTTTGTTCTGTACTTCAACTTAAAACACCTTTACTATTTATTTATCCTTGAGTTTATAAACCTTAAACGGAATGTCTTTATAACCAGCTAAAGTTCTTAAATTAGTTACGCACGATAAAAATAACTCTGGTTCTTTTTCTCTATCAATACCCCACGAAGTTACTAACTCAGGAACAATAAAAGCGTCTTTTCCATGAACATGGCGCTCCAAAATGCGCTCAACAATACCCCAGTTCGATAAGTCTAGTTTGTCTAAACCGCTTTCTAAATCAGAAAAGAGTTCTGCAATCTCTCTACGAGTAAGGTTGCGAGTATCATCTTTAAGTTGAAACCATCTAAACAAATCATATTCTAAGCTTACAATACTTAACAAACTCAATTTCTCGTATGAAGTGTTTAAACCAGTTGTAACCATACCACTTGGCATCGGATTTCCGTTTAGTGCTTCACCCAAAGATAAAGCACGTTCGTAAAAGACAGTTGACCTTCTCTCTAAATAATAACGAAAACGATAAATAGCATCAACCCAATGATTTTTATTTAAAAGAGCTAAACCGACTTCGATACCCATTAAAGTGTACAAAGTGTAATCTACATAAGGTATGTCTCCAATAAGGTTATGTACGAGCGAGCCACAAATTACCAGCAATGCTAAAACTATAAGAGCTTGTAAGTCTAGCAAACGAGCCACAAATTTATAAATTTCAACAAATGGTGAAAGGAAATAACGTAACGCATTTAAAGTATAAATACAATAGTTTGTAAAGAAGTTAAAGGTTTAACTTTTGTTTTGTAAACATCACCTAGCTTAAACTCTGAAGCACCATCTGGCACATAGAACTTAAGTCTCTTCCTAGACTCCACTTGTGGCAAATCAAACGAGACAACGGAACCAAAGATACCGAAAGAGCTATAATTCGAAGCGTAATAATAACGATCTTCATAGTCTAAAAAGTAAGTAGGTAAAACTACTTTAGGGAAGAAAACGTCACTTTGAGGTTTAGCTCCTCTGTAATAACGATCCTTTAAAGAAACCTCAGTCGAAACTCGACTTAGTGTGTACTGTTGTGAATTATCCATGATAATTCCTCCTTAATTTAAAAATGTTATTTTTAAACCAAGGTTTAGTGTGAATGAAATAAAATAGAATAGAATAAACTAAACTTAGCTTAGGCAGACCTACAACCTCAAAGGTTATAGACCTAGTAAACCAAATTTACCAAAACACCCTCAACCAAAAGTTGAGGATGCTTATCGAGGGGAATATAAACCAAAAGGAATGATATTCCCCAACGCTCATTAGAACTAATTACTCATTATCAATATTCTAGCAAAAGTTCAGAAGTTTGTCAAGAGAAACCTATCTAATTTCTCTCACTTCAAGCGCCAAATTACGATTCCAATCGAAAATTCTTTGAGCTTGCGACTCAGCACTTGCTTTCATCTTCCAAAAGCGAATTGAGTGTAAGTTGCGCGTGAACTCCATATCATATTGTTTTGTTTTACGGTTGTATTGTAAATAAGCTACATATTGGTCAGAACCGGGATGGTATAAAGCAAATCTGCGCATTGATGTAGAGTCCTCCTCAACAAGAGATAAATTACTAGCAGCCCAAGTCCAAGTGTTCTCTTCAACAGTATAACACTCTGGTGCACCTCTATGACCCCAAGCTTCTTCATCTATAACTGGGTACTCCTCAGTTACAATCCCTGAGATTGTAACTACTTGTCCTACATACGCATCCATCTCATCAACCCAACCCCAAGGATAATCTTCTTTTTCAATATCAGATACTGGATTGATTTTAACTTTTTGACCTACTTTAAATTTTCTAACCATAACTCACAACCCCTCTTATACTAAACGTTCATAAGAAGTTAATTCTTGTCGGTCAGTATAATTGTCCTTTAGAATATAACCTCGATTAACTGCTTGTTTTAATAGAGAAGTTAAATCTGACTTCTTCTTAACATCAATCGTGTAAGCTGGTCCTATCGCCCAACCAGAGCCTGTTTGACCTTGAATTGCAAACTGACGACCGTCTTTAAGGGTTACAAACTGTACAAACTCCCAACCCCAAGTTGTTTTAAAGGTTAATGCAATGTTGTTCATATTACCACCTATTTTCTTTCTAGTTCCAAGGCATATTTGAATTAAAAGCTCTCAATTCATCGTAAAAACGAGATCCATCAACTTCCTGATACCCATAGTTGAGCAAGTCATTCACTACCCACTTCAAATCGGACTTCTTAGCAACTGCAATCTCAGACAAAGGCGACAAAGGAGCACCCATACCGTAAGTGCTGCCTGTAATCGCTAGTTTACGACCATCTGGGAGAATGACTGCTTGAACGTAACTATCTTTGTACTTTAATCTAATACCACGTGTTGAAATTACGTTGTTACCCATAAAATTTACCTACTTTCTTTATTTCAAGTTAACCAATTAGGAAGGTTAGTTTTGAAGACATTCAAATAATGTTTTAAATAAGATTCCGATGGAATATCTTTAATTAGTTGAATGATGAAATCAACAATATTATCACTATCATCTAAATTAAATGCACCTGTTGAACCTAACCCACCCTTATCATTATAAGCAATAGTCACATAATCTAAAACCATCCAACGACCAAAAATCAAATTCAAGCTTAAACAATAAAGAGCGAGTAGCATCTACTAAATCTAATGAAATATAATGATTATTAGTGTGTTTGTACCTAATAGATGTACGATTAGTTAAAGGTACAATCCCAACCATAGTAGCTACTGAAGTTTTAGCTTTATTGTAATGATACCAAAAAATGAACTGTCTCAGCGAATGAAATAACTCTTCTTTAATCTTACTTTTGAAAACCATGTGTTACCAACCTACCTAACTCTATAGTTAAATTAAAACCTACTAAATCTAGTAGTAAACACCCTTTAGAGAGTTCTGCAAAATATCTAAATAAAGCTGCACTTGTAAAGGACTGCGAATTGATTTTATCCAATCAGATAATACTAATTCTAACTTTTTAGTGTTTGCAAAGCTAACCCAAACATTACTCTCTTTCCAGTCTAAACTATCTAATAGATACGAAGACATAAGATGAACATTATGCTCAAATCTCCAAGGTAGGAAGTTTAGTTCTAAAGAATGAACCTTCCTACGTTCGCCTGTTAGCAAGGTAATTTCTATATTAGGGTAATGCTCATCTATCTCATAATAAGTGTCGTACTTCTGCGTAACTCTTAACTCACGCTTACGACCCGATTTCTTGAAACCACCCATGGTAATTACACACTCGCACAAGTACAAAAGTTCATCTAATAAGGCTTGTTTTTCTTTGTTTCTGAAAGTCAAACTATACACCCTTTCTAATCTTCCCAATAAATAAAACTTCTCAAATTGAGATACAACGCATCTCTAAAAGCCACTACACGACTTTGACTGGAGATACCGAGGATTAAATCTACTAAACTTGTTTTGACCTCACTCATAGGTATATCTACTTTTCGGCTTGTTTTGGTTTTATCCACATAGTAAAGATGGACCCAAGGTACATTTTCTTTAATATAAACCTGAATTGCAAAAGATTGAAGAGCTAAAGTGTCGAATGTAATCAAATCTATATACAAAGCGTTCTCGCTCTGTGAAGTACGATAAGTTAAACCCAACCTAGCTGAACCTTTTACATTACTAAGAATATCATCTGGGAGACCATGTTTCGCCATAGACTGGCAAACTATAAGTAACTCTTCTAAAAGTGCTTGTCTTTCTTTGTTTTTAAACACTGTATTCATTTTAAACCCCTACCTTTAACAATATTCTTGAACAAGCCTTAAACCTAATAAGAAAGCTAAAACTTGGTCTTTATTTCTAATCCTAGACACCAACTTCTCAATGAATTGAGTTGAGTTAGTCTCCAACTCCTTTGTGTCACACTGTAATTTACATGTTTTATCAAACCAAGGAGAACCTACATCTTTGTACGGAATACTTCTAAACACTACTACACTTGGATTAGTATTAAGCTTCTGTATCTCTAACCTATGGAAGAAGAACCCTGCAGTATCTTGTAAATCAAAAGAAATCTCTCCTTTTGTACATTGAACATTGACTAGATAATCCTCACCAACTCTTGAAGGAACACCTGTAGAAAACCTACCTACCGGGTAAGAAGACTGACCGTCCAAATATTTTAAAAACCAAGCTAATTGATTTATCAACAAGGCTTCTAATTGACTTCTTGTTAAATCTCTATAACTAGTCATAATATACCTCTAAACAAATCCTTCTAAAGCACTTAAGAAACAAGCTACTTGAAAGTCCGTAGAAATCGATTCTACCAAAATTTCAAAACCACGTGTAAATTGTGGAGTTCCTTTTGCGCTATATTGAGCTATATGTTCTAAAGTTTTAAGTGGTAAAGAAATAGAAGACCCATATACATTACCTGAAAAGAAAACATCTAAGTCTGAGGATACCGAAATGTGTAAGTCATGAACCTTCTTGCCTGAGTTCTTGTTCTCTAAAGATAGGTAAACTAAGTCTTTTGCAAGTTCTACATAAACTAAGTATTTACCTGAAACCTCAATAGTTTCACCATTAACTTCATCTGCTAAACCAATGACCTTATCAAAAGTTTTCTCCAATGCTTGTAGGAGTTGTTGTCGTTTGTTTTTACTCATCTTCTTATTCACTTTCTAAAGCCAATTTAATTTGTTTCGCAATCCTTGATACCACAGGTACTACCACACTATTGCCTGCTTGTTTATATAAGTGACTGTTTGCTAGTTTCTCCGGGAATTTATACGAACTTGGAAAACCCTGAATGTTGAAACACTCCCTTGGGGTCAGTTTTCTAATTTCCCCGTCTTCTGTCAAAATCATAGGTACATTATTTCCACCAGTTCCCATAGAAGCTAACAAGGTAGGTACTACACCGCTTTTATTCTCTCTAATCGTATTTCCTCTACGATATTCATAAATGCTACCTACAGACACAATATTGTCTCTTAACAAAGGATAATAATATTTATCTTCCCTATAATAATACTGCTCTTCTACTAGGTTTTTGAAGTCAATAACATCAAATACACTCGTAGTTAAGTCTAGTTTCTGTGGAAAAGTAAAGTGTTCGAATGCACCTTTATCTTTAAATCCAACAATATAAATACGCTCTCTACCTTGAGGAATATTACCGTATTCAACAGCGTTCATCACTTGATAAGTCACAAAGTAACCTAACTCTTCTAGGGTTGTTAAAATTACTTTAAAAGTATTTCCTTTATCATGGTTCACTAAATTCTTTACATTTTCCAAGAAAATAGCTTGCGGTTGCTTTTCTTCTATAATACGAGCTAACTCAAAGAACAAAGTTCCTCGACCTTTTTCATCGCGGAAACCTTGCCGATACCCCTCAATAGAAAAAGCTTGACAAGGAAAACCGCCAACAATAACATCTACAGTAGAAACCTCAGAAGCAGACACTTCTAGAATATCTCTACCATCCAACTGAACAAGAGGAAAATTCAAAGAAAAGGTTTCTCTTGCTTTCGCATCAAATTCATCTACATAAATTGTACGAAAACCTTGTTCTTCAAACCCTAAATCAATACCACCTACTCCTGCAAAGAAAGATGCGCAGGTTAAATCTACTGATTGCATAAATCCCCTTTCGATAACTTAGTTCTAAAATAAAACTCTGCACCTAACCACTGAACCGTTCCGACAATAGCTCCAACTGCGAAAATGGACTCAAAACTAAATTGTAAATGATGTAGGAACAACCACAGTAATATGGGTGTCAATATTGCAGTTGGAATTGCATAAATAAGTTGAGCGACACCATTCAAATCATGACGATAGGAACGACTGATTGAAAGCCACATGTAGTAACGGAGCTTAGTTACAATCTCAATAGGTAACAATATCCAAATGACCGGTGAGATAATTCCCTTATAAATGGACTCTGGGAGCCAAGATAAACCGAAATAAGCAACCCCATAAATCAAACCTATAGAAAGAATTGCTCCAACAGAAGCCTTCCAAAAGACAAATTTATTGTCTTTGTATGGAATTGGTTCATTTAAACCGACATTTCGAGAGACGTGACTATTGAGCAACCCTGCCATCGAATCTACCCAACCTTCTGGTAGCATCATTAGGTTCGAAATCCAATATTTAATAGCTGCGTAAATTGGATTGATTGTGATTGTAAGACCAACTCCAATAATGGCGGATACCCTTGGTGCAAGTCTTCTTACCAGTTCCCACTTAACAATTTTCCAATAGGTTTTGACTTCTCCCCACGAAAATTCAAATCCTTTAGAAAGAATTTGGGTATGGGTTTCTCCCATAAGAACCAATAAAGTGGAATAGCATTAGTTATCATGTTTACAACTAAAGCCGTGTTTACACCTAATTGCAAAACGTGTGTTGTGAAGAAAATACCAATTAACATAGACCAAGCAATACTGTGATCTAACACTGTAGCTTCTTTACTTCTACCCCTTGTTCTCAGATATGATGGAATAAATACTGCCCAAGGTGCTGCAATTAAAATGGACAAAATTGAAAGTTGGAAGTAAGGTATGTAAAAGGGTAAGTCGGTTGGAGATACCCCTAAAATGAGTAGCAGTTTAGGTAGAAACATGAAACTACCAATCGCTGAAGGTAAAAGCATGAGATAGAACAGATAAATATGATTTTTAACTACTTTAGACTCTATGCTTAAACCTTGTTGCTCAATAAGCTTAGGTAAAGTTGCAGTCATTGAAGTACGAGCAGTGTAATAAGTAGAGGAAAGAATAACCCAAAAAGCATCATTGACTCCAAAGAGAACAGTTATTCTTTCTACCAAAGTCTTATCAGCTAATAAACTGAAACACAATACCCAACCTATTTCGATTGCATTATCTGCTAAAGAACCAATAAATGCGTGATATAGCATCTGTGTTAGCTTTTGACGAGTCCAAGGTTTATTTGTTGACACTAAATACACCACCTAAATCTTTACTTTGTGCAAGTAAAGAGTCTTTAACGCTATACAGTTGTTTTGCACAATCAAATAAGTCTTCCTTAGTTGAAAAATTGTCAGCTAATAATTTTAAATAAAATTGCTTGACAGGTTCGCTATCACTCCATTTGAGGACATCCGCTACCGAATAGAAATTTAAGTATACAAATAACTTAGAACCATCACTAACCGAGACTACGAGACTGCAGTTCGAATTAGTTAAAACCTTTAATTCAAACTCAAAACCAAACTCACGAGAAAGCGTGCCGATATTATAGCGTCTCTTCGTTCTTTTATCAAAAATCATCTTTACAATCTCTTTTGTAAGAGAGACCTTTGACTTAGAACCTGAGTTTAACCCATATCGAATATAAGGGTTAACTAAGGTACCATCAAGTAATCTATATTCAATATCTAAAGCGAAATTTCCTCCAACTATTGAACTCCCTATAGGGTAGCAAATTGTTGTATAATTCAGTTCTTGAGGACTTCCTATTTCTAGCAGATAAGGTACGTTGAAACCAAAATCCCCTTTGTAAGTGGACAATTTAATTAAGTTGTTTGTTGACATTAGATACCCCTGTCACTAGCAAACGCTAAGTTTTCGATTACCTCTGACATGACTTCAAAATTATCTTCCGTAAGTAGAGACTGCAACTCACTCTCAGTCAATTTATTTATTGCAAGGATAATGCTTCTACTACCGAATTTTGATTGAAGTCTTTCTACAGTAAACATATTACCATAGTTCAACACAAGCTTCAATTTCTCAACAGAAATTTGAGAAATTTCATCTGGCGTGATAATAGTTAAACCATGAGTCAGCTTCGATATTGATACACTACTTACCATGTCAACTAAATCAGCAACTTGTAACTCCTTAAAGGCAGTTAATACATTTCCCAAAGGAACTTTAGATAACAAACTAGGTAACGACTGACCTGTTTGTTTTTCTACCTCATTCACTTTATTTAATAGTTGTAAATCAAACATATAAAACACCTAATCTCTATTGCCGTCTATTAGTATTTGGAGAATTACACACAAAACAATTAATAAGAACAAACCAACATATTCTATTGGAATTTCTGTAACCTCTAAGAAAACTGGAACTCTCATACTACCCCCTCACTTCTAGTTAAATTTCGCAAACCTTTGAAATAACCCAAAACTTCATTTAGTTTATCAACATACGGTTGGTCTAACTCTTGAACTTCTGGAGTTAAATAATCAAAAGGTTTCATTGATGGGTGAAGTTTTGAACTGTCTTTATAGTAAATAACAACAGACCAAGCATCATGAACCATCTCCCTAGTAAACTTAATGTCATAAGATAATGCGGTCAAAACTAAGTGAGAGTAAAAATTTACAAAATCTTGCGATAAAGAAGAATTCTCAGTTCTAAACGCTGAGTCAACTTTTTCTATAACTTTATGTACATAAGTGTCACCCAAGTTAGGTGCTTTCTCTAAAAGAACACCTGAGAAAGCTAAATATTCACTCAGATAATAAGGTCTATCAAAAATAGTTACTTTAATATCTGTTCTATCTTTGTATAATTCGAGAGTCTTATCGTAGTAACCTCTTAGGTTTGTCCAATACTGTTCATTATTACCTCTATTTTGACTGCGCTCTCTGTAGACAGACTCATATTCTCCAACATCGACAACGACAACTTCTACTGGATACCCTTTGTCAACTAGATAGTTGAGACAATCTTGCTGCATCCAACCTGTTACAACATCATACTTGCCTGAGTCAATAACTTTGCACCAGTCTTCCATATACCGTTCAAACCAACCTTTGTTGATTTTACGATTTGGCAGACCTTTGAACTCTTCATTGGATAGATGTCAAATCCAGTTTTATCATACTTATAGTCTAAAGTGTGCTTATCAAAGTCATAAATGTTTGAGTAAGTTTTATCTAAGTAAGTTTTACCTACACATCCAACCGTTAAAATAATTCTTGTTTGCATAAAAATCACCACTGAATCTTCTCAGACCTTAATTGGGAATAAAGAGTAGGTGTAAAGTATTTACTAATCTCTCACACAAAGAAACTAACTCTTTTTCACTGCTATAATCTTTCAATAAAAATAGAGTAAATAAGACTTATAGCATCTTTTTAGTGTATCAGAAACAGTATCATCTATCCTAATGTTTCATAACCTAATTGGTCTAAACCTTTATATTCTAAGTTTAAATAAGCATAAAAATTATTATCACAAATATCTTGTAAGTTATTCGACATTGTTCAAACTAGCCTAATTCCAAAGTAATGCTATAAAGATTCGATAGAGTACCTTTAGGATAAGTAATCTTCGCTTTATTAGCTAAAACTAAGTCTGCTAACAAAATAACTAAGCTAGTTTCTTTCCTAGAACCACTGTTAATACCCAATTTATAGTATATATCAGAAGTTAAAAGAAGACCTAACTCATCTGTTACAGTAAGAGATAACAACTTAGTGTTTTGTGTTACCGGATTTAATTGAAACACATAATACATTGGAACAGGGTATTTATAGTGACCAATCTCAATTAAAGTAGGCAACCTCTTCAGACCTACCAAACGTTTACGAATCTTTACATTTTCAGTGTTTGCCATAAACGTACTCCTTATTCTAAAAACATTTCAAATTTAAAACCGTGAAACTTAGTCAACATAACTGACACTAAAGCACCTAATTCCAACTCTAGTTGTGATAAGGGAATTGAAACCTTCTCTTCAATCGAAACTGGAAGCTCATCTAAGGGAAGATACCCTCTCATGGTTTTATAGGGAACTAACTCAAAACCTTGAGTTTGACATTTGAAAAACTGAATAACTCGAACTGAGGTAATCTTTTTCTCTGTGAACTTCACTTCCATATAAAAGTTCTCTACAGTTTTAACGACTACTTGAGTCTTTCCTACGAAGTTAACCTCAGTTACATTTAGAAAAGATGTCAAACGCAAAAGAAAGTTCCTCTGTCAGAGTCCACTTACCATCTCGGATAGACCAAGCAATTACTGAATCTCTGTTGAAAATATAGGGGTCGTAAGGAAAAGAAGTTCCATCGGATAACACTAATAAACCATCTTTTGAATCCATACAAAACCTCAATTTTCCGACTTTTCCCACTCAAGGAAGTAATTAGTTTGCTCAATTAAAAGCAAAACTGTATATAAGTTTACAAAACGCTCTTTAGAAGAGATAGATTTGAGAATAGCAACTAAATCCGAGTCACTTACCTGTGGATACCCTTTACCTACATAAAACGTAAATGACTGCTCAATCATTGGATTTCCATTGTAGTATGACCAACCGGAAAGTTTATATCTGTCCCCAGACTCTTCTACTGAGAAATAATACGCTGGAACACCTTTACAATATATGGTTACATAAAGCTCATTAGGGTACTGATTGTAAGAGTAAGTATATTTCCTATTGTTCAAAGGAAGTTCTTTATCCTCAAGGATAACAAACTTAGGCACTTCCTCTAGTATATGATTAACTGCTGTTTAAACCGTTGTGCTTCTTTATCTGTTAAATTCATCAACTCTACTCTCTTTCTTTATAAAGTTCTTTAATCTCAACGATTAACGTACTTAAATTAGTTTTTAGTAATTTACTCACTCTCTAAAACCTTTTGTATATCTAAAACCCATAAATCAAGCATTTTACTAAGAGCTTTCAAATGTTTATCTGTAGTCAAAACCTGTGTTAGTAACTCAAAGCAACTATTGTCTAATTCGTCCACATACAGACTAACCTCTAAAAATCGGTCTTTCTTACCATGTTTATAAGGACAACTTTGAATGTACCAACCAAACTTTTCTAAACTATGTATATATCCATATTTTAGAAAAGTAGAATATACTGACCGTTTGGTTCTCTTAGTTTTTAGAGTTAAAGAAACCGAATCACCATTTAAAGCGATACCTAAACTATAAGCACCATATTCTTTACTAGGTGTGGCTTTAATTGAGGTAATTACCTCAGAATTTCCCATATTTGAAATTAAGAAACCAAACTGAGAACAAACACGACTTACTAGCTCTCGTCTGTTTACTATAGTCATAATACCGTTTAACCTACCCTTCAAACCCAAGTTGGCGCAAACCCTCAGAGAAAAGGGATACCGCAGAGGTAGTGTGAATATTACTCACTAACGCTTTTAACGTAGTTAAACTTGGAGCTACGAGACCACCTCGAGCAGTGTAAAGCTCTACAAAGACACCTTCACTTTTCGTGTACCGTCTAAGCTCAATCTCTACAAAATCTAAACCAAAGGTTAAACGTATCAAGTAAGTAGGAGTCCGTTTTCCTTCATCCACCAAGTCCATTTCGTAAGTAGTAAAACAATGAGGTTCTATTAACTTAGATAGTTCAAATGAATGTGTATCTGAAACCATAAAAGCACAATGGTTTGATATAACTAAGGAGTCTGCAGACTCTTTTATCAAGTCTGAAAATTCTAGCAGTTGATTTGCTAACTGTAAATTTATTTCTTCACGTGGATTTTTAATCATCTTCTAAACCTGCGACTTTTAAGTGTGGGTATTCGGCTTTAATGTGAACCGAGTTTACAAAATCAGTTAATTTAGGTATCACATCAAAATAAGCAGAAAGTAGTTCCTCTTTTTGGATACCCTCAATTACTAATTTCCTTGAATCTGATAAATCTGAGTAATCACGCATAAATTGTATAGATTGGTTAGTCTGCAACTTCCCTCTAAAACAAGGAGTGCTATAACCTTGATACATATAACCTCTAAACATTTTAGGATTATCTAAAGTTAATCTAATGGAGTGTTGAGCAACACCATTTTCTTTCTTGTATAAAGTTAAACCTAGCTCATAGGTGCTATAAGCTTTAGTGTCAACTGCACTAACAATCACATCTAAGTCATATTTAGAATTACAATCTATCTTAGTAGTGTAAACCCCTTCAAATTTAAGTTCAGAAAGGGAAACTAAAAACTCATAATAACGTTTAAGTTTTTCTGCTACATATTCTTTCTTTTCTTCTGTTGTCCATGTTAGTTTGCGCATATTAAATCTACCAATCTATATCAAATTAAACTTTAACCTTTAAATTTAGGTACTAAGCTTGTGTTGCAATGTTGTTTATAAACTCAGTTAAAGAGTTTGCACCGTCAAAGTAAGCGGAAAGCACTTCTTCTTTGTTGATACCCTCATCAACTAGACGGAAAACCCCATTTGGGACTAAGTAAGAACGTGTAAACCCTACTGTTTGGTCTGTTTTTAACTTCCCTCTAAAGCAAGGTGTGCTATACCCGATGTAAATTGGCTCAAATAAGTTATCTTTTGGATTATCTAAAGCTAATCTCAAAGAGTGTTGTGCCACACCGTTTTCTTTCTTATACATAGTTAAACCTAAATCATAAGATTTGTAAGAACCGTTGTCAGTCACAGTTAAAAGAACATCTAAGGTGTACTTAGAGTTACAATCAAATGAGGTCTCGCAAAGACCTTCGAAACCTTTACGAGCTAATGTTTCTAAATTTTTGTAATAGTGTTTTAACCGATTACTAAGTAATTTTGTTTTTCGTCTGTGGTCATTAGAGATTTACTCATTTTACGGACACCACCTTTCTCTAAGGATTATATAACGGAATTTTATTTAAAGCTATCTTGAAAGCTTTAGCATGTGATTTTGGCATAGATTCTACAAGATTAACTATCTCTTCCTCAAATAAATCAGACTTAAGGAACTGTACATAAGAATTTTCATGGTCATATTCTCCGCATCTAGTAAATGGAATAGTGCTATACTCAAAGGTTGGACGTAGGTTGTAACTCAATCCAATGATCAACTTCCTAACAGGTAATTGAGTTGTTTGAGAAATCAACGTTACATGTAATGAAATTTTCCCGTTTGAACGAGATAAATCATAATAAACTCGGAAACCACCTGATACTGAAAAACCAACTGAACCATGTATATCAGTACACGTTTGAGGACTTAATTCATAACCTACTTGCATGATTAGCGAAACCAAATCCTTTTGGTCTTTTGTTAAAACTGTCAACTCAAGCACCTCTCAATCACTAAACATCTTCTCGTATTCTATCAAACTACACGCTCTTTCTAAACAAGCAACTAACGGAGTCAATAATTCATCTCTCTTACAACTTGTCAAAACCATTTGACGAATATAAGCTTCAAACGGAACTTGGTTCGTGAAGCCTACTTTCAAATTATCTAAAGCTTGACCTCTTTTATAAGGCAAGCTTGTAAAGGCACAATAACTAAAAGGCTTCTCAACTGTTCCCAAAACATGAATAACTTCAAAACGATGTAATAGTGTACCTGTTGAGGTTAATAGATTGATACCGAAAATTATTGCGGTTTCAGTTCTGCTAAACTCTATCAAACCTTTAAAATTCTCATGTTCTTTTAACTCGAATGGAATTTCAAATAGTTTTCTCTTTTGAAAACTTAGAGAAAGTTGGAAGTACAACCGTAGTAATCTATCGGCTATTCTATTTAATTTTTCTTCTTTGGATATTCTTTTTGACATCTAAAGTTCACCTCATATAATTATAAATCCAACTTTTCAAAACCTTTTACAAAGCGCTCAAGAATGGATTTAGGCATAGCACTAACTACATTATCTAAGACAGACTCAACTGACAAATTAGGGTAATTCTGGACTACTTTCTCAACTGAGAGCTTACTGTTTCGATAATAAAGGTATTTAACCTCTACAGACTTAAACTCTTCTAACTTTGCATCACGTCTATATAAAATAAGTGAAGCCACCTTTTTGGCAGTCTCTTTATTAAACAAATCGTATGCAATATATTGATAAGCAGAGCAACCATATAAAGTCTCTACAAACATCCACTTAGAATTTAACTGAGCTACAACCTCTTCCTGTGTACCTAAATCTTTCAAATCCTTTAGAAAATTGCAGTGATGCGCTACTTTGTCTGCTAACTCTACTCTCATTTCATGTTCTGTCACTATAAAACCTCTCTACAAGCTATCTAGCATGGAATATAACAATAGCTACCTAGTATCTGTTAAACAATACCGCTTAAACTTAAAGACTTAAAACGAAGAATTTTCCAAACCGTTTAACAATACCTCGACAATTTCATAACTTCTAATATCTGAAAGTACAGAGTATAACTCTAAACTGCCAAAAGAACTAGCTGTTAAATCATGTGCAATAACTTTAGAACTACCTACTAATTTTCCATATTTAAAACTCTGTAATTCTAACTTCAATTCTGAGCTGTTTAATTCTTTACTTAATAGTAAACGACATAAAGGTAAACTGGTAGAAGTTTTATATACCTTCAACTCAAATTCTCTACCAAATGCAGTAAACTCATAAGTATAGTCTTTATCGAAATCAAACCTCTCAGTAAAATAATCGAACTCAATAGATGTAATCTCTAACCACCTAAAAAGATAAACCATACGTTCAGATAGTTCTTTTTGACTAGAAGTTAATTTACTCATAAAAACCTCATTACAACCGTTTTAACGCATGATGTAACACCCACTGCTGAGTCTCAGTTAAAGTATAGTCTAAAAAGCTTTCCAAAGCTTGATAGGGTAAGTTATCAAAATTATCTAAAGCAAGAAAGTCTTGAACCTCACCTTTAAACAATACTTTACCTAAAAGGTTGTAACTATAAAAGGTCTGTATCCCATTACACTCTTTACGAATAAAGATGTTTCTCACAACATAACCTGTTTTTCGACTCTGTAACTTAAAGACCATATACGAAGAAGTCTCCGTAGTTAATTTTGAAAACCCTACAGACCAAAGATGATTTATTGGAAACCAAACATCTTCCTGTGTGTCTTCTACAGAATCAAACTTCAAAGTCAATGCTTTTAAATCATCTGCTAAAATTTCTTTAATTTCTTTCTTCACTATTTCGACCTCACATATCTTTCAAACTTGGATACAACAAGTAGAGACACCCCAAAAGTGATTTCCCTAAGTAATCATATTTCATAAACTCTAACAGACCAACCAAATCTTCAAGTCTTCCATTTGGAGAAACTTCAAAGTGGTTAACCTCAGTAATCTCACCTTTTGAATCGTAATGATTTGCTTCAACATAGACAATATAAGGCTCAGTCGGAGAAGTTAAAACATCTAGGTAATTTGTAACAATTAACTGAAAGACCCTCCGTTTACTCCTATTGTAGAACCGTAAATGGAGATTTGGGTTCCGTCTCATAGGATCGTTATAAATCGAACCAACGATTTTACCATTGCTCGTTAATTTCATCTTAGGTAAGTGTTTATTCAAAACCTTACTACTTAAAAAGTCTTGAATCAAGGTATCTAAACCTAGTCTTAAATGACAAAATTCTTTCTCAGATAACATAATCAAACCTCTCTATATTTAAGACCTAAAGAACTAAACAGATATTTTATTAGCTCTAAAGAACCAGTGCTAATAGCTTTAAAAACATCTGATTTTATATTATCAGTCATAACTACAGACTCTAAATCAAATACTGTAATTGAACGCGTAGTACGACCACTAACTAAATCAGACCTCACATTACCTCTAAAGTGAGGAGCACTTCTAACAGTGTAATAAACTGAAGATTTGTCTTTTAGATACCCTGCTTTAGTTAATTCAATAGTGTGGACTGGTAACTGAGAAGAATTACTCATTACCTGTAAAGTAATCAGAACTTTACATTCACTAGAGTCATAAAAATACCGCAAAACATCTAATCTTACTGAATACTTTGAGTTAACATTTACAACCTTCGGTTGTAAAGAATACTCGACAGGTATAGACAAAACTTCTAATAAAGTTGAAAATGAACCTAAAGTATCAATTAAATTTGTAGTTGTTTTCATAATTATTCCCCTTTTACATAAGCTAACCAAGCGTTGTCTTGGTCTAAAATCGCTTGACTTGTAAATGACCTACGATGTGGATTCCAAACAGAACCACTAGTTGAAAATTCTGAAGAAGTTGAGGATACCGCAGAACCACTGTCAAATCGTGTTAAATTGTAGGCTACAATTAAATTATTGAGCTTGTTCGCATAATTAGTGTCTGTTGCGTAACGACCTGTTAAATGCGCAGTTGCAACATCATAAGAACCTGCTACTGAACGGTGCGCTCCTTGATATAAAGGAAGTTGCAAAAGTTGAGCGTAATCTTCTAAAGAAGCTCTCCAAGACGGATATTGACGGAATGAGTCTTGAATGGTATAAGCGTTCCCAGCACCGTCATCTTCCCACGTCTGAAACACTGCACTAGCTCCATTATAAGAACCCTTTACTCCAAACAAGTTGTAATAAGGAGCATCCGAAAGCCAAGACGTTCCCGATCGAGACTCTAAAATAGCTTGCGCAATCATGACAGATGGAAACAAATCATATTGATTTGCCAACTCTTGAGAAACACCACCGATACGATTGATAAAATCATTTGTAGTATCTGTTAAATGGACTGCCTCTTCTGCCTTAGCGTCTGGTGTCGTTAACACATAAAGCGCACCACCAAGGAAGGATACACCAACGAGACTTAGAAATGCTACATTTCTTAGAAACTTTGAGGACGTCTTCTTACCTCGTTTGCTTGTCTTCTTCCTAGTTTTCTTCTTCGCCAACTACCCTTCTCTCCTTATGTTTAATCGAAATCTTATTGATATTAGTTTACTACAAAATTTAAAAATTTGCAAGTAGTTCACATAGGAAATTTAAAAGAAAAACTCAATTTAATTCAAAACCTAGAATTAGTAATAACCCAAACTTGGCAAGAGTTGAAAGAGTTGGTTTACAGTGATTTATAAGCATATAGCTCTAAAAGGCTCTCATTTTCTCTCTAACGCAGTTTAGATTTCGGAGATATAAATAGACTAACTTCACCTTAAACTCAAACTGAGGGCAATCTGAGACCTCTGAGATACAAAAAAGAGATAATACCACTTAGGTATTATCTCTAATTGTTTTAATCTTTCTTGCGAAGGTTAGTAGTTAAACCTAGTGCAGAAACTAGACCTACAAGACCTAAGGCTGCTAAACCACTAGAATCTTCCAAACCTGTGTTTGGTAATTCCGCTTTAGCGAATTGTGGTGTTGGAGCTTGTGGTGTCTTAGGCACTTCTGGAGCTGGAGTTACTACTTTAACCTCTTCCTTAGTCCCCACTTCGATAATCTTATCTTGTGGGTATTTGGTATCAACTGTTATTTTAGGAGTCACTTTACCCGTTTTAGGATCAACTTCATAGGTAATTGTAGTTTTCTTCTTACCTTTTTCACCTTCTTGAACAACTTTTTCTTGTCCTTTAGGCAATTCAGGATTATCACGTTTTACAACTTTGAAGTCAGGTCCCTCTTCTTCCTCCACTTTCGTTTTAGTACCTACGTGGATGATAGTTGGTGTACCTTCTTTAATAACCTTACCTGTAACATCCTTCACTTCTGGTGTTCCATTTTGAACAATCTTAGTCTTACCAAATTCAAGTTCATTATCTGGAACATATTGAGTGACAATCTCACCAGTGATATTTTTACCAGTACCACGCTCAACAAGTTCAGTTACAACAGGTGTTTCATCAACTTTATCAGTCGAAGTTACTTTTCCAGTCTTAAGGTCAACGGTATACGTAGTAGTTGTTACTTTCTTACCATTAACACCTTTTTGAAGGATAGTTTCAACACCTTCTGGAAGTTTAGGATTATCCTTATATTCACGTCCAAATGGAATGTTTTCTTCCACTACTTTTGGTTTGATACCGATGTGAATAATCGTAGGAGTACCTGGAGTCACCACTTTACCTGTTACATCTTTCACCTCAGGAGTTCCATTTTGAACTACTTTAGTCTTACCAGACTCAAGTTCTAAATCAGGAATGTACTCAGTAACAATATCACCATTTACATTCTTACCAGTTCCCACTTCAACTAAGCGGTCTTCTGGCGGAGTAGTTGAGGTTGTAGTATTAGGAGTTACTTTACCATTTTTAGGGTCAACTGTATAAGTCGTTGTAATAATCTTCTTACCTACTTTACCTTCTTTAAGAACAGCGCGATACCCCTCTGGTTTAGACGGGTTTTCAACGACTGTCTCTTTAAATGGAATATCTCCTCCGTCTACCACTTTTGGTTTAGTACCAACCTTAACAACTTTAGGTTTACCTTGGTCTTTCACTTTACCAGTAACATCTAACTTAGGTTTCTTACCTTCGTCAACAATAGTTTCATTTCCTTCTGGTAACTCTGGATCTGGAATGTAATTAACTACCAAATCTCCATCCTTGTCTTTACCTTTACCAATTTCAGTGATTTGGTCAACTGGAGGAGTTGTTTCAACCGTTGGAGTATTAGGAGTTACTTTACCCGTTTTAGGATCGAGTGTATAAGTTGTGGTGGTCTTCTTCTTACCATTCTTACCAACTTGAACTACCTTAGTTTCTCCTTCTGGGAGGTTAGGATTTTCTTTAGGTATCTTGTTAAACGGAATATCTTCCTCAGTAACTTTTGGCTTAGTTCCAACTTTAACTACTTTTGGTTTACCCGGTTCTTTTTCTTTACCCGTCACATCATATTTAGGTTTTTTACCTTCTTCAACGACCGTATCTGTACCTACTGGAGATTCTGGATCTGGAATGTAAGTGATTTTAAGGTCTCCCTCTTTATCCTTACCTTTACCAATCTCAGTAATTTGATCTACTGGAGGAGTTGTTTCTACGGTAGGTTGTTAGGGGTTACTACACCAAGTTCAGGATCAACCGTGTAAGTAGTAATTGTTTTCTTCTTACCAACTTTACCTTCTTGAACCACTTTAGAAGTACCTTCTGGAAGTTGTGGGTTATCCCTAGTTACCTTATTGAATGGAATTTCATCTTCAAATACATTTGGTTTCGTACCAACTTTGATAACTCGAGGTTCACCTGGATCAATAACTTTATCCCCTTGAGTTTTCTTAGGTTTACCTGGTTTATCCAACTTTTGAACCCTTAAGTTAAGGTCTGGATCTGGTTCATAGACCTTAATCAATTCTTCTTTAATAGGTTCTTCTTTTACAATTTTCTTATAAACTAATGAAATAACCTGCTCCCCTGAACCAGCAATCGTTTCGAGTGGTGCAGTAGCATATTTATACTCATAATCCTTAATAGTTTTAGGAGTAATAGTTACAGAAGTATACCAAATCTTGTTGTCAAGAACTGTTTCTGTTGGGTAGCCCGGAATTTCTTTCATGTTTTCGTCAACATAGCGCACTTTAATAGTACCTTTTGTTGATTCACCAAATGTCAAATTTGTATTCTTATCAAGAAGAGTGTAGCCGTTATCAGAAGCAATAACTTTTCCGTTACGTTCAAGAGTTACATTAACTCCATGCCCTGTATCCTGACGTAAACGCAAACGAGAGTCTTTACCTGCCAAGAAATCTTTCAAGTTAGTTTCACCAAGACGCTCTAACCAGTTATCCGCAAGTTTTAAAGCAAAATTGCTTGCAGGAACACCAAAATTAAATCGACTGAAGGTACCATTTTCAATCTTAACATCATCTTGAATTTCAAAACGAACACCACTCTTATTAACTTCAACAACTTTTAATTTTACAGGAGTTCTAGTAACGCCTGTTTCAGCGGTTTTTGCATAAAGAGTTGAATCTGTAAAGCGATTATCTTTTGATGAACCCGTTTTTGTGGTTACAACTTCTGCTCCTTCAACAATATCTCCAACTTTATAAGGAATTTCGAAATCATGTAGTTGTTTTGAAGGATCTTGAGTTTTAAGAGTTAAAATATCTCCCTTTTTAACGTAATAAACATCCCCATCTATTTTGTTACGAAGAATAACTTCACTATCCTCCACAGGACCCTCAACAGAACGGAAGGATAAAGTACCATTATAACCAATACCTTGCAAATAAATTGGTAAATTCGAATTTGGCGATTTAACTGGAGCTAAAGCATATAAATCGGTTGTAATATACTTAACATCAGAAGGTTTAGTTTCTAAAGTTTGTGTTGGATAAGAAACCTTATTTGTAGGAGCTACAACCGCTTTTCCTTTTACTGAAGGTAAAGAAAGGGTATTTTTATAATCTTTTGTATCCTTATTTCCATCAAATACATTAGCTTTTTGCCCCCTCTTTAACATAAAGAGGAGGTAAAGTTTCTGATCGAATAGAGTCAATATGAGTATGAAGAGTAAATTCAACCGCACGATTCTTATTCAATTTCGCAAATTCTTCATTGAACGTTAACTCAGCCTTATGGGTACCGAGAACAGTTTCGCTATTGGCTTTATTTAGTTTTTCTTTAAACTCCTTTAGAGTCCCTGTATTCGCTAAATCTTGTGCAAAGTCTTTGTTAGCAGGTTTATCTGGATAAGTTACGATTGTACCAACTTTTGTCTTATCAATATATAAATCAGTTGCTTCTGTAAATTGAGGTGAACCAGTCACATCAAATTTAACAGTTCCATCTTTTGGGATTGAGTGATTGTCATGAAACTCTACGCGATAACGAACTTTATTTGTAGCTTCGTCAACATTTATAGCTTCAATACTTTTAACTTGACTATTATAAGTTCCGTCTACATCAGCTTGATCACTAGGGGTTTGAGTGTTCTCAATCTTAGTGACTTCAACAGGTTTCTCTTCATTGACCGCTTGAGGAGTTGCGTTAGCAACCGTAGCAGTATTTCCTGCGGGTACTTCATCAGCTGAAACTGCATTTGCACCAAACATAAGAGCAGCACCAAGAACGATACCACTAGTTAAGCCAACCTTAGTCTTGCGGATAAACCCATGACCTTGGACTTTAACATCTTGTTTTTTCATTTTCTAAAAACTCCTTAGATAGTTTATTATATAATTTAACAAATTTGTTTTTAAAAAAGCAAGTATTTTACACAAAATATTAAAAAAAAATACTTAAACTTCACTTTCTAGTTCTTCTGTTAGAAAAGATTTAACTTCTGGTAAAGTTTGAGGATACCCAACTACTTCGCCTACTCGTAAATTAGCAACTGCCTCATGACCTTCTACCAAGGCTTTATTCTTTTGGTACTCCTTAATTTTCATGTAGTTTCTATAATTTGTTCCAAAATAAAGCTCAACATAATCTAATAAAGAAACTAAAACTGTACGAATACAATCTTTATCCAAACCACAAGAAACGGTTGAGTTAGAAAAGATAGACATAGACTGAGTAAACCCTACAGGTAACACCACACCCTCTGTTATATCTGGGTACACTACTTCAAAAAATAAGTCTACTAATCGAGTCTTTTTACCTGTAGAAGAACGAGAAACCACCTTCCAAAGAAGTTTATGTTTTGCGAAATCATCAAATGTCTCAAGTAAAGAGTATCTATTAAACTGCACCTTCTGAGACCGAAAGTCCTCCAAACTTACTTTACCTTGTGCTAAATCTCTAAACTCAGTTAAAACAGTCAAACCAACACCTCACTTTACTATTTCTTTCTAATTTTCTTCCTCTGTTAAGTCCAAAGACTCATAAATTCGTTTAAACAATTCTTCCAAACAAGGAACTGCAATCGAGTTACCTGCTTGTTTGTATAACTGCAAGTCGGATAAACCGATTGCTTTTACTTTACTGTAGTCCTCATAAGAGAAACCCATAAATTTCCAACATTCACCGGGAGTTAGATACCGCATGGAGTAGAAGCCTTGAAATGGTTCTACTTCTTCTTTCGGTTCATCAGATAAAAGAGCTGCAAATTTAAACAACCCTTTTGGTTCAGAGTTTTCTTTCTCAGACAACCACAAAACACTTGGGTCTTTTGCTAGTTCTTCTCTTGTAGAAGTCAAACCTCTCTCATATTCCACAAACGGACGAGCTAAAGAATCACTTGCACTAGACAGATAAAGTTTCATAGGAACTTCGCAACCTACACCCTCAACTACTGTTTTAGGGTATTTATAGTCCGAAGCCAACATACAACTAACCTTACCGGTTGGAAACAGACATTGTGTGCGCATTCCAATAGACTCTTTAATAACTGAAGGGTCTATATCTGCTAAACCTTGTTCTTTCAACTTATCTATTTTATAGTCAATCGGAACATTGAAGCGACCGAGGTAATGAACAATACCCTTGTCTCTCAATTCGTAAGTAAAGCGGTCTATGTTGTACTGCTTGTGCCACTTCTTCGTATCTAACTCACTTCCCAACAAGGAAGACATAGTAGAACCATCATCATAACCGTTTGGAAATCGATACGATTTATGCTTGCCTAAAATCGAAACTACAAATACTCGTTCTCTGTTCTGAGGAAGTCCGAAATCCTTAGCATTCAAAACCCCATAATAGTTAGTATAGCCTAAACCTCTCAAAAAGGAAAGCCAAGAATGAAAACCATCTCGAAACTTAGCACTATTTAGAGCTTTTACATTCTCTAGTAACAAGGCTTTTGGTTTCTTACCCTCAATAAGTCTCTGGCACTCCCACAAAAGAGAAGACGAGGTTCCAGAACCTCTCTCAAACCCACGTTGTTTTCCTGCAGAACTTAAATCCGTGCAGTTATGCACAATACAATTCTGAACAGTAAAGGAGTGATTGTCTTTGACACTAATATCGTAAACAGAACCGTTGTATGGAGTGTAACTAGCCGACTCTACAGATACCCAAACATAGTTATCCTCAAAAATCATAGAGTCTGATTTAGTTTCCAATTCACTGAACTCTATACGATAATGATTGTTTATAGACTCTCTTACAGTAAATGGTACTTTGTAAGCTTTCAACACTAGTTGACTTAAACCATAAAATAGTTCTCTTCCTGTGACAAATAAGGTAGAGGTAAAGTCTACTGTTTGCCCTGAGACCCTCTGGTAGCCCCAAAGAAGCGCTCTAATTTGTTGGAGGGGTAAATCTACCCACTGAGCTTGAAAATGTAATCTGTGCCGTTTTAAGGCGCTCTCACGCAAATAATTTACAAGAGCGCAGTTTCGGATACGGAACTCAACTTGTGAGTTACCTAAATCTAAACTTGTTGTGTCAAACAAACCTTCAGTTAAGTCTCTTACTAAGTGATAGTGTTTATTATCTAACTTTAAAATTAACTCTTCGCCTTTCAGACTGAAAGGGTAAACCAATAGAACACCTAATATGCGCCAAAAATCTAAGTTCTCAAAATGGTTCTCTAATGAGGGATACCCTTGTGGGAGTTGAGACTCTGTATTGATTGGGAAACCTAAATAGTCTGAGGTAGTTAAATCACACGCTTCTTTCCACTCAGGTGGAGTCAAACCAGTGTCAGACTTGATGCGAACATAAAAGGGATGGTTTTCTGTTGTTGAAATATCCCCTGTTAGTTTAGAACTAACTGAGAACAACGGTTTTAAACCTTGATTGTAATGAGCCGTCACCTCTTTATACTCTCCTGTGTGAGTTAGAACTAAATCCCCCACAACCACATTCTTAATCGGCACATAACCTTTTTCTTTTACAAAAACTAAAGAATCACCTGTGAAACAAGGGAAAGAGTAAGTAAACAAATCAAAGTCTGGTAAGTCCTCTGGTTGCAACTTTGAAATATCTCCAAAGTTTTTAGTTTCTCCGTGAATAGCTTCGTAAGATTGATGGGCGAACTTGTCGATTTCGGATACCCCAACAACACTAGAATCGTATTCTCCTTCAATTCATCAATCGGAAAACCTTTTTCTTGCAAGCGATTGTAGGTGCTAAACGAGACTCGATCTACTACTGTAAAGTCGAACCCCTCTTCGTCACCCTCCATAGGAGAGAAAATCAACGTATATTTCAATTTCTACTCCTTTCTTAAATGTGGATTTGGAACTTGAGAGCTTCAACATTGAGTAAAGCTAAGTCCAACGGTGGAATGACATAATCAGCACCATATTCTAAAGGCTCTAACAGACGATACGGTTTTCTTCGGAGTTTTGGCTCGCGCATCTCCAAGAAAGCACCATTTAAGTTCATAGCTCTATATCTATCCTTAAACTGCTGACCCTCTTCCTCAGTTAAACCATGTTTCATCAAAACTGAAACCATTTGCTCAACCTTTTCAGTTGGTTCTTCAATCTTTACAAACCAATCTTTTGCAATAAACAAAGGAGACAAACCTTCCGTAGAGAAAGGAACTTCGGCTAGACTAGGTAGAGTATATCTATCAACTTGGCGCTTGTAAGGCAAAATCGGATACCGCTTGCCTGTAGGTTTATACTCATAGAAGACCTCGCTTGGTTCATAACGGAACTCTTTGAACTCACTATCCGAAGCTGCTTGTTCAAGAATTTCAACCAAGCGTTTGGTTTTCGATAGAACCCTTTCATACAAGGAATTGTATCAGAACTATCTCCACGGATAATCTTAGTTGCTAACAAAGTGTTATAGTCTGCAAACCCGCCTAACTTCTTAACAGAAGACTTACGCTCTAACATACGTTTGTAAGTGCGAGGAGTAATTTGCTCGTAGTTGTTGAGTTCGGGATACCCTTGTTCTGTGTAGGTTTGTGTTGCTGGGTACATATAAACAGACACTTGGTCATCAACTAAAGGAACCATATCCAAATCTCCAGTCAATACACAGATTGGGTTATTTGGGTACTGAATTTTAGCAACTCTCACCGCTTCTGCAATCAAATCATCTGCTTCGTAATTGTCTTTCTTTAAGACACAGACTCCAATCTTCTTCAAAAGAGTTAAACAGAGTTCCGCAGAGTTCCACCAATCTGGTGCTAACTTCGGACGACCTGATTTATAAGTTCCACCTTTACCCTCACGTTTCAATAAATCTTTCATATACTCTTTGCGAGACCAAATCTTAGAGTCAGCACAAACCACCATAGGATTATATCCTGCTCCTGAAAGTCGGTTCGCAAAGAACTTCAACATTGCAGACAATACCGTAGTATCTACTACAACTGTTTCTGTATAAACAGACCCCCTAGAGTCTAATCTCTCAACTTCTACCTCCGCAGACAAAGTGACACCTTTGGCACGCATTCCTTGGAAATACTTATGTACTAAGTGGTTAAAGTCAACCACCCAGACAATTTTTGACATGTCTAAATTTTGCATTTACTAATCGTTCTAAAAGCCTTTCTTTCTTGTTTAGTAAAGAACATTATAACACAAAAATAGAGATCTTGCAAGCTCGATACCGCTAATTGAGTGCAAAATAAAACTACGAAACGAAGTCGTAGTCCTAATTAGATTACTTTAGTAAAGCTTTCTGAAAGACTAAATCAAGCAAATCAGAAGTTAAAGTCGAGTTTAACTTAGTGATGTCGCAAGAGGTGTGTAAAAATCGAGTCACTTTTTCAGACTTATTAAAACCAAAAGCAGAATAAACCTGAGTTTTTGCTTCGTGATAGTTGAACCTAATGTAAAACTGGGAAGTTTCTTTACCAACCTTAACATAAAAGTCTAAACAAGTGAACCTATTTCTCAACTCTGGTGCTGAAAGTAAGGATACCGAAACCTCTACTTGTTGAGCGTTCCAATTAAATACGTGCTTTTTCAAAATAGGAAGGGAAATCGACTCAGAACGTGAGTTGTACTGTTGCTTTCCGAAAAGTTGAAAAACAATTAAGTATTGAGGTTGGTTCAAAACAGTTTGAACATATTCTTTGAAATCGTCTTTGCTGATAAAAGGCTTTGAATCAAGTTCCTCAAAATATTTTCGCTTTATATCAGAATCTATATCTGCTAAAGTTATTTCGTCAATTTCTGGTTTATAAAACATAATAGTCTCCTCATCTAACGTTTAATCTTGTTTTTGCGCATGAACTTATCAATAGCGTGAGGAACTTCTAAAACAAGTTCTGTGGGGTTAAAGTAAACCTCAATTAAAGCTTCGATAGGGTCTTCTAAAGCATCACGTTCTTCCTTAGACCAATAAACATAGCTTGTGTAGGTAAAACCTTCTTCTGGGTGTCCATTTTCGGCTTGATTGAACGGTGTACTATCAATCCAGAACCCCTTGTACTCAAATTCTATCATCATAATCTGTAAACCTTACTTCTGAAAAGCTTGAATGGGAATGAAATACTCACTCCATAAACCTAGTGAAACAAGGCAAGACTCTAGTTCTTCTAAGAACAACAGTTGATGTTCTTTCGAGATAGAAGAAACCATAATTGAACCTTCTTTATAGTTGAAATCACCCAAGCGAACTCCAAAGGTACTTAAATACTTCTGTTCATCTGCAAGTGAAAAATACCCTAAGTGACCATACCCATAACCTTGTGGGCGCACTTCAAACGTATAACTACCTAGTTCGTCAGATTTAATTTGGAAAGCTAAACGCTGAGTAGAGATAAATAGTTTAGATAAGTCCGTAGCTATAGCTTTATCTTCACTACTTACTTTACCTTTTTGTGAATCCATCAAAAAATGTAAATACATACGAGTCAAACGAGCAAAACCATAACTTAACTCCAATTCAACATCTTTAATCTCTCTGTTGTGTCTCTGAGTTGACTCAATTTCCTTTACATACTCAGAAAGTTCACTAGTTAAATGAGAAATAAAGACTTCAGACCAATTCTCATATTCTTTAAATACATCATAATCACAATCTGAGCGCAAAACTTCAATGTGTTTCTTATCTAGTTGGGAAACAAAGGTTTCATAATCAATCCTCTCAGCTAACTCTAACACTATAGAATCTGCGAAATTAGGACGGCGATACCGATATGGAGTTAATTGAACTTGTACAGTACCTTGTTTTGAAAAGGTAAAAGTTAATGTAAAGTAAATGGAACCGGAACTTCGTAGAAATACTAAACACAAACCTTTTGAATCTATTGTCATAATTCCGTTGTTCAGTTTAAACTCGTAGGTATTCTCTGAACCTAACTCTAACCAAGTCTTTACTAGCGCAAAAAATATAAACTCTGTTTTCTCACACTCAGTTAAAGAGTAATTTTTATCAACTAAATCGCCCCAATGTCTTATCTTCATGAAAAGTCTCCTTTTTTCTATTTTAATAAAACTATTATACCAAAATAAAATGTTTTTGTCAATTTAAAGCTAAGGAAAAGCAAGCTCCGTTTAGGATACTGAAAGAACAAGAAAAGGAGCAATCGCTCCTTTTACTTTTCAAAAAGTTCAATTAAATTAAGGATACCGAGAGGGTTAGTTTCGATAAATCACACTATCTACCGAGGAATTTTCCAACCTAATGTAAGTAACCGTCATGGTATGGGCATTTGCCATCACATGACCATCTGAACGAATTTCAGAAGAACTTTGAGAAGACTTAAACAAAGCAAGTGACTCTTCTTGAACAACTCTAGCTTCTTTGTTTTCCAGAGCAATCCAAAAGTCAGCATCACTATAATCTGGATCTACATAAAAACGAATTGAATCATAATCAAAAATAGGTAGGATAATAGTGCCTAATGAGACTCGGTTTAGATAATAAATATCAATCGAACCAAGTTTTGAATCCGAAAAACTAATAAAGAGTTCAAGTTCATCATAAGTTGCAAACTGCAAATCAACTACATTTTTCAAAGACTCAACTCTCTTAAGCATATCAAGAATAGTCTCAGAGAGTTTCTTAAACGCGTCCTTTTTATACTTGTAGTAAGGTTTTGTTGTTACATCCATAATATTCACCTCAATCTCTCAAATCCAACAAATTAGTTGCAACACCAACATAGTACGAGAACTCTGATAGCAAACCGACCGTTTCAAACCCTTTAAACAATCCTTGAACCACTAATTCCACAGCTTGCTCTGGGAAGTTGTTTGCTAATCTCAAATAATCATCAAAAGTTGCATGAGAGTTGTTTAATTCGAGGGTATCTCTAGCGATACCCCTAAAGTAATTTTCTACCGAAATGTAGCAATGACCTTGTGCTTGGTGTTGCATGAGAATACTAGCAAAAGCACAATCACTGCCTTTTCGCCACAAATGGAAAGTAAACTCATCTGGTCGGATATAAAGATTAAATTTATCGTTAACATCTCTCTTAAAAGGTTGAGAGACAGTGTAGTTCGCTACCCAATTAGAGTAAACCTTTTCTGTTGCCATAATGACAATCGCTAGTTGTGTTCTGTTGTCTAGTGTTTGGAACATACTTTCTCCCCTTTATTTCACATAACCAAGGCTTGTATAAGTAGACCAAAGACCTAATTTAGTTATCAAAGACTCAAATTCAGTAACGAACCCTAACATATATTCACGTGAAATTAAGCCTGAAAGACGATCAGCATCTTCATAAAACAACCCAACTTCAGTAAACGAATCTAAATTTCCATTTTTGATTTGAGAGTTTATAAAGATAATAGTCTCGCTCATCTGTTGGTACAATCGTAAACGTAAAGTAAACTTTATTATCAATTAAGACAGAATAAGAAAGACCTGTTTTATTAACAGTTAGTAGAGAGGTTGAGGTTGCTTCTGCGTAACTTTTCTCATCCAACATAGAATGTAGCAAAAGGGTCTTATAAAAGTCTGAAATGCGGAGAAAAGTTGTTCTTAGCTCTTTTCTAACATTTACTTTATCAGCTGGTTTTCGCTTTTGCTAACTGCTTTGTAGTAGGAACAAACTGAGTAGAATTAGATAAGAAATAATTAAAGGTTTTAGACCATGTGTTATCTTCACTAAAAATAAGTAGCAAATTATTTACAAATGGAGCTAAGTAGTCAGAAGGTAAATCTGAAACTAACTTTTCAAAATCGCTATGAGCCGTGAAGATACCGCTTGTAACCTCATTAAATTGAGGGTTATTTCTAACATACGGAGTCACTGCAAAAGCCAATTTGTTATCTTTATTGAACGTGAAACTAAACGTGTACCAAGTTAAATAGTTTTGTCTTAGCACATTTACGAAGCAACCTTGATTATCGATGTTCACAATCATTGTATCAGTGTTAAATTCAACCGTAGCAGGTCCGTTTAATTCTCGTCTAAGTTTCTCCCAAGTATCAACCAAAGCAGTCGCTACTAAGGCAAAGCGTTGTTCTTTTGTGTATTGCTTTAAATCAATCATTTTATTTCTCCAATAAACCTAAATCTAATTTGGCAAAACAACCTTCAAAAACCATAATAAAGTCCAAAAGGTCTTTATTAAGAATGAAACTTGCTAAGTAATCCGCGTCTTCATAGAAGATACCGCAATCAGTGAAAGTAGTCAAAACACCTTTACGATTAGTTAAATTATGGTCAAACTGACCTTTTTCATCTGTTGTTGAAATAGTGAAAGTGTATAGCTCGTTAGACCTAGTTATCACAGTATAGTAAAAGCCTACCTTATTTAATCTAACTGCTGCGCCACTAATACTTCTGATGTGTTCAGTTTCACATAAAGCAGAGTTTTCCAAGAAAGACTTATACAACTTAGATATGCGCAAAAATAAATCTCTGAGTTCTTTTCTAGGATTAGCTTTTATTTCCTCTTGTCGCATTTCTAGTTGGTTAGCACTTGGAACATCTTTAACTAACTGAGCTAAACAGTTCTCAAAAGTGTTGAGTAATACCTTATCTTTCGAGACTATTTCTAAAGTTCCATCTATAAAGGGTACAAAAAACTCTTCAGATAATTCTGATGACAACCATTCAAAACCAGTTTCTTCTGAATAATACCCTTGAATATCTTTACCAAATACCTGTTTGTTTCGTTTATATGGAACAAACTCATAAACTAAACTGTTATCAATAATATAACCAAGACTAAAGGTATTTAAAATCAAACCATTAGGTCGTAATACAGTCACTTGAAAACTTAACTTACTAAAGTTTAAAGAAAGTTGGTTGTTTTTAAACTCAACCACCTCAGAATCAGATAATGTTTGTCGTAACTCAAACCAAGTATCTGCCAAAGCAGTGGATACCGAAGCAAATTGTTGTTGTTTTGTGAATTGTTTTAAGTTTATCATTTAACACCTCCACTAAAATCAGTCCAATACACAACTTGATTAAATTCTTTATTCAAACGATTCAGTTCATCCTGTAAAACTAGTTGTAAGTCAAATAAAGACTCATAAAAACTTAATCGTTGTGAATTGCTTATAGGGTAATAAAACTGTCGAGTAAACGCATGCCAATTAGAATTATACTCATCAAGTGAGGACTCCTTAAACTCAAACTCTACTTTACCATTACGATAAGAGCGAAATGCAGCGGAGAAAATTAAATCTGAGGATACCCCATTTATCACTTTGAGTTGTCTTGTAATAGCTAGAGTCGTACTTGGTAAACCTGTAATTCGATAAGTTACTAAGGTAAACTCTTTAGAGTTTATCGTATAAGCAAAAGTAGAACTCTCTGAGCTAAATTCAAAGTTTTGAAAAGGGATTAAGTCAATCCATGTATTTACAACTAACTTAAATCGTAGGTACAAATCTGTTAAATCAAGTTGTTTAGTTACCATGCGAAAGCCTTTCTCTAAATTCTACTTCAAATTCTGCTCCACGTTCTACTTCTTTATCCAACTTTGTAAGAACTTCTCTCAAAACCATCTCTAAAGCAAAACGTTGTGACTCATTAAGTTGAGATAAAATCTCTGCAACATACGGATACCACATGGATGAGTCCGTACCTAAACTATCGCGACGAAACTCTAATAAAAGTTTCCCTCTACCAAAGAAAGCCACCTTAGACTTAATGTCAAAATCGGCAACCCCGTTAACCCAATATTCATAAGTAGGGCTAGAGAATTTACCATAAATGAAACATTCGCACTTGGATAATGATTACCTCGAAATGCAGTAACACTGAAAGTAGTCTTATTGATATAAACTTCATAAGAAGGTGTGTCACTCTCAATATTGAACGAAATAAACCTACGACCCTCTAACCAACGATACAAAACTTTTTGAAACAATGAGTTAATTTTAACTACTTCTACTTCTGACTGAACCATCTCGTTTACCTCTCAATCCAACCATTTAAGACCGCAAAGCGGTGTTGATACCCCTGAAACTGTGACTCTAACCCAATCAACGTAAAGAAGAACGGTAAGGAACGTAAAATAGGTACATACGCAGGTTGCGGAACAGTATCTAGCAAAACTCTAAAATCTTCAACAGAGAAGGCGACACCCTCAATCGAGCGTGTATCTACTAATTTACCGTAAGAGTAAACTTGAACCATCAAGCTCAATTCTAAACCATTATCTGCTACTGTAAAATATAGAGAAACAAACGGACGTCCATTTTGCCTCAAAACTGTGTAATTAAAAGTATTAGGAGTACAATACCATTCGACTCCCGCTTGTTTCAAACCATCAGCACTAATACTTTGCAAGTAGCGACTATTATCAAACCAAATCTGAAAAGCAGAGCGCATTGCAAGTAACACTTGTAAATTCTCTGGTAATTCGTTGACATATAGAGCAACCATCTAGTTTATCTCCTTAACTTTTATTGTTAAATATATTATAACAAATGGAGAGAATGTTTGCAAGTAAATAAGATGAAAAATAAGAAAAAGTTCCAACCTTTAGATTGGAACTATGAATTAGAGGATGCCGTAAGGTAAAGAAAAAGAAAGCACATTAGACCATTACGCGCTTTCTCTTCTGAATTATGGGGTGTACGAGCTATTACAAGTACATGGGGAAGTCAGTCTTTCTCAACTGTGATAGTGAACTTTTTACCGTTCATGTCGAGAGGTAAAACTGCGCCTTCTTTGTTTTTATCACTTACTAAGTCCAAGAGAATTTCTAAAACCCCTTTTCCGATTAGAAGTTGGGTTTCCAAAATGTTTGAATCTGTGTTGTTCACAGGCTTACGATTCTTTTTCTTCTTCTTTTCCACCAAGCAAACGCTCTGCGCTTGCAAAGTGAAGGTCAAGTAAGTTGCGGACATCTTCATTACCCTCAACCAAGGCAAGCATGCTTTCCTCATCTTTAGGCAACTTATCCACAATTTGACCAATATAAGTCATAACTGTGTTCTTAACGAGGTCATCAGCGTTCAAACCTAGTTTTTCGAAAGTTTCTTTAGGTCCAAGGATACGGGTAATGGCAGTTACCATAGTGTCCAAGGTAACGTAAACTGAGTCACTACGAACGTGAGACTCACGGATTGAACTAAAACCTACCTTATCGTCTTGCTCAAAAGTTGCAAGAGATACGAAAGACATAGGGGCTAATGTTTCTTCCCCTCGGTCTTCCCAAAACTGTAAGTGTTCTTTCAAATCCATTGATGGACTAGTTTTTGTCATAAATGTCTAACTCCTTTAATTTTAAGTTTATTTAATTATACCACAAACAAGTGGTAAAGTCAACAAGAGAAGTCACTTTCGTGACTTCCCTTACATTGTTTAATAGTGTGTTCGTTTTCTTTTCGGTCTAACAAGCACCACCAAGTATCCTTGACCGAGTTGAAGTCTTTTGCTTACTTCTTATTTAGTATAGCATAAAAAGGTTGATTTGTCAAGAATGTTTATAATTCTTCACCTTCAATATAAACCATAGAAGACATGTGACTATCTAAAAAATCCACTAATTCTGGGTGTTCTTGTAGCAAATCATCTAAATCATCAGTATTTTCTGGTTCAGAGTGAACATCCAGACCTAAAGATGACTCAATGCGAAAAGCCAAAAATTGTACAACCTCAGAAGCTAAAGCAACTTTATCGATACCAAACTGGTCTAAATGGTTCTCACTATCCATCGCAGTCAAAGTTGTTTCAATCACACTCAATAACAAAGAATAATACTGATGGTTAGAGCAAGTCAACATAACCTCACCGTGAGAGTCTTCTTCATCTGTACCCTCAACAGAAGCAACAGTTAGAACACCAGAGATAGGTTTCTCTTCTTTCAATAGACCATGTGTAAACGCTAAATGGTCTTTCAACATTTGTTGGGTTTGCTCTTTTGTTAAAACATTAAAAGTTCCAGTAGGTGTGTTAGCTTCAATATTTGAAAGACTTGGTTTTTGTGAGTTTTTGGACATAGGGTGTCTCCTGTATTCTAATTTTTATAATAGTATTATATCATAAAGTGTTTGGAAAGTCAAACAAAAAACGCACCGAAGTGCGTTCGTATCTGTTCTAAAAGGAATTTCTAAAGAAAAACCATAAAATGAAAATAACCAATAGACTAACTAAAGCCCCTTTTGTATGGTCTTGCAAAGAAGACCACCACCGTTTGAAAAATCGAAACATCTGAGTGATACCCTCCTTTCCAAACTAACTACCTAGTTCCAACCACTATCTGATTGAAACCAATCGTCATCTACTTCAACTTCACTCACTGCTAATTTCTCGTCTTGTTCTTCTCTTTTTAGGTACTCAGATCTGCGCACCCATAAGAAGTAGCAGAAACCACAAATGAGTGCAAAGCAAATCAAAGTTAAGACCCACAAGAGAATTTCATTACTTGTGTAACGGAACCAAAATTGCATAATCGTTCCTAATAACACCAAAATGAGCTTATAAAGAGTGAATAGCAAAGCCAAAGATACCGCTAGACCTATTAGACCAAAGACAAACAATCGAGTCTTTCTATGTGTCTTAAAATAAGACACCAAACGCTTTAAAAAAGGCTCTTTGGGTTGTTTGACTTGCGGAGTATTGGATACCGAAAGAGAATTGGCTTTAGGAGTTTTCTGTTTACGTTTAAACATCTATTAGTCCTCCAACTCAGCTTTCTTACGAGCTTCAAGCTCTTCTTTCGCCAAACGCTCAAGAGCTTTTTGGTCTGCTTGTGCTTTATTCTCTACAAGTTTCTTCGTATTGCGCTCCATTTTGCGTCCATACTGGTCGTAAATCTCATCACCTAAAGCATTGATATAGACTGCTTCATGCTTGTGGTTAAACGATTTGCCCCACATCAAATTCAAAGTCTTAGTCTCTTTAGTATTAAACCAATCGACCATCTCTGCAGTTCCACGTGCTGCAATCTTCGAACGTTCTGGAAGACCGTACATATTACCGGTTCGGTTAATTAAGTTCTGCTCTGGGTCAGCTAAAGTAAATTCAGAATCGACCTCAATTTCTTTATCCGACAAATTCTCTACTTGGAAGTGAGACAGTACCTAAAAACCAAATCAGAAACATTGGTAAAAACCTTTGTTCTTATCGTTA
>BNJS01003109.1_pt1 | contig 268338 bp, 270 predicted proteins | sample 8540461 | NCBI WGS metagenome assembly BNJS01 (sample SAMD00202454, study PRJDB9452) | human saliva metagenome | isolation source: human saliva | place: Japan | reverse complement strand
GATCCTGCAGGTGTATGCGCATCTGGACGAGGAGAAAGGAAATGCCGCAGAAAAGTTGAACAGAATCTTGACTACTTTTTGACTACCTCTATTCCACACCTTTTCCGTTCGTTTTAGAACAAAAGAAAAGGGTTCCCATGTACCGGAAACCCTTGTAGATTCAGGCTTTTAGCCTATTTCCTATTTGTGAGCCACGAGGGAATCGAACCCTCGACAACTTGATTAAAAGTCAAGTGCTCTACCGACTGAGCTAGTGGCTCAAGAGCTTCAGGAGCAGCAAAAAAGCGCCCTCAAAATCCCAGCTTGGTCTGAGGTATCAGGGCTAGCAGGATTCGAACCGGCGAATGCAGCAGTCAAAGTGCTGTGCCTTACCACTTGGCGATAGCCCTTCACAAAACGCATCGCTTGAATCGCAATCTTCCATACTGGATGCGGGTGGATAGTGGGACTCGAACCCACGATCTCCAGAACCACAATCTGGCGCGTTAACCAACTACGCCATACCCACCATATTAGACTGCTCCTGTAACGTGTCCGAAGGGATTCGAACCCCCGACCCACGGCTTAGAAGGCCGTTGCTCTATCCAGCTGAGCTACGGACACATATCCTTTTATCAGATGTATCCCTTTCGAGGTATATCCTTTTCAAGGATAAGCAGGTGATGGGAATCGAACCCACATATCCAGCTTGGAAGGCTGGTGTTCTACCACTGAACTACACCTGCAAGGTAGAAACAATTATTTCCTATATTAAAGTGATATCCTGTTGAAGTCGGGGTGACAGGATTCGAACCTGCGACTTCCTGGTCCCAAACCAGGCGCTCTACCAAGCTGAGCCACACCCCGAAGGGATGTCTGTCTAGCGCCTCCGTTAGAACGCATTGACAATTATATAATGCACCCTTTTGTCTGTCAATCCCTTTTTTGAAATTTATTTGACGACGGTTTTTCGCCAAGGAAAGAGAAGGAAAACAAACAAGCGATCGTCTTCTTTTCATAAAGACCGGATGCCGAAAGGGGACAAACAGATCAATGAATTTTTAAAAGAAAGACCATCAACGGACTGAAAGCCGATTGCGGTCAGTGGGACTTGAACCCATACGCCTTAAGGCACAGGAACCTAAATCCTGCGCGTCTGCCAATTCCGCCATGACCGCAAAACATCTTTTTAAGAATACACGATCTACCTATGTTCTTCAAGCAAAATTTTCATTTTCTGCAATGCCTTGCCCCGGTGGCTGATCGCATTTTTTTCCTCTACAGAAATCTCTGCACTGGTTTTGCCATACTGAGGTAAATAAAGAATCGGATCAAAGCCGAAGCCGTTATTTCCCGCACTTTGATAGGCGATCCTACCCTCCAAAGCCGCCTCGGTCTGCAATTCCTCACCGTCGGGAAGGACGGTGGCAATGGCGCAAATATAACGTGCCGTACGCTTCTCCTCCGGTACACCCTTCATTCGATCCAGGAAATTTTGATTCTTCACCGTATAAGGCGTGTCATGCCCCAGGTAACGGGCAGAGTAAATTCCGGGCTCTCCATTCAGCGCATCAATCTCCAGTCCTGAATCATCCGCCATAACAATGGTCTTCTCTTCCCTGTCCTCTTTCCTTCAAATACGCATGCAATGCTCTTGCCTTGATGAGCGCATTCTCCGCAAAGGTTTTCCCGTCCTCTACGATCTCCAAATCAATCCCTGCTTCCTTCATCGAAATCACATTCCATGGAAGCATCTGTCTGATCTCTCTCACTTTATCCTGATTTCCGGTTGCAAAAATCCATCGATAGGTCTTTAAGTCCACTTGATATACCCTCTTTCTCTAATTTTCCCGCCTGTTCGTAGCTTTGCATCAGCCCCTCATAAAGTGCTGCTGCCGCCCGGTTCAGAATTTCTTCCTGCTTTTTATTCTTGTGCAATGACGCTTGTACCGTCTCCTGTTCCAGGCAATCTGCCCCTAGCTCTACCTGCGCTCCATGAATTTTAAGATGATGCAAAAGAGAGGATGGATCCGGATCTGCAGAGAGTCCCAAAGCCTCAAATCCCGCCTCATGATAGAGCGCCTCTTCCATGGTATTGGCAAAAGCAACATTTCCGTAGTTCCGAATATAATAACCGTCACTGTAGAGCGTCCGCGCCTGCACGGTACAGCCTTCCCCTTCTTGCCCATCCTGCTTCCGCGATGCTGCCGTTTGCGCCTCCTGACTCTGTGATGCTGCCGTTTGCGCCTCCTGCTTCTGTGACGCTGCCGTTTGCGCCTCCTGCTTTTGTGCACCCGCAGTCTGTGATTCTGCATTCGCCTGTTCCTGCGAGTCTACGTTCTGCAACTCCTTTTCCACCGCCAGGCACAGATAACGATCCGCTCCCGTCTCGTTTATGAACGCAGCCACCTCTCTATCCGTGGGGGCATCTTCCCCCATCCGTGTGAGGAAAAAGCGAACGGAATCCTTTCCCGGCTCGGATAAGTTTACGATCTTCTGTGCAAGCAACAGGCTTGTCTGTGCATCGGTGCCGGGCTTCGCAGACGGATCCAGCAGAACCAGATGCGAATTGTTCCCTGCAACAGGGGAAAACCGCAAAGAAATCATTCCATCCGTCAGATCCGCATCGCAATCATAAACCCGATTCAATGAAAAAGAAAGGGTCAGCTCTTTTTCCTCTTTCTGCCCAAATGATTTTTTGACCTTGGAGGAATTGCAAAAGACCGCATGCTTTCGATAAAAATCATCCCTTCCGGTATGAATCCGCACAACCAGCTTTTTCGTAAAGTAATGGTTTTCTATATGGAAATCTTCATAGTGCGTCCCCTCCGGAACAGGAATACACAAATCATACGGCGACTGTCTGGTGTCCACCTCTCTCTCTGTCAGAGCAAAAGAAGTTCCGGAAAGTGCATCCTCCTTTGCATAAGCCACTTCTGCAATCGCAAATTGCTTCATCAAAGTATGATGCAACATGAAGACGAGCGTCGTTATAGAAAAAAGAGCAATCACAATCGCTGTCTTTTTTTGCAATTCATCGAAACTCATGTGGAAGATTTTCCTTTCGGTGGTTTGGGACCGGGAAACTGATAGAAAAAGGTTTTGATCATTCCATTATAGATTTTGCGATTTTTCTGCGCCTTGACTCCCATTGCCTTCTCCGCTTCCGTATAGGAAGTGATGACATACATCGACCAGGAGTCCAGTGCACGAAACCTCTCTCCAAGCGTTCGATAAAGGGAAAAAAGTTCCTCCTCTTCACCCATGCGCTCCCCATAGGGCGGGTTGGTTAAAATGAATCCGTATTTTTTACGATGGCTTAAATCTTTTACGTCTCTTGTCTGAAAATGAATCAAATGATCCACTCCCGCCTTTTTGGCATTGATCATTGCGATGGAAATGCTCTCCGGATCAATGTCATAGCCTTGAATATCGGTTTCCGGATGATCGTCAATCTCTTCCCGCATTTCCTCCTTCACTTCCTCCCAGTCTTTTTCCGGGATCAGGTGCTTCCAGCTCTGTGCCGTAAAAGATCTGAACAGACCCGGAGCGATCCCGGAGGCGATCATTGCCGCCTCAATCGGGATCGTTCCGCTCCCGCAGAAGGGGTCTACCAGAATACGATTTCCCTTCCACGGAGTGAGCAAAAGAAGAGCTGCCGCAAGATTCTCCGCAATCGGCGCACCGTTTTCCAGCTTACGATACCCCCTTTTGTGGAGAGAAATTCCCGTCGTGTCAATGGCAACAGTGACCTCGTTATTCTTGATAAAAACACGGACCGGATAGGGATCCCCGTCCTCTTCAAAATGATGGATTCCGTAAGACTGTGCCATGGTATCTACCATGGCCTTTTTCATGACAGACTGGATGTCGGACGGGCTGAACAGCTTCGACTTCACACTGGCCGCCTTGGTGACCCAGAATTTGGCATTTCTTGGGAAAAAAATCCTGCCACCGGATCCCCCTGGTTCCCTGAAAGAGATCTTCGAAACTTTCCGCATGGAAAACTGCCTGCTTTCAGAAGAATCCTCTCTGCACTCCTGAGACAGAGATTGGCGCGACAGATTGCCTCCGCATCTCCCAGAAAGGAAACTCTTCCGTCCTGCACCTCGCAGATATCATATCCAAGGTCATAGATTTCTCTTTTTAAAACCGCTTCCAAACCGAAATGGCAGGGTGCAATCAACTCGTATGTTTGGTTCATCCCTCTTCCCCGTCCCCCACAAAACCTGACAAAAGGATTCTGATGCTTTAGACACCGGCATCATCCTATCCGTATTATACAAAACTCTACGAAAAAAGGAACCCTTACGGATTCCTTTCGCTGTACGTGACAAGATTCGAACTCGCGACCTTCTGGTCCGTAGCCAGACGCTCTATCCAGCTGAGCTACACGTACATTTATATGTTGTTTACCTGACAACAAAGAGAATTTTAAACCACCCCATCCTGTTTGTCAATAGAATTTCAAAAATTTCTAAACCTTCTAAAATCTCGCTGAAGTGAAAAGTTTAATTCCACTCTAAAGGGGACGAAGTAGACGTTAGTCTTTCACCACTTTCCACTTAACCAGTTGTGGCTTTTTGTCTTACAGTTCATGTAGCTGACAGCCGCCGGAAAGGCAGGTGCCTACATGAGTATAACAAATGCTTTTTCGCATTTAACCCTCGAAGAACGACGCATCATCTTTACCGGCATAACAAACGGTTCCACCAAAACCGCTATTGCCCAGACGATAGGAAAGGATAAATCTACCATTGGCAAGGAAATCAAGCTCCACCGTAAGCTGACACATAAGTGCAAGATGCCTCTGGAGTGTAATCATTACAAGAGATGCGTCTTTGGACGCCAGTGTACTGTCGACTGTCCGGAGTATGATCCTTTTCACTGCTCAAGGCGCGACCGTTCCCCGGTGCATGCAATGGCTGCTCTAACTGGAGCCACTGTAGGTTCGATAAATATCAATACTGTCCAGAAGACGCCCAGATAGATTACCGGACGACATTGATTGATTCCAGACAAGGAGTGAATCTTACCGTGCAGGAGGCAAAGGAGATGGCCGCCATCATCAAGCCGTTGCTCGGTCATGGGCAGTCCCCCTACCAGATCGTTACCAATCACCCTGAGCTTGGGATTTCTGAGAAAAACTCTTTATAACTACATAGAGGGAAATGTATTCCATGAAATTGCCGGTGTCACTGTCATGGATCTCCGCCGCAAGGTATCCCGTAAAATCCCAAAGAAAAAATCTAGGGGATATAAGAAAAGGATTGACCGGAAGTATCTTCATGGCCGCACATTTAAGGACTATGAGCAATATATTGCCGATCATCAGGATGTGTTCGTGACACAGATGGACACCGTTTACAATGACGAAACCAATGGACCGTTCATCCAGACCTTTAAATTCGTGAGTGCGGGGGTCCTTTTTGCCATCTATCAGGAACGTAAAACAGCTCTTTCCATGAAAGAAGGAATTGACTTTCTGGAGAAGATTCTTGGCCGGGATACATTCAGGAAATATGTTCACATTCTTCTGACGGATCGGGGAACTGAATTTACTGCCGCCGAATCCATGGAGACAGATGCTGATGGTGCCAGACGAACACGAGTTTTCTATTGTGACCCCATGCGTTCCGGACAGAAAGGCTCTTTGGAGAACAAACACATTGAACTGCGTTACATTCTTCCCAAAGGGACAGACCTGAACGCTCTCGGACTGACTAATCAGGATGACTTAAACCTCGTCCTGAGTCATGTGGACTCTGCTCCCGTCGAAAAGCTTGGCGGAAAGAGTCCTCTGGATGTTGCAGATTTTATGTACCATGATCTTTACGAAAAGCTGAATGCTTTCGGCATCCGAAAAATAGAAAAGGACAAGATTATTCTCAAGTCCTATCTTCTTAAAAAGTAAATGACAACAGGCGGCTGTCAGGGCGCTCCATACCGATCGCTTGAAGTGGAAATTAGTCCTACTTTTTTGAAAAACCGACTAAAGTCCGCTTCGTTGTCATGCCTGAAAAACATTTGGTCGCAGCTGACAGAGGCCTGTCATAGAAGTTAGTGTAATACTGATTTCCATTGTTGTACAACACAAAATGGCATTTACCCCTGTTCTGCAAGAGTAAACGCCACTTTCATCGACTCGGTTTTTAGAGTGGAATTAAACTTTTCACTTCAGCTTCTAAAATCTCGAAAGGTTCTAAACGTCCCGCACATTTCAATCGTTCCCGGGCGCTAAGAAAAAATCTTCTTTTGTTCTATTCGTCAAAAGTGCCGAAAGACGCTGAACCTCCGGTTTCATCTCCATGCGCAGGCGCCGGGAGAAATCTGCCTGGCAACCACTGCGAGGCGACCGTCCTCCACATAAGAGGAGCAGGTGGAAAGAGTGAGGAAATGATCTCCGTAGGACGCCGTCACTCCCGTATCATAGAGGAGAGTGCTTTGAGGTTTTGATTGTAATTCTTGAATTCTTCTTCCGTATTTGCCTGATAAAACTGGTAATATTTAAAGGTATCTTCTCTGTTCTGAAAGAGATGCGTTTTTAGCACCGACATCACTTCATATTCCCGACATTCTCTCCCCGTGTCCAATCGAATGAGTTTATGGTTTTCATAAAAATGTCTGTTCTCATAGCTGATCAGAGAGCCAAACATGCTTCCGTCCCGCATGTTATGTCCATAGATCACGAAATTCGTTCCGGGCGTTTGCAGATCTGCCTGTTCTTTGACGAAAAGGCAACCATAGGCATCCGGCTCCAGAAAAAAATTGTGATTCAGATAGAAGGCCACGTCCTTACACTGTACGACCGGATAGTCAATCGGTGTCCCCGGAACACTCAACCATGCCACCGTGTCCGGATTCTCCTTCTTCAGCGCCCCCAAGAGAAGAATGGGTCCTTGTTCCGTTTCTCCCCACCAGAATTCCCGTATCGGAGGAAACAACCCTCCTATCCGCCTGATTCTGCGTCCTTTGCTTTCTACTCTCTGCATTCCGGTCCGCGCCCTCCAAAAGAGGCCCAGCTGTCTGCTTCGCATAATAAAGCGCTTCCACTTTTCTCTGCTTTTGTGCGTGTTCTTCGGACCTTCCCAGATCAAACAGAAGATTCACCAGGGAAAGCAACATCAGGCTCACGCAAAACCTCTTGATCAAAGAAGTTCTGCTCAATTCTCTGAAACTCCTCTTCATAAAAGAAGTTCTTCTCAATTCTCTGAGACTCCTCTTCATAAAAGAAGTTCTTCTCAATTCTCTGAGACTCCTCTTCATAAAAGAAGTTCTGCTTAATGCTCCGCAACTTCTCTTCATAAAAGAAGTTCTGTTCAATTCTCCGCCGCTCTCTCCCTAAGCGAAAGGAAGAGATAAACACCTGTTGCCGCCACACCTGCAAAGAGAAGAAAAGGCGCCTCCTCTCCGGTTTTCGGTTCGGGATCTTCTTTCGTTTGCTTGCCTGTTCCCCTGTCTTTGATCTGCACCCCCGTTACTTCCGGCAGAGAAGATCCCCTCTTCGAGGAGGCGCTCCCCTCTTTTCCCGCCGCCAATGCCGTTACGCCTCCTGCCAACGAAAGCAAAAGCGAAGTGCAAAACACTGCCACAAGAATCCTATATCTCCTGTTCATTCTCTTTCCTCTTCTTCATCCTTGTAAAATGGATTATTTTTTCCTGCCAAATCCATTCTGTCCATTAAAGATCCTGTTTCTCCGAAGACACATTTTTCTCTGGTGCAAGGTTTGATAAAAAATCGTCTTCTGAAAGAATGGGGATTCCCAACTCGATCGCCTTTTTATTTTTTCCTGATGTGGAAGCCTTGTCGTTGTTGATTAAAAAATCCGTTTTCCCGGAAACGCTTCCGGAAACCTTGCCTCCCCTCTCCTCTATAAAGGAGATCAGTTCCTCTCTGTTCAGGAAGTGAGAGAGTGCTCCCGTGATCACGATTTTCTTTCCGGCAAGAGGCTGCTCCGCTCCGGGAGCCAAGGTCTTTTCTTCTTCCATCCTGACCCCTTCTTTCTTCAGACGCTCTAAGAGTTCCTGATGTTCCTTCCCGGCAAAATAATTCAGGATCCCCCTTGCCGTGGTTTCTCCCACGTCAGGCACCTTTAAAAGGTCTTCCAGTCCTGCTTCCCTCAGGGCGTCAAAGGAGTGAAAATGGTGCATGAGCGTTTTCGCTACTTCCTTGCCGACATTGGCGATTGCAAGTCCGCAAAGCAGACGGTAAGGCTCATTTTGCTTGGAACGCTCGATCACGGCAAGGAGCTTGTCCGTATTCTTTTCCTTGCCGATCACCCCCTCTTGTATTAAACGGCTTCGGTGATCTTTTAAGGAATAAAGGTCCGCAATGTTACGCAGATACCCCCCTTCAATCAAGGATTGAATATATTCCGCGCCGAAGCCTTTCAAATCCATGGCATCTCTGGATACAAAGTGAATCACTCTGCGGATTAGTTTGGCCGGACAGTCTTCATTGGTGCAAAACATGTCCGCACTCCCCGCCTCTCTTTCTACTCTGCCTCCACAAACCGGACAGACCGAAGGAATCTGATAAACCTCTCCTCCCTCAGGATGCTTCTCCCGAACCACCGATCGGATCTTCGGGATGATCTCTCCCGATTTATAGACCAGAACCGTATCCCCGATTCCGATCCCGAGCCGGTTAATAAAGTCCTGATTATGGAGGGTTGCACGCGAAACCGCCGTCCCGCAAAGCCGAATCGGCGTGAAAACAGCAGTCGGATTGATTCTTCCCGTCATTCCGACTGAAAGTTCGATCTTTTGAATGACAGCCTCTTTTTCTTCCGGCGGATATTTGTAAGCAATATGTCCTGCACTATATTTACTCCCTGCAGGAAAATCCTCCCGATATGCAATCTGGTCAATCTTGACGACCGCCCCGTCAATATCGTAGGAAAGTTCTCCCCGGGAGGCTCCGATGGCATCGATTTGTGCAAGGATTTCTTCATCGCTGACACAGAGAACAGAGGGAACAATTGGAAATCCAGCTGCCTTCATCCGCCTTAGAGCCCCTTGATGCGACTGCATCAACGTCTCGTCCTCCGCTCTTTGCATATTGAAAAGAAACATGGATAATCCGCGTTTCTTGACCATCCGGGGATCCAGCTGCTTCAAGGTTCCTGCCGCACAATTCCTTGGATTGGCGAAAATTTTCTTCCCTTCCAGCTCCTGCCTTTCATTGGTTTTCTCGAAGGCTTCCAAGGTCATATAAACTTCGCCGCGGATTTCCAGTGGAAGCAAAAGTCCCGCATCATTCTTTCCTGCAGGGCCAAGGTCCTGAAGTACATCCGGGATGGCAAGGGCGTTCAGCGTCACATCTTCTCCAAGAAGACCGTCCCCCCGCGTTTCTGCCAGGACGATTTTACCCTTGTCATAGCGAATGCTCATGGAAAGCCCATCGATTTTCTGCTCCACGCTGAATTTCACATCCGGATGTCGGCTTCTTACCTCGTGAACCCAACGCAACACATCCTCTTTGGTAAAAACATCCTGAATGGAAAGCATGGGCACATCATGGGAAACGACCACACCTGAAGTTCTTTTTGATCCCCGGGGGGTGCTTGCAGCAAATTTCTCATCGACCACATTCTCCCCGATCACCTGTGTTGGTGAGTCTTGATCCACCCATTCCGGGTGCTCTTTCTCCGCTTCCTTCAGCTGCACCATGAGCCGATCGTATTCATAATCACTGATTTCCGGCTCATCCTCGTTGTAATACCGGTTCATGTGGTATTTCAACTTTTGTTTCAGTTCTTCATACGCGGTCTTATTCATCATGATTTTATAAACCGGCAGCGCTCCTTGCCTGGCGATACAATTCTCTGGCCTCTCCCTCGAACAATTCCCTGCAATCCCCCGGGCGCATTCCGTCAATGGTCACGTTCATGATGCGGGTACGCAAAAGGGAGATCACCTGATAACCGAAGACCGCACACATTCGTCTGATCTGTCGATTCAACCCTTGCGTCAGCAACATGTACATCTTACGATTGTCGCTATCATCCACACGAACTCTGCAGGGTCTCGTTGTAATATCCAATTCCGGCAGATAGACCCCATGCATCAGATCCATCACCGTCTGCCTGGTGAGCGGATGGTCCACACGAACTTCATATTCCTTTTCGTGATGATTTGCACCCTTCATCATTTCCTGAGACAAAATACCGTCATTGGTCAGCAAAAGGAGTCCTTCCGATTCCCGGTCCAATCGTCCCGCATAAATGATATTTCCCGGCAATTTCAGCACATTTTTTACGACATAAGCAACGGTATCCTGCTCCGGGATGTGCGGATCTTCCCTCGTGCAGACAATCCCCTTCGGCTTATAATAGGCATAAGTCAAAAGCTCCTCCGGAAGCCTCACGAGCCTTCCGTTTGCCCGTACCTCATCTAAGGGAAGAACCTGTTCCCCCAGCTGCGCAGTGGTCCCGTTGACTGTAATTTTCCCCTCTTCAATCAGTAAATCCGCCTGTCTGCGTGAGCAAAGACCGGTTCTCGCCAGATATTGATTGAGACGGATTGGAAATTTGTATTCTGCTTTCATACTGCCTTCCCCAACAAATGTAGACGTTTGATCGCATCCCTCGGAACGATACAATCACATGTTTCTCGCATGTGTTCCATGAACCTCTCATCTGCACTCACAAAATCCCCATATTCCCCCGCATGCAAAAAAATCGGTGATATCGTGGATTCTTCTTTATCAATCTCCTGCCCGATCAGAAGAAGATAACGTCCCTTCTTGCGATCCACAAAGAGGCTGCTTTCCTTTGGATACTCTCTCACCACTGCCGCCAGCTTTAACACATCGGAAAGTTGCTTGAACGAAAAGACCATTTTCAGGACGGTCATCTTCCTGCTTTCCGCCTTCTGGTCTGCCACTGCAGTCCGGTTCCCCTCCTCCTTTGATTCGGATTCAGAAGCTTTTTTCCCCTGTTCAATGCTGCTCACCAGCTTCTGAAGCGCACCGGTGAATCCTTCGATAAAGTTACCTATCATTTTAGAAGGATTTTCGGTGAGTGTCAGAGAAATCGAATCATCGGGAAGCATCGTGATCTGCATCGGAAGCACGTTACCGTCCGGATGAAACCCGACTTCTTCTGTTGCACGCTCAATAATTCCATGCAGGAACTCCATCGAACTTTCTTCCTTTTTTAGAAGATCTTCTATGCGGATCCCCTGCTCTTCCAGATCGTCTGCAGTTAGGATACAATTCACGGTATATTCATTGATTCGAACAAATTTCATAGCCGGTCCCGTGTCTTTCTCTCAATGCCCCCTCACGTTTCGTATCAACTTATAGAGTAGGTCATAGAGCATCTTCATCTCTCCCTTGTCCAGTGACATACAACTTCCCATCGCTTTTGGAATGCTGAGTGCATCTTCCTGAAGTTTAACACCTTCTTCCGTAATCGTCACCTCCAGGTTGCGTTCGTCCTGCGAAGACCTTTCTCTTCGAATGTATCCTTTGCTCTCCAGTTTTTTTAGGACAGGAGTAAGCGTTCCGGAATCCAAAAAGAGCGAATCCCCCAGCATCTTCACGTTCACCTTCTTCTTTTCCCAGAGTACCATCATCGTAATATACTGGGTATAAGTCAGATCCAGCTGATCCAAAAAAGGTTTATACGCTCTCGTGATTTCCTTGGAGCAGGCATAGAGGGGAAAACAGAGCTGATTCGCCAGCCTGAGAGAGCAGTATTTTTGTTCGTCCATATCATCCATCTGAAAACCTCCGTCAAAGAGATGGCCGGTTGTGACGGCAGAGCAGGACCTTTCTAAAAATCTTCTATAATGAATAGAAAATATAATAAATAGAAAAATCCTACAATCAAAATGTGTACAACCGATCTAAGAAAACACAGAGGGCGCGCCCAAACGAACGCACCCTCCAAGGAGCAATCCTTGTACGGAAATTATTTCAATCCCGCCTGTTTTGCAACTTCTTCTGCAAAATTTTCTTCTCTCTTCTCGATTCCTTCTCCCGTTTCGAAACGAACGAAACGTTTGATGGAAAGTGTGGTATTCTCCGCCTTTGCAACCTGATCCAGGTATTGCTTCACGGTCTGCTTTCCGTCCGCAGCCTTGACATAGACCTGCTCATTCAGGCACATTTCCTTCAGTTCCTTGTTCAGACGTCCGATTAACATCTTCTCAATGATCTGCTGCGGCTTGCGTTTATTCTCCGGAAGTTCCTCATTTTCTTTGGTCGCCTGCGCTAAGAGGATTTCCTTCTCGTGATTCTTGTAATCTTCCGGAACGTCCGCCATATCCACATATCTGGCATTCAGTGCAGCCACCTGCATTGCCACATTCTTCACAGCCTCTTTGACTGCATCCGAAGTAGAACCGGTTTCCGCCTCGACCAGCACGCTGATTCTCCCGCCGCCGTGTACATAAGGGACTACAATCCCATTGTCCGCTGTCAGCTTTTCAAAACGACGGATGGACAGCTTCTCACTGATCACTGCGGTGATCGCAACCAGTGCTTCCTTCACGGTTTCATTTTTGTCTTCTACCCAAGGTTCCGCAAGAAAAGCATCCATATCTTTTGCATCAGACAGAACTGCCTGCTTGGCAACTGCTTCTACAAAATTCTGGAATTTCTCGTTCTGCGCCACAAAATCCGTTTCCGAATTCACCTCTACTACTGCAGCGGTTTTGTCATCCTTTACCGCCACTCTGGTGAGACCTTCCGCCGCAATCCGGCTAGCCTTCTTCTCCGCCTTCATTGCGCCGTTTTTTCTCAGATATTCTACTGCCGCATCCATATCGCCGTTGGTCTCGCTCAGCGCCTTCTTGCATTCCATCATACCGGCGCCAGTCGACTCACGCAATTCTTTCACCATTGCTGCTGTAATCGCCATTTTCGTTTCCTTTCTGGAAAAATCCCCTCATTCTCAATCTTACTGTTCTGAAGCAACTTCCTCAATATCCTGCGGAGCAGTCTCTTCTGCCTTCTCTACCTGCTCTTCACCCGCATCGGCGGTTTCGCCCTGGTTTGCCTCAATCACCGCATCTGCCATCTTGCCGGTCAAAAGCTTAACGGCACGAATTGCATCATCATTCCCGGGGATAATATAATCCAAATCTTCCGGATCGCAGTTGGTATCACCGATACCGATCAGAGTAATGCCAAGCGCATGCGCTTCCTGCACACAAATGTGCTCCTTCTTCGGATCAATGACAAAAATCGCATCCGGAATGCGCTTCATATCTCGAATCCCGCCAAGATTGCGGTTCAGCTTGTCATATTCTTTCTTGAGCTGCGCCACCTCTTTCTTGGGAAGAAGTTCAAAGGTTCCATCTTCCTGCATCTTCTCAATCTTCTTCAGACGATCGATTCTGGACTGGATGGTACGGAAATTGGTTAACATGCCGCCGAGCCAGCGCTCGTTTACATAATACATTCCACAGCGTTCCGCTTCCGCCTTGACTGCATCCTGCGCCTGCTTTCTTGGTTCCTACGAAAAGAATGGTTCCACCCTGCTCGGTAATTTCATAAACGGCCTTATATGCCTCATCCACCTTGCCTACCGACTTCTGCAGGTCAATAATATGGATTCCGTTCCGCTCCGTGAAAATATACGGGGCCATCTTAGGGTTCCATCTTCTGGTCTGATGTCCGAAGTGAACACCGGCTTCCAACAGCTGTTTCATCGTAACTACGCTCATTTTATTCCCTCCATTTGGTTTGACTTCCGCATGTCATCGCGGATTGAGCCTTCTCCGTTTTGCTGTGAACCTTAGCTAAAAAGGCACCACACAGCATGAAGACATGCGTGATTGATAAATAGCCTGTGTATAATACCACAGAATACAAGATTACACAAGAATTTTCGTCTACCGTAGTGCAGCCTGATCCCACAGCCCTGTCGCTCACCTGCGGTGAAACCTTGCTTTGCTCCGGAGTGCAAGATCGTTGTCACTGGAGTGCAAAAGAGTTGTCACTTCACCCCATTCTTCGGCTCTCATTTCCCACCTTTTAAAATAGGTAAAAACATACGAAAATTCGTTGATGCACCGATAAAAACATGATATACTGTACTTTATAAGTGCGAGAGCTACAATATCTTGGGGGTATCTATGTCAATCGGTCGCATTGATTTTCAAGGCGCAATTATTCGAACCGGTGATTATTCTGCGGTAAAACAGAACGAGGATAATAAACCTCAGACAGACCAGGCTGCTTTTCAAGTACAGTTTTCCCGTGAAGCGGACGAGAAATCGCAGTCGGTGTCCCACACATCCAAATCCGATCCGCAAAAGTTCAAATTTGATGCCAAGGAAAAGGGAAACGGCTCCTACGAATCGCCAGACGGTGACCATAAAAAGAAAAAAGACAAACCGTTGAAAGAGCTGCATCCAAAATCCTCTGTTCTGGTCGGGAAAGATGGTCGTCAGATTGAGCCAAGTCCCAAGCCCACCTATGACTTTAAAATCTGAGTGTCGCCAACGCAGAAATCAATAGAATATTAAATAAAAAGAGGGAAAAAAATTGATTAGCGCAACGGAAATTATCATGATTATCATTGGATTCATGGCAATCGTGGTTGGTTTTGTCATGCCGGACAGAGGGACTTCATCGGACGGCAGGTTCCGATTAAATGAGGAGGAGAAAGAAGCCGTCAGGGGTAGCGTCAACGAAATGGTGAAACACTCGGTTGATCATGCCGCAAACGATATTCACGACAAAGTCGATGATACCCTGGAAGAAGCGCTTCTTAAATCGGAACGCAGCCTGGAGCGTCTCACAAACGAAAAGATCAGTGCCATTCATGAATATTCCGACACGGTTTTACAGGATATCCACAAAAATCACGATGAAGTCATGTTTCTGTATGACATGCTGAATGACAAACACAAAAATTTGACGGAACTTGCCGGAGAAGTAACGCAAACCGCCGCTGAAGCGAAACAGACTGTAAAGGACGCCGAGATTACGGCAGAGAATGCCCGTGCAATCATAGAAGAGGCAAGAATTGCTTCCGGTGAAACTGCGAAGAAGACGCAGGTGATGAAGGATGAACTGGAAGCTGCCATGAAGCTTGCAGAAACCACTGAGAAAGAAAACAAGCCCTTCTCTCCTCTTCTGGCAGAGATCAAGAGTGTTTCTCCTGCACCAAACGAACATGTGATTGAAAGCGTTCACACGGACGAATCCGTTTCGGAATCCCGTGATAAAGAGAGTATCGCCGCAGCGGAGGCCTTCGGTGCTCTATCCGCCAAGGTGATTTCCATCAAAGGTAAAGGGTCTCATCCGGATAAAAAGGTTGCAAAAAACGCACCTTCTTCCGCTGTTGCCGCATCCGGCGGCACCGCTCTTACTGTTTCCCACGAGGAATCGGATCCTCTCTTTGAAGAACGGCAGGCAGCTGTTATGAAATTGCATGAAGAGGGACTTTCAAGCGTTGCGATTGCAAGAAAAATGGGGATTGGCGTCGGAGAGGTCAAGTTGATGACGGATCTGGCACTCAGACATCGGAAAGATAGAAGATCGTTATGAAAATGAAAATGTATTTACGCGGAGTAGGAACGGGTGTTGTATGTACTGCCATTATCATGGGACTGGCTCTTGGTCGCAACAAGACCATGAGTCAGGAAGAGATCATGGCAAAGGCCAAGGAATACGGAATGGTGGATGCCTCCGAGATGGCCTCTCAAGTAGCCAAGGCAAAAGCAGATGCCTTAAGCGAGGCGAATGCCAAGATCGCGGCCATGAAGGAAGAGAATAAGGATACCACTTCCTCCAGCCAGGATGCTGCCGGAAAGCGGATCCTCGGTTTCTTCGGGAAGCACGGTGAATTCCGACCCAAACCCGCAGGTGATGGGCGCAAGTAGAGCCGGAAGCCAAGGTACCGTAAAGGATGTTTCCTCTCATCCCGAAGAGCAGACAAATGATAGCAAGAGTTCCTCTTCGGTATCTGACCGTCTGTCTTCCGCCACTAAAAATTTCGGCTCTGCCTCCACAACGAAAGATGCGAGTTTCTCTACGTCCGGAAACTCCGGGAACTCTGTAATTTCCAAGTCACAAGAAGCTGCCGGCCCATCTAATAGCGCAAACACAGGATCTTCCTCTACTTCGATCAAACAAGCCTCCGCCAGCGCTTCCTCTTCCGCAGTCTCTGCCTCTTCGGTCTCCTCTTCCACCAAAAACGCCGCATCGGCAAGTAGCGTAAAGCCGAGCGGCAGTATCATCGTCACCATTCCGAGAGGATATGGATCGGATCAAGTGGCAAGAGCACTTGCAGATGCGGGAGTCATTGAGGATGCACCTTCTTTCAATACCTATCTGATTCAAAATGGAAAAGATCGTTATGTTCATTCCGGAACGGTTCAAATCCCCCGCGGTTCCTCCTACGGAGAGATTGCACGCATTATCTGCAGATAAGAAAAGCTCAGATCTTTAAGCGTGTTCCGTCAGGATTCCCATGTACTTACCCATCTTCTGTCTCATTTTCTGTAAAGCTCTTGTGTGCAGTTGCGATACTCTGGACTCCGAAACATCCAGCACACTGCTGATTTCCTTTAAGGTTAATTCTTCATAGTAGTATAGCAGAATCACCTTCTTTTCTCTCTCTGTCAAAAGCTCCAGAGCCTCTGCGAGCATCTGCTTGAGCTCTTCCTTTTCAATGGCTTCTTCCGGTTTCTCGAATCTCGTGTTGCTGATCGCATCGTCCGGAATATCCGCTCCCTGTTCCATGAACTCATTCAATGATACAACATTTGGTCACCTTCATCTGGGTCTGCCAGTTCATGTACTCGTCTTCTGAAATATTCATTTTGGCGGCAATTTCAGAATCAGTGGCTACATGACCGTGTTCAGCCTCAATTTCCTTGATGGCGGAATCGATTTTTTTCTGGCGATCTCGAATGGTTCTCGGAATCCAGTCCATCTTCCTGATCTGATCCAGAAATGGCTCCCACGGATGCGAAGAGAAGCATAGGTTTCAAATTTGACATCCTTCATCGTGTCAAACTTATCAATGGCGTCAATCAAGCCAAAGACGCCATACCCGACCAGATCGTCATATTCGACGTTAAACCCAAGGTACATGGAGAGACGTCCCGCAACCAGTTTTACAAGGGGAGCATATTCCAGAATCAGCTTCTCTCGCAGATCTGCATTCTTTAATTCCCCATATTCTTTCCATAATTTATTTCTTGCAGCTTCGTCCATAAGTCTCCCCCGCTCTTATCCCTTACGATTGCGCCTTAGATGACGCCGTACCTTCTTCATTGGTGCCGGATTCAATGGCATTTCCGTCCAGTGCGCCATCCAGAAGGGCACTGTTTTGCATCATCTCCTGCCGCTTCGCCTCTTCCTTGATTTTGGTCTGTTCTATAAAATACATCACCATGAATTGCAACACGCTTCCCGCAAACATGAAGAGTACCATGCTCCCTGCTACGATCACCAGCCAGGTGCCAAGTGCAAACCCCTTGAAAAATAGGTGCGAATGGCGATGATGGCCGTTGCAGCAAGAGAAATAAACGGTGCAATCATTTCCACCTTTGCGCCCACATTGACCTTTTTCTTCATTTCTTTCGACATTTCCGTCTCTTGCCCGTTCATATCGTTTTTTCCGGCCTCCCCACCGCTCGAATAATGAAATCCCCCGTTTCCGGGTAAAATACTACGGTTCTTCCGTAGGATTCTCCCGTATCCTGTGCGACAATCGGAATCCGCAATTCCTTCAATTTAGCAATGGATGCTTCCACATTCCGATCTCCCACACGAATCGTTGCATTGCTCGACTTAAAGGCAAACATCTGTGCTCCACCGGCAATTTTGGCAACCAACCTCGATTTCACCGCGCCCTTGGCACAGATTTGTTTCACCAATTCTTCAATCCCCGTGTCGGCATATTTGGGGATGTTGACGGGTCCCCCCGTCACCGCGGTGGAGTCCGGAAGCATAATATGAGCGAGCCCTCCCACCTTAGAAATCGGGTCCCTGATGGCTACTCCTACGCATGAGCCAAGTCCCAAGGTTGATATTCCATTAGGGGGAATACAGATATTCAAATCGGCCATGCCGATGATTGTCACCTGTCCCTTTTGATCCATATCGGCGCTCCTTTATCCGACTGTAACATCGCCTAGCCCTAGGGAAGAAAGTATCTTGCTGTAGGACGGCAGATCCGGAAGCATGATAAAATAACCGTCCATTTTAATGTCATCAAAAAACTGTGTATCAATCAGTAGGATTTTATCCGCCTCCATTCCGAATTCGATTGCGGGAACAGAAAGGATCGCTCCACACATATCCACCGCAATCGCAGGCACGGAAGGAACCATCGTCAGGTTGGTCATCGTGGCAATCGAGTTCAGATAGGCTCCCGTGATGATATTCCCTACTTCCATCATGGCAGAAAGCTCGATCTCGCTGAAATTCATGTCCTGTGAATTCTGCTGCATGAGCTTTATTCACAAGATTTCTGGCGGACTTGTCACTGAGAAGGAACATCATGCTGCCGTTCACATCTCCTTCCACCATGAGATAGATGCCTACCATGATCTGATCGGCACCGCCCATGGCATCTCCGACGTCTTTAAATTCCAAAAGACGAACCTCCGGGACCGACATGTCGATCTTCATGCCCAAAAGCTGTGCCAGAGCACTGGTTGCATTTCCCGCTCCGATATTTCCCAATTCCTTCAGTACATCAAAATACTTTCACGGTTAACTGATCAATATTCAGTCCTGCCATATTTATTCCTTCTTTTCTTTTTTCTCGTTATCCATCTCCAAAGCTTCAATATCCAGAATGGAAACCAATCCATCCTCATATTTCCCAACTCCGCTGATAAAGTTTGCGTCCTTTCCTTGCCTTCCCTCCGGTTAACTTTTCAATGTTGTTGGTGCCTAGTGTCAGAACGCGATCCACTGCATCTACGATGATGCCAAAGAGTTCATTTCCGCTCTCCGGACGAAGAATCAGAATGCAGGTATCCTCCGTCACTTCATCCTCTCCCATTTCGATCTTGATTCTAAGGCTCATGACGGGGACGATGTCGCCACGGATATTGATGACTCCCTTTAAATACGGTTCCGCCTTCGGTACCCGCGTCACCTTCTGCATTTTTACAATGTTATCAATGTAACGAATCGGTATCCCGTATCGCTCATTTCCCAGCTTGATTACAATATACTGAATCAATTCGCCGACATCAGTGGTGTCTCTTAATGCATCCATGCTATCCCTCCCTTATCAGACCAAAGAGTTGGTATCCAAAATCAGTGCGACTTCTCCGTCCCCCAGAATGGTTGCACCGCTGAACAGTTTCGTCTTCCCGGTATATTTGCCCAGAGGCTTAATGACGATTTCCAACTGTCCGATCAGCTGATCAATCACGAGGCCGAACTGCTGCTCCTTCTTACGGACAATGACAACCACTTTGTTCTCGTCTTTTTCTCCGCCTGCCTCTGTACAATCCAGTGCCTCCGACAGCCGGATGAGCGGGCAGACACTGCCACGCAGGGTAATGACCTCCTTGTTCGACACAAACTCGACATCCTTGGGATTCACATCTTCGATCGTTTGGATCGAATCGAGCGGAATGGCATATTTCTCTCCACCGACCACCACCATGAGCGCCTGGATAATTGCAAGCGTCATCGGGAGACGAATGACCCAGGTGGAACCTTCGCCCTGTTTGGTCTTCACCGATACTTCGCCAGAAAGGGATTCCACCTTTGATTTCACGACATCCAGACCGACCCCTCTGCCGGATATTTCCGATACATTCTTTGCGGTAGAAAACCCGGGATGGAAAAGAAGCTCCACGCATTGCTGCTCCGTTAGTGCTTCTGCCTGCTCCGGTGTGACCACTCCCTTCTCAATGGCCTTTGCCTTCACCACATCCGCATCAATGCCGTTTCCATCGTCCCCTACTTCAATGACGACGCTGTTTCCGTCCTGGTAGGCGTGAAGGAAGATTTGTCCAACCTCCGGCTTTCCTCTGGAGATACGGACGTCCGGCGTCTCAATCCCGTGATCTGCGCTGTTTCTCAGCAGATGCATGAGCGGGTCCCCGATCTCGTCCACAACGGTACGGTCCATTTCCGTGTCTTCACCGGTCATGGTCAATTCCATTTTTTTGCCCAATGATTTGTTCAAATCCCGGATCATGCGGGGGAATTTCTGCAACGCATTTTCAATGGGAACCATGCGGACCTTCATGACAGATTCATGCAGATTCGTGGTGACACTTTCCAGATACTCGATCCGTTCATTGACTGCATTGTTGCTGAGTTCTTCGCTCTGTGTCGTGGAAATCAGGGAATTCTTGGCGATAATCAATTCAGAAACCAGATTCATCATAGAATCCAGCTTTTCAATATCTACACGGATGGTGCGGGAAACGACCGATTTTCCCGCCGGTTTCTTGACCGGAGGTGTATTGCGATCTGCGGCAGGTGATTTTGGCTGAGGAACCGGGACATTTGCCGTCTGCTTCGATGCCTGCGCCGCAGGTGCAGGTGCATGGGAATCGTCCTCGGAATTCTTACTGTTTTTCACATCATAGTCGCCGACATCGACTTTCTGGATCTCAGAAACTTCCTCTGCGATCGTTCTGACATGGTCTATGGTATCTTCTGTTACCAGCAAAAGCGAAAACGTCGTATCGAACTTTTCATCTTCAATATCCTGCATGGATGGTTCGCATAAAGCGATTTCGCCGATTTCTTCTAATCCTTTTAATACCAGAAAGGCTCTCGCCGCCTTCAGGACGCAGGACTCCATGATATGTACGGTAATCCCGAACACTTTTTTTCATCTGAGAGATCGCCCTCCAGCTTGGCCTTCATATCCGGATCAATCCGGATCTCCTGATAGGCGACCGCGGCATCCGCTGTATGCACGGTTTCCTGCACGTTCTCACTTGCGGCAGGGGCATTCTCTGTCTTCTGTTCATCTACTCCTGCGCCACCCGCACGAATATTTGCAAGCGCCTGAATCAGATGTGCATTGTCCTCCGTACCTTCATCCTGTGTCTGCCCAATATTGTCCACATAGGCCTGTACGGCATCCAAACACTGGAACAGGGTATCAATAATATTTCCGTTTACTTTGAGGGTACCATTGCGAATGTCAGAAAAGACATCTTCGATATCATGGGTCAGCTGCTGCATACGCTTATAACCCATGGTGCCCGCCATTCCCTTCATGGAATGTGCAGCACGAAAGATTTCATTGATGCAGTCTTCGTTATTCGGATCCTGCTCCAGCTGCATGATGGAATCATTCAGCGTTTGCAGATGCTCCTTCGCTTCATCCAGAAACACACCGAGATACTGAGAAACATCCATGTCCTGCTCCAATCCGGCGTAAGTCCTCAGCTCACGCCTATGTTCAATACGATCTCACGAGCAATTTGATCTAACGGCTCCTCTTCATCCGAAAGTCCCGCGCTTACCACCGCCCGCGGCATACCATACACAATACATGTATCGGCATTTTGACTTATAACATGAACCTTTTTTTTCTTTTTCAGGTTACGGATTCCTTCTGTGCCGTCTGCTCCCATCCCTGTTAGAACCACACAAACGATCTCGTCATATTTTGAATCTGCAAGAGACTCATACATATAATTTGCACAAGGCTTGACGCCCTCTCTGGTAGGACCGTCTTTAAAATGAATGACGTGCTGCCCATGTTCCAACTGGACATACAGGTGCAGCCCTCCCTTTGCAATATAGACGGTTCCCGCCTTTAAGATATCTCCTTCTTCTGCCTCTTTCACATTGATGACTGACATGGAATCCAGGTAATGTGCAAGCGAAGCGGTAAAACCGCTTGGCATGTGCTGCACCAGCACGACAGGTGCGTTTAAATTCTTCGGCAGCCTCGGTATCACGGCCTGCAATGCCTTCGGTCCCCCGGTAGAAGCCGCCAGGGCCACCAACCGGTTCCCCTTGGTGAGTTCTCCGGTCTTCCCGCCACCTGAGGCAGCAACACCTGAAACACTTCCTCCGGCATTTCGTGTGAGATCCGGAAGAATCGCATGATCGTTGAGGGGGAAGCTTCCCTGCGCACACCGCAGCTAACGTCTGCAAAAAGAATTTGGAAAAAACCTCTCCTTTGCAGAGACTGGCACGCTCCGGCTTGTGCACAAAATCAATTGCGCCAAGCTCCAGGGCGTCCATCGCCAGCTTTGATCCCTCCTGGGTGCTGGTAGAACACATCAGAACACGGGCCCGAATGCCTTCCATGCGAATCCGTTTCAGAACCCCGATTCCGTCCAGCTTCGGCATGTTGGCATCCAGAACAACGGCATCATACTGTTTTTTCTCTAACAGCTCCATTGCCTCCACGCCGTCTCTTGCCTTATCTTCCACGTGGAATCTGGCGTCTGAGTTAATAATATCACCCACTACGCTTCGCATGAGTGCAGAGTCATCAACTAATAGGATTTTTTTCATTTTTTCAACTGTTTTTGGCTATATCACGCCTCCTGATGTTTACGAACCTTGCGTTCCTCTTCAAAAATATAATGAATGATCTCTTCCCGATCATCTTCATCAATGATGGTATACTGGGCACGATACTCATAAGTCCCCCGCCTGTTCTCCAGCTCTCTCGCACTCAGAATCCTTACGCAGAGGCGATATTCCTCCGCCTTCTTCTTTCTGGCCGGCAGGCTGAAAACACAGAAAAGAGTAATTCCTTCTTCCAGCGACTTTCCTGAAATAAAGCGAATGCCGCCCCCTGAAATATCAACAATCACCGCCTTCTCCAGAACTTCACTCGGGTTCGGTTCAAAAAAAACATTGCTGTTCATCACCAGCTGTTCATATTCGTTCAATTGCCTGCAGTGCATCTCAAACGCACAGGGGAAACGATAATAAGCCCTGCGCTGCATTCTCTGTAAGCCGGATAAAATATCCATGGTTAAGATATACAGGTTCTGAGAACGATATCGATCAATAATCTTACCGTAGCATTGATACTGGCCGGTCTTGGAGTAGAAAAAAATGTTAAACTCTCCATCCACCGGAAGCAGAATGAGTTTCCCCTTTTTGTCCATCGGCATCATGGCATCGATTCGATCTTCCGAAAGGATGTCACTAAGAGTGGAGCGGTAAAGCTTATGCTCCTCCTTCTCGTCCAAAGTCCACCCTCCAGATACCGCCTGAAGCTCGATTTTGTCACCCGGTGAAATGTAGTCTGCTAACATAGATCCCTCCGATCATCTTTCGTTCTGTTTCTCCGACAACTTTCTGCCCGTGATTATGTAGGAAAAAAATGCAGCCATCCCGCGTGTCTTTACTCCGTCTGTCGCCTGTGTTCCTGTTAACTGTGCAGTAATATTTTCAAAAGAACGGACCGATTTGGCATTCTCATACGCCAGTGAAACCGGTGTTTGTTGCATCACGCTCTTTTGCAAAAGCGGATCCTGTGGTATGGAACCCAGATAAGACATGGGTATCTTCAAATATCTTGCGACGACCGAATTCAGTTTGTTGAAAAGCTGCTGACCGGCCTCATCCGTATCCACCCGATTGGTAATGACCTTCACTCTCGTATCATTGACGGAGAATCTCGGATACTGCGAAAGTGCTTTCATAAGCGAATAGGAATCCGTAATGGAGGTCGGCTCCGGCGTTAAAACCAGAATCACTTCTCCGCTTGCCACCAGAAATTCCAGTACGGCATTGGAGACGCCTGCACCCGTATCGATAATAATAGTATCGGCTATTGCATCGAGTTCCGCCAGATTCACGATGATATAAACCAAATAATCTTGACTGAGATTGTACATGTCCGATATTCCGGATCCGCCCGATATGAATCCGACATCCATCGGTCCCCAGGTGATAATATCCTTGATATTTTTTCCCTGATAAATCAAATCGCAAAGATTATGCTTGGGTACCGTTCCAAACATAATCTCAATATTGGCAAGACCAAAATCTGCATCCAAAATAATGACACGATGTCCCAATTTACGGAACTGAATGGCGATATTGATCGCAACATTGCTTTTGCCGACGCCGCCCTTTCCACTGGTGACTGTAATAATTCTGGCCTTGGGCCTTTGTGGTAAATTTGTATTTTTAATTATTTTTCGAAGCTGCTGCGCCTGATCCATTTTCTATTCCTTGATCTAAAAACGATTTGCCTGTGCGAAATGCCCGGGATTATTCAGCCCTGGTACTGCCGCCCAAAAGCACCTTGACGATCTTCTGCGCATTGAAAACTGCGATATCATCCGGTACATCCTGTCCATTTGTGATATAAGACATCGAAGCCCCCGTATGCATACGAATATTGTAAAGGTTCCCCGTCACCGCTGTTTCGTCCATCTTCGTAAATCAGCTTGTAATCTCCCACCATAGTCTTATAGGTATCCGTGATTTCGATCAGATCCCGATATTTGGTGGTGGCGGACAGAACGAGGAAGCTCTCGCTTTCCATTGCCTCCTGCAGGGTCTTGATAAAGTTAACAATATTAGTCTTCTGCTCTTCATTGTGAAGAGAATGCCCCGCCGTATCCACCATCAGGAAATCGTAGTCCTTGAAATCCTCCGCCGCCTGCTTCATATCTTCGATGGAATAAATGACGCGAAAGGGGATTTCCCAGGATAGAAGCATAAGTTCTAAGCTGTTCTGCAGCTGCAATCCGATAAGTGTCTACCGTCAGCAAAGCCACCTTCCTGTGCTCTGCCACATAGAGGCGGGAAGCCAGCTTGGCGATGGTCGTTGTTTTTCCTACACCGGTCGGACCAATGAAGATTTCCGCCTTAGGGCCATCTGCACACGGCTCTATGATCTCGGTAGGCCCGAATTTGAGCACCATTTTCTGGTACACATTGGCCAGAGCATATTCCAGAGGCATGTCCGGCTTGGATATTTTTTCCACCTCATCCGTCAACTCATTGGCATAGCGCTCATTGACATCATTTTCAAGCAGCGTATTGTAAGCAACTTGATAAAAGAGAGATTTTCTTCCGGCAGGTCACTCCTCTGATGTGCTCTCGAGAAATCAGCCAGGGTCTCCGCACTCTCCTCTTTGGATACAGAGGCGTTCTGCATCCGCAAAGAAGCTTCCCGCGCACTTCCGTATACCGCACCGGATTCCGATGCGACCATGGCATCCGTTTCTTCTCTTTCGCGCTCTCTCTCGATTCCATTTGGAGATGCCTGCGGATCGTTCTGTTTCTGTCCGTTCTTCCTGACCGTTGCAACATGCAAAAATGCCTGAAGGTCATCCAACTTGGAATCAATCTCTCCTTCCGTCTGCGCAACACGCAGAGGAGGGATTCTTCCTTCACTGACTGCCCTTGCCAGCTGCTCTCCCGTTCCGGACGGCGTGCGTGAAGCCGTCCCAGATTCATCCGACACATAGGCGGAAAAAGACGACTTTTTCATTGCTGTGCCCTGCTTCCCTGTCGCATCCGTATCTTCCGGCCGGATGACGGAGCTCTGCCTCCCCGGCAGATCCCCTTCTTCCAGTGCCACTGTCACCTCCGTCTGGGACGGTTTCAAAAAAAGCAAAAAAACCTGTCTTTTTCACCTGACGGACGTTCATGATCACAATGTCGGGACCAAGCTCCCCTCTTGCCGCCTCAGTCGCTTCTTCCTCGTTTTTCCCCGTGTACTTTTTAATAATCATCTTGCTGTCTCAACTCTCCCCTATGCTGTAATCATTCCGACGGACTGAAGCTCAATCTGCGGCTCCACCTCATTGTAGGAAACCACAACAAGGTCTTTGAAATAATCCTGCGTCATCTTCTTAAAGTACATGCGGACAATCGGTGAAGTCATCACAATCATCGGTTTCCCCGCATCTTCTAACTTCTTGGTCTCCACCTCCGTCGAGTGGATGATCTGTTTGGTCTTCTCCGGGTCCATGGTGAGGTAGGCTCCGTTTTCCGTCTGTTTGACACTATCCATAATCTGCTGCTCCAGCTTCGGATCCAGAGTCACCACACTGGTCGTCTCCTCGGTTGAAAAATATTTGGTGGAAATGGCCCGCTTGAGAGACTGCCTTACATACTCCGTCAGCACATCGGTGTCATGTGTGGAGGGTGCATAATCTGCCAGCGTTTCGAAAATCGTCACCAGGTCGCGAATGGAAATGCCCTCTCTAAGCAGATTTTGCAGCACTTTCAATTTCACCCAAACTCATTAACTTCGGAACAAGCTCATCCGCCAGAGCCTGATTGCCCTCTTTCAGGTTATTCACCAGATTCTGCACATCCTGTCTGGTGAGAAGCTCTGCGATATGTTCGCGAATGACTTCTGTTAAGTGGGTGGCAATAATGGACGGCGGATCCACCACGGTGTATCCGTAACTCTCTGCCCTCTCCCGCTGCGATTCTGTAATCCAAATGGCCGGCAGATGGAAGGACGGCTCAAAGGTCGGAATGCCGGTGATCTCTTCTTCCACACTCCCCGGGTTCATTGCCATATAATGATCGAAAAGGATCTCTCCTTCCGAAATCTGAATGCCCTTAATCTTAATGATATACTGGTTGGGATTGAGCTGAATATTATCCCTAAGACGGATAATAGGCACGACCGTACCCAGTTCCAGTGCGATCTGGCGTCGAATCATCACCACGCGATCTAACAGATCTCCTCCTTGATTGACATCCGCCAGAGGAATGATTCCGTAGCCAAATTCCAGTTCAATGGGATCCACCTGCAAAAGCGTATTGACATTCTCCGGCTTTCTCACTGCTTCTGCCTGTACCTCATCCTCCTGCACCATCTCCTCAATTTTGGACTCCTCTACCGCCTGCTGCGATACTCTGGCTGCGATGATGAATACAACGCCAATCCCTACATAGGTAATCGTCGGAAGTGGCGTAAGAATCCCCAGTCCGGTCAACACCCCGCCGACCAGATACATGGATTTCGTCACACCGAAAACCTGACCGATCAACTCCCGACCGAAGTCTGCCTCGTGTGCTCCCTTTGTCACCAGAATACCGGTCGCCATCGAAATCATCAGAGAAGGAATGGCTCCGACGAGTCCGTCACCGATGGTCAGGATCGTATAATGCTGCATCGCATCCTGAAGGGACATGCCGGCTGCCACAATCCCCATAATCAGGCCGCCGACAATGTTAATGACCGTAATGATCAGTCCTGCCGCCGTATCTCCTTTGACATATTTGGACGCACCGTCCATAGAGCCGAAAAAGCTGGCCTCTTCCTGCAATTTATTTCTACGTCTTTTGGCCTCTGCATCGTCAATGGCACCGGTGTTTAAATCGGCATCAATGGCCATCTGCTTGCCCGGCATCGCATCCAGCGTGAATCTTGCCGTCACCTCTGCGACACGTTCAGACCCCTTATTGATAACAATCAACTGCACGATCAGAATGATGATGTAGATAATGACGCCAATGACCAGATTGCCGCCGCCCACAAACTGGCCGAAAACCTGGATAACCTTACCGGGATCTCCCGTTGTTAGAATCAGCCTCGTGGAGGATACATTAAGTGCAATCCGAAAGATCGTCGTAAACAGAAGGATGGTCGGAAAATAAGACATATCCAGAACTTCCTTCGAAAACATAGCCGTAAAAAGGACTGCAAAGGCAATCGCCATGTCCACCGAAAGCAGGATATCCATCAAAAGCTTATCCATCGGGATCAGGAGCATCATGATGGCTGCTACCAGGTACAGAGCAACGCCGTAATCCATGAGTCTGTCCTTGATTTTAAACCTGGAAGACGATCTTGTCGGCATGGCTTTTCCCCTCCTTTCCCAACGTCGGTATTCTTACACCTATCCGAAACATATCTGAACGAACCCACTCATTTCCTGCTTTTCTTTAGGAAACCTTCCCTTTCAGTTGATATACAAAAGCCAGAACCTCCGCCACTGCCTTGTATAATTCGGGCGGAATCTGTTCTCCGATCTCCACATTCGCATATAGCATTCTGGCAAGCGGTTTATTTTCTACAATCTCAATGTGATTTTCCTTCGCCACATCCTTGATCTTCTGCGCAATGAAATCTGCTCCCTTGGCAAGCACAACCGGTGCGGCATATTGGTCGGCATCATACAAAATCGCAACCGCATAATGCGTCGGGTTCGTGATGACCACATCGGCTCTTGGGAGATCCTGCATCATACGTCGCATCGAAACCTCCCGCATCTTCTGCCTCTGTCTGCTCTTCACCTGAGGGTCCCCCTCGGTGTCCTTCATCTCATCCTTGACTTCCTGTTTGGTCATCTTCATATCCGTATGAAACTTCCTCTTCTGGTAGATAAAATCGGAAGCAGCCACAATAAAATAAATCACGGATACACGGATGCCCAACTGTATGACAATATCCCACATCAGAGCGATGGATTGGTTCAACGGCATATCATAAAGCAGGAATAAAGATTCTTTTCTCCCCATTAAATAATTATACACAACAATAGAGATTAACACAATCTTTAAGATAGAAAGTCCGAGATTGAACAGAGATTGCGCGGAGAAAATTCTTTGAAAACCGGATATCGGATTCATCTTGTCAAATTTCGGCTTTAACGGCTCGTTTGTCCACTTCATCCCCACCTGAATGATGTTGGTTAGAAGTGCCAAAACGACCCCCACAATGAAAAAGGGAAGTAGAAGAATCGTCATGTCCAGAATCATCTTGATCATCAAATCCCGTAGTGTCAACTGTGGAATATGGCCGTCATAGAGCTTGACTGTGTCCGGAATCATGTTGTAGATTCCATTGAAATCATCCAGAAAACGGTCTCCCATCCAGGAAAGCAGCCCCTTCAGCATGAGAAAAAACGCCAACAGAGACGCCGCTGCGCTAATTTCCTTGCTCTTTGCCACCTGCCCTTTTTTTCTGGCATCAGAAAGCCGCTTGACGGTCGGCTCTTCCGTCTTTTCTCCACCCGGCCCTTCCTTGGCAAAAAACTGCAAATTATATGCAATTATCAGGGAATTTTGTTCCTGCATCTTTATGCAATCATCCCATTCGTGAACTGCTTCATCAGTATCTGAATTTGTCTGAAGATAAAAGTAGATACTCCGCCAAGCATTCGGCAGCTTAAATACATCACAAAAACGCCGATCAAAATTTTGATCTGAATGCCGACAGAAAACATATTCATCTGCGGCGCAACTTTTGCCAGAATCCCCAAAATCATCGTTACAATAAACGAAATCACAAAAACGGGAAGGGAAATGCGAAAACCGATCACAATATAATCTGTCATAAAAGACAACATCGTCTTTAGGAGTCTGTCTGTATGAAAGACGGCCTGCCCGATGGGGATCAGCGAAAAAGAATCTGCAAATGCGGACAACAGGTACCGGTACATCCCGCTGACCATCAGCATAAGAAGCATGGCGTAATTGTAAATCGTCCCTGTAATGGTCACCGACTCCATGGACATCGGATCCATCATGGTGACCATGGAAAGTCCGGTCATCATATCCACCACGGAACCGGCAAATACCGTCACCCCCATACACATCTGAGTCGCACAGGCAAGCAGGATTCCTACACAGACCTCACGCAGGATCGCAAAGGAATATCCCAGGATCGTTCCATAGGAAACGGCCCGCTCTTTCACCAGCCCATAGAGCAAGAAGGACATAAAAAGCGAAAAGCCGATTTTTACGCGGCCAGGAACCGTATTTCTGGTTCCAAAGATCGGATTCACAGACACAAAGGCCGTCATTCTCGCAAAAATCAGCAGAAAATATTCCAGATTGGCATAGGTGAAGGCGTAATGGACCAAGGCGAACCGATTCCTTTAATGAATGTATCGACTGAAACCGCCCCAAAGAGCGGAGATGTAATTCGTGATTTCCGTTGCCATCCAGTTTCCCAAAACAATAATCGAAATAAATACGCAGACCACCTTGGGAACAAAGGTCAACGTCTGTTCCTGAATCGAGGTTGCCGTCTGAAAGATGGAGATCAAAAGACCAACCACAAGGGAAACCAGCAGAATCGGTGCAGAAAGTTTGATGACTAAAAATAACGCTTCCCCAACAATTTCATTTACCTGTCCGACTGTCATAGACGATCCCCCAACCTCGGTTTTATGAACGTCATGCTCTTCCAACGGAGCGATAGATCTCAAAAATCACCTTGCTCTAGTAAAATGTTTTCACCAGATTGCCGATGATCAAATTCCATCCGTCTGCCAAAATAAACAGCAGAATCTTAAACGGCATGGAAATCGTCGTCGGCGGCAACATCATCATGCCCATACTCATCAGCACACTTGCCACGACCATATCAATGACAATGAAGGGAATATAAATGATAAACCCGATAATAAAAGCCGTCCTGAGCTCGCTAATAATGAAACTGGGAATCAAAATCCGATTCGGAATCGTGTCCAGGCTTCCATCCCAGTTCACTTTGGCAATCTCCATAAAAAGCTTGACGTCTTTCGTCATGGTCTGTGAAAACATAAAATCTCGCAGCGGGTCCATCCCGCGCTTGATGGCTTCTTCCTGATCGATTTCCTGATTTTCAAAAGGAACCACCGCATGATCGTACACCTTATTCAGCGTGGGCTGCATAATAAAAAAGGTCAGGAACAGTGCCAGTCCCAGAAGGACCATATTGGGAGGAGCCGTCTGCGTATTCAGCGCCGCTCTGGTAAAATGCAATACAATGATGATGCGCGTAAACGACGTCATCATAACAAGCAACGTCGGCGCAAGAGAAATCAAAGTCAGCGTAATGAGGATGCGAAGAGAACCGTTCAGCGTTCCATTCCCATTGTCATAGGTCACGGTCACCGTATTTGCGATATTTAATTTTTTGAGATCCTCCGCCGAAGAGGAAGAACCGGGTTCACGTTCGTTTGTTCGTTCCTTGCCACCGGAAGCATCCAGGTCACGGAAGAGACTCTCGTCATAGCCCTGACCGTTTGTACTTGCCGCACGGGAATAGATCGGAATACTCACAAAAAGGAAGGCTATCATCAGTACTGCGATCACCGTACTGATAAAAGCCAGCCGCTTCCACTTTCCAAGCTCCCCCTCTTTTTTGATCATCCTCTTCTTACCCAACGTCTACCGATTTCCAGACTTCACTTGTTCCTTCGCTATGCGGAAAAAATCCCCGAAAGGTAACGACGCCCCGTTCTTTTTTTTCAGATCCAGCTCGTCTTCCGCCAGTTCCGTCAAAAACGTTACCTGCTCCTTGGAAACTGCACACGCGAAAAAACGTCTGCCAATTCTGACAATCACAAAATATTTAGATGCCGACAGACGCGAAGTTTCCAAGACTTCAATATTGGCAGATGTCCCTGCCGCCTTCTGCGAAGTGGCGATCCATTTCGTTGTAAAATAGGTTATCACAAGAACAAGAGCAAACAACAGGATAACCGTAAGAAGCTCCGAAACAGACTGTGCCGTAAGAAGGCGTGCAGGTCTCAACCGATTACCTTCTTCACCGCTTCCAGAACTCTGTCCGCCTGGAAGGGCTTTACCACAAAGTCCTTGGCTCCCGCCTGAATAGCCTCAATGACCATCGCCTGCTGTCCCATTGCGGAACACATGATGACATTCGCCGCACCGTCCGCCGCTTTGATGTTCTTCAGCGCTTGTATTCCATCCATCTCCGGCATGGTAATATCCATCAATACCAGATCCGGCTTAAGCTCCTGATATTTGGAAACCGCAATGGCGCCATTTTCTGCTTCGCCTGCGATATCATAGCCGTTTTTTGTGAGAATGTCTTTGATCATCATTCTCATAAACGCTGCATCGTCACAAATCAAAACACTTTTAGCCATTTTTTTCTCCAATCCATTATTGTTGAATGACCTAGGTTATTTTATGATTTCCGTCACCCTGACGCCGAAGCTTTCTTCGATGACGACAACCTCGCCTCTGGCAACGTACTTCCCGTTTACCAAGACATCCACCGGTTCCCCGGCGATTTTGTCCAGTTCTATGATGGTGCCCGGCGCAAAATTCAGAATATCCGAGATCGGCTTGATCGTTCTGCCAAGCTCCACGGTTACATCCAGCGGTACATCGCTGATTAAACCGATATTCTCCGCTCCCGGAACTTGAATGGCATCCGCCGAGAAACTCTGGAACTGTGCGGGTTGCACATTCATCGGTTGCTGTACCGGCGTGGCTGTCATGCCCGGTGCGGTCATTCCCGGTGAACTCTGCGGCGGCACAGAAGTATTCTGTGGCTGCGATACAGGTGTGGTTGATGGATTTGTTTTAGAAGAAGAAGTGTCCATAATCAAAGTATCATATAAACTCTTTGCAAAGTCAATTGGGTACAGTTGCATCAATGTGGAATCTACCAGGCCGTCTATTTCCATTCGAAACGATATTTTTACAAAATCTTCTGTCAGAAAACTGGAAAATTTTGACGGATCCTCATCCAGAAAGCTCTCCAGCGTTGCATGTGGTGGTGATATATCTACTTTCTGGCCTGTCATGGTGGAAAGGGATGTCGCCGCGGCCCCCATCATCTGGTTCATTGCTTCGGAGATCGCGGATAACTGGAGTTCGCCGATCGTTCCCTCCGTATTTGTTCCGTCGCCCCCCATCATCAAGTCAGTAATCACCATGACGTCATGTTCTTTCAGGATCAGAACATTGGTACCGTCGACCCCCATGGTGTACTTGATTGTAATGAAAACACAGGGCCTTTCGTAATGTTCCGCAACTCCCTTCCAGTCTGAAACCTCTACTTGCGGCGTTGTAATGTTGACCTTATGATTGACCAGAGAAAAAAGGGTGGTTGCCGATGAGCCCATTGTGATATTGGCAACTTCACCGATGGCGTCCTTTTCTTTATCACTCAGCATGGAATCCTTTGTCCCCGGCCCGCCATCAGTGCCGGCTGTTCCCCCTCCATCGCTATCATCTGGTGTCATACCTGTAAGCAGGGCATTAATCTCGTCCTGAGACAGCGCTCCGTCCATACATCACTCCTCCTCTCTGATCACGGAAGTCACCCTGACCGCATATTTGTCCTTGAGCGTACCCGGCAGGGCCGTGAACTTATTGATATTCCCAACATAAATGTGCATTTCGGAGTCTACATTCTCATCCAGTCTGATGATATCCCCTTCTTGCAGATGTACTACATCATAGACGGAAACCTTGCAGGAACCAAGCACTGCGCGAACCGGAATGTCTACCCTCTTCACCAGAGATTCCAGTTTAAAGGAATAATCCTCGTCCTTGGAATTCTCCATCGTCGAATACATATACTTTGTATTCAACTTCCCCATGATTGGCTCTAGCGTGAAGAACGGCAGGCAGATGTTCATATAGCCTTCGACCTCACCGATCGTAATGTTCAGCGTAATTAGAGCAATCATATCGGTCGGCGAAATCACCTGTGCAAACTGCGGATTGGTTTCTACCCTGTCGATGACAGGATCCAGTTCAATTACATTCTCCCACGGCTCCGTCATGAGATTCATGCACAAGCCGACCAGCTTTTCGATTAAAGGCAATTCAATGTCCGTGAAGGGTCTCAGCTTCTCAACCGCTCCGCCGGTTCCTCCCAGCATTCTGTCGATAAAGACAAACCCCAGTCCTGCCTGGATTTCCATGATGATATTTCCAAGCAGTGGTTGGAAATTGATAATCCCCAGAATGGAAGGATTGGAAAGCGAATTGGAGAATTCATTGAAGGTCAGCGTTTCGGAATTCACCACCTCCACCGTCACATTCTTCCGCAAATAGATCGGAAGATTGTTGGACAAAAGCCTTCCATAGTGTTCGAAAATGATTTCCAGGGTGCGCAGATGCTCCTTTGAAAACTTTGCCGGTCTGCGGAAATCATAATCTGCCACCTTCTTCTCATCTTTCTTTGTCATCTCCGTGAGGTCTACCTCACCGGACGACAGCGAAGAAAGCAGACTGTCTATTTCGTTTTGAGATAATACATCAGCCACCCTTTACTCCCCTTTTTCAAAACTTTTTTCAGTAAACTCCATCAAGCCGCAAGGAACTTCGAAAAGCTGATTTGATAGATAAATGTGGAACCGTCGAACAGGCTTCTAAGTGCCCCCAGCACTTTCTTCTTGACATCATCCTGCGCTTTCGGCTGTTGCAGTTCTTCGAAGGTATAAGAACCGATGGTCTGATTGATCGTATCAATGACTTTATCCTTATAAGCGCTCAAATCACCAGAGCCATAGGTTTTGAAATCATCGTGTTTCTTGTTGATGCTCACTGCGCACTGCAGTACCAAGTAATGCTGTTTGCCGTCTGCACCGGGCGTGAGGGGAATCGTGAGTTCGCTGTCAGGCCCCGCAATTTCATAAGAAACCTGATCATTCAGCGCCACCTCTTCTTCCGGTGCGCTTGCCGTACCGCCTCCCGTACCTCCTGCCTGTTCCAGCTTCATGGCAGCGCTGATATCGGAAATCAGCTTTGCCGTTTTGGCATTGGTGGTAGCCAGGGAAAACATCATCACGCCGGTTAAAATCGTATTCACCAGAAGCAGTGCAAGAATCAGAATCGAGAGCAGATTTCTTTTCATGGATACTTCCGCCTTTCTCTCAGGGTTTCTTTATTAATTTTACCTGTGCATTAGAATTAATACAATGGGCTTTTTGGATTATAAATACGAATTTCTACTCGTCTGTTTCTGGCTCTGCCTTCAGGAACCGAATTATCTGCCACCGGCACATACTCTCCTCTGCCGGAGTGCTTGATTTTCGCCGGGTCCAGATCCGTATGTGAGATCAGGTAGTCAAAAACAGATTGTGCACGCCCGGAAGACAGTTCGTCATTGTTCGAATATTTGGAGCCGCTCATCGGAACATTGTCCGTATGACCTTCAATTTCAATGAGACCGCCCGCATAAGATTCCAGGATCTGTCCGACCTTATCCAGAATCGGCTTTGCATCGTCTTTGATCTGTACCTTGCCCGAATCAAAGAGAAGCGCTCCCTGAATCGTTAACTGCACGTATTGACTGGTATAATTGAGCTCTACCGCCTGTTCCAGCATCGGACTCTCATTGACTGCCTTCTCAACCTTCTCCGCCAGTTGTTCGCTGGCCTCCATCTGTTCCTTCTCCGCCTCTTTCTGCGCATCCGTCTTGGGCGAGTCTACATCCTCTGCACCCTGCTGGTTCATCCCCATGGAATTGATATAAGAATCCAACTCGTTTAACTGGGTAGCGCCGTCTCCCAAAAGAGAGCCTTTGCCGAACGCCATTTCTCCACCCGTAAAAATACCGAAGGCACTTGAAAAAGAAGCGGCAACCTGTTCAAATTTAGCAGCATCCGTGCTGGACATGGAAAAAAGTAAAACGAAGAAGCATAGCAGAAGGTTCATCAAATCGCCGAAGGTCGCCGTCCATGCAGGAGCACCCATGATAATTGGAGCTTCTTTTTTTGCCACCCTTACTCACCTCCTGCACTGCCGGAGCCGTTTTCAGCTTCGTAAGCATCTCTTTGTTGCGGTGATAGGAAGGATTTCAGCTTTTCTTCCGTTGTGCGGGGATTCTCTCCCGCCTGTATGGACATCAGTCCTTCGACAATGATCCCTTTGAGTGTGATTTCAGCGTCATTCCGCTTTTTCATCTTGGTCGAAACCGGGAAGCAAACCCAGTTCGCCAACATGGATCCGTACATCGTGGTAATCAGCGCCACCGCCATAGACGGCCCGATGGAGGAGGGATCCGACATGTTCTTCAACATCAGGATCAGACCGATCAGTGTTCCGATCATGCCCCAAGCAGGTCCCTGGGCAGCCAGATCCTCAAATACCTGTATCCGCTCTTTGTGTCTGGCATCTATGGTGTCAATTTCCGCTTCCATGACACTCTTGACCATTTCCGGCTCTGTACCGTCCACAACGAGAAGGAGTCCCTTCTGCATGAACTTATCATCCATCTCCCTCGCCGTACCTTCCAGTGCAAGGAGCCCTTCTTTACGGGCGGCATTGGAAAGTTCTACGATTTGCTTGATGATGGAAGCGGTATCACTTACCGGTGCCTTCATATATACCGGTAAGATCTTGAGTCCGGCAATGAAGCTTTCCACGGTATTGGAAGCAAACACAACCATGAACGACCCACCGATGGTGATCAGCATAGAAGGTGCATCAATGAACGACTTGATGCCGGTAGGTCCTGCGGACAACATAATACTGACAATAATCAGTACGAAACACATCAGATAACCGATAACAGATGCTAAATCCAAGGTGTAACCTCCATGTTTCTTAGGTTTGTTCCCGAAGCATTAAGGTTTACACTTCAAGAACAAATTATACAACATATTGCGCCACGTTACAACAAAAACACAAATATTTATCAAAATATCCGATGATAAATGGGAAGGGCACCGCCTGATCCGTCTTTTTACACAAAGGAGTATCCCTTCTCCTTCCCTTCTCCAGTAAAGTGCAGACCAGACAGTGCGGTAAACGCCTCACCTTCCCAAGGCATCCATGCCTGAACGATACCGTCTATCTTAACGCTTCAGGTTCACCAGCTCTTCCAACAGGGTATCCGATACCGTAATGATTCTGGAATTGGCCTGGAACCCGCGCTGTGCGGTAATCATGCTGGTAAATTCGTTGGAGAGATCCACGTTACTCATCTCCAGCACCCCGGTCGTGATGCTGCCGCCGTCTTCCGAGACATCCATCACCTTCGCTTCTCCGGAATTCAAAGTGGCGGAATAGAGGTTATTCCCCTCTTTTTCCAAACCGGACGCATTGGCAAACTGCGCTACTGCAATCTGTCCCATCAGTCTGGTCTGTCCGTTCGTATAAGTGGCGGTCACCTTACCGTCTTTGCCGACCTGCAAACCGTTCAGGGCTCCCACCTGTCTGCCGGTCAGGTTTCCGCTGGTATTTCCTTTGGCCACCTTAATGGTTGCCTGCGAATTGGTATTATTATTGGTTACCGGGCTGAAATCCATGGAGATGATTCTGGTCTTGTCCGCACTGGTTGTCTCGGTATCCGCCCCATTGCCGTCACCATGGCAGTCACATTGCTCTGAATGTCTGCAGGGGCCGCATTTCCGCTGGTGGTATTTCCCGGCGTCTGTGCCGCAGCGTCGCTGTTGAAGTGGAAGAGAGCCGCCTTCCACTTGTCTCCGTCCGTTGTTTTCGGATAGCCGTCAATGGATTCCAGGGCGCCCGTTCTGGTATTGAATTTCAGATGAATCGTATCGCCGTCTGCATTGATGGCGGCACCTGCTCCATCCACCGTATTGCCAAAGGTAATGCCCATATCTTTTAGGGTCTTATAATAGTCATCCCCCGTTCCCGTTTCGAACTGTCTGATGGAAACCTGCTGCGTGCCTTTCTCCGCCGATGTTTTTGCCGTTGTAATATCCTTGAGCTGCATGGTATATTCTCCGGCAATCGGCTCTCCTGCCGCATCCACCACCTGCTTTAGTGTGAATTTCGCCGTGTAGGTATAACCTTTGTTGTCATAGAATTCATACTGAATCATTTTTCCTTCCGAAGAAGCCACATCCACGTCGTTTTTATCGATGTTTCCGGAAAAAGTTCCCGCAGCGGTCGCCTCCGCTTCATACGTTAAATTATCCGCCGTCATCAATGACATTTTTCCGATCCCGGCATTCTTATTGACGGTCAGCCCGCCGGTTTTTTCATCTTTCTGGGTTCCCCAGCCAAGCACATAATAGCCGTTCGCACTGGTGGCCAGATTTCCCTGTCCGTCGATGTAGAAAGAGCCGTCTCTGGTATACTTGGGGCCCGACCCGTCATTGACGACAAAGAAGGAGTTGCCGCTGATTCTCATATCGAAGGGATTGTTGGTGGTCTGGGTTGCTCCCTGTTGCTCAATGGCGGTGGATATAGCCGCCTGAATGGCGCCGAGACCGACCTGGCGGGCATTGACACCACCGGTGGTCTGGGTTGCGCCGGAAGCATGCTGAGAAGTCTGATACATCACATCGCTGAAATTGATCGCCTGATACTTATAAGCAGTGGTATTGACATTTGCAATATTATTTCCGATAACATCCATTCTGGTCTGATGCACTTTTAAACCGGCAACACCTGAATACATGGATCTGAGCATATTCTTTCCTCCTCATCCGCACAGGAAATCCCTGTCCGGTCTGTTTTTTTTAAAAGAAGGCGGGTTATTGTACTATGCAATCACCGCACCATCGATATTGGTGAAAACCTTGTTCTCGTGTTCGTCCCTGTCCATCGCCGTCACCACCGTATTGCTCGGCACATTCACGATAAAGGCCAGGTTGTCCAGCATGATCAAAGATTCCCGGATTCCCTTCTCCTGTGCCTGTGATTTGGCACTGTTTAACCTCTTCATCTGAAGATCGGTCATCTGAATGCCACGGCTTTGCAGTCTGCTTTTCGCATGACCCGAAAAATGCAGTTCCTGTTCCCTGTTCAGTACGGATCCAAAAGATTCTTCTAAGGGTAAGGCGTTTTCCGCACTTTGTCTTGTTCGGTTGTTTCGGTAAGCGTCCTGCGCCTGTGTGATGGAAACGGACCTTAGCGCACTCTCTCTGATATTCATTTTCGGCTTCCTTCTCCGAAATGTTTATAGTTACGTTCATCAGGTACCGGCGGGCTTATTCTCTTCTCCCAGAATCTTTTTGGCTGCATCCAGCAATTCCTTCATGCGCTGCAGGTATTTGGGCTCGATCATGCCTTTCGCCACTTCGTCCAACTTGTCATAGGCAAGTGCCAGATTTTTTACCGTCTTCGCATCCGCCTTCGTCATGTATTTTGCTTCCGGAAGCTTGTCCAATGCCTTAATGAATTCATAGGCAAGTTTGTTGGCATATTCGTACCCGGATGAGACCACCTGATAGACATCGTCGGCCTTATAATTCTGCCCGTTGACATTCACAAAGGCCTTTCCGTTTTCATAGGTGACATAATCAACGTTTCCTTCGACTTCCTTGTAGCTGTTGGCGTCCTCGGATATACCGTCCCGAATCACCACATACTTACCCACATAATCTCCCGCTCTGGAAAGCTCCATGGCAGAGGACATATTGCTCATCTGCTCCACCATCGAGAGGGTGGAATACTGGGAAATATATTCTGTATTGGAAACCGGTTCCAACGGGTCCTGGTATTTCATCTGCGCAACCAGAAGTTGTAAAAACTGGTCCTTATAGCCTTTGGCGGTTGTCTTTTCCTTCGCTTTGACATCCGGGTCCTTCTTCGCCGCAGGATCCGGCTGGTTGGTCACCTTCCCATTGTTAATGGTTGCTCCCATGTTGACACGATCTGGCATCTCTTATCCTTTCTCCTGCATAAGAAGTGCTTATGCACGGAAGTTCACTGTATTGCCGTTTTCTCTCATCATCTGCGCTTCGATCCGGTCCTCCTCATTCAGACGCTCCACATCCTCTTTCTCCAGCTTCGTTAAGTCGATGGACATCCGGCGCAGTCTGCTCACACGGGCAATTTTCTTTTCCTGCTCTTTCTCCTGCCCGTCTCCGTTCCCCGAGCGGTTCTGCCCGTTTCCATACGCTTCCGGATCCACGCCGACTTGCACCTCGGAGACCTTTAATCCCTGTTCCTCAAACCTTTCCAGGAGTTGAGGCAGCTGCGTCTGGAGTGCCGTCTTCACCGATTCGTTCTGCGCCGTAAACTGCGCAATCATATCTCCGTTTCCCATTGCCTGGATGCTGATGTGAAGTTTCCCCAGGGACTGCGGGTGCAGCTGCATTTCCATGCTCGTCATATCGCTCCCCGTTTGTACCCTGAGATAGTCCATGATCTGTCGCACCAGTTCCTGCGCCTGCGTCCCTCCTTCCGGAGATGCTTTTGGTAATCCTTCGATCGACCGGGACACCTCACTTAGAATATGACGCATGACCACTGCCTGCGCGCTTAGTGGCTGTTCCGTTTGATTCTCGCCCCGGACCTGCTGTAGTGATTTGGAATTCTTGTGAAAAGAGAAATCCTGCTTCTGATCAGAAGCATCCGTTTGATGATCCTGTAAGGTTTTGGAGAGCGTCATCGGATCTGAAGCCGCCTTCTCCTGCACCTTCCCTGCCTGTCCGTTATCTGCTGTGCTCTCTTCCTTTTGATCTACGCCGAAGAGGAAGCCTTCCTCCATCTGTTTTCTGGTTTCGTGAAGAAATTCAGGCAACAGGTCACCCTCCTGCAAGGATTCTTTTTCCTCTACAGATTCCTGCCCCTTCCATTCCTCCGAAATCACTTCGACCGGGATCCCAAGCGTTTCAGACAACTCCTGTATGCAGTTTTGCGCTCTTGCCATCAGGTTCTGAAAACTTTGAAAAAGATTTCCATCCGTCAGGATGGCAGACGCATCTTCTCCGGAAATCTGTGAAAAAAATTCCACCAGATGCTCCGGACTGTACAGGTCGGTAGCGCCAAGTCCAAGCTTCGTAAGTGTATCTCTGACTTCCTCTTGCGAAATCCCGAGTTCATTCGCGATTTCTTCCGTCAGGAGCTCTCCTGCGCCTTCCTTTGCCTGTTCCAGTTTGCCGTCGAATTGGGTCTTTGCTGGTGTACCGGATGTCCGCTGATCCGCTTTCTTCATGCCTTCCGTCGTTTGGAAGCGATCCGTTCCTCCTCCAATGTTCTTTCTGACTTCCGGCTGTCTTTGCGTCTCCTTCACTACTCGTCCATCTTCACCTTCTGCAGGGCGGCTTCTGGTCGTTTCCGCCTGTGTCTGACTCGCTGCCACTGCGCTGATCGCACTTGCCTGGATCACCGAATCAAAGGGAAGTTCTGCCTTTCCCTTTTTACAGGAATTTTGCGACTGCAAGCCCTTATTTTGCACCTGCGCAGATGAGACAGCGTCCTTGATCAGTCCTGCTGTACCAGACATCTGTTCCTCTTCCTCCTTTCCTATTCGATTGTTGTCCCCATCAGGGCATACTTCTTGCCCATAAATATATCGGCAGAATAATCAAAAAATGAATACATAAAAAAGAAATCCAGAAAAAACTGTGGATTTCGTTTTTTCCGGATTTCTATGAGTCTTACTTCTAAGCTGTTTCGGATCTGCCAGCGGAATGTCTTACATCATCCCGTCCATGCCGCCGCCCTGAGGCATCGGAGGTACCGGCTCCTTGATAGTGGCGACTGCCGCTTCCGTGGTTAAGAAGCTGCCGGCTACGCTGGTTGCATTTTGAAGTGCATTTCTGGTCACCTTGGCAGGATCCAAGATACCGTCCTTCACCATATCGACATACTCTTCGGAGTATGCGTTAAATCCGATTCCCTGCTTGGATTCCTTGACCTTGTTGACGATCACGGCACCATTCAGCCCTGCATTCACTGCAATCTGGTACAGAGGAGCTTCCAGTGCTTTCTCTACGATTCTGGCACCTGTCTTCACATCCCCTTCCAGAGACTCGATGCACTTCGCCACTTCTTTCTGTGCATGGATGTATGCGGAACCGCCACCGAAGATAATGCCCTCTTCTACTGCAGCACGGGTTGCATTTAAAGCATCCTCCATGCGGTATTTGGCTTCCTTCATCTCTGTCTCGGTTGCTGCACCGACGCGGACAACCGCAACGCCACCGGCCAGCTTCGCCAGACGCTCCTGCAACTTCTCCTTATCGAAATCGGAGGTCGTCTCCTGAATCTGATTTTTGATCTGTGCAATTCTTGCCTGAATATCCTTCTTGGCACCGAGTCCGTCTACAATCGTCGTCTTTCTTTCTCGACTTTGACGCTCTTGGCTCTTCCGAGATCTTCCATCTTGGTATCTGCAAGGTCCTTGCCAAGATCAGAGGAAATCACGGTACCGCCGGTCAGAATCGCAATATCCTGCAGCATATCCTTTCTGCGATCGCCATAGCCGGGTGCCTTTACCGCTACTACATTAAAGGTGCCACGCAGTTTATTGACAATCAGTGTGGTCAGTGCCTCGCCGTCTACATCCTCTGCGATAATCAGAAGCTTCGCTCCGGTCTTCACCACCTGCTCCAGAAGAGGAAGAATGTCCTGGATGTTCGAGATCTTCTTGTCGGTAATCAGGATATAGGGATCTTCCAGATTGGCTTCCATCTTGTCCATATCCGTTGCCATATAGGCACTGATATAGCCACGGTCGAACTGCATTCCTTCTACCAGATCCAGTTCCGTCTGCATCGTCTTGGACTCTTCAATCGTGATGACACCGTCATTGGAAACCTTCTCCATGGCATCTGCAATCATCTGTCCCACTTCGTCATCGCCGGAAGAAACGGCAGCAACTCTCATGATCTGTTCTTTGCCCTTTACCTTGGTGGACATTGCCTTGATGCTCGCAACCGCTGCATCCGTCGCCTTCTTCATGCCCTTGCGCAGCTCGATCGGGTTTGCACCCGCAGCCAGATTCTTCATGCCTTCGTTGATCATGGCCTGTGCCAAAACCGTAGCGGTCGTTGTGCCGTCGCCAGCCACATCATTGGTCTTGGTTGCTACTTCTTTTACCAACTGTGCACCCATGTTCTCATAGGGATCTTTTAACTCAATTTCCTTTGCAATGGTCACTCCATCGTTGGTAATGGTCGGTGCGCCATAGCTCTTGTCCAAAACCACATTGCGTCCCTTGGGTCCCAGTGTGATTCTGACGGTATCCGCCAGCTTGTTAATGCCTTCTGCCATTGCAACGCGGGCATCCGCGCCATTTTTAATCGTCTTAGCCATCGTAAATCCTCCATTCACGCAAACATGCGATACTTACCTGAAAATATTATTTGATCACTGCAAGAATGTCACTCTGTCTTACAATGATATACTCCACGTCATCATCCATCTTGACTTCGGTTCCGGCATACTTCGAATAAATGACATGGTCACCCTTCTTGACTTCCATCTTGACGTCCTTGCCGTCTACCACTCCGCCGGGGCCAACCGCGATGACTTCCGCCTGCTGCGGCTTTTCCTTCTCTTTCCCGGGAAGAACAATTCCCGACTTGGTCGTCTCTTCTGCTTCGAGCTGCTTCAGAACAACTCTGTCTGCTAAAGGTTGTAACTTCATTGATATGCCTCCTTATGTCTTCTTTCCATCGATCATTTCAGGTTGTTAGCACTCACTCTTTATGAGTGCTAACCAACAAAAACTATATTATCCAGATTCGTTTTTTTGAATGCAAACAGAGATATTCGCGTATAATTGCGAATATCTCTGTTTTTCTCTCATTTTCTCACTATTTCTTTTGATTGCTCACTCAAGTGCTGGTTGGAGATTTCATAGATTCTTAAGGATTTTCCAAGGTTCCCTCCCCGTCTTTGGTCTGTATTTCTCTTCCCTTGAGGTCAATGCGGTATTCCAGTAGTGCCCTCGCCCAGTATTCCTCCGGGATATCCGGCCAGACCGCCTGTCCCCGTTCTTCCCTGCAAAGTTGCATGGCACGCAGTTTCACCGTTTCATTTAAATCTCTGCCGGTTCGAACCGTGTGCATGGTCACCGCCGCCCAGGCCGGTGCCATCTCCGTGAGTCCGCTCTGCTCAAAGTCTTCCAGGAGAGACTCTCTGTCATAATCCAGCTGAATGAGCTCCTCTTCCCAGGTGGTTCCCCTTCCGTGCAGAATGGCAAACTGTGTTTTGCCCTCGAAGTACCACGGAATACCAATCGATCCCGGATTCAAAGACTTCTTTTCCCTATATTCATACACCTCCTGTATATGATGATGTCCGTGAACCAGGAGTTGCGTTTTCAAGGAAGACAACGTTTTCCTCGTGTTCCGCTTCCCTCGAAAGAGCAGTTCTCCCGCTCTTTGCGGGGAACCGTGGCAATATTCAAAAGAAGGCAATCCCTCTTCCTGATAGACCCCATAAATCGGTAGAGAATCAAAGAAATTGAAATCTCTCTCCGTCAGATTCTCGTACGTATACAGAAGAGAGCCGCTGGAGGAACCCTTCTTCCAGCCCGTTCCGTTCTCTTTTCGGTAATTCAGAAGATATTCTTCCCGGTTGCCCCGGATAAAGACCGCCTGAAAATATTTTTGCAAAATATATAAAAGCTCCATGGTCTTCTGCGGGGAGGGGCAGTCCGTTACATAATCCCCCAGCAGAAGGAAGTGCGTAATACCGCGCGTCGTACAAAAGTCAAAGCAAGCCTGCAAAGCGGCATAATTGGAATGAATATCCGAAAATACGGCCAGATCCATCGATCCTCTCCCCCCCATCATCCGTCCCGGTCAAACGAATCTCACATCACATCCAAATCGTCAATGATTGGCGATTCCCATCATCTGCTTGTTGGCATACATCCTCGTATCGGCAATCCGAATGGCAGACTGCACCGAAACAAAAACACCCTGATTCTCGGTTTCATCGTATCTCCCCACAGAAACCGAGATGGCAAACGGAAGCAGATGTTGCTCATTATAGCGATTGATCTCTTTCATGAAGGCGTCACAAACCTGATCCGCCTCCCTTTGTTGATAAAAACAGGCCAGGAATTCATCTCCACCGAAGCGGCCGTAGAAGCCCTCTTTTCCCTCGCAAACTCTCTTGAGCGCCTCTGCCGTCGCCTTGATGAGGACATCTCCCGTCTGATGCCCGTATGTATCATTGGCTTTTTTTAAATGATCGACGTCAAAGAAAAGAAGCGTGTAACCTCTCCGTTTTTCCTCTTCCATTTGCGACAGATGTTTTTCGCAATCCAATCGGTTTGGAATCCCCGTGAGAATATCCAGATAAGCTAGTCTCTTTAACTGATTCTCCTCTGCCCTGTCCCTGATTGCCTCCGCCGTACGGAAAATATAACTGAGAATCAGCACATTTGTAAACGTTAACAAAAAAAGCATTGCGAAATTGAAATTCACAAAAAGGCTCATCCACAAATGATGATAACCGGATACGTTGTAGCGGTTGAGGATGACCCGAAAGATTTCCAGGAATACAAAGGAGACAGAGAGCGCAATGCCACTGTAGAGGATCCTGGAGGACATATCATACTGTTTTTTCCAGGAACGGATTATATTAAAAAGCACCAGGCTGCATCCGCACAACAGTAGAATATGGTCGATCGTCAGGAGGGTGATAAAACCGTCTCTCGGTGTGAAAATCTCCGTCGCCGCACTGAAAAGGAAAAAAGCGATATAGATCTTTTCTGCGGTGTGAAAGAGCCTCCGCGCCTTTTCTCCTACGGGCTCCCGCCGCATATACCCAAAGAAAGGAATGGGCATTATATACAGGGCTGCATATTCCGCATAGGCACAAACCGTACGGTTTTCGATCATCAGGTAGAGCATTCCCTGAAATCCGAGATACCAGACCGAGGTGCTGAGACAGAAGAAGGAAAAAAACATCCCCTGCTCCGTATGAATCCGAAAGATGCGCATGAAAGTCGAATAGAAGAAGAGGAGAACCGAAATGGAAACATGGACCCAAACACCAGGAAACCGAATCTCTGTCCGAGCAGAGGATAGGCATAGGACCGGATCGCCGGCAAGACAAGCACATGGCTGATTCTAGAAGCTGCATGATCTTCCAGCTGATACAGCTCAATTCTTACGCTCTTCCCCCACGCTTCCTGCGGCAGCGGTACGTTGCAGATCAGATGACCGGTCGGCTTTACAGAGCCGACGCCCTCTTTTAGTAGCACCTGATTCTCGAAGTACACACGGACAGCGGCATTGTAACAGCCAAAACAGAGGGCGGCATGATCCATCTTTTTCGCCGCATCTAAAGGCACATGGACCACCACCGTCTCTCCCGCCACCGGTGAGGAATAGAAATTGCTGTCCGAATGCTCCACGCTTCCATCTAAATGCCGTACATCGACCGTGAGATCCTTGTCCAGCGTAAGGTAGGGCACATGATTATCTCCGTCCCAATGCAAAATGACAGCAATCAGCGCATACATCACCACCAGTGAAAAAACGGAAACAACAAACATCCGCTTTGTAATTACGCCTCTATCCTTTGCATCAGCTTTCATCAACCCGCACTCCCATCCATGGTGAACGGACACCAAGCCTGTTTCTTACACTCAATTGATCTTCCATCTAGGTCAGAGAAGCAAATTCCGCACCTGCCGCCTGACATAAATCCTCCGGCTTCAGTTCCATCTGTGTTCCGAGTCTCCCGCCGCTCACAATCATCCGGGGCAGCTTCCTGGCAGAATCGTCAATCCGTGTCACATATCTCTTCTTCATGCCGATGGCGGTACATCCACCGCGCACATAACCTGTCACCTTATTGATATCCTTTACATGAATCATGGACAGCGATTTGACCCCAACCGACTTCGCACACTTCTTCAAATCCAGTTCCTCTCCCACTGGAAGGACAAAGACATAATAATTTCGGTCATTTCCCTCGCAAACCAGCGTCTTATACACCAGTTCATGTGAAAGATGCAACAGATCCGCCACCTGCACCCCGTCTGTAAATTCGTCACATTCATAGGTATGGCAGACATACGGAATCTTCTCCCCTCTCCAGTTCTCGCATGGCATTGGTTTTATTTTCTTTCCTTGCCGTTTGATCTTCCTCCCTCCCGCCAGGCAAACCTGCACGAGTCTTCACTATCATATTCGGCTTATTTATTATAAAAATGAATATTTGTGTGATTATAAAACGAATCTATGATTGCAAAAAGAATCTGTGATGATAAGACAAATCAGGGCAGGGCTCCGAAAAGAACAGGCGGATTCCTGCCCCTCCGCCTTCAGGCTTCCGGCTCTATCATGCCGTAAGCGCCGCTTTCTCTTGTAAACCACACAGGTGGCATCTGTCTCGGCATTGACAAAGACAAAGAAATCGTGTCCGAGCAGTTCCATTTGCACGCAGGCATCCTCGGGATACATGGGTTTGATCGGGAACTGCTTGATCCTCTCGATTTTGACCTCATCCTCGTCCGCCTCTTCTCTGTCCAGAAATTCCCTCTTGAAATTCGTAACATCCTGCTGTTTATCCACCAGCCGGTTCTTGTACTTCCTGAGCTGGCGTTCAATCACCTCTTCCACCATATTGATGGATACATACATGTCTCCACTGACCTGTTCCGAACGGATGAGCTTCCCCTTCATCGGAATCGTTACTTCAATCCTATGTTTGCCCTTGTCCACGCTCAGCGTCACATTTGCCTTGGTTTCCGTGGTGAAAAATTTGTCAAGTTTCCCCAGCTTGTCCTCTACGGCCTCACGCAGCCCCTCAGTCACATCCAGATTTTTCCCTACGATCGTAAACTTCATTGGCGCACCTCCGTTTTCTGTTTTTTACAGCTACTTTTATTATACACGTTACCGATATCAAAAGTACATCCCCTCGCACGCCCTCCGTTTTGCGAGTAAAAAAAAGAGAATCAGAATCAATCTGGTTCTCTTTTGCCAGTGGATGTTGGTATATGGTCAAGAGCTTAGAAACTCTTCTGACGCTAAGAGGTGTCCGATAATTGGCATTGGATACGATAATACCGGTTCTGGAAGTGGATGCATGTACGATCTGTCCGCCTCCGATATAGAGTGCCACGTGACCGGAATAGCATACAAGGTCACCGGGCTGCGCATTCGCCAGTCCGTCTACTGCTGCGCCGACACTTCTGTCTCCTGCCGAAGAGTGCGGCAGGCTCACACCGAAGTTCTTATAAACACTCATGACAAAACCGGAGCAGTCCGTTCCGTTCGTCAGGCTGGTGCCGCCATATACATAAGGATTGCCTACAAACTGAAGCGCATAATCCTTGACCGCATTTCCCATTCCGCTGGAAGCGGTGGTGTAGCTTTCCGCAGGACGATAAGATTTACCGGAACCGGACGATGTCTTGCCCTTTCCTCCTCTTGCCTGTTTCTGGCTCTCCTGTCTGCTTCTTCTGGCTTCCGCCATGGCAGCCTTGATCGCCGCTTCCTGCTCCGCCTTTTCTTTCGCCAGACGAGCCTCTTCTTCCGCCTTGGACTCCGCTTCTACGAATTCAGTGGAAAGCTTGACATAATCATTGGAGACATAACCCTGTCCCTCTTCGATGTCAACCTTGACCCAGCCTTCCTGCTCTTCCTTGACCACCAGTTCCTCTTCGATCGGAACCAGTCCAATGACATCGGCATCCTGGCTTGCACCGGAGCGTACCTTAAGCGTTGTCGTCGTAACGGTTGCAATACGGGTACCCACCTTGGGCGCCAGCTCAACAGCATCTTTCCCCGTGACACAGTATTCCGCCTTCACATATCCTGTCACAGAACCGGACTTGATCTTATACCAGCCGTCCTTCTCTTCCAGGAAAGTGCCGACCGAATGATTATAGAGCTTGCCGACCGATTCCGAGTCGGTGTTCGGCTCTTTTCGTACATGAACATAGTCATTCACCTTGGCGATGACCAGATTCTCGAAATTCTCTTCGTCTGTCTTGGCCTCCAGATCATTCAGAATATCCGCATCCAGCATACTGGTTTCTGCAATATTCTTCGCCGTGCTCTTGACAACGGATGCCACACCTGCCGTCATGGATCCATTGCTGACGACAAGAGAGGAAGCCACATGATTCTGTAAAGAAGACAGGGAAACCTGACTGGAAGAAATGGCATAATCAAGTCCCGCTGACGGAAGTACCGAAGAAACATTTCCAGCATAGGATGGAAAGACGGAAAGCAAGCCGATTGCGGTAGAACATACGATGGAACCGGTGATCGGAATGAACTTACTTTTTCTCTTTTTCAAAATCTCATCTCCTAACCGTGCGCTTGAACATCACTGGTTTGTTACAAAAATATTAACACTGCTTACAAATATACTACAAGGGGCTCATTCTGTCAAGAATTTATTACAAACCTGTAACAAGTTTAAATATTGAACAATTTATACTATTGTACTTTTAGAATTTTACACATTTCTCACAATGTGTCTTCCTTCCTATGATTCGATTTGCCCGAAATCAAAAAAATAAAGACGGGTACCTTCGTGGTACCCGTTCGCTTATCTGATATCCCGTTCAACTCTTTTCAATTTCCAGAGAATCCACCTGCCTGCCAGCTGCTTTTGTTTCTGCAATGTCACATTTTCCTTTCTATCTCTGTAATAATCGGTCAGCCAGCTCAAGTCTTCTTCCTTCTCCGCCAGGAAGGTGACGTTCTCCTGCAACAGTCCTTCTTCCATATTTCGTATCCCGAAATGTCGCAGCTTTTTCTCATAGAGCGGGCTCTTTGCTGCCCATCCTCCTGCGAGGGTTTCTTTGGTCGGTTTCAGCAGGGACTGTTTTCCCAGTGCCTTCACCGTATAATCGACCGAACTGTAAACGTCGATAAAGGTAAATCCCTTTTTCTGCTCTAAGGATGCCAGCATCTTTTCATAAGGTCGGTTGAACTCTTCTCTCTTCCTCACTTCCCCGGACACATTCTGCATCTGCCCCGGGACAAACAGGAAGGAAGCAGCCACCAGCAAGGCAAAGCCCGCCACGGAAAGCCTTTTTTTTCCTACATCCCACTCTTTTCCCAATTCCGGAAGCACCATGCCGATTAGAAAGAACAGCTCCACCAATAAAAGAGAATGCATCACCCGGTTCATGATTCTTCCGTTGTAGATCATATAGGTCCAGAGGGTGCTGCGGCAAAGAAAGAGCAGGACTAACTTCCAAAGGACCCCCGTACGGTGCATGATCAGAAAGACCAGGAGATACAAGAGGAGAACGATCGCAAGGTAGGGCATATCCGTATTGCTGTCGCGAAAGCTTACAGGAAGAACAAAATGGTGCAGGCGCCAGACATAAATGGAAACCGCCTTTTTCAGGCGGGAAGCAGGCGGGCGCATTTTTGCTTCCATCCTGTTCGCCTCTTCCGCCACCAGTCTCATCTTTTCTGCATCGATCTGCGGGTCCAGCGCAAAATTATAATTTTGCAAAAGTGTGACGTCTGTCTCCTCCAGACCGATTTTTCGGTAAAAGTTTCGATTTTCCTGATAGGAAGGAATCCGTTCAAAATCGTAGAGCCTGGTACGGGCATCGAACAGGGCACGAAATTCTCTCCAGTCCTTTCTGCTGTATGCGATCTGGTCGGACAGAAAACAAACCGCCATCAGCCCCATCATCCAGAGAAGAATGCGACCATAGAGCAGGAAGCCTTTTCCGGTCCCGTTTTCCCTGCGAAACCGATCCACTCGAAAAAGAAAGGCAAGGAGCACGAAAGGGAAGGTCAGAAGAAGGAGTTCAGAACGCAGACAGAACGCAAGCACCACCAGAATGATCGCAAGCTGGCGGTTGTTTGGCTCTCTCTCCGCCACCTTCCGCTTCTCTGACCGGGCACCCTCCCCATCCCCGTCATTCAGGATCAGAAGCACTGCTGTAGCGCTCAACATCCCCGCCGTAAAGGTATAGGTCAGGAACAGAAAATGCGGGTAGAGGGCGGTCAGAAAAAGACCGCTTGCAAGAATCATCGCCGCCACTCTGTCGGAACCTTTCCGGATGCGAAAAAAAACCTGCCCAAGAACCAGCAGGACGCAGAGTGCCTGCAAAAAAAGAAGGAGAAGCCCGTACCACGGAATCCCTCCCGCCAGGCGGTACAGAAGAGACAGAAGGAGACTTCCCGGAAACAGCATCTGGATATTATGTGTTTCCGGGACTCCGGTAAAGGCGCCGGAAGAAAGCGCCTGTATCAGCGCATCGTCATTGAGTTCCAGATAGAAAGGCAGATTCATCTCAGGTGATTCTCGGTCAGATAATCATCCGCTGCGGTTGCAGCGACAGCGCCGTCCGCCACAGCGGTGACGATTTGCCGCAGACGTTTTTTTCTGGCGTCTCCTGCCACGAAGATTCCCTCTGCAGCGGTTCTGCCTACTTCATCTGCTTCCACGTAGCCAGCCTCATTTCTCCTTACCAAACCGTCTAAAAGCTCCGTCGAAGGGCGAATGCCGACCGCTACAAAACAGGCGTTGGTAGACAGTTCTCTTTCCTCGCCGGTGTTTCTGTTTTTGACTCTGACTGCAGTGACGAGGTCCTCTCCTTCGATCTCCTCTACGACGCTGTCCCAAACCGGCGTCACATTCTTGAGCGAAAACAGCTCGTCCTGCAGAACCTTCGTCGCCCGAAGTTCATGTCTGCGGTGAACCAGATAGACCTCCTTACAGATACGGGCAAGGAAGATCGCATCTTCCACCGCCACATCTCCGCCACCGACGACCACTGCCGTCTTGTTTTTAAAAAAAGCGCCATCGCAGGTAGCGCAGTAGGAAACGCCACGACCGGCTAACTTCTCCTCTCCCGGAACGCCCAACCTGGCATGAGTGGCACCTGCTGCATAAACAATGGTTTTCGTTTCATAAGAGGTCTCAGCTGTCCTTACCAGATAGCCGCCGTCCCTCTTTTCGATGGAAGTGACTTCTCCGTCCTGTACCTCTGCTCCCAGTCTGTCTACATGCTCTCTGAATTTCTGCGCCAAATCAAACCCGTTGATGCCGGGAAGTCCCAGATAGTTATCCACCTCGTAGGTATCGATAATCTGTCCTCCGCTGACGGGATTTTTTTCTAAACCACCAGATTCAGACCTGCCCGTTTTCCATATACCGCTGCGGACATTCCGGCAGGGCCCGAACCGATAATTAACATATCATACATATCCTTGTACCTCCTGTTATACTAAGATGGAAAAGTGGAAGAACCATCTTATCCTGTAAAAAAATTCGTATCCTGTAAAGAAACAGAATCGTATCATTTCAAAAAAAGGAGAAATATGACACAGTCACAAAACCGCTTTGTTCTCATCACAGGCGCTTCCAGAGGAATCGGAAAAGCCGCCGCTCTTCTCTTGGCGCAGGAAGGCACTCACCTGTACCTCACCGGAAAGACCCATTATCACGAATTGGAAGCATGGGCGGAAGAACTGTCCGGGCGGTACGGCATCTTTTGCCAACCCTTTCTCTGTGATATGGGCGACCCCCTGGCCGTCGAACAACTGTTTGCGCAGATCAAGAGGCTGGATGTGCTCATCAACAACGCAGGCATCACGTGGAGCGGGCCTCTGCAGGAGATGGCGATCGAAGAATGGACACAGCTAATGCATACCAATCTGGACTCCGTTTTCTATGCGTGTAAATTTGCCATTCCGCTATTGCTCCAGGCGGAAAATGCCAAGATCATCAACCTCTCTTCCGTTTTCGGAAGTGTCGGCGCCTCCTGTGAAGTCGCTTATTCCGCCTCCAAGGGAGGGATCAACGCTTTTACCAGGGCGCTGGCAAAGGAACTTGCGCCCTCCGGCATTGCCGTCAACGCCATTGCCCCCGGCGTCATCGACACCGATATGAACCGGCATCTCCTTTCACCGGAAGAACTGTCCGCACTGCAAGAAGAAATCCCCTCCGGTCGCTTCGGTACTGCAAAAGAGGTGGCCCAGGTCATCCATCAGCTAATGCATGCGCCCTCCTACCTGACCGGTCAGATCCTGACGATCGACGGCGGCTGGCAGTAAAAGACTTCCGCTTCTCTTAGTCACAGCGGAAACAGGCTTCATCGTCGTTGCGGTAAACCAGCTCCTGGTTTTTCACACTGACTCTGGTTCCCGGCTTAATGGAAGAAGTGATAAAGACATTTCCCCCGATCACCGCATCACGGCCGATCACGGTTTCTCCTCCCAGAATGGATGCGCCGGAATAGATGGTGACATTGTCATGAATCGTGGGATGCCGCTTCCTTCCCCTCAATTCCTGTCCTTCTCTGGTTGAGAGGGCTCCAATGGTCACCCCCTGATAGACCTTGACATGGCAGCCGATCTCCGCCGTTTCGCCGATTACTACTCCGGTCCCATGATCGATCATAAAATATTTACCAATCTTTGCTCCCGGATTGATGTCGATTCCTGTAAGACCATGGGCATATTCCGTCATCATTCTGGGAATGAGCGGGACGTTTAATAAATACAGCTCGTGGGCCAACCGGTTGACGCTCGTGGCAAAGAGTCCCGGATAGCAGAGCACAATCTCCGCCTTGCTGAGAGACGCCGGATCTCCGTCAAAGGTCGCCTGAATATCCGTATTGATAAACTCTCTGATCTTCGGTATTTTCTGAAAAAACTTCGTACAGACTTCCTCTGCATGCCTCTGCATTTCTATTTCGGTCGCCTGCGCAAAATCTTCCTGATACCGCAGAGCCAAAAAGATCTGCTTCCGCAGGTTATAGAGCACATCCTCCATGATCATGGTCAACCTGTTATTGTCGTTAAAAGACCGATAGACCTTTTCCCTGTAATAACCGGGAAAGACGACAATCATCAGTTTCTGGACAAGATTTGTCACCTGTGCCTTATCCGGCTGTGCAAAGACATCCATCTGATCAATGTCCCGTCCCTTTTCATAGTCACAAAGAATCAGATTCACGATTTCACCGATCTTCTCTTCAAACTCCGCATGATGTTCGATCATAAACGCCTCCGCCCTTTTTGAAAATTCCCGTATCCTGTCGTGAGAGTGCTGCAAGCGCCTGACACTCCTATCCCCATATAACAAAAGCGCCGAAAGACCAATCTCTTCCGGCGCAAGCCTGGTACCTATTAGGAAACGCTGGACCGGGATGCTTGTCCCTGCTTCGTCTCTTCCTCCAGTGCCTCATCCATCAGCTTCATGAGTTCCAGTGCACTTCTGAAATGCTCTTTACGATTCTCGTCCACCCAGATCACCTGCCCCTGCCAGCTGGAGTTCTGCCTATACTGCACCTGAATGACAAAGGTGGCAAGCTTCCCCTTGCGATCCTGCAAGTCAGAGATATCTGCTCTCTTTCCTCTCTTGATTCTGGTCGTTCTCTTCCCCGAAAGCTCCGACTCGTCGATACCCGCTTCTTCGATGAAGGTTCTGGATCTGTTGGAACTCTGCGGAAAATTCCAGCTGTCAAACAAGTCTTCCATTTGGAAAAAAAGATCGGAAATCGTCTGAAACGGATAGGAATGTTTCTCATACTGCTGCCAAAACTTGCCGGCACAGTCGTTTCCCTTCCGCTCATCTACACATACAATAATCAGGTTCGGCGCAAAAAGCCGATAAATCATCTCTCCCATTCTTTTCTCTGCCCTCTCTATTCCTTCTGCCATTCACAGTATACATGGCTTGCCCGTCCAGTTCAACCTTTATCCGCCAAAGACGCAATCAGCCTCCTGAAGGAATCTTCTAACCCATGCTTCGGTTCCCAGGAAAGTCCTCTCATTTTGGAAGCATCCAGGCACATCTTCGTATCCGCCGCATAACCGAAGGCATTCCCCTCCGGGATCTCATAAACAACACGGATTTTACCACCAGCCAGTTTCTCTGCCGCAAACTCCGCCAAATCCGCGATTTTTCGGTGCATTTCTTCATTGGCTATGTTATAAGCTTCTCCGGACGTTCCCTTCGTCAGAAGCATCAACAGTGCCCTGACGGTATCTGCCGTATAGCAGTAGTTTCCTTCCGACTGCCCGCGCGTATGAAGCACAATATCCTTCTTTTCCATGACACTTCTTGCAAACTGGGCAAATACACGGTGATCCGTAGGCAGTACCCCCGCTCCAAACGTTTGTGCAAGCCTTGCGATACGAACAGGAACTCCATACTCCTGATGATATGCCACACAGAGATTCTCGCACAGCCTTTGGTAAGCGGATAATTGCTTCTGACGGCAAGCGGGTTGACATAGCCGCTCATTTCTTCGATCACCCTTCTTCCGTCCAGGAAGCTTCCATACACTTCCATGGAAGAAAGATAGACCATGCCGCGAACCTTTTTTTGTGTGGCAAGCGTCAGGAGATGTTCGGTGCCCTTCACGGCAGTCCAGATGGTTTCGACCGGATGTTCCACCATTTCCTTCGAGGCCGTCTGCGCAGCCGCATGCAGGATATAGTCTACTGCTCCCTCGACCCGGGGCGCTTCCTGCGTCAAATCCGCTACCACACAGGAAAATGCCTCTTCCGTATACAGCGGTCCGAAAACCTCTTCTGCCTTCTTTCTGCTCCGAATCAGAGCAACCACACGAATCGGCTTTTCTTTGCAGAAAGTAAGCGTCTGATTTGCCATGCAAAGCGCCTTCACCAGAAGGGAACCGATGAGCCCGGTCGAGCCCGTTACCAGCACAGAACACCCTGCAAGAGCCTCCCAGTCGATTTCATTCTCTGCCACGATCTCTCGTAAATCCTCTTCCAAATAGGGATCTTTTTCTTTGGTCATGCCTTTTCTTCCGCCGGTCTTGCCTCAAAAGCAAACGCCATTGCCTCCACTTCTTCTCTTGTTTTCGGGAGCTTTGGTCTTCAGAAATTCTTCGTACGCATCCAGATAAAGCTCCACCTCGTCGGTGAAAGCTACCTGTTTTCCGTGATCCAGCCACAGCACCTTGTTGCAGAGATCTCTCACCTGTTGCAGCATATGCGAAACAAGGATGGTGGTTACTCCACTTTTTAGAATCTCTTTCATTTTGTTTCCGCTCTTCTTTCGAAATGCGCCGTCGCCAACAGAAAGCACCTCATCCAGAATCAGGATATTCGGGTGAACCAGACAGGCAATGGAGAAAGCGAGTCTGCTCTTCATCCCGCTGGAGAGCTGCTTGAATTCGTAATCCTGAAACTCCTCCAGTTCTGCAAAAGCAATGATTTCCTCGTATTTTTCATCCAGAAATTCTCTGGTATAGCCTAATAGTGCGCCCCGAAGATAAGTATTCTCTCTTACCGTCATCTCATCGTCAAAGCCGCTGGCAAGCTCCAACAGTGCCGCAATCGAGCCTTCCGTATGCAGCGTACCCGAAGTCGGAACCATGATGCCGGTCACCGCCTTTAAGAGAGTGCTCTTTCCGGCTCCGTTGGTGCCGATGATTCCGAGCATATCTCCCTTTTCCAAGCGGAACGTAATCTCTTTGTCCGCCCAGAACTCTTTCACATGATAATGATGGGAAAGTTTGCGAACGACATATTCTTTTAACCCGATTGCTTTAAAATCACCCGTTACATAACGGATGCTTACATGATTGCATTCAATAACCGACATAAACCCGCCTTACAAATAATAGAGGAACTGGTGATTGTGCTTCTTGTAAACATGGGCGCCGATGGCCAAGAAAAACAGTGCATAAAACAGGCAGAGCAAGTGGTACGCCAGCGACGGAATTTTGCCGTCAATCACAATCACACGGAAGTATTTGATGAACACATACACCGGATTCAAAAGAAACATTTCTCTCTTCCACGGCTCCTTGAACTGATCCACGGAATAAAAGATGGCAGAGAGGTAGGTTAACAGTGTTAAAAACACGTCATAGAGATATCTGACATCCCTAAAAAAGACAAAGGCGGCGGAGAGAATCATTCCCACCCCGATGCACAACAGCAGGAGTCCCAGAATCGGATAAATCAGCATCAGCATGCGCGGATGAAAGTAAATGCCGTCAAGAATGCAAAAGGCGAAATACACAATCAACGTGAGCAGAAAATTCACCAGAGCCGAAACGTTTTTGGAGAGAAGAAAGAGATACTTCGGCACGTTGATTTTCGTAAAAATCTTGGCGTTGGTCACCAGCGCATTCATCCCGTTCTTGGTTGCCTCTTTATAGTAAGCAAGCACCAGGTTGCCGGAAAAAAGGTAGATGGTATAATGCGGCATGCTCTTTCCGAAAAAATTGGTAAAGACCAGCTTCATGACAAAGAGCGTCATCAGGGGCGAGAGGATGCTCCATCCCATCCCCAGAATGCTGCGCTTATATTTCTGCTTGAAATCCCTTTTAACCAGCTCGGAAAACAGAAACGCATTTTTCTTGACGGTCGTGATCAGGCTGTTCATCTTACGACCGGCTTCTTTTGCGTAATTCTGGTAATCAACGATGCCACCCTCTCTCCTGCATGGCCGTCGTCTATGCAGCCCTTGTCTTCCAGGAACTTCTTGACCTCCGCCCGGTACCGTGCGTCGTCAAATTTCAGGATATTCTCTTCCATTTCGTCGTTGTTCTTAGCGACCGGAAAGGGCGATTCTTCCAAGGTGAAATAGAAGCCCCTCTCGTTGTTGTAGAGTTCGATGTCTCTGGCATAGATAAAGCCGGGCTTCCCCAGGATAAAATCATAAATCCAGGAGGAGTAGTCCGTGATCCCCGCATCCACAAAGGAAAGCAACTCCTGAATATCCGGAAGGGAGGTCACATCTATGACACGACCGGATTTCACATTGTTTAACTTGCTCTCCGTCTTTTTGTCGTTGTCGTGATAACGCAGAAGCAGGCGCCACTCCCCGCCAAACCGTTTTTCCAGTGCATCCAGGACCCGATCCGCCTGCAAATCATAGACAGCAAAATTATGATCATCCCGGAAGGTCGGTGCGTAGAGAGCAAGCTTCACCTTCTCGTCAAGTCCATTCTCCTTCAGGAACTTCTCCTTCCAACGCTTTCTCTCTTCCTGATAGGTATCAAAAAAGATGTCGTTCCTCGCATGCCCTGCATGAAGGATTCTGGTATTTTTCCAAAAAGTCTCCCGAAAAACGCTGTCTTCAAAGGACGAATTGGAAATGCAGAAGGTCGTAAGCTCTCCCGTTCTCTTCGCCGCCTCCGGCCAGGACACATTGGTGTTGTAGTGGGCAAGGTCAAAGCGTTTGATGCCCAAAGAGCCGTGCCAGGTTTCGATGACCACCTGTCCCTTCTTCACCGGGAACGGATAGAATTTATCTCCTAAGAGGGAGTTGATGACAATCACTCTGGAGGACATGGCGGCTTCAAAATATTCATAAGAATTGATTTTGACCGCATGCACATTGGCACGGTCCGGCAGGTCCCTGGCAAAGAGCGGATCTTCGACTGCCCAGTAGATATCGACGTCTGCCCCTTCCCGCAAAAGAGCTTCGCAGATATACCTCGGATTGCAGGCGTATTCATGCTGAAAGGTAATAAACATCACCTGTTTGGGTCTGATCTTTTGCTTACGGGACAGGATCCGTCTTGCCTCGTAACCAATGGTGCGATCCACCCATTGTTTTGCCTGTTTAGTGGCAACCTGGGTTCGATTGATCAGCCCCCCTTCTACCATTACGGGACCCACACGCTTCAGTTTTCTTTTGAATACTTTTAATATCGGCATTTCCTCTTCCTTCTTTTACCTGAAAACCTCGGATGTTTTCTGTGGCTTCTAAAACCTCTTATACTTTCCTGATCGGATCAGCCAAAAACCTTGGAGCTTTCCTTGGCATCGATAATGGCGCTGAACATATAAAAGTCGATCGGCGTTGTGATCTTGATGTTCTCCGGCACCCCTTCCACGGTGTACAGTTTGTGCCCGTATGCCTTCATCAAGGAAGCGCTGTCGATGAATTTCTCTCCCTTTTCCAAAGAAGACTTTTGTGCGTGGTATAACTCCCCCAACAAAAAGCATTGCGGAGCTCTTGCCATCAAACACTGGGAGCGGTCCAGAATCTGTCCGACCTCGCCCTCTCTCGTATTATCCAGAAAGATCGTTTCAATGGCCGGCGTCACGGTAATGGCATTTCCGTTTTTTCTCGTACAGGCAATTCCTTTTGTAATCGTGGACTCATCGACCAGAGGTCTGACGCCGTCGTGAACCAGCACGATATCATCGTCTTTTGCAAACTCCCTCACCTTTAAAAGTCCCTGAAAAGCAGATTCCTGCGGAGTCTCCCCTCCGGGCGTGATGGCTCTCACCTTGTTCAAACCGTAGGTGTCCACCAACTTCTCCAACCTGTCAATCCAGCTTTTGAGACAAACCACAACGATGGCATCGATATCCTGATGATTCTGGAACTTCTCTAACGTATAGACAATCAGCGGTTTTGCGTGCAATTCCAAAAACTGCTTCGGAATGGCTCCGCTGTGCATCCGCTTTCCGGTGCCTCCTGCAAAAATAACGGCTATATTCAAAGGTTTCCTCCCGGCTTCTTCCCGCTAAAAGAAGCGAGATCTCTTGTGAGTGAGTACGGTTTGAAAAAAGAGTGCTTTTCCCTCTCCTCCGGCTTCGGTATCCGCAGGTAATCCCCGTATAATCTCGTCAGATAGGTCTGATAATCCGCCGTGCACGGCCTCTTTCTACCTGCAAAAGGAAGCATGGTGCACCGAAGAAAATCTTTTCTAAGGTAGAGCTCCCCAAAGAAATGTTTCCTCCCGGCAGGTGTCGTCACATAGGTCGACCGATTATTGTTACACAAACGGTAACATTTTAAGGCAAAGCGTCGCCATGCGTCAATCCCGGCAAAGGATAAGCCTCTTCCGAGCGTGATCTTCAAGAAGAAACTCACCTTGGCACTCCGGTAAGCGTGCGCATCCAGCACGCTCTTCGATTGCATTAGCATCCGTCTCATGAATTTCCGCTCCCTGTAGAACTTCCTGCAAGAGAGGAGGAAGCCCGCAACCAGGCAGAGAAACCCGTGCAGTTTCCGCGCAAGCGGATTCTGAAAGGTGTTTTCTATCACAAAGATATCAATGAAGGCGCCACATTCCCGGTTAAAGAAATCTTCTCTGGTCCGTACACAGGTCCCCTTCTTGCGGACTCTTGCTAAAAGTAACGCATATCCTTTTGTCTTCTCCGGCGTATGAAGCCAGTACCGATCCCCATACTTTTGGGAAAAAGCACGCACGAAGCGTTCATAATCCGGGCGGGGCATATTGAGATCCACATCGTCGTCCCACGGAATAAAGCCCTGATGGCGTACTGCCCCCAGAGCGGTTCCTCCGCCTAACATGAAGAAGATCCCTTCTTCTTCGCATAGATCCTGAATGTCGTTCAGAATGGAAAGCTCTTCTTTTTGTAAAAGAAAAAGCTCCTCTTCCTCCAGAATCACCGAATTCTGCGGAATCATATACTTAAAAAGATCGACTGTACTCAGCTTGACCATCTGCCTCACTGCTCATATCGCTTATGAAGAAACTTCGCCAGCAAAAAAGATTTTACCTTTTTGATCCAATCGATTTTTTCCATATAGATATAGGGAAGCTCCAAAACCTCGTTCCGTGCAAGCCTCCCGCTCTCCAACTGGTAGGACAGCCACACATTGAAAATGATCTCGCCCACTCTTCCACAGTATCTGCCCTGATAATAGGAAAGTTCCGTGACATCAATCTTCTGCTCTAGCGCAAACAGAATCGGAAAGAGCCAGGAGCAATAATCATCCAGTAGAGCGCGATCCATGACCATCATATTAAACATATAACCGTTTGTCTGCTTCAAGACGTGGTCATACACCGTCAGATATTCAGGACAGAGTTTGGAGATGACCCCTCTTGTCACATGCAGATGATGGACAAAGTGCGTATGTTCGTAATGGGAATAAAGTGTTTCAATATAATATCGGCGCTTTGCGGGAACAAGAACGCGGTACTTTTCCATTAACCGTTCCACATCTTCCGATTTCAGAATCTTGGTCCAAGGAGAATGCAGTCTCACCCACTGGGGCAGATGCTTGCGGTATGCATAACGGTCTCTTCCAAAATAGCGGCGATAATGAACCAACCCGATATATTCGGCGTCCAGGTTCTTCCACGCCCAGTAGAGCCCCGTCAGTTCACAGAAAAGCGGGTTCTTCTTCGAAATATTTTCTCCCGTATCATCGCAGGCATAACCAAGAGAAGGCGTTTTCACGCCTTTCTTCTCGATACCGGCTCCTACCTGCAAAGGAAGATACAGGGGATCCTTCGGCATCCGGTATTTCTTGTGTGTGGTCACAATGATTTTCGCACTGTCTTTTTTTTTCTGTCTTCATCGTCGAACTCTATTTTTATCACTTTTTTAAAAAAATTGCAACATCAGCAATAGATTGCAAAGAACTGACTGAAATACAATTCTTCTACCGGAAGGTAACGTGGCGACTTTCCCCAGCCGTCTGCCAACTTCAGATAGTATTTGGTCGTCTTCCCGTCTTCTCCCTGTAAACGGAGCATGGCGCTTGCCAGAAGATGATGACTCCCGTAGCAGGGGTGAAAGAGCAACTCCAGATAGATGAGTGCTCCCCTGGAAAAAGCGTGCTGTAGAAACGGTCTCCAAGCCGGTAAATTCATGCCCGGTCGCACCTTTTTCTGAGAGAAGGCACGGAAGCAGGCCAGTGCATAAAGAGGCGCCAGCAGATTGGACGTTCCGCCAAAACGATGAAACAGGTCTGTATTCCAGTAAAGCAGTCTGTGCATGCCGATGCGCGCCACCCGTGAAAACACCTTTTCTGCTGATAGGTTTCTCGCCGGCAGAGCTTCTTCTGCGGCTTTTCTCTGATGTAGCGCCCCCCGGATGGTAAACAGGGCATTGGTCAGAGCCGTCGGTCCACAATGTCTGCGGTATCCCCTGTCCAGATTCTGAAAATCAGACGTGGTATAATACGTTTCCGCATCGTCAAGGGCACCGATCGTCTCCACTATCCGAAATTTCTGCGCATACCTTTCCTCCGCATCTTTACAGGGATCCGAAATTACCCCTTTTTTCCTTTTTTTCATCCCGTGCTTCCTTCCTGCTCTTGCCGTCCTCCTGGCATCATTTCCTTGCTAGCCTTGCCGTCCTCCTGGCAGCGCTTCCTTGCCAGCCTTGCCATCTTCCTGACCTCGCTGTCTTCCTAGCCTTGACTTCTTCCCGACCTCGCTGTCTTTCAATCCGCTTTTCGGTTTCAGTGCCCTTCCTGATGGACGATACGCAGGATCTCCAATGACGGAATCAGAAAGGCTTCGTTCTGAAAGGTCCCTCCCTCCAGCATACCGATATAACCACCTTTTGTCATCAAAGGCTCCTCCCCCGCTCATGCCGGGAAGTGCCTTACAGCTTGCATAAATTCTCTCTTTTCCCAACTCCTTCACCAGCGTTTTCTGCCGGTATACCATGCCCGCAAAAGCCTCCATAAAAACTCCCCGCCCCGGAAGCTCCCTATTTGCCGTTTGATTTCCGGAGGCAGCACTCTTCTTGTCCGTAAAAGGGGGTTCCGCTTCATGCACTAAAAATAAAGGGCTTCCGACAGATGGCAGATCTTTCGTCAGGGTGATTTTTTTCAGCTGAAGAAGAATGCTTGCCGGAATCTCTTTCGTTCGAACCGACAGAAGCGCCAGATCCGAATCCCGGTCCAGGAAAAGGGATGTTACCTGCGTCGCATATCCATTAAAAAAAGTGATGCAGATTTCTCCTGTCTCCTTCTCCGCATCACTCCCCCTGTTCTGATCTGCACAGACATGAGCACAGGTCAGAATTTTGACCTCGGTCTTTGTAATCTCATAGATATTCCCGCTTCCAAACGTATCTTTCCCGACGATCTGCACTACAGACGGTCTGACTCTCTCAAAAGAGGAAGCCACGTCTCCCCTTGCAAGCGGCCGGATGGCAAAGAGATCCGCCTCCAGATAGAGGCGAACCGCAAAGCCTTCATCCGGCGCCAGCGCCCTGCCTGCAAGAAGCAAGGCGCTGAGTACAGGAAGAAGAAAACACCATAGAATTCGAGCCGTCCAATGCTTTTTCATCTACGCATCATAAAAAAAGCAGGTCTATAAGCCGGGTTATGTCTTCGATGATCATCTATCTAGGGCTGATGTTGCCATCAGTCTCAAGCGACCTACCTGGAACAAGCCGGGCAAGCTTATCGTTCCTCTGCGGTCTTGCTTCGGATGGGGTTTACATTGCCACAACTGTCACCAGCCGTGCGGTAGTCTCTTACACTGCCGTTTCACCCTTACTGGAAAACCAGCGGTTTCTTCTCTGTTGCACTTTCCCGGGAGTCACCTCCGCCGGACGTTATCCGGCATCCCGCCCTTTGAAGCCCGGACTTTCCTCGTCTCTCTCTTTTTCAAAGAAAGAGCCGCGATCATCCAACCTGCTTTTTGAGCATTCTAGCACAGATTAAACATGAAAGATAGATCCGCCCACAAACTCCCTGCAAATGCTGTTGTTCGGGAGGATCTGCGAGTCCACCGCCAGAAAATAACCGAGAAATTTCAGCAACCTGTTGGCTTCCAATCGCTCCGGCGCATCTTGCTGGATCTGATAGAGAAGGGGAACCGCATACTGCTTTAAGACGGCGAATTCATAGATTGCCGCGGAATTAAACATCTCGTCCGCCTCTTCCTGGAAGGGAAAAATATAAGCCTCCTCCCCCGCCCGGATCGACTTCCACATGCCGATGGTTTCAGCCGCACTGGATCCTCTGGTTCTGGCATCGCGGACAATCCGCCTAAGGATACGCGCATCCGTTGTGGAAATCCGGTTATGGCTGTCAATGTTGAGCGTGGTCAGGCAGCTGATATAAATTTTATATTTGGATTCCGACGGCAGCGCATAACTCATCTCTTCATTCAGACCGTGAATTCCCTCGAAGACCAGAATATCCGACTCTCCGATTTTCAGCTTCTCGCCAAATTTCTCCCGTTCTCCCTTGACAAAATTGAAGCGAGGAATCTCCACGGTTCCGCCCGCCAACAGTGTTTTCATGCTTTCGTTAAAATATTCCACATCAATCGCATCAATTGTCTCAAAGTTATAGCTGCCGTCCGGATTTTTGGGTGTATCCTCCCGGTTTTTATAATAATTATCCAGACTGATCAGATGCGGCGTCCTGCCAAAGGTACGCAGCTGAATACAGAGACGGTTGGCAAACGATGTCTTGCCGGAAGAACTGGGGCCGGCAATCATCACCATCTTGACATGTGGCCGGTCGTAGATATGTTTGGCAATTTCCCCGATCCTGCGCTCAAAGAGTGCTTCCTGCACCAGGATCAGCTGATTCACCTTCCCGCTCACCACACAATCGTTGAGATCCGCCACATTCTGCACCTGCATCATGCGTCCCCAGTGCGTACTCAGGATCATCTGGTTGAATACCTTTTCTCTGGAAGAGGTCTTGACCAGTACATCCGGCTTTTCCTGTGGAGGCAGAACCAAAAGGAATCCGTCGTGTTGCCTTTGCAGATGGAATTTGGTGACATAAGAAGTGTCCGGCAGCATATATCCATAATAATAATCATAAAAGCCGTCCAAATTGTAAACATTGACGCTGGAAGACGCCCGATAACGGAAAAGCTGCACCTTATCCAACATCCCCTGCTTTTCAAAAATCTGCAGGGCTTCTTCCATCGGTGTATCTCTCTTCCGGATGGGAATCTTCTGATCCCTCAACTCCTCCATTCGCTTTTCTATCTTTTCCAGGAAGGAAGCTTCCGGCGTCCTGTCGGTGTTGCGAAAAGTGCAGTAGAACCCATAACCGACGGTAAACTCCACCTTCACATCCACCGTTTCACTGCAAGCTACGTCTCTGACCGCTTTCAGCATCATCATACAGGCGGTGCGATGATAAGCCATGTGCCCCGCCGCAGAGGAAAGGGTTAAAAAGGACAGCGTTCCATCCCAGTTTGCTTTTTTGAACAGCTCTCTGATTTCCATTGTAAATCACGAGCGCAATGCGATCCGGGTAGTTGTGCTGGAAATCGGCTGCAATGGTTTCAAACCGCGTTCCTTCTTTGTACTCTACGCATTTGTGGTCGATTTCAAGTTTCACTTTCTCACCTCCTCAGACGGTCATAAAGGGCTCTTTGAGTGGCGCCGTTTTCACCTGCAGTTCCGGAAGTTCTCTTTTCAAAAAATCGTTCATATAGGAGATAAACAATTTTTCAATCCCGTAATGCCCTGCATCCATCAGACATAATCCCTCTTCTACGGCGTCAATGGATTCATGATAATCCAGATCTCCGGTGATCAGAACGTCTGCCTGTCCTTTTCTTGCTGCAGGGATCACACTGCCTCCCGAGCCGGGACAGATGGCGACTTTCCGGACCGTCTTAGACAGATCTCCGTAGATCCTCACATCCGGCAGATGAAAAGCCTCCTTCACGATTTCTCCCATCTCCTTTAATGAAACCGGATGATCCAGAAAGCCGATTCTTCCAATTCCTTCCTTGGACAGGTCATCTTCAAAGGTTACCAGCAGAACCTCCCTCTTGTTCAACTTCAGGTCGTCCGCTGCCGCATCTGCCATGCCCATCACATCAAAATTGGTATGCATCGCATAATAGCTGATGTCATACCGAAGCAGTTTCACAATCCTTCTGCCGGTATAATCCTCGTCCGTCACTTTCTTGATGGAATGAAATCATCGGGTGGTGCGTAATCAAAAGGTCCGCCTCCGCTCGAATCGCCGCATGAATGTTCTCTTCCGTCGCATCCAGGGCAATGAAGACCGTGGATACTTCCTTTTCCTTCCTGCCGACCAGAAGGCCGACATTATCCCATTCCTCCGCGAAAGAAGGAGGAGACAGCTGTTCCAAACACGCAATAATCTCACTGCATCTCATCCGCTTCTCCTTTCGTTTAGCTTGCACGCCCCACTCCCGGGCTGCTTCGTGCTTCGCACTCCCGCATCCCGCCCAGCATTCGGATTGTCCTCTATGTTGGGGGCGTGTCACTTCTCTATGTGATCCTCCCGGGCTGCTCCGTGCTTCGCACTCCCGCACCCCGGGAGGCATTCGGATTATCCTCTATGTTGGGGGGCGTGTCATAAAGTCATCCCCTGTCAGCAAGCAAGCTTGTGGCAGGGGATGACTTTCGACACTTGAGGATCACATCGCATCCGGGGCTTCGAAGCCGAGGAGGTCTGCTGCTGCTTCCAGCACCTGCAAGGTGATGTAGAGCAGAGCGATGTAGCTTTCCTTCTTTTCCGGATCGCTTTCTTTTAAGATGTGCGTCTGGTGGTAGAAGGAATTAAAGGTGTTGCAAAGACCGTAAATGTATGCGCAGACTCTGGTGGGCGCATAGGTTTTTCTGGCTTCTTCCACGCTGTCTGCAAAGGTGCAAAGCTCCAGTGCAAGCGCTTTTTCTTCCTTGGAGCCGGCGCTGGCGAGTTTGGCATCTTTTGCTTTCTTGCCTTCCGCCTCATACTTGGCGAGAATGGATTTGATTCGCACCATCGTATAGAGGATGTAGGGGCCGGTATCTCCTTCAAAGGAAGTGAATTTATCCAGATCGAAAACATAATCCTTGGACGGCTGGTTGGAAAGGTCCCCGTATTTGATCGCTGCAACGGCAATCTTATGCGCAGTCTCCCTTGCCTTTTCCTCTTCCATGTCCGGATTGGCTTCCTTCACGCGCTCATACATCTTTTCCTCTGTATCGCCAATCAGAACTTCCAGACGCGGGACGCCTCCCTCTCTGGTCTTATACGGCTTTCCGTCCTTTCCGTTCATGGTGCCGAATCCGACAAAAATCAGCACGGTCTCCGGCAGCACCATCTTCGTCTTTCTAGCGGTACGGAAGCACTGGATAAAGTGAAGATCCTGTCTTTTATCCACCACATATACAATTTCATCCGGATGAAAATCATCCATTCGCTTTTGGATGGTTGCCAGATCCGTCGTGGTGTACAGAGCGGCGCCGTCCGATTTGAGCAACATGCAGGGAGGGACTTCCTTCTTGTCCGTCTCCTCCGAAACATCCACTACCAGTGCCCCCTGTGACTCCTTGGCATATCCGCGCTGTTTCATGTCTTCGATCATCGGCGCAATAATATCGTTGACCGTGGATTCTCCCCACCAGAGATCGAAATCCACATTCAGCAGATCATAATTGCGTTTGATATCCTCCACAGAGACGTTGACGATGTGATGCCAGAGGGCACGCAGACCTCTTTCTCCATTCTGCAGCTTTCTGGTATCTTCCATGGCTTCCGCCCTGTATGCTTCATCTTCCTTGGATTTCGCAGAAGCTGTCGGGTAGATTTCTTCCAGCTCCGAAATGGTAAAGGGCGCTTCCTTCGGGTATTCCCCTGTATAGGACGGATCAAAGTAAGGCAGGTCCGGCTGTCTCCTTTTTAACTCGGTCAAAATCAGCCCCATTTGCAAGCCCCAGTCTCCCATGTGGATATCGCCGATGACTTTATTGCCGGTATAGCGAAAGATCCGCTTTAAGCTCTCGCCGATAATCGCTGCACGCAGATGTCCGACATGCAGAGGCTTCGCCACGTTCGGCCCGCCGTAATCGATGACGATCGTCTGATCCGGGGTGCTTTCACCGGCGCCGAAGTGCTTGGCATGCATCATTTCCACCACATATTTGCGAATCGTCTCCGGCTTCAAGGTCAGGTTCAAGAATCCCGGCTTCACCGGCTCCGCCTTTTCCAAAATCTCGGAATTCTTCAGTTTGGATGCCACCTCTTCCGCAATCTGCAAGGGTGCCTTGTGGTATTTCTTGGCTCCCGCCATTGCACCGTTGCATTGAAATTCACAGAGATCCCGCCTGTTGGAAGGAGTCACAACCCCCAATGCCCGATCGTAGCCGGCGTCTTCAAATGCCTGTGCCACTTCCTCTTCGATCCATTCCAATAGTTTCTTCATGTCTTCTCCTTCCTATCGGTTCGACCACTCGTCTGCCATTCATTGCCGTTTTCTCCCGACCATTGCTGTTCCTCCCGGCAACGGCTGTTCTTCCCGACCACTGCTGTTCTTCCCGGCAATGGCTGTTCTTCCCAACCGTTGCTGTTCTTCCCGGCAATGGCTGTTCTTTTTTCGACAAGTGAATTGCTATGGCTGCCTTCTATCTGAAGCTTCCACCTTGCTATAGATACAGCCGCAATAGTTCTGTCGGTACAAGCCGTACAGGCGGCTTAGCTGTGTGGAGCGCAGATAACCATTGTTTTTTTTGAAATCACTGGGCAAAAAACGAACCCCGTAACGTTCCCCCTCCTGTGCGCCGATCTGATTGAGCAGCGCGCTGTTCTTTAAGGGACTAATGGTGAGGGAAGTGGTAAAAAAATCAAATCCGCCCTCTGCGGCAACACGGGCCGTCTCGCCGAGGCGAAGCGCAAAACATCTGACACAGCGTTCTCCGCCTTCCTTGCATCTTTCCAGTCCCTTCGCCGCCTCCAGAAAGCGCTCCGGTTCATACCTGCCCTCCAGGATTTCTATTTGAGAAGAGCCCTCCTGCCCGTTCATCAGGGCAATCAGCCTCTTTTCCTCCTCCACCCGCCTTCGATACTCTTCCTGCTCTGTCAGATTCGGATTGTAAAAGAAAACGGTCAGCGCAAAGGCCTCTCTCAGGTATTCGAGACAGTAAGAGGAGCACGGCGCACAACAGGCATGCAGCAAAAGACGCTTGCGCTTCCCCTCTTCTTTCATTCTTTTCAGTACTTCTTCCAGCTGTTTTTGATAATTGGTCCGGTTCATACGTATTGCGAAAATCCAGTCTATTCCCCCCGAGGGAGTCTGTTACTTGCAATCTCATAAGGGTTGGTTCTTCGTGTCTGCAGAACATCGCCACCCGCGCCTCTTGCCAGACGCAGAATGGTCTCTACCAACTCTCCTCCGGACATCCCCGCCACTTCCACAGGAACCTGTAGCTGACGGCTGATCTCCCCGGTCGTCATATCGTCAAGCAGATAATCTTCTCCCGAACGAAGGAGATTTTCCGGCAGGAACAGAACCTTTCCTAATTCCTTCCCTTTCAGCTGCTTCACAATATCCTGACCGGTGAGCAGTCCGGTCACCGTGATTCTCTCTCCGAAAAATCATTTCTCACCGGATAAAGCAGGGGATGAATTCCGGGAAACGCCTGCTGCAATTCTGCATAGAGCATCCGGATCACCGGGTAGGATGCATATCCGGTGACGGAACTGAATACCAATTCTCCCGCCTGAAACTTCTTCCTCTGCTCCTCAAGCGCCTGCCTGAACTCCGTGATGAGAAGCCTCAACATACCGACCCCGTTTTCTAACTGCGGATAGCCGTCATAGTCGCTCTCTTTCGGAAGGATCCGGTCAATACGGTCTGTACCTGTGCGATTCTCTTCCACCCCGTCCTGCTCTTCATCCGCTAACAGATACCACTCGTCTCCGGCATAAACGAAATGATCTCCGTACTCTATTTCGGACTTCTGCTGCCATTTCCTGATTTCGGCAAGAACCTCCCTCGCGTCCTGCCTCGTAAACGGGAGCAACTTGTGCAGATTCTCGCGAAACTTCGTAAGCCCCACCGGCACCACCGAGACACTCTGAAGAGCCGGGCGATACTCCCTGTACAAATCTTCCAGTGTGTGCGACAGCTCTTTGCCGTCGTTGATCCCTTTGCAAAGGACAATCTGACCGTTTAATTCCACATGGCTGTCGCTGCCACAGAGCCTCTTGACCTTATCCAGAGCCTCTCCTGCAAAGCGGTTATGCAACATCTCACAGCGCAACTTGCGGTTTGTGGTATGAAAAGAAACATTGATCGGAGAAAGGTGATAGCGTAGAATCCGGTTTACATCATGATCGCTCATGTTGGTAAAGGTGGCGTAGTTTCCCTGTAAAAAAGAGAGCCTCGTATCGTCATCCTTAAAGTAAAGGGTATCCCGCATCCCCTTCGGCATCTGATCAATGAAGCAGAACACGCACTGATTGGTACAGGTCCTGTAATCATCCATCAGCCCATTGTCAAATTGCAGTCCGAGGTCGTCTTCTTCCTCTTTCTCAATCTCCAAAAGCCACTCTTCCCCTTCGGGGAAATCCTGTGACGGCTTCTTTCGAATCAGTACCTGCAGCTGCTCGTTCCGAATCAGAAAACGATAGTCAAGGATGTCTTCCACCACTCTGTCATTGATGCGAAGGAGAACATCCCCGCTTTCAATTCCCATCTCTTCCGCAATACTGTCCGGATCAATCGCTGAAATCAAGTGTTCGAATGGTTGTCTTTTCATGGGTGTTCCAAGGAATAGAAAAATAGCAAAATTTTCCTGCTATATGATATGATGAATAAGATCATACCGCTTTCAAGTTTTTTTTTCAACAAAGTTTTTCGAAGGAGAGTGTCACATGCCTGATTTTCAGAAGCTGGATACCACCATTCCGGTTGCACCGCTCAAGTTAGTTGTTATGGACTCTGCGCGGGAACTGGGGGATAGCATTAACAAGGATCTGATTGACATCCGTAAGCACAAGCATCACATGCCGAAGGATGAAATCACGTTCAAGGGATATCTGCAGGAAGATTACCGCTTAAAGTTTTCGACAGACCGTTTGATTCGGGAGAAGCCAAGGCGACGCTTCTCGAATCTGCCAGAGGACAGGATATTTATCTGATTACCGATGTCATGAACCACAGCATTTCCTATCAAATGTACGGTTTTACCAATTATAAGTCGCCCGATGACCACTACCAGGACATGAAGAGGGTGATCGGCGCCATTGCCGGCATTGCCAAGCGTATTAACATCATCATGCCCTTCATGTATGAGAGCAGACAGCATAAGCGCAGCGGGAGAGAATCCCTCGACTGTGCCGTCATGATCCGTGAGCTCAAGGACATGGGAATTGCCAATTTCATCACCTTTGATGCACACGACCCCCGTGTTGCCAACTCGGCGCCTCTGGGCGGCTTTGATTCCTTCCTTGCTTCTTACCAATTCCTAAAAGCACTTCTTTATAATATAGATGACCTGATTGTAGACAAGGAACACCTGACCGTCATCTCTCCCGACGAGGGAGCGCTTGACCGTGCGGTCTACTTTGCAAATGTCCTGGGTGCCGATACCGGCATGTTTTATAAGCGTCGCGATTACTCCAGGATCGTAGGAGGTTCCAATCCGATCGTGGCGCACGAGTTCCTCGGAAGCGACATTGCGGGCAAGGATGTCATCATCATCGATGATATGATCTCCTCCGGCGGCAGCATGATTGATACCGCCAGACAGCTCAAACACATGAAGGCGAAGCGCGTCTTTATCTGCGCCACCTTCGGTCTGTTCACGAATGGAATGGAGAAGTTTGACAAGGCCTATGCCGCAGGTGATTTTGACCGCATCATCACCACCAATCTGACCTGGCAGCCGGATGAGATCAAACAGAAGCCCTACTTCCTGGAAGCCGATATGTGTGAATTCCTGGCTACCATCATCGATTTTATCAATCACGATCAATCCATTGCAAACGTGCTCCTGCCAACCGACAAGATCCATGAATTTATCGCCAAGTACAATGCCGGTGCCAGCGGCAGAGAAGCGATCCCCGAGATCTGATCGCTTCTCCGGTCTCCTGCAAGCCTTCCTGCACCTACGCCAGCGTCAGGAAGGCGGCAAGATTTCCTCTCTTCTCTCCCTGTGCGCGGTGAGAAAAAAGAAGCGCCGGATTTTCCCTGGTACAATAATTGGTGACGGCAACCTTCTGTCTGGGCACGCCTGCCTTTTCCAGATTTCTTAGATTGGCATTGCGCAGATCGAGCAAATATTTCCCTTCAGGGAGATTGGGCGACAGATGGAAAACTGCCGTTTCCAGGGTTTCTCTGTCTTCTTCTTTCGAAATATAGCGATGTAATTCCTCCCTGCCCCACTTTTTTTCAAAGGCATCATACACATCCCTCCCCACTTCATAGCAGGCTCCGCAGATGCAGGGACCGATCGCACAAACCAGATCGCTCGGCGCTGTTCCGAACTCTTCTCCCATGCGGCGTACCATTTCGCCCGCCATATCATTCACGGTTCCTCTCCACCCGGAATGTGCAAGTCCGATGGCATGATGCGCTTCGTCCACAAAGTACAGAGGCGTGCAATCCGCATGAAAGGTCGTCAGGACAAGCCCTCTCTCATTGGTGATGAGACCGTCGATATCACGATAATCTCTTTCTCTGGTCACTCCTTTTCCACTATCAAGCGCACGGACTCTTCGAATATTCACCGTATGGGTCTGGTAACTGGTCACAAAGACATCGAGTCTTCCCTGATACCCCAGCACTTCTGAAATCCGGCGGTAATTTTCCCGCACCGCTTCCGGATCGTCCCCTCTGGTGAAGGAAAAATTCATCTGAGAAAATTCTCCCCTGCTGACTCCTCCCTTTCTGGTTGAGAAAAGATGGCGGAGTCCCGCAATCCTCTCCAATTCCGGAAAGGACAGATATACCACTCCATTCTTATTTTTCTGTGTCATACGCATCTCCTCTCTCACCGACCGTTTTCCGGTCCTTCCTGCTAAAGAGCCGGTTCTCTATTCCTCTACCGTCCGGATTTCTACGACAGAGGTATAGAATCCCCACCTGTTTTCCCCCATCATTTCTACACAAAAAGGAGGTTCTATGTTAAACAAACGTACCGTTGGCACCAATGGTGAAGAAAGAGCTCTTTCCTTTCTCCAAGACCACAATGTCCGAATTCTGGATCAAAACTACCGGAACCGATGCGGAGAGATTGATCTGATCCTAAAAGACCGGTCCTACCTGGTTTTCCTGGAAGTGAAATACCGGAAACAGCTGTCTTGGGGCCCCGCAGGAAGCCGTTACCCTTCGCAAGCAAAAGACCATCTGCCTGGTTGCCGACATTTACCTTCTAAGCCACCACGTCCATCCGGATACACCCATCCGCTTTGATGTCCTTGCCTTATGGGCAAGTGCCTCCGGCGCTTACCGCTTTGAGTGGATCAAAAACGCCTTCCCTTACCGCAGATAGAACCGCTCATAAGAAGGTCCTGTTATGCTCTTTTGCCCGAATCTTGTCCACCGCATCGACAAAGACAAGGATCTCCGCCACCACCTCGTATAACTCCTGTGGTATCGCATCTCCAATCTCCAGCCTGGAGAGGGTGCCTGCCAACTGATCGTCCTGATGGATCGGAATCTCCCGCTCCTTCGCCCGCTCGATGATCCTCTGCGCCAGTCTTCCTTTCCCACTGGCAATCACACGAGGCGCAATGTCTTTTCCCGGAAGATATTCCAGTGCGATCGCCTGCCTGGTCTGATTTTTCTTTCCGCTTCCCTGCGATGAATCAATCTGTTTTCTTCTGTTCCTTTTTTCCTGCATTCCTTAAGCCCGTGCATCGAACCGACTGCTCGAAAGCACATCCACTCCTATCTGATTCCTCGTCCCGTTTTTTAAAAGGGCGCTAACCGCCGCATCTTCCTTCGAGCGCTCGCTCATCAGCTGCATTCTCGTTTCCATCGTATATCCTCTTTTCAGGAGGCGGGCATTTAACTCCTCCAGGTGCGCCTCCATTAACAGGAGCGCATCCTCATTTTCCAGGTAAAAATTGGTATTCACCTTTGTCCGTGCATGGCAACATAGACGTCTAAACTTCCCAGTGCTTCCATGTCCAGATGAAGAAGGGCGCTGACATCCCCGTCCTTCCTGGCAAGAGCCCGTTTGTCCGTATAAATATATAACTCTCCATTGGCGTTGCCGTTTTGCATTTTGAGTGGCAGCTGCACATATTGAAACAAATGATTCACCTGATTCATGAATTCCACATTCTGAGAAAGGTGGTTCACACTCTGTGCAAGAGCCGTGTCTTTTACTGCAAAGTCTTTGAGCGTCTGGGTCAGCTTTTGCGTCTGTTCCTGCAGCCTCTCATAGAGTCTGTTTACACTTGCTTCATTCACCTTCTCCGGCTCCAAAAGCCACTGCCGCTCCATCTCACTGCGAAAGGCCTTCGTAAACACATCCGACGAGAAGATTCTGGACCAGTTCTCTTTGCTCTCCTTCGTCTGGTCCGTCCGGTCATAGAGAGTGTCCAGTAGCAGAAGGAGTTGCCTTGCGGAAAAGGCCTCCGCCGTGCCGCCCTGTGTCTTTACAAAAACCTGCCGCAACTCCTCGGGAGTTGCCCCCAACTCCTTTACCAGACGAAGAAAACCCTCCTTCGCAAACAGGAGATCCTGAGGCTGTTTTTGCAATTCCATGCCCTGCTCATCCGGAAGCGCTTCCTGTAGTTCCGGACTGATTTGTTTGCTTTCTCGACTTTGCCCGGGCTGCGTACTGCCGTTTCTTCTGTTTCCGCCTCCTGTGAGACAAACATCTTGATACAGGTACTGTACATATCTAACGCTTGCTGCGCCTGACCGCTTTGCAAGAGAGACAGATAGGCCTGGGGCATTTCGCTGATGATTTCACCCACACTGTCCACGATCTGGTGCTGAAAGGTCTGGTAATTCATCATCTGCTCGATGTTATCCGCATTTACGGCAATTCCCATGCTTTTCAGCTGCAAAAGTGTCTGCATCGGCGCAAACGGAAAGTCATTCACTGCTTCCTTCATCTGGTAAAGACTGGATCTGTCGATCGGAAGCCCCTTTTCCATCATGTCTCTGACCATTTGTACATTTGCTTCCTCTGTGCTCATTCCCGCATTTTGGAGCGCCTTCGCCACCACCTGGTCAAGAGCTGCGGTATTCTGATAAAGAGGATGCAGGCTGATTTTGCCTTCCCCACTTTTGCTCACCTGAAAAGAAAGCAGACTTCCCTCTAATAAAGAGAGATTTCCGTTGCACCTGGCCGTCACAGACAGATTTTCTCCCAGATCCATTCTGGCATAGCGGTTTCCCGCCTCGTCCGTCTCCAGGGAAGAATCCTGGCATGCAACGTCTGCCCGTTCTGTAAGCCGGACAACAGTTCCTGCAGGCGTGCCGCCCCGACGGGCGCCGTTATTTGAACCGTTCCGCTTTCGTTCAGGCTTCCCACCGGACTCACGGGGGTTAGGTTGTAGTCGTAAAAAAAGGGATCCGTCATACCAGGTTTCCTATAAATGTCCTTCTATGAATCGGACAAGGGGTCCATATTTTAGAATCGCTTCCCGATGTGCTTCTGTCCCGTAACCTTTGTTGGAAGCAAAGCCATAAACGGGATAAATCTGTGCGTACTTCTCCATCAAATGATCTCTCTTCACCTTGGCAAGGATGGAAGCCGCCGCGATCGAGACACTCTTTTCGTCTCCCTTGATGATCGAAACCTGTTTGATGTCAGGAAGAGACGAAAGGTGCAGGGCATCAATCAACAGCAAATCCGGTTTCACCCTCGCTTCTTCGTTTCTTTTTTCCGGATCTTCCGCCACCGCGTCCGGGGCAAAAGGCGCCTGAGTGCCTTCACCATCGCTTCCTTAGTCGCCTCCAAAATATTGATCTCGTCAATCCTTCCAGGCGAAACAAAGGCGGTCGCATAGGCGATCGACTCTCTCCGGATGACCTGATCCAGCTCCTTCCTTTTTGTTTCGGTTAATTTCTTCGAATCGTTAAGATACAGAATATCATGGTCTCTTGGTAAAATCACCGCACCGGCACAGACAGGCCCTGCCAAAGGGCCTCTTCCCACTTCATCGATCCCGCAGATCAGGGTGTATTCCGCATATTTCTTTTCGAAGAATTTCATCTTTTCGATGCGCTCTTCTTCCTTTTGCAGCGCAATCCACTGCTTTTTTGCCTTCTGTACAAGGTTCCGGACGCCGCACCTCTCATCCGCCTCATACTTTGCAATAAAAGAAGGCAGCGATGCTGCCTCCTCCAACTGCATTTTTGATTTCGCTACAGATTCCGACATCATGCTTCTCTCCTATTTGGCAAGCGGGTCTTTCCCGTGTTCCAGAAGACCGAACTTGGAAAATGGATAAATGCGGATCCAGGCTTTCCCGATAATATCTTTTTTCTTAATATTTCCGACAGCAGGATCTCTTCCATCCATCGAATAGTTGCGATTATCTCCCATGACAAAGTATTCATCCGGCCCCAGAGTGAAGGGAGTCGCCGCCCGTCCCGGGTCTGTAATCTTTTCTCTGCCGTAATATTCCTCGAGTTTCTTTCCGTTGATCAGGATCGTCCCGTCTCCGGTAATCTGTACGGTCTCTCCCGGCAGTCCGATAATCCGCTTGATAAAATAGGTATGCTCTTTGTATTCAAACGGAAAAACAATGATGTCAAAGCGTTCCGGGTCTTTCAGGCGATAACTGATCTTGTCTACTAAAAGGGAATCTCCGTCTTGAAGGGCCGGCTCCATGGAGGAACCCTTCACCTCCGTCCTCTGCATGACAAATTTCACGAAGAGGAACGTCAACAGTACAATGACAACCAGATACAAAACCGTACTCAATACTTCCTTCAGTGCTTTACCCAATTTTACTTCCTCCTGTTGGACAAACTTCCAACGTCAGACCACCGAGCTTTCCGCTTCTGAAATCATCCAGGATCAGTGCCGAAGCCCTGTCATAATCCGGCTCCGCCTTTCGTTTGATCAAATTGCGATTCCTGGCTGTTGCATACAGGATGCCGCCCTCGCGGTTAAACAAGTGATAGGCTTCTATCATCTGTTCGATCTGTTCCTCTGAAATCCCATATTTTTCCGGAATTCGCCCGGGGTACAGCTCTTCGATCAGATGAATCAGGCGGATCGCAAGATCGGCTTTGTCAAAGTTTTCGTCATTCATGGAACCGATCATCGCCAGATGCTCTCCTGAAAGGGGATCCTCAAACTTCGGCCATAAGACTCCCGGCGTGTCCAACATCTGGATTCCCGAGGAAAGGCTGATCCACTGCTTCCCCTTGGTTACCCCCGGTTTATTCCCGGTCTTTGCAGAGGCTCTTCCCGCAAGTGCGTTGATGACGGTGGATTTCCCTACATTGGGAATCCCGCAAATCATGGTTCTCACCTCTCTCTTCATGCCTCTAGCGTTGTCTTTTTTTGTCTTTTCCTCGGCGATGCGCCTGAGCGCTTCGTTTACCGCACGTAACTTTCCCGCTTCCTTCGCACAGAGGGGAAGGGCGGTGATTCCGGCTTCCTCGTAAGACTTGATCCAAGCCCTGGTTGCCTCCACGTCCGCCAAATCCGCCTTGTTTAACAAAGAAGCCGAAGCTTGTTCTTCCCAAGAGAAGCCAGATCCGGATTTCCTGGACGAGAGGGGGATGCGTGCATCAAGTACCTCAATGATCATATCGACAAGAGTGAGGTTTTCCTTCATCATCCGGATGGCTTTTGTCATGTGTCCCGGATACCAGTGGTATGGATTCATCCTAATTCCCGTTCTAAGGCACCCACATGCCAAACCTTTCCCAGTATCATATCGCGTGTGACCATGCCAATATTGGCACTGCGGGAGTCCTCCGATTCATTTCGGTTGTCTCCCAGTACAAAATATTCTCCGCTGCCCAATCTGATTCTGGATTCTGCAATACCGGCATCTTTCATTTTATCATAGATTGCACTGCCTGTATCCTGTGGCTTACCGTTCACATACAGGATCCCGTCCTTGATCTGAACCGTATCCCCTCCCACGGCGACCACTCTCTTTCACATAGCCATGCAGTTTTTGATTTCCATTCGGGTAAAAGACAATGATGTCTCCGATTTTGGGAGAGGCAAATTTATAGATCAGACGGTTGACATAGACGGACTGCCCCCTTGAAAGGGTCGGCTTCATGGAGTCCTCCATCACCATCGTTTGTCTGCCAAAGAGCATCACCATTACAAAAGCGCAAAGAGCGGCGGCAAAAATCAGGGCACTCCATGATAAGATCTGCCTTCCCCTTGCCAACATCTGCTTTCTTTTCTTTTCCTGATATTGAAAAGAATAGCGCCTGCGGCGCCTACGAAATTTCCACATGGATTCCCTGCTCCATTTCCCTGTTTCTAGTAAGCCCATCCCTTCTGTAAACGGACCAAAAAGGGACGGGCCTCTCTCAAGCAAAAAGGCATCTTCTTGATTACTGACAAGAAGGTGCCTTCTATGATTGCAGAACTTATTTTAAAACTTCCTTCACCTTCGCGCGCTTTCCGGTACGTCCCTTCAGGTAATTTAACTTCGCGCGTCTGACCTTACCGTGTCTGACCACTTCCACCTTCTCTACCAGGGGAGAATGTAGCGGCCAGGTCTTTTCTACGCCAATGTTGTTGGAAAGCTTTCTGACCGTAAAGGTCGTACGACTGGAACCGCCCTGAATCTTCTTCACCGTTCCCTCGAAGATCTGCACTCTTTCACGGTTTCCTTCCTTGATCTTCCCATAAACACGAACCGTATCTCCTGTATGGAAAGTCAGTGCGTTTTCCTTCAGTTGTTCCTTTTCCAGCTCTTCAATCACAAGTGCCATCTCAATATCCCGTTCCTTTCATCGGATGTTTCAGTGTCTTAGCTACCGTAGCCGTAAGCCACTTAGCGGCACACCTCCGCCTCCTGCGGACGTTCTTGATGCAATGATGCAGCTTCCCGAAACCATTCCGGGATCTGATTCCTCCGGGAATTTCAACCTTCCCGCCCTGCATACGAAGTGGTCTGCCTCTTTGCAGACTTCATCAGAGGACCGTCTGTTTAAACGACTGCAATAGAATATCATAGAGCCATCTCCCGGTCAAGTAAGATCGCCCTTTTCTCCGGATGAAGCTCTGTCTTTCTGTTTCTCCAGCGCTGCACCGATGAAGCCCCTGAACAGAGGATGCGGTTTGTTCGGACGGGATTTGAATTCGGGATGGAACTGCACCCCGATGAAAAAGGGATGCTCCGGGATCTCAATCGTCTCCACCAGTCTCCCGTCCGGGGAAATGCCGCTGGCGACCAGGCCCAGATCCTCCAATTTCTGTCTGTAATCATTATTAAATTCGTAGCGATGCCGATGTCGTTCTGCAATCTCTTTGCAGCCGTAACATTTCTCCATCAGAGTGTCTTTTCCGAATGACACAGGGATAGGCGCCCAGTCTTAAGGTTCCCTCCCTTGTCAATGTCCGCACACTGTCCCGGCATAAAGTCGATCACCTTGTTCTTGCACTGCTCGTTAAACTCTCCGGAGTTGGCATCGCGAATCCCCGCCACGTTACGGGCGAATTCGATGGCAGCAATCTGCATGCCCAGACAGATGCCGAAAATAAGGAATTTTGTGCTCCCTGGCATACTTTGCCGTCAGGACCATCCCTTCAATGCCTCGATTTCCAAAGCCGCCCGGAACAATGATTCCATCCGTGCCCGAAAGGACGTCGTCAATATTGTCTTCATGAATCTCTTCGGAATCGATCCAATGCAGGTTGATGTGCACATTGTGGTAAAAGCCGGCATGGTGCAAGGCCTCCGCCACCGAAAGATAGGCATCGTGCAAGCCTACATATTTCCCGACCAGACCGATCTCCACACAGTTTTCTCTGGCATTGTTGATGCGCTCCACCATCTGTGTCCATTCATGGAGGTCCGCTTCCGGCACCTGCAGGCCAAGTTCTCTGCAGACCACATCGGAAAAATGCGCCTTCTCCAGCATCAGCGGCGCCTCATACAGATTGGGTAGCGTAAGATTCTCAATGACACAGTCCGCCTTGACATTGCAAAACAGAGCGATCTTCTGGAAAATCGAATCTTCTAACGGTTCATCGCAGCGCAGAACAATGAGGTTCGGATTGATCCCCATCCCCTGCAACTCCTTGACCGAATGCTGCGTCGGCTTGGACTTATGCTCCTCCGAGCCGCGCAGATAAGGAACAAGGGTGACATGGATAAAGAGACTGTTCTGTCTTCCGACCTCTAAGGAGATCTGTCTCACCGCCTCCAAAAAGGGCTGGGACTCCATATCTCCAATCGTCCCGCCGATTTCCGTAATGACGACGTCCGCTCCCGTCTTGGCTCCTACGCTGTAAACGAATTCCTTGATTTCGTTGGTGATATGCGGGATTACCTGCACCGTAGACCCCAGGTACTCTCCCCGCCTTTCTTTGTTCAGGACATTCCAATAAACCTTCCCGGTCGTCAGATTGGAATATTTGTTCAAATCCTCATCAATGAATCTCTCATAATGCCCCAGGTCCAGATCCGTCTCCGCCCCGTCTTCCGTGACATATACTTCTCCGTGCTGGTAAGGACTCATCGTTCCGGGATCCACATTGATATAAGGATCCAACTTCTGTGCAGCCACCTTGAGCCCTCTGGACTTTAAGAGGCGTCCCAGAGAAGCCGCCGTGATTCCCTTCCCCAGTCCGGAAACGACACCGCCGGTTACAAAAATATACTTTGTCACTTTTTACTCCCTTTCTCCCACAAAACAACTAAACCAGATATTTGGCTAACATGGCAAGGATCATCAGAATGGCAAAAAGAGCCCCGACGATCTTATACTTTTCACCACGATCTTTTTCCGCCTCGTTTTTCTCTTCCCTGATTTTCCCCAGCTTGGAATCAATGGAATCCCTCAGGGGATTCCGGTCTTTCTTATCCATTGATCACCTCGAGATATCTTTCCTTATTTTCCGCCATCGCAAAGCGTCTCTGCCCTTCCAGTTTTTCTTCCAAGTACACAGGGTCTCCAAGACAATGTCTCACTTCTTCACAGAGTAGGTCTCCCTCTTCCGGTGCAAATAGATTTTCCTTCGCCACATAGGACTTGTTATGCACGGTATCCTGGAAGGCGACAATCAGCTGATTATGCAGGAAGGCCGTTTTGACGGCATCCAAAATTTCTCCCTCATAATTGATATCCAGATACAGATCACAGTCCTCGAACAACTGATCCTGTCTGTTTGGCGTGATGCTCTCGTAAAGCCGGACATTGGAAAAATCCGACAGACACCGCAAAGTCGAAGACATCTCTGTCAAAGCGCCGATATGGAAGGTGACCTCCGAAAGGCTGCTGACCAAATGCACAATCTCCTTGATCCGATCGGAGTTGGTCATAATCAGAACCTGTTTCCCGCCCTTATTTTTCCTGACAAAGGGATAAATAAACCCCAGGGGACTCACCTGTATCCTGCTGTTCCCCGGCATAAGCTTTTGCAACTTATCATAAACCGGTTCGGACTGTACGGCAATCTTCGTCGTCCTCGTGCTCTCGTCCTGGAAGAGCAACTCCATGTTCCCCGGCAGCTGATCTCCCAGCTCTTCCTGCCAGAAGAGCAGATCTCCCGCACACCCTTCCTTAGGCAATCGGTTGGAAACAAAAAGCGGATAAGACAGGGAATTATAAAGAACTCGTGACGTATCATAACCACATTTCAGAATGAAATCAAGTAAAAAATCAATCTTGTTTCCATAGAGAATCGTCTTCCCCTCATAGGTGAGAATGACACCGCCCGTCACCAGATTTTCTAAAATGACCTCTCTGCCTTCCCTGTCAAAATAGACCTTCATCAGCTGTCTCTGGTTCTCGTCCAGAAGGGTCTGGGCAAAGCGTTTTCCATATTTATTATAATGATCGGAAAAACCGCCCCTCCCGCCTCATTCAAATAATCAACGATATTGATATTTCTCAAATGCCTCGGCTCCGCATAAAAGATTCCAGCCCTCCTCTTTTCATAGTCATAGAGCTGGGCGGTGGAATTATTTCCTCTAATCTCGAAGCCGAAGGGAATTTCCAGTTCATTGAAATATTTCGGTCTCCCGCTTTGTTGCGCCATACATCCCGAATAATAGGCATAGGGGGAAATCACATCATCCGGCAGATAGCCGTTGTAGAATACGCAGATGCAGTCATGCGCAATCCCTGCCGCCTTGAGCGACTCATGTAACAATCTGCTTTTTTCAGTGTACTCGTCCATCAGTAAAATCATACACTCTCTCCTTGCGAAAGGCTCTTTAAGAGAGCCTCCCATTTCTTTGCGACATTCTCAGACAGGTATTCTTCTGCGATCGCATAGGAGCGTTTCGAAAAAGCTTCGATCTTTGCAGGATCACAGATCTTGCAAATGGCCTCTGCGATTGCTTCCGCCATCTTCTGATTGCTCATTTCGGTATGGTAGGGCAAAAGATAACCGTTTTTTTCCGGATCAATAAAGGTCTGATTCCCGTAATGTACATCGAAACCGATCATGGCAAGCCCGGCTCCAACCGCTTCCATCAGCGTCAGTCCAAAACCCTCTGAAGTAGATGCACTGAGTATACATCATAATCCGGGTAGATCTCATGCAGCTCCTGATGTCCGCAAAGCCTGATGTACTCCTCCGCATGATGGTCCTTTGATCAGCTCCCGGATCGGGTTTTCTTCCGCACCCTTTCCGTAGATATCAAAAGCGAATCTGAGGAAACGTCCGGTGTGCCTGCGCCACCGCATCCACCAGGACATCCACATGCTTTTCAGAAGCCAGTCTGGACGCGGTAATCAAACGAATCTCCTCCCCGTTTCCCTGCCGCCTTTTGGTCAATTCATGCAAGCTTCCGACCGGAATCGTCACAATATTACAGTCCAGATTCCTGTACTTCTTCATCTGCCTGCGAAGAATCTTTTCCTGTGCCAGCGTAGAGGTAATGATAAAAGAGAGCTGATCCGCATTGGAAAATTCATATTCATAATAATTATTCCAGAGGATGGTATCTTCTTTCTCGGAGGGCTCGTTATAATGTTCCGCATGCACCACGGTTCCCACACAGGCTTCTTTCCGGTTCCTGATCACCGCCTGCCCGATCTCTGTTGCACGGTCAATGATCACGACATCCTCTCTGGTAAGCGCAAGCTCCCGAATCAGCTTGGCAATGAGTTCTTCCTTGGAGTAAACCAGGTCTTTTCCCACTTTGAAGATGCTCTTCTCCTCGCCAAGAATCATCTCTTCCAAGGCAACGGAGCCGTCCCGGTTGAAAAATCTCCGGAGATACTCCACTGCCTTGTCGTCCCTTCTGGCATAGTATTCCGAAAAAATTTTTCCGCTCGTATAAAAGTCCTTTCGCAACAGATTGCCGGCAATCACCAGTTCCGTTCGCTGCACAAAATCGTTTCCGGAATGCGGGGAGGAGGCTCTGTTCTCGTCCGTGATTCCCCTGGAGCGATCGTATCCTCTTGCAAAATAGGCGTTGATATAAGCATCTTTTCCCTGAAAAACGTACCGGATATAATCCGCATGCTCTTCGGTGCGGTAACTTCCCTCTTCCAGGGTCTTCTCCAGATCTCGAAACGTATAAGAGCAGGGCTCTACCGAAAAATCCGTAAAGAAGCCATACAGCCAGATCACCTCTTCATCCTGAAACCGATTGCCTTTGTCAGGTGCTCGATATTTTCAAAGGTAAATAAATCGGTGAAAATGAATTTCGCATCCGCATGAATCATGCGAAGGAGTCTTGCCCGATAAATCTGTGCGTATTCCACGCCGCTGGAAGCCCAGCCGATCCCTCTGTTTAAATTAAATATTCTCATTACGGCACCAGCACCTTGAGTGCTCCATCCTTTCCTCTGGAAATTTCTCCCAGCAGAATATTGCGCATCATCCTGATCTTCACTTCTTTCTGCATCTTCTGGAAGGCCTTGTAGGACTCTTTATTAAATTCAAACAGAGGATTTCTGCTTGCGTACTGCCTCCCGGAGATGATGCCGCGCAGCTGCTGCGTAAAGTCCACCTGTTCAATCCATGCTTCATCGATGGCTTTTAACATCATCAGCTCACAGAAACGGTTCCTCGTCTTTTCATCCTCCAGCAAACTCATTTGCTTCTCATAAGCCCTTTCAAAAAGCTTCATCAAGTACGATTTGACACTGGCTTCATCCGCCAAATCTTCCTCCTCCGGATACAAATCCAGCCGGTAAGCAATATTGTCCATCGCAAAGCGCAGGATGAGATTTTTGCTGTACTCTTTGCCGTTTTCGTTTAGGAAATTTTCGATGAGCTCTTCTTCCACCTTACGGAAATAATCCAGATCCATTCTGGGTGACTCAATGATCCGGTCCCTCATCTGATAAATCAGTTCTCTCTGGTTCCGGATGCTCTCTCCGTATTCCTGGGTGGATCTCCTGGCTTCTCTTGCCTGTTCTTCCGCCACCTTCTGTGCATTGTTGATCACATGCAGCATCTTGCCGGAAGTAATCTCTCCTTCTTTTTTTCTATATTTATCCAGCTTCTCCGGCCCGTGCTCTAAAACGATATCGTCTTCCAGCGAGACGTAGAACCTCGAAAAACCGGGATCTCCCTGCCTGCCGGATCTTCCCCCTCGCCTGCATTTCGATTCTGGTATTGGCCATTCGCCCAATGCCGATCAGCGCCAGACCGCCCAGTTCCCTTACACCCTCTCCCAATTTGATATCGGTGCCGCGTCCGGCGATCGAAGTGGCGATGGTAACGGCATTTTTTTCTCCCGCCTCTGCGATCACCTGTGCCTCTTTTGCAATATTGTAGGCATTGAGAACGTTATGAGGGACCTGTGCCTGTAAAAGGAGTTCTGAGATAATGTCGGTCATGGCAATGGATTCGGAGATCAGAAGCACCGGCTGTCCGGTCGCATGAATTTCCATTACCTCGTCCAGAGCGGCATAAAGCTGCTCCTCTACATTGCCAAAGATCCGATCCGGGTAATCAATGCGCTTGATCTCGTTTCTGGTCGGGATCGGGACGACGCCGACCCCGTAAATCTCTTTAAACTCTGCTATATCATAAATACCCGTCCCCGTCATTCCTGCCTTCTTCGGGAACTTATTAAAGAAATCCTGATAGGTGATGGATGCCATGGCGCGGCTTTCCATGGTGATTTTGACATTCTCCTTGGCTTCCAGCGCCTGGTGCTGCCCGCCCCTTAACTTGGTTCCATTGAGCACCCTTCCTGTCTGCACGTCCAGCAGCTTGATCTCTCCGTCGTCCACCACATAATCTTTGTCTTTTTCATAAACCGCATGCGCCTTCAGGGCCAGCACAATATTGCGAATCAGATCGTAATTCTCCCTGCTGAACAGATGATCCGTCGCAAAGAATCTCTCCGCCTTTTCAATCCCCCTCCCGGTCAACCAGACATTTTTGTCCTCCACCTCATAGTCCTTTTTCTGTTGCAGAGTACTGACAAAATAATCGGTGACCTGATGCAGGTTGGACTGCACCCTCGGCGCTCCGGAAATGACAAGCGGTGTCTGCGCAGAGTCTAACAGCACGGAATCCGCTTCATCAATAATGCAGTAGTAAAAATCCCTTAAAAATTTATCCTTTTTGGATACCGCCAGATTATCAATGAGATAATCAAATCCCAGTGCGCCATTGGTGGTATAGACAATATCCGATGCGTAGATCGCATGTTTTTTACTGATCTTAATGGTTTCTGACGGATTCTCCGGCACTCCGATTCCCAGCGTCATTTGCATGAACTGATAGAGGGGTGTCATCTGCTTGCCGTCTCGGTAAGCCAGATATTCGTTTACGGTGACCAGGATATTGCTTTTCTCTGTCAGTGCATTTAGATAAAGCGGCATACAGGCCACCAGCGTCTTGCCTTCTCCGGTTACCATTTCCGCAATATTTCCCTGGTGAAGAGCGATGGCTCCCAACACCTGCACATCATAGGGGTACATCCCAAGGACCCTGCCTGCCGCCTCTCTGATGGATGCATAGGCTTCCGGAAGAAGCTCGTCTAACGAGCGCCCCGCCTTGTATAACGCTTTCAATTTCTGTGTCTGCGCAGAGAGAGAGCCTCATCGCTCAGTGCCCGCATCTCTCCCGCCAGTGCATTCACTCGTTTTAATACCTTATAGAGCTTTTTGGTTTCTCCGTTCGCCCCCCGTTTAACCTGCGCTTTTTTGACCGTCTCCTTACGGCTAACGCCCTCCGCATGCGCATCCTTTTCTTTCTTCAGGAAAAATCCTTCCAACCGGTCCGTATATTTCTTACTTCTCTCATCGAATGGGATAAACTCCACGCTCCCGTATGAATCTACCGGAAGCGAACGCAACCAGGCATCCGAGAAAAAGGCTGTGGCAGCATCACTTCATTGGGTGCCACCATCAGATTTTTATAATCCGGCAGATCACAAATGGCAGGGATTCTTTGCATCCTGCCCTCCGGCCCCTTCACCAGAATGCGAAGCGTCGCGTCCTCTTCCTCTTTGTGAAGAAGCATATTTTCCCGTGGATATAAAGGCCCTTCTGCATTCTCCGCCGGTTTCGCATCATCCTTCTCCACCGGATCCGCCTCATAGATTTCCAAATGATGGAAGGTGAGACAGGTATTGCCCCCATTCACCAGTTCTACCGTATAGCGGTGCGTTCCCTTCGGGCAGGAAAAGACATCCTCATCCCCTCCGATCATTTCAAAGGAAATCACATCTCCGAAGCGGTTAAAATAGGTCACGCGAAGCAGAATGCTTCCCCCCGGTTCTTCCCGGTAGAAGGGTTTCAGATGGTACTTTTTTTCTTCCTCTAACAGCGGAAGTCCTGGCTCCGCCCTTTCTCCCTGATAATCTACCAGACTATTCCAGCGCACAATGCTGACACCGGAAGCCATAAGCGGATTCTCGAAGCGCACCACATGCTCCTTTAGAAATTCCACCTTGCTTCCGTAGAGAAAGACATTTTTCATGATCTTTTCCCAGAAGATCAAATACCTAAGTTCCGGTCTAGTCATCTTTACCGCTCCCTGCCGAAATCGTCCCTCAGTATTTTGTTGTAGGCGCTTTCAAACCAATGGACTACCGCATCGGTGTTGTCATTATGTCTGCCGATCACACCCTTCCCATAGATACTGATGTTCCTTTTTCCTAAGCTGTCCAGAAGGTCGGCATAGGCTGTTCTGTCATAATCGTCATGGATCATGTAGGAGATCGCAAATTCCGTATGGGAGAAATCCGCCGCATCCAGTGCGTCCCACATCACCCGATTCATCCTCTCAATCGCCTCCGGCGTCTGATCCTGTTCGTTTTTTAGCAAAAGATCGAGAGAAGTCTCAAAATCGTTCGGTCGAATGCTTCGTAAATTATTCGCAATATTTCCTGCGCTCATCAACGGTTTCGCGATAATCACCGCATGAGGCAGAACCTTTGTACTGTAATAAGTCGCTCCATACGTTCCCATGGAAATGCCCGAAAGAATAATTTCATCATTCGTGAAGCCCAGATACGCTGCGGCATCCATGATCAAAGAAGCGATCTCCTCCTCGTACTCTTCACTTCCCAAATAGAAGGCCCCTCCTTCCAATCTGGGATCGGAGAACAACATAAAGGGGGCACCCAGCGACTTCATAAGGGAATAAGCTTCAAACCCTTCGGCGGTTCGGTATCCGGAAAAATAAACATTCAAAGGAGGTTTCAAATCCATCGGGTTAAAGTAATAGAAGAATTCCTCTCTGTCGGCATCCGCAAATCTTCTGCCTCCCGCCATAAAAAGGCCGATGCCTTTTGCGACATTGCGGTAGTGAATCGAGCCGATGCGCAGCGTGCCGTTCCCTCTTGCCGCAATGCTTAGCGCCAGGAATTCCGGGTTGCCGGATGAGGAAATCACCACCGGCCTTTCCAGATCCTTTTGGGTATAAATAATTTTTCCGTATAACCGTCCGCAGTACCCTGAATCATCCTTCGTACCACCAGGATGATTTCCATCTCTCCATAAACAGTATATTCCGGCCAAAGCTCCAGCGGCGTTTCCACCTCCAACGGAAGGTTATACCTCCAGTTCATCACTTCCGTAAAATCATCCCCGAACTCGCCGGATAACTGCAAAAAACTGTTTCCTTCAAAGGAAATGCTTCCTGCAAATGTTTCCGAAACATGCATACTGTTCACCGGGTGTTTTCCGAAGACGGATTTTCTCCCAAAGGAAAGAACGGCGTTGTCGATCAGCCCTTGAATGTTGGCTTCCGAGATCCGAATGCCCAGCTTCATTTTCAAAAACGGCTTCATCTCCTGCGTTTCAAAGGAGGCGGAGGTATAAACAACCGTATAAGCCGTGCAGAGACTCTCCAGATGGGAAATCTCCTCAGAAGAAAGCTCCCTGTCAATCAACGTCAGATCCGGCAGGGTTTTTTTTGTGAAAAGAGGGTCATACAGATCCGTCGTTACCGTCATTCCCTTTGGAATTTCATAGGACGCCTGCGGATCTTTCTCTGTTAAGAAAAGAAAATTAAATTTCATTCCCTGCCACAAGTTCCTTCCATTTTGCTACGAGATTTCCGCCGGTATACTTGATGATCTCCTGGATACAGTACACCAGAGCCTCATTCCAGTTCGCCAGCCCCGTCAGGTAATATTCCAGTCCTTCGGTGACATGATGAATGTTCTGAATAATAAAACCGTCCTTCAAGTGCTCCACATACCTCGTAAACCGGTAATTGATCTGCGGAATGCCTGCGCTGATTCCTGCGATCTGCAAATACAGATCGGGCTGGTCGGAGACGTCTAAGATCAGTCTGGTATCATAGAGGATGCGGATCAGATCCGTCTCGGAAAGGTAGGTCTTGATAAAGATTCTGGGCTTGACCTCCTCTTCCTCTAACTCGTTTTCACCCGGCTCTTTTTCTTCCTCCTCATCCTCTACGAAGATTCCCTCCACCTGATTTTTTTCCAGTGCATCGCGAAGACCGTCAATCAAACTGCGAATATTCCTCTTGGTCGGATCTGTCGTTCCCACTAAGAGCCGTACATCCGGATTCTTCTGCATAAACGCAAAGATTTGCGTAAGCGCATACCCTCGAAACGGTTCCTCCAGAAAATCAATCGGCATAAATACCTTAAGTTCCCTGATTCGTTGGCTCTTTCCCAGAGAAAGCCTGGTATCAAAGGGAGAAATATCATAAATCGGTGTTTTCCCGCCCACAATCTCCCGAATCTGCCTGGCGGTATGCTCCGTATCCGTCACAATCAGTTTGGCAAAAGAGGTGTCCCGCTGCAGTTCTTCCGCCTTGCTCAGATCAAACCGATCCTCAAAATAGGACAGAACAACGCTCCTGCCCTTTGCCGCCTGAATGGCGATGGCATTGTGCTGCTCCTTGGAAGCAATGATAATCGTGTCTTCTTTCGCAGAAGAGGTCAGATGTTTTCCCAATACTTTGGAAATCATCTCTTCCTCCGATGCATACGCACGCTTCACCGTACCGTTGGAAAACCGCTCCAGCTTTCCTTCCGCAATCCGATTTCTAAGAACCAGCCTTCCCGCCATGTCAAAAAAATCCTGACGAACAACCCTCTCTTCTTCAAAAAACAGAGTCGAGGAGAGGAAACCCCTATCATCAAAGATCTTTCTCTGCGCAGTTTTGCCATCCTCTCCCAGAAATCAATCCAAAGAAGAGTCCCTTCCTGAGAAAGTTCGACCCGAGCAAAATAACGGTTTTGGGAAAAGGCACTGATGACAAAGGGCGAGAATACAAATTCCACATCATCCGGCCATTCCAAATCCAGATAGCTGAGAAGCCCGCAGCGACTCTCTTCAATCCCCTGAATTTTGTCAAAAACAGAGAATACCCGCACGCCACTTAACCCCTGCCGGTGTAGAAAACTCCGCATTCTCGGCATATACGCCAAAACCATGATTTCGACATCTTCCCCCGCAGACAGGAACATTCGAACCTGGTTGACGGTATCATCGAACTCATACCCGTCTCTTTTTTCTCTGCCGGGCGTCTCATTGGCATGCCATTTGAATACATTTGAATACCATGACGGAATAAATCGATACATTATAGAAAGTCCTTATATTGTTCTGTGATGAACCTGGTCTTTATTTCCTCAATCAGAGTCAGCTCAATCGAGATCAAAATCATGAAATTGAGCGGCATCATGAAGAGCGGCGACTGTACCTTCAGCGCATATTGCACCAACAGCGGTATCCCCGAAAGAATCGCAAAAGAAAGCGAGCTGATCATAGAAGTTTTGAACACGACATGGTCCAACAGCTTCTTTGTCTCTTTACCCGGCTTCATTTCCGGAATATAGTCTCCGGATTTCTTCATGTTCTCCGCAATCTCCTCGGGCGAGATCATAATCTGTGCCAAAAAATAATTCAGGACGGCAGTCAAAATCAAATACAGCAGAATTCCCCATAAAGAATTTAAATTTAAATTGGCATAAATAATCAACATCCATTTGTGATCCGGAAAAAACTTCAAGAGAAACTTTAGCAAATAATAGGGCAGAAAGAAGAAGGTCATGGTATACATAATCGGCATGGTTCCCGCAGGATTCAGCTTAATCGCCAGGTATTCCTCATCGGAAAAAGTATTATTCAACATGACATGCTGGATGGGAATCCGGACTTCACTGCTCTCAAAAATAATCGTGACGACAATGACGATAAAGTAAAATCCCAACAAAGCACCAAGAAAAGCAGTCCTGGGGATTCCCAGCTTTACGATTGCATCTATACTCTTCTCGGAATACAGCACATTGATGACCATTGCACTTAGAATATTGATCAAAATAAAGACAGAAAAATAGCCCACCCCATTTTTTTTTGTTAATCTCCGAAATCATAATGACAATGGCTGCACCAACCACAAATACCACTCCAGTGAGGATCTGCATCTGCAAATAATATGCCTTCGGCACATTCAACTTTAAATCCATCACTCGAATCACTGCTTGAATCACTGCAATCACCAGTGCCGCCACCGCCATCGATTTGTCGACCTTGGTCTGCGATATGACTCTGGCATTCTGCCGAAAGATGCTTCTAAACAGCATGAAAAGGATCGATGCCGTCATATAAGGCATGATCCCCAGAGAGAAGAGATTGACCGTTTGCGCCTCATCCCCCATGGTACTTGCAATAAACTCTCGCAAACCGGAAATGGCTTCCGGCGTCTTCGGTCTGGCAACCCATGGCAGAATCAAGCTTTTCCCAAAGAGATAGATCATCGACAGGAACAATGTAGTTGTTAATCTTTGCCGCAGATTCTTTTCTTTCATATATCAATTATCGGATTAAACCCCTTTCTTCTATAGAAGAAAGGAGGAAAAAGAAGGAACAGCCTCTCCCCTCTGAATGTACATCCAGAGACCAAAACAGATCAGGGGATGCCCGTCTGAACAGGCACCCCCTGGCAAAAGCAGATCAAGAGATCCCCGTCTGAACAGACACCCGGTGGCAAAAAACAGATCAAGGGATACCCGCCTGAACGGGTACCCCCTGATCCTATATACTGCTTGCCGATCTCTTACTCTTCGTCAGAGTTCTCGCTTTTTTTCTTGCGCTTTCCCATTGCCAGCGCTGCAATTCCGGCGAGTCCGATGCCAATTCCTGCCTCATGCAGTGCCATATCGAACGTATCTCCCGTCTGGTGATTCCTGTGCGCTCCCAGCACTCCCGGTGCATTCGTCTCCGATTTCACCGCTGCCGGTGTCTCGGTTCCGGTCTCCATCGGTCTCTTCGCACCAAGGACGTTCGGTCTTTCTGTCGCCGAAACAGATGTCGGTGTAGAGCTCGGTGTCGACGGATTATTCGAAGGTGCCGGTGCCGGTGTCGGTGCTGGCGTATTCGACGAACTCTCGCTCCTGCTTACCGAAGCGCTTGCACTCTGGCTTCTGCTTACCGAATTGCTGTTACTTGCAGAAGCACTGGCGGACCTGCTGGCACTCTCGCTTGCGGAAATGCTTGTGCTTGTCGAGCCTGATGCACTCCGGCTTGCACTGGTCGATGCCGATGTGCTCTGACTTGCGCTGGTCGAAGCACTTGCACTGTTGGATGCGGATGTGCTCTCACTTGCACTTACCGATGTGCTTGCACTATTCGATGCCGATGTGCTCTGGCTTACGCTGGTCGATGCACTTGCGCTATTCGAAGCACTTGCGCTCTGGCTTGCACTTGTCGATGCAGATGCACTCTCACTTGCGCTTACCGATGTGCTTGCACTATTAGATGCCGATGTGCTCTGGCTTGCACTTGTCGATGCCGATGCACTCTCGCTTGCAGAGGTCGATGCGCTTGCACTATTCGATGCACTTACACTCTGGCTTGCACTGGTCGATGCACTTGCACTATTGGATGCCGATGTGCTCTCACTTGCGCTTGCACTGTTAGATGCAGATGTGCTCTCACTTGCGCTTACCGATGTGCTTGCACTATTCGATGCACTTACGCTCTGGCTTACACTGGTCGATGCACTTGCGCTATTCGAAGCACTTACGCTCTGGCTTGCGCTGGTCGATGCACTTGCACTGTTGGATGCGGATGTGCTCTCACTTGCGCTTACCGATGCGCTTGCACTATTGGATGCCGATGTGCTCTGGCTCACACTTGTCGATCCCGATTCGCTCTCACTTGCAGAGGTAGACGCACTTGCACTCTCGCTTGCGGAAGTCGATGCGCTTGCACTATTCGATGCCGGTGTGCTCTGGCTTACGCTTACCGATGTGCTTGCACTATTCGAAGCACTTACGCTCTGGCTTGCGCTGGTCGATGCACTTGCGCTATTCGATGCCGATGTGCTCTGGCTTTCGCTTACCGATGTGCTTGCACTATTCGATGCCGATGTGCTCTGGCTTACGCTGGTCGAAACACTTGCACTCTCACTTGTGGAAGTAGATGCACTTGCACTATTCGATGCCGATGTGCTCTGGCTCACACTTGTCGATCCCGATTCGCTCTCACTTGCAGAGGTAGACGCACTTGCACTCTCGCTTGCGGAAGTCGATGCGCTTGCACTATTCGATGCCGGTGTGCTCTGGCTTACGCTGGTCGAAGCACTTACGCTCTGGCTTGCGCTGGTCGAAGCACTTACGCTCTGGCTTGCGCTGGTCGATGCACTTGCGCTATTCGATGCCGATGTGCTCTGGCTTACGCTTACCGATGTGCTTGCACTATTCGAAGCGGATGCACTCTCACTTGCAGAAATCGATGTGCTTGCACTATTCGATGCCGATGTGCTCTGGCTTACGCTGGTCGAAACACTTGCACTATTCGAAGCACTTACGCTCTGGCTTGCAGAGGTCGATGCCGACGCACTCTGGCTCGCGCTTGTGGATGCCGATGCGCTCTCACTTGCGGAAGTCGATGCACTTGCACTGATCAATGCCGATGTGCTCTGGCTTGCAGAGGTCGATGCACTTGCACTGTTCGATGCCGACACGCTCTCACTTGCAGAGGTCGATGCGCTTGCACTATTCGATGCACTTACGCTCTGGCTTACAGAGGTCGATGCCGATGCACTCTCACTTACAGAGGTCGATGCGCTTGCACTATTCGATGCGCTTGCGCTCTGGCTTGCACTTGTCGATGCCGATGCACTCTCACTTGCAGAGGTCGATGCACTTGCACTATTCGATGCGCTTGCGCTCTGGCTTGCAGAGGTCGATGCGCTTGCACTATTCGATGCACTTTCGCTCTGGCTTGCGCTTGTGGATGCCGATGCGCTCTCACTTGCAGAAGTCGATGCGCTTGCACTATTCGATGCACTTTCGCTCTGGCTTGCACTTGTCGATGCACTCTCACTTGCGGAGGTCGATGCACTTGCACTATTCGATGCACTTACGCTCTGGCTTGCGCTTGTCGATGCCGATGCGCTCTCACTTGCAGAGGTCGATGCGCTTGCACTATTCGATGCCGATGTGCTCTGGCTTACGCTGGTCGAAACACTTGCACTATTCGATGCCGATGTGCTCTGGCTTTCGCTGACCGATGCGCTTGCACTATTCGATGCCGACGTGCTCTGGCTTACGCTTACCGATGTGCTTGCACTATTCGATGCGGATGTGCTCTGGCTTACGCTTACCGATGTGCTTGCACTATTCGATGCGGATGTGCTCTGGCTTTCGCTTACCGATGTGCTTGCACTATTCGATGCGGATGTGCTCTGGCTTTCGCTGGTCGATGCCGACGCACTCTCACTTGCAGAGGTCGATGCACTTGCACTGGTCGATGCAGATGTACTCTCACTTGCGCTTACCGATGCGCTTGCACTATTCGATGCCGATGTGCTCTCGCTTGCGGAGGTCGATGCGCTTGCACTATTCGATGCCGACGTGCTCTGGCTTTCGCTGGTCGATGCCGACGCACTCTCACTTGCAGAGGTCGATGCGCTTGCACTATTCGATGCCGATGTGCTCTGGCTTACGCTGGTCGAAACACTTGCACTATTCGAAGCACTTACGCTCTGGCTTGCAGAGGTCGATGCCGACGCACTCTCGCTTGCAGAGGTTGATGCGCTTGCACTGGTCGATGCACTTGCAGAGGTCGATGCACTTGCAGAGGTCGATGCGCTTGCACTGATCGATGCCGATGCACTCTCACTTACAGAAGTTGAAGCACTTGCACTATTCGATGCACTTACGCTCTGGCTTGCAGAGGTCGATGCCGACGCACTCTCACTCGCGGAAGCCGATACACTTGCACTATTCGATGCGGATGCACTCTGGCTTGCAGAAGTCGATAAACTTGCGCTCTCACTTGCAGAGGTCGATGCGCTTGCACTATTCGATGCACTTGCACTCTGGCTTGCAGAGGTTGATGCACTTGCGCTATTCGATGCGGATGCACTCTGGCTCGCAGAAGTAGAGGCACTTGCGCTATTCGATGCACTTACGCTCTGGCTTGCAGAAGTCGATGCAGATGCGCTCTCACTTGCAGAGGTTGATGCACTTGCACTGTTCGATGCAGATGCACTCTGGCTTGCGGAAGTAGAGGCACTTGCGCTATTCGATGCAGATGCGCTCTGGCTTGCGGAAGTCGAGGCACTTGCACTATTTGAAGCAGACGCACTCTGGCTTGCGGAAGTAGATGCGCTTGCGCTATTCGATGCACTTGCGCTCTGGCTTGCAGAAGTAGACGCACTTGCACTGTTCGAAGCGGATGCACTCTGGCTTACGCTTGTCGATGCTGACGCACTCTCACTTGCGGAAGTCGATGCACTTGCGCTATTCGAAGCACTTACGCTCTGGCTTGCACTTGTCGATGCAGACGCACTCTGACTTGCAGAGGTTGACGCACTTGCACTGTTCGATGCCGATGCACTCTGGCTTGCAGAAGTAGACGCACTTGCACTATTCGATGCAGACGCGCTCTGGCTTGCAGAGGTTGATGCGCTTGCACTATTCGAAGCACTTGCGCTCTGGCTTGCAGATGTAGACGCACTTGCACTATTCGATGCACTTACGCTCTGGCTTGCGGAAGTAGATGCGCTTGCGCTATTCGATGCCGATGCACTCTGGCTTGCAGAAGTTGACGCACTTGCACTATTAGAAGCGGATGCACTCTGGCTCGCGGAAGTAGAGGCACTTGCGCTATTCGATGCAGATGCGCTCTGGCTTGCGGAAGTCGAGGCACTTGCACTATTTGAAGCAGACGCACTCTGGCTTGCGGAAGTCGAGGCACTTGCACTATTCGATGCCGACGCACTCTGGCTCGCAGAAGTTGACGCACTTGCACTATTAGAAGCGGATGCACTCTGGCTTGCAGAGGTTGATGCACTTGCGCTGTTCGAAGCGGATGCGCTCTGGCTTGCGGAAGTCGAGGCACTTGCGCTCTGGCTTGCACTTGTCGATGCAGACGCACTCTGACTTGCAGAGGTTGACGCACTTGCACTATTCGATGCACTTACACTCTGGCTCGCACTTGTGGATGCCGACGCACTCTGGCTTGCAGAAGTCGATGCGCTTGCGCTATTCGAAGCACTTACGCTCTGGCTTGCAGAGGTCGATGCACTTGCACTATTCGATGCAGATGTACTCTGGCTTGCAGAAGTTGATGCACTTGCACTATTAGAAACACTTGCACTCTGGCTTGCAGAGGTCGATGCCGATGCGCTCTGGCTTGCGGAAGTAGATGCACTTGCACTGTTCGATGCGGATGCACTCTGACTTACAGAGGTTGATGCACTTGCACTATTCGATGCAGATGCACTCTGGCTCGCAGAAGTAGAAGCACTTGCGCTGTTCGATGCGGATGCGCTCTGGCTTGCGGAAGTAGAGGCACTTGCGCTGTTCGATGCGGATGCACTCTGGCTTGCGGAAGTAGATGCACTTGCACTATTTGAAGCAGACGCACTCTGGCTTGCACTTGTCGATGCAGACGCGCTCTGGCTTGCGGAAGTAGAGGCACTTGCACTCTGGCTTGCAGAAGTCGACGCACTTGCACTATTCGATGCACTTGCACTCTGGCTTGCGGAAGTCGACGCACTTGCACTGTTCGAAGCGGATGCGCTCTGGCTTGCGGAAGTAGATGCACTTGCGCTATTCGATGCCGATGCGCTCTGGCTTGCAGAAGTAGAGGCACTTGCACTGTTCGACGCGGATGCGCTCTGGCTTGCGGATGTCGATGCACTTGCACTATTCGAAGCACTTACGCTCTGGCTTGCAGAGGTCGATGCCGATGCGCTCTGGCTCGCAGAAGTAGAAGCACTTGCACTATTCGATGCACTTGCGCTCTGGCTTACAGAGGTAGATGCACTTGCACTGTTCGATGCCGACGCACTCTGGCTTGCAGAGGTTGATGCGCTTGCACTATTCGATGCACTTGCGCTCTGGCTTGCAGAGGTGGATGCGCTTGCACTATTCGAAGCACTTGCGCTCTGGCTTGCAGATGTAGACGCGCTTGCGCTATTCGATGCCGACGCACTCTGGCTTGCAGATGTAGACGCACTTGCACTATTCGACGCACTTGCGCTCTGGCTTGCAGATGTAGACGCGCTTGCACTATTCGATGCCGATGCACTCTGGCTTGCGGAAGTAGAGGCACTTGCACTATTTGATGCGGATGCACTCTGGCTTGCAGAAGTCGATGCACTTGCACTGTTCGATGCACTTGCGCTCTGGCTTGCAGAAGTCGATGCACTTGCGCTATTCGATGTCGACGCACTCTGACTTGCAGAGGTTGATGCACTTGCGCTATTCGATGCCGACGCACTCTGACTTGCAGAGGTTGATGCACTTGCGCTATTCGATGCAGACGCACTCTGACTTGCAGAGGTTGATGCACTTGCGCTATTCGATGCAGATGCACTCTGGCTCGCAGAGGTTGACGCACTTACACTGTTCGATGCCGATGCACTCTGGCTTGCGGATGTCGACGCACTTGCACTCTGGCTTGCAGAAGTCGACGCACTTGCACTATTCGATGCAGACGCGCTCTGGCTTGCACTTGTGGATGCAGACGCACTCTGACTTGCAGAGGTTGATGCACTTGCGCTATTCGATGCCGATACACTCTGGCTTGCAGAAGTCGACGCACTTGCACTATTCGATGCGGATGCGCTCTGGCTTGCGGATGTCGACGCACTTGCGCTATTCGATGCGGATGCGCTCTGGCTTGCGGATGTCGACGCACTTGCGCTATTCGATGCCGATGCACTCTGGCTTGCGGATGTAGACGCACTTGCACTATTCGATGCCGACGCACTCTGGCTTGCGGATGTAGACGCGCTTGCGCTATTCGATGCCGATGCACTCTGGCTTGCAGAAGTGGATGCACTTGCACTATTCGATGCAGATGCACTCTGGCTTGCAGAAGTGGATGCACTTGCACTATTCGATGCAGATGCACTCTGGCTCGCACTTGTCGATGCGGATGCACTCTGGCTCGCAGAAGTAGATGCGCTTGCGCTATTCAATGCCGATGCACTCTGGCTTGCGGAAGTTGACGCACTTGCGCTATTCGATGCGGATGCGCTCTGGCTTGCGGAGGTCGACGCACTTGCGCTATTCGATGCACTTGCACTCTGGCTTGCGGAGGTCGAGGCACTTGCACTATTCGATGCCGACGCACTCTGGCTCGCAGAAGTAGAAGCACTTGCACTATTCGACGCACTTGCGCTCTGGCTTGCAGAGGTTGACGCACTTGCACTATTCGATGCCGACGCACTCTGGCTTGCAGAAGTTGACGCACTTGCACTATTCGATGCCGATGCGCTCTGGCTTGCAGAAGTCGACGCACTTGCACTATTCGATGCACTTGCGCTCTGGCTTGCAGAGGTCGAGGCACTTGCACTATTCGATGCCGACACACTCTGGCTTGCGGAGGTTGATGCACTTGCGCTATTCGATGCCGATGCGCTCTGGCTTGCGGAAGTCGATGCACTTGCGCTATTCGATGCACTTACGCTCTGGCTTGCACTTGTCGATGCCGACGCACTCTGACTTGCAGAAGTAGACGCACTTGCACTATTCGATGCACTTGCGCTCTGGCTTGCAGAGGTCGAGGCACTTGCACTATTCGATGCCGACACACTCTGGCTTGCGGAGGTTGATGCGCTTGCGCTATTCGATGCCGATGCACTCTGGCTCGCAGAAGTAGAAGCACTTGCACTATTCGATGCACTTGCGCTCTGGCTTGCAGAAGTCGACGCACTTGCACTGTTCGAAGCGGATGCGCTCTGGCTTGCGGAAGTCGACGCACTTGCGCTATTCGATGCACTTGCACTCTGGCTTGCAGAAGTAGAAGCACTTACGCTGGTCGATGCGCTTGCACTATTCGATGCCGACGTGCTCTGGCTTACGGATGTAGAGGCACTTGCACTATTCGATGCCGACGCACTCTGGCTCGTAGAAGTAGACGCACTTGCGCTGTTCGATGCCGACGCACTCTGGCTTGCGGAAGTAGAGGCACTTGCACTGTTCGATGCACTTGCGCTCTGGCTTGCGGAGGTCGACGCACTTGCACTATTCGATGCCGATGCACTCTGGCTTGCGGAAGTAGAAGCACTTGCACTATTTGATGCGGATGCACTCTGGCTTGCAGAAGTCGATGCACTTGCACTGTTCGATGCACTTGCGCTCTGGCTTGCGGAGGTCGACGCACTTGCACTATTCGATGCCGATGCACTCTGGCTTGCGGAAGTAGAGGCACTTGCACTATTTGATGCGGATGCACTCTGGCTTGCAGAAGTCGATGCACTTGCACTGTTCGATGCACTTGCGCTCTGGCTTACGGATGTAGAGGCACTTGCACTATTCGATGCCGACGCACTCTGGCTCGTAGAAGTAGACGCACTTGCGCTGTTCGATGCCGACGCACTCTGGCTTGCGGAAGTCGAGGCACTTGCACTGTTCGATGCACTTGCGCTCTGGCTTGCGGAGGTCGACGCACTTGCACTATTCGATGCCGATGCACTCTGGCTTGCGGAAGTCGAGGCACTTGCACTATTTGATGCGGATGCACTCTGGCTTGCAGAAGTCGATGCACTTGCACTGTTCGATGCACTTGCGCTCTGGCTTGCGGAGGTCGACGCACTTGCACTATTCGATGCCGATGCACTCTGGCTTGCGGAAGTAGAGGCACTTGCACTATTTGATGCGGATGCACTCTGGCTCGCAGAAGTCGATGCACTTGCACTGTTCGATGCACTTGCGCTCTGGCTTGCGGAGGTCGACGCACTTGCACTATTTGATGCGGATGCACTCTGGCTCGCAGAAGTCGATGCACTTGCACTGTTCGATGCACTTGCGCTCTGGCTTGCGGAGGTCGACGCACTTGCACTATTCGATGCCGACGCACTCTGGCTCGTAGAAGTAGACGCACTTGCGCTGTTCGATGCCGACGCACTCTGGCTTGCGGAAGTCGACGCACTTGCACTATTCGATGCCGATGCACTCTGGCTTGCGGAAGTAGAAGCACTTGCACTATTTGATGCGGATGCACTCTGGCTTGCAGAAGTCGATGCACTTGCACTGTTCGATGCACTTGCGCTCTGGCTTGCGGAGGTCGACGCACTTGCACTATTCGATGCCGATGCACTCTGGCTTGCGGAAGTAGAGGCACTTGCACTATTTGATGCGGATGCACTCTGGCTTGCAGAAGTCGATGCACTTGCACTGTTCGATGCACTTGCGCTCTGGCTTGCGGAGGTCGACGCACTTGCACTATTCGATGCCGATGCACTCTGGCTTGCGGAAGTAGAGGCACTTGCACTATTTGATGCGGATGCACTCTGGCTTGCAGAAGTCGATGCACTTGCACTGTTCGATGCACTTGCGCTCTGGCTTGCGGAGGTCGACGCACTTGCGCTATTCGATGCCGATGTGCTCTGGCTTACAGAAGTAGAGGCGCTTGCGCTATTCGATGCCGATGCACTCTGGCTTGCAGAGGTAGACGCACTTGCACTGTTCGATACCGACGCACTCTGGCTTGCAGAAGTAGACGCACTTGCGCTATTCGATGCGGATGCACTCTGGCTTGCAGAAGTAGACGCGCTTGCACTATTCGAAGCACTTGCGCTCTGGCTTGCAGATGTAGACGCACTTGCACTATTCGATGCAGATGCGCTCTGGCTTGCGGAAGTAGATGCACTTGCACTCTGGCTTGCAGAAGTAGAGGCACTTGCGCTATTCGATACCGATGCGCTCTGGCTCACGGAAGTAGACGCACTTGCACTATTAGAAGCACTTACACTCTGGCTTGCGGATGTAGATGCACTTGCACTATTCGATGCCGATGCGCTCTGGCTTGCGGATGTAGAGGCACTTGCACTATTCGATGCCGACACACTCTGGCTTGCAGAAGTTGACGCACTGGCGCTATTCGATGCCGACGCACTCTGGCTTGCGGATGTAGAGGCACTTGCGCTGTTCGATGCCGATGCGCTCTGGCTTGCGGATGTAGATGCACTTGCACTATTCGATGCAGATGCGCTCTGGCTTGCGGATGTAGAGGCACTTGCGCTGTTCGATGCCGATGCGCTCTGGCTTGCGGAAGTAGATGCACTTGCACTATTAGAAGCGGATGCGCTCTGGCTTGCAGAAGTAGAGGCACTTGCACTATTTGAAGCAGACGCACTCTGGCTTGCGGAAGTAGATGCACTTGCGCTATTCGATGCCGACGCACTCTGGCTTGCAGAGGTTGATGCGCTTGCACTTGTGGATGCCGACGCACTCTGGCTTGCAGAGGTTGATGCGCTTGCACTTGTGGATGCCGACGCACTCTGACTTGCAGAGGTCGAGGCACTTGCACTATTAGAAGCCGATGCGCTCTGGCTTGCGGATGTAGACGCACTTGCACTATTCGATGCAGATGCACTCTGGCTCGCAGAGGTTGACGCACTTGCGCTGTTCGATGCCGATGCGCTCTGGCTTGCAGAGGTCGATGCACTTGCACTATTCGATGCGGATGCGCTCTGGCTCGCAGAAGTAGAAGCACTTGCACTATTCGAAGCACTTGCGCTCTGGCTTGCGGAAGTAGATGCGCTTGCACTGTTCGATGCAGATGCGCTCTGGCTTGCGCTGTTGGATGCGGATGCACTCTGGCTTGCACTGTTCGAAGCCGATGCACTCTGGCTTGCACTATTTGAAGCCGATGCACTCTGGCTTGCACTGTTCGATGCCGATGCACTCTGGCTTGCGCTGTTGGATGCAGACGCACTCTGGCTTACAGAGCGAGAATTGGACTCGCTGATGGAAGCGCTTCTGGACCTGGATTCCGACTCACTGATGGAATTGCTCCTGGAAATGGACTCCGACTCGCTGATGGAGTTGCTCCTGGACCTAGACTCCGACTCGCTGATGGAGTTGCTCCTGGACCTGGACTCCGACTCGCTGATGGAGTTGCTCCTCGATCTGGAGTCTGACTCGCTAAGCGATTCACTTCTGGAATTGGAAATGCTCTGGCTGACCGAATCTCTCTTGCTGGTCGATGCACTGTCGGAGAGGCTCTGTGAACGGGAGTGGCTTTCGCTGCCCGAAATAGAGGTGGAATTCGATCTGCTTTCCTCATTGGATTCAAAGCCGGGACAATAGCCTTCTCCGTTCTTAATGCTATAACCACCGAGGTTGGCACCGCGCCCACTTGCCCAAGTGGTCAGTAAGGGCTTGCCGTCCGCATAGGTGATCTGGCCCATTTCGATGTTTCTCTTATAGGTTTCGCAGGGCGCTGTATGCGCAACAAAGAAAAGCTCAATATCCTTCAAGTCTTTGGCGGACTGTCCGGTGAACTGTGTCTTAAAGGTAATTTCGTGATGGCTGCCCTGATCGCCGCGAGGACGATGGGTAGAATTTTTTACATAGTTGGGCATCTGGTCTTTGCTGACATAGGCAGTACCGTCCAGCTGACCGTTCCCCGAGAAGACCGGATTCTGCGGCCTGACCGGATTGTATTGATCCGAATTCTCCATTGCCACGCCGTCCAGCTGGACATCACTGACCTGACCCCAGATTCTTTCCGGCATCAATGTAAAGACCGACATAAACCGACTTATAATCATGCTGAATATTGGAAGCGTACTTGATCTTCCAAGAAATCTGCTTTGTGACTTTGTTATATGTTCCCGTCACATCCGTGATCAGGGCCGTGTCGGTTCCTCTTGCGCCCCATGTTTTCAGGGCAGCATCCGGACTGTAGACAAAGACAACCTCATCCGGAGAGCCACTGTAAAGCATTCTCATCCTTCTGGCACCCGAGCACCTGAGGACGATTCGCATCGACAAGGGATTCGCTCTCCATAATAGAGGTCATGATCGAATCCAGGAAGGAAACATCCGACTCACTCTCGGATAAAGAAAGCGACTCCTGGGCGCTCAAAGAAGAGGACGCCGAATCGGATCCAAAGGAGCTGCCGGACTCCAGTACGGACTGCGAAGCAGACATACTCTCTGAGCCGGAAAGGCTGGCCGATTCCGACTGTACGTTAGAAAGGCTGATCGACTCAGATCCGGTCAGGGAAAGACTTGCCGAATCCGTGCCGGATTCCGACGTACTTAAAGAATCTGTGCCGGAATTCGAAAGGCTGGATGAATCTGTACCGGATTCCGAAAGGCTGGACGACTCGGTTTCGGAATTCGAAAGACTTGTGGAATTCGATTCCGTTGTAGAAGCACTGTCCGATGCGGAACGGGAAGCATTTTCTGACAGACGAATCGAATCAGATTCTTTTTCGGACAAACGAACCGATTCCGAATCCGAAGCGGATACACTGTCAGATTCCGATTTTGAAGCGGATACGCTGTTAGACTCCGATTCTTTTGCAGAATCCGAATTGGTGCCCGACAGGCTCTCAGAAATGGAATTGCTATCTGCAGCGCTCTGTGATCCACTATCAGAAGAGGAAACGCTGCTACTCTCTGAGCCACCACTGTCCGATTGGGAAGTAGAACCTTCCGACTGCCCCGCTTCCTCAGAAGAAGTTGCGGAAGCAGAAGCGGTTGTCTCTGTTCCGGACCCGATTTCCTGCTCAACTACCGTCTCCACGACTTCCTGTCCGGAACTCTGTTCCGCAGGAGCCTCTTCAATGGTTACTTCATGTTCACCCGCAACGGTGGTTCCCTGATGAACCTCAGCCACCATTTCGCCATCGCTTGCGAACGCCGTCATTTGGGTAGCAGTGACACCTCCGGTAATCACACCGATGGCCACCGCACCCTTTGCGATTTGGGTAACGCTGCTTCCCTTCACCCTCTTTTTAGCGGCTTCTTCACCCTCTTCCTCATCCTTTACCATCATCGAACGAATGGTGGTCTGGAGAATGTTCTTCCATTTGCCATTCGACTTTTTCTGGTTTACGCGAGAACTGCGATCAAATTCAACTCTCTTGATATTGATCTGGCTGTCATCCTTGTTACTGCCGTTCTTGTTGTGATTCGTATTTTGATTGTCCACCCTTCGCCCTCCTGGTTGTCGCAGTACCTGCAGCATACGAATTTGGTTACTAACATGATTATAGCAGAAAAATAATCATAATTACTATCATAATTTCAGTAATTTATGTTATTTCTCTTCTTTTTGTTATTTCGACCGAATTTCAAAGAGATTTAGATTGTAAGAAAAATTTTATCAATCTCATCTTTTCTGTGAAAATCAGTCTCTGTCAAAGTCTGTATTATAGCGTAAGACTATCATATTGCAAATGTTTTTTTTATTATGTTTATGATTTGAAATATAATCTAATTCTTACCGAACCATAACCATCACAATGCTTTCGTTTCCACCCCCTTCCATGATAAGATGAGCTTGTCTCCCATTGTGATTGGATGTGTTCATTCCCACGCAGCATCCATCTTACCGTTCAAAGAGGTTTTGTCCGTGTCACTCACCAACTCTAAATTTCGTCGCCTTCACCACTTTGTCGCCTTTGTTTCTGGGTATCTCTGCAGCCTCTCCTGCTGACCGCCTTCTATGCCTACCCGGCTGTAGATGACTATGCCATGGGAAGAGCGACCCATCTGGCATATCAATCCTCCGGAAGTCTTTTGACCGCTCTCCTTGCTGCACTTACGAGAACGGTCTGGTATTACAACAACTGGATCGGCTACTATTTTTCCTCCTTCCTGTCCGGAATTCAGCCCGGATTGTTTTCTGAGAAGCTCTATCCGATCGGTATTTTTTTTAATTTTTTTCTTCTGATTTTTGGAACCCTTTTTTTAATCAAAAAAATATTCTCTGACCTTCTAGGGGTAGATATCCATCTTGCCGCATCCATTGCTTACGGCTTATTGTTTATCTGTTTGCAGGGCATGGAACCCGGTTCTGCGCGAGTCGAGGGATTCTACTGGTTTGCCGGCGCCATTTATACCGGTGAGTACGGACTCATGCTTTTCTTCTTCGGTTTCCTCTGCAAGTTCTTTTTATTAAAGGAAAAAAAGAACATCCTCCGGTCCGGCGTCCTTCTCTGTTTCTTCGGCTTTCTTCTCGGGGGTGCGAATTTCATGACCTCCCTCACCTGCGTTCTGGTTTCTTCCCTTCTTTCCTTATTTTTGCTCTTACAAAAAAAAAAAGGAAGAAGGCTGCTGCGCCTTCTTGCTCCTGTTTTGTGTTTATATTCCGGCTTTCTCCTCGCCTGCCTTGCCCCCGGGAACCGTCTCAGGCAAACCGGGACGAAGGGCCTTTCCCCTTTGCAGGCGGTTCTATCCTCCTTCCGCCACATCTTCACCGATGTGGGAGGCGACTTTCTCTCCCTTCCGGTGATCCTGCTGTTTCTTTTGCTCCTACCGCTTCTACTGATTGCCGGAAGGCAGGCGGCGAATGCTTGCGCACAAAATCACCCCGCCTTCTTTCGTCATCCGCTCCTGGCCATTAGCCTCTGCCTCTGCCTGTCTGCGTCCAACATCACTCCCCCCCTCTATGCAACTGCCAATATTGATGCAGGACGCATCCGAGCTCTGATGTGGGAACAGTTTGTCCTGCTGCTTGTTCTTTGTCTTTTTTATCTGGCAGGATGGATCACTTCCATCCGTCACCTCTTTGGTGTCACTTCGGATGCCCATCCGGACAGTTTCTCTTCCCCCGAAGATGACCGCACGCCGGTTTTACGGAGGGCAGAACAAAAAAAGTCGTCCTGTACCCGAACCGCCTTTTTTTGTCAATTATTCTATGGAATCGTTCTGCTCCTCTTTCTGCTTCGATCCGCCTATCTGCTTCAGGTCAATCCGCGTTATTATATGAGCACCTCTGCCATCACGGATCTGGCAAACGGCAATATGCGGCATTACCGTGCGGAATGCGGCGAAAGAGAACGGGTTTTTCATGATGCTTCCGTAAAAAAAGTCTCTCTTTCTCCCCTGCACACCAAACCGGAACTCCTGTTTTTTCAGGATTTTTCCACCGATCCACAGGACTGGTTGAACCAGGCTGTTGCAGAATATTACCAAAAAGAAAGTGTAGAAATTGCTCCGGAAACCAGGAGATCTTGACACGCCCTGTCTTTAAAAGAGAGACAAGAAAGTTTGACATGCCCTATCTTGAAAAGAGAAAACCAAGCGATTTTGATATGCCCTATCTTTAAAGGAGAGACCAATGAAATGGAATAGAAAATCCCCGCAATCGAAAAAGAATCTCTGTGTACTGCTGCTTAGTGCCATTCTCCTGGCTTCTTGCTTTTTCCCGCTCCATGCCGGTGCTGCCGGAAAGTCATCCGGTCCCGCACGAAATCAGGCGCAGGCGGAGATGAAGGGAGTGTGGTTTTCCTTTTTAAATTGGCAGCAATTTTTAAAAGGAAAAACCGAGCCGGAAATGAAGGCAGCCTTTTCGCAAATTTGTGATGTTGCACTGGCACAAGGGTGCAATGCCATTTTCATGCATGTGCGCTCCCACAACGACGCCGTTTACCCGTCCAGCATCTACCCCTGGAGCACACAAATGTTAGGAGGAAATCCGGGTTTCGATCCCCTTGCAGATTTTGTTTCGATTGCGCATGCCAAGGGGCTGGCGTTCCACGCATGGATCAATCCCTACGGCTACCGCAAAGGCAGTTACAGCGGCGATCCTTCCCTCGTATCCGTCGCAAATATCGTTGCGGGCATTCAGGAGATTCTTATCAAATATCCGGTTGACGGCATTCATTTTGACGACTATTTCCCACCTCTGGGCACTTCTGTGCACAATGAAATGATCCGGCAGGTTTATGCACTCACCCACCGGTATGGCAAAATCTTCGGCATCTCCCCCACCGGCAATGTGGAGAACAACATCAAGATGGGCGCGGATGTCGCCACCTGGCTCTCTACTCCCGGGTATCTGGATTATATCTGCCCCCAGCTGTATTGGACCAATCAACATGGCAAACAGGGCAACGATCCGCTTTATACCAAGCGCTTGCAGCAGTGGATTTTTCTCAACAAACTGGGGCTCCCCATGTTCGTTGGCTTAGCCTCTTACCGCTGCGGGGAAAAGATTCCGGGAGATCCCGGATGGCAGCTTCGCAATACCAACCTATATGAACAAGCTCTTTCTGCAAAAAAAGCGGGACTCTCCGGCTACCTCCTCTTCGACTACGCTTCTCTGTTAAAACCGGCTGCACAGAACGAACTTGCAAATTTGCGCCTCGTAAAATAACCGCATTCTCGACGAAACCTTGCATCCCTGGGAAGGCGATGAACGACACCAAACATCCGATCTAAATCCAATCATCGTTTGCTGAACACCCTCCTTTTGCCTCTTCTTTCTCTGGCGAATCGAGGGTGTTTGCTTGAGACGCCATCCTCCCTGTGCTAAAATGAACTTTTATCTGTGAATTTTTTTTCAAAGAGGGGTTCTCCATGCAAAATCTCGGTTTTGATAATGACAAATATCTAAAAATACAGTCTGCACACATCCGTGAACGTGTGTCCCAGTTCGGTGGAAAATTATATCTGGAATTTGGCGGAAAGCTCTTCGATGATTTTCATGCTTCCAGGGTCCTGCCCGGTTTTCAGCCGGATTCCAAAATCCGCATGCTCACCCAGCTGAAAGAAGAAGTCGAAGTGATCGTCGTGATCAATTCCTCCGACGTCGAAAATGACAAGCGCAGGGGCGATCTGGACCTTCCCTATGCGATGGACGTCCTACGGCTGATTGATGCCTTCCGCTCCTACGGTCTCTTCGTCGGAAGCGTCGTGCTCACCCGCTTCGATGGAAGTCCGCAGGTGATGGCCTACCAGAAGAAACTGGAAGCACTTGGCATTCGTGTTTACCGCCACTACACCATTCCGGGCTATCCGTCCAATATTCCTTTTATCACCAGCGACGAAGGATATGGCAAAAATGATTATATTGAAACGACGCATTCTCTCGTCGTCGTTACTGCGCCGGGTCCCGGCAGCGGCAAAATGGCGGTCTGTTTATCCCAGCTCTACCAAGAGAACAAAAGGGGGGTCAAAGCCGGTTATGCTAAATTTGAAACCTTCCCGGTCTGGAATCTTCCGCTAAGGCATCCGGTGAATCTGGCTTACGAAGCTGCCACCATTGATCTGGGCGATGTGAATATGATTGATCCCTATCACCTGGAAGCCTATGGCAAAACCACCGTCAATTACAACCGTGATGTGGCTGTTTTCCCGATTTTGAATGAGATTTTTGAAAAAATCTATGGAAGCTCCCCCTACCAGTCCCCCACCGATATGGGGGTCAACATGATCGGAAGCTGCATTGTGGATGATGCCGTGGTACAAAAGGCTGCCAGGCAGGAAATCATCCGCCGCTATTATAAAGAACTGGAAGAAGTCTGTAAGGGAAACCACACGAGGAAGACCACGGAACAGCTGGAGATCTTGATGACAAAGGCGGAAACCGGCATCATTGAAAGACCGGCGGTAGCAGCTGCCAATCTGAAGGCAGAGGTGACCGGCGCTCCTGCTGCCGCCATCTTGCTTCCGGACGGAAGAGTGATCACGGGCAAGACTTCTCCCCTGATGGGCGCTTCCTCCGCCATGGTATTAAACGCACTCAAGGCTCTGGCAGGGGTTGATGAGAACATCGAACTCATCTCTCCTGAAATCATCGAGCCGATCCAGCAGCTGAAGGTGCAGTGTCTGGGAGGACATAACCCGCACCTGCATGTGGAGGAGGTCCTCATCGCACTCACAATCTGCGCCAAGGACAATGCGGATGCAGCAAAGTCCCTCGCTCAGATCCCGGGGCTGGCCGGCTGTGAAATGCACTCTTCCGTCATCTTATCCAGTGTAGACGAGCGCACCTTCCAGAAGCTGCATGTCAATCTCACCTGCGAGCCTTTTTACCAGACCAAAAAGCTTTTCCACCCATGAACGCTTACATTTATGCCGGGAGGGTGGTGATCAGCGCATCACACTCTCCTTCGATCGCAAAGGAACCGCTTCCTGCCGGCAGGAAATAGCTCTCTCCCTTCCGGTAGGAGAAGCTCGCCTGTGCGCAGGAAATCTCACCTTCGCCGCTTAAGAACAGGATGCTGAGAAAAGAATCCTCCCCGACCTCTCCGCAGATCTTCTTCATTGTCTTTCCGTCCAGCACCAGATGATCCACCGTGAAATAAGGGCAGGAAGCCACATGCGGATAGCAGTGCGTATCTTCCGCCCTGCGGCAGTTGGTGACATCCAGCGCTTTTTCGATGTGCAATTCTCGTCTCTTTCCGTCTTTTCCCACTCTTCCATAGTCGTAAACACGATAAGTGACGTTGGAATTCTGCTGAATCTCCGCAAGGAGAATATTTTTTCCTATGGCATGGAGGGTGCCTGCTTCAATGAAGAACACGTCACCTTTGTGAACCGGTGCCTGATGCAACACAGGCAGCAAGTCGTCCTCCCTGATCCTTCTCTCAAACTCCTCTCTGCCAATTTCGTGTTCAAAGCCAAAATACAGAAAGGCGTCCGGCGCGGCGTCCATGATATACCACATCTCCGTCTTCCCGTACTGATTCTCATATTTCTGCGCATAGGCATTATCCGGATGTACCTGAATCGACAGATTGTCCCTTGCATCGATCAGTTTGGTCAAGATCGGAAAATCGGTGAATTTGGCGCCATTTTTTCCCAAAACGGACCCTCCCTCCGCTTCCAGATATTCCCGCAGGGTTTTCCCCGCATAGGCGCCGTTCTCAATGACGCTGGGGCCGTCCGGATGGCAGGACAGTACCCACGCCTCCGAAAGAATCTCTCCCTCACAGGCAATTCCATATTCCGTCTTCAATCTGTTCCCGCCCCATAGGTAGTCCTTGCAGGCAGGTTTCAGCTTCATCAGCCCCATTTTTCTCTCCTTCTCTTACGATTCCAAATGATCTCTTGCGCTTCCGAAATAAGCCTCTCCCAGTTTACCACCTAACGTTGGGAACGAAAACAGGAGACTCCCAGGATTCCTATGAAAAACACACTCTGCATAACCAGTACCAGAAGGGCTGGTCCCCCTCCTGCCTGCTGCCCGGATGCCGCTCCGAATAAGGCTCCTGACGGCAGAAACGGGTAGACCTTCCCGAGAAGGCCGCTAAAAGCGCTTACATCGGTAAAGCACCCGCCGCCAAGACCCAGAAGGAGTGCCAGATACGGGGCAATCGCTCCGCTTCTCCCTGCATTTTTGCTTCGGTAAGCAAGGAGCAGAGCCAAAGATGCCAGAATGATCAAAAAGAGCAGGACAGGAACAAACCGCTGAAAGACCGCCTGCCCCGGCAGCAGGAAGCAGAGAAGCACCACTTCCCCCGTCAGGATCAAGGCTGCCAAATCACTGAAACGCATCATGAACACGCCCTGCGGGTAGGCGCGCATGCGTCTTTCTACTCTGCGATGGTCCACGGAAGCAAAAACCTCCGCCTCCGCAAAGAGCAGGATCATCACGCCAAAGATGGCAAAGTGAAAGGAATCCGGCGCAAAAGGGTCCTTTAAACTTCCTTCCGGTTCGGTTTCTTTCTCCGTTTCGATTTTATATAGAGGCGGAAACGTGCTTTCCTCTCGTTTCATCCACTGACTCAGGTCATGGCTCTCTTGTTCAGAAAGGGGATGAGACAGCCGCTTTTGTGCTTCCAATCTGGCGCGTGCCTCCGCTTTCAGAATATTATTTTGCCCCGCGATAATCTCCCGCAGCCCCTGATTGGAAAAAGAAGAGGCCTTGCTCTCAAAATGAAGTCTGGCATCCTTCCCCGTCACAATCGCTCTTCCGTAACCGCTTGGAATGACCAGCATCCCTTCCGCATCGCCCGTGATCAGATCCCTTTTCCTCTCTCCTTCTGCCTCCTTCCGATCCTTGAGGCTGACACGGAGTCCGTCCACCTTTGTCATCCGCTCCACCAGTTCCGCCGATCTTTTCGTCTGATCCTCATCCCAAATCAGGAGGTGAATTTCTCTGCCCTCCCCCTTTTGTAAAAAGACGGTGAGAAAGCCGCAAAGAAGCAGAACCAAAATCATCCCCCCTGCCTCCCTCCTTCTTCCGGCAATCAAACGAAGCTTTGATAAGGTCAGCAGGCAACCTCTAAAGAGCGCTTTCGTCCGTCCCTTTGGACGATCCTCCTCCGCTACCGTCTGCGCATTTTCCACCACTTCCGCACGGTTCATTCCCCTCTCCGTCTGCGCATTTTCCGCCACTTCCGCGCAGTTCAACCCCCTCTCCGTTTGCAAGTTTTCCACCACTTCCGCAGGGTTTTGGAAAGTGCTTCTTCCTTTCTTCCTCTGTTCTTCTTCCCTTTTAGGCCTGTAGAAGCGTGGAAGCATCCATCCGAACAGAAAGAGGAAGAGGTGAACCAAAAGGAAGGGGATCATCTCTCTGCCACTTTCCGTGAGCGTGGGCATTTCCAAAATCATTCTGAACTGATCGGGAAGCGTCAGCCTCTGCAGGCAGCTCATCCAAACGGGAAGCCCCCTGAGCGGCCAAATCGTCCCGGAAAGAATCAGCGAAAACAGCAGATAAACGCTTCCCACCCTGCGCATCATGCGGGCGCCGGAAACATACAACCCAAGAGCGGAAAAGGCAAGAAATACGGCGCTGACGGGCACCAGGAGACAAAGAAAGAGAAAGAGCCTTCCCTCTTGCACCGCTAACAGGCACACGGCGATCAGAATCGGCGTGAGAAAAAGAAGAAACAGCAGATACCTGGATAAAGCGAAGTAGAAGGGGTTTCCTCCAAGAGCCACAAAACGCGGAAGAATGCGTTTTTTTCTCTCTTCCGGCACAGACGACAGAAAGCCCGTGAGGAACAGAACCGTAACGACCGACAGCAGGATCGACGCAAGCCTTCTTAAATCGAAGGAAGGCGCATCCGAATGCAGGAGATCGGAATCAAAAACCTGCTGCCTGCCGAGGATATCCAGAAAAAGATTCTCACTGGTTTCATTGTAGGCATCGATTTTTTGCTGGCGGTTCAGTTTCCCGTAGACAAAGAAATACATGCCGTAATGTGCCGCCTCCTCCATCCGGATGACGTCCATCACGGAGGTGAAAACAGCCCGGTAGAGCGTTGCCTGCAAAGGCATCCCCTCATTCAGGGACAAAAGCGCCGGACGCTTATCCGACACATACATCTCATAAAAAAAATCCTTAGGAATCGTCGTCACTGCCGCATACCCCTTCGCAAACAGTTCTGCATCCGACTCCTCTTTTACCACATCCACTTTGGAAAAGAGTTCCACTTCCCCCACCATGTGAATTAACGTCCTGGACATATACGTCTCATCTTCGTCCCGGATCGCGATTGGAAACGGTTTCAATGTCACATCTGAAAGAAGCGACTCTTTTTCTTTTGCAAAGAATAGGAGCAACAGGAAGGGAAGCAGGAGAGCAACCATGCCTGCCCCACGAAGAAACAGCGTCAGGTCTTTCAGGAGGAGTGCTCTTAACCGATGCATGTTTCCTCCTTCCGTAGCGAAAGGATCCGGTCACAAAGCTTCTCTTCTTCCCCCTTCCTGTGACTGATAAAGACCACCCCGCAACCCTGTCTTGCCGTCTTCTGAATCAGGTCAAACATCCGGACGCAGGAAGTCTCGTCCACCCCCTCCGTCACTTCGTCCAAGAGGAGGAGCTTTGGTGTGAGCATCAGTGCACTTGCCAAATGCAATTTCCTCTTCATTCCACCGGAAAAAGTGCCAGTCAGATCCCTTCTGCGCTCCAGAAGAGAGAGCTGCTCCAGAAGATAACGGCTGCGAATCCGGATGAACTTCTCCGGCAAGCCGCTTGCCCTGCCAAAAAACGCCAGATTCTCCTCTGCTCGCAAATCATCGTACAGGGCAATTTCCTGGGGCACATAACCGATTCTTCCCTTTACGCCTTCTCCGTAAACAATCTTTCCTCCGTCCGGTTTCTGCACCCCTGCCAGAATTTCTACCAGAGTGGACTTGCCTGCCCCGTTTTCTCCGCTGATCCCCAGAATCTCGCCTGCATATAGCGAAAAGGAAACCGGCGCAAACACGGCCGGTCCCCTTTTCTGAAAACGTTTTGTGATCGATCTCACTTCAAAAACCATCTTGTCCATTTAGTAACTTCCACCGAACATATTTCCCATCAAACCGAGTTCCTGCATCGTCTGCAAGGCAAGCTTCTGCGCACTGAGGCTGAGTTCGTTCGCAAGGTTCGTATACTGTGCGTCATCCCAGTTCGTCATATCGACCTCTTCTCCTGTGGGTGCCTTGATATTCGTTCCCTTCGCACCGTTCAGTGTCACCGTAGCCGTCTCGCCTCCCGTCAGATCAAGGTCCTTGATCACAAGATTGGTATCCCCCTTCTCTCCCTTCGTCACCTCGATCGGCGTGGTCTTTCCTTCATAAGTGATTTGATAGGTACCATAAGGAATCATTAGCGGATGCTTCGTATCCCCCTTCATTTCGTAAGAAAGGGTGAGCCGCTCTCCGCCGATCGTGTGGAATTCTCCCTTGGTCTGATCTCCGGAAGTGCTGTATTCGTTCACAAAACCGGAACCCTCTGCATCTGCGCTGTCCTTCATGGTGAGCGCCTCCTGCACCTGATCGCCTTCCTTCCAGTATTCATAACTGTACACACCGGGCGCATCCGTCGTTTTTCCATCCGCTTCTGTGGAAGAGGACTCCTGTGCAGCGGTATTCTGCGCCTGTTCTCTTCCCTTGATTTCGATCTTCAGTAATTGATCGCCCTTGGCATAGACATTCCACTCCAGTTTGGTGCCTGTCCGGTTCAAGTCTTCACAGAATTTCTGAAAGGATTCGTCCATCTCCTTCTTCGCCTCTTCTTTGGCGGAGGAGGAAACACTGCCTCCGGGCATACCCAGCTGCGACCCTGCCACATTTCCGAGCTGCACCTGTAAGAGATAATCGTATAAAGGATCGCCTTCTTTGAACTTGTCTTTTAACTTATTGGTGAACGCCTCCACATCTTCCTTGCTCGGGCGGAAAGAATAGATCGTCACCTCCTGCTCCTTCGCCTGAAAACCGGTGAAAGTAAGCTTTCCCTTGGAAGTCGTGAGATTGTCCTTCGTGGTCGTCGCCTTGACCAGACTGAAATAAGCGTCTAACGACTGCAACAGTTCCTTCCGGGTCAGATTCTCCAGTTCTTTTTTCTTCGCATTCCCGTCTTCCATGCCAAGCTTTTTTAACAGGGCATCCGTCTTGATGGAATAGACCTTCTCGCTAAGTTCCGGGCTGGCAAGCTTCACCACGTCCTTATTCGCTTTGGTATAGAAATTGAGCACGTTGCTTCCCTTCAGGTTCAGAGCCAGATTGCTCTCCGACTCATTTTTCTTCTGGTCCGCCTTTAACTGGAACACCAGAGAGGAATCCTTCAGGTACTTGTTATACGCTTCGCTGTCCGTGTCCACCGACAACGTGTAAGTAGAGTCAATCTGATCCTCCGTCTCCACATCCTTCAGCGCCGCAAACCGCTGTCCGAAAAATTTGGCCTGAATCACCCAGAAATTCTTGGCTCGATTCAGCCTGCCGGCCACCATCGCAAAGGCGCCGATTCCGCAAGCGAGCACCGCTGCCAGAATGGCGAAAATCAAAATGTACTTTCCCTTCTTTTTCTTCGGAGGGGCTTCTACTTCCTGCTGTGAGGCAAAATCATACGGTGACGTCCGGTTGTTCTCCCCGTTACCGGAAGTTGTCGTCTCCGAAGCATCAGAAACCGGCTCTTCCGCGGAGCCCGGAGTCGACTCTTCCGCAGAGCCCGAAGTCGGCGCTTCCGCAGAACCACCTTCTGCGCTCACCGGATCTGTTTGCTCTTTGACAGTCGTATCCTCCGTGACAGGTGCCGCTCCCTCCATGGAATTCCCGCAGGTTGTGCAGAACTTGGCATCATCATTACAAGATGCGCCGCAATTAGGGCATTTTTTCATAGGTCTCTCCTCTTGTGTATTTATCATTTGTTTCCATCATGATTCCGTTTGGAATCGCCGTTATCATAACAAATTTTGAGTGAAAAAACAAATATCGAATTGACTTTGTCCAAAGCGATGCGGGAGGCGAACTCTGTATGGCGCTCCCTTGCGAAACCGGACGCAACGCCGGATCGACTCGGATATCAATCACTGTGTATCACGATTCCTTACGAAACCGGTCGCAATCCTTTCTCATCAAACAGAAACAGTCCTCTTGGCGTAATCCGCAGCGTCGGGATGACCGTGAGCGCCATGAACGAAAGGGTGATGAAGGGATCCAGTTCCCTAGAAACTCCCATTTCATAGGCCTTATTCTTCATCTTTTGCAAAAGATGATCGACCTTGTCAAATCCGGCGTCGCTCATCAGCCCCATAATCGGGAGGGGAAGGGTTTCAAAAACCTTCCCGTCTTCCACCACCGTATACCCGCCCTGGACACGGATGATCTCGTTCACAGCCCTTGCCATATCCGCATCGCTGTCTCCAATGACGATGATGTTATGAGAGTCATGGGAAACAGAAGAGGCAATGGCGCCGTTGCGAATGCCATAGCCTTTGGCGATGGCGACACCGATTTTTCCGGTATTCTTATGCCGCTCCACTGCGGCAATCTTTAAGAAACCGTCCTTCGGTTCGAAGTTTTCGGTTTTGGCAAAGGCCACCGGTAAATTGCTCGTCGTGATCTGATGCGCTTCCATGCCGATCACATGGGTGATGCGCTTCCTGATGGGAAGAAGGAAATCCTCCTTTTTCACCGGATCCAGGTGGATCGTATGCCGCAGGTGCGAGGGGCATTTCGGCACGTGTACCTGCCCCTTTTCCTCTACCTTTTTTCCTTTAAAATAAACGGCGCGGATGTGGAAATCCTGTAAATCGTCCAGAATCACGAAATCCGCCTGGTAACCGGGAGAAATCGCACCGACCTGCTTGAGGCCGTAACATTTTGCCGTATTGATCGTCGCCATCTTGATGGCCTTCACGGGGGATAGTCCCAGCGAGACCGCCTTTTTCACATTGTAGCCGATGTGCCCCTCTCTGAGAATATCTTCGATGTGTTTGTCATCCGTGCAAAAAGAGAAGTGTTCGGTATCGATCTTTTCCGCCACAATGCCCCTTACGATGTCTTCCAGATTGCGGGCGGCGCTCCCCTCCCGGATATGCACGTGGATCCCCCTTCTCACCTCTTCCAGCGCATAGGCAAAGGTCGCCGCCTCGTGGTCGGTATCCACGCCCGCCATCTTATAGGCAGACAGCTGTTTGTTGGAAAGATAGGGGGGCGTGTCCGTCAATGGTGCGGTTTTCAAAGAGAGCAAACTTGGCAAACATTCGGGGATCTCCCTCTAAAACCGCCGGAGCGTCCATCACTTCCCCAAGTCCCAGGACCCTTGGATTTCCCACAAAGGGATACATGTCATTGGCTGAAAAGAGACAGCCGTTATCGTCCAGATCGGTCGCCGGTACACAGGACGGCATCATGACGAAGACATTCGCCGGAGAATGCCCGGTCTGGTCCAAAATATAACGGATCCCGTCCGCACCGGATACATTTGCCGCCTCATGCGGGTCCACGATAAAGGTGGTCGTGCCCTTTTTCACCGCTTCTCCCACCAGCTCCGCCGGAGAAACCATCGTGGATTCCAGGTGCAAATGCGCATCGATGAAGCCGGGTGCGATGTAGGCTCCCTCCAGGTCCACTACCTTTTTGGCCTGGTAGGAACGAGAGACGCCGATAATCAGCCCGTCCTTCACCGCAATCGAAGATTCCACAATTTCGCCGGTAAATACGTCCACCAGTTTTCCGTTGGCAAGAAGCAGATCCGCCTCTGCCTGTCCCAGTGCCGCACGCCTCAGTTTCTGGTACTCCTCATATTTCATGACGCTCCTCCTCTACTATCTATTTCGGTTCCATCAAAGCATTGGTATCCGGATACAAATCAAGTGTCGTTTCTTCAAGAGAGTTTTCCCTGCTTTCATCTTACCATATTTCTCGCAATCCCCCCTTCCACCCTCCTGGAAATTGGTCTCTCCCCACTTGTTTTGATTGACGATTTCTCTATTTAAGTGGTACGCTAAAAGGCAGTTTGTATTGAAAAAGGAGGATCTAGTATGGAAAAGTTCTTTAAGTTGAAGGAGCACGGTACCGACGTCAAAACCGAACTGATCGCCGGCATCACCACCTTCATGACAATGGCCTATATTCTGGCGGTCAACCCGAATATTCTCGGGGCAGCCGGAATGGATGGCGGCTCTGTGTTTACCGCAACAGCTCTGGCTTCCGCCCTTGCCTCATTCTGTATGGCGCTGTTTGCAAATCTCCCCCTTTGCTCTTTCCGCCGGCATGGGGCTCAACGCTTATTTTACCTATACGGTGGTTCAGACCTATCACTATCCCTGGCAGGTTGCTCTGGCTGCGGTATTTACCGAGGGCATCCTCTTCATCTTGCTTACCTTCCTGAATGTGCGTGAGGCCATCTTCAACGCCATCCCGAAGAATCTGAAACTCGCCGTCTCCGTCGGCATCGGGCTGTTTATCTGCTTTATCGGTCTGCAGAACTCGCATATCGTCACGGACTCCTCTACCCTGGTCACTCTATTTTCCTTTCACGGCTCGATTGTCAAAGGAACCTTCCATACGGAAGGCATCACCGTGCTTCTCGCTTTTATCGGCATTGTCATCACAGCCGTTCTGGTCATCAAGAACATCAAGGGAAATATCCTGATCGGCATTCTGGCTACATGGATTCTCGGCATTCTCTGCCAGGTCGCAGGCCTTTACGTACCGAATCCGGAGGCAGGATTCTATTCCGTGATTCCTTCCGGTTTCCTCTCTACACCGACCTCCATGGCCCCGACTTTCATGAAAATGGATTTTTCCCAGATCCGGAGCGAAGGAATTCTGAGCTTCATCGTCGTCGTCTTTGCCTTCCTCTTCGTTGATATCTTCGATACCATCGGCACCCTCGTCGGCTGTGCATCCAAAGCGGACATGCTGGATCAGGAAGGAAAACTTCCCGGAATCAAGGGGGCGCTTCTTGCAGACTCCGTCGGCACCACCATCGGCGCCATGTTTGGTACTTCCACCATCACCACCTTCGTGGAATCCTCCGCCGGCATTGCCGAAGGCGGCAGAACCGGTCTGACTGCCATCGTTACGGGGGCGCTGTTTTTACTGTCCCTCTTCTTCTCCCCTCTCTTTCTCACCATTCCTTCGTTTGCCACCGCTCCCGCCCTCATCGTGGTCGGTTTCTTCATGACGCAGCAGGTTGCCAAAATCGAGTGGAACCAGTTAACGGAAGCCATCCCTTGCTTCATCTGCATCACCTCCATGGCTTTCATGTATTCCATCTCGGAAGGCATCTCCTTCGGTATTATCAGCTACACCCTGCTCAATTCCATCTGCGGGAAAAGAAAGAATGTCAGCATCCTCATGTGGATCCTGACCGTCATCTTTATTCTGAAATATCGGTTCATTTGAGTTAAAAAAAAGAAACTTCACCTTCAGTCCCGGGCTGTCTGATCAGGAAAATCTTTCCTCAGACAGCCTGTTTTTTATGGATTTTTCCTGGCATTTTACCGATAAATCTCATATCTCCATCATTTTACATGTAATGATGGAGATATGAGATTATATACGGACATACCCGGTAGATGGACCTGCACCAACTTTGGCGATATACCCACTCTTAACCAGATCCGTCAAAGTCCTTTCCACGGTAACTCTGCTTATATCAGGACAAAGCTCCATGATTTCTTTCTTTGTAATCTTTCCAACCTTGTGATCAATAACTGCTTTAATTCGATCAGGCTTAGAAAGACTGCGACGCTTCAAATGCTCTACACGACTTTCAAATTCATTATATGCTTTCTGCATGATACCCAGATAATACTTAACAAAAGGCTCATAGCTGTTTTCACCCTCATGCCATCCAGCAGAACTTGCTTGAAGAGCTTCATAATATGTTTCTTTTTGTCTTTTTCAATCAGCATTTCCATACTGACATATTTCCCAACGATGTATCCCGCCTTATAGAAAAGCAGTAAAGTGAGTAATCGACTCATTCTACCATTTCCGTCATTGAAAGGATGGATACACAGAAAGTCCAGAATGAACATGGGAATCAGGACCAGTTTATCAATGCGGTCCGCTTCCCACGCTTCAAGGAAGCGAGTACAAAGTTCTTCCATCGCTTCAGCAGTCTGAAATGCGGGAACCGGAACAAAACGTGCTTTCTGATGACCCTCGGCATCTGTTTCTGCAATTACATTATCGGAGTTCTTATAACTTCCACCGGCAGCCCCCTGTGAATAGGAGTACAGATCCCGATGTAACTGTAAAATAATGTTCGATCTCGGATTGATATATTCATAGCCTTCGTGGATTGTGGAAAGCACCTCACGATAACCGGCAATTTCCTGCTCAGATCGGTTGCGGGGTTCTGCCTTCTGGCTTACCAATTCTTCCAAACGCTTATCGCTTGTAAAAATACCTTCGATTCGATTGGATGCTCCCGTACTCTGAATCAAAGCAACTTCTAAGAGTGTTTTCAGTTCATCTACGTTGGATTCGAGAAATAATTCCTGTTTCCCCTTATGTTCATGGATGCTGCTAATCATCTGAACAATTTCAGGTGTCAGCAACTTCTCGGGACTTGCAATATAATCAAAATCTCTCATAGGAATCTCCTTCATTTCGGATTTATCTCCATCATTTTACCGTCAAATGATGGAGATTTCAATGTGTATGATGGAGGTAGACTCCCCACATCCACAGGGAATATTCTCATTTTGGAGAAATTTTTGCTACCTTTCACTCTTTCCCTGGACTTTCTTGAAAAAAAGAAACATTGAGGTGGAAAGAGCCATCCGAATATACCACCGCGCATGAGCACTCTACTTCCCGTCTCATCCGGGAGTGCTGGAAAAACACTTTTGCCTTAGAAGAGCGCTATTCCCAAAAATCCCAATGAAGGAGCGCCGGAAACGTTGCATCGTCAGGCGCACTACATGAAAAGAGGCTGTCGCTTTTGCGACAGCCCTTATGATTAGCTGCTAACCGGATTCGGACCGGTGACCTTCGCACTACCAATGCGACGCACTACCGACTGTGCTATAGCAGCCTGTCTAATCTGCAACATATTAACCTCTTGCAAACCGACTTGAATAATATAGCAAAGGGAGGCTCCTTTGTCAATCCGGTTTTCCCATATTTTTTGAAAACAGCTCTCTTCTTCTGCCAAATGCGACAGCCTCTCCTAGGATTTTTCGTCCGGAACCATCAACTTCCCAATCAGATAGGGATAGATTTCTCCATTCCTTTCCCGGAAACGATCACAGAGCGCAATGGCATCCGCTTCCGTCTGTGCTTCCATTAAGAGCCCAAGGGTCTGTCTGCCGTTTTCCAGGATCTTCATCTCTGCCAGATAGGAACCATCCGCCCTTCTGGTGTAATCCGTCCGCACGGCGGCCTCCGCACGAAGTTTCATCCGGTTTTGAATTAAATAGGCATCCGCCTGCTCTCTGATCTCCGGATTGAGCCTGTCCAGAAAAAAGGTCAGGGACTCCTTTCCCTCCGGTGTTAAGAGCAGGAACGTGCGGTGGGTATCCTGCTCCCCCTTCACCAGCCCCTGTTCGGTGAGCTGTGAAAGCGCATCCTGAAAGGTGACGAAAGTCGTATATTCTCTATCCAGCAAAAAAATCGCATAACCTGTGAGCGGGAGAGTGGAATCTCCGCGCGGTCTAAGAGGTAGAGGATGATGATTTTATAAAGGGTCAGATACGAGGAAGCCATCATGCCCCCACAAAGACAGCCCCGGTCTGTCTGATGTTCATGATGTGCAGGTTTTCTTTGCCGAAGTAAGGCGTCATAAAGTCCACATATTCTGCGGTATCCCTCTTCGGAATGACCGCCATGATGACCCCGGCAAAACCGCCTCCATGAATGCGGCAGACGCCATCCCCCTTTCTTTTACAGAAGATTTCCGTCAGCGCCAGTGCCAGCGGGATCGATTGTTCCTTCGTTTCTTTGCTGACGCTTCCGTTTTGCAACCATTTCCAGGAAGAATTCCCTCCCTCCGTAATGAGGGGCAGTAATTTCTCCGGTGTCCCCGCACGAAGGGCATCTCCCGCCTCTGTGACACGCCTTGTCTCTTCAAAAAAGTGCAGCGCACGAAGGATTGCACGGTCGTTTTGGATCTCCTGCCGGATTGTCGTAAGCCTCTGTAAAAAATCTTCTTCCGAAACTTCGCACAGGCGCTCCTTTCCGAACCGTTTGGCAAGGGCAAACATTTCCTTCGGAATCGAACTGTATTCTTCGGAGAGATTCGCATGCCCCTTTCCGGTATTGACGATGATCAGGTCGCTGTCCAGATCGTCAAAAGAAAAATCGACTTTTTCTACCTGTACGCCCTCCCGGAAATCCAGAAGGATCGTACCGCCAAAGGCACAGGCCATCTGATCCATGAGGCCGGATGCCTTGTCCCAGAAGTGATTCTCCGCATATTGTCCGGCCCTTGCATAGTCCGCCGCCTGCATCTTCTCTCCATTGTAAAAATGGTTGAGCACCGTGCAGATCAGCATCTCAAAAGAGGCCGAGGAAGAAACGCCCGCCGAAGGAATGACATTGCTGGTCACATAGGCACGGAATCCGCCTGCCTGAAAGCCTGCCGCCTTGATGCCCTCTACAATCCCTGCCAGGAGAGAGAGGGTCCCTTTGCGGTGCGGTGTCTCTCCTGCATTCTCCACCTGTATCTCCACTTCCGGAAATCCCTCGGAGACCACCGTGATTTTGCCATCGTCCGTTTTCTCCGCTGCACAGATGGTATCCATGGTAATGCTGGCGCAGAGGATCTTCCCTCCGTTATGATCCACATGATTCCCAATGATCTCGGTTCTGCCGGGTGCCGTAAAATAAGACAGTTCCGCTTCCCCGAATCGTTTCTCAAAGCCTTCCTTCAGGTGCAAATAGCGGGAAACAGCCGTTTGCACCTCCTCGCCGTAGATCTCTCTTAGTCGTCTCTCCTCCGGTATCCTGCTCATTACTTGTCCCCCCTTTTTCATCCCCTGCCTGTCGCATTCACTTCGTCAATGAAACGGTCAAAGGCCTTTCTTCCCTCTTCATCCTCTTTAAAAACGCCACAGTGCTCCAGCACTCTGACAAAGACCTGACCGATCTCCTCCTTCAGAATCCGGTCGAATTGCGCTTCGGAAGCGGCGCTTCCCTGTAGGACTGCTTCTTTTTTGTATTCCGGATGTCTGTCCAGAATTTCCTTTAGCCACGGTCCATGCTTCTTAAGTTCCGGCACCTCTTCGATCTCTTTTCCCTGTAGCACAAGGTCTTTCATCTGATCGATCTCCTGGCGTAACCTTGCCGGCAGAACCGCCAGTCCCATGACTTCGATCAGACCGATATTCTCCTTCTTGATGTGATGGAGTTCCTCGTGCGGGTGAAAGATGCCAAGCGGATGTTCCTCTGTTGTCCGGTTGTTCCGAAGCACCAGATCCAGTTCGAATCTCCCCTCCCGCATCCTTGCAATCGGCGTGATGGTATTGTGGGATCCCTGCTCACTCTCACAGAGAATCTGCACGCTTTCATCGCTATAAAGTCTCCAGGCGGTCAAAATCTTAGTGGCAAGCTCGATCAGCGGATCCGGTGTATCCGCGCTTAGCCGAAGCACCGACATCGGCCAGTTCACGATGCCCGCTTCCACCTCCTCGTAGCCGGTGAAGGTGACCTGTTTCCGGATTGCCGCTCTCTCCATCGCAAAGGTATATCTGCCTCCCTGGAAATGTTCATGCGTCAGAATGGAGCCCCCCACAATGGGGAGGTCGGCATTGGATCCGACGGTATAATGCGGGAACATCATGACAAATTCCAAAAGACGAACGAACGTTCCGCGGTCAATTAACATCGGTCTGTGCTCTCCGGAGAGCACGATGCAGTGCTCGTTATAATAGACGTAAGGTGAATATTGTAAGTACCATCTTTCCGCTCCCAGTGTCAGTGGAATCAGGCGAAGAGTCTGCCTGGCCGGATGATCCGCTCTCCCCGCATATCCCTCATTCTCTGGACAGAGCAGACACTTCGGGTAGGCTGCACAAGCACGGTTCTTAGCCGCTGCGATCGCCTTCGGATCTTTTTCCGGGCTTGGACAAATTGATCGTCATATCCAGGTCCCCGTATTGGGTCGAAACGACCCACTTCTGGTCCTTTGCGACCCTCTCCGTCCGGATGTAATTCGTATCTCCTGCCAGCCGGTAAAAATAATCTGTGGCATCCTCCGGATCGTCTTCATACTTCTCCCAGAAGGTTTCTATCACCTCTGAAGGTCTGGGTGTGAGTACCTCCATGAGTCTGGTATCCAACAGATCCCGGTCGGTAATGCTCTCTTCGATGATGCCGCGGCAGATCGCATCGTCCAGCAGAATTCCTAAAATCTCATCCAGAGATTCCGCTTCCTCCTTTGTCTGTTCCCCTTCTTTTTCTTCAAAATGGAAAGAAACAGACGGCTCCACCCTCAGAATATCAAAGAGCCTGTTTGCCGCATATCCTGCATCCTCCCTGCCGATCAGTTTCCGACGGATTCCATACCGCACCAGTTTTCTGACCGCTTCCTCTCTCCTACTCTCCGTTTGTTCGATCATCTTCCCCCCTGCCCTCTCTAAAAGTACTTTTGCTGTATCAAACGCTCCAAAATCCCCCTGCAAACAGGTTCGCATCGAATCCGGATCCTTTGACACTCGTATCATTTTATCACAAATATCCAAACGATATGACGCTCTCTTCTAGGATGTCTTCCCTCCCAGTCTCTCTCTTACTTTTTTACTGACAAAAAGCCAGGCGATCACCGAATAAATTCCGGTTGTCAGCCAGGCAAAGGGATCGCAGAAACAGGCGGCGGAGTAGCTGTTCATGTGCATCGAGAGAACGGCCATGAACAGCCTCGAGAGCAGCTCCATTCCCCCTCCCAGCATGGGCAAAAGCCCGAACCCGCAGCCCTGCATGGCATTGCGGAACACAAAAATCAGACTGAGGGGGATGTAGAACATGACGCAGTGTCTGGCGTAGGTACGCGCATAGGGCAGCATGGCGGACAGATTCGTCCCCTTGGTAAAGAAAAATCCCATCAGGGTTTCCACCCCGACCAGCATGAGGGTTCCAGCCACGAAGGAATACACAACCAGCGCAAGGACTGCCTGTCTGGTTCCCTTCCGGATCCTCTCATCGTCTCCTTTCCATAATTCTGCCCGCAGAAGGTTGCCATTGCCTGTCCCATGGAAATCATCCCCTGCATCACCAGATTCTGCAATTTCGAGGCTGCTGTAAATGCCGCCACTGCAACGGAACCGAAGAGATTGATGGCACTTTGCATGATCATGGTGCCGGATGCCGTGATGGCAAACTGCAGTGCCATCGGCAGTCCCACGATCAACTGATGCCTCGTATCCTGTGCGCTCAGATACCAGTCTTTTGCCTTCGGGCGGAGCATCGGTATTTTTACAAAAATATAAACGGCACAGAGAACGGCGGATACCCCTTGAGAGATCACGGTTGCAACGGCAGCTCCTGCCGTCCCCATGTGCGCATTGATAATCAGCACCAGATCCAGCACCACGTTCAGGCAGGCGGAGAAAACCAGAAAGAGCAGGGGAACCTCACTGTTGCCGACTGCCCGCAGGTAGGAAGAGAGCAGGTTGTAATAGATGCTGACTGCACTTCCGGCACAGATAATGGTGATATAGGTCCAGGCATCCTGATAAATATCCGCCGGCGTGTTCATGACATGCAGAATGCCGCGCATCGACCAGGTGGACAGCAGCGTTACCACAAGCGATACAAAGGCGGACAACAGGATTCCGTTTGCCACACTGTGCTTGAGGCGGTCCATATCCCTGGCTCCGTAACACTGGCTGGTCAGCACCGTAAAACCGGTCGTGAGCCCCTGTGAGAAGCCCAGGACCAGAAACATGATCGTTCCCGTCGATCCGACGGCAGCCAGCGCCTTTTCTCCTACGAAACGGCCGACGATGATGGTGTCCGCCATGTTATAGATCTGCTGAAACACATTCCCGATGAAAAGAGGAATCATAAACTTAAGGATGAGCGGAAGAGGCCTTCCTACCGTCATATCGGTTTCTGAATTTCCTTTGCGTTTTTTCATGACTGCTCCTTTCTGCGCAGGAACGCGGTTTCTGTCAGAACCGCATCCATCCGGACATCGTGCTCCTCGCAAGGGAGATTTGCCGACAACAGGCTCTCCCTGCACAAAGCGACTTTATCAATCCATGGTGTACCGGCCAGGAACCGGTCATAATACCCCCCGCCCTGTCCGAGACGGATGCCGTCTCTCGTGCAGGAAAGGCAGGGAAGCAGAGCAAGTTCTAACTGCTCCTTGGTCATTCGCTCCATGTCCTCTCCCGGTTCTAAAATCCCCAGTGTCTGCGCCTTCAGCTGGTGAAAGTCCTTAAGACGGTAGACCTCCATCCTGCCGCCTGGCAGACACTTTGGAACAGCGACCGTCTTGCCTCCAAGAAGCGCATCCTGAATCAGCGCACGGGTATCGATTTCCCAGTCCAGGCTCACATAAACGAAAATAACCTTTGCTCTTTGATAAAGGGGAAGGCTAAGAACAGCACGGAAGATCCGTGCATCGGATCTTGCCTTCTCCTCCGGGGAGAAAGCACGAATCTGTGCACGGATCTTTTCTCTCAGTTTCTTTTTGATCTCAGTCTGATTCTGATGGAAAAGTTCTTCCATTCTTCTTTCTCATTTTCCTGCCCGCTTTTCAGACGGACAGACACGCTTATTCTACTTCTTTTGCCTTCACCGCCTCTGCCGTAAGCTCCCCGTCCTTCACCACAAAACGGATCGTATCATGGGGCTCTACCTGATCTTCCAGAATCAACTTCGCAGACAGCGTCTCTACATATTTCTGCAGATACCTTCGAAGCGGTCTGGCTCCGTAATTCGGATCAAAGGCATGATCCACAACATACTGCTTGGCCTCTTCTGTCATTTCGATCCGAATCTCACGGTCTGCCAATCTGCGATTGATGCCTGCAATCAGCAGATTTACAATGCCTGAAATATTTTCCTTCGTCAAGGGCTTGAAGAGAATAATCTCATCCAGACGGTTTAAGAATTCCGGACGGAAGTGCGCACGCAACTCCTCCATGGTCTCCTTCTGTGCCTCATCTGCGATCGTTCCATCTTCACGGATGCCGGACAGCAGCGCCTGTGCGCCGATGTTGCTCGTCATAATCAGAATCGTGTTCTTAAAATCAACCGTCCTGCCTTGGGAATCAGTCACCCTGCCGTCATCCAGCACCTGTAAAAGCACGTTGAATACGTCCGGATGCGCCTTTCAATTTCATCAAATAACACCACAGAGTAAGGCTTTCTGCGCACCGCCTCGGTTAACTGCCCGCCTTCTTCATAGCCGACATATCCGGGTGCCGCACCGATGAGGCGGGATACGGAGTATTTCTCCATGTATTCACTCATGTCGATCCGAACCATATTATTCTCGTTGTCAAAGAGCGCTGCAGCCAGCGACTTGGCAAGTTCCGTCTTACCAACGCCGGTCGGTCCGAGAAAGAGGAAGGAGCCGATCGGCTTGCCCGGATCTTTGATCCCCGCCTTGGAGCGCATGATGGCCTCCGCCACCTTGGATACCGCCTCTTCCTGACCGATCACCCTCTGATGCAGCAGTTCCTCCAAATGCAGGGTCTTGCTGCGCTCGCTCTCGGTCAGCTTGGCGACCGGGATTCCGGTCCAGCGGGAGACGATTTTGGCAATTTCCTCCTCCGTCACACGGTCATGTGCCAGTGTCAGGTCTCTATCCTTTGCCTTCTCAATCTCCTCTTCCAGTTCCTTTTGCAGTTCCGGCAGCTTGCTGTAGGTTAACTCGCCGGCCCTGTTATAATCCCCCTTCTGCTCCGCCGCCTCGGCATCGCGTCTGGTCTGTTCAATTTCCTCCCGCAACCTGGACTGTCTGCCCAGCAGCTCTTTTCTCGTTTTGCAGCTGCGCCTGAAGCGTGCTGTATTCTTCCTTGGCTTCCGCCAGTTCCTTTTGCAGACTCTTCAATCTTTCTGCAGAGAGCGAATCGTCCTCTTTTTTGAGCGCTGCCTCTTCGATTTCCAACTGGCGAATCCGGTGATCCAGTTCATCCATTTCCGCCGGCTGGGAATTCAACTCCGTCTTAATCAGGGCACAGGCCTCATCCATCAGGTCGATGGCTTTATCCGGCAAAAAACGATCGGTGATATACCGGTTGGAAAGCGTCGCTGCCGCCACCAATGCATTGTCCTGAATGGCAACATGATGGTAGTTCTCATACCTCTCTTTCAGGCCGCGCAGGATGGAAATGGTATCTTCCACCGTCGGCTCATCCACCATCACCGGCTGAAATCTTCTTTCCAGAGCGGCGTCCTTCTCAATATACTGCCGGTATTCATTCAGGGTCGTTGCGCCGATGCAGTGCAGCTCTCCCCTCGCCAACATCGGCTTCAGAAGATTTCCCCGCATCCATGCTGCCCTCGGTCTTACCGGCGCCGACAATGGTATGCAACTCATCGATGAAGAGGATGATCTCCCCCTCCGACTGCCTCACATCTTCGAGTACCGCTTTCAATCTCTCTTCAAATTCGCCCCTGTATTTGGCACCTGCGACCAGAGCTCCCATGTCCAGTGAAAAAATCTTCTTATTCTTCAGCTGTTCCGGCACGTCTCCCTTTGCAATTCTCTGGGCGAGCGCTTCTACTACCGCCGTCTTACCGACTCCCGGTTCCCCGATCAGAACAGGATTGTTCTTGGTCTTTCTGGAGAGAATCCGAATCACATTTCGAATCTCTTCATCTCTGCCGATCACAGGATCCATCTTCTGGCTTTTGGCCTTGGCGACCAGCTCCGTGCCGTATTTTTCCAAGGTGTCATAGGTTGCTTCCGGATTATCGCTGGTCACATTGCGGTTCCCTCTCACGCTCCGCAGCGCCTCTAAGAAGGAGGATCTGGTAATCCCGTATTCCTCAAAAATCTCCTTGACTTCCCGGTTCGGCTTCTTGAGCAGCATCAAAAAGAGATGCTCTACGGAAACATATTCGTCTCCCAGCGCCTTCGCCTCATCCTCCGCTCCGGTCAGCACCTGATTCAGATACTGCCCGACATAGGGTTTGGCACCCGTCACCTTAGTCCTCTTCTCTAACGCCTGCCGGACGCGATTCTCAAAGGCAGCCGTATCGACGCCCATCTTCTCCAAAAGCTTCCGAATCAGGGAATCCTCTACCTGCAATAAAGCTGTAGAGCAGATGTTCCTGTTCAATTTCCTGGTTGCCGTACTCCATTGCGATCTTCTCACATCCGTTCACCGCTTCGATGGACTTCTGTGTAAATTTCTGTATATTCATAAGCTTCCTCCGATCCCAAACAAAAGCAAACTGTTATCTATGTTCTATTACTAGTATAACAGTTTGCTCTTCAAATACAAGCTTTTCTTTGTAAAAAAAAGATAAATCTCAATGACCCGTATCTCTGGAAATCCTTGCACTGTTGTTCTGCACGGTCTGCGTCGGCGTATAATTCTGCTCGCCGAATAAAAAAGCGTGTAGCTGCTGCACATTGGTCACCAGATTCACCGGGATTACGCAAGAGCCGCTGCGCCCCACATGGCCGGTCGCGATCTTGTCCGGAAAAGGGAAAGCCGGCCGTTTCCCCGATGTGATACCGCATGGCCTTCGTCATCAGTCCTAACATATCGCCGGTGTCCAGCGAGGTATAAGTCCATTCCCGAATATCATTGCCGACCTGCACCCAGCGCAGCGGTCCCGCCTTTTTGATCGCCTGTGCCGTCAAATTGATGACCGTCCGCTGTCTCTGTGTCCGCCTGAAATCATTCCCCGCCGTGTAGCGGATTCTGCAATAGGCGGTTGCCTGCAGTCCGTTGCAGAGCTGCTCTCCCGCCTGTGTAATCGGCGTATAGTCCTTTCCTTCCTGCGCCGTAAAGTGGATCCCGTCAGAAGAAGTGCCGACCATACTGATCTGGTAATCGTTGAGCGGCCTGATTTCCTCCGGCTGAATATCCAGCGTGATTCCGCCCACGTCATTGATGACCTGCGTCAGACCTCCGAAACCCACTGTCACAAAGTCGGTAATGTTCAGATCCAGATTGGAATTTAACATGGCAATCGCCTGCTCCGGACCGCCCTTGGCATAAGCCGCATTGCATTTGGTAAACACGCCGTTTCCCACGTCCAGATAGGTGTCCCGGTAAACGGAAACCATTTTGACTTCGCCCGTTTGATTGTTGATTGATGCAATAATCATGGTATCCGACCGGGTGCTCTTTTCCAGCTCTTTTTCTCTGGAATCCACCCCGAAGAGTGCGATATTGGTATATCCGCCAATATCTCTTGCAATGGAGCGGCTGACCACGCCGGAGATGCCGATTTTTCCTGCAAAAGCAATTTTTAACAAAATCAGCCATCCGACCAGCATCAGGAGAAATCTCCGGATGTGCCTGCCGAGAAGGGATTTCTTTTTGTTTGGATTCTTCTTGCTCATAGTGCCTTTCTACAAACGTGCAGCGCTTTTGCCCACTGCGCCTTTCTACAAATGCGTAGGGCTTTATTCCCGATAGGTGGTATCCACTGCGTTTTTCTCCTGCAGCTCCTCTTTCAGGTATTTGGAGACTCTCGTGATCGTCCAGAGGTCGGAAATTCCGTTATAAATCAGGCAGACCCCCATAATCCGGATAAAGGTTCTGGTCACGATTCCCGATCTGGTCAAAAAGACCACTCCAATCAGAACCGTAATCAGGGCAAAAATCAGAGGAACGTACCAATAACGATCCTTTCTGGTTCCCAGTGCGATGACCTGCGCCAGATTCATTACGCCGCTCACCAGAATCACGATGCCGAAGATCTTCGGAATAAAAAGAATGAAGCTGTTTACATGCGCTAAAAGAATGATGCCGAACACCGTGATAATGCCGCCAATGCCCAAGATCATCCCGCTGTAAAAGCCTTCCTCTCTTTTGGCAAAAAAGTCAATCACCATAAAGGCGCCGACCAGAATCACCATCCAGGCAATGACAGTGCACAGAAGCTCTGCCGAAAACCCCGGCCAAAAGAGCATGACCGCCCCGATCACCAGGCAGACGATCGCATCCGCCACAATATTTTGCTTCATCCTTCTGATAAAATCCATCATTTCCGTCTTCCTCCTCGCTGTCTTTGCTGATGCTGTTTCGCTGATGCTGTCATTTTCCTATATCTCATCGGATTCTGCAAGGCGCTCTTCCAAAAGTTCATAGATTTCTTCTCTCCCCGCCTTATTGAGTGCGGAAAACGGGATGAGCGCCTCATGGTCATATAGCCCAAGTTCCTTCCTCAGTTCCACCGGTCTCTTCCTGCCTTCACTCTTGTTCAGCTTGTCCGCCTTGGTGGCAATGACGACCAGTGGCAGGTCTCTACCTCTTGCCCAGTCACGCATCATCAAGTCGTGTTCTGTCGGCGCATGACGGATATCCACAAGCAGAAAGAGAAGTTGCAACACCTGCGACGTATGCAGATAATTCTCAATCATCGGTCCCCACTTGGCCACCTCTTCCTTTGAATGCCTTGCATAGCCATATCCGGGCAGATCTACAAAATAAAAGCGGTCGTTGACCTTATAATAATTGATCGTCTGCGTTTTTCCGGGGGTCTGAGAGGTTCTTGCAAGGCTTTTTCTCTGCATCAGTGCATTGATGAGCGAGCTCTTTCCCACATTGCTCCTGCCGGCAAAGGCAAATTCCACCTCCTCGTGGGAATGGCAGCTGCGAGGTGATTCCACAAACGGTTTCCAATTCGGCACTTTTTATCACCATATCCTGTGTACTCCTTGTGTGGCGTCGAAGGCATTTGACATCCACGATCAAACGACACCTTTTCAGAGGCTGACTCCGACAAAAAAAGAACAGCCGGAGAACGTCCTGTTCCCCGGCCTATCCGTTCATCCTAAAGCTATCTTGCCCTTTTTTGTATACGCGGCGCTTCTCCCTTACGTACGAGAAGCGGTTTGGATTCCCCTTCTACCGCGCTTCTCGTGATGACGCATTCCGTCACATTTTCGTCCGACGGAATCTCATACATCACATCCATCATGGTCTTTTCCATAATGGAGCGGAGACCTCTTGCCCCCGTCTTTCTCTCATAAGCTTCTTCAGCAATCAAATCAATGGCATCATCCTCAAAATGAAGGGAAACATGATCGAAATCGAAAAGCTTCCGATACTGCTTCACCAGCGCATTCTTCGGTTTCACCAGAATCTGCTTCAGCGCCTCCCTCGACAAGCCTTCCAGTGTTACCGTGATCGGCACACGTCCGACAAACTCCGGAATCAACCCGAACTTGACCAGATCCTGCGGTGAAACCTTCTTAATCACCTCGCCGATCTCCCGCTCCGTTTTATCTGCGATTTCCGCATTGAATCCGATTGCGGAACGATCCAATCTGGCTTCCACAATCTTCTCCAGTCCGTCAAAAGCTCCTCCGCAGATAAACAGAATATTGCTGGTGTCGATCTGGATCAGTTCCTGATGGGGATGCTTCCTGCCGCCTTGCGGAGGAACGGAAGCGACGGTCCCTTCTACGATCTTCAAAAGAGCCTGCTGTACCCCCTCACCGGAGACATCGCGGGTAATGGAGACGTTCTCCCCCTTCTTGGTGATCTTGTCAATTTCGTCAATATAGATAATACCGTACTGCGCACGCTCCACATCGTAGTCCGCATCCTGTAGCAGCTTTAAGAGAATATTCTCTACATCTTCTCCGACATAGCCTGCTTCCGTCAAGGTGGTTGCGTCTGCAATGGCAAAAGGCACATTGATGATCTTCGCCAGCGTCTGCGCCAGGTAGGTCTTACCGGAGCCGGTAGGCCCGATCATGATGATATTGCTTTTCTGCAGTTCCACGTCATCCGGCGAATCTGTCTCCGGTGCCGTCACCCGTTTATAGTGATTATAGACAGCCACAGAAAGAACCTTTTTGGCTTCTTCCTGTCCAATGACATATTCGTCCAGAAATTCTTTGATCTCCTGCGGTTTCAGCAGATGGATTTCCTGTTCCTCCCGCTGCGGCTCATTCTCGTCCTCAAATTCTTCTTCGATGATGTCAGCACAAATGTCCACGCATTCATCACAGATATAGACACCACCCGGACCGGCAATCAATTTACGAACCTGATCCTGTGTCTTGTTGCAGAAAGAGCAACGAATCTCGCCTGTAATCTTATTCGTGATCATTTACCTCCCTTGTTCAGATGGATAGGCAGGTTACTCCTTGCTTCCGCCGTCCTTTTGGTCCGCTTCCACACGAGCCGCCACCACGGAATCAATGAGACCGTACGCCTTGGCTTCCTCTGCGTCCATCCAGTTGTCACGCTCGGTATCAGCCGCCACGGTTTCGTAGGGCTTACCTGTATTATCGGACAAAATGCGGTTTAACTTTTCTTTGGTTCTTAAAATATGTTTGGCGGCAATTTCGATTTCCGTCGCCTGTCCCTGCGAGCCTCCACTGGGCTGATGAATCATGATCTCGGCATTCGGCAGCGCCATCCGCTTACCCTTGGTGCCCCCCGCCAAAAGGAAGGCGCCCATGCTTGCAGCCATCCCGATGCAAATGGTAGACACATCGCATTTAATATAGCGCATGGTGTCATAAATCGCCATTCCGGAGGTGATCTCTCCTCCGGGGCTGTTGATGTAGAGGTGGATGTCCTTGGAAGGATCTTCCGCCTCCAGGAAAAGAAGCTGTGCAACGACTACGGCAGCCGAATTTGCATTGACTTCTTCTCCAAGAAAAATAATCCGATCCTTTAAGAGTCTGGAGTAGATATCATAGGAGCGTTCTCCTCTGGATGTCTGCTCAATGACATAAGGAATGAGACTCATAAATACGAACCTATCCTTTCCGGAACGGTGCGCCTTATTCTGCGCCCTGCTCCTTCTTCTCTTCTGCAGAAGCCTCTTTTCCCTTACCGGCTTCTTTCTTATCCTTTTTCTGCTTCACTTCCTTGGCATGATCGACAAGGAACTGCGCCGCTTTCTCAACCGCAAGATCCTTCTTGATCTGCTCCTTATCGTTCTCCTGCATCGTTTCCTTTAACTTTTCCACTTCCATGTGGTACTGGGACGCGATGTCTTTTAATTTATTTTCTACATCCTCTTCGGTGGCCTCGATCTTTTCCGCTGCAGCGACCGCTTCCAGGCAAAGTCTGGATTTAATGCGCTCGATGGCCTGCGGGCGAATCTGTGCCAGCATCTGATCGGCGCTGCTGCCCGTATACTGTAAATAGCTCTGCAGGTTCAATCCCTGCATTTGCAACTGTCTTCCGAAGTCATCCAGCATGCGACGCGCCTGGGTGGTCACCATGGCTTCCGGAAGTTCGATTTCGGAATCCAGAATCAGTGCTGCCACCGCCTCATTTTCCTTCTGTGCCTTTGCGCTTTCTTCCTTGCGCTTTGCCAGCTTTTCCTTCAGATCTTTCTTGTATTCTTCCAGCGTATCGAATTCGGAAACGTCGGAGGCGAATTCATCGTTCAGCTCCGGAAGTTTCTTTTCCTTGATGCTGTTAATATGGCACTTAAAGGTAGCCTCTTTTCCGGCAAGAGACTTCTCATGATAATCCGCAGGGAAGGTCACCTTCACCTCGCAGTCCTCTCCGATTTTCTTGCCGATCAGCTGATCCTCAAAGCCCGGGATAAAGCTGCCGGAACCGATCGTAAGCGGCTGGTCTTCTCCCTTTCCGCCGGCAAAGGCCTTTCCATCCACAAATCCCTCATAGTTCAAGTGGATCATATCGTCCTTCTGCACCGGTCGATCCGTAATATCCACCATCCGCGCATTGTTGTTGCGCTGTTTCTCGATCTCGGCATCTACATCTTCATCCTTCACTTCCGTTTCCGGTTTGGACACTTCAATTCCCTTGTATTTGCCCAGTCCGACCGGAGGCTTGAGAGCCACCTTGGCCGTGAAGATAAAGGGTTTGCCCTCTTCAATCTGTTCTACGGAAAGCTCCGGATCAGAAACAATCTCCTCCTTGCTCTCCTCCACCGCCTTCGGATATTCTTCATAGATCACTTCATTGGCGGCATCATCGTAGAAAATGCCCTTCCCGTAAATCTGTTCGATGACTCTGCGAGGCGCCTTCCCCTTACGGAAACCGGGTACATTGATTCTGCTTTTATTTTTCAGATAAGCCTGATCGATCGCCTTTTTCAGTGTCTCTTCGGATACTTCGACGGTCAGCTTTGCCATCCCTTCATCCAGCTTTTCAACTTTAACGCTCATTCGTTAACCTTCCTCCTTTTTGTACGCATTCGTACAATTATATCACAACTGATTCTATGTTATAAGTGCCAAAAGCAAAATTCTGTCACGCCACATTCCGATCCGGGTAGTACAGGATCCCCTTTCCGGTCATAGCGCCGGAAGTAAAAGGCATTTCACAACAGGATCCATCTTCCGGATCAATCTTCCCGCCGGTAGGTCCCGTATACAATCTGCTCCTCCAACTCCCTCGCTTTATCTTTGCCCGCATAATGCTCGACAATTTTCAACCCGAAGTCGATGGCGCAGCCCATACCGCGGGCCGTGATGAGATTTCCACTCACCGCTGTTGTGGTATCCGGGATCTGCGCCCCCTTCAGTTCCCCTTCCATGGTGGGATAGCAAACCGCCTGCTTCCCCTCAAGGACACCGAGATGTCCTAAGATTCTGGGTGCTGCACAGATCGCCGCTACCTGTCTGCCAGTCTGCAAAAAATAGCGGATTTTTTCCTGCAGAAGCGTGCAATTTTCCAGATTGTCCGTTCCCGGAAGGCCACCGGGCAAAACGATCATGTCGAACTCTTCAAAATCGATGTTTCCGATGACCTCATCCGCCGTCACCAAAATTCCATGCGAACCCGGAACTTCTTTTTCCTCCGAGATGGACACCGTTTGAATTTCCAGCCGTGCCCGCCTTACCAGATCCACCACGGTTAACGCTTCGATCTCCTCAAATCCTTCTGCCAGAAATAATGCGATTTTCTTCACTTCTTTGCCTTCTTTCCTTTTGTATCCAAACTACGGGAGCATCTGCCGTAGATGCTGGTTAAATCTCTGATATGGGCAGCCAGTTCTTTCGTGCAAGTGCCCTCCTGCATCCGCCAGGTCCAGTTTCTGCCAACCGTAGACGGCATATTGATTCTGCCTTCTTCCCCGACCTCCAGATAGTCCTGCATCGGGATCACCACGGTCTCCGCAACCGACATGAGGGCAGTCCGGATCATGGCATCCGGAATCTTTCTTGTTCTGGCTGACGTTCAGGTAATCCTTGGCAAACTTCCGGTCACGGGCGCTCAATTCATGAATCCACCCTGCTGTCGTATTGTTATCATGAGTCCCCGTATACACCACGCAGTTCGTGCCATAATGATGAGGCAGATAATCGCTCTCTTCTCTGGAATCAAAAGCAAACTGCAGTACCTTCATCCCCGGAAAACCGGTTTTCTTTAACAGTCTCTTGACCGAGGGCGTTAAATAACCCAGATCCTCCGCAATCACCTTTCGATCTCCCAGTTTCTCCTGCATCGTCTCAAACAAATCAAAGCCGGGGCCTTTTCTCCACTCTCCGTTCATGGCCGTCTCGTCCTTGCCGGGAACCGCCCAGAAGGAATCAAAGCCGCGGAAATGGTCGATTCGAAGCACATCCACCAAATCAAAAGCTGCGCGAAGTCGATTCATCCACCAGGCAAACCCCGTCTTTTTGTGATAATCCCAGCGGTAAATCGGATTTCCCCAAAGCTGACCGGTTGCAGAAAAGGCATCCGGCGGGCAGCCTGCCACATCAATCGGTTGCGCCTTCTCATCTAACAGAAAGAGTTCCGGATTCGCCCAGGTGTCTGCGGAATCAAAAGCCACATAGATCGGAATATCTCCAATGATGGAAATACCGTTCTCATTGGCATACCGTTTCAGGTCGTTCCACTGTTTCCTTGCGATGAACTGGCAGAACCGGTAGAAATTCACATCTTCATCATATTTCCTAGCGATCTCCTGCAGCGCCTTTTCCTTCCGCAATTTCAGGTCCTGCTCCCACTCGCTCCACGGCTTGCCGTCATGATGGTCCTTGAGCACCATAAAGAGCGCATAATCGTTTAACCAGCCCTCATTTTCCTTGACGAAAGCGGCATACTCCTGCGCCATTTTGGGATCTGCCGAAGCAAAGAGTCCGCTATTCTGAAACGCCTTCAAAAGAAGCTTCCTGCGGTTTTGAAACAGCAGCCCATAATCTACAAAAGAAGCTTTTTTCCCAAAGTCCAGCGCCTCACAGTCCTGCTTCTTCAAGATGCCGTCACGAATCAGGAATTCCGGGTCAATCAGATAGGGATTCAACGCATAGGTGGAAAAAGACTGGTAGGGGGAATCTGCATACCCCGTGGGGCCCATCGGGAGAATCTGCCAATAGGTCTGTCCCCCGGCCTTCAGGAAGTCCACAAAGTCATAGGCCGCCTGCCCGTAGGTTCCAATGCCGTAACGAGACGGAAGCGAAAAAATGGGAAGTAAGATTCCACTGCTGCGTTTGCCCAAGTTATGTTTTGCCATCGTTTTGCCTTTCCGCGGAATCTCCTGTTCCGCTATCGTTCTGCCTCTCCATGAGTCCTCAAATGCAAACCGGAACCGGACGATCAGGTCCTAATTTCCGTAAAAAACCAACTTTCGGATGATTTCAAGCGTATCCGACGCCTCTCTCAGATAACGATCCTGCCACGCACTCTGCTCATGGTCGGTCTCGTCTGCGATCCCCCTCAGGGTATACTGGACAATCCTGCGGATTTTGCGCTCGCTTTCCGGATCCATATTCTCTGCAATGGTACTGTGATCATTTAAGTCTCCCATTAACAGCCGAAAATTCTCCCGCCTCTCTCTGATCTCTTCTAAGGCCGCCTGATCCCTCTCCTTCTCCGCCGTTCGAAGAAAAAGCTGTACATAAGGGTAGATGCGCATGGCATCCGACCAAGCAAGGAGAAGCGCATCCTGCGCTGCAAAAAAATTCTCCTTTACCGCAGCGGTATTTCTTGTGATTTCCAGTGTCACAAACCTTACTGCATAATCATAGAGAAAATGGTACAAACCGGATTTGCTTCCAAAGTAGTGGAAAAGTAAACCTTTGGAAATATGCGCCTCCCGGACCATTTCGTCGGTGGAAGCATGCGCATAACCGCAGAAGGCGAAAACCTTCATGCAGCCGTTGATGATCCGATCCTGCTTTTCTTTTTTCAGGTCGAAAAATTTTTCGTTCAATCGACTCTCCTTCTCGTTGACCTTTACAGTCTATTCACAAATATAGCACCCCCGCCGCGGATTTGCCACAGGAAAACGGTTTTTTCTTTTGTCTCTTTTATTTTTCTCTTCCATTCAGAGGGAAGCTGTATTACAATGGGGACGAACATTTTCAGAAAAACAGATCATGATGTCAGGAAGGGTGATTGGCAATGGCAAAGAATAACGGATTCAGCAAGCTTTTGGCTTTTTGTGTAGTGGCAGGCGCTGCAGCCGCAGGCGCTTATTATTATCTGACCAGACGCGACAAGGCTCTGGAAGACGATTTTGATGATGATTTTGACAACTTCGATGATTTTGAGACGGAGAACGAAACGCCTTCCCGCAAATATGTCGATTTGGAGCCTTCTCATGACGAAGAGAATGCGAAATCTTCTTCCGGTGAAGCGAATTCTTCAGGAAGCGGAGATCAATTGGAGAACAGCGAAGAATTCTTCAACGACGAGAAGGATGGAAGTAGCAGTCAGAACTAAATCTCTTAGAACTTTGTTGCAGGCAGGGAGAGGGATTCGTTCTACATGCGGGCTACTTCACACTGCGCTTACAGGTCTGCCAGTACTTCCTGTAAAATGGTGCAGCCTTTCTTGATTTCATTTTCGGTAAGTCCCGCATACCCCAAGACCAGAGAGGGTCTTTGCAAGTAAGTTCTTTCTCCCGTCAAATCAAATTCATGCAGAGGATAGACGAGGGCCCCTGCTTTTTGTAATTTCTGAGCGATCTTTTTCTCCCGCTTCATCAGCGCAGCGGAGGAAGAGATCGTTTTCTTTTCTGAAAGCAGGACATGGAGTCCCGCACCTGTACCCTTTAATTCATAATTCTCTTTTAGCGCCTCGGTCTGCGCCATCACCAGCTCCTGCTTCTGTTTATACCGTCTTCTCATCTTGTTCAGATAGCGTTCAAAAAAACCTTCCCTCAGAAACTTTCCCAGCACTGCCTGATCCAGTCTGGACACCGTACAGGAATAGCAGGAGCAGTTTTGCACAAAGCGTCCGAGTAGCGTCTCCGGCAGCACCATATAACTGATACGAATGGCTGGGGCGATTGCCTTGGAGAAAGTCCCCATATAAATGACACGTCCTCTTTTATCCATTCCCTGCAGCGAGGGAACGGGTCTACCTCTGTAGCGGAATTCCGAATCGTAATCGTCTTCAATCAGGAAGCGGTCGTCTTCCTCCTCCGCCCAGGCAAGCAACTCTCCCCTTCTCCCGGCAGGCATTGTAAGTCCGCAGGGATACTGTCTCCCGGGCATCAGAAAGACCAGGCTGGCCTTGCTTTTTCTCAAATGCTCAGGCACCATGCCGTTTTCATCCATTGGGATCGGGAGCACCGGATTCCCCAGTCGCTTGAAAATCTCCTTTCCCCTCACATAGGAGACTTCCTCCATGGCAGTCTGCCTTCTACCCAGAATCTGTCGAAGCAGCATAAGAAGGTAATCCTCTCCGGCTCCGATGACGATACGGGACGGATTGCAGGAAACCCCGCGGGAAAGAGACAAATAGTGCGAGATCGCTTCCCTGAGCGGAAGGTCGCCCTGCTGCTCTCCCAGTGACAGCAGCCCCTCTCCCCCCTCTAAGAAGGCCTCTTTGATTAACTTCTTCCAGGTCGGAAAGGGAAAGGCGCTCATATCAATGGCTCGGGGAGAAAAATCAATCCTCTTTTCTTTCTTTGCACAAGAAAGAGGAGAAGGGTCCTGTTTCTCCTTCTCCTGCATCTTCTCCACCGTCTTATACAGAAGCGAAATATCCGAAACAAAGTATCCTTTTCTGGGTCTGGCATCCAGATAGCCTTCGGAAAGAAGTTGGTCATAGGCGGCTGATGTCGTCGTCCTGGAAACAGATAAAAAATCTGCCAGAAAACGGGTCGAGGGAAGCCGCTCTCCCGCACGCAGCTTCCCTGTCAGGATATCCTTTCGAATGGCCTCATAAATCTGTTCGTAATAGCATGCCCCGCCCTTTAATGCAATCCCGAGGCCATTCACGAAGCAGCATCCTCTTTCATCGCCTTGGTCGCCAGTACATTTAACTGCTCAATCCGATTTTTCAAATTGACACCGTTGCCACGCATCAAGATCAGACGGCTTAACAGTTTCCTGCACTCTTCATTTTTACCGATGCTGTAAAGAAGCGCCGCAAGGATGAAATAAAAGGTTCTCTGATCCATTCCCGCAATCGGAAAATCTTCCGTATTCATGGCTTCCTGAAACTTCTGCAAGGCACGGATGCGCAGCTCTCTCTCCTGCACCTGATTTTTCTTCTGAAGTTCCTCATCCTCGGGAGCAGACTCACTCTGGGCTCTTACGATCCAGGCATAGCGCAGGAGCACATAAGCCTCTTCCGATGCCTTCGCCTCTTTTACCTGAGAACAGGCCAGTGCCATTTCCATCCTTTTTTTTGCCTGCTCATAGGTGTAAAAGTCCCCATCCCAGGAAAGATTTTCAAAGAGCGGTGCGATTTCCTCCTTGACCTTCTTCTGGTTCTTCACCGACAGAGGCTCGAAATATTTCTCATGCACCGCATATCCGCAGTGCGGGCAGACGACAATCTCATACTTCTGCGGATTGGTCGTGGCAAAAAACGGCCTCATATCATAGTCGTATTTGGTAATCCGCACTTTCCTGGCAAACATGGTTTTGCTGGTAAAATCCTGTTCACAAACCGGGCAGGTATAGCGCTTATCATAAACGTCCGGCTTTTCCTCTTCCGTATCTGCTATAAACCCCATCATTCTCATCCTTTCGGCAGTTTAAAAGAGCTCTTCAGTGAGACGATCCGGTTAAACACCGGCTGCCTCTCCTTCGAGTCTTTACTGTCCACACAAAAATATCCATTGCGCACAAATTGAAACCGATCCCCCTGCTTTCGCATCCGCAAGTGCCTTCTCTAACTTCGCTTCCACTACTGTTAAAGAATGCGGATTGACATTGACGCTTCCGTCCTCCTCGTTATAAACCCCTTTTTCCTCATCCACGATGTTCTCGTACAGGCGCACCTGTGCGGAAACGGACTCGCTTGCCGATACCCAGTGAATGGTACCCTTCACCTTTCTTGCAGAAAAGCCGGAACCGGACCTGGTTTCCGGATCATAGGTGCAGTGCACCACTTTTACCCTGCCGTCCGCATCCTTCTCACAACCGGTACAGGTGACAAAGTAAGCATTCATCAGGCGCACTTCATTTCCGGGAAAGACGGAAATATTTCTTTGGCGGTTCCTCCATGAAATCCTCCCGCTCGATATACAGTTCTCTTCCAAACGGAATCTGACGACTGCCCATTTCCGGAACTTCCTTGTTGTTCTCGATTTCAAGCATCTCGGTCTGTCCCTCCGGATAGTTGTCAATCACGAGTTTCACCGGGTCCAGGACCGCCAGCATACGGGGAGCCTTATATTTTAAATCCTCACGGATACAGTATTCGAGCATGGCGATATCCGTGGAAGAATTTGCCTTGGATACACCTCCCAGTTCCACAAACATCCGAATGGATTCCGGTGTATACCCTCTTCTTCGAAGAGAAGCAATGGTCACGAGCCTCGGGTCGTCCCACCCGTCTACAATTTGTTCTTCCACCAGCTTCTTGATATATCTTTTGCCGGTGACCACGTTCGTTAAATAGAGCTTGGCAAATTCGATCTGTCTCGGCCCGCCCGGCGTATAACCGCATTCTCTCACCACCCAGTCATACAGCGGCCTGTGATCTTCAAATTCCAGCGTACAAATGGAATGCGTGATTTTCTCAATGGCATCTTCGATCGGGTGTGCAAAATCATACATCGGATAGATGCACCACTTCTCGCCCGTCCTAGGATGGGACATGTGTGCAACCCGGTAGAGAATCGGATCCCGCATGTTGATGTTGGGAGACGCCATATCAATTCGAGCTCGCAGTGTTCGCTCTCCGTCCGGCACGCTACCTGCGCGCATCTCCTCGAACATCCTCAGATTCTCCTGCACGCTTCTTTCCCTGCCCGGATCTTCCTTCCCCGCTTCCGTGAGGGTTCCTCTGTACTGCCTGATTTCCTCGGGTGTCAGGGTGGAAATATATGCCTTCCCGTTCCGAATCAGTTTCAGCGCATCTTCAAACATTTCTTCGAAATAATCCGAAGCATGCAGCACCTGATTTCCGAAATCCGCACCCAGCCACTCTACATCCTCGACGATCGCATCCATGTATTCGCTTTTTTCCTTCGTCGGATTCGTATCGTCAAATCGAAGGTGGAATTTTCCGCCATATTCCTTCGCCAGTCCGTAATTTAATAAAATGCTCTTGGCATGACCGATATGTAAAAAACCGTTCGGCTCCGGTGGGAATCTGGTGGTCACATGATCGTAGACGCCCGCCTCCAGATCTTTGTCGATTTCCGTTTCAATAAAATTTCTGCTTTTGCCTTCTTCTATCATTGCTCCTCCGACTTCTTTCTGTTCTCCTTCGCCTCGCCTGAAACGGGGCGGATGTATTTTTTTTTTTCAAATGCTTCTCTCGTAATCGGTTTACTGAAATAATATCCCTGAATGAACTTGACCTTCATGTCTTCTAAGACCTTCAGCTGCTGCCCCGTCTCGATTCCCTCTACACAGATATCGGCTGAAATGGCATCCGCCAGTTCTGCAATCATTCGGATGAAAGCCTGCGAATACGAATCCTCCGTCAGGTCTTTGACGAAATTCTGGTCTACCTTGATGATATCAAAGGGAAGGACACGGATATTATTTAAAGACGAATAACCGGTTCCGAAATCATCGAGTGCAAGCTTCACCCCAAGATTCTTAATACTCTTCAAAATGGACTTCGTGCGGTCCAGGTCATTGATTGCTAACGACTCCGTCACTTCCAGGGTGAGATTGGATGGACGGATCCCGGATTTTTCGATGGCATTTTTAATGACATCAATGATATCCGGCTGTAAGAGCTGCACCACCGATAGATTGACGTTGATGGTAAAGTCCGGATACCCCCTGTCGTTCCACTCCTTGCACTGAAGACAGGCCACCTCTAATACATGATTGCCGATGGGATTGATCAGACCCAGGTATTCTGCCAACGGGATAAATCGGAAGGAGGTACAAAACCGTCCTTGGAATTCCATCTGGCAAGTGCCTCTGCTCCGACACAGGGCGTCCCTTCCTCCTGCGCATTCACGATCGGCTGGAAATAGACCTCAAATTCATCGTAATCACGAAGCGAAGCGTCCCGCATCTTTTTTTCCATATCCAGTCTCTTGCTGGAATGAGTCTGGATATTATCGGAATATTTGGCAATCCGATTTTTTCCCGACTTCTTCGCTTCGTACATGGCAATGTCTGCCTTCTGGATCAGCTCGGTCACCGTCGTCCCTTCCTCCGGGAAATCCACGGTTCCCATGCTCATGGTACAGTAATAATCGGTATCCTTTAACAGCCACGGCCTGGAAAAAATATCCTGCAAATGGGCAATGATCTCTTCAAAGAGATGATAGCTTCTGGCAGGAACGATGATAACAAATTCATCTCCGCCCATCCGGTAGCAGCTATTATGGATGCCGACGGTCTCGGAAAGCGCCTTGGAAATGGATTTCAGAAGCAGATCGCCGTATTGATGTCCAAGTCCATCATTGATATGCTTGAAATCATCCAGATCCATATACAGCACGGCGCCCTTGCTCCCTGTTCGCTTGGCCTCTTCAATGTATTTCACCAGGTCTCTTTCGCAGCACATGCGGTTATAAAGACCTGTCAGGAAGTCTGTGTAAGCCTGTTGCTCAATCCTCCTCTGGTAGACCTTCTTTTCGGTCACATCATAGATCGCACAGAGGAAAACCGGCCGGTAGTCCACCCACTTAATGCGGGTATAATAGAGGTCGTACCAGTGGTTGCGATCCTCATGATAAATCTCACAGTTTCCGGAATGACTCTGCGACGGGATGCCGCCTTCGAAGAGCTGTTGGAGCGTCCCTTCCTTTAATTCTTTGGAGAAGCGACTTCGCAGCGACCGATTGGCAAACAGCAGGCGGTTGGTCTCGATATCCCTCACATAAATCGAAGAGCCGATATTGTCCAGCATGGACTCCAGAGCCGCATAGGAACCTGCCAGGGAATTGCGCTGGTTTCTCTTTGTAATGATATTTTGCAGGATACGAATCGCATCGGTTAAGAATTTGATTTCCACGGTGCGGAAGACGTGTTCTTTTCTGCACTCCGCAAAGCAGGCGTAAAAGGCGGGCTGCTCGTTGACCTGCACCGGGCAGACGGCAAGCGCCCGGATGCCTAACTTCTCCAGAGTTTCCCTTTCCGCTGCCGTTATCTGCGCTTCCCCGGAAATCACCTGAATCGAAGGTTCTTTGAGAAACCAATAATGTTCCAGATCCCTGGTCCTGGAAAAAATATCACTTTCTCCCTCGGCGCACCACTGGAGACTCACATCGATCAACGGATCGCTCCTGTGCAGGTGCATCACAAAGGCATGAGAAAGCCCTAAAAAGGAGCCGATGTGAGCAATCTCCTGCTCCATGATCTTGTCAATCGGCTCATCCGAATCCAGGAAAGAGACGATCTTTGTCATCGCCTCCGCCTGCCTCTTTTGGAGGTTCATCTCTTCCTGATTCTTGCGATAATTTTCATTTTGCTGCAGGACCTCTGCCTTGTCAAAAAACAGTTCCAAAACTGCGGACATCGTGCTGCGAATCAGCGCAAGCGCCGCAATCAGCTTCTCCTGCGGCAGGCAGTTCTTCACCCCTTCCAACATCGGTCTGGTCACGGGCAGATCGACAGACTCCGCTCCGGAACACACGGCAATCACGACAAAATCAAGGATCACCCGCCTCTGTGCGTCCCGAATCGCCGCTACTGCCAGCTTGACGTTGGCGGCCTCCGTGTTTTCCACCGCCTGATCTTCCAGAGGGCTTTGCAGGATCCGGTTGTGAATCATCCGCATCCGGTCTATGGACACCACCTCTTCCATCCGCTTCCGGTCTTCCGCTTCCCCGCTAAGCCTGGTGAGCTGATTTCCGGCAGCATCAAAAGCACAGACGCAAACGCCGGTCAGCTGACAGAAATGATCCTGCCACATTTCCAGCATCTGTGTCTGTTCTTCGGTGAAGTTTCCCTTTAAAAACGGATTCTGCTCCATGGAATATTCATCTTCTCCCGTAGGGGTGTGCGATACAGGTCAGAAGTCTTCTTTTATTCCTCAACCGAATAGTTCGGCGCTTCTTTCGTGATATGGATATCATGCGGATGACTCTCTCTCAGAGCAGCCGGTGATATCTTGACAAATTCCGCCTTCCTTTGCAGTTCCACAATATTCTTACAGCCGCAATACCCCATGCCGGAACGCAAACCTCCAATGAGCTGGAAGATGGTATCCTCCAGGGTCCCTTTATAGGCGACGCGCCCTTCCACTCCTTCCGGCACCAGTTTCTTGGCATTTTCCTGAAAATAGCGATCCTTCGATCCGCTTTCCATTGCCGCAATCGACCCCATCCCGCGGTATACCTTGAATTTCCTTCCCTGATACAATTCAAAGTCGCCGGGCGCCTCATCACAACCTGCAAAAAGAGAGCCGATCATGATGATGCCGGCGCCTGCCGCCAGAGCCTTGGTAATGTCTCCGGAAAATTTGATGCCGCCGTCCGCGATGACCGGAATCCCGCTCTTGTCCGCTTCTTCCGCACAGTTCATCACAGCCGAAACCTGCGGCACACCGATGCCTGCCACCACCCTTGTGGTGCAAATGGAGCCGGGACCGATTCCCACCTTCACGCAGTCAGCCCCTGCCTCGATCAGATCTCTGGTTGCCTTTGCCGTCGCCACATTCCCGGCGATCAACTGTAAATCCGGGAATTTTTCTTTAATCATGCGCACACAGCGCAGGACATTTTCAGAGTGTCCGTGCGCAGAATCCAGCACCACCACATCTACCCCGGCACGCACCAACTCGGAAGTACGATCCAGGACGTTCGCAGTAATGCCGACTCCCGCTCCGCAGAGCAGTCTTCCCTGCGCATCCTTTGCAGAGAGCGGATATTTTACCGATTTCTCGATGTCCTTAATCGTAATGAGTCCTACCAGGTTGAAATCGTCATCCACAATCGGAAGCTTTTCCTTTTTGGATTTTGCAAGGATCTTCTTGGCGCTTTCCAGGGTGATCCCCTGTTTGGCGGTGATCAGATTTTCACTGGTCATACAATCGGAAATCTTTTGAGAATAATCTTCCTCGAATTTCAGATCACGGTTCGTAATGATCCCGACCAGCTTTTTACCCACCGTGATCGGCACACCGGAAATGCGAAATTTGGACATCAGATCATCCGCATCCTTCAGCGTATGCTCCGGTGTCAGGGAAAAAGGGTTGCTGATGACGCCGTTTTCCGAACGCTTCACCTGATCGACCTCATCCGCCTGCTGCTCAATCGACATATTCTTGTGAATAATGCCGATGCCTCCCTGACGTGCCATGGCAATTGCCATCCTATGCTCGGTGACCGTGTCCATTCCTGCGCTCATCATGGGAATGTTCAGATGAATCTTCTTGGTGAGCTGGGTGCTGACGTCAATTTCATTCGGCAGTACGTCCGAATAGGCAGGAACCAACAAAATATCATCAAATGTAATTCCTTCGCCAATGATCTTCCCCATTTTTTCTCCTTTCCCGACAAGATGTCTGTTTCCTCTGGTATGCTTCCTAATCGTATTCCGGCCTCTCCCGGAGGGGGAGTGATTTAATCCAACCTCACCTTGCGTGGCTCTCTCTGGCGCATCGCATCAATCATTGCCCTGCCGGGTGTAAAAAGCAGTTTTTCCTGATTGGTCAAAACCGCGATGTAATTCCTTGCACCTTCTTCATCGGAAGAACCTCTGCAATCGATTACCTTTCCCTTCTTTTCCCGGTAGGGATCCAAGGTGTGCGAGTGCTCCGGCGCCACGATCTCCATGAGATCCAGCGTATAGGCCCCGACCTTCTTGCGCCTTGCGCGGTTTAAAATCCGGTCGATGCTGATTTCTTTGTCAAAATAAAGGTATTCGTACTCCACCACCTGTCTGGAGGAAGCGATATAAGCCCCTACAAAGCAAAGTACCGTAAAAAGCAAAAACAACAATGAGATCGGCAGTAGAATGATCAGAGAGGCGATTCCCAAAACGATCAGAAAGACGGAGAGAAACTGCATTCTGCGATCCTCTCTGTTGAGTACTAGCTGTTCGATATATCCCGTTTCCCTTGTATCCATTCCCCCTGATCCTTCCTGTCTTCCTGTATTAAACCTGTGTCAGCACAAAGATGCTGTAAATGGCTTCGATCGCTTTTTCAAAATCTCTGGTTTCCACCCCGATAATGATATTCATCTCACTGGAGCCCTGATCAATCATCCGGATATTGATATGCGCATGGGCGAGTGCGGAGAAAATCCTTGCGGCTGTCCCTCTTTCGCTCTTCATTCCCCTGCCGACGACGGCAATCAGTGCCAGATCCGATTCGATCTCCAACATATCCGGTTTTGCCAGACGGTGAATCTCGGAGACAATGCTCTGCTCCTTCTCGATAAATTCTTCCTGACCCACAAAAACAGTCATGGTGTCGATACCGGAAGGTACATGCTCCACGGAAATATTCTGATCTTCGAACGCCTGCAGCACCTTTCTGATAAAACCGACCTCGGAATTCATCCGGTCTTTTTCTATATTGATACAGCAAAAATCTTTTCTGCCGGCAATTCCGGTAATCGTGTATTTGGATTTTCTGGCGGTCGATTCGACAATCCAGGTTCCCTCATCCTCCGGATGATTGGTGTTCCGGATATTGATCGGGATCCCCCTCTTTCTTACCGGAAAGATTGCATCCTCATGCAAAACCGAAGCGCCCATGTAGGAAAGCTCCCTCAGTTCCAGATAGGTGATCGTTTCAATCCGCTCCGGATGTCTGATGATGTGCGGATCCGCCACCAAAAAACCGGAAACATCCGTCCAGTTTTCATATACATCCGCATGGATCCCTCTGGCGATAATGGAGCCGGTGATATCCGAACCTCCCCTGGAGAATGTCACGATGCTGCCGTCCTCCTTTGCCCCGTAAAAGCCGGGGATAACGGCACACTCCATGGAGGAAAGCAAGTCTCTCACCAGGCGGTGCGTCTTTTCCGCCTCAAATTCCTCCTCATCGTCAAAGCGGATGATTTTCGCCGCATCCACAAAGGGAAAACCCAGATAGGCAGCCAGCAGAATCCCGTTTAAATATTCCCCTCGGGAGGCCGCATAATGCTTCCCTTTCTTTTGTCTGAAATTCTCGGCAATCGTCTGAAATTCATCCCCTAACGACAGTTGCAAATGCAGTCCGTCAATGATTTCCTCGTACCGATCCCGAATCGCAGAAAGCGCCGTTTCAAAATCCTCTCCCGCTTCCGCCATGGCATAGCACTGATACAGCAGATCCGTTACCTTGCTGTCCGAGTCGTTTCTTTTGCCCGGTGCGGACGGCACCACGAATCGACGATCGCAGTCTGCATGAATGATGTCGGCAACTTTTTCAAACTGCTCCACCCCTGCCAGGGAGGAACCTCCAAATTTTACTACTTTTTTCATCTATTCTGCCTTATGATGTCTGTAAAATTTCTAATACACCCACTTGCATGACCACTTTCACACCTTCACTCCATTTTTCTTTAGGAAAGAATGTAAAAACAGCCTCCGCTCCCCTTAGGAAAGAACGTAAAAACAGCCTCCGCTTCCCTTAGGAGAGAACGTAAAAACAACCTCCGTTTCCCTTAGGAGAGGATGCGAAAATAGCCTCTGCCTCCCGGAAGCGCCCGGTACTGATCTAAGAAGGAGCTCTCCGACATGTTTCCGGTGAGGAAAGCAAATTCATCCTTAATCTCCTCCACCTTCACTTCCGTAAGATCCTGTCCAAACAGCTGTGCCGCAGCCGCAGCGGAAGAAGCATCCGCTCTGACAAAAAAACGTCGGTACGTTTCTTCCTTGCTGCACATCCTGGCTTCCTCTTCCGTCAGATTCACCGGAATGTGGCTGCTTGCGTGCTGCGAGGCAAATCATATCCGCCACCACTGCGGAAGCCGTGGCTTCTTTTCCTGCGCCCTGCCCGTAATAGAAGGTATCCAGGAGATGATTGCTGTGCACCAGCACCGCATTGTACACTCCATGCACTGCTGCCAGTATATGCTCCTGTGGGATGAAGAAAGGAGCAACGATCGCTTCGATTTCCCCTTTTTGGTGCCGGATGCTTCCCAGAAGTTTGAGCTCCATGTGCAATGCGTCCGCATATTGCAAATCCACGCCGGTGATCGCAGTAATGCCGGTGGTCGGAATTTCGCTTGCCCGCACCCGTTTCCCGCTGATCAAAGAGGCCAAAATCGCCGTCTTGCGGCATGCATCCATCCCCTCAATATCCGCCTCGGGACTGCGCTCCGCATACCCCTTTTCCTGCGCCTGCGAAAGGACAGCGGCAAAATCTGCCCCCTCCCTCTTCATCTCGGTTAAGATATAATTGGTCGTACCGTTCAAAATCCCGTTCACGGATTCAATCTCTTCATGCGCAAGGGAATCGTGCAAAACGCGGAGAATCGGAATGCCGCCTCCCACGCTTGCTTCAAAAAGATAGGAGCAGTGGTGTTCTCTTGCACAGGCAACCAGCTGTGCTCCCTTTTCCTCTACCAGTTCTTTATTGGAGGAGCAAACGCTGATCCCCTCTGCAGCGCCTTCATGGAAAAAGAGAAAAAAAGCCGGTTCCACGCCCCCCCATCGTCTCACAGATCACCTTCACTTCCGGATCTTCCAAAATCGTGTCGATCTCCCGCACAACCTTCTCTTCATTCGGATCACCCGACAAATCTCTGCGATCCAGAATATATTTTAATTCCAGCTCCTGCCCGGCAGCATGCGCAACTCTCTCCGGTTGTTTCGTCAAAATTTCCGCCACGCCGCTACCGACGGTGCCGTGTCCCAAAATGGCAACTTTAATCACTGAACCTCTCCCATCTTCTTTTACTCAAATGAAACTCCTCATGATCCTGTCAGAAATACAAAAGCTCTCCTACAAGCAGGCTTGTAAGAGAATGAGCTCGTTTTTGACAGCGATACCTAACTATTTATTATAGGTGCAGAAAGCGCAAGACGCAAGCAAAAAAGCCTACCCTTCCTCGAGACTTTCTCTAAGAGCAGACGCTGTTTTCGCCGATATAGAAGACACGAACCGATTTCGAATTTCTGCTCTCGTCCGCAGAAGCGCCATGGAAAGGAGTGTCTTCCAGACATGAAAAAATCAAGGGTAAAGAGCATCAAGATTCTGATTATGATCGGTGGTTTTCTGGTGATCAGCCTGATTTGTGGCATCATTCTGATCATCAGCTCCATCCTGTCCAAAAGGGCATTTTTGGACCAGGTGGACACCGATATGATGGTGATCTCCAAACAAACGGCGGAGAAATTCTCTGAGGAAATGTCGGACAAGGAAGACTTCGTCAAGGAACTGGCGGCCAATCCCATCCTGACCAACAACGCCTATTCCGAAGACGTCATGATCAGCTTTTTCGAGGCCAGGGCCAAGAAACTTGGATTCATTGCTTTTTACAAATCCGATAAAAAAGGCAAGGGCAAGAATCTCACGAAGGGTGCGGATTATTTTGACGTCAGCGATCAGGAGTTTTACAAACAGGCAATGCAGGGAAAAACCTACACCACCCCCTTCTCCACCGATAAGGTCACGGGAAAAAAGATTTTTATTGTAGGAACGCCCTATTATACCCCGGACAGCAAAGAACCGCAGGGTGTGTTCGCCGGCATCATCGGCATTGATTTCGTATCGGATATGTGCTCCGAATTTTCCTGGGGCAAATCCGGAAATATTGCCATTTACGACTATGATACCAACCTGGTTGGCCACACCGATCACAGCCTGGTCGATACGGGACTGAACCTGATGGAGAAGAGCAAGGAGGACAAAGGCTTCCAGGAAGCGGTCGACTTTTTCAAACAAAACATTGACGCAAACACCGACAACGTGGGAATATATCGCTGGTTCGGTAAAAAAAGGGTCGGCGCCCTCTCCCATGTGGAAGGCAGAAAATATCTGGCAGTCGTTGCCATCAACGAAAACGAACTTTATGCCAATCTGAACGAGTTGCAACGCTATCTCATCCTGACCACGGTACTCTTAATCTGTTTCGGTGTGTTCATCATCTATCTGGTTTTTGCCAGACGGGTAGCGATCAACTTCAACGATATCAAGACCGACCTCCTGCACATGGCCGATTATGATATGACCAGGGAACCCTCCACCGATTATTCCCAAAGAGCGGATGAGGTGGGCGATATTTACCGGGCGACTCAGACTTTGAAAAATAACATCAAAGACATTATTTCCAAAATTTCCGACCATGCGCAGAATACCGCCGCCACCGCAGAAGAACTGTCGGCGACCGCCCAGTCCGCCTCCGCCTCCTCCTCAAGCGTTGCGAATGCGGTAGAAAATATTGCAAAGGGCGCTGCAGGACAGGCAGAGGATACACAGGATGCCACAAAGAATGTGGAAGGCTCCAATGAACTCCTGAAGCAGATGATGTCCGTTTTAGAGGAACTGGATCAGTCCACGGAACTGATCAACGAGAAAAAGGACGAAGGCAACCAGAGTCTGGAGGAACTTGCCCAAGCCACCAACAAGGTCACAGAATCTTCCAAAGAGATTGCCGAGATTATCACGCAGACCGATAACAGTGCCGACAAAATCTCCAGCGCCAGCGATATGATCCAGTCGATCTCCGACCAGACCAACCTGCTTGCGCTCAACGCCGCCATTGAAGCTGCCAGAGCAGGAGAAGCCGGCAAAGGCTTTGCCGTGGTCGCCGAAGAAATTAGAAAGCTGGCAGAACAGTCCGCAGGCTTTACAGGAGATATCAAGAAGACCATTACCGCCCTGCAGGAACAGACCAAGAAGGCGGTTCATACCATGGACATCACCAAACAGGCCGTCTCGGACCAGGAAAAGAGGCTGCAGGAAACCGGCGAAAAATTCCATGAAATCTCCGACGCCCTGGAAAAGAGCAAGGAAATTGTCCACGAAGTCTCGCAGGAAGCGGAAAACATTGAGCAGAAAAACGGCTCCATTACACAGATCATCAGCAACCTTTCTGCCGTTGCACAGGAAAACGCTTCAACAACCGAAGAAGTCTCCGCCTCCGTGGAAACCCAGGTCCAGGCCATCAAAGATATCTCCGGCGCCAGCGAAAGTCTGGCGGAAATCGCCACCGGCTTACAGCAGGAAGTGGCAAGATTTAAGATCTGAACATCCTTTTGGAACATTTGCTGGGGCTGTCGCAATAGATGTTGCGGCAGCCCCCCTTTTTACGTTAACAGTCACCCGATCGTCACATCCTGCCCCTTCCGGAGAGGGAAGGGCTGACCGGCCTGCTTTCTGAAATCAAAGGAACTCGCCCCGGATTGCGAAGCCGTCCGATTGGGCTTACAATAGGTGAGAAAAATACTCTACTACCGATACGCTACTACCGATCATTCATGAGCTGATCCAGCGAGGAGGAAACGTGCAAGTTACCAAAATCGAGTGCCCGAACTGCCACGGAACACTGCATATTCCGGACGGCATGAAGGAGGGCTTTGTCACCTGTGAATACTGCGGCACCAAAGTTTATCTGGAGCCGAACAAACCGAATATCACTCAAAACATCCATATTGACAACCTGAATCTGGGCGGGGAAAACGAGCGTAGAAACCGCTTTCAGGAAACCGTAAGGCAGAAGGCTTCGAATGTCAAGGTCGCCGTTATGGTCCCTTTGATCGGCGTCCTGATCGCCTGCGGTCTCATCCCATTCTCGTTCCTCTTCGCCGTCAAACAGGAGACCTCTCCTACTCCCACCGTCTCCGGAAAGAGTGCACCCGCGGACTTTCGTACCATTCCGAGGGATCCCGTCATAAAACAGTTTGTAGAAAAGGCTTTTGGCAAAAAACTCTCTGCGATCACCAAAGAGGATTTTGCTTCGCTCTCTTATCTCGAGATTACCAAGGTGGGCTCCTCTTCTTCCGACGATTCCAAGAAATGGCAATTTCTTTATGCAAAAGAAATCCGGAATGACGGGACCCCGCAGGATCCGAAGACGCTCGAATTCCAGGCAACCGAGCAGATCGACGAAACGGACCTGCAGGTCTTTCCCGGACTGAAATCCCTGTCGATCGGCAGTGATGTTTCCTTTTTCTATGGCGAAGACGCAGGGGTACAGAACCTGAAGAACCTGACACAGCTGCAATATTTTTCTGCAGACCACGAAGACCTGTATACCCTTGCAAGTCTCCTTGCAAACCCCGCTCAGATCAAGAGTCTGGACGGCGTGCTGTTAGATAAGGATCTGATGGAAGACCAGACGGATACGCAGGAGGCACAGAATTCCGATGCGAAATCAGACCAGGATGCGCCTTTTAAAGCCTTTTCCTCTTTGGAGCACCTGTCCGTCTCCGTAAACGACCTCAATGCGGACGGTCTCCTTTTTCTGCGCAGCTTTCCCAAACTGCAATCGCTTCATCTCTCCATTTTTGAAGATGATAAAACCGTTTTGGATCTCTCTCCTCTTTCTACCCTGAGTAGCTGCACGGATCTCTCGATCGAAGGGCCTTACGAGAAACCGGTCAAGAATATTGCCGTTCTCAGCGGCATGCCGCAGATCGAATCCCTTCGGCTAAGCCAGCTTCAGAATTTGAAAGATCTGAATTTTTGTAAAAAATATGCCAAATCTAAAGTCTCTGACACTGAAGCAGGTGCCGATCCTCAACCTGGACGGTCTGAAGGGGCATCTATCCTTAAACAGTCTGGACATCAACTGCTCGTCTTTAGAGGATGTGAGCGTCTTACCGACGCTTTCCTCCCTCCAGAGACTCCAGCTGAATTACCATACCTACGACATTCCGGATCTCCACTCCCTGCATGCACTGAAAGAGATCGACATCTATGAGTGGGATAGGAAGCAGGTCGCCCACATGCCCTCGATCCAAAAGCTCGTCATGAACAATTATATTATGGAATATAGTGCGTCTTTTATGAAAGGAATGAAGGCGCTCAGCGATTTAACCATCTACGGCAGCGGTATCTCCGGTCAGACCGATCCGGATCTGGGAAGTGTCCTTCATGAACTGCCTTCCCTTACAAAGCTCACCTATATCGGCACTCCCTTTAACCGGTACGGGGATTATAGTCTTGCTTATGCCGGAACCGGAGCGAAGGAAATCATCGTCAAACCGCCTCTTGGCGATAGCACCTCAGTCAACAATCCGCTTGTGCCCGTCTCCTTAAAGAAGATGAAAGATGACCATACGGTAGAGAGCCTGACGCTAAACAAGGCCACGATCATTAACGCCGACAACGAGAATCAGAATTTCTCGGAAAACGCCGGGTCTTTTCTCCCCCATTTTAAGTCATTAAAAAAGCTGGTATTAAGCGGCGACAAGCTGGAAAACCTGGACTGCATCAAGGGTCTTAAGAATCTGGAAGAATTGGACATCTCCGATAATTACGTTTCCGATCTCACCCCTCTGCTGGACCTGCCTCATTTAAAGAAGGTAAACATCGCCGGAAACCCCATCGCCAACAGAGAAGTTCTGCCGTCCACCATCGAGGTTCTACCGTAAACGAGGGAACTCCCCTTAGTGGGATCCTTACGATAATGGCTTTCGGTCCTGACCGAAGATCAGATCGTAATTGATCTTCCGGTAAAAAATTTCTTCCGGATTCCCGTCAAGACTTACGAGATTGCCACACATCCACATGACCTTGGCAATCACGGATTCCAGCGTCATGTCATAGGATTCCAGAAAACGGCAGTATTTTTTCATATCATGGCCGACTTCATACACCGTCATATCGCTGCCTTCATGCGCCACCTGCGTGGACATTACCACCAGCCGATCCGGGTACTCCTGACACAGGCCATAAAACTCCTCCGCAATGGAACTCGGAATCCCGCCAACGCCAAAGCTTTCCACGATGATGCTGTGATAGTTTTCAAATACCTCTTTCAGGATTCGGGGGCGAACGCCTGGAATCAGCTTCATTAGAAACACGCTGTCGTCCAGCTCATGAAAGAACTGCACCGGCTCTAAGAAAGGAACCGGCGGAATATACCGCATGATCTTGCCGTCCTGAATGATCGCCAGATAGGGAAAGTCGATACTGGAAAAAGCATTATAGCTTTTCGAGCGCACTTTTTTGGCTCTGGTACCTGCAATGACCTTTCCGTCAAACACGATCTGCACCCCCTGCGAGAGCGCATCCGACGCATACAGGAAGGAATCCAGGAGATTCGCCTTGGCGTCGGTGATTTCCCAGATCAATCGGTTTCTGCGCCCCTGTGATGACAATCGGTTTCTGCGAGTTCTGCACCATATAGGAAAGCGCTGCTGCCGTGTATGCCATGGTATCCGTACCGTGTGCAATCACAAATCCGTCATAGTCCTCGTAATGATCTGCAATGGCCTGCACCATCTTCTTCCAGTGCTTCGGCTCCATATTGGAACTGTCCAGATTCAGGATCTGGACGGCATTCACCTCGCAGATCGCCTCCACCTGCGGAAGATACCGCAGCAGTTCCTCCGGCCTAATCTGTGGCTTCAGCCCGTGATCCGATTTTCTGGACGCAATGGTCCCGCCGGTTGCTAAAAGCAGAATTTTCTTTTTTTGTGGTATATTTTGTGTCATATATTTCATCGGATGAGTGCAACTCTCTCACCCTGATCCTTTCCATTCGATTTCCTTATCAATACTAGGAGATGTGATCTCGTTGCATCACTCGTTCTATTCTATCCCTACCCCCTTCTTTCGTCTATTCTGCAATCTCACCGTTCTATTCCCAGCCCCTGCTATCCGCTTCATCGGTTTTATCCTCTCGCGGAATCCACCTTGCCGTCTGCAAAGAAAGATGTTAGAATACCTCTCGTTTGAAAACAAAAGGAGGAGACAACATGGGTGTTTTTGACGAAATTGGAAAAAAGGTTTCAGATGCAAGCAAAGGTATGATTCCCAAGGACAAGGTGGAAGAAGTCGTATCAAATGTGAAGACGGAAGCACTTTCCGGTGTTGAGAGTGCGAAAGCCCTCGGCATGGAAAAAGCCACCAGCGCACTCAACGAAGTAGAAGAAAAGATCAAGGGCGCCATTTCGGATTCCAAGGATCAGAAGTAACACAGAACGGAAATCACACAGATCAAAGTTGTCCCTTCCATCCCTTTTTAGTGGGTAGAAGGGACACTTTTATTCGTCGGTTTCTTCCATTCTTTCTACAAGTCTATCAAAGTCGCTCTGATATGTTCTGTCCTGCAAAACGCGGAATTTTTCATATTCGCTTTCCGCAAAGGCTTTGGCAATCGCCGCAGTCACTTTCCCCTTGTTTTGCAAAATATCTTCCTCGTTAAACTGGAGGAACGCGTCCAGACGACGCACCCAATCCTGCATGTACATGATGTTTCCCCGGCGTGCCTGTCTCTCGGCATAGTCAAGGTACATTGTCACGATTTCATTCAGATTAGTCATTTCTGCTTCATTTAAGTAGTTTTTGGCAATGTAAACATCCGCCCGGCGGATGCGGCCCTGCGGAGCATTTTTCCAAGTAGTTAAGCCCATATTAGGCTTTGTGCTGTCCGCTCTGCCATAGACAATCTCAGCCGCCGTATGATGTGTGACAGCGTAATGGAGCTTGTTCTGTACTGTGGCAAAAACTCCTTTGTAATGGGACTGTTCACATCATAGTCGGCACTGCACTGAGAGTAAATATCTGTAATCTTTTGATAGAAGCGGCGTTCACTGGAGCGAATGTCACGGATGCGCTCCAACTGTTCCTCAAAATAGTCTTTGCCGAAGAAATTTTCCGGTTCCCGTAGCCGTGCATCATCCATCACATATCCCTTGATGATGAACTCCTTTAATATACGGTTTGCCCAGATACGGAACATGGTAGCTTTTCTGGAGTTTACACGGTATCCGACAGCGATAATGGCATCCAGATTATAGTAATTGGTATTGTACCGCTTACCGTCTGTCGCAGTTGTTTCCATTTTGGAAACAACTGCTTCTTCAAGCAGTTCGCCGGATTCAAAGATGTTTTTCAGATGCTTCGAAATGGCTGCCTTCTGGACTTCAAACAATTCAGCCATTTTCACTTGTGTCAGCCACAAATTTTCCTGATACAAAAGGATCTCAACCCGAACATCGCCATTGTCCGTTTTATAAAGCAAGATTTCCCTTGTTTCATAGGGAGTCGGTCCGTGTCCAGCGTTCATATTCTTTTCTTTTATTTTCCTTTCCTTTCCATTCATCCCTTCTTATCCTTTACCCGACTCTTATACACATTATGCTTGTAAGAGAAACTATTCCGGGCATAAAGGCAGCACATGAAATTTCGAAGGTGATACCATGATGTCTTGACAAGACGCATCCAAACAGAATACCCGCAATCAAAGATCGAAGCCGCCGGAGGTGATAAAATCGGTCAGCAGCTTATCCACCCGGTTATTTACCAGGAAGGGCGGTACCTTTTCTCCATCGACCCTGGAAAAATATTCCTGCGCCCGCTCCCGCACGACAGTGGCCTTCAGTTGATCAAACCGTCCATATTCATTCAGATTCTTTTCATTCACGTTGGTTTCCATGATACGAGTCAGACGCAAACGATCGAGTCCCAATTCCTCCGCCATCCGGTCAATCTGATCATTTTTGGCTTTTTTTGCATATTGCACGATGTAATCGCTGAACGTCATTCCGCTTACCAGTTTTACATCCCCGGTCTGTACATCATGCAAAAAAAGGTTCGCAAACTTCTGCTCTTCCTGCGAAAGATAGGCAAAGGACCGATGCAACTCTTCCAGCGTACGCTCCCTCTCCTGCGGGTCCGTATCCGGATCCGACAGTTCTTTTTTCCATTTTTCAAAACGGGAGTTCATATAGTGATGATCAATCATCCCGGTGCTCATCTCCGTCAGATACGGGTCTAACGGGAAAGAAAGGCTTCTGGTTTCCGGTCCGTCACCAGAAGCGGGGCGCAGTTCTTTGTAGCGCTGCAACAAAACATCGAAATCCTCCTTGGTCATGGCGCAGCGGATGGATTTACCCCCCGCCTCTTCTTGCGGATTCTCCTCGTCCTCCTCTTCCGGGTCTGTCACAAAGGTATAGACCGGCTTGTCCCAGCGAAATCCCTGGATTTTCGCCGCCTGAAAGGCCTGATTCCACTCTCTGAAGAGCCTGGCAAACTTCGCACGGGATGGCGTATCCTCCGGAAGCTTCTCCCTCTCCGGAATTCCTGCATGGTCAAACAGGGAACGGATCTCCTCGTAAAAAAAATTCATGTGCCGAATATTCTCTAACAGATGATCGGCGAACAGCCCCTGCGGGCGGTCTCCGGAATAGAGTTTGACCGCATCCTCAATATTGCGCTTCATCGTATAAGGTTTGCGGTAATAGCGGATCGAGCCAAAGGGCTTTTCATTGAGATGAAAGAGGCGGTTGGTTCTGGAAAAAGCCTGAATCAAATTTTGGTAAGTCAGTTCTTTATCCAGATACAGGGTATTCACCCATTTGGAATCGAAACCTGTCAACATCTGGTTGACCACGATCAACAAATCCAGCTGTTCTTCCGCCTTCAGCCTCTCATAGGGTTTCTTGTGCGCCAGTCTGGCGGCAACATCCTTCTTAAAAGCAGGGTACCTGCTGATATCGAAGTTCTGGTCATAGTGCGCATTGTAATCCTGTAACATGTCCACCAGACCGTCTTCTTTTAAAAGCGTCTGCTCTCCCCCCTTGTTGTCAATGGTCGGATCAAAGAGCCCGGTCACTTTGAGGTTCGGGGCGATTTCTTTAAAGTTGGTAATACCGTATGGCTTCCGGTATGCTGGAAGTCGCAAAGATCCCGTGAAATTTGGAATTTCTGCTGAGCATCATCCAGTTGTTTGCGATGTCCTTCACCACCGCCTTCTGGTATTTCTCAACCTGCCAGGCATCTTTTTCCACATAATCTTCAATCCCCTTCCGGTAGGAGCCGTCCTCCATCACCACTCCCGCCATCGGCACCTCTGCCTGCGACAGGAAGTGATAATACTTCTGACGCATGCCCTCATCGGAAAGGGCCTCTTCCTCCGACGCTGCGCCGGACTCATGAAGCGCCACACGTTTCCGCAGATCTTTTGCCTGATAAACAAACACCTGAGTCGGATCAAACCCCAGCACATTTTGATCCCGAATCCCGTCCGCAATGCTGTAACGATGCAACTCATTCCCGAAAATATCTGCTGTGGTAAGGGTCTTCTTCCCGTTTTCTGTAAAAACCGGCGTTCCGGTAAAACCGAAAGAAAAAGCGCCTTCGGGAAGGTCTCTTTGATGATGGTTAACATCTCTCCGAAAGTAGAACGGTGACACTCATCCACGATGAAAACCAGTCTTTTCCCCTGGATTTCCTCTAAATCCTTTTTTCGCATCCTCCACGCTTCGTCCTCACGGATTCGGCTCATCTTCTGAATGGAGGACACGATCAGCGTATTTTTCGGATCTCTGCTCTTTAATTTGGCAAGGAGCATCCTCGTGTCTTCCGTGCCCTGCACCTCTTTTGCATCATCCGCAAACCCTCTGTATTCTGCTAAAGACTGCGTACCGAGTTCGATCCGGTCCATCAAAAAAATAACCTTATCCGCATCCTTTCGAATTGGCAATCAGCTGCGCAGATTTAAAAGAAGTCATCGTCTTTCCGGAACCCGTCGTATGCCAGACATAACCGCCCAACTGCTTCCCCTCTTCCCAGTCCTGTTTTTTTACCCGATCTGAAATTTTATTGACGGCATGGTACTGGTAGCTGCGCATCACTTTCAACACCCCGTCGCTGTCATCCGCCACCGTATAAAAGCCGATGAGCTGATGTGCCATAGGGATGCAGAGCAGCTGTGTGACCACCTGTTTCCAATCATTGACCGGCTCATTGTTGAAATCCGCCCAATGAAAATGGAAGTCCGACTGAAAACTTCCATCCGGTCCGGGATTTGCAAAATAGAGGCTCTCTTCCGGATTCATCGCAACAAAAATCTGCACCAGCGCCAGGATGCCGGTATAAATCCCCTCGTGCGCATATTTTTGAATCTGATGGACCGCTTCCTGCACCGGCACACCGGATCTCTTCAGTTCCACATGAAAGACAGGCATCCCGTTGATTAAAAGAAGCAGATCTCCGCGGCGATCCTGCAAAATCTTTTCTCTTCTCTGAAAAACCGGCTGCTCTGCAATCTGGTACACACTGTGTCCCGCCGCAATTTGCATCCGGTCATAAATCCTTAGACTGACCTCTTTTCCGAAGTGCTGCTTTATCGTCCGGATTTCTCCTCGTGATCGAAACGGAATAGCCGTTGATGAATCCATTCAGTGCATGGGGCGTACGCAGGTTGCGAATCTGTTCCAGCAGCTCGTCCATTTCTTCCCGAACGAGGCGAAAATGATTCAATCTGTCCGCTTCCTGATTGTTATCGTAAAGAATCTTTGCCCAGTTATCGATCAGATCCTCTTCCGTCGGATGATGAAGTACCTCTTTTGCCCAACCATGCCTCTGTAGCGCATCAATCACCGCCTGCTCAAATTCCAGCTCGTTCTCAAATTGATCCATTTTGTACTCCTCCATCAGCGTAGAGACTAAATCTCTGATGCGGGTGTCAAAAGGATTGACTCCCTATGATTTTCTTTTACCGCTTACGTCAGATTTGCCAGAGACCGTATGACAAGATCAATGTCCTGATTTTCCAACTCCTGAATAATATGCAGATAGGTTTTCTGGGTGGTCGTCATGCTGGCATGTCCCAGCCTTCTGGCGACACTTCCAATCGATACCCCCGCAAATAACAAGAGAGAGGCATGCGTGTGACGAAGCCCGTGGACGGAAATCGTGGCAATCCCTAATTTCTTGCAATACCTCTCCAGGATTCCATTCACCGTCGAATTATAAATGGGCGCATACCTCTCTTCTTTTTTTACAAAAATCGGCTCGTCCTGCGGCAGGTCCCTGGTCAAAACCGCAAACTGCATCACGGTCTGCCAGTCAATCTGAATCTTGCGAATCGAGGATTTGTTCTTGGTCTCCGCGAATCCCCCGCCCTTCTTATAGTTCCACGTTTTGTTGACAAAGAGCAACTGGTGCGCAAAATCAAAGTCCTTCGGTGTCAGCGCCAAAGCTTCCGAAAAACGCATCCCCGTCTTGGCAACCAGAAGAATGAACCAATCCCAGCTCACCTTCTCCCCCAGGTTCAGACCGGTTAAAAGTGCATGCAGCTCGAACTGATTCAGATACTTGATCTTCTTCCCCCTGGGCGTCTTGCCCTTGAGAATCACCTTCCTCGTCGGATCCCGTTCAATGAATCCCTCATCCACCGCATCCAACAAAGCCCCTTTCAGCTGGTGGTGAAAATCCATTGTCGTCTGGCGCTCATGATCCCTCGCATAATCGTTGATCAGCTGCTGGTAAACCACCCTTGTCATCTCACAGAGCTTCACCTCGGGAATCAGCTTCTGCACCCACCGAAGTGTCATCCTGTATTTGTTTAAGGTTACATCCCGAATCGCCCCCTCTTTATAGATGCGGATCCATCGCTCGTAATAATCTACAAACAGATCCGCCTTTTTGGTATCACTCAGCATAAGTATCCCTCCCGAACCTCTTACGCTGATGAAGGCAACTCTTCCCGCTTACGTCGTCTCCTGTCTTGCAAGTCTCCTCTTCCGAATGCCAAATGCTACTCCAACGGACGATTCCCCGCACGTGATCCCTTTCCGTCAAAAAACAACTGCCGGTGCATGGCTTTTCTGATCGCTTTCAGCCTTGTTCGCTTACGCTGATGAAGGGTGATAAGGTGGTCGAGGTGAGAGAAATAATCGCCAATCTTTCTTTGCTCTTCTATTGTAGGTACAAGAAAACTCTCATTAAGAAAATCGTCCGTAACCAAGTCATGCATCATCGTAGATGCTTTAGTTGACCGTGAAAGAACTCTCTGCATCAGTCGCTCATTGTTTATGGCATACTTCCAAAACTTCAAATCATACTCTACTATTGGTCTAAAAACGGCGAAAATATGGGAAACTATGCCGTTTCCAATATCGTTTTCAACAAATCGACCAAAGCGAAATTCTTTGCTTTGATGTCCTTCAAATGCAATATCACCTACATTAAATGTGTAGTATGTCTTAAGATACTCTGTCGTTGACACTTTTACATCATCTTTGAATTGCATCGTTGCAACAGTAATATTTCTGTCAATTCCTACACTGCCATCATTCTTTTCACCCGATCTCGCATATATTTCCCCCAACTTACGCTGTTCCCAAGAAAAAATACTTACTCATGATTTCCACAAATATTTTTTCAATATACTTTGACTATGTCAATATTTTACGAAATCAAACATTTTAATTGAATAAGTTTTTATATTGTGACTTGCTCCTTATCTTGCTCCCTTATTTGTGCCTTTACTTGCTCCTTATCTTGCTCCTCTGAATCAACATGCATTCTCCCATTATCATTCATCCAACATCAGCTTACCTTTTTTAGCTTTATCTTTTAAACGCTTCATCTGTTCTTTTTCTATCTGTTGAATGCTTTTCTCCGGAACAGGCAAATCTTCCGGCATCGTTCCGCCAATTTTTTTCAATAGCGCTTCTAACTTCTTTTCCTACTGAGTAGTGAACCTTTGTTGCCGCTTCTGCTCCTTCAACTTGGTCTTTCCTCAGTTTTTCTTCGGTCTGTGAAATTCTAAATAAGTTAGCAATCAACTCGGTACTTCCCATATAGTCCAAGATTTTTTGTCTCGCTGTCAGTCCTTTTCTATCATGTATATCTTCTACATCTAACCCACCATACAATCCCATATACCCTGCATTCTGGAATATAGCAAATTCTTCGTTTGTGATAACTCCTGCATCATGTGCTGTTTCTACCAAAAGTTGATTCCATTGTTTAATGTCACCCACGAACTACAAGTCTTCTTCTATCTTCATCAAGCTGATTAAAATGATCTGCTATTTCTTGACGATATGTTTGTATCGCAAAATAGGTTTGTCCAAGTGCAATAACCTCTTTTCTCGGATCTCCATTTTGCACAACCAAATAGCAAGCATATCTCGTAAGCTCATAATCTTTTATAGCCTTCCTTGTAGCACCTGCCTCCACGATTTTGCTGACCTCAGCAAAATCGTATGTCACTTCATGACCACTGTTCTCACACGCAATCATTGCTCTATCAATGACCTTTTGAAAGTTTCTCCACTGAGAATAATCAAGTACATCAGCAAGTTCCCTTGCACTCCAATACTCACTTCCATCCTTTCGGATGTACTTAATTTCTTCAAACTTCTTATATTCTTTTGCTTTTAAATTTGGCATAAACTTTCCCCTCGTTATATTTCATAATAGTTAACCTGTGTATAACTACCACCGGGCACTTGATACATCCCTGTATCTTTTCGAATCCGCTGCCTCTCTATGTTTCATGAGCTCCGCAAGCCAGGAAAGAATATTGTACTTTTGAAAGTCTAAGACTTTTAAGTCTGTTATGTCCAAGCTGAATTTATGAACCCAACCATTCCGTTCATCCGGTCTGCAAACCGACCATTCCTTCGCAGGTTCAAGGTTATCCGTATGATAAAAGCCCTTCCCATAGTCATGTTTTTCGTCCCCTAACCCATATTGGGGATAAAGCTGCTGATTCGGACTTCCATGATATAAAATGATTTGCTCCATCCGCAGTTCCTCCTAAACAAACATCTTCTCCAAGAAAGACTTTTTAATGATTTTTAACTTTTCCAACTTTCGCTGATGAAGGGTGATAAGGTCATTCAATTTATTTAATAACCCTCCGATTTTGTGCTGTTCCTCCAAGGAAGGATAATAGATTGGATAATCCAAGGCTTCCTCTATTTTCAGCACGCGATTTCTTCCTGCACCTCCAGGTGAGGCAAGATAAAGATTATGATGAAATCCTTCATCAAGAATGACATATTTCAAAAACTCTGGACGCAACGATTCCAACAGTGTAAATTGCGGGAAGCGGTGTGAAACGAGTTTTCCTGCATCATTTTCATTTGCAATTGCAACCGCATGTTCCCATGCAAAGGTAATGTTGAAGATTAATTTGTTGGTAGCCACACGATGCATCTTGGCAGTTTCCAATTCGTGTCCTGGTTCGACATATTCATGAAACGTACCCTTAGCGTGGCTCCTTATTCCAAGCCTGATATATCCGCCATGTGGTGTTTCAACTGGATCTTCATATTTAGCCACTAATTCCGATAGCTTACGCTGTTCCCAAGAAAGTGAATTTCAAGCATGAGATGTTGCTATTTTACCGTTACGCTCCAACCTTCTGAACCGCTAACTCGAGGTCTAAATCATGCAGACCGCCATATGCTTTTATCAGGTATTCAATCGGAACTTTTTTAACAACTTCACTACTCGGAATATTGTAATACCATTGATAGTAAGCATAAAATTCACCTATCCAATCGGGCACAAAACCTTTCATAGACTCACCTTTTTGTAATGTAAAACCATCTGTTTTACAGAAATAATTCCATAATTCGGAATTATCCATAGTATTAACGTAAGCTTGCCCTTCGTCTATGCTTTTTCTGGTTTTGCTGTTCATATAAGCCTGAATAAAATCAGCGGTATTTTTATCCGGATAATTCTGTGCAACAAAATCAAAAAGCTTTCCCTGATTCTCTACGACATCCCCTAAATATGCTTCAGAATATGCCTGCATTTTCATTACCTCCCTCTCAAAATTTTTCTCATAATGCGCTGATGTTTAAGCAAATAACATATTACTCCAATAGTTTATTGTTAGGAAAAGATTACACTCTTATATAAGTTTCTCGTAAAGCTTTGATTTCTGCCTCGAGATCAGAATCAATCTGAAGGTCAGTGAACACAATATTCTCCCCCTTAATCATCTCAAGAAATGCATCTATGGAGTCAGCCACATCACCGGTTACCTCAACAGTTTCTCCCTCCGGTACGATCTGAAATAGTTGGAAAACATCATTTTTGTGCTTTCGCAAATCTTTTGAATTTACGTGTCTGCCTTCAGCCTTTTCTTGCATAAGGTTTACCCACGCCATCATCTTAAAGGGAATAATATAGCTTGCCGTCAGTACACTTAAGCCACTTATAACCGTACGTCCCTTTAACATAAACTCATAAAAATCATCATTGAGCAAAATAGCCGAAAGGGATGACACATCGTCATCAATGCGTATAGGAACTATCGGTGTTGAAGATTCCAGATGATAACTCGGCTTTCTCGAAAACAATTCTATCTGTTTCGGATATCCACTTCTAGGATCTGTAAATCTGTAAAAGTGAGGCTCATCACTGTTTTTCCAGCCATACGTATACTCCCCTTCACGAACATAATTCCAGAATCGTTCTGCAAATTCCTTGAATTTATCCTCAAAAAGGATAATCATATCTACATCTTTTGTCGCCCTAAAATCTATTGGCGTCTGCGACATCAGAATCTCACATGCCGCTCCTCCGATAATTGTATAGCAGTCCTCATAACCGGCAAAATACCTTGCGAATTCATCTAAACCACTTACTGCCACTTAATTCCTCCAAAACGTTTTCTAATTCCCCCTGAACTCTGGGATCTTTTGTATCCTTCAATGAGGCGTACAAGGAAAGCTTATCTACTATTCCGTTTTCACAAAGCTTCACCGGATCATAGTTCCATAATTCCACTTTGCATATCTCAGAAGGCTTTTCCCATCCCGGCTCATCAACAATTTCAAATTTATCTACAACCCTGCTTTTCTTAAAACAGGCATACACAGCAATCTCCGGTGGATTTATCATACTAATTTCAGATAAAGCAAAATCCGAAGCCTTTGGAAGTCCTATCACATCTTCTGTTTTTCTCACATATATTTCATCAGTAACAGGACTGGAAAGCGCTGAGCTTGCGACATTAAACAACTCTTTTGAATCAATTGTAAGCCCCACTTCGACACTTCTTCCTTTTCTTTTCTCTGCAATAAATCCTCTGGAAACAAGCTCTTTTGTGCCTCTTGTTACATAAACGGGATCCAGCCCAAGTATTACCGCCAATTCTTTCTTCGTATAATCAGCTTGTTTATTATACAGTAGATAAAGTAAAATCATCTGCGCATTGGCTGTTAATTGCAGTAAAGCACTTCCTTCCGCCCCAGTAAACTTCTTGCTAAAAAGGATTCCTAAAAACGGCAAATAAATCTGTGTCGGAATCATCATAAAGGGGATGTGATGCTTTACGTATGCATTCCTATTATTTTTTGTAAGAGTTTCAAAGCAGAAAGCAACTGGTACTCCAAATTTCTCTTCATATAGCAGCTTTTCTTTATAAAGTACCCTGCTGTCAATTGCAGAAGGAAGCTTTATAATATAAAAGCCAAACTGCTCATATTCTGCTTTATAAATCTTTCTGCCCGTAGTTAGGTATCTGGGCAGTCCATTCTTTTCTTTCTGTTCAGATATTGCAAAGGATAAAGCAAATACCCTTTCTAATTCTTTCTCAATCATCATAATTACACCTAAATATTCCGTTATACATTATTTGTAATAATTTATATAGATGTAATTATAGAGCTTGAATGGTTTTATTTCAACCGTAGTATCCATAATTTCAGTTCTTTGATTAGAGCTTTCCTTTTTGATTCAATTAGCAGCTTTTTATGAATTAGAGGAACGCTCTAATATCGTACTAAATACATTCGTAACCTTATTTGCATCGGAATCCACCAGTTTGCGCATTTTTTCTCTTGCACTGACATCTCTCGCATTATATTTTTCATTGAATTCCTGAAAATCTACACAGATTGCAGCCTCTTTTATTTCCGTCAGTTTTTTATAGGCGCGTTCGGATTTGATACAGTATTGAATCCCCAGCCCTCCTAAAGACAAGAGCTCCTCCAGAATTTCAACGTCAATATTATCCCGGACAAACTCTCTTGCAATGTAGAAATATGAAGCATTTGCTCTCCAGCCCTTGATTACATCATAGTTCTCCGACTCGATTCCGTATTTCTCAATAAATTTTCCGGATAAAACTCTGTATCTTTTCGAATCCGCCGCATCTCTATGTTTCATGAGCTCCGCTAGCCACGAAAGAATATTATGCTCTTGAAAGTCTAGGACTTTTAAGTCTGTTATATCCAAGCTAAATTTATGAACCCAACCATTCCGCTCATCCGGTCTGCAAACCGCCCATTCTTTCGCAAGTTCAAGACTTTCCGTAAGATAAAATCCTTTCCCATAGTCATGCTTTTCGTCACCTAAACCATATTGGGGAGAAACTTGTTGATTCGGACTTCCATGATATAAAATGATTTGCTCCATTCGCAGTTCCTCCTAAACAAACATCTTCTCCAAGAAAGACTTTTTGATAATTTTTAGCTTTTCCAACTTTCGCTGATGAAGGGTGATAAGGTGGTCGAGATGTAATAATCGTCCAATCTTTCTTTGCTCTTCTTCATAGGACAGGATAAAAGATTGCATATAAGCATTTACTCATCTTTCAACACGTCGATTTCTCATCGTGATCCTCTAGGTGACGGTGAAAGACTACAGATCATCGATAAAATCTTTATCAGAATGACATAATTTCAAATATACTCTGACTCATTGATTCTCAAAACAGTGTAAAATATGGGAAAGCATGCCGTTTTGCAAGATCGTTTTCCTGCAACATCTTTCCAATGTGAAATTCTTTGCATATGATGTCCCCATCAAAATGCAATATCACCTACATTAAATTTGTGTAGCTACGTGCTCTTACAGATACTCATATCGTTGACCTGGTTCGACATCATCTCTGAAATTGCATCGTTGCAACGTGAATAGTTATTCAAAGTCTGATACTGCCATCATTCTGTTTCAACTCGATCTTCATATATGTCACATTCCGAAACTTACGCTGTTCCCAATCGCCAGTAAATCCGGAAAAATCTAAATCTTGGAACTTTTTTTCACCATTTTTTTCGGGAAGCAATTTTTCCAGCATTGCTTTTTACTATTTTTAGCTTTTCCAACTTTCGCTGATGAAGGGTGATAAGGTGGTCGAGGTGGGAAAAATAATCGCCGATCTGCCTGTTTGCATCTGCATATTTTGGATATAGAAATATCTGTATTTTAGCAACTCTGTCTGAAATCAAGTAAGCATCTCGTGATTCCCTGCATAGACGTGAAAGAAGCTCTCTGCAACAAACGCCAGTTCATATAATATCCATGTATCCGAAGCAAAATTTCTGTAATGATCTGTAAGCTATTGTATCTAGCCCATGAAAATTACGATGTATCACTTAATCCCGCTATTTCAGTACATTTTCCAACGTTTTCGACCTCGCATCGCAAAGATAACATCACCGTTTTGTAAAAATGTGACTTGTATTTAGCCATAATGCTATCATCTGCAATATCAAGTGATTCAGTTTTTCACATACTCTGTCGTTTCACACATTTTACATATCTTCATAGTGACATTCGTTTGCAAATCCCATATGTTCAGGTAATAAATCAGCTCTTGAAAGAGTATTGTTTTGCAGGCTTATAAGCATTTTCCCCAACTTACGCTGTTCCCAATCATCTGTGAATCCCTTAAACCGTATGATCGGTGTTTTCCGATTATTCATGAATATCCCCAAGCAAAAAACGAAGCTCCTGAATTCCTGCCATATCCTGTTCTGAACAGGTAAGATTCGAAAGCATGTCCACCAGTTCCTTGGAAGTATCGGCGATTTCTTCTTCCAGGTCGCTCATGGTGGTTTCGTATTTCCTGGAAAGACTTTCCAGATTTTTTGTAAAATCTTGTAGCATAGCGACCGGAAGGCTGTCGATTCCACTCACAATCGGCAGAATCCACTTGTTATAGAGGAGTTCTTTTCCCTGCTCCTTCGTGAGATTTTCTATCGTTTCTTTCGTTTTTAAATGAAGCGCATCTTCCTTGTCTTTGATCTTGCTCTTTAAGCTCTTTTCCTCACTGTTATATCTGTCTGCCTTTTTCAATAGGGAAATGAGTTCTCCATTATTTTCCGCATCTTCCTGCAGGGTCTTTAAAACCGCCTTGCTGTTTTTAAAGACAAAGGCATCCTTTTCTTCCGTCAGCACGTCGGCAAGACTTTCTTTATCCTCTTCGGAGAGGGATTCCAGAAGCTCTTCGACTGAGGCTGCAATTTCTTCCACTTCTCTTCTCATTCGTGATAGCTCTGACAGTTCTTCTGTAAGATAGCGTTTCTGAACCAGATCAAAGGGCAGGATATGTCCTTTCCAGCCTTCCTGCACTTCCACGTCTTTTCCATTTTTCTTTTTGATCACCATATTGGGGTCAACCTGGCTGATCGCTTGTAGCCCTTCTGTCTGGATCAGCTCAAGGTCTCCTGCTATATCCGTATATTCTTTTTCAAAGAGCTCATAAGCCTGATAGGGATCCAAAAGAGAGACTCCGTCAAATCCGGAAAAAATTTCAGCCGTGAGGATCTCCTCTGTCTTAGGAACGGATAGGGTTTCCGCCTCTTCTATCAGATAAGAGGCAAGCGTCTTTCCCAAACCCTGAAAGGCATTCCGGAAATGAAGCAAATAGTGCTCCACATCTTGATTCTTCTGCACGGTATTCTTTATATCCTCTGTAGCAAGTTTAAGATACCCTCCCTCTCCGGTGAAGAGCTCCTCTTTCAGGCTGGGAAACTCCTTCCAATACTGCGCAAATTTCTCCATTTCTCCTTCCGGAATGCCGCCGAACATAGAAGCATAGATGTCATAGCTCTCTGCCTCTTCCTGGGAATCCACATAACGGGGAATGTTCAGGTTGTAGTCATTGTCCCGAATTTCTTCTCGACTGACCATCCGGGAAAATTTTGGGATGCTTCTCTTGTCTCTGACGGTATCTGCGATTCTTCGAATATCGGATGCGCGGAGCTTGTTATTCTTCCCTTCCTTGGCAAAGCCCTTCGAAGCATCGACAATTAAAACATCTGTACTCTCTCTTTTTTGCCGAAGTACCATAATAATGGTGGGGATGCCGGTGCCAAAGAAAATATTGGCGGGTAGGCCGATGATGGCTTCTATGTTATTTTTCTCAATCAGATGCTTTCGAATCTCTCCCTCTTCTCCTCCTCGAAAGAGCACGCCGTGGGGAAGAACAATCGTCATCATCCCGTCCGGCTTCAGGTGATATAAATCATGAAGAAGGAAGGCATAGTCCGCTTTGGATCTGGGAGCGATGCCGTAACCTTTATACCTGGGATCCGTTTCCTTCCCCTCCGGATCCCAGCGCTGCGAGTAGGGAGGATTGCTGACCACCGCATCCACATAGAGCGGATCATAAGTTCCCTGCGGGTCCGCCTCGTCAAAATAGGGCCAGTCCTCTTCCAGTGTATCTCCATTTCTCGTTAAATATTGTCCGGCAGAATCCCCCTCATGACCAGGTTCATGCGTGTTAGGTTATAGGTATTTGCCTTCAACTCCTGTGCATAATACCGAATATGATCTTTTTCCCCGATGTATTTGGCAGTCGTCTTGCCGATGTTAATGAGAAGGCTTCCGGAACCGGAAGTCGGGTCATAGATTTTGATCTTGTCCCTCCCCTTTAAATGTGCGGCGATCATCTCCGACATCAAGAGGGAAACTTCATGCGGCGTATAGAATTCCCCCGCTTTTTTTCCCGCATTGGAGGCAAATTTTTCCAATAAAAATTCATAAATATAGCCCAGGACGTCGTAGTCCTGACTGCCGTTCATGGGGATCTCCCGAATGAGCTGAATGAGGTCGCTGACCGCTCTCGTTTGCTGCTTCGTGCTATCCCCCAGCTTCGATAATCCGGTTTCCAGTGTGTTAAAAATACCTTCAAACACCTTTTTATGTGAAGGAGAAATCAGTCGGTTAAAAGAAGAAAGGGCTGTGCGCACATGATCGACAGAGAAGTCGGCGCCCAGATCCAGCCAGGTGGAAAATAAATCCTTATAAGCAATAAAATACCCTAAGCTTCGCTGGGCATTGCTTTTGCCGGAATAGGCATCATCCGCTTCCTCATTGACATACTTCTGAATCGAAGCCGCATCATAGCCCTGATGTATCAACCACTGCTCTTCCTGATCGGATAGATATTTATAGAAAATGAAGCCCAGAATGTAATCCTTATAATCATTGGCCTCAATCTTTGACCGCATCCGGTTGGCGGACTCCCAGATTTTTGCCGCCAGCTGATTTTTATTCATCGAAATCTCCCCCTTGTTCCCCTGTATTGTAACGATTATATGATCTTTTTGTATTCCGATTTGAGGATCGTGTACTGAATTTCGGTGGCATCATTGCCTAGGTACTTGTCCTCATTCATGCTGCTTATCTGCGACATCCTTTCAGATCATGATATGCTTTTTAGTTCTCTAAGCTGTTATCATTCAGCAGGAAGTCATATACACTCATCATCAACACGCCAGACTCATTGTAATACGGTGCAGGTGTGTCTTTGGTAATGATCATTCGCTTAAAGAAATCTCCCGTCAACATCAAAGATCTTTGCTCCTGCTCCATTTTGGCCTGATCAGAAATCGCGTAAGCAGACTGGATATAATAGCGTTTGGAACCCTGGTTGCAGACAAAATCAATTTCCAGCTGCTTGCGGATGCTGTTGCCTTTATCATTAGTATCATACTGCACGATCACACCCACATCCACATGGAACCCCCTCATTTTCAACTCATTGAAGATCATATTCTCCATGATGTGCGTTTCTTCCATCTGTCGGAAATTCAATCTGGCATTGCGAAGCCCCGTATCCGTAAAATAATACTTTACCGGCGTATCAATGTATTTCTTTCCCTTCACATCATATCGAATTGCGCTGTCAATCAAGAAGGAATCACAGAGATAATCAATATACCGTTTAATGGTCACATTGCTCATCTTCTTTTTCTTAACCGTTTGAAATGTCGCTGACAGTTTTTCCGGATTGGTCAGAGAACCGATCGCCGAGGACAGAATATTCAAAGCTCCTCTAATTCCGCCTTGTTGCGAATATTATGCCTGCCGACGATATCCGAAATATAGGTTTCCTCAAAGAGAGATTTCAAGAACGCAATTTTCTGATCCGAAGTGGTAAACGTAAGTACCAGCGGAATACCGCCATAGAGCATATACTCATTCCATCCGTCCTGCTTTGTACCCTGATAGACTGACATGAATTCAGCAAAGCTTAAGGGATACATATGCACTTCATCGCCACGACCTCTGAACTCAGTAATCACATCCTTGGAAAGGAAACGGGCATTGCTTCCGGTTACATATACATCTACATTTTTCATGCGTATCAGGCTATTGAGAATAGATTCAAATTCATCCAGCAGCTGTACCTCGTCAAGTAGTACATAATACATCGCATCATCTTTCATCTGCTCCTTCAAATGCGGATACAACACCTCAGGGGCTCGATACTTCTTGTTTTCAAAGGCATCAAAGGCGATTTCAATGATGTGATCCTCCGCTACTCCCTTTGACAGCAAATGTTCTTTGAAAAGCGTAAAGAGAAGATATGATTTGCCGCATCTGCGCATACCGGTGATGACTTTAATAAGACCGTTATGCTCCTTACTGATGAGTGTATTCAGGTAGCGATCTCTTTTAATTTCCATATAGTTTGTCACCTCCTATCAAAGATTTTTGCGGTTTCCCACAGAAATCTTTAATAGCAGGATACCCTGTTCTAGGCCGCTTTACAACCGTCCTAAGAAAGATTTTTGCTGACAAGACAAAAAATTCATTGACTGAGTGAATGCCAGTTGTCATCCGCTTCGGTTTGTATATAATCCATGAAAGAGGGTCCTCCCGTTGATTGGGTTTGTACATCCGGCCAAAGATGTAACTCAACCTCATAAGCCTCTGCAGAAGCTGTCACGAGAAGATCCACAAAAGAGCGCGGTGACAGATAGAAAAAAGCCGCTCCATAACGGAACGGCTGAGAATCAGAGATTCAACAGGTCAGAATGACTTCCCGTATCAACAAGCGTCAGAGTCAGGATGTCATTCTCTATCAGGTAGATCAGGAGCCAGTCTGGCTGGATATGGCATTCCCGAAATCCTTTGCGGTTTCCTTTTAATTCGTGGTCACGGAATCTTTCCTCCAACGCTTTACCCTGACGTAAAGTGTCGATCACTTCTTCCAGGAGAGAAAGGTTCTTCCCACGCTTCTTCATCAGCTTATAGCTTTTCTTATAAGCCGTGGTAAATTTGACTGTCAGCATTTACTCTTCGAGGGCTTTCCTGAGGTCGTCCATGTTTGCATATCCCGGAACTTCAGGATCACGGGAAATGCGCCTGGCTTCGCTCATGGCATCCATTACCTTCTGGGAGTACTGAGGAACCTCTACGATAAACGGGAGACCGCCTCTTAAGACACACTGCCGGAGAAAAATATTGACTGCCCCGGACATGTCCATTCCGAGCTCACTGAAGAGTTCGTTGGCCTGTTTCTTGACGTTCGCATCAATGCGGATTTGAGTAGGAACTGTAGACATATGGTCATCTCCTTTCGTTGATTATTTTAATACACCAGGTTTACATCGTCAACCGTTTCGGCGCTTTTATTGAGGCAGGGATGCGGTCATCCGGTCTGCAAACCAACCATTCCTTCGCAGGTTCAAGGTTATCCGTAAAATAAAAACCCTTCCCATAGTCCTGTTTTTCGTCACCTAAACCATATAGTGGAGAAACTTGCTGATTCGGACTTCCATCTCCTTGCGTATAACCCGGATGTATTTCAGGGCAACACGAGGATTTGGGGAATATGCTTGATGAAATGGGACAAACGAAACAAACCTTCTATGAAACATTTACGAAAACAGCTCTACGAGAAAGAAGTATTCCATTTATGATCAAAGCACCATTGCCGCCCAATGCCTCGAACCATCACAGCAAACTAGAGGCGTTTGAAAGGTTAGAAGCAGTAAGAAAAGAAAATAAAAGAGAGATTGATTTTAACAAAGAAAGATCAGGTGCAATGCATAAAAATATGGTGCTATTGATTGATACAAATATTCTCTTAAATTATTTAACAAACAGAGATGACCTGAGTAGCCAGCCATCTCGTGAAATCGTTAGAATGTGCGCTACAGGAGAGTGCACCGGGTATATCGCCTTTCATACCTTATCTACCATTTGGTATGTACTTAGAAAATGGGATATGAAAAAAGGAGGGTAGCGATTTGCTGCCCTCCCTGATACCGCTTCAATCTTCCAGTGCCTCGTAGACCAGGTCCCGGATTCTCGGATGAACTTCCGTAAAGACAGCGTCGTAGGCCAGCGTATGCTGCGCATAAAAGATCGTCAGATGATGGATGGGATCGATGAGCACGTAAGCACCTGCAGCGCCGTCCCAGCCGAATTCACCGAGAGGAGATCTGGAGCTTCCCTTCTCTGTTAGGACCCTGACTCCCAGCCCGTAGCTGTAACCGAACTTTTGCATCTTCATGAAATCCAACTGCAGCTCTCCGCTCGTATAAGGCGTCATGAAGAGGCGGATGGATTTTTCTGTAAGGAGTCTCTCCCCCCTTCCCGGTCACGCCGCCGTTTGCCAGAGCCGCAATCACCTTGCTGTATCCTTCTACGCCACCGATCAGGCCACCGCCGCCACTCTCGAACTGGTCGAGCATACGCAGACCAAGCACAGAGAGATCTGTGCAAGGCAGCATCTCCTTCGTGCCGTTCTTGGAAACGTAGAGGGCTGCCATCCTCTTCTCCTGCTCCGCATTCGGATGGAAGGTGAGATCAGAAGCACCTGAAGGCAAAAAGATATGCTCCTCCAGGTAGTCGCTAAACCTCTGCCCGGTAACGACTTCCACCACTGCCGCCAGCACATCATGCGCAAGGCTGTAAGCCCAGTGGGTACCGGGTTCAAAGAGTAACGGCATCTGCGCCACCGCACGCATCACCTTCTGCGTCAAGGTCTCTCCCGGTGCTCCCTTCATCTGCGCTTCCTTTTTCCCTGCCGATGCTTTGTCTTCTGAAAGGGACATCCCTGTCGGAGGCTCCGTATTGTAATTCAGTCCCGCCGTCATCGTCATCAGATCGATGATGCGGATGGGTTTATGGGAGAGGTGGCAGGGAGCACTGAGGTCCGGCCAGTTTCCCCAGCCGTAATCCTTGCCCTCATCTACCACATACAGAGTGCCGTATTCCGGTAAAAATTTTTGCAATTCGTCGTAAAGTCCGATCTTTCCCGCCTCAATCTGCTGCATGACGGCAATCATGGTAATGACCTTGGTTGCGGAAAAAAGGCGGTAGAGCTGATCTTCCTTCGTCGCCTCCTTGTGTTCATAATCACGATATCCCGTCAGATGTCTATAAATCTCCTCCTGATTCTTCGTGACAAGAAGATCCGAACCGGGAACGCCGTATCTCTCCTGCAGTTCATCCAAATAAGTGGTCAGCCTTTCAAAATTCATGTGTTCTCCCTTATCCTTCCTGTTTCATCCTTTTCCGTCAAATCCGTACTTCCCGCTTCTCCCGTTCCGCAAATTCTGTACTTCCCGCTTCTCCCGTTCCGCCAAAATACGTACTTCCTGCTTCACTTTTTCCAAAAAATATACACTTCCTCTTCCGGCATGACTCTAAGAACCACGGAGCCGTCTCCTCGCAGATAGAAGCCTTCCCCGTAACGCAGATCATTCACGGAGGACGCTCTTCTAAGTGTCCTTCCGTTCACCTCGATCGCAGAGAATTCTCTCCTATGCATAGGAACTGCTTTCGGATCGTCCTCCCCGGTTAAGTCGCTTTCCGAAGAGGAGATCTCGCTCCCGGCATCTTCCATCTGAGAGAGTCCAAGCAGAATGACATAATGAAGATCCCTTGCCTGCCGGAGCAAGATGTGGATTCCCTCTTTTGTCTTCTGAATCAGGCGATCCCCCTCCGCCTGATAGGAGCTGCTTCTCTCTTCCTCTACAGGAAGCGCAATCAGCATGACTTTTTCTTTTTCATAGGTCAGGCTCTCCCCGAGGTGCAGATCGCCGTTTAAGAAAAGAGGAAGGAAAGCACCTTCCCTCACATAGACCGGAATCCTGGAAATCGGCACTTTTTTGACCAGTGTTTTCGGACCGGAAACCGTTTCTTGAAAGTCAAAAAGGTTCACCCATCTGCCCTTCGGGAAGTAAATTTCTCTCTCTTCTCCCTCTTCATGCACCGGCGCCACCAGAAGGGAATCCCCGTACAGATACTCATCCCCGTACGCTCTTGCCCTCTCGTCCTCTGGGAACATCATCGGCAGCGGCCACATCATCGGCATTCCTGTCCGGTGTGCCTTTTCTCCCGTCTCTATGCTGTAGGGCAAAAGATTTTCCCGAAGCCATGCGTAATATCTGTATAATCTTACCGCATAGTCGCTATAAATCCAAGGCTCCCTCGGTCTTGTTCCGTGATAGCGCATGATCGGGCAGAAGGCGGCAAACTCGGTCCACCGCAGATAAGATTCCTCATCGCAGAGTCCGTCATACCCGCCGGCATCCACCCCCCAGAAGGGAAGTCCGGAAGAACCTGCCGTTACTCCTCCGTTGATGGAGTAGGTAAGACCTCGAAAACCGGAGAGCTGATCTCCTCCGAACTGGCAGGCGTAGTGCTGCGTGCCGGCGGAAGCCGATCTGGAATACAGCACATGGTCTTCTCCCCTATATTTCGTGAAAAGCTGGCGATAGGCCTTCGTATATTCCACCGCATAGGCGTTGTGCATCTCATCGCCTCTTCTTCCGTCAAAAAAGAGGGCCTCATCCGGTGTGATTTCCCCGAAATCCACCATGGTGCCGTCCATTCCGGCATCCATCCTGTCCTTCCACTGTGCCTCCAGGAGTTCCATCGCCCTGGGGTGGGAAAAATCAATCTCTGACGGCAGTTTTCTTTTTCCCCCGTAACCGGGTGTTCTGGTAATGGGAAGCTCTTCCCTTGGACAATCCGGCAGATAGGAAGCGGCCTCCTCTTCATCGATATGCGAAAACTGCCATGAGAAAACACGGATTCCTCTCTGATGCGCAAAGTCCGCGATCTGGTAAGGCTCCTCCTTGTGATAACGATCGCCGAACCGCCACCCGGCACCCTCTGCATACAAACCGGAGTGAGGGATGTCCAGATTCCGGAACCGATTCAGAACTCCTTCCATTTCTTTGACCACGTCCCCGGTTGGCCCGTCCATCCACCTGCCCACACCGCCGCCTGCCCAGGGTTCAAACACCCAATCCGGCGGGAGAAGCGGTTTTCCGGTAAGCAGCGTATAGCCTTCCATGTTTTCTTGCGCCGTTCCCGTAAAGACGGTAAAGTCGGTCTTATCTCCCATCGTGGAAATCCGAAGACCCTCGTACACCTTCCCGGCGTCTACGCGGATGCGGTAAAAACTGTTGATAAAGAGCGCATATCCTGCCGTCGAGTGGAAGAAAGAGACATTCTTGTACGACTGGTTGCCGATGGAACAACCGCAGCCCTCAAAGGCATCTCTCTGCCAGAGGGTCAGCACCTTTCCCCTCTGGTTGACTGCATCAAACCGCTCCCCAAAACCATAAACCATTTCGTCAGGGAGAAGCTGCTGCCTGATATCAAAGGCAAATCTCCCGCCGTTTCGATACAGACGGAGATTCTCTTTGCTTAGGACAAATTTCTGATCGATCCGGATTTCCCAGTTTTTTCCCGAACGAATCGTGATCCTGCTATGCTTTGTCTCTACAGTGGCTTCTTCTTTGGATAAAAGTAGCCGAAACGGCACCGCAGTGCTCTTGTAATCTCCCTCTTTTTCTACATAAAAGCGGGCACCTCTTTTCTGTGGAAGGAGGGTTGCACTCACTTCCTTGCCGTCTGTTAGAAAGATCAGTCGGATCCCGTTCTCCCCTTCTTTCACTTCCTGTAGCAGGGCAAATTCATCCCAGTTGTCTTCATCCGCATTCCCCAGCGTTCCATCCGCATACCACCAGGCGGTGAAGGTTTTGTAATAAGAGAGCAACTCATCCAGGACAAGGCAAGCCTCCCGCATATCCTTTCTGCGCAGGGCTTCATTGCAAAGCCGTCTCTGCACCCAGGGATCCACCTTGGGAAAAGAGTTCTCGCACCTGGAATTCGGAAAAAAATCCGCTCCCTCCAGAATCAGAACATCCTGCCAGCTTTGCAAGGTGACAATCCGGTCCGCCAGATTTGCCTCTGTCGTTTTTTCCTGCGATTTCTGAAGCTCCAGAATTTTCTTGCGACACACAGAAGAAGGCCATTGCAGGGTGGCTGGTCTTTGCCAGTGCATGATACCGCTGGGGAGGATGACGCAGGCACAGTTTGCATACTCCACTCCTGCCTCTCCTCCGAGATAAGCCTCCAGAAAGGTCTCCGGATCATAATCGAATTTATTTTCATAATTGGAATTGAGATCCAGAGGGGTTAAGGCAAGCACCTCATTGGTCTGGTTCTTCTTGCGGTAGATCTGGAAACGAAAGCAGCCTCCCTCCCCCGGATATCCGCCAAACAGTTCCCATGGAAGCGTAAGATGTGCGCTCCACTTCTTTTCTTCCTCTTTCACCTGGAATTGATAAGAAGCGGACGGAATCTCCGTGATCTTCGCCTCGTTTTTTTCTGTAAATTGGTCATCCAGAATGGCATGATCTCCCCCGTGGTAGGTCATACCGTTCTCCCTATGGGCTTCTCCCTCTCCGGACGAGCGCACACGAAAGACGCAGTAATCCCTCTGTGAAAACGTCCCCGAAGCCAGAACCACTTCCACCAGGTCGTCTCTCTTCATCCACTCCATTTCGTTTCGGTTGCCGTCCGATGGCCGTAAAACCCTGGGTGCGTCCTCAAAGCAGGTCAGAGAAACATAGAGATTTTCCCTGTCATAGGAGAGTCCCGCCTTTGTTTTTACAATCGTTTCTCTGCCCCCCGCACTATAGAAGGTATCCAGGATCACCTCTTCTGCTTCCCCGCAATCAGCTTCTCCCCTTCCGACTTCCTTCCTCTTCGTTTCTTTCCCCAGCTTCACGACCCCGATTCCGTACGTACGGGCTGTGTTTTCCTGCTCTCCCATCTCCTTCTCCTTGATTTCCATCTTCTTGATCCTCATCTCCCTGATCCCCATCTCCTGTCCTTCCCCGTTCATCTTTTTTCGCTGATCTACCCGCAAGACCGTACCGTTTTCTCCCTGCCCGGCCGTTTTTTTCCCTGCGGAAACCATTCGAATCGCCCCGATGGTGCCGCCTCTTTACTCCTTGACTGCACCTTCCGTCAGTCCCTGTCTCATAAACTGCTTTTGGAAAATCACAAAGAGCAGAAGGTTGGGCAGAATCACGATCGTACTGGCTGCAAAGAGCCTTCCGTAATCTGTGGTGTACTGGCCTCTGAATAACTGGAGCGCGACAGAGAGCGTTCTCTTGCTGGTCGATTTGGTAAACGTTAAGATGTCGAACAGATTCGACCAGTAGCCGTTTAAGGCAAAGACCAGCTGGGTGGCGATGGCGGGCTTGCTCAGAGGAATGATGCAGTGAAGAAGGGTCTGCAACCTGGAAGCGCCGTCCAGATACATGGACTCTTCCAGCTCTCTCGGAACCGATTCAAAGAAGCCCCGGTAAAAAAAGGTATTTCCCGCCACACAGGTACCTCCCCACAGGAGCCAGATTCCTTTGTAATCATCAATCAGTTTCAGCCCGTTTAAAACCGTATACTGCGAGATCATGGCCAACTGTGCGGGAATCATCATGGTCAGCAGAAGGAGGTTGAACATCCACTCTTTGCCCGGAAATTTGAAACGTGCAAAGGAATAGGCCATGGTCAGCGATACCAAAAGATTGACTACCACACCGCCGAAGGACACCACAATCGTATTGACGAAATAGGTCTGGAAGTGATTGGACACCCAGGCCTTCACATAGTTCTGGGTATAAAGGGGAAGCCTCGGCAAAAGAATCGGCTCATCGGGCAGCACTCCCTTTACCTTCATAAAAGAAGTCGAAACCATGGACAAAAACGGCAACAGGCTGAGGATGCAAATAAAGATCAGTACCAGGTGAATGCATAATTGCATGGTGTTTTGTTTTCTCTTCATCGTGACCCCCTTAATCGTCCTGTCCGTAGCGCAGATATTTTTTCAAAGCCATGGACAGGACAAACACAACGCCGCCCATGACGAGTCCCGAAGCTGCCGCATAGCCGAATTCAAAATAATTGAAGGCGCGTCTGTAAATATAATCCATGACCACATCCGTCGAACCGATCGGATCCCCCCTTGGTTAACAGGAAGACCTGAATAAAGATATTCATGGCTCCGTTGATCAGATTGATTAACAGGTAGAAAGTGGTGGCATGAAGTCCGGGCAGCGTGATGTAAAAAAAGCGTTGGAATGCGTTTGCCCCGTCCACCTTGGCCGCTTCGTATCTGTCCTGCGGAATTCCCTGCAGCCCGGCGGTATAGATGATCATGACCCAGCCGAAGCCCTTCCAGATCGAGCAGAACCAGATCACAAAATTGGCGGTCCAGGTGTTTTTTAACCAGGACACCGGTTCCTTCAAAAGGCCGATACTGGTGAGAAGGTAGTTGACCAGACTCCCGTTATCCGGCTGAAAAATATAGTCCACGATATTGCAGAACACGACCCAGTCGCAGATCACTGCGATATAAAGGAGAACCTTGTAGATGTTTTTTCCAAAGCGCAGACTGTGAATGAGGACCGCGGCGAGTAGCCCCAGGATGAGCTGCCCCGGCACCGTAATCAAGATCGCCAGCACGTTGTTGCGAAAAGCCATCCAGAAAAAATAGGCATCCGAACCTTTTTCGTGCATGCCTTCGAAGATTCGTTTGTAATTTTCAAGCCCCACAAACTGATTGTCCGCTCCGGGCATAATGCTGTAATTGGTCAGTGATATGTAGATATTTTTGATCTGAGGATAGAGGACAAAGACCACAAAGCACCGTTCCTACCGAAAGGAAGGGAAGGACCGCGATCCACTCCTTCATCCCTCGTTCCAAGCGTTTTCTCACTAACTGATTTCTTCCGTCCATAAAAGATTTCCCTATTGGAAGAGTGGGAACTTTTCTGCGGAAAAAACTTCCCGAAAAGTTCCCACCTCCTTCCGTCATCTGTTGTTCTCGTTTCTGAATCCACAGCTGTCTTTTTACATTGCGTCGCCGTGTATGCGTCCACCTTCCTATGCAGCCGCTTCTAACTTGTTACGCAGCTGTCTTATTTTCCACCCTCTGCAAGCAGGGCATCGATTTCTTTCGCCGCCTTTTGAAAAGCACTCTGCGGCTTGTCTTCATGCAGGAGGCAGCTTGTGAATGCGACCGTCAGCTTGTCACTCATCTTTTCCCAAACCGGTGTAGGCGTTCTCGGTACCGCGCCTTCCAACTGTTTTAAGTAGGTTTCCATGTGAGGGGTATTCTTGACTTCCTCGCTCTCCGCCACCGTCTTCACTGTAGGCACCAAATGTCCGCCGCCTACCGCCTGCGCTTTCTGTGCGAAATCGCTCATCAGGAATCTGGCAAAAACCCAGGATGCTTCCTTCTTCTGGCTTCCCTTGAAGATGACGAGGTCTTCTCCGCCGTTTACGGTCAGGGAACCGGCTTCTCCTGCGGGCAGCAGTCCGTCCTGCACCTTGGCGATCTGGCTTTCATCGTCATTGGAATAGAACCAGGGTCCCTGATAGGAAAACAGATACTGTCCGTCATACAGACCGTTGGCCGCATCGGGCTTTTCGCCGTTCATGCAGGGGCCGATGATGCCTTCGTCGTACCACTTCACGATGGTTTCCATCGCCTTAATGCTGGCTTCACTATCCAGATAGCCGCTTGCCTTCGTGTGATCCTCATTGGTATACACGCCGCCCAGCGAGGAGAAAAGCGGAGCCATGGACCAGGGATTGGGGCCTTCGCAGGCGATCAGATACTGTCCCTTCTTTAATTTGTCCTTTAATGCAAGCACTTCATCATAGGTTTTGGGAAGCTCCTTGATTCCCAGCTGCTCCATAAGTGGCTTGCTCCAGGCGCCGGAGAGGCAGTTGGTATTTAACGGCAATCCGTAATATTTGCCATCATAAAAATTCGTCTGCAGGGGGCCTTCGTACAGGGTATCCTTTAACTTTGCAAAACCGTCCAGATCGTCCACCGCTTCCAGGGCTCCCATCTTTGCCAGCTCCGGTACCCATATAATATCCATTCTCATCAGATCCGGGCCTGTGGATGAGGAGATGCTCGTGATGATCTGCTGCATCAGGCCGTCGTAAGGCATACGAACCGCTTCCACATGAATCTTCGGATACTTTTCTTCAAATGCCGGAATGATCTGATCGGTCAGAACCTCTTCTTCCGCATCCGAATGCGTATGCCAATAGGTAATCGTTACCTCGTCCCCGTTGTAGGCAATTTCATCTGAGGAAGAAGCCGTTTTGCTGTCAGACGAACCACCGGCAGCATCCGCACTTGTCGCTGCTGCAGGCACATCCTTCCCCTCATCCGCCTTCTGCGCACTTCCTCCGCAACCGGCGAGAAGACTGGTCGCGACCATTGCCGCCATGATACCGGACAAAACTTTCTTTTTCATTTCACCTCCTTGAAACACGGACACATCATTTCTATCTACGTCACTTTGATCTATCTTGATTTTGCCTTTTCCTCTCCCCACCTGCCAAGGGCTTTTTTTGTCATTTTTGTGCAATTTTTATCCTTAGTTGGTTAAATGTCTTTCAAAGTTGTGCAGATTAAGGTGTAATGATATCATAGTCCTGTTTTTCGAACAGCAATATCTTCGGGGCTTTCGGCAGAAGTCCCGGGGGGATTCAATCAGGAACTAGAGGTCAAAACAGATGGAACTGATAGAGTATGAACAGGTCATTCCGGAGAGCAACTGCTTCTGCAAGGTATTTCACTCCAGACTCATTGAGACGGAAAGCAGCTCAACACCAGTAGGCCGCTTCCTCACTGGCACAGCAGTTACGAATTCAACGTCTGCATCAACGGAAAGTTGGAGAATCACATCGGGAACGAGGTTTGTCTGATCGAATCGGAAGAATTCGTCCTGATCAATCCCAATGTCGTTCATACCTCTTATGAGGTGACCGAGGACTATCTCGGCTTCGCCGTTCTGATTCCAGAGGAATATATCCGCATCTATTGGAGAAATCGGAAACGGGAGGCTCTCCTTCTTTTTTCCAAAGAAGAGGTGGATCCGCACCGACAGGAAATCTGGAAGCTGCTCTACCACCTCTATCTGCATTCTCTATCGCAAAAGGCGAACCGGGTGATCGGGATGAACAGCTGTGTCCTTTCCATCTTCAGCCTTCTTTTATCGGAGAAAGAAGAAAGCAGCCACAAGGAGACGGAGACAGACCCTTCGAAAGAACTGAACGGCTCCCTTTTTACCGATTACGTCCATGCCCATTATATGGAGAACCTGCAATTAAAGGATGTCAGCTCCCACTTCGGTTTTACCAGTGCCTATTTCTCCAAACTTTTTTACCGGGAGACAGGAAGGAATTTCAAATATTATCTGTCTTCCATCCGCCTCGGACATGCAAGCTATCTGTTAGAGCGCAGTTCTTTATCCATCACCAAAATCGCGGAAGAAAGCGGTTTCCCCAATCTGCGCGCCTTCACGGATCTTTTTATCAAGGTGAACGGCATGACCCCCAGGGAGTACCGCGCCAGCTGTAAAAAAACAAGGACCCATCTGCCACATGAGAACAAATAGAATCAAAATCCTGACCATCACAGGCCTTCTCTTTGCGCTCGTGATGGGAGGATGTACGGAGGAAATCAAAATGCAGTCAGCACACACCACAGAGCAGAAGCTCTCCTTTCGGATCATCGGAAGCGACAAAGCCCTGTATGCCCCGAAAGAAACCGTAACGATATCCTGCAAAATTGAAAACGCGGCAGTCCCCACAAAATCCCTCACCCTGGAGACGCTGCTCTTCCATCACGAAAAAAAGGTGAGCAGCTTCCAAACGAAACTCCTGTCCAGGCAGGGCGAAGAAGTGCAGGTTCTTTTTCCTGCGCCGGATCCGGATTTCACCGGCTATCTGGTGAGGATCCAGGTAGTGGACGAAGCGGGCGAGGTGCTTGCAAAAGACACCTGTGCGATTGACGTTTCCTCCTCCTTTGTTAAATTCCCCAGGTACGGCTATGTCTGTGACTACGGCCCTTCCCTGCCGGCAGAGGATATGATTGCACAGATGAATCGTTATCATATCAATGTCATCGAATACTACGACTGGCACCACCTGCACCATGAACCGCTTCCCGATTCCGTGAGCAAAGACCATCTTTCCGACTGGACGGACTGGTCGGGCAGAACCATCCATGTAGACACCCTGCTGCGTTATATAAAAGCAGCCCAAAAGAAGAAGATGGTGAATATGGCCTACAATATGATCTATGCCGGAACGGACTCTTTTTTTACGGACAAGGAGGGAAGAGAGACTCCCGCCTGCTGCTGGCGCCTCTTTTTCAAAGAAGGAAATCCAAAGGGAAAGGGACCCTTCTATTTCACCATGGGCGACTCGCCTTCTCACAATGGCCATCTTTACTTTGTCAATCCACTGAATCCCGAATGGCAGACCTACATCTTTGCAAAAGAAAAACGCGCGCTGGAAGTCCTTGGCTTTGACGGGTGGCATGGCGATACCATCGGTGAATTCGGTGAGATGACGGATGCTTCCGGAGGTCCCCTGGGATATGACGAAGACGGAAAACCGATTTACCTGGTCAAGCAAACCTACCGCAGCTTCCTGAACGCCGCCAAAAAGCGCTCGGAAAAAAATACCTCTCCTTCAATCCGGTCGGTGCACAGGGAAATGAACAGGCAAACACCTCGCACACCGATGTTCTCTATGCGGAATTCTGGCCCTGGGACCGTGCAAGAGACGGGGAACTCTTTAACACCTATCATTCCGTCCTGCGCGAAGTGGAGAGGAGCAAGGAAGACAGCAGGTCCTACTCCATGGACGGAGTCGGCAAATCCCTCACCGTCAAAGCCTACATCAACATCGACACAAAGAAAGACTTTATGAATGACGCTGCCGTCCTGCTGATGGACGCCGTCACCTTTGCCGCGGGAGGAGGCCGTCTGGAACTTGGGGACGGAAATCGCATGTTGCATGCCGCCTACTATCCGGATGATAAAATCCCCATGAGCGAGCACCTGAAGACAAAAATCACCGCCATGTACGACTTCAGCGTTGCCTACGAAAACCTGCTGAGAGACGGTCAGACCCCCACAGAAAACAAGGTGGAAATTGAGGGCGTCCCCACCAGCTCTGTCGGAGAAAGCTATAAAGTCTTTACATATACCAAGGAAGATGCCACCCACCAGATCCTCCACCTCATCAACCTGCGCAGCAATGACAACCTCTGGGTCGATGAAAAGGGAAGAAAAAAGGATCCGGAAATCCTGCACAACCTGAAGGTGAAATTCTACACAGACAAAAAAATCTCCGCCGCCTACCTTGCCTCCCCCGATTACAACGGCTGCGAATCCACCCCTCTCCCCTTTGAGACCGGAGAAGATCCTTCCGGATCCTACTTGCAATTTACCGTAGGTACCTTAGAATACTGGGGAATGGTATATTTAGTGTCATGAAGTCTTATCCCTGACAGGCATGCTCGCATGCCTGTCAGGGTAAGATCTCATGACACGCCCCCACCCGAGGAAGTAGCGGGGCAGGGCCCCCGCGGATTCCGAATGGAACCCCACGGAACCCGTGGGGGGCAAAAAATATACCAGCTATACCCCCCATGAAGAAGTAGCGGATGATACCTGCAAAGCTCCAGAAAAACAACAAATGAGGTGAACAGATGATAGAAAGACTTCGAATGGGCTCTCCCATTCCCACAGGCGCAGTTGTACTGGATGAGGACAAAATCCCTTCCACCGACCATTTTCCGGAATGGAAAATAGACGGGCAGGAAGGCACTCTGACCAAAACCCTCTCTCCCACCCTTACGGTCGTCGGTCTTGGCGAAACGGTCCGTGGCATCAACAAGAGAGGCTGGGTCTATGTCAGCAACAATACGGATGAGCCGCACCACGATGAGGACAAGCGCTCCCTCTACGCTTCCCAGAACTTTATCATTCTACTCTCTCCCGGAGCAGCTTCGGCAGAAGGAATCTTTATTGATGACCCGGGAACCGTAACCTTCGATATCGGTTATACCAAAACCGATGTCCTGCAAATCAAGTCCGCTTCCGGAGCTGCCGATTGTTACCGGATCACCGCCAAAACACCGACCGAAGTGGTGAAGGAGTTTAGGGGGCTCACCGGGCACTGCTATCTGCCCCCCAAGTGGGCGTTCGGCTTCGGCCAAAGCCGCTGGGGATATAAGACGGAGGCGGACGTCCGGGAGGTCTATCAGAACTACCATCAGGCAGGCATCCCGCTTGACGCCATCTATATGGACATTGATTATATGGAACGCTATAAGGATTTCACGGTAGATCACGACCGTTTTCCCGATCTGTCCGCCTTTTCCAAAGAGCTTTCCGAAAAGAACGTCCATCTGGTGCCGATCATTGATGCCGGTGTCAAAATCGAAGACGGCTATGATGTCTATGAAGAGGGCTGTGAAAACGATTATTTTGTCAAAAAAGAAAACGGAGAACGGCTGGTCGCTGCCGTTTGGCCGGGACAGGTGCACTTTCCCGACTTCTTAAAGCCGCAAACGCGCAAATGGTTCGGACACAAATATCAGGTCCTGCTGGATCAGGGAATCGACGGCTTCTGGAATGATATGAATGAACCCGCTATTTTTTATACGGAAGACCATCTGAAGGAGGTCTTCGACTCGCTGGATCAGTTTAAGGGACGCAATCTGGACATCGAATCCCTCTTCCAGTTCCAAAGCCTGATCGCTTCTCTTAGCAACTATGAGGGCGATTACAAGCGTTTTTATCACGAATACGAGGGCAAAAAAATCCGCCACGACAAGGTACACAACCTCTACGGCTTCTATATGACAAGAGCCGCCGGGGAAGCCCTTCGGGAGATGGAACCGGACAAACGAATCCTTCTGTTTTCCCGCTCCAGCTATATCGGCATGCACCGCTACGGCGGCGTATGGACCGGTGATAATAAGTCCTGGTGGTCTCACCTGAAGCTGTCATTAGCGCAGATGCCCGCGCTGAACATGTGCGGCTTCCTCTATTCCGGTTCGGATATGGGCGGCTTCGGTGCTGACTGCACGGAAGATTTGATGGCCAGATGGCTGTCTCTTGCGATTCTGATTCCGCTTTACCGCAACCACGCCTGCACCGGCACCAGATTGCAGGAGCTGTACCGCTTTACACACCTGGACGACTTCAAAAAACTGATTGAGTTGCGTTACGCGCTCATTCCTTACATCTACAGTGAATTTATGAAGGCGGCGCTTCGCGACGGCATGTATATGAAACCTCTCTCCTTTGAATACGGGGAAGACCCTAGGGCTTTCGAGATCGAGGATCAGATTCTGGCCGGTGAGAGCATCATGTTAGCCCCTGTCGTTGAGCAGAACCGCACCGGAAGAAATGTCTATCTGCCGGAAGAAATGAAGATGATCCGTTTCCGTGCCTTTAACGATTACACGGAGGAGATTCTGGAAAAAGGCGACCACTATGTCACCTGCAATCTCTTTGAAACCCTTCTCTTCCTACGGAAGGGTCACGTGCTGCCGATTGCAAAACCTGCCATGACCACAGCGGAGATTGACAATTCCACGATCACCTACCTCACCTATGAGGCGGATGAAAAGAGTTATGAACTCTACAACGACGACGGTTTTTCCTACCCGGAAGCGGCAAATTTCCGTTAAACTTTACACCGGTTGGAAGTTGGCACCTGGCGTCCCGCCGGTTGGAGGTTGACACTAGCGTCCCGCCGGTTAGAGGTTGGCCCCCGGCGTCACAACCGGTTGGATTTCTGATTTTACGGCTCCTGCAAAGCGGAACTTTGCAGGAGCTTGTTGTTTCTGCGGTATTCGGCGGGGGTGATGCCGACGTTTCTTTTAAAAAGGCGGGAAAAATAGGAATAATTATCATATCCGACCTGTGCGGCGATGGCTCCCACCGGCATCGAGCTGTTTAGCAGCAGCCGCTTTGCTTCCGTCATCCGCTTCTGAATGACATAATGCATGAAGGACATGCCGGTTTCCTTTTTAAAAAGTCTCGAACTGTAATCCGGATCAAAATACAGAATTTCCTCTAACGATTCTCTGCCGATATCCTCCCGGTAATGGGCATCCACAAATTCCCTGACCCGATCCGCCACACTCTGATTCATGGCACTCAGTTTCAATCCCTCTTTTGCTTTGCAGAAAAGAAAATACAGATAGGTTTCCATATCCTTGGCGCTCTTTGTGGCGCAGGCGGAAATCGTCTTATAAGGTTCTCCTGAAAAAAGCTGATGCGCACGGATGCCGCGCTTCTCCAAATAGGCGTAGAGCTGCTGCACAATGTCGATTTGCAGGTTGAGAATGCTCCGTGCATGCAAGGTTCCCTTCTGTAGCTGGGATTCTAAGTAGGCATGACAGAGTTCGCTAAGGCCATCAAAATTCTCCTCCTCCAACAATGCTTTCACCTGCTGCCCATCCACCGTTTCCACTCCGGCTTCTTTTTCCCCCTGTCTGTTTTCCACACAACAAAATACATGACCGGCAGGCCCTAAGTCATTGCGGGCCTCTTCGTTCAGAACCGCCATCTGCCTCCCGATTTCCTGTGGAGCGGCGGGAGGTGTCAGATACACATTGGCGGGGCAGTGAGACTTTTCCAGGAAAGACTGCAGGAACGCATTGGCGCTTTTCTCCAGGAATCCCTGCTCTACCTTTTCCTCCGTCTTTTTCCCCAGACGCAGAACCGCATAATAACGATCCCATCCCGGAAGGCCGCTCATAATCACGCTTCCTTCTCGCTTGCCTCCGGCAGGTCGGCAGTAAGGAGGGAAGATAGCAGTGGCAGAACTTCTTCGTTCAGCCTGCTCTTTAGTTGAAGATCCGAAGACAGGTAATAAGGATAAAGTTGCACCATGAGGAGGCAGAGTTCCTCCTCTTTGTCATAGAATTCTTCCGGCACCTCCCTGCTCTCTCTGTGCAGCAAGGCCTCTCTCCAAAAAGAAAGATAACGACCGGACTGATCCGCAGCCTTCGCCCTGGACTCCTTCACGGCATCCTGGATCACCTGCGTCAGCTTTCCGTAATCCACCGGCTTTAGAAAATAGTGATAGCACTTCAGACTGACCGCCTCCTGGGCATAGGCGAAATCCGCGTAATTGGTCAGAAAGATGCAAGGGGTATTCCTCCCCCTCCTTGCGCAACTTCCGCAAAAAATCCAAACCGCTTCCTCTGGGCATATCGATATCCGACACGATGAGCGTCACCTGCTCCTTCTCCTCCACCTGCCACGCTTCCTCCACGTTATGGGCAGTAAAGATCTCATCAAACCCGAGCGCTTCCCACCGGACGCCTTTTTTCAGAGCTGCAATCACAAAACGGTCGTCATCCACGAGTAAAACCTTCATTCCCACTCCCTATCCTTTCTGCCTCTTACTACGCTGTTCCTAATCAAAGGCAACCGCCTTCTCACTCGACTGCTCAAAGGGAATTTCCACATGCACGACGGCCCCGTGCGCCGGAGCGGGGAGATTCAAGAGAACCAGGCGGTAAGACCTTCCATAAAGGAGTGCCAACCTTTTTCTACTATTGGCAATTCCGATATGCGTTCTTTTTAAAACCGCTTCCTTGACCTGCGATCCTTCTTCCCGTTTTTCCCCGATCGCAGCCCCTTCTTCCCGCCTTTTTGCAACCGGAGGCTCTTCTTTCCTCTCCGCGACCAGAGGCTCTCCTCCCTTCCCCTCTGCAAGCGGAAGCTCTCCTTCCTGCTCCCTCAGGAATTCCGGAGGAAATCCCTGACCGGAGTCCGCGATATCTATGATCAGCCTTTCTTTTTCTCTTCTGCAGTGAATCGAAATCTTCAATTTTTCTCCCGCGGATACAGACGCATGTTTAACGGAATTTCCACAAAACTGATGAGAAACAGCGGCGGAATACAGGCTTCCATTGCTTCCGGCGCCGCCTTGACCTCTACTTCAAAGTTCTCCTCCATGCGCAGGTTTTGAATGTCCAGATAAGCCTCGATGTGCGTCAGTTCGTATGACAGGCGAACCAGATTGCTGTCTACCTGAAACAGATAACGGATGTATTGGGAGGTGAAAAGAACCATCTTTCGCAGCTCCTCTATCTCGCCCAACTGCGCCATGCTATCGATGGTCGCCAGACAGTTCAGATAAAAATGCGGTCTGATCTGATGTTGCAAAAAAGTAATTTCGAATTTTTTTCGCTCCAGTTCTTCTTCATAAACGCTGATCCGCATCTTCTGCAGCTGCGACACCAGATTTTTTAACTGCTGATCTGCAGGCTCCAGTTCCCGCAGCGGCGGAGACTCCATGTGCAGAATGCTGTCCTCTGCACTGACATTTTTCAGGGCAATCTGAAAGTTTTCCAAAGGACGAAGAACGCTTCTGTTGGTCACATAAATATACCTGGCCGCAACAAAGAGCACCACAAATAAGAGGAGCAAAATCAGGCTCTGTCTGATTTCCTGCTCGGCGGCGGCGCTGTATACATCTGCATGCACCTGCACCTGATAGGGCATCCCTCCGGGATCTGCCTGCAGCGTATAGTTCCTGTAAAAAAGGGGAAAAAGACTGCCGCCGCTTCCATCCACCTTCAGGAACTCCCTTCCTTCTTCATCCAGAAGTCTATAATATCCCTTTCGTCCGGTGATGATATCATCCAGATTCCCCCTCAGTTTCTCTGCATCTACCAGGCTGCAGACATAAACGCCCCGATAACTGACCCCGTAAAAGAGAAAAGACTTCCTATCCTGCCCCAGGCGGATTCTCTGCCAGGCCATCTTCTGCCCTTCCTTTTCTGCCTTTTGCGGCGCCCTCTTCCGCAGCTCCAGATAGTCCTCATAGGGGATCTTGACCTCGGAGAGGTGATAAAACTTTTCCTCTCCTTCCAAATAGGCAAAAAACATCACCCCCGCTCCATAAGCATTCTTCATATCCCTCACGCGGGAACGCAGGATCAGAAGGTCCTGCACCTCTTTTCCCGCTCCGGTGTGTTTCATCAAATCTCTCAGGAGGGGCTCGTGAACGGCAGACCATTCCACATAATGACGCACAAATTCAAGCCTCTCATCCTGCTTCTGCCTGTAAGCCCCCAGGATCTTTTCGATCTGCTTTTCATTATGATCGCGAAAAGAAATCATGGAACTGATGCCCAGAAAGAGATTGATCAAAAGAAGAACGGTCAGTAAAACAATCAGCACGTTGAAATTACGGATCAGGGAATATCGCTTCTGATGTAATTTTCCTCTCCATAGATGCTTCCTTTCCCCTGCCTTCATGGCGCTCCTCCTTGTTTGCAATCGCCGCCTGCCCCACTGCCTGTTGTCTTACTTTCTATTGTCTTTTTGACCGGATAGTGACAGGATTTTCCCGTTTTGTACGACTGTTCTGCAGGCTGCTGCCTTCCTTTTCGGAAAGCGGCATCTGCTCCGTCGTAATTGTACTATTTTTTTTCCCTGAATTTCACTATTCTAAGTCCATCAAATATCAGCTACCGAAGGAGGGACCTGCGATGAAAGGGAAAAAGATCACGAAAACGGCAATCAGACGGAGTATTCCGCTCTATCTGCTTCTGCTGCCCTCCTTTGTCCTGCTCTTTTGTTTCTCCTACCTGCCGCTTGGCGGGCTCGTCATGGCTTTTGAGCGCTATTCTCCAAGCCTTGGCATCTTTCACAGCCCCTTTGTCGGCTTCGATAATTTCCTGCAGTTTTTCCGCAGTTATCAGTTCTGGCCTACCATCCGGAACACGCTGGTTCTGAGTTTTTACAGCCTGCTGGTCGCCTTTCCGCTGCCGATCCTGCTGGCTCTGCTTTGCAACCAGCTGTCAAACGGGCTGTTCAAGAAGACTTTTCAGGTGATCACTATCTGCCCCACTTCATTTCCACCATGGTCATGTGCGGTCTGATCCTGATCTTCCTCTCTCCCTCCTCCGGACTCTTTGCCAACCTGTTTCATCTGTTCGGGAGAGACTTTCCCAATGTCATGGCCAGCGCTTCCGCCTTCAAACATGTGTATGTCTGGACGGACGTCTGGCAGAATGTCGGATGGGATTCGATTATTTACCTGGCGGCGCTTTCCTCGATTGACCCCACCTATTATGAGGCGGCAACCATGGACGGAGCAACCGTTTTGCAAAAAATCCGCTTCATTGATTTGCCGCTCATCCTGCCGACTGCCATGACGCTCATGATCCTGCGAGTCGGCGGACTGCTCAGCATCGGCTTCGAGAAGGCTTTCCTTCTGCAGAACGTTCAGAATATCATGGCAAGCGAAATTATTTCAACCTATGTTTACAAGATCGGCCTGCAGAGCATGCAGTATTCCCTCTCTACGGCGATCGGTCTCTTTAATACCATTGTCAATGTCGCGATTCTGCTCTTCATCAACAAGATCGGCAAAAAAATGACCGGCACAGGGCTTTTCTAGAGGAGGTACCTTATGCAGAAATCGACTTCATCCTTTGCGGGTGCACAAACAGGAATTCATAAAAAGTTTTATGCCAAAAAATACAGGAAAATTTCCGGTTCCCAACTTGTTTTTTATCTGATTGCGGTTTTGATGATCATCGCCGTTCTCTACCCGCTCTGGTTCGTGATCATCGCTTCCTTTTCGAACCCGAACGATGTGGCTCTGGGAAAGGTCTGGCTCTGGCCAAAGCACATGGATTTTAGAGGGTATGAGAAGCTTTTTGAACAAAGAGCAATCTGGCACAGCTATTTCAATACCATCTTGTATTCCGCCGTGGCAACGGTCGTAGGTCTTCTCGTAAACCTGCCTGCCGGCTATGCGCTTTCCAGGAAGGAGCTGCTTGGGAGAAAGGTCATCAGCATCTTTTACATGATTCCGATGTTTGTCTCCGGCGGGCTGATTCCGACCTATTTCGTTGTCCGCTCCTTCGGTCTCTACGATACCATGTGGGCGCTGATTCTGCCCTTTGTCACTTCCACCTTCAATATTATCGTGGCAAGAACCTTTTTCACGTCCACCATTCCGGAGTCGCTCTTCGAAGCGGCACAGATTGACGGCTGCTCTACCATCCGCTACTTCTTTACCATTGTACTGCCGCTGTCCAAGGCTGTGGTTGCCGTCATTGCTCTGTGGACCGCCGTCTGGATGTGGAACCAGTGGCTGAATGCACTGATCTACCTGAAAAGCGATGATTTGATTCCGTTGCAGCTTCTTCTCCGGAGAATCCTGATTTCCAATGAGTCTCTTCTGGGTGCGGCAACCGGAACGGCACAGCAGGAACTCAGACAACTTTCGGATATGATGAAATACGCGTCCATCGTCGTTTCGACGCTGCCGATTATGTGTCTTTATCCCTTCCTTCAAAAATACTTCAACCAGGGCGTCATGCTGGGTGCGGTCAAGGAGTGAGGGGTAGATATAGCAACAGATGTAAGAAAAGGAGGAAACACATGAAAAAGAAACAGCTTTTGACTCTTTTCCTGACGGCTCTTCTGACCGGCGGAATGCTCGCCGGGTGCGGTTCCCAAAATGCCGCGGAGCAGTCATCCACTGGAGGAAGCACAAGCGCCTCTTCCACACCCACGTTCAAAATTGCCACCGTTCGCTGGGCGGACTGGGGGGAGAAGTATCACGAAGGCTTCCCGGATCAATCTGCAAAAGAAACGGTATCCAGATTGATTGGGAAACCATCCTGAATTCCGACTGGGGAGATAAAAAGGCGGTGACACTGGCAGGAAGCGATCTTCCCGATGCCTTCCTTGGCTCCAATGCGCTTTCGGAATCTGATATCGAACAGAACAAGGCTTCCTTCCTTGTCCTGGATGATTATGTCGAAAAGGACATGCCGAACCTCAAGAAGATTCTGGATTCCGACCCGGTCATGAAAAATCTGGCGACCTCCGCAGACGGACATATCTACGGTCTGCCCGCAAAACGTCCCTGCCGTCCCGTCGTCGGCAATCAGGTTTTCATCAACAAGAAGTGGCTGGACAACCTGGGGCTTTCCATGCCGACCACCTTTGACGAGTATCTGAATGTCCTGAAAGCATTTAAAGAGAAGGATGCCAATGGAAACGGCGATCCGAACGATGAAATCCCTTATGGCAAGGGCTATGCAGATCCCTTCTACTTCTTTGCCCTTCCCTTCGGCACCAACATTGGAGCAGACGGCACCTATGCAATGGCCATCAAGGACAATGCGCCTGTCTTCCTGCCGGTCACCGATTCTTACAAGCAGGGAATCGAAGCCATGCACAAGGCATACGAGGCAGGTCTGATCGATCCCGAAATCTTCACCGAGGACGACTCCATGCGGGATTCCAAGCTGATGAGCAAGACCCCCGTGATCGGCTCTGCTGCCGGTTGGACCACCGACTCCACCTTCGGTGCCAATGCCGATCAATATGTACCGCTTCCGGCACTGAAGGGACCGGACGGAAAGCAGTATGTGGCCTCCGATCCGCAGCATTACAACTACAGCCGCTATGAATTCCTCGTCACCAACAAATGCAAGGATCCCGATGCGCTGTTAAAGTGGATCGACGGCTTCTATACCGAAGACGCTTCCATCCAGAACTACTACGGCGGTTTCGATAAAGCGGTCAAGAAGAACAGCGACGGAACCTATGAAGTGCTGAAGCCCGATGACGATTCCTCTGCCGATACCTTTGCCTGGGTCAATTCCCTCCGCGATTTCGGTCCGAAGTACGTGGGCGAAGATTTCAACAGCAAGGTCAAATATGAATCGGAAAACGGCGATGCTTCCAAGCTCGCGGTGGACAAGGACTTCGTTCAATATGCAAAACCTGCTTTCCCGAATGTTTCCTATACACAGGAGCAGCTGCAGAACCTTGCTACCCTTTACACCGACATCAGCAACTACGTGGATTCCTCACAGGCCGATTGGGTAACCAAGGGCGGCGTGGACAAGGGCTGGGATGCCTACAACAAACAATTACAGTCCATGGGTCTTGACAAATTCCTGGAAATCCAGAAGGATGCTTACACCAAGTCCGGCGCCAAATAAAAAAAAATTGCATTCCCTCCGGAGGCAAATCGCTACACCACCGGACGCGGGGAAACCGGGTAGAATTCGATCGAAACGTGCGCCGTCCGGCACAGGGGACAATCGAGTAGCACCCGCTCGTCACACGAAAAACAGGAGGGAGTTTCCGCCCCTCCTGTTTTTATGGTGAAAAAATCCCCCGCACTTTCGCCGTCTCTTACCTCAACTCTTCATCTCTTTTAACGTCTTTGCCATCTGTACATCCTCCGGCAGGACCTTCATATTGCAGGTCACCTTCTCTTCCCCCGGCTTCTGCACGGATATTTCAATGACAGATCCCTCCGACAAGCCTCCTGCGATATACTGTGTAAAAAAAGCAACCACCTTCGGATGCGCTTTCTGGAAGCGTGAAAATTCTCCCATCAGGCGCATCATATCCGCCGGATTCATTCCCATACCGTTCCTCCTTTCTAAAAAGGTAATTGAAACAATCTCCTGATCTTATTCAAAGTGATAGAGTCGCAGAGTATCTGCCGTATAGATTTCCTGATAGCCGGATACATGGGGATTGACTCTCAGAATCATCTGCAACAGTTCTTTCTGATTTCTGGGATCGGTGACATAGACATCCAGCGCCTTTGCATTGCAAATCGCCGGGTCCGTAAAATCAGACGTGTTTGCTGTATCTGCAAAATAGAGTCTTGGATAATTCATAAATATCTTCATAATGCCAGACCCGATAAGAAACCGCCGGATTCATGAGAAGAATGGCGGTATCCTCCCTGTGCGTTCTGGCATAGGCAAGACGCGCCGCGTTTTCAGGATAGAGAAACAGCACGCGGTGATCCACAAAAAGTCCCTTGCAGGTCAGCCCCAGAAAGAGAACGGCGCATAGAACAGCGGCAATCTTTTCTTCCGCTCTCTTCTCTCTTAGGATAGCCACTCTCCTACCGATCTCCTGCAGGAAACTTCGAAGCAGATCATCGGTCAACAGAATCACAAGTGCTAAAAGAAGGGGATACACCGGCATCTCGTACCGGTTCGACGGGGCATAGGCCAGCAGCGCCACCTTGGAAACCACCAGAAAGTATCCGACGGTTCCAAAAAGCAGAACCCCGTAAGCGACTCCCAAGCCCCTTCTTCCGCTAATCGTCTTCTCTTCTGTTGCCGGAAGACGAAAATGCCTCATCCACAACAGCAGAGCTCCTCCCGCCACGCAGAGCGCAAGCAGGATAAACAGCCCGCCACCAAAGACGAAATCGTTGAGCAATCCGGCAAAAAAGGAGAACCGCTCCCATAGATTCCCTCCGTTCACAGCCGACTGCGCCGCTTCTTTTCCCCGATATCCCCTGAAAATATGCGCCGCAGACGCTGGGTAGGACAGCACGGCAAGCAGAAGAGAGGAGGCACAACAGAAGACATAAAGAAGAACGGCCCGCCATCCTTTTTTTTGCAGCAAGACAACCGAAAAAGCCACTCCGATCAGCACAAAGAAGATCAGGTAAAAATACTGGGTCAGGAATCCAAGGTAGGATACGATCATCAGAGGGAGCAAGAAGCGCAAAAACGATTCTTTTCCGAATTCCGCCCTCTCCTCCATCAGTTGGAGCGTCTTTTCTACATGCAGTTTTGCACATGCAAGTACAAAGACCGTCAGCCAGAAATACATCCGGAAGAAGACCAGGGCCGAGATCGTCATCGGATTCAGCCCAACCAGCGCCAGAACGAGGAAACGCACCACAAAAGGCCGTCCCAGCGTTTTCAGAAGGCGTTCCATCAGCAGGAAACAAAGCACCATGGCAATCAGGTTCGTGAAGATCCCCGGCCACTTGCTGAACCTTCCCGGAAAGAAATCACAGACCGTATGAAAGAGGAAATAATAGAGCGGAGGATGCACATCCCATGACTGCACCTCTTTAATCCGCGCATAATCAAAATTCTCTCCCGGCAGCACAACGAACTCTTTGAGAATCTCCTTACTGTTCTGCCATTCTCTGTCCGGCAAAAAAAGACCGTTGGTCCCGTTTGTCGAATAATAGGTATACATTTCATCTTCATGATACCCTTGCTTCTTTTGCGCAAACAGAAGTCCAACCGCAATCTGCAGCACAAGCAAAAGCAGGAGTAAAACACGCTGTACCGTCTGTTTCTTCATGTCCTGTACCCGGCCCTATGCGTCATCTATGCTTCATCCTTAATATCCAACCCGGTGAAAAAGATAACTTCCATCATGATAGTGAATGGAATAGGTGCGTCCATTTTTCCTGTCTTCTGCGCGCAATTCCGAATCATCCATCTGTAAAAGAGTCAGACTGCGCATCCCTTTGTCATCGGAAACCGACACCGTCGGGTTTTCCTTTTCCTTGGTCCAGACGACTTTCATCGTTACTCTGCTGCCGTCACTTACCTGAAAGGTGTAACTACCGTCAAAGATTCTGTGCACTGCCGTCCCTGCGACTACCGCTGTAGACCCCCCGGACGATTCCTGCCCGCTCTTCTGAAGGCTTGCTCCCGCAGAGGCGGTTTCTTCCTTCGACCGTACGGAGGCAGCTGCACGGGAAGAAGCTTCCCCTCCGGCAGCTGCACTCGCAGAAGTGGATTCCTTCCCCCCCCCGTAGCTGCACGAGAAGAATCGGATGCGTCCGCAGAAGCGGCTGCACCGGAAGAAAAGGATGCGTCCGCGGAGGCGACCTTACTTCTCCCTGCGCCCGAATCCGTTTCTTCTCTTCGGGCTCCGGACTTACCTGCTTTTCCCAGGAGGAAAACCGAAAGAAGCGCGATCAGAACCACAATCAGGGCGAGAAGAATCAGAAAAGGCCTACGCCTTCTTTTTTTCTCCTGCAACTTCTGCTGCAATGCCTCGGCCTGCAGGCGCTCCTGCAACCTCTTTTTGAAATAATCCATATCGGTGGCGCGAAAAACCTGCTCATGCGTGGCATGGCATCTGCGACAGCTCTCCTCCGTATTGATTTCTCCACAAGCACACAGCCACAGATCTCCAATCTGCCTGGGCAGATAAACCGCCTCTTCGTTGATTTCGATCCGATACTGCTTCATCAGCTCCGGCAGGGGAAAGATACCGGCTGCCTCTTCCTGCCTTGGAAGCGGTCGAAACAGCGTATGGTTCGCATTTTTCCACATGGAACCGTCTTCAAAGGTGACGTTTACGAGGAGCGGAACAAACATTGCCGTTCTGTCGTAAGAGAGCCTGATCTCCTCATTCTCTCCGAATTCCTCTCCTTCGCCGACGATCTCCCCCGCGTAATGGTAGGTCGTTGCGCCTCCCACCTGTATTTTTCCCGAGTCGAAGGCATAGAGCTCCACCTCCGCAGAGATCACTTTTTTCATCGAGAGATTGCGAAAGACCAGAACGACGTATTTATGCCGGGTGCCACCCGCTTCAAAAAGGCTTCCGCTCTTTAACAAAAGCGGACAGTCATGCATATATTCATTTCCGCGAAGTTCAAATAGAATCATGCCGTCTCCCGTCAGAATGGATCTTCCGAATTCCAGTTGTTTTTTGCCTCAAATATTATAATCTGTTCCATTTGTTTCCGTCAAACTTCCCTTCGTACAAATATCGTGTTATGATAAATGAGATATATTGTACCTGTTGATGAAAGGTGAAATCTATGAGATATATTGATGCGTCACAACTACGTCCCGGAATGCAGCTTGCTGACAATCTGTATTCTCTGGGCAGCGGGCAAATGATCATGCCCCGCGGAACGGTACTCGATGACAAATTGATTTCCAGGCTGGAGATGTATCCGACTTCACGCATCTCCATTCAAGAGGGTTTGTGGGAGCCTACAAAGGAGCCCGCTTCTCCGGATCTTCCTCCCTCTTATGCACAAAGACTTCGGCAAACACCGGAATTCCGACAATTCAAATCGGATTTTGAAGAAACATTCTCCAGTTTCAAGTGGAGCATCAATGAAATCGTCAAGCAGGACAGTGACATCAGCGATAAAAAGGTGAGTGAAATGGCGGAACCGGTTTTCCACCTGATCACCGCTACCACCGGGCCGTCCCATCTCTTCGATATGCTTCACTGCCTGAGGCAGTATGACGATGAGACCTATGCCCATTCCGTTAACGTAGCACTCATTGCACATTCGATCGGCGTCTGGATGAATCTTCCGGAGGAAGACCTCAATGTTTTGACCAAGGCCGGTCTGATGCATGACATCGGTAAGCTGATGGTGCCGCACAATATCATCTCTAAACCTGCCTCCCTCACGAGTGACGAATACAACATCATTAAGGAGCACACCTTACACGGGTACGAAATTCTGAAAGATCAGAACATTGATGAACGAATTAAGTTAGCAGTCTTAGAGCATCACGAACGTTGCGACGGTTCGGGCTATCCCAATCACCTGGTAGGGAAAGACATTGATCCCTTCGCCAAGGTGATTGCACTGGCGGATGTGTATGATGCCGTTACTTCCCCCCGCGTCTACCGCGATGCACAATGCCCCTTCATCGCTCTTTCCATTATCGAGAATGAAGGCATGCAGAAATACGACTCCAGCGCCTACCTTTCTTTCATGTCCAATGTCGTCAACATCTACCTGCTCAATCAGGTCCGTTTGAACGATGGACGCAAGGGAGAAATCGTTTTTATCAACCGTGAATTCTTTTCCAAACCGACGATCCGCATCGGCAACGAATATATTGATTTGAGCCTGAATCCGCAACTTTACATCGAGGAACTGCTGTAGAAGAATGGGGCATTCCAACACCAACATAGACACTTCACCTCTTCGTACGAAACAAGGGAGAGATCCTTCCTATGACATTGCGCGTGGCATTGCGATTTATCTGATTGCCATCGCGCATGTTCTTCGTACAGGAATGGTCCTTTCCACCATCGGCGTCAGTGTACTGAGTGTCTTCGTCTTCATTTCCGGTCGGAATGCCGCCTGTTCCTCTGCGTTTCATCTCCCCCCTTCTTTCTCTTTTGAAAAAAAAATTCTCAAGCCTCCTGCTCTCTTACTTTTTTTGTGCAGGACTTTCCGTTGTCGTCTTTCTGGCCCTGGGCCGCTTCGCAGGATCTGCTTCCGATTTCTCTCTGCAAAAGGGAATCTTCCAGATCCTCTACGCCAACTCCAAGCACGATGGCATGAAATGGAATACCGCCCTCTGGTTTCTGCCCTGTCTGTTCATGCTCTTTCTGCTCGCCGGATGGATGCTGCAGGTTCACCCTTTTCCCCGCCTCTGGGTGATTCTGACTCTCCTCCTGTTCTTCTTGACGCCCAACTGCTTTTCGCATCTCAGGCTCCCCTGGCAGACCGAGAGCGCCCTTCATCTGCTGCCGATGTTCCTTCTGGGCCTTCTTTTCGAAGGTTCCGGTTTGCAAAGGAATTTTCATTCTTTAAAAAAACGCAGCTTCCTCTCCTTCCTTCTCTCCCTTCTTTTTCTATCGACCTATCTCTTTCTTGCCCGTCTGAACGGAGAGGTCAGCATACGAACGGATGAATACCACAATCCTTTTCTTTATCTTCCTGCAACGATCTGCGGATGCGCAGGAATTCTCCTGCTTTCCCAAACGATCGCAGGGCAAAAGAAAAAAGCGTTCCCGTTTGATACGAAACGCTTCTGACGTCTTTTGGAAAAGAATCCATGACCATTCTGCTCTGGCACAAATTTCCGATTATTGCGATGCAGATTCTCTTAAAGCACCGCCTGCCTGTGTTGTCCTCCCATCCGGATTCCCTTCCCTCTGTTCTCCTATCTCTCCCGCTTGCCTTCCTTTCCGTCATCCTCGCACTGGGATGGGGAAGGCTGCTAAGAAAAGGATCTCTCTTTCTGACCACCGGATCCCCTCAGGCATATTTCAAACGGAAGTGACGCTCTTCCCGATCACTTTCCACCCTCTCAATCAGGGCTCCCAGCTCCCGCAACTTCTGCGGAAAATCCTCATACCCTCGCTCAATGAAATGAATATGATCGATGGTCGTAAAGCCGTCCGCCATCAGTGCCGCAATGACAAGCGCCGCCCCCGCCCGCAGATCCGGTGCGGAAATTTGTGCTCCACTCAGGCACTCTACTCCCTTAATGATGGCGCTGGAACCTTCCACCTTAATTCCTGCCCCCATTCGGTTCAACTCGTCCACATACCGAAACCGATTCTCGAAAATGGATTCCGATACGATGCTCACACCGCTGGCAACAGATAAAAGGGTCGTCATCTGTGGCTGCATGTCAGTGGGAAAGCCGGGATAGGGAAGCGTTTTGACATTGGTGCCACTCAGTCTTCTGGTTGCCACCACCCGAATCGCATCTCCCGATTCCAGAATCTGACAACCAGTCTCCAGCAACTTGGCGGAGATGGACTCCAGGTGCTTGGGGATCACATTTTTTAAAAGAATATCTCCATGCGTTGCAGCAGCAGCCATCATAAAAGTCCCCGCCTCAATCTGATCGGGAATGGTGGTATAAACCGTGCCATGCAACTGAGAAACGCCCTTAATCCGAATGACGTCGGTTCCCGCCCCCTTAATATTGGCTCCCATGCTGTTTAAGAAGTTGGCGAGGTCCACGACATGCGGTTCTTTTGCCGCATTCTCTATAATGGTCTTTCCTTCCGCCATCGCTGCAGCCATCATGATGTTGATGGTCGCTCCTACAGACACCACATCCAGATAGATATGGGCGCCGATCAGCTTCTGCGCCTTTGCAATGATAATCCCATGTTCAATCAGGACCTCCGCCCCCAGCGCCGTAAATCCCTTGATGTGCTGATCAATCGGCCTGAGGCCGATATCACAGCCTCCCGGCAAAACCACCTCCGCATGCTTGCATTTCCCAAGCAGTGCCCCCAGAAGATAATAAGACGCGCGAATCCGCTTGATATAATCGTTTTCTATGGTATGATTCGCCGCGTTCCTCGCATTGATGATGACGGTATGCCTGTCCGGTTTCTCAATCCGGACACCGATCGACTCCATCGCCTGCATGAGCACCCTGGTATCTCGAACATCCGGTACATTTTCAATGGTGACCGTTTCGTCCGTCATGGTAGCCGCCGCCAAAAGAGCAAGAGAAGCGTTTTTGGCTCCACCGATTTCCACCTCGCCAACCAGAGGTATCCCGCCTTTGATCACATATTCTTCAATCATTTTTTGATTTGTATCCATCCCGCCTCTCAATCGGAAAGTCTTCCGATTGCTCCTGTGTAGATGCAAGTGAGTCCTCGACAAAAGATGTTTTACACCTTACGGATTATATCACGGATCGGTCAAATTTCCACCCGAACATTTTTTCTGTTTCTCTGCGGTCAGAAATGAATTTCTTTCCACAATGATCTGAAACCATCTTCCTGTCCCGATCCAATCAAAAATCTCAGCGACCGATGTATTTCATCGGATCGACCTGCGCTCCCCCCGATCAGGATTTCAAAGTGCAGATGCGGGCCGGTGGAGACGCCCGTATTCCCTGAAAGGGCAATCTTCTGCCCCTGATCCACCTTCTCCCCGACATGAACCAGAACTCTGCTCAGGTGACCGTATCTGGTTTCTCTGCCGTCCGGATGGGAAATATAAACACAGTAGCCGTATCCCCTCCCCCAGCTGGCTCTGGTCACCGTTCCGGCACTGGAAGCCTTGACTGCCGTTCCGATCGGGGTGGAAAAATCAACGCCCTTATGGAAGGAGCTGGCCCCTCTTCTGGGTCTTACCCTCCTGCCGAATCCGGAAGAAAGCCTTCCCCCTGAAATCGGCTTGATGTAGGTCGGTCTCACCCTGGTGCCTCTCTCCACAATCTTGGGAACAGCAGGCGCAACCACCTCTTCCTTGATGATTTGTCTCCCCGTCAGGTTTTCGTTGCTATACATCTCCAGCGCAATCACCTTCCGATGTCCTGCTACAGGGTCCTGCAAAACCTTCGTTTCATCGGTGTACCAGGAGGGATTATCGACGTATTTTACCTCCGCCTCATAATCCTCCTCCAAATAAGCTTCCGTTTGATGGGCAATGGTAAGAAGAGGTTCCGGCACGGTTACAATCAGTTCATCCTGCGGTCTGATCAACGAGTTTTCATTTTCCAGCGTTGGATTCATCGACACCAGCTTTGCCACCGTCAGTCCATACTTCTGTGCAATCACCGACAGGGTGTCTCCTGCTTTCACCTCATAAATCTTATTGGTCTCTTTGTCTTTGGTCACTTCCGAGATCGCATCCTTAAGGCTCGTCAATTCCTTCTGTGGCAAATAGGATTCCACGATTTCAATCCGGTCTTCAATGCTCATTCCCTTTAGTCCCAGGTCAAAATCCTGAAACGAGAGAAGATTCGCATCCGGTTCTGCGGAATCAAAAACCGTATCGATCTCTGCGTCCACTCCCGCTGCGAAAACGGCACGCATACTCTCTTCCTCCTGCCTCTTTTTTTGCCTGGAAACCAGAGAAGCGGAGAGCACATGAAGTGCCCGGTCCTTGTCTGCACCAATCTCCACCTGATAAGCATTCTTCTCGTCGTACTTGTCTTTGGCGGCGGCAATCAGGGCCTTTACCTCCTTCATGGAGGACAGATTGACCGTATATCCCTGGTTGATTTTCACGGTAAACGATTTGTGCAGCAGACTCTTACGGTGATCATTGAGCGAATCCATCATTCGCCTGATCACCTGCCGCTTACCGGAGACGACGCCGAAGATGCGGCTCTCTCCCTCGACCCTCAGATCACTCTCCGCAAGGATAAAGTCTTTGCCCTGTCCTGCCAGGTCCTTCCTCGCCTGTCTCATGCAGGCAAAAACCTGGGCACGCGAAGATAGCGCACCGATCGCTTCTCCGTTCAACGTGATCTTGTAAAAATTCTTTCCCTCTTCCGAATCTCTGAGGCTCGGAAAAAGCAGGAAAAACAAGAGAAAGGCGACTGGAACGCTACGCAAAAACCACAGTCTTTCTATCTTCGTCATTTTTCGTTTATGCAAAAGCAATCGCCCCCTTTATTGCGGGAATGCACGGTCGATCGAAAATGAATTTAAAAGGGAGAGGTTTCTTTCTACCAGTTCAAACACCACTTCCTGCGGCTTTTCTGCTTCCAGCACATCCCTGTGATACTGCGAATAATGACAGTAGGTCGTTTGGGCGAACTCCGTTGCCAGAAAGCGGAACATAAAGGTTCCATACGAATCTCCGATTAAGAGAAGCTTTCTTGCATCCGCCTCGGGGGAAGCGCAGCTGCCGTGAATCATGATTTCCGCTCCCTCACCGCTCATCTGAGACTCATAGGTTCTGTCCGTATAACCGCTTACAATCGGGGCGGGATCCTCCGTTAGAATGTCCTGCAAATGCAGCATCCGCGCCAAGTCATAGATGGGATGTTTCCCGTCCTGAATGCTTACGGCATCCGGAGAGGGAAGCGACCTTTTAAGCCCCTGTGCCAAGAGCCCGGTCGCAATATAGGAGCCGAAGCTGTTCCAGTGCGTGTCATATTTGAAATAGATCTGATTCTGCGGATTTTTTTTATGATAATCTGCAAGTACATCGGTCGTATCTACGATATCCAGCTTGGTATTTGCTTTTAAATACTGCACCACCTGTTTCAAACGGTAATTCTCTGCCGGTTTGCCATAAGCAGCGGGCATCTGATCTGCATAGATGCGGGATTTATTGGGATTAAAAACAAAGGTCAGATGCGCACCCCTCTTTTGAAAATCCGCCGCCGCCTGATTCAACTTACTTGCCAAAGTTTGCAGCTCTTCTTCCGTATACAGGTTCTCTCCCAGATAATCTTTCATCTGCGCCTCATCGCCCTGCTGCGTTCCCGTATAGAACAGCCAGCCGTTTTTTCCGACCACCACCTGATCTGAGGACGAAGAATGAAAGATGCGGTAATCCAGATAACTGTTGGCAAATACCAGCTGATCCTTCAGGGGAAGATGGTCGTTGAAATAATCTTCAAACTGCGTCGGAAAGACACGGTAGGTGGAAGCTTCCAGCTTTGGCATTGTGCTTAACGTTCTGTTTTCTTCGGTGTCTGAGGCGCTCTTCCCCTTCCCGCTTACAAAAAGCAGGCCCGGCACAAAGAAAATCAGAAGAATTGTGATCAAATATCCGATTTGCAATGATTTCTTCATCCTGGCGACCTCTTTTAGAAGCGGAAATAAATAAACGGATTATAGGTATGATTGGCAAGCAGCATCACGGCATACAGCGCAATGAAGGACAGGTAAATCCATTCCAGAGCCGAATTCTTCCATTTCCGTGCGATCCACTCCGTCTTTTGACCGGAAAAAAGAACCTGAATCAGCCCGCTGCCGCAGACCGCAAGCCCAAAGGCCAGACAGGCCTGCGGTGTCATACTGGTATAGAAGATTCTCGGCGTATGGAAAAAGAGAAAGGGTCGGAACATGACTCCTAGGAGGTGGAGCGCCTTTTTGGCACTGTCTACCGCAAAGAAGGACCAGCCGGTTACTTCTACCAGTAGTGCGTAGATGTGACCGAAAACCCGGTGCTTTTTCAAAACCCTGGAAAAGCCCAGCCGCTCGATGACAATAAATGCGCCGTGCCAGAGCCCCCAGCAGACAAAATTCCAGCTGGCTCCGTGCCAGAGCCCCGTGGTGGCAAAGACAATCAACAGATTGATACAGGTGCGCAACTCTCCTTTGCGGTTTCCGCCAAGCGGAATATAGAGATACTCCTTGAACCAACCGGACAGAGACATGTGCCACCTGCGCCAGAACTCCTGAATCGAGCCGGAGATATAGGGCAGATTGAAATTCTCCAGGATATGAAAACCGAACATTCTTCCGAGACCGATCGCCATATCCGAGTAGCCGGAGAAATCATAATAGATCTGCAGCGCATAGAGAATGACCCCCGTCCATGCCATCAGAGAGGAAGTCTGCGTCTGATCTGCGGAGAGGAAAGTCGTGGCACAGGAAGCAATCAGATTGGAGAGTATCACCTTCTTGCCCAACCCGTAAATAAAACGTCTTGCTCCCGTGGACAAATTGGCAAGTGAAACCGTCTGTCTGTTGTGGATCTCCTCATGGATGTCACGGTATTTCACAATCGGCCCCGCAATCAGTTGGGGAAAAAAGGAAATATAGAGAGCCAGATCCAACAGGCTTTTTTCCGCTTGATACTCCCCTCGATAGAGGTCAATCACATAACTCATCGCCTGAAAGGTGAAAAAAGAAATCCCGATCGGGAGAGGAAGATGCAGTCTGGGCAGATCTGCTCCCGGAAGAAAGGCATCCAACGTATTCAGAATAAAATCCGCATATTTATAATAGCCGAGCAGAGCCAGGTTACAGAGGACGGATAATACCAAAACGAACTTTTTGTGGAAGGGTGCTCTTTCCATCCACAGCCCGAAGGCCCAGTTCATCCCGATGGAAAGAAGGAGCAGAATCAGATAATGCGGTTCTCCCCATGCGTAGAAGAGCAGGCTCATTAGAAGCAGAAAAAGATTCTGCAGTCTGATTTTCTGAAAGACGAACCCTCCTGCCAGCGACACCGGCAGAAAAATCCATAAAAAAACCATTGAACTGAAGACCATTGTCAAATGCTCCCTGTGAAATGTCAGAAGATGTGGAAGTAAAAATGTAACACAAAGAGCGCGGTGTTGCCAAGTACCGCAAGTAAAATCAGTACCAGGAGCAGGGTGCGTCCCTTCTTTTTGGAACGGCGAAGGAGATCATCCATCCTCTCTTCCTGTTCCTTCATCTGCCCCAGAAGAACTGCCGTCTGTTTCGACTGCTCCTCCATGAAGGAAGCCTGCACATTCCTGTAAATACGAACCCCTGTGGTGTGGGTATATTCCTCCGTCTGTGAAAGCAGCTGGTCAATTCGGTCAATCGCCTCCCGGTTTCCTGTAGTTGCACCTTCAGTGCCGCAATTTCCTCTTCATGGTTTTCATTGATCACCTTTAAACGATCAAGTTCCGCCTGTTTCGCCGCATTGTTGGCCTGAATGATCTGTTCGGCAAAATCGCGGTCCGTCTTTCTTTCCTGTGAAACATCTTCCTTCTGTTCGCTATGTTCGCTCTGTTCGCTCATCTGATCTCCTGCATCTGCCTGACATTTACGATTTTTGTGCAATATCCCGATCATTGATTCGATCCCTGAGGATGGTTTATGCACGTTAACGATATGTTATTGTTTTGTTCATGTGTTGTTCATAAAAGACATCTACAATACTCTTATCGCAAAGAGAATTAGATTGATTTTTTCATAATAGCCCGGGTGCTTAGCGCATCCGGGCACTCCTCTTTTTATAGGGATTCTTCCTGGGTCTCGTCTTCTTCCAGCGTTTCTTCTGCTTCCGGCTCTTCTTTCTCTCCTGCCAGCTGCTGAATTTCTTCGTTTAACCGCATCATCCTTGAATCCAGCTCCGAAACCATGTGCGAGCATTCAAACAGCTCCGCATTGATATGCGTGGGGGCATTCCCTTCAAATTTATAACGGATTTTATGCTCCAGGGAGGCCCAGAAATCCATCGCCACCGTCCGGATCTGTACTTCTACCCTTACATCGATAATCCGGTCCGAGAGATAGACCGGAACCGTAATCACCATGTGGTAGCTGCGGTAGCCGGAGGTCTTCGGATTCATGATATAGTCTCTTACGGCGATGACATGCACGTCTCCCTGGTTGGAAATCATGTCGGCAATGCGATAGATATCCGAGGTAAACGAGCAGATAATACGAATTCCTGCGATGTCATTGACATACTTGACCATATTTTCAATATTGGATTCGTAGCCGTGCCTCTTTAATTTCTTGACAATCGACTCCGGCGTCTTCATCCTGGCCTTGGTATGTTCAATCGGATTATAACGATGCACCTGCTGGAATTCGTCGTTTAAAATGGAAATCTTGGTATTCATCTGTTTTAACGCCGAGTGGTAAAGGAGGGTGACCTCCTCCCAAGTGCGAATATCGTCCGTACTTCCAATTTTCAGTTCCACTGTCCTGTCCTTCCCCTTCTATTGCGAATGTCGTTTCTGAAAAAAGGCCACGTTCATCGCACATCTCTTCACTAAAAACTGCGGCAGGAGCCTATAATGCCTCCCAAGGAAAAAACCCGCATACCGGCACACGCACTGCCAGAAAAAAGGCGGAATCTGCTGCCATTTTCCCGCTCCCGCCAACTCATGAACGGTCTGCTTTAACAGCTTTTTTCCCTCTTTTTCGGAAGAAAGGCCTTGAAAAACCTCCGGATGCATGGCCTGCGAAACGCCGTTGTCGAAATTGCGTCTGAACTGTTCCTCACTCGTATAACGATGTGAATGCTCTACCTTCGCTTCCGGCTCATAGGCAATCCAGTATCCCGCCTGCACCGCCTTGTGTGCATAAACCATATCCTCATTAAAAATAGCAGGCGCCTCAAAGCCGTTCAGATGATGAAAAACGGACAGGCGGTACATGGCGCAGGCATTGGAGCAGAAATAGGTTTTGATTCCCAGTCGCTCTTCATCCTCTTTCCCCTTGAGAAGCGGTCTGTCTGCATAATTGAACGCACGGGAAATCTTTCCGCCTCCGGTGCATTTTCTCCCGCCACCTGCTTTGCATAGACCACTGCTACCCTTGGCTCTCTTTCAAAGACTTCCTTCATCTTACCGGCCAGGTTCTCTGTGAGCGGTCTGGCGTCCTGAGTCAAAAAAAGCAAGAAGTCCGTCTGCGCTCCGGCGAAAGAAGCTCCCGCATTTCTCGTACCTGCGTGATCAAAGTCCGTCTTTAAAAGAGAATGTACTTCCACCTCCGGTACTGTCTCCGGAGAAAGTCCCCTGTCTTCCTCCGCCTCTCTTGCCCAGGCATAGAGTTCCTTCTCATCAACCCCCGATGCCTCCTTTGTCAGCATCAGGATGATCTTTCCCGGGAGGTGACTCTGCCCAAGGAGCATCTGCATCTGCCTTACAAATTCAAATTTGACCGGATGATAAATTGGTATGACCACATCATAAGAACTCAATGCCTACGATCCTATCTGAGATATTTTGCCGTTCTGCCTGTTATCTGTTCGCTGACTTTTCGAATTTCTTCGGAAACCTGGTAATTCTCCGTTCCGAACAGGAATTGGTGCACCCAGGAAACATTGGATGCCAAATCGGTCGGTACGACACAGCTTCCCGCTTTTCCGATATTTCCTACCTTTAACTGCTCCTGATTCGGAAATCCCGTTTGATCCACGATTTGATAATTGCCGATATGGGAGAGAATTTGCAGAATCTCCTTGATGTCCAGTGAAGTGTAGGTCTGCCCAAAGACATCATTCGCAATCGCTTCCAGCTTTGCGGGATTTGCACTTTTGGCCTTTTCCAGCGTCTTCATAATCACTTCCCGCTGGTGCTGGGCTCTGGCAAAATCATTCCCCTCAATATACCTTACACGACAGTAGGCTGTCGCCTGCAGTCCGTTGACCAGCTGTTCTCCCGCCTGCGTGATCGGCTTATAATCCTTTCCGGACTGCGCTGTATAATGGATCCCGTCGTCCGTCTTCCCGACCATACTGATCTGATAATTATTCAAGGCGGTAATCATGTTCTGCGGAATGTTGAGCGTGATTCCTCCAAGGGAATCAATGGCCTTCGTCAAACCGCCGAACCCGATCGTGATAAAATCGGTAATATTCAAATCCAGACTGCGATTTAACATATTGATGGCCTGTGTCGGTCCCCCCTTGGCATAGGCCCCGTTGCATTTGCCGTAAATACCGTCTCCGATATCCAGGTAGGTATCCCGGTAGACGGAACAAAGCTTGACGTCACCGCTATCTTCCTTGATGGAAGCAATAATGATCGAGTCGCTGCGTGTCGCTTTGTTCAGGGCTCCCTTTGTAGAGTCTACCCCGAAGAGCGCTATGTTCCGATACCCATCCAGTTCGGAATTGGTCACGACTCCTTCATTCATATTGCTCTTAATTTCCGCTTCGTTCAGTTTGACCTTGCCGACCTTGGTGGCTGTCAGGAAACCGCGGAGCACAAAGACCAGTACAACGGCAACCACGAGCTCCACCGCAAGCAGGATCAAGCTCCTCGTTCTGCGCTTTCTCCTGCTGCTCCTTCTTTTGGAAGGCGCCGCTCTTCTCCTGCTCCTCCTTCTGTCTTCGTAGCGGTCATCTACCTCATCCTCATAATCCTCATAATCGTCGTAATCGCCATCCCTTCTATATGAGGAAGAGGATTTTCTCCCGGTTCTTCCATAATCCTCCTCATAAGGATCATAATCATACTCTTTGCTGCGCATGTTTCTGCCCGCACTCTTCCTTGAAGCAGAAGGTTTCCTGCCCCTTGTCGTGCCATGATTTCTTGTGTCCATCAATCCCCTATCCTTTTCTCCTTGTATTTTTCCTAAAACCCCTGCCACCTATCATGCCATAAACAGGGGCATATTACAAGAAAAAAGCGCCGTCCGAAGACCGCGCGCTCAGTAAGCATTTTTATTCCGAAAGCCGTGAAAAACCGTTCCGATTAAGATCCGTATATCAAATCCATAGGTCCAGTTTTCAATGTAGTAAATGTCATATTCAATCCGCTTCCGGATGGAGGTATCTCCTCTGTAACCGTTCACCTGTGCCCAGCCGGTGATTCCGGGTCTTACCTGATGCTTCACCATGTACCTGGGAATCTCTTCCTTAAACTTTTCTACAAACTGCGGTCGCTCCGGTCGGGGACCCACCAGACTCATTTTTCCCATTAGAACGTTAAAAAACTGCGGCATCTCGTCTATGCTGGTCTTCCTCAGGAAGTGCCCGACGGGGGTAACCCTCGGATCGTTTCGAGTGGTCCACCCCTTCTTCTCTTCCTTTTCACTCTGCACCGCCATGGTTCGAAATTTGTACATCATGAAAGGCTTGCCGTGCAGACCGATTCTCTCCTGCTTGAAAATAGCTCCTCCCCTGCTGGTCAGTTTCACGGTCAAAAAGGCGATCAACATGATGGGAGAAAAGAGAAGGATGGCAAACAGGCTTCCCGCAATATCCGTTGCCCGCTTCAACAAGCGGTTTCCGATGATGGTCAAGGGAACATAACGTATATTGATGACCGGTAGCCCCTGAATATCCTCCGTATACGGATTGCTGGGAAAAAGCGAGGTGTAATCCGGTACAAATTTCGTATGCACCCCCGACTTCTCACATAGAGCAACCAACTCTTCCAAACGGTCGTAATGGTCCAGCGAAAGTGTGATCGTAATCTCGTCATATCGGTTTTGCTCCAATTGCTTTTGCAAATCGTCAATGACACCTACCACCTTCACGCTCCGGTACCTGGTGCCGATCGGCACATGGTCGTCCAAAATCCCATTGATGACATAACCCCATTCCGGGTTTTCGCTCACCCTTCGGATATAAGCCTCCGCCGAGCGCGAATACCCGATCAGCAGAACATGCTTTAAATTGTAGCCCCTCTTTCTCACAAAGCGCAGAAACCGCCGCAGAAGGGACCTCGCCACTGCGGAGGAGACCGTGTTCAGCACGAAGAAGATCAGGATCATGGCCCGCGAAAAATGCGTCTGCTTGAAAAAGAAAAGCACGACAAAAATACTGATCAGCCCGAAAATATTGACTTTCAGGATGCTGGCAAATTCGTAGTGGAAACGAGTCGCGCGCCTTGGCTTGTACAGGCCGTAAATGATATTCAGGATCAGATAGATCGGTATTAAATAAATCAGCGCATCGAAATAGTACTCCATTGGAAGCGCATGTCCGATGGGGGGATAGAACCGTTTCAGGCTCGACTCGAAACGCAGATACCACGCCAGCATATACATCAGCGCCACGAGGACAAGATCGAGAAAAACCTGAAGAATATTCAGATAGCGTTGGTTGTCTTTTATCATATTTTTTTATTTTACAACGTCCGCTTGCTCTAAGACAAGCCGGAAGTGGATATATCCATGATGAATGTGTCCGTGGCGGACGAGGCGTTTTACACTACACTGTCCTGTCTAAGCGCTTTTTTGCTTTCGTCGGATAACCCCGTTCCTGTACAATTTGATGAATAAACGTTTAATTTTCCGTATTCTTTTAAGCATTTTTTAGATAACTTTATTCACGATTCATTGCAATACCCATTGTACCCGATTAGACTTTACTATCAGGTCACTATGTAGAAGGTGGACAGAGAGGGTATTCTATGGGGACTTTTAGGGATTATATTTCGAGATTTATGCAGGGACGGTATGGATCTTACGGAATTGACCGCCTGACCAAATTTTTAATGGGATTTTGGTTTGTTCTATTAACCATTTCCATTTTCTGGCCGTCACGCGCTTTCGTAACCGTTTCTCTTTTTCTCTTTTTTATCCTTTATTTCCGGTTGTTTTCCAGAAACATTCCCAGGCGTTATCACGAAAACGAGGTCTATGTGCAATATGCCGGAAAAGTGAGAAGCTTCTTATCCCGCATTGGTGGAAGCGTCAAGCACGCACAGACACACGGTGCGCAGCTGAGACACTATCATATTTACAAATGTCCCTCTTGCGGGCAGAAGATTCGAATTCCGCGTGGCAAAGGCAACATTGTGATTCGATGTCCTAAGTGCCAAAAGGAATTCCGCAAAGTTTCTTAAGCATGTTCGGCTATATTCAGGTTTATCAGCCGGAACTCAAATTTCGTGAGTTCGAACGTTATAGAGCTTATTATTGCGGGCTGTGCAGGGATCTCAAAGAGGGCTACGGTCTCAGCGGAGAATGGACACTCAGCTATGACCTCACTTTTCTTGCGCTTCTGCTCACTTCTCTTTATGAACCGGAAGAACAGGTATGCTACGGCAGATGCCTGTCCCATCCATTTGTTAAAAGAGCCAGAATCCGCAATCAATTCAGCGCCTATGCCGCCGACATCAATCTTCTATTGGCTTATCATAAGGCTCTGGACGACTGGCAGGATGAACATAAACCTTCCGCTCTTCTCACCCTTGCCTGTTTGAGAAAAAATTACCAAAGACTGGTGAGGAAATATCCCGAAAAGACGGCGCATCTTACCCGTCAGTTGCAGAGCATCCACGCTTTAGAAGCAGACCACTGTGACAGCCACGAACGGATCGCCAACCGATTCGGAGAAATCATGGGCGCTTTGTTCGTTTACCGGAAGGATGAATGGTCCGATGTGCTTTTTCGCATCGGTTTTTTCCTGGGAAAATTCATTTATCTCACGGATGCCTTCGATGATTTGCACCTCGATCTCCAAAAAAAGAATTATAATCCGCTGATTTCTTTATGGGAAAAGGATCCCATTCATTTCAGCCAAACCATGAAAGAACTCCTGTATCAGACGGCAGGAGAATGTACGAAATCTTTTGAAAAGCTTCCTCTTCTGAAGGATGTCTCCATTCTCCGCAACATCCTTTACGCAGGTATTTTCAACGGCTATCTGCGTGCGGATCAGAAATTGCAAAAAAGATGGCGAACCGCCCCGTAGAAGAAAGAGAAATGAGCAGAGCAAAACAATGACCGACCCTTACCAGCTTTTAGGTGTATCGAAAGATGCATCCGATGAAGAAATCAAAAAAGCCTATCGCAAATTATCCAGAAAATATCATCCCGATGCCAACATCAACAATCCCAGAAAAGACCAGGCAGAAGAGATGTTCAAAAGAATCACACAGGCTTACAATCAGATTATGGAGGAACGGGAAGGGGGGGAGGCAGTGCCTACCGTTCTCCTTTTGACGGCTTTGGCCCGTTTCAAAGCGATCACAGGCAGGAAGAGGACGGTGATGACGAAGAATCCGTGCGGCTTCGTGCCGTGGTCAATTATATTCAAAGCATGCACTTTGCCGAAGCGCGGCATGTACTGGACTCTCTTTCCGGTCGCTCTGCCAGGTGGTATTACTATAGCGCCATTGCAAATGCAGGTTTGGGGAACCACGTGAGTGCCACGGAAGATGCACAACGCGCCGTAAACCTGGATCCTTCCAATGCCAACTACCGTCAGCTGCTTTTGCAGTTGCAGTCCGGCACTTCCTGGTACGATGCACAACAGACTTTTTACGGATCTCCCTTTCAAATGAATGTACCGCCTGAAATGTCCAGACTTTGCTCCCTTTGCTGTATGGGAAGCCTGTGCTGCAACTTCCTTGGAGGATCCGCAGGCGGTCTGGTACCTTTCATTTTATGCTGCTAACCACTACCCATTCCCGTCCTCGTATACCGGAATCCGCCTCTGTCCGCCTTAACCGTCGCGCGAAACCACATTGATCCGCCTTTGCCGGTCTTAACCGCTGCACGAAACCACATTCATCCGCCTCTGCCGGTCTTAACCGCTGCACGAAACCGTCATTCATTCATCACTGTAAAAAGTATGAGCAAACACAAATATCTGGTCGTCTATGCAAGTGAAACAGGAAATACGGAACGTGTGGCAAAAGAGATCTACTCTGCGATTCATAGCGAAGAGAAGGAGCTTTTGCAGATCCGGAACTGGAATGGTCAAAGTGATGGAGATATTTATTTCATCGGTTTTTGGGTCAATCACTCCAGCTGTTCCATCGAGATTATGGATCTTCTTCTGTCTCTCCACGGGAAGACCGTGGCATTATTCGGCACCTGTGGGATGGGAGATTCTCCCGCCTACCACAAATTGCTGGAAAATCAGATTCTGGCCTTTCTTCCCTCGGACAACCGTTATATGGGCGCTTATTTCTGTCGTGGCAAAATGTCTCCCGAAATCCGACAAAGTTACGACCGTTTCCGAGGCGACAAAGCAGCCACCTGGGAAAAGATGATGCAGGAATACGAAGCCTCCTCCACTCACCCGGACAACCAGGATCTCTTGAGAGCCAATATTTTTGTGGACGAGGTCTTTCACCGGATCGGCATCCGAAAGTAAAGCACATCCGAAAGGAAAGCACATCCGAAAGAAAAACACATCCGAAAGGAAAACGCATCCGAAAGCAACGCATCCGAAAGGAAAGCGCATCCGATCACAAAATAGATCCGATCGTAAAACCATACAAAACACCCCCTCTTCGGCGTCCATATCTTTCCGAGAGGGGGTACTATTTTAGAATGAATTCAATTTGGCTTCTCAGAACTCTTCTGTCAGTTCCAGTGATCTCTCCGCATTTAACGCTCTGCACACCTCTGCAAAACGATCCAGCGGCACATTTTGAATCTGTTTATTCGAACCTCTGACGTTGATCGAAACCGTATTCTCCGCCGCTTCCCGATCTCCCAGAACTACAATATACGGATCTTTAAAGTTCTTAAACTTCTTGATCTTTTCCTTCATATTGTTATCCGAATAATCCGCTTCGAAGCGCACATGGCTGGCCGCCAGCTTTTCCGCCACCTTCCTTGCATAATCATTGTGTTCTGTACGGATCGGCACAATTCCCACCTGATAAGGAGACATCCAGAACGGGAACACGCCCTTAAAGTTCTCGATTAACACACCGATAAAGCGTTCGAAAGAACCGTAAATGGCGCGGTGAATGACCACCGGTTCCTGTTGACTCCCGTCTGCCGCCGTATATTTCAGTTCAAAATTATGCGGCAACTGGAAGTCTAACTGGAAGGTCCCGACCTGCCATTCTCTACCGAGCGCATCCTTCATCTGCAAATCAATTTTCGGACCGTAAAACGCACCGTCCCCTTCATTGATCTCATAACCGCCTTCGCCGTATTTGTGATCCAGGATCCGCTTAAGAGCCGCTTCGGCACGGTCCCAAACCTTGATGTCCCCCATAAAATCATCCGGTCTGGTAGAGAGCTCTGCACGGTAGGTCACGCCAAGGGTAGAATAAATGCGGTCTGCCAGTTCAAAGATTCTGCCGATTTCCTCCTCAATCTGACTTTCCATAACAAAGGTATGGTCGTCGTCCTGCCTGAAAGCCTGTACCCGAAGCAGACCCGACATCTGACCGGACTTCTCTTTGCGGTGAAGGACATCATATTCGCTGTAACGGATCGGAAGATCCTTATAAGAGCGAGGTTTGCGCTTATAAGTCATCATTGCATTCGGACAGTTCATCGGCTTGGCGGCATAAATATCGGCATTCTCCTCGCTCGCCTCGATCTTCGCTTCGATGAAATTCCCTTCTTCATCGGTTTCCAGATCCGGCACGATAAACATGTTGTTCTTATAATGCGCCCAGTGACCGGAAACCAGCCACAGTTTGCGATTGTTAATCAGAGGCGCCGAAATTTCCGAATATCCGAAAATCTCCTGCTGTTCTCTGGAGAAGTCCATGAGCGCATTGTACAGCTTCCATCCACGGGGCAGCCAGTAAGGCATACCGGGGGCGGTCTCATCAAACATAAAGAGCTCCAGCTGCTGCCCGATCTTACGGTGATCCCTCTCCTGTGCCTCTTTAATCAGCGCCACATGCGCCTTCAGTTCCTCCTTGGTCGGAAAGGCATAGCAATAGATGCGCTGCAACTGCTCCCTATGCTCATCTCCTCTCCAGTAAGAGCCGGACACCGACCGAATCTGAAAAGCAACCCCTAAAAGTTCCTGTGAATTCTCGACGTGAGGCCCCTTGCACAGATCGACATAATCATTTCCTGTTTGATAAACCGTGATGGTCGCATCTTCCGGAAGATCCTGAATCACTTCGGTTTTGAATTTCTGATTTTTGAACAGCTCCAGCGCGTCTTTTCTGGAAACTTCCTTCCTGGTCCAATCTTCTTTGCGCTTTAGAATCTCACGCATCTTGCTTTCAATCACGGCAAAATCGTCTTTGTTTACCGGACGAGGCAGGATGAAATCATAATAGAAACCGTCTGCAATCTGAGGTCCTATCGCATATTGCACATTTTCTTTGCCGAAAATCTCAATGACCGCCTTCGCCAGAATATGCGACATGGAATGACGATATACCGCTAAAAAATCTTCTTTATTCAGTGACATTGCAATCCTTCTTTCTACGCTTCCGCTCCCTTTCTTCCATGGCACCTCTTATATTTCTTACCGCTTCCGCAAGGACAGGGATCATTCGGGCGCACCAGAACCGTCTTATGGAAGGTTCCCGAATTCTTCTGCTCCCGGTAGAGCTCCTTCTGCTTATCCTTGTCAAAAATCGAATCCCACTCCGGAAGTCCGTACAGCCAGTCTGCTCCTGCAGCGACCATGTTCTTGTATAATTTTTCCTTATCGAAGCGCAGAGAAACAACGGTGTCTTCCTCCATCTCCTCGATCGGGTTTTGTTCAGTTAGCGACTCATCGATACCGTCCAGAAAGCCGGTCATCGTCATCAAATCAACCCCGAATTTCTGTGCCAATTCCGCAACCGTCCCTTTCACTTCCGTGTCGGGATCTTTTAAGAGTTGCGCATAGATCTCTTTTTCTTTTAAAAAGTAATCGGACCAGAGCTTCTCCAGCTGCGACTTCTCCGCAGTCTCCGAATAGGCCTTGTCCCTCCATTTCTGTAACAGTGCCATGGTTTCAACTTCCTTTCCAACGAATGATGATATCGGCAACTATTGTAACACGAATGATTTTTTTTTGACACTTGTATCATAATATTATGAAAGTTTTACAGTTTTTGACACAAATAAAGTTCCTGTGTTAAAATCTTAAACAGATGTTCTGAATCATGAACCCTAGATGGCAGGTAAATTATGCAGGATTACGAAGCACCAACCTCATCCAACAGAGAGAAACCCCGGAAACATTCTCATAAACGGCATTATACGTTTATGATCATCACCGATGAGGCCGGTCAGGGGATTCGGCAGTTCACCCTCTCCCACGTGCCGGCGCTTGTCCTTGTCTACAGTGTCTTTGCACTTTCCCTCGTCATTCTCTGTTTTATGATCTACGCCGGCATCTATATTCATCGCAGCTCTTCTATGAAAAGGGAGTTGACCGCACAGGTTGCTCATCTTACTTCCGAGAACAAGAAACTGAGCAAAGAGAATTCCGAACTTCATGACGAAGCGGATCAACTCATGGTCGCGGTGAACAATTACCGGAGTGCCGAAGAGAAAGCTGCTAAAACGGAAGAGGAAATGAAAATCCCCAGCGGTTTCCCTCTCTCCTCCTCTGCGCAGATGAAAGCGGGGAAGGACAATCCCAATGGCACCGGCAAGGAAGACGGGAAAGAAAGCGGCAATCCGATCGTCATTTTCACCGCCTCTGCCGGATCGCAGATCATCGCTTCCGGAAGCGGCACCGTTCAGTCCGTCACCGATGATGCGGAATACGGCCATACGATCACGATTGACCACGGCAACGGCTATCTTTCCATTTACCGCAATGCCGGAAGCCCCCTCGTCAAAGCAGGTGCGATGGTTCAGCGCGGAGACGCCCTCTTCATGATCGGAACAAAAAATACTAACGTAGGATATCAGATCCAAAAGGACGACCAATATGTGAATCCCGAAGAAATCATTGATATCAACGGATAAGAGGTGAAAAATGTCACTATTTCAGACACAGAAATCCAGCAGCACGACCTTATACGACACAGCTGCGCAGCAGGTAGTTACCCTGATCGGCAGCGGCACCATCTGTGAAGGCAAGCTTCACGCAGAAGGGTCCACCAGGATTGACGGCGAGATCAAAGGCGACGTCGAGGTAAAAGGCTCCCTGATTGTGGGATCCACCGGAAATCGAAGGGAATACCAAAGCGGACAACGTCTTTCTGGCCGGGGAAATCCATGGAAACATTGATTCATCAGAAGGAAAGACAGAAATCAGCGACACCGGAAAGGTAGTCGGAGATATTACCACGAAGGCAATCGTCATTGATGAAAATGCGGTTTTCGACGGGAAGTGTTCCATGACTTCCAAAGAAGGAACCACAGAAGGAAACACCGGAAACAAAGAAGCGAAAGAGCAAAAATAAAAAGTTTCCTTTTCAGCGAAATACCGGAGACAGAGAAAAGCAGCAGTGAATTTCACTGCTGCTTTTCCCTCTCTCCGTCTCCTCTTCTGCGTGCAAAGGTAATTTGATAACCGCCCTCACCGAAATTGAGAGAACGGTTTACTCGTGAAATGGTTGCGGTTGAGGCACCCGTCTTGTGGGCAATGTCCAGATAGGTGCAGGACTGGTCTAACATTTGCGCAACCTCATACCTCTGTGCGATGGCAAGCAGCTCATTCACCGTGCAGAGGTCCTCAAAAAAGGAGTAACATTCTTCTTTGCTATTCAGCGTGAGGATGGCTTCGAAAAGTTGATCCACCGCTTCTTTATGTATAATTTTATTCATTGTTTCAGTTTATCACACTACAGTCCAAAAGAAAAGTCGCCCTTTTGCCGAAAATCAGCTTTACTTTTCGCTTCGGGTGTGCTATCTTATCTGTATTGCTGATTTTTCAGTAATAATTTAACATTTTTTTATTTCTGTGGAGGTATTTTACAATGAACAAAGGTACTGTAAAGTGGTTCAACAACCAGAAGGGCTACGGATTCATTTCCGATGAGGCCGGCAACGATGTATTCGTACACTACTCAGGGCTGAATATGGAAGGCTTCAAGTCTCTTGATGAGGGAGCTGCCGTAGAATATGATGTAGTCCAGGGTGAGAAGGGCCCGCAGGCTGTCAACGTAAACAAACTGTAATTGTCAGCCAAACTTTAATTGAACTACAGTGCCTGATCCTTTGATACAGCAACGGTAGTACGATTAAACAAAGCCTCCGGCTCGTGAGCCGGAGGCTTTTTGTTCCCATTCTTTCTCATCTGAATCTTCTGGTCGCTTTTCGCTTTTTGTCTTTTGCCCTTTTCTTTGTTGCCTCCTGTCCGGTGCCTGTCCGGTGCCTGTCCGGTTCGGTGTTTGTTTGATGCTGATCCGGTGCTTGTTTGATGCTTATCCGATGACATCTGCCATATCGTACCTGCCCGCTTCTTTTCCCGCAAGAAACTTCGCCGCCGCCAGCGCACCTTTTGCAAAGATCGCTCTGGAATAAGCTCTATGGGAAAGCGTCACCACCTCATCCACACCTGCAAAAATCACATCATGGTCTCCCACAATGGTTCCGCCCCGCACAGCACTAATGCCGATTTCATCGTGCGGGCGCTTCATCCTGTGCTTGCTTCTGTCCAATATCATCCCGTAAGGCTTCTCTCCTGCTTTTTCCAGACTTGCATTTGCCGCATCTGCAAGAGCGATCGCCGTACCGCTGGGTGCATCCAGTTTCTGATTGTGGTGTTTCTCCACAATTTCAATATCAAACCCGGCCTCCGCCAGAAGAGCTGCATGATCATAAAGCATCTTCCGCAGCACATTGATCCCCAAACTCATGTTGGCAGACATCAGAACGGGGATCTCCCGGGAGACCTCCTCCCCCCTGCTCATCTGCTCCTCAGATAATCCGGTCGTACAGAGCACAAGGGGAAGTTTTTTGACCAGGCAGTCTTCTAACAGCGAATCGACCGCCTTTGCCGTTGAAATCAATGACGACGTCCGCATCCTCTACGACTTTTTCCACGGATGCATACACTGGAAAGAAGGGACTCTCCTCGGGAGAGGGCGTCACACCTGCCACAATCCGTACTCCTTCTTCGGATGCAAGGTCCGCTACCGTCCTTCCCATCCTCCCTTGACATCCATGCAATATGATTCTCGTCATCTACTCTGTCACCTCTATTCCATACTTCCTCATCGCAAGCTTCAGGACCTCTGCATGCTCCGTCTGCATACCGGTTAAAGGCAGTCTCAGATAATGGGAATGGTACCCCATCAAAGACAGGGCCTTCTTCACCGGGATAGGATTGACTTCCAGAAACAGCGCTCTTACAAGAGGAATCGCTTCTATTTGCATCTTTCCCGCAGAAATAAAGTCATTCTCCAGACATTTCCTGCACATTTCATGTGTCTTTCCGGGTGCTATGTTGGACAGTACGGAGATGACTCCTTCTGCTCCGATGGACATCATGGGAACGATGATATCGTCGTTTCCGGAATAGACTTCCAGATTGCCGTCACACTTTTCCATCGTCATTGCAGTCTGCGTAAGGGAGCCCGTGGCATCCTTGATGCCCTTTACGTTTTTCCCTCTTTTCATAATCTTCGCCACCGTTTCCGGCAAGATATTACATCCGGTTCTACCGGGCACATTATAAAGAATGATCGGAATGTCAATGGCATCCGAAACGGCACAAAAATGTTCGATCAGCCCTTCCTGCGTTGCCTTATTGTAATAAGGTGTCACCTGCAAAACGGCGTCTACACCGTCCTTCTGTGCCAGCTGTGAAAGTTCTACTGCGGTTGCCGTCGCATTGGATCCCGTCCCCGCGATGACCGGAACTCTTCCCCTCACATGCTTCACACAGTGCCTAATCACCTCTGTGTGTTCCTCCACCGTCATCGTGGCAGCTTCTCCGGTCGTGCCGCAGACAATAATGGCATCCGTTCCTTCCGCAATCTGGAAATCCACAAGACGATCGAATTCCTCATAATCCACAGAACCGTCTTCCCGAAATGGGGTCACAATTGCAACACCCGCACCTTTAAAAATAGCCATTTCCCCTCTCCCTCATTTTCCTGTAAAGATGGATGTGAGCATCAAAAGCACAAACAGGAATCTCATTGCAAGCTTGCATCGAAGGCTGATACTTTTGACACTTGTATCATAGAATTACAAAAATAGTAGCATACTCTCCCCTCTCCCGCAACGGAGACAGGGGGGAATGGTCCTTGCCAATCACGCCCCTTCCCAACAAAACGGATGAGAAGATCTAGGTCCCCGCTCGTTTCAATCCTCTCCTTTTTCTCCCACTTTCTCCCACGCACATGGAGGAGGGCATCAACTCAACTCATCGGTTGGGTGATGCCCTCCTAATGTACTTCGTCCAATGGACTTTACCTACCTTTCTTTTGACTTACCGTATTCGTCTCATCCTCTATCCTGCTTCTAAGTTGTGAAGTTCAGCCGAAGAGCTTTCATACATGGTTTGCTAGGTTCGAACATTTTCATCTTCATTGCCTTTGTTCGATTTCCCTGTTCCTACTACTTGTACTGCTATTTCAATCCAACATCATAGTTCTAACGATCAACTTCTATTTCTTACGATCTTCTCATGTATGTCCGCTGCTGCATTTTCCTTCACCGGCGATGTAAGGAATGGCGGTTCGTCAAAAAACTGAATCTGGTGGAACTTCCGTAGAATTTGGGACTGTACCTTCCTTTCTGATCCCTTGTACCTTCTCGTTACACGGTGCGGAAGGATCTTGGTAGCACCTTTTTCTCGGTGCTTTGTTCTTTGTTTTGATGATTTAATTCTATCACGTATTCTATTGTTGTCAATAAACAAATTATAAACATTTTTATTGTCTGAATTGCGTGACAATTTTATTTTTGATTGTTTTTAGGTATTTTGCATATTTTATATGATTTATACCGCTTGATTTAATGATTATGCACATAAGCAATTGACATTGTACAGGTTTGTTGTTACTTTAATATTAAATTCTTGATTACGCAACCAGAGATTAAGGAGGAATGAACAAATGGAATTCAAATTAAACACCGAAGCGCCGAAGTCGTGGACTCATGTAGTCCGGGAAATCCCGACGGTAAGCGCCGCACAGCGCCTTAGAGCACTACAGGCCACACACTATAATGAATTTGCCTTCCCCGCCGGAATGCTCTATGTGGATTGCCTCTCCGACTCGGGTACTACCTCCATGACAGACACGCAATGGTCCGCCATGTTCCTTGCTGATGAATCTTACGGACGGAACAAAGGCTATTACGTCCTCCTGGACGCTTTCCGCGATCTGTGGGAGCGCGGAGACAAGCAGCTTCGCCTCATCAACTACCTGAAAGAAGGCGTAGACCGCGATGATGTTGAAAAAATGATGGACGATGTCTATCTCAAAGACTACGAGGGCGGCTTTATCAACGGCGGTCAGTACCAGCTTTCCAGACCGAACACCTTCATTGTCCCGCAGGGGAGATGCGCAGAGACACTTCTGTTTGATGTATTAAAACCTCTTTTTGCCAAAGATGGCCCGGTAAGGTCTTTACCATCCCTTCCAATGCCCACTTTGATACCACAGAGGGTAACATTAAGCAGATGGGCAACGTCCCTCGCAATCTCTTCCATAAAGAGGTTCTGTTCGAGGTTCCGGAGAGCGGCAAGTATGAGGTCAATCCGTTCAAAGGCAATATGGACATTGAAAAGCTGCTGCAATTGATCGAGGCGGTCGGCGTTGAGAACGTGCCCCTCATCTACGCAACCGTTACCAATAATTCGGTCTGCGGCCAGGCAGTTTCCATGCAGAATATGCGGGAAGTTTCCGAGATTGCACATAAGTATGACATTCCTTTCGTGATGGACGGTGCAAGATGGGCAGAGAACTGCTATTTCATCAAGATGAACGAGCCCGGATATGCAGACAAGTCCATCGCCGAAATTGCCAAAGAAATGTTCTCCCTCTTCGATGTGGTTTCCGCTTCTCTGAAAAAGAACGGTCACTCGAACATGGGCGGCTTACTGGCCTTCCGTGACAAGGGACTTTTCTGGAAAAAATTCTCTGAATTCAATGAAGACGGTTCCGTCAAAGTGGACATCGGGCATCTGCTGAAGGTGCGCCAGATCTCCGCTTACGGCAATGACTCCTACGGCGGAATGTCCGGTCACGACATCATGGCGCTTGCGCAGGGCCTTTATGAGGAAGCCCGTTTTGATTATCAGGACGAGCGCGTCAGACAGTGCCAGTACCTTGCAGACGCCCTCACGAAGAACGGCGTTCCGGTGGTACAGCCCGCAGGCGGACACGGCGTCTATATTGATGTCGATCGCTTCTTCGATTATAAGAGGAACCATGAAAGTTTTGCCGGTCAGGCACTCTCTCTGGAAATGGTGCACCGCTACGGCATCCGCTGCTCCGAGCTGGGAGATTTCTCAATGGAATATGACCTGAAAACCCCCGAACAGCAAAAAGAAGTCTGCAATGTGGTGCGTCTTGCCATCAACCGTTCCCAGTTCAGCAAACAGCACATGGACTACATCATTGCTGCCCTGACCCAGCTGTATCAGGATCGCGACACGATTCCGAATCTGAAGATCACCTTCGGACATACGCTGCCGATGAGACACTTCCACGCCTGGCTGGAGCCATACGCGCCGACAAAGGAAGAAATGACCGATGCCTCTCATTACGATTACTGGAAGAGCTGGACTCCGGAACAGTTCTGATCCGAACACGTGATTCCAAATATGTGACCCAACACACGCCACAATATGAATTCTTCCGGGGGCGTTCTGCCCCCGGTCCAATTAGGAGACAGATATGAACGAAAATACTACCTCGCCCGAAGGGAAGGCGGACGGATTTGATTCCCGAATTGGATTTATTCTTGCCTGCATCGGTTCCGCAGTCGGCATGGGAAACCTCTGGCGATTTCCTGTTTTGGTTTCCGCCTGGGGCGGCATGACCTTTTTAATTCCTTATTTCATTTTTGTCGTGATTATCGCAAGCCTCGGTGTCACAGAAGAAATCGCTCTGGGCAGAAGCACCGGCAAGGGCCCGATCGGCGCCTTTGCAAAAGCCACGGAGCACGCCGGAAAAGGAGCTTCTCTTGGGGAAAAAATCGGTATCATCCCCTCTCTCGGCTCTCTGGCGCTTGCCATCGGTTATTCCTGCGTGGTCGGCTGGATCTTTAAATACGTCTTTCTTGCCTGCACGGGAGAACTGATTCAGCTGGGGGCGGACATGGACAAAATCGGCGGTCTCTTTGGTGGCACTGCCAGCGCTCTCGGCAATAACCTTTGGATTGTCGTCGCCCTCATCGTCAACTTTGCCATCATGGGACTCGGTGTCGCAGGAGGCATTGAAAAAGCCAACAAAATCATGATGCCACTCCTCTTTGTCATGCTGGTTGGTCTTGCCATCTATGTCGGCTTCCAGCCCGGCGCTGTCAACGGATATCAGTACATCTTCACCGTCAATCCGCAGGCTCTCATGAACCCCAAGCTCTGGATCTTTGCTTTTGGACAGGCCTTCTTCTCCCTTTCCATCGCAGGAAACGGCACGGTCATCTATGGTTCTTATCTGAGCAAAAAAGAGGACATTCCTAGGTCCGCTCTTCAGATCGGCGTCTTTGATACGCTGGCCGCTCTCCTGGCCGCCTTCCTGATTATCCCCGCGATGGCGACCTGCGGCGAAGAGCTGAGCGTAGGTGGTCCCGGACTCATGTTCATCCACCTTCTAAATGTCATGAACCGGATGCCCGGAGGTGCCATCGTCGGCGTCGTCTTCTACATCTGCGTGATGTTTGCGGGACTTTCGTCCCTCGTCAACCTATACGAAGCACCGGTTGCCACGCTCCAGCAGCAGTTCCACATGAAGAGAGTACCTGCCGTCTGCACCATCGGCGTCATCGGGACGGTCGTTGCTCTGGGGATTCAGGGGATCGTATCCGAATGGATGGATGCCGTCTCCATCTACATCTGCCCGCTCGGCGCACTCCTTGCCGGCATCATGTTCTTCTGGATGTTCGGTAAAAAATATGCACTGGATGCCGTCAATGCAGGGGCTTCCAAACCGCTTGGAAACACCTGGTATCAGGCAGGAAAGTATCTCTTCTGCGGACTCTCTCTCCTTGCCCTCATCTGCGGCGCCATTCTGGGAGGCATTGGCTGAGGTCCTTGTATCTTCGTATTCACGAACTGCAATTCTGCTTGCTTTTTTGGCAGAATTGCAGTTTTATTCATAGGTAGGTAAAATGATTCATCGGCAGATCATTGATTTCATCATTAGATCATTGATTTCATCATTAGATCATTGATTTCATAGGCAGATCAATCGATTCATCGGCAGATAAATAGAAACATTTTTTTTGCAAAAGGACAAAAGAAAAGTCACGACTTCGCCGATAAAGAATCCGGCACTAGGAAACGGCCGGAAAGAAAGGCAACAGATGAAGATTTTAGACGAAAATCATTATGCGGAAGAAATGCAGAATAAGGTGCTTCCCAGATTGGAAGCTCACAAACACACAGGAACGTTTGAGCGGGTAAAAGGGCAGCCTCTCTATTATGAAATCTATGACGCGGACAACAAAAACGCACAGACCCTCGTCATTCTTCACGGATTCGCAGAGGCTATTCCGAAATTCTACGAGACCGCTTACTACTTTTTACAACTCGGATACCGGGTCGCCCTCCTGCAACAGCGGGAACACGGATACTCCTACCGATCTGTCAATGACCCCTTTCTCGTGAATATTGAAAATTATGCAGACCTGATCGATGATCTGCACACCTTTGTTCACGAGATTCTTCAGGGCGCTCCTACCTTTCTCTTTGCGCATTCGATGGGAGGGGCGGTCGCTGCCGCCTATCTGGAACGATATCCGGACGATTTCCAAAAAGCCATCCTCTCTTCTCCCATGCTGGACATCAACAGTGGCAAAATCCCGCTGCCGCTTGCCCTTGCCTATGGCCATTTCATGATCCGGCACGGACTCGGCCGAAATACTGGACCGGAGAACCGGAAGTGGAGCCCTACGCTCCGCAGGACGCTTTAACCAACAGTCTACCCCGCTATGACTACTGGTATCAGAAGATGTGCAAAGAAGAAAGCTATCAGACTCGCGGCCTGTCTCTCTCCAATGCCATGCAATTTTTGAAACTCACCCATGAGATCGGGAATTCCAGGAACTGTCGCAGAGTGAAAACGCCCGTCCTTCTCTTCCAAACCGAAGAAGACAGCATGGTGCTTCCCAAGGGACAGATTCATTTTATCCATGAGCTGGAAAAAAATGATTCTCCCTCCAAATACTCCCGTCTGGTTCTGATCAAGAATGCAAAACACGAGCTCTACCGCTGCAACAATGCCATTCTGAAAAAATACTGGACAGAAATCGAAAAATTCTCCGCCTGATCTCTGCCTGAGCCCTTGCAGGAGGGGCGGAGCAAACGTCGCAATATGGATGATCAGGTACTCGTGATGCCTGTTTCACGGCAAGCAGAAAGAGACGCAAAAACAAACGACGTTGCACCGCCCCCTCCTTAGACCGACTGCATCCATAGAAAATCAAAGGCCTGGATACGGGGCGACTTCGCTTCCACCTTTTTTTTGCTGATCAGATCCTTATACCTACCTTCCTCATTGATCCACGCAATCTCCTCCTCTTCAGAAATTGAAGAGCGCGATCAATTTCCTTCCCTCATAATATCTGCCGATTCCAAGCACATGATCGTTGTAGGTTTCGATGATCCAGCTCTCCGCCCTGGGATGGAAGGAGAGATTTTTGGCTCTGACGGCAAGCAGCCTTTTCCATGCGCGGAACATCTCTCCCTGCCTGGTATGCAGCCTCTTGCGTTTCTTTTCATCCTCCCAGAGAAATTTGCCGCGGTGGAGGTACCTGGAATCTTCCCATTTCAGCGGATCTTCGTGGTAAGAATAATCGTTCAGCTGCGCAATCTCGTCCCCGGAGTATAGCACCGGAATCCCGGAAAGCGTGAGTAAGAAGGCATGAAGCATGATGTCCTTACGAAGTGCCCTGTGAAGCTTCTCCTCATTCTTCTCATACTCCGCCGCTTCTACTCCACATAACGAGGCCGTCGTGCCGCAGAGCCTCGCATCTCCCAGTCTTGGATCGTCATTGTATAACTCTCCTCTGGCATCGGATCCGTAATACCTTCCCGTTAAATAATCATTCAAATATTTTTTGTGCGCCACCTGGGTGATTCCAAAATTTTGCAGATATCCATAATCCAGCCCCCAACCGATATCGTCATGGCAGCGAAGATAGTTGAGAAACGTATATTCCTTCGGAAGCGCAAAGGTAGTCGCCAGCTGATGCTTTAAAAGTCTCACATCTCTGGTCGCTACCGTATGCCAGGTACACGCCATCGTCGTCACATTGTAGAGCAGGTCACATTCCGGTTTTTCGACGCTACCGAAGTAGGGAACCACTTCCTTCGGCTCCATGACCACCTCTCCCAGCATTAAGGTACCGGGGCAGACAATGTCCGCCGCGATATGGAGAAGGCGAACCAAGGAATGTACCTGTGGCAAATTCCTGCAATTCGTTCCCAGACTCTTCCAGATATACGGCGTCGCATCCAGTCGAATCACATCGATTCCCCGGTTGCAAAGAAATAACAGGTTATCCGTCATATCATTGAAAACGACCGGATTCGCATAATTCAAATCCCACTGATAAGGGTAAAAAGTAGTCATCACGACTTTTTTTGCTTCTTCACACCAGGTAAAATTGCCCGGCGCCGTCTGCGGGAACACCTGCGGAACCGTCCTTTCAAATGCATTCGGGATATCCCAGTTATCATAAAAGAAAAATCGGTCCTGATATTCCTTTTCTCCTGCTCTGGCCCTTTTTGCCCACTCATGATCCTCACTGGTGTGGTTCATGACGAAATCAAGGCAGGTGACGATTCCCTCTTCGTGGCAGGCCCTGGTTAACAGCGACAGATCCTCCATCGTACCCAGCTCCGGCTCGATGGTGCGGAAATCGGATACCGCATAACCACCGTCACTCCTGCCCTTTGGGCTTTGTAGCAAGGCATCAGATGCAGATAAGAAATACCGCATTCTTTCAGATAATCCAAATGCGAGCGCACTCCCGCAAGGTTTTCTCCGAAACACTCGGTATACATCATCATACCGGTCAGATCCTGCTTCCTGTACCAATCCGGATTCTGCTCTTTTTGATGATCCCACGCTTTCAATTCTTCGGAGCGCTCCTCCGCATTTTTTCGCAACACCTGCAAAAAATAAGCGAGCGCCTGCTCATCCGGCTTTCCCTGGTCATCATGATACAGCTCCGCATACAGCCATTTCAGCTCATCCATGTGCTTTTTCAGTCGTTCCTCAAAGAGAGTCGATGCGCTTGACTCTCTTGATGCACTGTACTCTTTTGATACACTGGACTCTTTCGATGCCTTGGACTCTCTTGATACACTGGACTCTTTCGATGCTTTGGACTCTTTCGATGCCTTGGGCTCTTTCGTTGCTTTGGACTCCTGTGGTGATTTTCCCCCTTGTATGGAAGATGGTTGGGACTTGGATTGGGAATTCGATCTCATACATGCCTCCTGCATAATGGCTGCCACTCCGTTGGTACTGCAATAACGCTGTTCGGATCCTGTCCTGTTTTTATTCTGTCGGTTCTTCGTTTCTCGTCGACAAAAAAATTTCTTCTCTCTGCGCTTCCGCATCTTCAGGGTACAAAGAGAGATACTCCTTCATTTTTTCTTTTGCCTTCGTAAAATCTCCGCTATACTCATAGGCTGTTACTTCATTTCGCAGAAGCGTTCTGGATGCGGACGGATCCTTTCGTGCAAGCCCCGCTTCCAGATCCGTAATTGCCTCCGCATACTCCTTTAAAGCCATTCTGCACAACGCTCTTCGATTATAAAGCCTGGCATCTGGTTCTCCCGCCTTCAGTACGGAAGAATAAATATCAATCGCATACTGATACTGTCCCTGCTTTTCCCCCGTCTGTCCGAGCAAAAGGGCGATCCCCGCTTTTTCTTTCTCTCCGGCCTGTGCAAGCGCTTTCTCCAGTCCGCTCTGCGCTTCCGCATTGTTTCCCAGATAAAAATCCAACCTCCCCCGATCGTATGCACTCAACTTCGAACCATAGCGGTTCCTGGCTTCTGAAAGAACCGCCTTACCCGTATCTTCTTTTCCGTTTTGAGCATACATCTGGAAAATGCGAATCCGCAAATCCAGATTTCCGGGATCTTCGTTCACCGCCTTGTCCAGACTCGCTGCCGCCCCCGTCAAATCCCCTGCTGCCAGTTTCGTCGCCCCCATCTCATACAGCGCCGTTAAATCATGCGGACGGAGCGCTAAAATGTGCTCGTAAACCTTCTGCGCTTCCTCCGCCTTTCCCATCTTCCGATAGCACTGCGCCAGATAATAGCTGAGATCAAAATCCTCTTCACAAAGCAGACCGTTGCTCATGGAAAGCGCTTTTTTCAAAGTAGCTGCCGCCTTCTTGTAAGAGCCCTTTTTTAAATAAGCGATGCCCAACAGACGCTTTGCCTCTCTTGCCTTGGAAAGGTCCCCTTTCCCGTTCTTTAGCTTTGCAATGGCTTCGTCGTAATGAAGCGTCTGAATCTGTTTCGCTGCCTCCGATAGCACCGGGTTTTCGTTGTGAAAAGAGCAGCCACATAAAAGCAACGTACTACAAAGCAGAAGCGTAAGCCCCCGTGTGACTCTCCTTCTCAAAACCGCTGTTCCTCCCTCACGATTGACTCCTCCAGTTCCTGCCGGTCCGTATGGGAACATCCAGCCGGGATGTATTCGGTTTCCTGCCGGTCCGTATGGGAGCATCCAGTCGGGATGTATTCGGTTGGAGCACCGGAAATCACTCTTCAAATTCCGCCGTGACATAGAATCCTCTTTCGTTCTCCTCCACCTTACAAACGACTCCCTTTGTGGACTGCAAGCGTTCGGAAAAAGGAATGTTTCCGCTCATCGCCCGGGCGGGATCAATCGTATAATAATACGCAGATGGGAGGCTTCCCTCTGTTACCGTGATTTTATCCCCCTCTTTGAGAAGCCCCTGCCTCTCCATTTTAAATACCATCTGCCTCATCAGCGCCCTCTTTTCGTGGTCTGTGAACCTGCATTCTGATTGGTGGTTGACAAAGAACCGCTGTTCTTTCTGGAGGAACCGTTCGACGAGTTCTGTGCATTCTCTCTGTCCTGTTCTTCCTGCTTCTTCATTTCCGCCAGCCTTGCCTCCGCTCCCGACTCTTTCCTGGAATCCGGGAAGTCTCGGATCACCTGGTCATACAGCTGTTTTGCTTTCACGCTGTCTCCAAAGAGGCGGTAGGATTCCGCAAGGTTGTACAGAGCATCGACATTCTGCGCATCATATTGGAAGGCCAGTCCATACATCTTGATGGCATTTTTATAATCTTCCGTACGGAAGGAAGAAGCTCCCTGTTTAAAATAATACCTGGAAAGCTTGACTCCGATCCTCTCCACCAGCATTTCATACAGCTTCTGATAACCGGGCATACCGGCATCATTGATCTGCTCGATATGAATGCCGTCCATGTATCCGGCATATTCTTCCATCTTTCCGGTCCCGGAAATATAGGCAGCGGCAGCCATCATCAGGTTGTCCATGGTGTCTTCCGCCTTGTCGCTTCCCTCAAATTCATCGATTTGCTGCTGCATTTCTCCCTTTGTCTGGTTCAGCTCCTTCACCTGCTTCTCCAGATCATCGATGGCTACACTCTTCCGGTCCGCTTCCTCGCTTAACACTTTGACTTTATCGGTAAAATCTGTGGTCCGTTTCTGCATCATATCCGGCAAAATCAGGTAAATGGCAAAGAGCAGCCCCATCACCAGACCGATTCCCACGCTGACCACCGAAATCGTTCCGTCCATCCGAAACCGGTTCAGCGGCTGAATGATGATCTCATTCCCGTTCTGGTACTGCACCGCACTTTTTCCTGTCTGGGCGCCCTGCACGATTGGCTTCTTTTCGTTTTTATGTTCGTGCCCTTTGTTTTTGCTCCGAAAGGCAGACAAAATTCCTGCATCTGTCTTTTTTTTGGCTCTGGAACCTTCCCGGAAATAGGCACGGATCTCACTTTGGTAGCGCTCACTCCTGGTACTTCCATGGTCAATCTGAAAGCATCTGCTTACTTCCTTTTTTGCCCTTGCATAATCTCCCCTCTGCATATAAAGAAGGGCAAGCAGCTGCCTTGCCCTCAATAGATTGCCGTTCATGGTCAGTGCCTTCTTCAACTGAATCACCGCCATGTCATAGCTCTTTTTCTTGGCATTTCGGGAGTGCGATATTGTAATGATGGATGCCCTGGTTCATCACCTCGAGAAGCTCCGGGTCTTTTCGCATCTCATTCAAATACTTATCCGCCCGGTTGTTCTCCGCACGCAGGTTCTTGGAAACCACCCACTGCGAAAGCGCAGAGACGATCTCCCCGATCTCCAGAAACAATAAACCAAGCAGGTTGCGGGCATCAATATTGTATTTGTTGAATTTCAGGCTTTGCTTTAATGCAATAATCGCCCCTGTCAGATCCTTTACATTCGCTTTGTCGAGACCGTCGTTGTAAAAATAGTCGGAAAAATACAGGATCTTCCTCTCGGTTTTTAAACCGATGCCACAGTTGGGGCACCGGTCTTCCTCATTGACTTCAAATCCGCAATTGAAACATCTCATCATAAACTCAGTCTCTTGTTTTTTTCATCTGGATGGCTTCTTCCTTCGCCTCCTTCAGAAGGCGCAGCGCCACATCCGCCATATCATCCAGATCCTGATTCTGTATGGATTCCTCCATAGAATCCATATCCGGCACAGGACGGTACTTCTTCAGTTCCTCTTCAAAATTGATCACCCTAATCCCTCCGTCTCATGGATGAAACGCCACTGTTACGGTTCTCTCATTGATGGAATCTTCACTGTTGCGGTTCTCTGCTCACTTTTCGATCTGTGCCAACCGCTCACAGACCTGCGCATAGGTCTGCTCATATTTCCGCTGTTTTTCTTTTTCTTCTGCAATTTTTGACTCCGGTGCCTTTGCCAGGAACCGTTCATTGGAGAGCATTTTCTTTGACCGGTCCAGTTCTTTTTGTAATCTTTCCTGTTCTCGTTTCAGTCTCTCCTTCTCCGCCGCCAGATCCACCAAATCTTCCAGCGGAATATACAGGGTCGCTTCCGGCGTCACGATCGAAAGTGCCTTCTCATCAATGCCATCGCGATTCATTTGGCAGGATGACAAAGACGCACAGGCAAGGGATTCAAAAAAGAGTTGCGCCTTCCGGAAAATCTGTAGCGTTTCCTCTTTGTCGCTGACCACATAGACCTTCACCTTCCTGGACGGCGCCACATTCCTTTGTGCCCGCAAATTTCGAATTCCCCTCACCGCCTCTTTGATGGTTTCAATGGCTTTTTCATCCTGCTCGAAGTTCCATCCTTCGTCATACAGGGGCCAGGAAGAAATCATGATGGATTCTTCTAAATCTGTTGCTCCCGCTGCCTCTTTCAGTGTTTGATAAATTTCTTCTGTAATAAAAGGCATGTAGGGGTGCAGGAGCTTCAGCGCATGAATCAGCACCGTTTCCAACGTCCACAAAGCCGCTTGTCTGCTGGCTTCGTTTTCCTTTTGGTAGAGCCTTGGCTTGACCATTTCAATATACCAGTCGCAGAACTCATCCCAGATAAAGTCATAAACCTTCTGCACCGCAATCCCCAGTTCATAACGGTCCATATTCTCCGTCACTTCCCCGGTGACACGATTCAGCCTCGACAGGATCCAACGATCTGCCGCTTCCAGGTGTTCCGGTAACTGAGAAGATAATCCCTCCTGGTTCTCGTCCATGTTCATCATGATGAAGCGCGACGCATTCCAGACCTTATTGGCGAAATTGCGGCTGTTTTCTATTTTTTCCTTATAGAAACGCATATCATTGCCGGGCGCATTTCCTGTGATGAGCGTTAATCTGAGCGCATCCGCTCCATAAGTACGAATCACTTCCAAGGGATCGATCCCGTTCCCGAGCGATTTCGAGAACTTCCGCCCCTGCTCGTCCCGGATCAGTCCATGGAAAAGAACCGTATGGAAGGGATAAGTTCCCATTTGCTCATAACTGGAGAAGATCATGCGAATGACCCAGAAAAAGAGGATGTCATAACCGGTCACCAGCACGTCTGTCGGGAAAAAGTACTTCAGCTCCGGCGTCTCATCCGGCCACCCTAACGTTTCAAAGGGCCAGAGAGCGGATGAAAACCAGGTATCTAACACGTCCGGATCCTGCGTGAAGTGTGTGCAGCCGCATTTTTCACACTTTTTTGGCATTTCATAATCCACCACGACTTCTCCGCATGAATCACAGGTATAAGCGGGAATTCTATGTCCCCACCATAACTGTCTGGAAATGCACCAGTCGCGAATATGATCCGTCCAATTAAATAGATGGATTCGGTTCTTTTCGGGATCAGGCGGATCGTTCCATCCTGCACCGCCGTCACTGCCGGCTTGATCAGTTCATCCATCTTGACAAACCATTGCTTTTTGATAAGGGGCTCCACCGTCGTGTGACATCTCTCATGGGTGCCCACGTTATGCGAGTACTCTTCCGTACGAACGAGAAGACCCATCTCCTCCAGTTCCTTGACAATCTGCTTGCGGCAAGTATACCGGTCCATTCCCTGAAAACGGCCGCCGTTTTCATTGATCGTAGCGTCGTCATTCAGAATATTCACTTCCGGCAGATGATGGCGCTTTCCGACTTCAAAGTCATTCGGATCATGACCGGGGGTGATCTTCACCACTCCAGTGCCGAATTCTCTGTCCACATATTCATCCGCGACAATCGGTATCTTCCTCTCTGCAAAGGGCAGCCATACAAACCGTCCCTGATAAGAACGATAGCGTTCGTCCTCCGGATTTACCGCTAAAGCCGTATCTCCCAGCATCGTCTCCGGGCGCGTGGTTGCAAATTCGATAAAGTGCTCTTTCGAAATGCTGCCGTCTTCCTCAATCAGAGGATATTTGATATGCCACAGATGACCGACCTGCTCCTCATACTCCACCTCCGCATCCGAAATGGATGTACCGCAGACAGGACACCAGTTCACAATCCGGGATCCCTGGTAAATATAGCCTTTTTTGTACATACGGACAAAGGCTTCCTTCACCGCCCGGTTGCAGCCCTCATCCATGGTAAAGCGTTCTCTTTCCCAATCACAGGAAGAACCCAGTTTCTTCAGCTGTTTGATAATGGTGCCGCCATACTGGCGTTTCCACTCCCAGGCCCTCTCCAGAAACTTCTCTCTTCCCAGTTCCTCCTTGGTCGTTCCCTCTTCCTTTAATTGATGAATGATTTTCACTTCCGTCGAAATTGAGGCGTGATCCGTTCCCGGCTGCCAGAGCGCATTGTATCCCTGCATCCTTTTCCAGCGAATCAGGATATCCTGCATGGTATTGTCCATTGCGTGTCCCAAATGCAGGATTCCCGTCACATTCGGCGGTGGAATGACAATGGTAAACGGTTTCTTTGTTTCGTCCACTTCCGCATGAAAATACCGCTTTTCTTCCCAGTTCTTATAAATCCGATCTTCAATTCCGTTCGGATCGTATGTTTTTGCCAGCTCTTTCTTCATTTTCTCTGATCACATGCCTTTCTATGAATTTCCTGCTTCCTTTGTCCCTCATGAGAAGGGATTTCTGCTAGACTTTTCCTGCTATTATAACATATCCCCCCTTGCCTGTCGCACTCCATCTCCCCTGGACCGATTGTCCTTCTTCTCCTTCGATGCGCCTGGTTGCCTGCACTGTAAAAAGAATGAAAATTCCCCTCCATCTCTCGCCGTTTCTGACATTTTTGTCGCGCATCCCGCAGTCGAAGCGTGCATTTCTGCTTTCTTTTTTGAATTGACCGAGTTGGTTTTACTGTTGTTTCCAATTCAATCGATGGACAAATTTTTCCTGTTTTACCCTGCTTTTTGAGGGTATTTTCACTCTTGCTTCCCGAAATATCCCCAATTTCCACAGAGTTATCCACAATGACATATTTGTCATTTTCCTTTTTCCGCTTCCCGCTTTTTCGGAATCCGATTCTCATTTCTCTTCCAGGAACTTCATTTAGGGGTTATCGTTCATTTTTTTCCAAAAATTTGATAATTCATTATTGACCGTATTAGTCGTAACACTGATTTGATGGCGCCACTCACGGGGGAACAGCGTCTGATAGCCTTTTTCAAAGAAGCGATCATCTAAGAGAACCACAACGCCCGCATCTTCTTCCGTGCGGATGACTCTCCCCGCTGCCTGTAGCACTTTATGGATTCCCGGGAATCGATAGGCGTAGTCATAGCCGTTTTTTCCACAATTGTCAAAATATTCCCTCAGCAGGTTTCTGGAAAATCCCACCTGTGGAATGCCACAGCCGACCACGATCACGCCGATCAGGGACTCTCCTCTCAAATCGATTCCTTCTCCGAAGATGCCTCCCATCACGCAGAATCCAACCAGCGTACGATCCTCTACCACGGTTAAGTCGAAGTGAATTTGATCCTCTAACGGCAGCCGGTTTCCCTCCGAGAAGCTGTTTAGGAATCTTTCCTTCTCTTCCTGGGTCATGCCCGTTCTCTGGCAGAGGATCTCTGTGTCCCTTGTCCGGTATTCTTCTTCATAAACCTGCCTGGTGCGCTCCAGATAAGCAAAGGACGGAAAGAAAACCAGATAATTTCCCCTTTTAGACGCAGCAACTCTTCTAATATATAATGCTGTTTTCCGGTACATCTCCATCGATCTGGCCGTGTATTTGGCAGTGACATCCCTGCTGATCAGGTAGACGCACCGATCTGCATCAAAAGCCGTTTCTGCATAGATTTCATAATCTTCCTGCGTTCCCCCCAGCAGCTGTTTATAATACTGAATCGGCAAAAAAGTGGCAGAAAACAGAATAGACGCTCGTCCAAGCCCCATACAGGCTTTCAGATCTTCCGAGGGATCCAGGCACAAGATGCGAAGGGTTCGCTCTCCTTTCTCATCTTTTACGATATACCGATATCTTTGGTCCGATTTCTCGTAGATCACTAAAAAACGGTTCAGTCGAAAAAAGAAGGCGAGTAACCTCTCATTCTTTGCCTGTGCCCTGTGCTGATCCAGGTAGGAAGTAAGCGCACGATGTAAGTTCGTCATGTGGTCTGCAAAGGAATCGATCCTTTCCACCACGGAAATCTCCGGCTTTGCTTTGTCGAATTTCTCTGCTTTTATTTGAGAAAAAACGTTCTCTGCTTTTTCCAGTTCTTCCAGAACCCGGGACAAGCCTCTTTCCTTTCGCAGCTCTTTTCGCAGAGAGGTGCGCAGAGCGGAAAATTCTTCCCGCGCCAGCTCCGCACTGTACATCTCTCTGCCTCTCTCTAACAGGTTATGCGCTTCATCAATCAAGAAGAGGTAGCGACACGCCGTCTGCGCCAGAAAAAAACGCTTCAAGTAAACAAAGGGATCAAAGAGGTAATTGTAATCACAGATGATTCCGTCACAGAAAAGGCTTAGATCCAGTGAAAGTTCGAAGGGACAGACACTGGAGCTGCGTGCTTTTTCCAGAACCACCTGCCAGGTATATTCTTCCTTCTCATTGAGCAGGGAAAAGAGTGCCCGGTTGACACGGTCAAAATGCCCTCTTGCATAGGGGCAATCGTCCGGATTGCATTCGCAAACCGGATTGGGACAAATTTTTTCCTTGGCGGTCAGAGTCACCGTTTTAAATCGCAGGTTTCCTTTTTGCCGCAGGAGCCGATAGGCGTCCTGCGCCACTGCGGCGGTCATCGTCTTTGCCGTTAAGTAGAAAATCCGGTCCGCCTTTTCTTCTCCCACTGCCTTTAAAGCAGGATAGAGAACTGCCAGTGTCTTTCCGCTTCCGGTCGGTGCCTCTAAAAACAACTTTTTTTTCTGATCAATCGTGCGATAAACGCCGGCGGCAAGCTTCTTTTGTCCCTCTCTCCAGGAAAAAGGGAAGTGCATCTGCAAAATAGAGGCGGTCCGAACCTCCTGCCATCCGGCCTCCATTTCGATCCAGGGGCGCAAGAGCGAGAGAATCTCCTGAAAAAAATCTTCCATTTCGCTCCAAAAATAGAGGTTCTCAAAACACCGGATCTTTCCGTGTCTAAGTTTCCATACGTCATGCGCACCCGAATCTGTGGCAGCTTCTCCTGACGCGCATAGAGAAAGGCATAGAGTTTCGCCTGTGCCAAATGGACGGAATTTGGCTCCTTCATCTTCGTAACACTGCGGTAGGTTCCCTTGATTTCATCAATCATGGGAACCTCTCCCTCCTGTAGCACAATCCCGTCCGCCCTGCCCTCAATCCGGATCCTTGCTTCTTTCTCCTTCCATGCAAGAACGAAGATTCCCGCAAGGGGGCACCTCGGCATGATAGTCTGCGCCTCCCTGTTTTTGCAGTTTCTTATGAAGGCGGCTTCCTGCCGCCATCGCATCAGACGGTGCCTGTATACGATTATCTAAGTCCCCCGTCCGCAGGAGAAATTCTACCAGCGAACGAACAGAAAACTTTTTTTCGAAAATAGATGTCATGAAGCAATTTTACAATAGGTAGATGCGCGGGTCAAAACGATGTGATATACTTTCATTCATGACCAAAAATGCAGAAAATTTTGTCCAAAAGAATAAGGGGCATTTGGTTGCCCTCCTAACGGTACTTGTCTGGGGAACCACCTTTATCAATACCAAGATTCTCTTGCAATCGCTCACGCCGACGGCGCTGTTGCTTCTGCGCTTTATTCTGGGATACCTTGCTTTTCTGTTTATGGTGAGGAAGCCGATTGGCTTTCATGGATGGAAAAGGGAGGCTCTCTTTGCGGCTGCCGGACTAACCGGAATCACCCTTTACTTCCTGGTGGAGCACATGGCGCTCCAAAACACTTCTGCCGGAAATGTCTGTGTGATTGTTTCCACTGCACCTCTTTTCACGGCACTTTTAAAACGTCTTACCGATCCCACGAGCAAAAAATTGCCGAAAAGATTTTTCCTCGGCTTTGTGCTTGCCATAGGGGGAATCGCCCTGATTACGTTCGGCGGCCAGCAGGTTCACTTAAGTCCCATCGGTGATCTGACTGCCCTCCTTTCGGCTCTTATGTGGGCGCTCTATAATCTCACAACGGAACGCCTCGAAAGGGCGGGAGAATCCGCCATGGCGGTCACCCGAAGGATCTTTTTTTACGGCATTCTGTTTACCCTGCCTTTCATTCCACTTACCGGAACAACCTTTCCGCTGGACGTGCTGTTTACCCCATGATCGGGCTCAACCTGCTCTTTCTCGGCATCCTGGCTTCCGCCATCTGTTTTGCCAGCTGGAATTACGCCGTCCAGCAACTGGGCCCTGTTGCCACCAGCATCTACATTTATCTGCAGCCGGTAGGCACCATTCTGCTCGGTGTCCTCATCCTGCACGAACGTCTCACACTCACCTCTTGCATTGGCATTCTGCTCACTTTCGCAGGGCTCCTGCTCTCCTAGTTCAGGAACCGTTTCTAGGCACCGCGTTTCGCAGTATCCCCCCCATGGAGACACTGCATAAAGCCAATTGATGAAACCACTTTCTGGAATCCGGGCAGTCGCTTTTTCGGAGCGATTTCCCGGCCGATTTTCGTTGGACACAAAATTGACACATTTTTCCATTGACTGTTCACAATGTAAGGACTATAATGATCTTCGTTATCCGGTAGGGGATATAAATTTTAACAGAGAAGGAGATTATGAAAATGATCAAGAAGAAATTATTCGCACTGGCAACATCTACTGTTCTGGCAGCTTCTGTACTGGCAGGCTGCGGCAATTCATCCGCAGACTCCACTGCATCTACCTCCGCTTCTACGGCTGCTTCCGTTGCAGCTTCCACCGCTGCTCCGGCTGCTTCCACTGCTGCATCTACCGCAGCATCCAGCGCCGCTTCTTCCAGCGCAAGTGCTGACGCCAGCGCAGAGGAGACTCTGACCGGCACCATCAGCGACATCAAGGATATGTCCTTTGTTGTAACCGATGATAAGGGAACCCCAAACATGTTCGCCTTCGAAGGCGACAAGCCTACCGGTCTGGATCAGGTAAAGGACGGAGATAAGGTAACCGTTACTTACACCGGCAAACTCAGCGAAGTAGATGCCTTCACCGGCACCATCAAGAGCGTAGAGAAGGCTAAGTAATTTCTCAAAGGGACGGTAAGAGTCCTTTGGAGCATCAGGCGTGTTCAACGCCTGGTGCTCCTTTTTTTTTTTGCATCCGAATGTTGCAGCAATATGGTTTTCCTTTGTTGTTAAACAAAACTTACTGTGGTAAAATATTGCTATCTATCAGATTTCCCGTCTATCCAAATTCCATGTAAGACCATCAGGAGGAAATTTCTATGAGTGTTTACAAGAAGGTATTTCAGTATGTACCGGAACGTCGGCCTGCCATCTTTTTTTCCATTTTTTCTTCCCTTCTTTCGAGCGTGATTCTGGTTTATGCATACACCTTGCTCTACTTTTTCTTAAATGATTTATTGCTTGAAAAAGGTAGCCATGCCTATACTCTCACCCTTCAAATGGTGCTTGCCTTGACTCTTGCCGGATTGTTTTATCTCTTCTCGGGCGTTTTTTCGCATCTCTTTGCTTTTCGACTGGAAACGAATCTGAGAAAGAAAGGAATCGAAGGTCTATCTTCCGCCAGCTTTCGTTTTTTTGATCTCCATTCTTCCGGATATATTCGAAAGACCATCGACAACAACGCAGAAAAGACCCACCAGGCCGTTGCTCACATGATACCGGATTCCGCTCAGGCGTTCCTCGTCCCCGTACTCTCCCTCCTCCTCGGTTTCCTGGTCAGCCTTCGGGTAGGGATCATTCTCCTGCTTCTCGTTCTCATCAGTGGTTTTATCTTAATGAAAATGATGGGAGACAGCCAATTTATGAAGCTGTATCAGGAATCCCTCAATCGTTTGAGTTCCGAAACGGTGGAGTACGTAAGGGGGATTCAGGTGGTGAAGCTTTCGGCAACCGCCTGCAAAGCTTTCAGGCCATGAAGGATGCCATTGAATCCTATGCCAAATACGCCTACGAATATTCCCTTAGCTGCAAGACCCCCTATGTGCTGTACCAGCTGGTCTTCCTCGGACTCATTCCCATTCTTGCCATCCCCCTCTCTTTTGTCTTAACCAAAGAAACGAATCCCGAGAAGCTTCTGATCGAGCTGATCATGATTTTTTTCCTGGACGGTGTCATTAGCGTTTCCTTTATGAAAATCATGTGGTCGAGCATGTATGTGTTCAATGCCAACTATGCGATCGAACAGTTGGAGGCTCTGTATGACAAGATGCAGGAAGATTCCCTTCCATACGGGGAGGAGGAGCAGTTCCCGAATTATCGTATTTCCTTCCAGAACGTGGGCTTTTCCTATGGCGAAAAAAAAGTGCTGGAACATCTTTCTTTTTCCTTGGAAGAAGGCAAGAGTTACGCTCTTGTCGGGCATTCCGGCTCCGGAAAATCCACCGTTGCCAAGCTCTTATCCGGTTTTTACAAGGTGGATTCCGGCAGCATCACCATCGGTGGAAAACCCATTGAAAGCTACAGCAAAACAGCGCTTTGTCATGCCATTGCCTTTGTGTTTCAAGATTGTAAGCTCTTCCATAAAAGCATTTATGAGAATGTTCTTCTCGGAAAACCGGAAGCTTCTAAAGATGAAGTGCTTCATGCTCTGGAACTTGCAGGCTGCAAGGAAATCCTTTCCCGCTTCCCCGAAGGGGAGCACACCCTCATCGGCGCAAAGGGTGTCTACCTCTCCGGTGGGGAAAAACAGAGAATCGCTATAGCCAGAGCTATTTTAAAGGACGCTCCAATCGTCATCCTGGATGAGGCCAGTGCTTCGATTGACGCGGACCAGGAATACGCCCTGCAAAATGCCTTTAAGAACCTGATACAGGGAAAGACCGTCATTATGATTGCCCACCGGCTTTCCAGCATTCAGGGCCTGCATGAAATTCTGGTACTGGAACACGGCACCGTCATCGAAAGGGGCGGCAGCACGGAACTACTCTCCGAAGATTCTACCTATAAAAAACTTTGGGAACTCTATCAATCTACAGAGGATTGGAGGATTCACGCATGAAAACTTGGTTTAAAAAACACTTTGCCGTATCGGAACCTGGTGCAGAAACTTTGCAGAAAGCAACCATTGCCTGCTTTTTGACGGATCTCTGGAATATGACGCCGGTGATTCTTCTGATGTTTCTTGCAGATCAACTCCTCAACCATCGGTTCACGCCGGAGGGATCTTTTTCTTCCTTTCTGCTTTGTCTTTCCTGCATCCTGATTTTACTGGTATTGTATGTTCTGCTTTCTAAAGAGTACGTCTGCCTGTATGACGCCACTTACAAGGAATCTGCCAATTTGAGAAAGGAAATTGCAGGAAATCTGGCGGATCTTCCGATCGCTTATTTTTCCAGGCATGACCTCACCGACCTTTCCGAAAGCATTATGTCCGATGTGGAACGAATTGAACATGCCCTCTCTCACTCGGTTCCCAAGGTGGTTGCCATGGTATTTTTCTTTCCTTTGATGGGCGCTCTCCTCTGCCTCTCCAATTGGAAATTAGGACTGGCGACCCTTCTTCCGACCGTTTTCAGTTTTCTTCTGGTTCCGCTTTCCCGTCAGTTTGTCGTGAACAACAACCAGAAATACTACAATCTGATGCGGGAGAATGCGGAGGCCTTTCAGGAACACATCGACCTGCACCAGGAAATCAGCAGTTTTCTTCCGGAAGAAGAAGTAAGGAAAGAGCTTTTTCAAAAAATGGACCAGCGCGAGGCCCTTCATATCAAAACCGAAATGAGCTCTCTGATCACCGTGGGAATTTCCGGTATCTTTGCTTTTTTAAGTGTTGCCACGGTGGTTTTCGTAGGTTATCCTCTCTTTCGGGAAAGCAAGATTTCCCTGCTGTATCTTCTTGGCTTTCTAATCGCTTCCATGAAACTGAAGGAGATTTTCGACATTTCCAAAGAAAGCCTGATGGAAATCTTTTATATCGCTCCCGCCGTCCGGAGAATTGCGGAAATCAAACATACGCCGAAACAGGAGGGAGAAAAGGCAACGCTTTCCAACTATTCCATCACTTTTCAGGATGTTTCTTTTTCCTATCAGAACGATCGTCCGATTTTAAAAGACGTATCCGCCCACGTGAACGAAGGAGAACTCTTTGCCTTAGTAGGCCCCTCCGGTTGCGGAAAAACAACGATTTTGCGGCTGCTTTCCAGACTTTATGATGCTAAGACCGGGACCATTCTGATTGGAGACAGGGACCTTCAACGCACGTCTACCGACTCCATCTTCCAGAACATTTCCATGGTGTTCCAGGAAGTGAACCTCTTTAACACCACCGTAATGGAAAATATCCGCCTGGGAAGAGCAGATGCAACGGACGAGGAAGTGAGAGAAGCTGCACGGCTTGCCAACTGCTTCGACTTTATTGAACAGTTGCCCGAGGGCTTCCAGACGAAGATCGGAGAAAACGGAGCAGAGCTTTCCGGCGGCGAAAGACAAAGGATCTCGATTGCAAGAGCCTTCTTAAAAGATGCGCCGATTTTGCTCTTAGACGAAATCTCCGCCAATCTGGATATCGATAACGAGCGGAAGATTCAGGAAAGCATCAGCAGCTTAATCGGCAAGGGGACGTCTTCCGGAAAGAAACGCCAAAAGACCGTTCTGATTGTTTCTCACCGCATGAAATCCATCACGAAGGCCGATCGCATTCTGGTATTGTCGGAGGGAAGGGTAGAGGTCTGCGGCAGTCACGAGGAACTGATGGCGCAGTCCCCCACCTACCGGAATCTGGTAGAAAAGAGCAGGCTGGCAGAGCAATTTACCTACTAATGCCTCCTGCTTTACATTGGAATTCCGGAAGGTATAATAAAGGGATAATCGTTTGAAGGAGGTTTTTCATTCATGAAATATCCAGATCCTTATGTACCGGAACTAAACCTGCACGATACACAGGTCGCCATCAAATCCGTCAAGGATACGTTTCAGCAAATGTTAGCCGGGAGATTAAACCTTTTGCGCGTCAGTGCACCTCTCTTTGTCGATCCCGCCAGCGGTCTGAACGATAATCTGAACGGCGTGGAACGCCCTGTCGCTTTTGACATCCTGCATGACTCGGATCACCGGGGGGAAATTGTGCAATCTCTTGCCAAATGGAAGCGTTATGCGTTGCACCGTTACGGTTTTCAGGTAGGAGAAGGGCTTTACACCGATATGAATGCGGTGCGGAGGGACGAAGTCTGCGATGCCATTCATTCCATCTATGTGGATCAATGGGACTGGGAAAAATAATTACAGAAGAAGACAGAACCCTCGAAACCCTGCAAGATACTGTGAAAACCGTCTATAAGGCCATCCGCAAGACCGAACAGTTCATGGCCATTCAATATGATACCATCGACCTGCTCCTTCCAAAGGACATCTTCTTCCTCACCACCGCCGAATTGGAAGCTCTTTATCCGAATCAAACGCCGAAGGAAAGGGAGTATCTGATCACGAAGGACAAAAAAGCCGTCTGCCTGATGCAGATCGGCGACGACTTAAAGAATGGAGCCCCTCACGACGGCAGGGCGCCGGATTACGATGACTGGGCACTCAATGCGGATATCCTCGTCTATTATCCGGTTTTGGATATTGCGCTGGAGCTCTCCTCCATGGGCATCCGTGTGAATGCGGCGTCTCTGCGTTACCAGCTAAAGAAATCCGGCTGCGAAGAACGGGCGAGTCTCCCCTTTCAAAAGGCGATTTTAGCCGGCGAACTGCCTTCCACCATCGGGGGCGGCATCGGTCAGTCCCGCCTGTGCCTCTTCATGCTCCGCAAAGCCCATATCGGAGAAGTACAGTCTTCCCTCTGGCCGGAACAGGAAGAAGCCGATTGTCTTGCACACGGCATTCGCTTGCTCTAAGCGAAGAAAAGTAAAACACTTTTCACGAAAAGGCAATCTCCTTTCCCAAATGAAAGGAATACAGTGCCATTTCTTTGACCTTCTGATTGGTCAACTGTTCCAGTGCCTCCCTGTAGATTTCCAGCTGCGGCTTATAAAAGAGCCGCAGCTTTTCTTCGTCCAGGCAGTCGGTCTTATAATCGATTAACACCAGCTCCCCCTCTTCTTCAAAATAGCAGTCGATCACTCCCTGCACCAGAACCAATTCTTCCCCCGGAAAATCCGGATTCATCCGATTTGCCGGCAGTCCGATCATGAACTGACGCTCACGAAAGAGCCGTTTTTGTTCCATTGCCCTTGCCATGCGGGTAGCGAAAGCAGAACGTAAAAATCGCTGTAAATCTTCGATTCTGATTTGATGGATCCCTTCCTCGTCAAACCTTCCTCTCTCTTGCTCCTTTTGCAGGAAAGCTTCCACCTCCTGCGCCTTTGCCTGTGCTCCTGCCTGTAACAAAGCAAGAGGCAGGAGCTCCATCGCCCGGTGATACAGCGTTCCTCTCTGTGCACCACCTCCCCCGCTTCTCCTTCCTTCTCTCTCTTTTTTCCCCTCCGCATAGGCAAAGGGGTGTGCTTCCAGAGATGCTGTCGCCTCATCAATCAATGACTGTTTCAGTTCTGTCACCGTCGTTTTGGCAAAAAGTCCTAATGCTTTCTCATGCGCATAATGCTCTTGAAAGCGAGGCAAAAGCAAGGATACAAGCCCTTTCTCCTCTTCTTTCGAAGGTTGGATTATAGTATCGACTCCTTGAGTCAGCAGTTTTTTCTGCAAAAGTGCCAGGTTCACCTGTTCTTTCACAGAAGCTGTAGCCAAATCCTCCTCCGAACAAAAAGTGAGCTTCGCAGGCGCAAACGGCTGTCCTCCTGCGAAATAGGGCGCATAGGCTAAGAGAACCAGTTTCAGATAGCTTTCACCGCTCACACGATCGGAATAGAGAAGGGCTCCCTCCTCCTGTGCATGCAGCTCCAACAGTTCTCTGACCTTCTCTTCTTCTTTAACCAGTCCGGTCAAAATCAGTTTTTCTTTGGCTCTTGTCATGGCCACATACAGAACACGCAACTCTTCTCCGAGTGCCACCTCCTTCATGTGATCCGCAATCAACGCCTTCTTCATGGTCGAGTCCCGGATTCGTTCCTCGGTCTGGATGTAATCAAGCCCCGCCCCCAGGTCGGAATCGAGGATCATTCTTCCGTTCGCATCCTGTAAATTCACCTTATGATGCGTCCCGCAGACAAAAACCACCGGAAATTCCAGCCCCTTGCTCTTATGAATGGTCATGATACGAACCACGTCCGCACTCTCGTCCAGGACGTTGGCCTCTCCGAAATCCACCTCATATTTTTTGAGTTGCTCAATGTAGCGCACAAAATGGGAGGCGCCGCGAAAAGAAGTCTTCTCAAAGGCCCTCGCCTTTGTTAACAGCATCTTGACATTCGCCAATCTTCTTTCCCCTGCGGGCAATGCCCGGATGTAGGAATCGAATTGTGTTTTTTCCAAAATATAATGGAGCAATTCATGGGTTTGCAAATAAGAACTGTGCTTCCGAAAGTCTTCCATGAGATCCAGAAATTTTGCTGTCTTTTCATCCTCTGCCGCATAGCGGGCAACGCTCTGCGCAAAATAATCGTCTATCCATCCTTTCTTTTTCCCCTCTGCCCGTACCTTCGCAAGCTCCTCATCTGAGAAACCTCCGATCTGAGAGCGCATCACGGAAGCAAAAGGAATATCCTGCAGGGGATTGTCTATCACGGATAAGAGTGCCAAAAGTACCTGCACTTCCTGTGCGGAAAAATACCCGGTGCGGGATTCCACATAGGCGGGAATCCCCTCCTGTTCCAGCGTTTTACGGAAAATCTCATCTCGTCCTTCCGCTCCCGCCGACCTCATGAGAAGAACGATATCCTGATACCGCAAGGGTCTCAGACCTCTGCCCCGTTGTCCACCCGGCATGAGCGCAATAGCTCCTTGATCCGTCCTGCGATCATTCTGGCTTCCAGCGCCGACTTCTCTCCCCCTGCCTCTGCCGAAACCAGAAGCAGAATCTCCGGATCGTAACTCCCCGCTTCCGCTTCCTTGTACGCAAGCCCGGGTACCAGGCGGGCATCCGCATCGTATTCCACCCCGCCCAGGTCTTTTTTCATCAATCTTTGAAAGCAGTCGTTGACAAAAAGAAGGACTTCCGAACGGCTTCTGAAATTCCGGTGCAAATCCATACGCCGCTCCTTCGCCTTCTCCTCCTTTTGATACCGGTCCATTTTTTCCATGAAAATTTCAGGACGGGCCTGGCGAAACCGGTAGATACTCTGTTTGACATCCCCCACCATGAAACGATTGAAAACGCCGTCATCCTGTGTGGACACCGCCTTCAGGATGAGCTCCTGCACCTCATTGGAATCCTGATATTCATCAATCATGACTTCCTTAAATTCTTGTCTGAGTGCCTGCGCCGCCTCGGTTGGAGAAATCAAAATCTGACCGTCTTCCGTCTCCTCCCTGTGGATGAGAATGCGCAACGCCTCGTGCTCCATATCCGAAAAATCGATGATATTTCTTTCTCTCTTGGCCTTTTCCATCTCCTCAAGAAAGACAAGGGACAAACGAGCCAGCTCTCTGACTGCCCTGGAAGCCAAGCGCATGTACCCGATTTCAGTCTCTTGATCCCTTGCAAAATAACGCTCCTTCAAGTGTGTGATCCGGTCTTTGACTTCCTTTCGCATTTCGGAAACGACCTTTTTTTTAGAAGGTGAAACGCTTTTGTCTCTGACCGGTTTCAGATTGCCGAAGGAAATCGTGAAGAGGGCGCTCCTTACTTTCTCGTAACCCTCCCCTTCCTCCATCTGCGAAATGGCCCGTGCGATCTGTGCGATCTCTGCCTGCAGATTCGGTGTATAAGCCATGGGTCCGTCCGCCTCATCGCAGATCATTGCCGCCCTTTGCAGGGTGTGCACTGCGTCCTGGAGCTGTTCCATGGTTTTTCTCTCCACCTCTTTCACAAAGAAAAGAGCATCAAAATCCTCTTCAGGGACCTCATAGTCGTCCATCCGTTCTTTCAGCCACAGATCCGGAAAGGGCGTGCTGACGGATTTGTGGTAAAGGTCTAAGATGTTTTTTTCAAGCGCCTCGTCCGAGGCTCCTTCCGAAAAATAATCCGCGCAAAAAAGGAAGTCGGAGGTGGAGGGATCCGACTCCTTCCGATTGGACAAGGCATATTCCTTCTCTAACAGCTCGGAAAGCACCTGCTGCTCCAACAATGTGATCTCGCCTTCTTCCACCACACGATAAGAAGGATCCAGGTCAATCTCTCCGAAGTGACTGCGGATGACAGATTGACAGAATGAGTCAATCGTCGTGATCTGTGCATGATGAATGAGGGTCTGCTGTCTCTGCAGATGCTCGTCCTGCGGATTCTCCTGCAACGCCCGACTAATTCTGGCGCTGATTTTCTCCTTCATCTGCGCCGCCGCCGCTCTGGTAAAGGTCACAACCAGCAAGCGGTCAATATCCACCGCATCTTCTCCGGAAATGAGACCTAAGATCCGCTCGGTCAAAACTGCTGTTTTCCCGCTACCGGCTGCCGCAGAGACCAGAATATTTTGGTGGCGCGCATCAATGACTGCCTGCTGTTCCTCTGTGAATCTCATTCTGCCTCACCTTCCGCTTCCATCTCCCTCTTCCTTGCTTCCTCTTCCTCCCAGTCAAGCTGAAATTTCATCCGGTTCAGATGCTCTTCCAACCGATCTGCAAAAAGAAGGTGTGCCCTCTCCGAAAAATGAACCCCGTCATAAGCAAGTGGCAGATTCCAACTAGCGGCATCCAGGAAATCCACCTCCTTTCTTCAGCCAGGCGCTGGTAGGCCCTGGACAGTCTCCCGTCCCTCGTGTCATACTTGGCATAATATTCATCCGCTCCCGTCATCACCTGGGCAGGTGCGATCAGGACCAGTGCAGTATGGTAATGCCGGATGCTTTCACTGGCCTCCACGCGCTCCATCATTCCCTTCAGTCTTGCAATCACCTGCGGGATATCCGGATCAAACATATTCAGATAATCGTTGGTCCCCAGCATCACATATAATACATCGATCGGAGAAGATTCCTCCAACGTCCGGTCTAAGGACTCGAGCTCCGCCGCCGTATGCGGGATTTCTCTTCCATTCAGTCCAAGCCCCACGATCTCCCATTCCTCACAGAGCCTTCTCTCCAGTACCTTTATAAAACGAACCGTCTCCGGAAAGCGTCCTCCAAACGCTCCCGCCGGGTCAAATCCGTATGTATTCGAATCTCCAATCACAACCGCCCTTCTCATGCCGCCTCCCTCCTGAAATTCTTCTTGTATTCATGATGTTCTTTTCAATTATGAGCAATCGCTCTGCCCCTGTCAACGAAGGCCCTGTCCTCCATTTTGACAGGCGGGATTGATCAGATATATAATAAGAAAAATGTAAGGAGCATCTGATCCTTAGGATATCCATCTTGGAGATGCCGGCAACAGAAGTATTTGAGGATGAGGTTTTATTTGAACAAAAAACAACAACGTCTATTTTTCGAAATTCTTTTCTGTTTCGTATGTGCGTTGCTAATGATGACTCTATGCACGCGCTCTTCCTTTTGGTACCCTTTCAACAACTGGGATGATGTAAACAGCTATTTTACCGTCGGCAAATCCATGTTCCGCGGTCTGGTTCCCTATAAGGATCTCTTTGACCAGAAGGGCGTCTTTCTGTATTTTCTCTATGGACTGGCCTCTCTTTTTTCCTACACGACTTTTCACGGCGTCTTTGTGCTTGAAGTCATTGCCTGTGCTCTCACTTTGCTTGCACAAATGAAGATTGCTCTGCTCTATCTCCCGCGCGGTACGGTCTTTTTGATGACCCCTCTCTGCGGCGCCATTCTCTACTCCTCCAGAGCCATGTGGTGGGGGGGAAGTGCGGAGGAATTTCTACTGCCCTTCCTGTCATGGGGGCTCTACCTCTCCTTCCTGTATTTCAGAACCGTTTATCCGGAACCCGTGCCTTACCGCACCATGTTCTTAGGGGGCGTTCTCTCCTCCTTTGTCTTTTTGATCAAATTCAACTCCCTCGGATTCTTCATCGGATGGGTACTGATGCTCTTGCTCGCCAACCTCTTCGCTTACAGACAGGTCATCGGCGTACTGCGCAGAATCCAGATCACCATGTACTCTCTCCTCGTCTTTGGCGCAGGTTTTCTCGTCCCGATTGTTCCCTTCTTCCTTTACTTTCTCATCCACGGCGCCCTGTACGACTGGATCTATGTCTACCTCTATTGCAATCTCTTTGTCTATTCGGTGAAAATGAGCCTTGGCGCAAGGTTCCTTCTGCTTGGCAAGGTACTGTATCGGCAGTTTTTTCTCAATCCTCTGCCTGGTCTCTTTGCCCTGGCCGGTGTCCTCCTCTTTCTCTTCCGCAAGGACACCAAGGGGATCGAAAAAATCAACCTCCTACTCCTTGGCGCCGGTCTCCTGTTGGGTATCTTCATCGGAGGGATCGCGCTTCCTTACTACATTCTTCCTCTTGGCACCTTTGTTGTGCTTGTGGAAATGGCAGCCAGCCTTTTTCTCCCGAAGAAACAGGAATTTTTACCGAGAAAGCCTCAAAAAAGAGGTCCCGCTTTCTATCATATTTCTCCCGCCCTGAAACTCTTATCTTTCTACGGAGCCCTCTTTGCCTCTCTTCTGGGTATGCTTCTCCTTTGTTTTTCCCTTACCCAGAATCGAGCTTATCATTCGTTGAAAAAGGGAGATCTCTGGCAAACCCATTTCACGGAATATATCCGAAAAAGCGGCGTAAAGGCGCCTACTCTATTAAACGTCAACTGCTTCGACCAAGGTTTATATACGGTTTCCGGCATCCTTCCTACGGTCTACTTTTTCCAGACCCAGACCATCCATCTGGACGAGGTTTATGAGGTGCAAATGGGAGCCATCCGAAGCGGAAGCACGGATTTTATTCTCTCGATGGACGGCGCCCCCGATAATATTTTCCTGCACTACGACCTGGTTCTCAAGGAAGAAGACAAGCTGCCCGGAACCGGTCATACCCTGTTTCTGTTTCAAAAGATAAAAGAGTGACTCTCTGCTCCACCGGGAGGATTCCCATAAAGGCATATCATGACAACAACCAAAAGAACGCCCCATCCGCTCTACCGTCTCTTTTCGTGTATTTACTTCATCCCCTTTTTCCGTTCTGATTGCGATTCTCCTGCTGTATTCCACCCTCTACTCGGTGCATTACAAACTGGGCATCGTCTTTGATTTACAGGAGAGACAGCGCACGAATCCGCTTCTTCTGCTCGTCAGTGCCTTTTTTTCGTATTTTTCCGTCTTTCTGTTTCTACGTAGGAAAACCGGTCTTTTTTTCTTCCCGTTTCGTTCCCCTTCTCCTCCTCTTCGCCTTTGGTCTCCTGTGCGGTCTATTCCTGATCTTCGGCGTGCGGGGGCTTGCGGTCAACGATGCGAGAACCCTGGATGTCGATGTCGTCAACGCCTTCATGAGGGGTGATTTTTTTCCCAGTTGACGGATAAAGGGAGTTACCTGTACATCTATCCCTTCCAAATCGGTTACGTCGCCTACGGGCAGCTGGTCTATCTGTTGTTCGGAAAAAGCAATTATACCGCCTACCAGTTCCTCAACCTGATCTGCATTCTGGGAACGCTCTTCCTGCTGTATCAGATCACGATGGAGCTCTTTGAGGACCGGGAAATCGCCTCCATGGCAGCCCTTCTTACTCCCTTCCTGCTGTTCTTCCATGTATCTGTGACACTGATTTACGGCGATATTCCTTCCTTACTGCCGCTGAGCGCCGCCTTTTATCTGCATATCCGCTTTCTCAAATATAGCAAAGCAAGAGACGAAATCTTCTGCGCCCTCCTGCTGTTTCCCGCCGTTCTTCTAAAGACCAATTCCTACATTGCGGTGATTGCAATTCTATTATCCCTTTGGATCCGGGAGAACCCGTCCCTGCGTCCGAAGGAATGGCAAAAAAAGCTTCTTCTCAGCCTCCTTCTTCTTTTCTTCGGCGTCGCCTCTCCAAGGATTTTTGGAGAAACCTATGCGCAGATTGCGGCACATACCTCTCTCCCGCAGGGCGTACCCTCCAGCACCTACTTTGCCATGGCGATTCAGGAGGAAAGCGACGGAAGCGGTCAAAACGGCTGGTATAACGGTTATAATGCGGGAACGTATCGGAACAACCAGTTTGATCACGAAAAAACGGACCTCGAAGCCAAAAAACGATTTTGTTCTGACTTTAAGTCGTTGCTGCACCATCCTGCCCATGCCACTTATTTTTATTTCAAAAAAGGCATGACGCAGTGGGCAGACCCTTCCTTTGTCAGCATGCGAAATCTGGAGCTCGCCTCCCGCCATGTAGAGGGGCATAGCAGAATCGTAAACTCCCTGATCTACGGAAGGGGCATGCGCATATTCTACTTTGTCATGCGGATTTCCATGTTTCTCATCTATTTGGGAACCCTCCTCTACTGTATTTCCGTCTTCCGGGCAAAGAAGCTCTCCTCCTTTCAGGGATTTTTGATCCTCTATATTTTCGGCGGCATGCTCTTCCATGAAATCTGGGAGGGAAGCAGTCGCTATACGATGCGCTACTATATCTACCTGCTGCCTTACGCTTCCTTCGGTCTCATGCTCCTGCTTCGCAGGGCAGCGCGTCTCCTGCCTGCATCTCCTTGGTCTGACGGGAGAACGGTACCTGCGGATTCTCCCCTCTTAGATCAAGATACAGCCCAACCGGAAGGTAAAACCAATGACTGAATCCCAACCATTTTTCCCACCAAACCAATAGAAGACGATCCCTTCGAAAAGTTCCCGCCGTCTTTGCTTTCCAAAATGACGACGATTGCCCTTCGCAATCTACAGGAAATCGAACACCCCTCGCCTCTGAACAGGGGCAAAGATGCCGTCAAAAGGCTGCTCAAGCGCCCCGGCGACGCCTCTATTCAGGATCCCCTCTTCTGGCCTGCCGGACTCCTCCTACTGGGGCTGGTAGAAACGGGAAATTCCGAGGCACAGAACAGCGCAAGGACGTATTTACAGCGCCATCTGCACGCAGGAAAGGCACATCCGCGCCGTCTCCACGTGGATGATGCGCTCGCCATGGGTGCAGGTCTTCGTCTCTATCAGAAGGAAGAGGAAAGGATCGGTGCGCTGGAACAGCAATCTCCGCAGGAAGCGTCCCGCCTTAGCGCAATCTCATCCCTCCTGCACGAGGGCGAACGTTTTGCCGACATCCTGCGAAAACTTCCCGCAGATGCAGAGGGTAGCCTGATATACAACCCGGCGTCCGGAGGAGACGATATCTTCGCAGACGGCTGCGGAATGGTTTCGTTCTTCTTCTCCCTCCTAGCTGCCTGCAAAGGACAGGATGGCTCTTCCTACCTTTCTTTTGCCGCCTCCCAGTTAACAGCTTTCCTTCAGCATGGAATGGATCAAAGAAGCGGCCTCCCCTACCACGGCTATAGCTTAAAAAAAGGAGCTAAGCAGGGCATCCCCGGCTGGAGCCGAGCCGCCGGCTGGCTTCTGATGGGATATACGGAATATTTGATTGCCTGTAAAAAAAAGAACGGCAGGCAGTCTCTTCCGGATGAGAAACTGTTCCTGCCTTATTTTCAGCTGTTACAAAATATTTTAAACTGTCAGCGCGAGGACGGCGCCCTTTCCTGGATCCTCTGCTCTTCCGAGGGGGCGGTGGATACAAGCGGTCTTTCGATGCTCTGCTATGCCATCGGACGTGCGGAAGGGGAGGGGTTGCTGGCTGAATGCTCTACCATTTTGCCGCAGCAAATCTTCTCTCTGCGCCACTCCCTTCTTCCCTGCATCCGGGAGGACGGTCTGGTCACAGGATCGCTTTCCGCCTGCGAAGATTTTGCCGTACACAGACAGATCTACGGATCTTTCCCCTGGGGACAGGGCGCAGCCCTTGCGGCGATCTCCCTTTCCAGTAAGGGCAAGGGAGATTCGCACTATGCCCGCAGGAGCGAGTGAGATTTGCGTTATTCTCTTGCAGGCAATACACTTCCGGCTTACTTCTTAATTGCTCTTTTTAAAAAAGAAATCCATATATAAATAAAACAAATATATAGAGAAGGACACGATGCTAACCCACAGCAATCCCAACCCATAATTGCCCATTATGTTTTTTATTTTTTCTCCACTTTCATCAACGTAATGTGCAATGCTAACAAGGTGATAAAACAAACAAACCCAAGTAATCGTGCATACTATAAGCTGCAAGATTTTTTTTATTTGTGTTCCAATATCCGCTTTTTTCCATACTACAAAGGCTAAAATCACCATACCAATCCATATACAAAAAATGAGTGGCATTTTATAAAACCTCCTCTTTCATTCATCTGCATTTTGACAAGGGTTACATCGTACAAGAACTACTCTGGAAAAATCAACATCAATAGCCTTTTCCAAAATGCTTTTATACGGTAAATCAAACTGCTTTCTCTCTTTATCCTCTCTTCTTCTGCCTTTATCTCTTCCAATCTTGCCTGTTCTGCCCGGTCCTCTGCGGCAAGGTGTTTGTCAAAGGTATATCCACAGACATATTCAAGCAAAGAATACAGCTTTTTGCCATTCATCTTCTGGTTATGAAAACCCTGTGTGATATATCTTTCTCTGGGTGCAGTCTTTACATAGTTGTTATGCCATAACGAGAGATAGTTCTTATCAAACCCTTTTATGATCCAGGTGTCTTCTCTTCCCTTTACGGTAAGTTCGTCTGCGTGGTCAACCTTAAACTTAAGCCCCTCCTCATAAACAAATCTTTCAAGATGAAGGTCCATAATACCACCTCTTGAAAGTAGTTGGTCCACATAGGGAATCTGCTTCACATACGGACTGCAGGCCTCTCTTAAAAACATCCGTCTTTTGCACTTCTTACAAGACTTTAACCCCTCCGGCATGTGATCGGATGCCATAAAGCTCTCCGGTGCTATCTCTTTGATGTATTCACAGTCCTTATCATGAAACACATCTCCATCTGCCCCGTAAAAATACTTATATTTCTGCTGATCCAAAAGACTCTGTTTTCTACCCTGCGCAAGTTTCTCCTCTTCCGGTATCTCCCTCGCAACATGCTTTAGCTGCCCGCCTCTTATGACAGCCTCGCTTCCCTTTTTCTGCAAAAGGAACAGATCGACCACATCCTCCGCCGCCTCTACAGGAAGCTCAGCCCCATTTTCCTTTTGAATCCTGATTCCAAGATCAACGCTCCTTCTTAAATATCTCCATATCGCATTAAAATTTTTCTCTGCAATATATATGATGTTTCTTTCCCAGTCAAACCGAACTATGCTGCTTTTGATGTACTGCTCTCTGGAAAAATCAAAATATACAAGCGCCGCATTTACAAGGTCATTTTTGATCTCCTCATATCCGGGAATAAGGGCAATCTTCTTTGGATACAAAACGACCTTCATATCGTACAGGTCCTCACCCCAAAGAATGCATTCCGCATCCACTGTTGCAAGAGCCTCATTTACTTCTTTTTCATAAAAAACCTTTTCGCTCTTAACATTCATCCTTTTCCCCGAAAATAACCCCCTTCCCCTGCTAGACCTCCCGGTCTAACAACACATGGCGCAGCTTGAGCGTGACCTGCAGATAGACAAAGAGATAGGGTAGCACCAGGAGATCCGGCGGCAGGAGTGTTGTATAGAACAGAAAGGAACAGTACGTCATCAGGTCGATGAGATTGACGAGAAGCGCACAAAGCAGGATCTTTTTTTCCCGGTAAGCAAGGGCATAAACGCTGAGCAGGAGGCTGGAAGGATAGTCATATCGCTCGTGCATGCCGGGCAGGAACATCACCGCAGTCAGAAGGGTCCAGAGACAAAGGAGCATCAGATTCTTCAAATCCAGCCGCTCTCTGCCTTTTAACACCCAGAGAAACGCCGCAAAGAAAACGGCGGCGGCGATCAGAATTCCCGCTGTTTTCAGGACATAATAATCGGCCAGACCAAAGCTGTATAGGTTCGGCATGTTTCTTGTAACCGAGTCCGTGTCATGCGTCACTTGCAGGCGGTAAACCAGATAGGTATCTAAGGGAGATCTTCCGCAGAAAACAGCAGGCAGCCCCGCTGCCAGATAAACGGCGGGAATATAGAGGAAGTGCAGGATGCTGCATCTTTTTTTTGCAAAATAATAATAGAGAAAAAACGGCAGGAAAAAAATTGCCTGTAGTTTAAAGGACAGGGCGACACCGAACAGCAGGAAGGCTTTGTGATTTTTTCCCTGCAGCAGATAGGTGAGGGACATGATCGCAAAGGCGGTATAGATCGAATCGCACTGCCCCCACACTGCACTGTTTAAGAAGACAAAGGGCAAAAAGAGAAGAGCCATTCCGCAAATACCGGCGCGGTTTCTGATCTCCTCCTCACTCAGGTACGCCCCGGAAAGCGCCTCCGGAGAGGAGAGGTTGATCAGGGTAAACTCCTGCTTTCCTCCCTGCAGCAGAAAGCGAACCAGCTTGATCACAAAAAAAGCTGTGATAAAATCAAAGAAGCAGGAAGTCAGACAGATCAGAATGTAATAGGGAAGCGGCAGGTGCGCAATCACATTTAACAGCAGGGTATACGGCACATAATAATTGGTTACTTCAACCGCCATTCCCTCCCGGAAGGACATCGAAGCAAAGGTCTTGCACCAGGGCTCCAAGAACATATAATAATCGTCCGACTGCATGCGCGGAATAATCTCAAGCCGCATCACCAGCGCGATCAGCATCAACATCGCCCAGACGATTTCCGCTGCATACTCATCAGCCAGATGATGCAGAAAATCGTCTACCGGATTTCTTCTTTGATTCATGGGATCGTCCTTTCGAAGTACCAGAGCATCATAAATTTATTATAGTGGATATCCCTGCGAGGGTCAAAAACGTCTCGCAAAGGATCGACAAGAGAAACAGACAAGGGAAAGCAAAAACAGGCAAGAGAAGCGGACAGGAGCCAGAGGAGTACAAGTGAAGAAAGACAACCCGACACCCATCTGTATGATCGTTCAGGAAAAAAATGTGCGGGGCGGCATCGCAGCCGTTACCGCCGCTTATTACGGTTCTAAACTGGAAAAGGACTTTGACGTCACCTACGTGGAATCCTTTGCGATGGCAGCAAATTCAAAAAAATCAGGAAGGAGATTTCTGCCATCTTTGCCTTTTCCCGGGTTCTCAGAACCAAACGTCCTGCCCTGGTGCACATGCACACCTCCTTCGGCGGGAGCTTTTACCGGAGTCTTCCTTTCATTTTTTTAGCCAGGAAAAAGGGGATCCGCATCGTCAATCACATCCACTCCTCCTACTTTGACACCTTCTACGTCCATGCCTCTCCGCTCAAAAAGGCGCTCGTCAAAAAGGCCTGGAGTGCCTGCGATTTCTTTATTGTGCTGACGGATTACTGGAAAAAGACCTTTTCCTGTGTGATTCCGGAGGAAAAGATGGCGGTGATCGGGAACTACGGCCCCTCGATTCCTTTTGAGAAAAACAAGCCCTGCCGTCACCGGCTTCTCTTTCTGGGCGCTTTTTCCGAAAAAAAAGGCGCTTACGACTGTGTGGATCTGTTTGCAAAAGTCGTTTCGCAAATGCCAGAAGCCAGGCTCATCATGGCAGGAGACGGAGAAAGGCAGGCTCTCATGGACTATGCCACCAAACGGGGGCTTCGCGATCAAATCTCCTTTCCCGGCTGGGTCAGAGGAGAAGAGAAAGAAAGACTGCTGCGAGAGAGCGATCTTCTGCTTCTGCCCTCCCATGCGGAAGGCTTCCCCATGTCTATCATCGAAGGAATGGCTTACGGGCTTCCCATCGTTGCCTCAAAGGTAGGCGGCATCCCGCAGATCGTCTCCGAGGGTGAAAACGGCTTTCTCTTCGCCTATGGAGACACTTCCTCCATGGCGGACGCCGTCCTCCTTCTCCTGCGCAATTCCTCTCTTAGAGAGCAGTTTCGTCAAAAGTCCTACTCCATTGAACAGGAGCATTACACCTTCGATCAGCATCTGAGTAAGCTGGAACAGGTCTACCGCAAAGTACTGGCGCTCCGGCATTAAAATCGCAGCGTATAGAGGGGACGATGATCTCTCGCATCAAACACAAAGATCTGCGCCTCTTTGTCCGCCAGCGTATAATACTGCAGTGCGTTTCCTTCCCCGTCCGCGTCTACAAGGCTGTTCCCGTCTGCACCAAGGAGCTGCAGATTGTTCCAGTCTTTGGTGGACAGATACGACAGCTTTGCAAAGGAAGTCTTTACCTTCTCCACGTCCTGGAATCCGAAATAGGAAGCGTTCTGTTTCCCTCCCTGATCCTTCACCACCAGAAGAGAATCGTCGTACTGCGCATCGAAATCCATGGGCTTTCCGGTGAGATCAGATAACTCCGAAAGAATATAAGGACTGTGCAGCAGGCGGGAACCGTGGTTGATGAAGACCACCGCGTCAAAATCGTCAAAACGCAACATCATCAGTGCGCTTCTGACATCCTTCGCCTGTTCAAGTCCCTCTCTCCTCTCTTCATGCATCGCATCCACATAGGTGTTCCACCCGGCATAGGTCTCATCATTCCGATGATCTTTCATCCCGAGCTGCTGCATGATCCCGCCCAGCTCATGCGTGGTCTTATAAGCACCGTAGGCGGAAAGATGGGTCTGCGAGCACAGATCGCTCCCCGCCTGAATCAGATTCGGAACGTAATTCAGATTCACGCAGGGAATCCCCGCCTTCTTTGCAAGCAGAATGGCTTGATTTCCCGCTCTTTGCTGTTCCTCCGTTCCCGGGAAGGGAAGTTGTATGACGACGGGTGTGATCCCCTTCTCCAGGCAAAGCGCGATGATCTTTTGCAGGTACTGCGTCCCGACGGTTTCCTTCTCCATTCCCGCCTCTGCCGGAATCAAATCGGTTTTCTGCGCTTCCACGTCAATTTTAAGATTCATCTCCGCACCAAGGCACTTTGACACTTCTCCATGCCCCACAGCCATCCGGTAATCGTCTGCTGTCAGTTGTTTCCAGCGATTGTGGTAGGTATAGAAGGGGAAAAGAAATTCCTGTCTGGTTTTCTTTTTTTTAAACAAATCAAAAACCGCTTCCTGCTTCGTTTTCGACAAACGGAAGGCATCTAACGCATCATGCGCCAGCCCTAGCGCCTGCTGCTGCGTCTCTCCTTCTACGCCCGTATCCTTCGGCAACTGATCCAGGTATCTCACGTCCTGATCCAGATAATACCCGTCAATGAAAACAAATTTCGGTGTGCAGGTACGGAGCGCATTCTTTAAAATCCAGTAACTGACATTCAGCCTTGCGCCCTTGCTGGCGAGATTATAAGACGTGATGCCGTATTCTTCATAGAGCTGTGCCGGATTCACGCCGTTTTTCATGTGGGAATTTCCAAGAAAAAGGGCATCGATCCTGCCTGCCTTCCCTTCTTTAAAAAAGAGCGCCCGATCCCTGTAGCTGTCCTTTCTAACCAACAGCCGGTTGCAAAAAAGGAGGGCGTCGGATAACAGAAGGAGAAATAAGAACAGAGATAAAGCTCTTTTCCAGAAATTTTTTTGTAAAAGATCCATCTTAAAACTGTGCATAGATAAAGGAATCTCCCTGGATGGATGCGCCCCAGATCCCCAGAATGAGGATCAGACAGATCGCACCGATTTCAATCAAAAACCGCAACCAGACGCCCTGTGTGGCAATCCGCTCTCTCAAACCAGTCCCCGATCGGTACAGAGGTCTGCGAACAGAAGAAGGGCAAGCCCCACCAACAGGACAAGCAAATTGGGAAGATCCAGTCCCATCTGCAGGATGCCGCCCGCAAAAATTCTGTCCAAATGCAGAGGGAAGAGATTCCGCACCACGGAAAATCCCTGCGAAAGAGTCGTCGCATGAAAGAAAATCCAGGCAAAAGAGACAAAGGACAGATTGAGCAGGACACAGAAGATCCGGTGGGACAGCGCCCCGGTACGAATCCCTACTCTTTTCTCCCCCCATGCAAAAACTGCCTTTGACCGATCATAGACAATGAGGGCAAGGCCATGCAGGAATCCCCAGAAGAGATAGGTGATGCCTGCTCCATGCCAGATCCCGCTAACCAGAAAGACAATCAGAAGATTGCGGTCTCTTCGTAAATTCCCTCTCCGGTTTCCGCCCAGAGGAATATAAAGATAATCCCGAAACCAGCTGGAGAGGGAGATATGCCATCTCCTCCAGAATTCCGCTATGTTTCCCGAAAGGTAAGGGCTTTTGAAGTTGTCCATGACTTCTATCCCCAGCAGTGCGGCACAGCCCTTTGCAATCGAAGAATAACCGTAAAAATCGCAATAGATTTCAAAAGTAAATGCCAGAACGCTGAGTATTAACAGGATTCCCGCCTGCGACTGCGGGTTTTCAAACCCGCTCTGTACCAGTATGCTAAGCCGGTTGGCAAGCACTAGTTTCAGAAAATATCCCCAAACCATTAAGAGCATGCCACTTTGCAGTCTCCGGTAAGAAAGGGGTCTCGGCTGCTTCATCTGCGGAATCAGGTGATCTGCACGCTCGATCGGGCCGGAAGCGATTAACGGGAAAAAGGAAGAAAAGGCGGCATAGGTGAGAAAATTCTTCTCTGCCTGATACTTTCCCCTGTAACAATCGATGACATATCCCAGACCGGTCAGTACAAAGAAGGAGATGCCAAAGGGAGCAGCCACCGCCATCCCCGGCGCAAAAAGCCGGAGATATTTAAAGACAAAGAGGAAAGAAAGGTTGAAGCCGATACATAAAACAAGAGCCATCCGCCTTTGTCCTGAAGACTTCGCCTTCTCGTTTCCTTTATTGACCGCCTCTTCCCGGTGTTCACAGAGCCTTCCACCGAGATAAGTGGAACAGACCACAAGGAAAGCACCGGAAGAAAACGGATTCCCATAGAAGCGTAAAGGCACGCACCCGCAAGAAGAAAGAAAAGAGAACGTGCCTTCACCGGCAAGAGATAGGTGATCCCCACCAATACAGGAAGCAGAAATAAAAAAGCAAAAGAAATATAATTCAGCATAGGACCTCAGGAAAGAAACGGTTTCATGGACGCAGACAGGGCATCTTTCTTCGCTTTTGCTTCTGCCAGATCCTGTCCCTTCGTGGTGAAATAGATCTTGATTTTGGGCTCGGTACCGGAAGGACGAACGACAACGCCCGAACCGTCTTCCAGCGCATAAATCAAAATATTGGCCTTGGGAAGCCCCGTCTTTCCGGTTCTTCATAGTCCGTAACCTGAACCACCTTCACACCGGCAATGTCTGTAAGCGGGTTCTTTCTCAGGCTCTCCATAATCGCAGACATCTTCTCCATTCCGGAGAGTCCGGGGAATTCAAAGCTGTCTACCTGATTCAGGTAACGGCCGTACTGCTGATAGATTTCTTCTAACCTCTGCTTGATACTGGAGCCCCTGCTTCTATAATAGGCCGCCATCTCACAAATCAGCATAGATGCGACTACAGCGTCTTTATCTCTCACATAGGGGCCTGCCAGATATCCGTAACTCTCCTCAAAGCCGAAGATGAAGCGGTCGGTTTCACCTTCTTTTTCCAGTCCTGCAATTTGATCTCCAATCCATTTAAAGCCGGTTAAAACCTGTCTGAGCTCCACACCGTAGTGCTCTGCCACCCTCACCGCCAGAGGCGTCGATACGATGGACATCACCGCCACCGGGTTCTTTGACATCGTTCCCTTCTCTATCCTTCCGGCACAGATGTAATCGAGTAACAGCACACCCATTTCATTTCCGGTCACAAGTTCATACGTGCCGTCTGCACAGCGCATGGCAATGCCGACTCTGTCCGCATCGGGATCGGTTGCCAGCATTAAGTCCGCTTCCTCTTCCTTTGCCAGTTCCAGTCCCTTCTCGAGTGCCTGTCTGATTTCCGGATTCGGATAAGGAGCGGTGGTAAAATAGCCGTTCGGATATTCCTGTTCCGGTACAATTGTAAGATCGGAAATACCGATGTCCCGCAATACCCTGGTGACCGGTACCAGTCCCGTTCCATTTAACGGCGAATAGACCAGCTTCAGTCCCGCCTCCTTGCACAGTCCGGGTCTCACCTGGCAGGCTTCGACGTTCTGATAGAAGGCTTCCTTGCAATCATCACCCACAAAACGAATCAGCCCCTTCTCCACACCTTCCGCAAAAGACATATACCTTGCCCCTGTCAGCACATCCGTCTTTTGTATGGAGTCATAAACCACAGCCGCCGCATCATCCGTCATCTGACAGCCATCCGGACCATAAGCCTTATAGCCGTTATATTTGGCAGGATTGTGGGAGGCGGTAATCATGATGCCCGCATTGCAATGGTAATATCGGGTGGCAAAAGAAAGAGCCGGAACCGGCATCAGAGCATCATAAATCCGCACTTTGATTCCGTTTGCAGCTAAGACACCCGCTGCATCCATTGCAAAAAGATTCCCCTTGATTCTGGAATCATAGCTGATGGCAACGGTCTGCGTTCCTCCCTGGGTTTTCACCCAATCTGCTACGCCCTGTGTGGCCTGTCTGACCACCCAGATATTCATTCGGTTGGTTCCCGCACCAATCGTTCCTCTAAGACCGGCAGTCCCGAAATGAAGGGAAACCGCAAACCGGTCTTTAATCGCATCTTCATCTCCTCTGATCCGCTGTAATTCGGTATGCAAATCCACATCCTGAAGGTCTGCTTTTAACCATCTTTCATATTCTGCCTGCACCATCATTTCAACACCCCTTTCTCTGTCGTTGTCACGTAATCATTATAGTGAATTGGGCTACATTTGCAAACCCGCATCACCCGAAATCAGAGTAAAAAAAAAAGAGCCACCAACCGTGACTCTTTCCTGCCGGCAACCGGGATCGAACCGGTACGGGTATCGCTACCCACGGGATTTTAAGTCCCGGGCGTCTGCCAGTTCCGCCATGCCGGCTAAGGCATTATCTTTGCCCGACTAAAGAATTATATCATGATCTTAGGGCATGTCAACAAGAATGTAACTTACTCACGGAAGGATTTTGCACAATGAATTAGGATGAAATCAGCATCGATTCGAAATAGGAGGTATCATATGTCCGTAATAACATTAAACAAAGATAATTTTGAAACAGAAGCTCTTCATTCCGATAAGCCGGTACTCATCGACTTCTGGGCCAGCTGGTGCGGCCCCTGCAAGATGCTCTCTCCGGTTGTGGATCAAATCGCGGAAGAGACCGACGCAGTCAAAGTCTGTAAGGTAAATGTGGACGAAGAACAGGAACTCGCCCAGCAGTACGGCGTCATGAGCATTCCCACCCTGGTCTTCATGAAAGAGGGAAAAGTCGTTGATCAAAGCGTAGGCGTGGTGCCGAAGGCGAAAATCCTGTCCATGATCGGTGTATCCAACTAAGCGCTTCTTCATTGGCGGAATCGATCCTAAGAAGAGGGTCCCATAAGAGGCCGATCCTTTTCCTCACAAAAATCTAAAACTCCGGTGCTTTCTTAACCAGCAAGCCTCCGGAGTTTTTCTTTATCCACGATCCTGATTCCGCCTCTGGAAAGTTCCACCATTTTTTCAGAGACAAAATATTTGAGCATGCGGGAAACCACTTCTCTGGCGCTGCCGATATATCTGGCAATCTGGTCGTGGGTCATTTGATTTCGACCTGGCCGGTTCTGCTCATTTCGTCATAGAGGAATAAAGCCAACCTCTTATCAATTCCCATGAATAAGATCTGCTGCATCGTCCACATGACATCCGAGAAGTTTTCGACGATAATTTCATCCGCAAAAGACTTGATATAAATATTCTCGTTCATCAACTGTCTGAAAGCGGCGGCCTCAATGAGATATCCCACCGTCTCCGATTCCGCATCAATATGCACGTCAAAGGTCACGGCATCAAGGGCACAGGAAGCGGATAGCATGCAGACGTCATGGTCATAGAGACGAAACAGGGTTACATCCCTTCCCTCATCCGACAGCAGATAAATACGGAACATGCCGGAGGCGATCAAAATCACACCGATACAATCATCTCCGCCATAATGCAGGGTTTCCCCCCTCTTATAGTGCACTTCGTGCGTATGAGAGATCAAATATGTTTTCTGCTTGTCACTTAAATGACCCCAGAAATCATAATGATCTTGAAAAATATTTTCACAAGATATTTCCGACATTCCCCCTCCCTTTACTGTGATCTCTGTCACTTCCCCAATGATATCAGCGCAGAATAACAAAAAACCGCGGAAGCAAAACCTTGCAGCCACGGCAATCTTAGAAGTGGAGCTTCAGGGACTCGAACCCGGGACCGGCCGGTTATGAGCCGGCTGCTCTAACCAACTGAGCTAAAGCTCCTAAAGCAAATTGTTCTAACATAAAAAATACGAGCTCCCCAAGTAGGCTCGAACCTACAACATCACGGTTAACAGCCGTGCGCTCTACCATTGAGCTATTGAGGAATAGGAGTAAGAATACGTATTCCTGCTTCGATTGCACCCTCAAAACCGAACACTGATGACAGAAAAGATAAGGACAAGCCTTCGATCTATTAGTACGGATCAGCTGAGTGTGTTACCACACTTACACCTTCCGCCTATCTACCTTGTACTCTTCAAGGGATCTTATGCCCCGTAGGGCGGGATATCTCATCTTGAGGGGGGCTTCACGCTTAGATGCCTTCAGCGTTTATCCCTGCCGGACATGGCTACCCTGCCTCTTGCGTTTGACAACGCAGCAGATACACCAGCGGTCCGTCCATCCCGGTCCTCTCGTACTAAGGACAGCTCCTCTCAGATATCCTACGCCCGCGCCGGATAGGGACCGAACTGTCTCACGACGTTCTGAACCCAGCTCGCGTACCGCTTTAATGGGCGAACAGCCCAACCCTTGGGACCTGCTACAGCCCCAGGATGCGATGAGCCGACATCGAGGTGCCAAACCACTCCGTCGATGTGAACTCTTGGGAGTGATCAGCCTGTTATCCCCAGGGTAGCTTTTATCCGTTGAGCGATGGCAATCCCACTTTCATACCACCGGATCACTAAGTCCTACTTTCGTACCTGTTCCACCCGTCGGTGTCACAGTCAGGCTCCCTTCTGCCTTTGCACTCTTCGGATGGTTTCCGTCCATCCTGAAGGAACCTTTGAGCGCCTCCGATACCCTTTCGGAGGCGACCGCCCCAGTCAAACTCCCCGCCAGACATTGTCCCCCGGCCGGTTTCACGGCCGCAGGTTAGAAATCCAGTAACGCAAGGGTGGTATCCCAACAGCGACTCTGTGACAACTGACGTCATCACTTCTTCGTCTCCCACCTATCCTGTACATACATTACCGAATCCCAGTATCAAGCTGGAGTAAAGCTCCATGGGGTCTTTCCGTCCTGGCGCGGGTAACCAGCATCTTCACTGGTACTTCAATTTCACCGGGTGCATTGCCGAGACAGTGCTCAAATCATTACGCCTTTCGTGCGGGTCGGAACTTACCCGACAAGGAATTTCGCTACCTTAGGACCGTTATAGTTACGGCCGCCGTTTACTGGGGCTTAAATTCAAAGCTTCGCTTGCGCTAACCTCTCCTCTTAACCTTCCAGCACCGGGCAGGCGTCAGCCCATATACCTCACCTTTCGGTTTCGCATAGACCTGTGTTTTTGCTAAACAGTTGCTTGAGCCTCTTCTCTGCGGCCTGCTCTCGCAGGCTCCCCTTCTCCCGAAGTTACGGGGACTTTTTGCCGAGTTCCTTAGCAATGCTTCTCCCGTCGGCCTTAGGATTCTCTCCTCATCCACCTGTGTCGGTTTACGGTACGGGCTGAGTAAACACAATAGCGACTTTTTCTCGACGGTTCCCTTAAGTCCTTCACTACTTTTATTTCGCTCCGCATCACGCATCTGCCTTCCGTAGGGATTTACTCCCTACCGGCAGCTTCGCTTGCACCGGGCTTCTCTCCCGGCTGACTCTACTTCTCCGTGTCCTCGCTCTTCTGATTTACTCAGGTGCAGGAATCTCAACCTGCTGTCCATCGGCTACGCCTTTCGGCCTCGCCTTAGGTCCCGACTTCCTCAGGGCAGATCAGCTTTACCCTGAAATCCTTGGATATTCGGCCTGAAGGATTCTCACCTTCATCTCGCTACTCATTCCGGCATTCTCCCTTCACAGCAGTCCGCCACTCTTTTCAGTATGGTTTCTTCCTCCTGTGAATGCTCCCCTACCGACAGAATATACCCGTAGATATATCCTGTCCCTAAGCTTCGGTGTCGTGTTTCAGCCCCGGTAATTTTCGGCGCGGGACCTCTCGGCTAGTGAGCTATTACGCACTCTTTGAATGTGTGGCTGCTTCTAAGCCAACATCCTAGCTGTCTTTGAAATCCTACATCCTTTTCCACTTAACACGTACTTTGGGACCTTAGCTGTAGATCTGGGCTGTTTCCCTTTTGACTACCCAACTTATCTCGTGCAGTCTGACTCTGATGCTCTTCCTGTATGGCATTCGTGGTTTGATGGTCTTCGGTAAGCGGTGAAGCCCCCTTAGACGTTCAGTGCCCTACCTCCATCAGGTATGCTATCAGGCTAGCCCTAAAGCTATTTCGGGGAGAACCAGCTATCTCCGGGTTCGATTGGAATTTCTCCCCTACCCACAACTCATCACCACCCTTTTCAACGGATGTGTGTTCGGACCTCCACAGCCTTTTACGGCCGCTTCATCCTGGTCATGGGTAGGTCACCCGGTTTCGGGCCCATATATACCGACTTGCGCGCTCTTCACACTCGGTCTCCCTTCGGCTCGGTCTCTTAAAAACTTAACCTCGCCGGTATACATGGCTCGCCGGACCGTTCTACAAAAAGTACACGATCAGACTTTATACGCCTTGACGTATCATTGTCCTCTCGCAGCTTGTAGGCATAAGGTTTCAGGTTCTCTTTCACTCCCCTCCCGGGGTTCTTTTCACCGTTCCCTCACGGTACTATCCTCTATCGGTCACTAAGGAGTATTTAGCCTTACGGGGTGGTCCCCGCGCGTTCATACAAGGTTTCTCGTGTCTCGTATTACTCTGGATCCTGCTGTGCTTCCTTACCTTCACTTACGGGACTTTCACCCTCTCTGGTTGGTCTTCCCAGTACCATTCTGTTTGGCTCGTCAGTCACGTCCGCAGTCCGAACCCCGGAATGCAAGCATTCCGGTTTGGGCTCCTCCGCGTTCGCTCGCCGCTACTTGCGGAATCACTTTTGTTTTCTCTTCCTCCGGCTACTTAGATGTTTCAGTTCACCGGGTCTCCCTCCGTATACCTATGGATTCAGTATACGGTACATGAGGTTCGCTCATGTGGGTTGCCCCATTCAGATATCTTCGGATCATTGTGTATTTGCCACTCCCCGAAGCTTTTCGCAGCTTATCACGTCTTTCATCGGCTCTTAGTGCCAAGGCATTCACCTTACGCCCTTTTTAGCTTGTCCTTCTCTTATGTTTAGCGATAAACATAAGATGCTCTAAAAAGTTTGCATTGCATGCAATTTCTGTTTCTCTTGCTTTCGATGTCTTGTCTTTTCAGATTTTTCTGATTCTCAGTATTCGGTTTTCAAGGTGCAATCCGGATTTTCATCCGTCTCGAAGATTTCCTCTTCGAAATGGGTCCGGCAACCACCTATTCTCCCGTATCGTCTCCAATACAGTACCTTCGGCCGATATGGTCTTCACCGTCGTGTTCGGGATGGGAACGGGTGTTACCCCATACCGTATCGCCACCGGAAATATTTGGTTGTTTGGTTGTCCATTCGTTCTTGCAGGTAACGCTTCCCTCACCCCAAGTGACTCGCTACGCTCCTCACTTGGTGCCCGGTCGCGTTCCTTATACCAATCTTTTGCCTTCACAGCCCTTGCATGCAAGCATGCAGGCTTGTTCATTCAAAAGATTGCTGCAAGAACTTTGACAACTGGACAGTGATGCAAACCTTACTCATTCCTTTAGAAAGGAGGTGATCCAGCCGCAGGTTCTCCTACGGCTACCTTGTTACGACTTCACCCCAGTCATCCGGCCTGCCTTCGACGGCTCCTTCTTTGCAGTTAGGTCACCGGCTTCGGGCATTCCCGACTCCCATGGTGTGACGGGCGGTGTGTACAAGACCCGGGAACGTATTCACCGCGACATGCTGATTCGCGATTACTAGCGATTCCAGCTTCGTGCAGGCGGGTTGCAGCCTGCAGTCCGAACTGGGTCGTTGTTTTTGAGATTCGCTTCAGGTCACCCTTTCGCTTCCCTCTGTTACGACATTGTAGCACGTGTGTAGCCCAGACCATAAGGGGCATGATGATTTGACGTCATCCCCACCTTCCTCCGGGTTATCCCCGGCAGTCCGTATAGAGTTCCCAACTTTACTTGCTGGCTACTATACGCAAGGGTTGCGCTCGTTGCGGGACTTAACCCAACATCTCACGACACGAGCTGACGACAACCATGCACCACCTGTCTCGGACGCCCCGAAGGGCTTAAAGCTTTACCTCTAATCCGTCCGGATTCAAGGTCTGGTAAGGTTCTTCGCGTTGCTTCGAATTAAACCACATGCTCCACCGCTTGTGCGGGTCCCCGTCAATTCCTTTGAGTTTCATTCTTGCGAACGTACTCCCCAGGTGGAATACTTATCACGTTTGCTTCGGCACTGAAAAACTTTGTCTCCCAACACCTAGTATTCATCGTTTACCGCGTGGACTACCAGGGTATCTAATCCTGTTTGCTCCCCACGCCTTCGAGCCTCAACGTCAGTTGCTGTCCAGTAAGCCGCCTTCGCCGCCGATGTTCTTCCTGATATCTACGCATTTCACCGCTACACCAGGAATTCCGCTTACCTCTCCAGTACTCTAGATCTACAGTTTCCAAAAGCAAGCCCACGGTTGAGCCGTGGGGTTTCACTTCGAGACTTGCATATCCGTCTGCGCTCCCTTTACACCCAGTAAATCCGGATAACGCTTGCTCCATACGTATTACCGCGGCTGCTGGCACGTATTTAGCCGGAGCTTCTTACTCAGGTACCGTCATCTCTCTTGCGAGCCTTTCTTCCCTGCTGATAGAGCTTTACATACCGAAATACTTCTTCACTCACGCGGCGTCGCTGCATCAGAGTTTCCTCCATTGTGCAATATCCCCCACTGCTGCCTCCCGTAGGAGTCTGGGCCGTGTCTCAGTCCCAATGTGGCCGTCCGCCCTCTCAGGCCGGCTACTGATCGTCGCTTTGGTGAGCCGTTACCTCACCAACTGGCTAATCAGACGCGGGCCCATCCCATACCACCGGAGTTTTTCACACTGTAAGATGCCTTACTGTGCGCTTATGCGGTTTTACCAGTCGTTTCCAACTGCTATCCCCCGGTATGGGGCAGGTTGCCCACGCGTTACTCACCCGTCCGCCACTCAGTCTATCAGTCTTCCACCCGAAGGCTTCCGTCTCATAGCTTCGTTCGACTTGCATGTGTTAGGCACGCCGCCAGCGTTCATCCTGAGCCAGGATCGAACTCTCAGTTTTGTATCTCTCCTTTAAACTTCATGAGTATGTCTACCACGACTTTCGCTTAAAGGCTCTTCTCGTTCAATCTCAGTCCAAGACTATCGCTAGTCCTGTCCGTAATTTACCTTTTTAAGGTTTTGTTCTTGAATTATTCTTCTTCAGAATTATTCAGGTTTGCATCACTGTTCAGTTGTCAAGGTGCTGCCCTCTGAAAGAATCAGAGAAACGGAGAAGGAGGGATTCGAACCCTCGCGCCGCTATTAACGACCTGCACCCTTTCCAGGGGTGTCTCTTCGACCACTTGAGTACTTCTCCAAGATAGTTGATTCACAAACCGTGCCTTTTTGGTTTAGGTTTGATCTATATTTAATAGCGAAGCGCGGACGATTGGACCAGTCCGAACGGAGAGAGTGGGATTCGAACCCACGCGCCCTTGCGGACAAACGGTTTTCAAGACCGCCTCGTTATGACCACTTCGATATCTCTCCAAAGTGTTGCGCGTTTTCGAAGCGCAAAAAAGATAATATCAAAGGTCACCATTACTGTCAAGCACAAATTTGAATTTTTTCAAAAAAAACCTGTGCGCTGAAGTGAAAAGTTTAATTCCACTCTAAAGGGGACGAAGTAGACGTTAGTCTTTCACCACTTTCCACTTAACCAGTTGTGGCTTTTTGTCTTACAGTTCATGTAGCTGACAGCCGCCGGAAAGGCAGGTGCCTACATGAGTATAACAAATGCTTTTTCGCATTTAACCCTCGAAGAACGACGCATCATCTTTACCGGCATAACAAACGGTTCCACCAAAACCGCTATTGCCCAGACGATAGGAAAGGATAAATCTACCATTGGCAAGGAAATCAAGCTCCACCGTAAGCTGACACATAAGTGCAAGATGCCTCTGGAGTGTAATCATTACAAGAGATGCGTCTTTGGACGCCAGTGTACTGTCGACTGTCCGGAGTATGATCCTTTTCACTGCTCAAGGCGCGACCGTTCCCCCGGTGCATGCAATGGCTGCTCTAACTGGAGCCACTGTAGGTTCGATAAATATCAATACTGTCCAGAAGACGCCCAGATAGATTACCGGACGACATTGATTGATTCCAGACAAGGAGTGAATCTTACCGTGCAGGAGGCAAAGGAGATGGCCGCCATCATCAAGCCGTTGCTCGGTCATGGGCAGTCCCCTACCAGATCGTTACCAATCACCCTGAGCTTGGGATTTCTGAGAAAAACTCTTTATAACTACATAGAGGGAAATGTATTCCATGAAATTGCCGGTGTCACTGTCATGGATCTCCGCCGCAAGGTATCCCGTAAAATCCCAAAGAAAAAATCTAGGGGATATAAGAAAAGGATTGACCGGAAGTATCTTCATGGCCGCACATTTAAGGACTATGAGCAATATATTGCCGATCATCAGGATGTGTTCGTGACACAGATGGACACCGTTTACAATGACGAAACCAATGGACCGTTCATCCAGACCTTTAAATTCGTGAGTGCGGGGGTCCTTTTTGCCATCTATCAGGAACGTAAAACAGCTCTTTCCATGAAAGAAGGAATTGACTTTCTGGAGAAGATTCTTGGCCGGGATACATTCAGGAAATATGTTCACATT